>Ga0247733_1000004_pt1 | contig 521262 bp, 467 predicted proteins | sample UWRJL043104R2_FD_180932 | JGI IMG/M metagenome (GOLD analysis project Ga0247733, IMG submission 180932) | Plant litter microbial communities from Arlington Agricultural Research Station in Wisconsin, United States - UWRJ-L043-104R-2 | ecosystem: Environmental > Terrestrial > Plant litter >... | reverse complement strand
CAGATCACCACGAACTGGAAACAAGCCCTCTCCCAACTCGCGATCGCCTACCCCGACCGCATCAACCCCTACCTCTGAAATGAAAACCGAAGCGACCCCCGCTTACACAAACAACTTGACAGGCTCAGATCGGGTTGGCGATGAATGTCCCCGACCGGACCGCGCAAATACTCATCGACGACGCCTACGAACTCACCACCTTCCTGCCCGCCACCCTGGATGCGTTGCGGCTCGGGAGAATCTCCTACCGGCATGCGGCCGCGATCGTCACCCACACCGCCGGACTGGACCCGGCATCGAAACTGCTGTTCGAGGAAGCGGCGCTGCCGACCGCGTGTGAGCAGCCGGTGTCGAAATTCACGAACTTCGCCCGGAAGCTGCGGGAGCGGTTGAACCCGATCGCCCTGGAAGAACGGCACCGCACCGCCTACCAGAAGCGGGAGTTCGCGGTCGATCCGAAACAGGACGGCATGGCCGAGATCAGTCTCTACATTTCCGCCGTCGACGGCATCGCGATCCAGGACCGCATCTACGCGATCGCGGACATGCTGCACCGGCAACCGGGTGAGGAACGCACCGTCACCCAACTCCGCGCCGATGTCGCTACCCAGATCCTGCAAGACGGCGACATCTACCCACCCACCACCGGCAACAGCGACACCACTACGGAGGCCAGCAGCAGCACCGATACTGACACCGGCATTGCGACCACCGCGGATACCACTGAAACTGCGGCCACCGACCAGCGGGGTATCGGCCGGTATGCGGGGATCCGCCCGACGGTGATGGTCACCGTCCCGGTACTGGCGATGCTGGAGAAAGTGAACGGGGAAGAGCCCGGGGAACACGGGCCCGCGGAACTCGACGGGTACGGACCGATTCCGATGGAGCAGGCCATCGAACTTGCCGGGTCGGCGACCAGTTTCATCCGGCTGCTAACCCACCCGGAGACCGGGACCGTGCTCTCCATCGGACGGGACCGGTATAAACCTCCCCCGGATCTGGCGAGGTGGATCAGGTTCCGTGACCAGGTGTGTCGGGGCCCGAATTCCAACCGGCGGGCCAAGGATTGCGACATCGACCACAACGTTGCCTGGGCGCAAGGCGGCGATACCGCATACGACAACCTCGCCGCGATCGCCCGCAGCATCCACACCACCAAACATTCCCTGCTCACCGACGGCACCACCGGCCCCGACGGGAAGCCCACCAACCGGGGCGAGGGATGGTCGATCAGCCACGAACGCGACCACCAGGGACGATCCACCGGGACGTTGATCTGGACGACACCCACCGGACGCAAATACGTGTCCCGGCCCGCCGTGAAAATCCAGCCACCACCGGTAAAGAAACCACCACCCGAACCCTTCGACTGGGTCCCCGACTTCGACACAGACACCACCGCGTTCTAACCGCCGCCGTAGGTGATGGTTTCGATACGCTCGCAGAGCTCGCACTCAACCAACGAGAAAGGTCGATACCCGTCGGCACTCGCACTCAACCAACGGCTTGCGGCGCTCGCACTCAACCAACGGCTTGCGGCGCTCGCACTCAACCAACGGAGTAACTCGCTGGTTGAGTAGCGACCGACGCAGGAGGCCGCGTATCGAAACCATCGCCACCGCTAAAACCGCAGCCACGACAGACCGATTTGCCCCACCCCCGGCAGCCGGTATGCACAGTTTTTTCAACATCACGACGCGCCTGACAGGTGTCTGGACGCGTTCCCACGCCGAACCCAAATACTCTTGACTTGGGTGCACACATTCAGCGGTGCCTGCCCAGGGAAAATGAAGAGGCCATGAGCGAAAACGAAGAGTTCGAGACTGTCGAGCCGGCAGAAATCACCTACGACGAAGAGCTGTACCCGGCCCGCCCGAAACGGCTGCGCCCGCGCACCCAACTGCGCGGAAGCGGCATCCAGCGCACCTTCTCTGACCCGCGCTCCGCTGACGCCTCGAACCCGTCCTACGTTGAGTGGCTCATCCGCCAGTCGATGCTGCGTGACGCCGAAATTCTTGCCCGCGGAGTGTCCGGACAACCGAGCATGTGGCGCAACCCGTATGCGCGCCCCGACGCCCGACGCGCCATCCGCAGCGCCTCGGTCTGGTTCACCGCCTACCCGATCTCCCTCATCACCAAAGTCGGCGAGTCCTATCTCTCCGCACTCGGCGACGAAGGTTTGTGGGACGCCTTCGAGACCATCGGCATCAAAGCCGTGCACACCGGCCCGGTGAAGCGCGCCGGCGGCATCACCGGCTGGGGCGAGACCGCGAGCGTCGACGGCCACTTCGACCGCATCAGCACCCAGATCGACCCGGCTTTCGGATCCGAAGACCAGTTCCGCCTTCTTGCTGACGTCGCCGACTCCCACGGCGGCAGTGTCATCGACGACATCGTCCCCGGTCACACCGGCAAGGGAGCGGACTTCCGCCTCGCCGAAATGGCCCACAAGGACTACCCCGGCATCTACCACATGGTCGAAATCCCGGAAGAAGACTGGCACGAGCTTCCCGTTGTGCCCGCCGAACGCGACTCCGTCAACCTCGACGCCCCCACCGAAGCCCGCCTTGCCGACCTCGGCTACATCATCGGCCAGCTTCAGCGCGTCATCTTCTACTCCCCCGGAACCAAAGAGACCAACTGGAGCGTCACCGCACCCGTCCTCGGCGTCGACGGCAAAACCCGCCGCTGGGTGTACCTGCACTACTTCAAGCAGGGCCAGCCCTCGATCAACTGGCTTGACCCCACGTTCGCCGGCATGCGCCTCGTCATCGGCGACGCGCTGCACTCGATGGGCGACCTCGGCTCGAGCGCCCTCCGCCTCGACGCCAACGGCTTCCTCGGTGTGGAGAAGAGCGCAGAAGGTCTCCCCGCATGGTCCGAGGGGCATCCGCTCTCCGAAGCAGCGAACCACCTCATCGCCAGCATGGTGCGCAAGGTCGGAGGATTCTCGTTCCAGGAGCTCAACCTCTCGATGGACGACATCCGTGACACCGGCCGCGTCGGCGCCGACCTGTCGTACGACTTCATCAACCGTCCGGCGTACCAGCACGCGCTCGCGATGGCGGACACGGAGTTCCTGCGCCTGACCCTGCGCACCTCACTCGAACTCGGAGTCGCACCGGTCGGCCTCGTCCACGCCCTGCAGAACCACGATGAACTCACCTACGAGCTCGTCCACTGGGCAACCGCACACCACGCCGACATGTACGCCTTCCGGGATGCCGAACTCACCGGAGCGGAACTCGCAGAAACGGTACGCGGAGACCTCGTCGACAAACTCACCGGTGACGCCGCCGACTACAACCTCGTGTTCACGACCAACGGAATCGCCTGCACCACGGCATCCGTCATCGCCGCGACCCAGGGTCACACGACCCTCGATGCGATCACCGACGAGCACGTCGACGATATCCGCAACGCCCACCTGCTGCTGGCAAAGTTCAACGCGTGGCAGCCCGGCGTCTTTGCCCTCTCCGCGTGGGACCTGCTCGGCATGCTCCCGCTCGCCGCCGACAGCGTGCACGACCTGATCGCCGAGGGCGACACCCGCTGGGTGCACCGCGGTGCCCACGACCTGATGGATGTCGACCCCGACGCCACGTTCTCGAGCTCACGCATGCCCCGCGGCCGCTCGCTGTACGGCTCGCTGCCGGCACAGCTCGCATCGAAGACATCGTTCGCGTCGGAACTGGCCGAAGTGCTCCGCATCCGCTCGACCTTCGAAATCGACGTTGCCACCCAGGTCGACATTCCCGACGTGGCCCACCCGAGCATGCTCGTCATGGTGCACCGACTGGATGCCGGAGTCGTCGACAGCGACGACGCCCGACTACAGGTCACGGTTTTGAACTTCGGCAACGAGACCATCGAAGGAACCGTGCGTTCGTCGGCGCTCATCCCCCGCTCGACGGTCACGAATGCCGCAACCGACGAACTGGTCGGCAAGGTCGATGACCTGCAGAGCTTCTCTGTGCAGCTCGAGCCGTACGCCGGGCTGTTCCTGATCATCGATCCGACCGAGGAATCCCCGGACGTCGCACCGACCGCCTAACCCGCGCCTTAACGACAAATGCTGCTGGCCGCCGAAAGGCAGCCAGCAGCATTTTGTCGTGAGAACTTAGTCCTTGAGGCTCGCGGTGACCATGATCGGCAGGTGGTCGGAGATGCCCTGCTTGAGCGTCTCGACACTGTCGATGGTCATTCCGCTGGAGGTCGCGAAGTCGAAGTGACCGCGGAAGATCTTGTAACGAAGGTAGGTCGGCTTGTCGCTGAGCGTCAGGTCGTAACCCGACTTCACCATGCGGGCACCGAGGTTGTTTTTGAACAACGGGTAGTTGTAGTCACCGACCATGAGCGTCGGAAGTCCCTCACCGAGAACGCGAAGGGCCTCGTGCGACGCCTTGATCTGGTTGCGACGAAGCGAGTTCAGCGCGGTCAGCGGCGACGCGTGGAACGACGCAACGATGATCTCGCGCTCGCGAACCTGGTCGTACATGCGGGTCGCGACGAGACGCTCGTGCGTCGGCGACGCGATCATGTCGTGCAGGCCCTTTTTGAGAATGAACGTGCGGTTCTCGTGCCCGGTGAAACGGTCGCTGCGGTAGTACACCGCGAGCCCGAGTCGGTTGCGCTTGGTGGCGTCCGCGAGGGTCATGTGCCCGATTTCCGCGGGAAGCATCGAGGTATCCGCTTCCTGGAGGCACAGCACGTCTGGTTCATGCTTCTCGACAAGTCCGACGAGTTCTGCACTCGCGTGATTCTTGCGGAGGTTGTAGCTGATGGTCTTAATCGTCATACTCTCTTCGCGGAAAAGCGGTGCCTGAACCGCCAGTCTAGGGCTTAGCCTCCGGCGATTCTGACCGGAGACCAATCCTTGGATTACACTCAAATTACTGGTCGAAAACTCAACTTTCGTGGTTAGCTCAGCACGTCATCCGTGCAGTGCCACCGCATTGAGTTCGGAGCAAACACACAAACGGGAGTGGTCGTGAGCAACAACGCGGGTAAATCAAAGATTCCTGCCGGCTGGTACCCGGATCCGGATGACGAGACGCTCAACCGGTGGTGGGACGGGCTCGCCTGGACCGATCACCGCTCGGCTCTCGCCGAAGTCACCGCGCAGGCGGATGCCGCAGCCGAACGCCTGGCGAACGCCGCGAACGACCTCGAAGAGGCAAAGGATGCGGCCGTAGACGAGTTCCGGGCCGCAGCCACCAAACTCACCAACGATTCCCGTTCACTCGTCGGGTCGAGCTCGACCGGATCGACGTCGAGCGCTTCGTCGATCGGTCGCTCGACCTCATCGATCGGAATCGGAACCGTCAACTCGTCGTCGACCGGCACCGGGTCTTCGGGCTACGGCACCACGAGCTTCTCGTCGACCAGCGCTGCCCGCACAACGGCCACCGCACCGCGGAGCAGCTCATCCGGCCACAACTTCGCGGCGTCCCGCTCCGTGAGCCGCGTTCCCGAGATCGCCCAGCCCAAGAACACCTTCGGCAAGACGCTCGCCGCGTTCTCGTTCATCACGATCGTCGTCGGCCTCGGCATCATCGTCGGAGTGCTGATCACCTAGGCGTTCTGCGCGTTACTGCGCCGTCGTGTGCTCCACACTCATCACCAGGATGACGCGGTCCGGGCTGTCGGCCGGGGGCTGCTGCTCGGCATTGCCGTAGCGCTTGCCGAGGTGAACGTAGAACGCTCCGGTCGGGTCCGGGATCACCTCGACGAGGGCACCACGGAGCTCGAGGTACGTGAACGGGTTCTCGGGATCGATCACCGAGTAGCTCATCGACGGGTTGCGCTGCAGGTTGCGAAACTTTGCGCGCTTGGTGGTGTGCGTGAATCGCAGCGTCTCACCGTCGAAGTCGAACCACATCGGGTTCACCTGGACGGTGTCGTCGGGGCGAATGGTTCCAAGGTGTCCATACAGCGGCAGGTCGAGCAGGTGGCGGTATTCAGCGGGGATTTCAGCAGTCATGACAGCCAGTCAATCGTGAAATGGGCCGGGCGCGGCTGAGCAACACCCGAGTAGAGCGTTCGCCCCGTATCTGGCAACGCCGCTGATCCCTATGGTGGCGCCATGAGTCTCGAACAGCCGGTCAACCTGACACAGATCGATGCCTGGTGGCGTGCAGCCAACTACCTCTCCATCGGCCAGATCTACCTGCAGGCCAATCCCCTGCTCACCGAACCGCTCGCGGCGGTTCACATCAAGAAACGCCTGCTGGGTCACTGGGGCACCACCCCGGGACTCAACTTCATCTACGCGCACCTGAACCGGATCATCCGCGAACGCGAACAGCAGACGCTGTATATCGCCGGCCCCGGCCACGGCGGACCGGGAATGGTCGCCAACGCCTGGCTCGACGGCACCTATTCCGAGATCTACTCCCCGATCAGCCTCGACGAGGCGGGGATGCACGGCTTGTTCCGCCAGTTCTCGTTCCCCGGCGGTATCCCGAGCCATGCGGCTCCGGAGACCCCCGGGTCGATCCACGAGGGTGGCGAGCTCGGCTACTCGCTCTCGCACGCCTACGGGGCAGCCTTCGATAACCCGAACCTGCTCGTCGCGGCGGTCGTCGGCGACGGTGAAGCTGAAACCGGTCCGCTCGCCACCAGCTGGCATTCGAACAAGTTCCTCGACCCGGTCGGCGACGGCACGGTGCTGCCGATCCTGCACCTGAACGGCTACAAAATCGCAAACCCGTCGGTGCTCGCGCGCATCCCCGAGGCAGAACTGCTCGAACTCATGCGCGGGTACGGACACAACCCTCACATCGTGTCCGGCGGATTCGACGGTGAAAACCCGATGCTCGTCCACGATCGGATGGCGGCAACCCTCGACACCGTTATCGACGAGATCGCCGAGATCCGCAGGGCGGCAGCCGCCGGGGAACTCGAGGGAACCGCGCGCTGGCCCATGATCATCCTCCGCACCCCGAAGGGCTGGACCTGCCCGGCCGAAATCGACGGCCTGCCCGTCGAAAACACCTGGCGCGCGCACCAGGTTCCGCTCGCCAACGCACGCGATACCGAAGCACACACCCGTCTGCTTGAAGAATGGATGCTGAGCTACCGCCCCAGGGAACTGTTCGACGCGACCGGTGCTCCCGTTGCCCTCGTCTCCGAGCATGCGCCGAGGGGCGACCTGCGGATGAGTGCGACCCCGTTCGCCAACGGTGGCATCCTGCGCAAAGACCTCGCTCTTCCCGACTTCCGCAACTTCGCGGTCGACGTCCCCAGCCCGGGCGGCTCGGCGGACAGCGCGACGACGGTTCTCGGCGACTGGCTCGCCGGCGTGATTCGGCAGAACCCCCATACCTTTCGCCTATTCGGCCCCGACGAAACAGCATCCAATCGTCTGCAGGGTGTCTACGAGGCGACCGACAAGCAGTGGAATGGTGCGATCTGGCCGATCGATGAACACCTCGCCCGCGCCGGTCGCGTCATGGAGATGCTGTCGGAACACCAGTGCCAGGGCTGGCTCGAGGGTTACCTGCTGACCGGGCGGCACGGGGTATTCAACTGCTACGAGGCGTTCATCCACATCGTCGACTCGATGCTCAACCAACATGCGAAATGGCTCAAGGTCTCGGCCGGTATCCCGTGGCGGCGGTCGATCGCGTCGCTCAACTACCTGCTGTCGTCCCATGTCTGGCGACAGGATCACAACGGCTTCAGCCACCAGGATCCGGGCTTCATCGACCACGTCATCAACAAAAAGGCCGACATCGTTCGGGTCTACCTTCCGGTCGACGCCAACACCCTGCTCTCGACCTACGACCACTGCCTGCGCTCGGTCGACTACGTGAACGTCGTCATCGCCGGAAAGCAGGAGAGCCCGAACTGGCTCTCGATGGACGAAGCGATTGCCCACTGCACCCGCGGCGCCGGAATCTGGGACTGGGCCGGAACCGAGGTCGACGGGGAGGAACCGGATGTCGTTCTCGGCTGTGCCGGAGACGTGCCGACGGTCGAAACGCTCGCGGCTGCGGCGCTGCTGCGGCAACACATCCAGTCGCTGAAAGTACGCGTCGTCAACGTGATCGACCTGATGCGACTGCAGGACTCGTCCGAGCATCCGCACGGCCTCGCCGCAGCCGAGTTCGATGCGCTCTTCACCACCGACAAGCCGATCGTCTTCGCCTACCACGGCTACCCGTGGCTCATCCATCGGCTGACCTACCGCCGCACCGGGGAGGCCAACCTGCACGTGCGCGGTTTCATCGAAGAGGGCACAACCACTACCCCGTTCGACATGGTCATGCTCAACAAACTCGACCGCTACCAGCTCGTCATCGACGCGATCGACCGGGTGCCCGGGCTGGCAAACAGCCACTCCGGCGTCCGATCGCTCATGCAGGACTCCCAACTGCGCGCCCGGGCGTACACCCGCGAACACGGCGTTGACATCCCCGAGGTAATGGAGTGGAGCTGGAAGGGAGCGCGTTAGGCGAAGCGGATGCCGGACTGCAGTCGCGTACGCACGTCGAACAACTCGTTGCCGCCGACTGTCGCCGTACCCGGAAGCCCGTCGCGCATCAGCGCACCGAGGTGTGACTGGCGCACGGCAACCGCTGCAGCACCACGGATGCGACCGAGGTCGAGGAACGGAGCCTCGAGGGCGTCATCCGGAAGCACAATCACGAGCGACGAGAACTTGACCCGCAACCGGCGCGTGATGAACTTCGCCCGCTGGCTCAACTCGTTCAGCGGGCGCTCGCCATCGAGCACCTCACCGATCAGTTCGCCTCGTTTGGCCCGAACCGACCCGCCGTAATCCTCGGACAGCAGCGCAAACAGTCCGGTCGGGCCGAGAGCGATGTGGTCGATCTTCTCTTCGGATGAGGTCGTCGCGACGTCGTGCCAGACCGTGAAGCCGATACCGAGATCGGCGAGAGTGCGAGCGGTTGCCTCTTCGGCTATCGCGTCGGCGAGAATGCGACGAAGATCCCGCGGCGCGCTGCGCACGAGCGCCGGGTCGTACGGATCGTCGAGCTCGGTGCCGCGACCGACCCACTCCCGCATGAGCTGCAGGTACCGCTCACGGCGCCAGCCGCCCGGGTGACCGTAGGCGCGGGCTCGCGGCCGGGTGTCGGCGCGCGGAGTACGAGCGGATGGCGCCCAGTTGTACGACGACCCACTCGAGCGGGCGCGGTCGTAGACGGCACGATCCTCCGGAGTTCCGATGCGTTCCCAGGCCAGCTGGACCGCGATGAAGCGGGCGGAGTCTCCCCCTGTATCCGGGTGCGTCTCGCGCAGCAGCCGGCGGTAGGCAACCCGAAGCTCGTCATTGCTGATCTCGGCCGACACTCCGAGCACCTCGTAGGGTGTCGCAGAAACGGGACTGTCGGGCATCCGGTGCTCACTTTTCTTCGCTATCGTAAAACGATACCGAATCGGGCCGGTCTCGCCGTACAGCGCCCGCTCAGGCGCGCCCGGGCATCCGCTGATCCGAAATACTGGTGCCATGGACGAACAATCGATCGAGTGGCGACAGCTGGCAGGGAGTGAGCGGCTCGAACGTGCCGTGCGCATCATCCTGGTCGGCTCAGAGTCGACCGGCACAACGACCCTCAGCGTCGCGCTGATCGAGCACTATCGGGCGCAATTCCCCGGCATCGTCACGGTCGAAGAGTTCGGGCGACAGTTCACCTACGACCTCCTGGACGAAGCCGAAGCGGATGCCGTAGCCCGCGGCCTCGAGAAACCCAGCATGGACGACCTGGTCTGGACTCCCGAACACTTCGCGACGATCGCACGTGAACAGACAGCCCTCGAGAACGCCGCCGCCCTCGCCTGTCCGCTCGTCATCGCTGACACCGACGCCCTCGCCACCGAGCTCTGGGAGCGACGGTACCTCGACGACACCACGGGCTCAGCGCAGTACGCCGGTGCACTGCTGCCCCGCCGAGACCTCTACCTCGTCACCGATCACGTCGGCGTACCGTTCGAAGCGGACGAGATCCGTGACGGCGAACACCTGCGAGCCACGATGACCGACTGGTTCACAGAAACACTCACGGAGCGCGGCTACTCCTGGCTTCTCGTGACCGGATCGCGCGAGAAAAGACTGGCGGATGCCGTGGCCGCGATCGACCCGCTGCTCGCGCGGCTCGCGCCCAGCGATTGAGGCGTATTCTCGCGTTATGACAACTGAATCGACCGCTCTCACCGACATCCCGCTGACGACCATTGACGGCGGAACGACCACCCTCGACGAATACAAGGACAAGGTGATCCTGGTGGTGAACGTTGCTTCCCGCTGCGGCCTCGCGCCGCAGTACGAGAAGCTCGAAGCCCTGCAGAAGACGTACGGCGATCGCGGGTTCACCGTTCTCGGATTCCCGAGTAACCAGTTCCTGCAGGAGCTCGGCTCCGAAGACGCCATCAAGGAGTACTGCTCGGTCACGTGGGGTGTGACGTTCCCGATGTTCGAGAAGGTCAAGGTCAACGGCCGCCACCAGCACCCGCTGTACGCGGCGCTCACGAAGACCCCGGACGCCGACGGCAAGGCCGGCAAGGTCTCGTGGAACTTCGAGAAGTTCATCATCACACCAGCCGGCGACGTTCACCGCTTCCGTCCGAAGACCGAGCCGGATGCTCCCCAGATCGTCGCACTGATCGAAGAGTCCCTTCCGTCGAATTAGTGGTGTGAACTAAGGCCCATTCTGAGCAAAGCCTGCGCGCGATAAATCACGCGAGACAGCGTCAAAGCTGACAGCTACTCTGGAAATGTGTCGAGGATCAGCGCGGAAACTCCGGTAGTCGAGAGCAGTAACGAGCGCGCCTTCGGGCAGCGCCGAATCGTGGGAATCGCGCGGGTTGCCGCCGGCCTGCTGATTTTCGCGGCGATGGCCACGCAGGTCACCGAGCTCGTGCTCAACGGAGAGTTCGTGCCGTCGGAGTACTTCGCCTACTTCACGATCGAGTCGAGCCTCATCAACATCGTGGTGCTGCTCGTGGGCGGAGTGCTCGCCGTCCGCTGGCTCCGTGATCCGGAGTTGTACACGGCGGTACGGATGTCGACGGTCGCGTACGCGCTCGTCACCGCCGCCGTCTACAACGTTCTGCTTCGCGGGCTTCCGCCGACCGGATTTGTTGGCGTGCAGTGGCCCAACGAGGTCATGCACGTCTGGATCCCGGTCTTCATCGCGCTCGACTGGCTGCTCTCCCCCGGGCGCGCCAGGCTCGGCTGGAAACGGCTGTGGCTCGTTGTCTCGTTCCCGATCGTTTGGTGTGCGTTGACGCTCATTCGCGGCGCGGTCGACGGCTGGTACCCGTATCCGTTCATCGACCCGACCGGTGACGGCGGATACCCGAGTGTCTTCGGCTACATCCTCGCCCTGTCGGCATTGATGATCGGCCTCGGTGCAGCCTGCATCGCGATCAGCCGGTTCGGTGCCCGGAAGCGCGCCTGACGTGGCCGGAGACCTGGCTCGCACCCATGTGATCGTGCGCGGAGACGTGCAGGGAGTCGGATTCCGCTGGTCGACGCGTGCTCGCGCGCAGGCCGACGGTCTCGACGGGTTTGTGCGCAACCTGCCCGACGGATCGGTCGAAGTCGACGCCCAGGGCGACCGCACAGCGGTGGATGCACTCGTCGAGTGGCTGCACGCGGGCCCGCCAGGGTCCCGCGTTGACGACGTCGAAGTCTCGACGCCGGAAGTGGATGCCGCCTCGGGTGGCGGGTTCGACATCCGCCGCTAGCCGCGCGAGAGCGGACAGCGCTGCCTTTTGTTATCCGTGCGCGTGTTTAAACGTGCGCACGGATAACAAACGACAGCGCGGATGGATTGCGTCTCAGTCGTCGATGAGCGCGAGGAGGTTCTTCGCTGCCTTCGCGATGTCGTCGTAGTCGTTCTGGGCCGCCCGACTCTCGATCGCGATAACCCCGCAGCGGTGCACCTTCGCGAAGTCGCCGAACGGAAACTTGTAGTGTCCCTTGGTGTCGCGCGGCGAATCGTCGTCGACACCGAGGTGCCACTTCGCATAGTCGGCATAGCCGTTGTCGTCGATGAAGTCGTTCTCATCGTCGGCGGTCGGCGCGTCCGTGCTCCAGTCTCCGGGCTCGTCGCGCACAACCTTGCCGGCCTTGACTAGGCTGCGCGCGTGCGTCAGCGCTGCACGATTCAGATGTACGGTCATGGCACTTCTCCCATCGGTCACGGACAGCACTGCAGCTGGAAACTGCTTACAGGTCTATCCGACGATCACGGGCGCGCGAAGGGGCTTGCGCTACTGCTTGTTTCGCTGGTCCCGTTCGAGACGTGCGGCGTGACGTTCTGCCTTCTCGCGCTGCGCCTTCTTCTCGGCCTTTTCGCTCTTGACGCGAGCGTTTTCGTCGCGCACTCCGGCCTGGGTTGCGCGCTCGGCGACGAGCCACGCCGGCGGGGCAGCGAGAAGTTCCTTGATCTCGGCGGTCGTCAGCGCACCATCGAAACCACCTCGGGCAAGACCCGAGATCGAGACGCCGAGCTTCGCCGCCATGACCGGGCGAGGATGCGGGCCGCTGCGGCGCAGCTCTGCAAGCCACTCCGGCGGGTTGTCCTGAAGTTCAAGGAACTCAGCGCGGGTTACCGGCTTGCTCTGGAATTCTTCGGGAGTCGCAGGCAGGTACACCCCGAGCTTCTTCGCTGCCGTCTCAGGCTTCATCGTTTGGGGTGTCATCTCGCTCATACTGCAAGGGTACCGGCCCCTCGGCGTTACCCTGAGACGGTGCCCGTACCTTTTGTCGTTGCTTTCGTCAGCGGCGTGACCCCCAACAAGTGGGTGGGTGTCTGGAAAGAGCGGATGCCGGACTCCCCCATCGAGATCCGCCAGACCACCGAAGCGGAGGCCCGGTCGGGCCTCACCGACGGAACAGTGGATGCCGCATTCCTGCGATTCGACGACGATCCGAAGGCCGACGACTTCTACAGCGTGATCGGGCTGTACACCGAACAGCCGGTGGTTGTCGCCCCGAAAGACCACGCGCTGACGGACTTCGGTGTCGTCGATATCGCCGATCTTGCGGGAGAAAACGTGCTTCCCGGCCAGGACGCCGACACCGTCGAACTCGTCGCCACCGGCGTCGGTGTCGCGATCATGCCGCAGTCGGTTGCCCGGGTGCTCAGCCGCAAGGACGTGTTCGCCAAACTGCTCACCGGGGTTCCGGTGACGAAGATCGCGCTGGTCTGGCCCATCGACCGGACAACGGATGCCGTCGACGAGTTTGTCGGGATCGTGCGCGGTCGCACCGCCAACAGCTCGCGGTCGCCGCAGGCCGAGGTCGAGGCACCGGCGAAGAAGAAGCCCGAGAAAAAGAAGCCCGACACCAAGAAGCCGGGCTCCAAGGCGACTCAATCCCGCCGAATCGGTTCGCGCCCCTCAAAGCCCTCCGGGCGGCCCCGCAAGCGCTAAGCCGGCTGCTGCTAGAGCCGCAGCTCGCCCGGGTCGACCTCGATGTCGCCCTCGTCGTCAGGGCCACCGGTTCCCGGAAGCACCTTGATGGCATCCTCGTCGATATCACCGTCGACGCCGGAGCTCGATGCGACCGAGCTGCTCTGCAGAGCCTCAGTGTCGGCGTCGCTTGACGGAGTGTTGGTGGTGTCCTTCTCGACCACCTCATTCTCTGTATGGGTCTCGAATTCGCCGTGGGTGCTGGTTTCAGATTCGCTGGTCATGCTCCGACGGTAGGCCGAGCATCCGCTCTTCGCGCTCCCCGCGTGCAGACGCTCGGGCGGCGCACAGGAACAGCCAGCACAGGAAGAGCCGGCACAGGAAGCACTACCCCTCGAGTTCGCGTTGCACCATGAGCGCGAGGTCGCGCAACAGGGTCGTCTCCGACTCCGACCAGGTGCGCGGGCTGTGGTCGAGCACACAGATCACTCCGATTCGCTCTCCGAACGGTGATTCGATCGGGTACCCGGCATAGAAGCGAATGAACGGCTCTCCCGCCACGAGCGGATTGTCGACAAAGCGCTCGTCAAGACGAGCATCCTCCACGACGAAGGGCGCCGCCGAAGAGATCACGTGATCCGCGAACGATCCCGACCGCGGCAGCTCCCGCGGATACGGCCCCTCACTTGCCGCCTTGATCCACTGGCGGTCGTGATCGACAAAAGTGATCAGTGCCGTCACGCTTCCCATCAGCTGCGTCGCAAGCACCGCGATCCGATCGAAGCGTTCTTCCTTGTCGGTATCGAGGATTCCGACGGCGTCGAGGGCCTCCTGGCGCTGCAGTTCGTCCCGGGTTGGCGCGGCCTCGATCTCGCCGTGCCGATCAGGAAGCGGGTCCCGAGTGAGCTGGAATTCCCGATTGAGCAGGAGATCGCTGATGAGCGGCGCCCCGAGCAGGCTCGCCCACTGCTGGTAGGTGGATGCGCTGCGATAGCGCGTGAAATCGGCCCGCACGAGCGGGGAAAACGGCACGTAGGTGACCTGGGCGAACTGCGCGCAGATGCGCCGGGTCTCCTGGTTCATCCGGTTGGCGTGGCGCTCGGCCATCCATCCGGTCATCCCGGCGAAGACGTCGATCGCGCTGATCAGGGGAACCGCGACGATGTAAATGCGGGCACCGATGCCCGAATTCTCGACGAGGTACTCGATGAAGGCGGTGATCTTCTCCCGCCACTGCTCGAGCGGAAGCAGGATCAGCGCATCGTTTGTGCCGACCGTCGTCATGATTGCGTCGTAGCGCCACAGCTCGACGGTCTCCAGCGGTTCGAGCGCGGTGTCGATCAGCAGGGCGGTGTCGGCGATGACGTCGAGGTCGACACCGCGACCGGTCGTCGTCGAGATCTGGCGCGCGAGCTGGCCGGGCATCGCCAGCGCGTGGCTGAGCACTCCGTAGCCAACCGCCGGTCCGCTTCCGTACAACAGCACCCGGTCAGGATCAGGCCCGGACGCGTGCGCGTGCGGCTGGTCAATCGGAGTCGGAAGCTGGCTGACGGTACGCGTCAGGTTGATCAGCATCAATCGCATGAATGGGCGCAGGATGCCGTGCAGAAACGTGCGAATCATCCAGCTCCCGTCCCGCTGCTCGATTGGCCGACTGTGCCTATTCTGCACGGTCGCAGGTGTCGTTCGAGCCGTCCGCATCCGGAGTGCCGCGGCGCCGGTGGAAGAGCGGGTGGAAGCGCCGGTGAAAGAATGGAACTGCGGCACCGACACCGAAGGGCGAACCATGGACCACGACAACACCGATCACGCTCTCTCGGGCGAAGTGACGGAAACGTTCAGCGACGGCACCCCCTCGGGTCGCGGCGAGCTTCGCGACGGAAAGAAGACCGGTCAATGGACCTACTTCTACCGCAGCGGCGCGGTCAAAGGCGTCGGATCTCACCGCGACGGTGAGATGGACGGCGCCTGGGAGTGGTGGCGCGAAGACGGATCAAGAATGCGCTCGGGCTTCTTCGCCCGCGGCGTTCAAACCGGTGTCTGGGAAACCTGGGACCGCACCGGAAAAATCGTGAGCTCGAAGGATCTAACATGACTGTCGCACCGCCAACCCCGCTGACCGCCGCATCCCCGCTCGGGCTCCTGCTCGACGTCGACGGCCCGATCGCCAGCCCGGTGTCGCGCTCGATTGCCATCCAGAGCATCCTCGACGACCTCGTCACCCTGACCGCGGCCGGCGTGCCGATCGCGTTCATCACCGGTCGCTCTGACGCCTTCATTCGTGAGCAGGTCATCACCCCGCTGCTCGCCAACGGCCTCGCGGATGCCCTCGCTGAAGACGGCGCCCGCATGTTCGCCGTCTTCGAGAAGGGCGCTGCGTGGTCGACCGTGTCCGGTGCCGGCCTCGGCGAGGTCGAGGTCGACTCATCGGTCGCTCCCCCGGCTGCTCTCGTCGAAGAGATCCGCGCCCTCGTCGCGCCCGATTCGGAGTCCGGCTTCGGCGCGACCATGTTCTTCGATGACACCAAGCGCGCAATGATCTCGGTCGAGCAGCGCACGGACGTCTCGCACGCTGACTACCTCGCCGCCCAGGGTCCGTTCAATGAGGCTGCCTTCGACGCCGCCGTCCGCCACGGACTCGGCGTTCGCCTCGGCGACCGTGAGGTTGCGGATGCGGCCGGCCAGGTTCGGTTCCGCCTGGATCCGACGATCATCTCGACCGACATCGAATCGGTACTGCTCGACAAGGACCGCGGTGCCGAACGCGCGCTCGAGCACTTCCTGGGTTCGGGCCCGCTCCCCCGCCTCTGGCGCTCGGTCGGCGACTCGCGCAGCGATTACCTGATGGCCGACCACCTGCACGCGGCCGGCTTCGAGGTCGCCCACGTCGATGTTCGCCCGTCCGACGGCATTCTCGAACGGCCGTATCCGATCATCACCGAGGGCGAGTCGATCCACGATGAAGCCGGTGCCGCGTTCCTGTCGTACTGGGTGGATAAGCTCGCCCTGTGCTAGCTGAACGGGCTTGCTGAACGCTGGTCGTGAACGGCGCTCACGACACGCCGTCCAGTGTCAGTGGCAATTGACATATTCGAATGTATGTTCGAATATGAGGAGATGCCCCCGGCAGCTCTTTCTTCCGCGTTTGAGAGCACAGCTGGGCCTGCTTCCAGCGTCACCAGCAGCGCCGACACCGTTCGCGACCTGCAGGCCCGCATCGGGCGGATGCAGGCGAAGAAGCTCGACGAGCGCGACATCCCGACCCACCCGGCGATAGCCGGCCTACTGCCCGGTGGAGCGCTCAAACAGGGTGCCGCGTACTCGGTCGACGCCTCGATCACCCTGCTCATGGTGCTGCTCGCCGGCCCATCGGCTGCCGGCTCCTGGTGCGGAGTCGTCGGCATCCCGGAGTTCGGTATCGAAGCGGCAGCCCGCTACGGCATCGACCTCGAGCGCCTCGTGCTCGTGCCGGAACCCGGCGACCAGTGGCTCGCCGTCACCGCCGCGGTGGCCGACGTCATGAGCGTCGTGGTCACCCGCCCGCCCAAGCGCGCGAGCGACGCAACGGTCTCGCGACTCTCGGCGAGGCTGCGCCAGCGCGGCGTCACCCTCATCGTGCTCGGACCGTGGCCGCAGACCGAAGCGATGCTGAGCCTCTCCGATGCGCGCTGGAGCGGAATCGGCGACGGCCACGGCTACCTCGAAGCCCGGCAGGCGACCGTGACGGTCACGAGCCGCGTCGGCGGGCGTCCGCGCAGCGCCGACCTGTGGCTGCCTGACCCGCGAGCGGTGTTCCGCACCGTGCGGACCCCGGCTATGCCCACGGCAGTGCCGTCGCTCGAGCTCGTCACCCGCGGGGAGGCGACCGGATGACCGAGCCATCGACAGCCCTCACCCGCACCACCCTCACGCGCACGATGGTCGCCTGGATCCCCGACTGGCCGATCACCGCGGTACGCCGTTCCGAACAACTCCCGGTCGGGCGTCCCCTCGCGCTCGTCGACAAGGGAATTATCTTCGCCTGCTCGTCCGAAGCGAGGGCCGAGGGGGTCAAGCGCGGGCTGCGGGTTCGCGAAGCCCAGGCTCGCTGCCCCGAACTCACGGTGCTCGCCTACGAGCCCGCCCACGACTCCCGCTCGTTCGAACCCGTCATCACCGCAATCGAAGAGATGATGCCCGGAGTCCAGCTGCTGCGCCCAGGCACCTGCGCCATCCGCTCGCGCGGACCGGCCCGCTACTACGGCAGTGAAAAAGCCGCCGGGCTCTCGCTCGTCGGCCTGCTCGCCGAACTCGGGATCCCCGGCGCCCGCGTCGGCATCGCCGATGGCCCGTTCACAGCCGAGCAGGCCGCGAGGGCGATGGACGGCACGAGCGTCACGATCGTGCCGCAGGGCGAATCAGCCGCCTTCCTCGCCCCATTCCCGGTAGCCGTGCTCGCGGATGCCGAACTCATCCCGCTGCTGCACCGGCTCGGCATTCGCACCATGGCCGAGTTCGCCGCCCTTCCGATGCGCTCGGTGCGGGACCGCTTCGGCGAACCGGCGGCGAGGCTGCACTCGCTCGCGGCCGGACTCGACTCCCGCGCCGTCGCCGCCCGCATCCCTCCCAAGCACCTCGACGTCCAGGTCGACTTCGAACCGGCCCTCGACCGTATCGACCAGGTGACCTTCAGCTTCCGGGCATCCGCTGACCGCTTTCTCGAACAGCTCACCGCCGAGAAACTGGTCTGCACGGCCATCCGGGTCGAGGTCGACACCGAATCCGGCGAGGTCTCCGAGCGCAGCTGGCTGCATCCGCGGGTCTTCAGCGCAGCGGATGTCGTCGACCGCGTTCGCTGGCAACTGCAGGGCAGTGGTGAGATCGACGTCGGGCTGCGCTCCGGCATCACGCGCGTGCGGGTGGTTCCCGAGAGCGTCGACGCGATCGGCAACCACGAGCACGGACTGTGGGGAACCGCACCCGACGAGCGCATCCACAACGGACTCGCCCGCGTGCAGAGCATGCTCGGCCACAACGGGGTGCTGACGGCGGCGATCGGCGGCGGACGCATGCTCGCCGAACGCGCGACCCTGGTCGCGTGGGGCGACAGCACTGAAAAAAGCAGTGCTCAAAAAAGCGGTACTGAAAAAAGCGGTACCGAGAGAAGCGGTACTAGTAAAAGCAGCGCTGCAAAAAACAGCACTGCACGAAACAGCAGTCACCACCGCGCGAGCAAGGCTGCCCAGCCGTGGCCGGGGCAGCTTCCGTCGCCGGCACCGGCCACGGTCTTCTCCTCCCCGCACCCCGTGCACGTCTTCGACGCGAGCGGCACGTCGGTCATGGTCGACGAGCGCGGAACGCTCTCGGCACCCCCGGTGTCGTTCTCGGCAACGGCCGCAGCAACGACCCTTCGGCAGATCACCGCGTGGGCTGGCCCCTGGCTCGTCGACCAGCGCTGGTGGGACGACGATGAGGGGCGGCGTGCGAGCCGGTTCCAGGTCGTCGACTCAACCGGAAGCGCGTGGCTGCTCGTACTCGATGGTGAGCACTGGCTGCTCGAGGCGAAATATGACTGACGCGGTGGAGCTTGGGGCAATCGCGCCAGCGATTGCGCGACCCCAGCGCGAACTGAGCCTGCGAAGTTCGTTGAAAAAAGCAGTGCGCTGATGGGCTGGAACAATCCCCCGATCCCGTGGTCGGAGTTCGAACGCAAGCTCTCTGACTCCCGTCGCCCCGCGAACGTGCCGATCGGTGCCGACGGCGGCGACAGCCCGGCCTGGTCGCACAAACGCCAGCCGTATGTCGCCCAGCCGGTCGAAACTGACCCGGAAACACTGGCCGGCGGCGTTCCCTACGCCGAACTGCACGCGCACTCCAACTTCAGTTTTCTCGACGGCGCTTCCTCCCCCGAACACCTGCTCGAAGAATCTGCCCGCCTCGGACTCCACGCCCTCGCCCTCACCGATCACGACGGCCTGTACGGCATCGTGCGGATGGCCGAAGCCGCCGCAATCCAGAAGAGCGTTGCGACCGTCTTCGGCACCGAACTCTCGCTCGGTCTCTCCGCGCCGCAGAACGGTGCGGCCGACCCGGAGGGCAGCCACCTGCTCGTGCTTGCCCGCAAGGAAGACGGCTACCACCGGCTCGCCTCAGCCCTGACCTCCGCCCAGCTCGGCGGTGGTGAGAAGGGACGCCCCGTCTACGACCTCGAGGACCTGGCCACGGCATCCGATGGTCACTGGGTGATTTTGACCGGATGCCGCAAGGGCACCGTTCGGCAGGCACTCGTCGGTGCGCATCGTGGCTCTACCGGGTCGCTCGGCGACCGCACCGACGCCGAACGTGCTGCGGCCCGCGAGGTTGACCGGCTCGTCGACCTGTTCGGTCGCGACAACGTCATCGTCGAGCTCACCGATGGCGGAAACCCCCTCGATTCGAGCTACAACGACTCCCTGGCCGCGATTGCCGGCCGTGCAGGGCTTCCGGTCGTCGCGACCGGGAACGTCCACTACGCGACGCCCAGGCAGTTCCGGCTCGCGACGGCTCTCGCCGCCGTGCGGGCGAGGCGCAGCCTCGACGACCTCGACGGCTGGCTGCCGGCCGCCGGATCCGCTCACCTGCGCTCCGGCGCCGAGATGGCCGCCCGCTTTGCCCGCTACCCGGGAGCCGTCGAGTTCAGCGTCGAAGTCGCCGACGACCTGAGCTTCGAACTGCGCCGGGCAAAACCGAAACTGCCGAAGCAGGAGGTTCCCGACGGCCACACCCCGGCATCCTGGCTACGCGAGCTGGTCTGGCGAGGGGCGAGCATCCGCTATCCCGACCTCAGCGATTCGCACCGTGCGCGCATCGAACGCGAACTCGACGTCATCGAGGCGAAGGACTTTCCCGGGTATTTCCTCATCGTCCACGACATCGTCGCCTTCGCCCGCAGCCAGGGAATCCTCTGCCAGGGCCGAGGATCCGCCGCCAACTCGGCCGTCTGCTACCTGCTCAACATCACCGCCGTCGACCCGATCTTCTACGACCTGCCGTTCGAGCGCTTCCTCTCGAGCATGCGCGACGAAGAGCCGGACATCGACGTCGACTTCGACTCCGACCGCCGCGAGGAAGTCATCCAGTGGGTGTACGCCAAGTACGGTCGCCGCAACGCCGCCCAGGTCGCGAACGTCATCAGTTACCGGCCGAAGGCCGCCGTGCGCGACATGGCCAAGGCGCTCGGGCACAGCCCCGGGCAGCAGGATGCCTGGTCGAAGCAGGTCGAGCGGCACGGTGCGCTGCTCGAGAGCACCGACCACGACATCCCGCCGCGCGTCGTCGAGCTCGCGCTCGAGGTCTCGAAGTTTCCGCGGCACCTCGGCATCCACTCCGGCGGAATGGTGCTCACGGACCGCCCGGTCGGTGAGGTCTGCCCGATCGAACACGGGCGAATGGACGGCCGCACCGTGCTGCAGTGGGACAAGGACGACTGCGCCTGGATGGGACTCGTCAAGTTCGACCTGCTCGGCCTCGGAATGCTCTCGGCGATCCAGCACACCTTCGACCTCGTGCGCGAGCACCTCGGTGAGGCGTGGGAACTCGCGACGATCCCCAAGGAGGAGCCTGGCGTCTACGACCAGTTGTGCCGCGCAGACTCCGTCGGGGTCTTCCAGGTCGAATCACGCGCCCAGATGGGCCTCCTGCCCCGCCTGCAGCCGCGCAGGTTCTACGACCTCGTCGTCGAGATCGCGATGGTGCGCCCCGGCCCGATCCAGGGCGGCGCGGTGCACCCGTTCGTGCGGCGCAAGCTCGGCGAGGAACCGATCACCTACCTGCATCCGAAACTCAAGGAACCACTCGAGCGCACCCTCGGCGTTCCGGTGTTCCAGGAGCAGCTCATGCAGGTCGCGATGGCGGTCGGCGGATGCAGTGCTGAAGACGCAGACCTGCTGCGGCGGGCAATGGGGTCGAAGCGCGGCATCGAGAAGATCTCTTCGCTCAAAAAGACCCTTTACGCTGGCATGGAATCGAATGGTATTACCGGCAGCGTCGCCGACGAGATCTACTCGAAGATCGAGGCATTCGCGAGCTTCGGCTTCGCCGAGAGCCACTCGCTGAGCTTCGCGCTGCTCGTCTACGCGAGCGCCTGGTTGCGCCTGCACTACCCGGCGGCGTTCCTCGCAGCCCTGCTGCGCGCGCAGCCGATGGGCTTCTACTCGCCGGCGTCTCTCGTCTCCGACGCCCGTCGGCACGGTGCGAAGGTGCTGCGCCCGGACATCCTGCACTCCGGCGTGATGGCGGGGCTCGAGGCGATTCCCGGTGGTGATGCAGGCGGAACCCCGACGGCGCCTGGCCACGACTCCTGCCTCGACCAGGCCCAGCCGGTCGTCGGCGAGTTCGACCGTTCGGTTCCGTTCGACTCCGACGACCACCGCCGGGATGCCGGCTTCGCGGTTCGACTTGGCCTCGACGAGGTCAAGGGCATCGGCACACCGCTCGCCCAGCGCATCGTCGACGAACGCGACGCGAACGGTGCCTACGCCGACATGCCCGACCTGGTGCGAAGGGTCGGGCTCACGACCGCCCAGCTCGAAGCACTCGCGACGGCGGATGCCTTCGCCCCGCTCGGCCTCAGCCGGCGCGAAGCGCTGTGGCTGGCCGGCAACGCTGCGCTCGACCGGGCCGAGTTCCTTCCGGGCACCGTCGTCGCTGTCCAGCCGCCGCTGTTCTCGTTCGCAAGCAAGGCCGACGACCTGGTCTCCGACCTGTGGGCGACGAGCATCTCGCCGGATGACCACCCGATCAGCCATGTTCGGGCGCTGCTTGATGCGCGCGGTGTTGTCCCGTCATCCGCCCTGCAGTCGACGGAGTCGGGAAAACGGATCGAAATCGGCGGGGTGGTGACCCATCGGCAGCGTCCGGCGACCGCGAGCGGCATAACGTTTATGAATCTCGAAGACGAATCAGGACTCGTAAACGTGATTTGTTCGGTCGGAGTGTGGAAGAGATACCACCGGATCGCCCGCGACGCGCCGGCGATGATTGTGCGCGGAGTGCTGGAAAGATCGGCCGAAGGAGTGGTGAATCTGCTCGCAGATCGCTTTGAACCGCTGGTTGTCGGGCCCAAAACGACATCTCGCGACTTCCGCTAGCCGAGAACTAAGTAGAGCGAAAGTTACTTTTTTCTACCAATTTGGCGATACATAGCAAATAGAACGCGTTCCTGCTATAGCCTTACGTGAACCGCAGGGCTATGTAGCCTTGCGGTAGGTCTCGACAATCGAGGCCAGAAGAACGCTCCTGGAGGAGTTTTACATGGCAATTGGCACCGTAAAGTGGTTTAACGCAGAAAAAGGCTTCGGCTTCATCGCTCCCGAGGATGGTAGCCCGGACGTTTTCGCCCACTACTCAGCAATCGCGAGCGGCGGCTACAAGTCCCTCGACGAGAACCAGAAGGTCGAGTTCGACATCACCCAGGGACCCAAGGGTCCCCAGGCGGAGAACATCCGCTCCCTCTAGTCTTTGCAAGACTGAATAGCAGAAAGGCCCCGGTCCATACCGGGGCCTTTTTTCTGTCCCCGCGCGCCCCGTTGATTGAGTGGCGCCGCGAGCAACGAAAAACCTCGTTGATTGAGTAGCGACGCGAGGAACGAGAAACTTCGTTGATTGAGTAGCGCCGCGAGGAACGAGTGCCGCGTATCGAAATCATCACCGATGCTCTGCGTTGAGGCCGTGCAATGGTCTCGATACGCTCGCAGAGCTCGCACTCGACCAACGAGAAACCTCGTTGATTGAGTTGCGACGCGAGGAACGAGCGCCGCGTATCGAAATCATCACCGATGCTCTGCGTTGAGACCGCGTGATGGTCTCGATACACTCGCTGGCGCTCGCACTCGACCAACGAGATACTTCGTTGATTGAGTAGCGACGCGAGGAACGAACGCCGCGTATCGAAATCATGGCCGACGCTCTGCGTCGAGACCATGGAATGGTCTCGATACGCTCGCAGAGCTCGCACTCGACCAACGAGATATCGTCACTCGACGAACGAGTTTTTCGTTGATTGAGTAGCGACGCGAGGAACGAGCGCCGCGTATCGAAATCATCACCGGCGACCAACGTCCAGGCCGCGTAATGGTCTCGATACGCTCGCAGAGCTCGCACTCGACCAACGAGAAATCGGCACTCGACCAACGAGATATCGTCACTCGACCAACGAGACATCGGCACTCGACCAACGAGAAATCGGCACTCGACCTACGAGAAATCGTCACTCGACCAACGAGTTCCCTCGTTAGTGTGCGCCGGAGTTCATGCGCTTGCGCAGGAAGTCGATGCGGGCCTGCAACTGCGTCACCGTCGCCTGGGCGACCGCTGGGCCGCCGAGAACGCGACGAAGCTCCGCGTGCACCATTCCGTGCGGCTCCCCTGTCAGCTTGGCGCGCATGCCCACGAGACTGTTGAGCAGCGTCCGCTGTTCCTTGAGCGTGCGGTACAGCGGCGGTGGATCCCGTTCGGCCTCGGGAAGCGCCCGCTGGCGATCAGCCGCACGCTTCGACTGGCGCGACTGGCGGTGCATGAGCAGCTCACGAACCTGGTCCGGTTCCAGAATGCCCGGGATGCCGATGAAGTCGAGTTCCTCGTCGCTGCCGGTCTCCGCCGCGAAACCGAACTCCCCACCGTCGAACAGTGCACGATCGAAGTTGGCGTCGGATTCGATCGCCTTCCACTCGAACTCGTCCTGCAGTGAATCGGGAACCTTGTCTTCGCGGTTCTCGGCATCGATCGCTTCGTCGTTGAGCAGCGCGTTCTCGTCGATCTCACGATCGAGTGCGTGATCGCGCTCCAGCTCGAGTGCCTGGGCGAGGTCGACGAGCGTCGGAACGCTCGGAACAAAGATCGTCGCCGTCTCACCGCGACGCCGTGCTCGCACAAACCGGCCGACAGCCTGGGCGAAGTACAGCGGCGTCGACGCGCTGGTGGCGTACACGCCGACCGAGAGCCGCGGAACGTCCACACCCTCGGACACCATCCGAACGGCCACGAGCCAGCGCGCTGAGCCGTCGGAGAAGGTCTGGATGCGGTCGCTCGACTCCTTTTCGTCCGAGAGGACGATGGTCGGGGTCTGCCCGGTGATCTTCGTGAGGATCTCGGCATAGGCGCGCGCAGCGTTCTGGTCGGTCGCAATCACGAGACCTCCCGCATCCGGAATCTGGCTGCGTACCTCGGTGAGCCTGAGGTTCGCCGCTGCGAGCACCGACGGGATCCAGGCACCACCAGGGTCGAGCGCAGTGCGCCAGGCCTGCGAGGTGACGTCCTTGGTGTCGCCCTCGCCGAGCCTCGCCTCCATCTCGTCGCCCATCCGGGTTCGCCAGCGCATCTTGCCGGCGTAGGCCATGAAGATGACCGGGCGAACAACGCCGTCGGCGAGAGCCCGGCCGTAGCCGTAGCTGTAGTCGGAGATCGAGGTGCGGATGCCCTTGGAGTCCGGCGCGTAGCTCACGAACGGGATCGGCGCGGTGTCGCTGCGGAACGGCGTACCGGTGAGCGACAGGCGACGGGTCGCTGGCTCGAAGGCCTCGCGAATCGCGTCGCCCCAGCTGAGGGCGTCCCCGCCGTGGTGAATTTCGTCGAGGATCACGAGCGTGCGCGACGACTCGGTGATTTCGCGGTGCAGGGATGCCCGGATCGCCACCTGCGCGTAGGTGACGGCAATACCGTGGAAGCGCCGGCCGCCGAACGCCTCACCGTTGCGATAGCCGGGGTTGAGCCGGATTCCCACCCGGTGCGCGGCCTCGGCCCACTGGCGCTTGAGGTGCTCGGTCGGGGCGACGACCGTCACCCGGTCGACGATGCGGCGGGCGATGAGTTCGGTCGCCAGGCGCAGCGCGAACGTGGTCTTGCCGGCGCCGGGAGTTGCCGCTGCGAGAAAGTCGCGCGGGTTCTTCTCGAAGTAGAGGTCGAGCGCTTCGGCCTGCCAGGCCCGCAGTTTGCTCGCGGTTCCACGCGCGGCGCGCTCGGGGAACGAGGGCGAGAGGTGCTCGGCGGCGAAGGTTCCGACGTGCGGACCACCGGGAAGGAGTGGGCTGTTCTGCTGCGCCCCGGGCATCACCATTGGTGCCTGCTCCTCGGGATTCAGGGAAGTACTCACTTGATGAAACTGTAGTCGACGGGTCTGACACCGGGCCCGACGCCGCGACGATTCCGGGGGTCAGGAATGCAGGGCGGGCGTGTCGCACGGCACTGGACGAGAGGCGCGGTTACGCATCCCGCGCGAAGCCCTTTGCTTCGCTCTCGCGCCCTCGGTTGTTGCCGAGAAGCGACGCCTGCGTGACGCTCCCCCGCCCGAACCGCGCACTCACGGCATCCATGACATCTTCTGCCTCGCGCCAGTCCTCGTGGTCGTCCCACAGCGCCTGCTGGCCGCCGCCTTCACCGAGTTGTTCGGCCCGAACGCCGACCAGGCGGATGCGGGCGTCGCGTACTTCGAGCGCGTCGTAGATCTCGACGACCTCGTCGTAGATTTTTCGGCCGAGGTCGGTCGGATCAGCGAGCGTGCGCGACCGCGTAATGGTCGTGAAATCCCCGAACCGCAGTTTGAGCACAACGGTTCGCCCGACAAGTCCACCGCGGCGCAGCCGAACGGCCACCATTCCGGCGAGCCGCAGCAGTTCGCGTCGAACAATCTCGGGGTTCACCACATCCGTCTCGAACGTTACCTCGTGCCCGATGCTCTTCTCTTCGGCGCGAGCCTGAACGGTACGGGGATCGAGCCCCCACGACAGCTCGTGCAGCTTGTTCGCGGATGCCACCCCGATGACCCGCGTGAGCACCGCCACGGGTGTTGTAGCGAGTTCGCCGATCGTACGGAGCCCGAGCTTCTGCAGCTGCTCCTCGGTCTTGCCGCCGACGCCCCACAGGGCGGAGATGGGCAGCGGATGCAGAAAGTCGACGGTCGCATCGCGCGGGATCACGAGCAGCCCGTTCGGTTTTGCCCGGCTCGACGCCAGCTTCGCGACGAACTTACTCGCCGCGGCGCCGACGCTGCAGATGAGTCCCGTTTCGGCCAGCACTCGTGCCCGCAGGATGGTCGCGACCTCGACCGGAGTTCCGACCGCGGCCTTCGCGCCGGCGACGTCGAGGAATGCTTCGTCGATGCCGAGCCGCTCGACGCGCGGAGTCAGGTCATCGCAGATCCCCATCACGATGCCGGAGTAGTGCGAGTAGCGCTCGAAGTGCGGCTCGAGCACGATCGCCTGCGGGCACCGCCGCTTGGCAAGGGCGAGCGGCATTGCGGAGTTGACCCCGAACTTTCGCGCTTCGTAGGTGGCCGCCGTAACGACGGAGCGTGCGGAGTCGTGGGCAACGATGACCGGCTTGCCGCGAAGGTCGGGGCGCTCGAGTAACTCGACCGACGCGAAAAAGGCGTCCATGTCGACGTGCAGGATCGTTGCGGTGCTGTCGTCGATCGGTCCGCTGGTGACCTGGCGACTGCTGCCGTCCTGCTTGCTCATGCAGCCATCCTGCCAGCACCGTCTGACAACGGGGCGCTATGGGTTAGCGAACCTAGGCCGGTTAACTAACCGCACCCGGGCGACCGGCCAGTGGGGCCAGGTCGCACCGGGTGCGATCGCGGGTAAAGCGTGGGACTATGCGCGTCGGCTGCCGCGGGTGAAGAGCCCGTACAGAAGCAGAACGACGATCGATCCTCCGATGGCCAGAAGCCAGGTCGTGAGGTCGAAGAAGCCTTCGAGCTTGACATTGAAGAGCACACTTCCAAGGAATCCACCGAGAAGTGCTCCGACGATTCCGAGGATGATCGTGATGATCCATCCCCCGCCCTGAGCACCCGGCAGGATTGCCTTTGCAATTGCGCCAGCAATAAGTCCGAGAAGAATCCAACCAATGATTGTCATGACGACCTCCCAGTCGGTCATACGTTCGGCTCCGGGTCTCGGAGCCATATCCACCATGGCATGTGCCCTATTCGGGGGCAAACTGGGCGTTCCAAACTGGACATTTTCTGGGAGCTTTATCCACAGCGCGTGTTTCCGCGGCGGAACAATCAGCGCGCCCCATTGGCGCACGGCGTTCGAGTGAGGCAGTCTTGAACAATGACCCAGCAGCACCCGTGGACTCGGTACGTGGCGATCGGCGACTCGTTTACGGAGGGGATCGGAGATCCGGAACCGGACAGCCCCGGCGGAAACCGCGGGTGGGCCGACCGCGTGGCCGAAGTGCTGAGCGAGGGCGTCGAGGACTTTGCCTACGCAAACCTCGCGATCCGCGGCCGGTTGCTGCAGCAGATCATTGACGAGCAGATCGATGCGGCGCTAGAGCTCCGGCCCGACCTCATCACCTTCTCGGCGGGCGGAAACGACATCATCCGCCCCGGCACCGATCCCGACGAGGTATCGGCGCGGTTCGAGACCGCGGTGACACGCCTGCGCGAAGGCGGGGCGACAGTGGTGGTCTTCAACGGTCCCGACATCGGCACAACGCCGGTCCTCGGCCGGGTCCGCGGGAAGGTCGCTATCTACAACGAGAACGTCCGCGCAATTGCCGTTCGCCATGACGCCATCGTCGCCGACATGTGGGCGCTGACCGATCTCAAGAACCCGCGGATGTGGTCGTCCGACCGCCTGCACTTCTCGCCCACCGGCCACCACACGATCGCACGGATGGTTCTGGCGGCGCTCAACGTCGAGAACGACCTCGAGCCGTTCAAGCCCGAGCCGCTGCCCGGGGTCTCCTGGCGGCAGGCGCGCGTCGGCGATATCAGCTGGGCGAGAACGCACCTAGTGCCCTGGGTCGTCCGCCGCATCCGCCACCAGTCCTCCGGCGACGGCGTCACGGCAAAACGCCCGGGCTTCCCGCATATTCCCGAGCAGTAGGGAACGAGCATGGCCGAGGTAGTGACGGGTGTCGCGGGAATGACGGTGATTGTCGCCGTACTGGTCGGGCTGTTCTTCGTCGGCCGCTGGCTGCGTCGAACCCGCACCGTCGGGCCGTCGATTGCCGCAGCCGTTGCCGCCTACAACGAGGGTATGCAGCCGACCGCCTACGACAGCTTCGTCGAAGTGCGTGCGCAGGACGACCGCACCGAAGAGGTCGGCACCCCGTCTGATCGGTGACAGGCCAGCCGGTACACAGAAGAGCCCGGGTCAACTGACCCGGGCTCTTCTCTGGTGGTGCTGTACGTCCTGGTGGTGCTAGCGGCCGTACCGCATCGCGGACGGGCAGTCGAATGAGTTGAGTCCCGCGGCCATTCCCACCCGGTTGAGGTAGGCGGCGACGATCCCGTACGCCTCGAACAGGTTCGTTTCGGTGTACTTGATGTTCTTGGCCTCGCAGTACTCCTTAACGATCTCGCGCGTGCGCTTGAGGTGCGGTCGGGGCATGCTCGGGAACAGGTGGTGCTCGATCTGGTAGTTGAGGCCACCCATGTAGATGTTCATGAACCAGCCACCGCGGATGTTGCGGGCGGTGAGCACCTGGCGACGCAGGAAGTCGACCTTGCTGTCGTGCGGCAGGATTTCCATGCCGATGTGGTTCGGCGCGAACGACGAACCCATGTACAGGCCGAAGACGGCGAGCTGCACTCCCACGAAGGCGAAGGCCATTCCGAGCGGCAGGAAGTAGAAGACCACGGCGAGGTAGCTGAGGTTACGTACGAGCAGCAGCACGATTTCGAGTGCGCGCTTGTCGACCTTGCCCTTGGAGAAGACGGTGGCGAATGCCTGGCGGTGAAGGTTGATTCCTTCGAAGATCAGGACCGGGTAGAAGAACCAGCCCTGGCGACGGGTGAAGAGGGCGCCGATCTTGCCGACCTTTGCGGCGTCTTCCTTCTGGAAGACGATGAAGTCGGGCTCGATGTCGGGGTCCTTGCCCTGCGTGTTCGGGTTGCCGTGGTGGCGGGTGTGCTTGTTCATCCACCACGAGTAGCTGATTCCGACGAGCAGGTCGGCAAGGATGCGACCCGTGAGGTCGTTCGCCTTTCCGGACTCGAAGACCTGGCGGTGAGCGGCTTCGTGGGCGAGGAACGCGTACTGCGTGAACAGCACACCGAGGACGGCGGCAACGATGAGGATGAGCCAGGAGTCCTGCAGGAGCGCAAAGCCGAACCAGGCGGCGACGACGAGTGCAGTGATGCCGGCGAAAGTCAGAATGTAGAACAGCGGGCGCTTACGCAGCAGCCCGGCATCCCGGATCGTCGAGAGCAGTGCTGCAAACTCCGAAACGGGGTTTCCTACCCCACGCGGACCGGTCTTGATTATGCGGTTCGCGGGTACGGCAGAAGAAGCACTCGACATGGGACCTCGATTGTGGGGTCGACTTCCCAGTCAGGTGGAGACGAGCGGATGCTCTGAGACGGATACCGTCAGTTTAGGGGGCAAGACTGAGAATCGGTTGCATGGCGACCGCCAGTTCCTGTGTGCATTTTCCGGCACCCTGCGGGGCATCAGAACAGTTCGGCCGGATGCGTGAGTCGCCACTCCGCACCGGGATCCTCGAGCGAGTCCGTGAGCTCGAGCGGCACCGAAATCGTGTCGTCTCCGACCGTGAACGTCAGGGATCCGACCTCGGTTCCCGCCTTCGACAGCCCGATCGACTCGGTGCTCAGGTCCATCGAGATCGGAGTGCCCGCCCAGACCACGACGTCCTTGCCTGTGCTCGCAACGGCTTCTGAGCTGTCGCCCCACGGCGTGTCGTAGGAGGCGAAGGTGTCTCCGGCCGACACCAGTGGAACCGACTCGAAGCCTGCCGCAGCACTCTTCAGCAGCTTTCGGATGCTCTTGTCGAGGCTCGGGTGATCCTTGCCGCCGAGCACGACGCCGACGACGGTGACCGTCTCGTCGCCAACGCTGTAGTCGGCGGTGAACAGCAGGCAGGCGCCGGCTTCATCGAGGGTTCCGGTTTTGATGCCGTGAACCCCGTCGATTCCGAGCAGGTCGTTGGTGTTGGTGATCTTGCCGATGTCCGGAACGGTGATGGACTTCGTTCCGACGATGTCGGAGACGATCGGATTCGCGAGGGCGAGTTTGGCAAGCGCCACGAGGTCGGTCGCGGTGCTGCGGTTTTTCGGGGACATGCCGGTGGCATCCGACATCGTGGTCTTCTTCAGCCCGTGTTCGTCGAGCCAGGTGTTGGCGACGGTGACGAACTTCTTCTCCGACCCGAACGCCCAGTTCACGAGCGACTGGGTGTAGTTGTTGGCCGACGCGACGAGAGTGATCTGCAGCACCTGGTGCTCCGAGAGCGCCATTCCGGGGCGAACCGGCTCGACCTTGCCGTTGTCGCGCACGTAGTCGTTGTAGATGGCGACATCCGCCGCGGTGAAATCGATGGTCGGTCCGTCTTCGCCGACGTCGAGTGGTTTCTCCTCGAGTACGACGAGGGCAGTTATGACCTTCGACAGTGACGCGATCGGCAGGGCCTTGGTGCTTCCGCTCGACTCGAGCACGTCGTCGAAACCAACGGCACCGATCGCGCTTGCGCCGTATCCGGGCCACGCGAGCTCGACGGCCGTAGTGGTGGGAGCTTCGTACGGCTGGGACTGCGCTGCTGCCGGAGCGAGCGGCGCGAGCAGGGTGGCCGGAAGGTAGAAGCCGGTCCCGAGCAGGAGCGCAACTACACCGAATACAACCAGGCGTCGGCGGCGATAGATCTGTCGTCGAGAGAGTGGCACGCGACCATGGTACTGACGACTACCTGAAAATCAGGCCCACCCGCCGTCGACCGAACGGATCGGGGGATGCTCGGTATCGGGCACGAGTACTTCGGTGTCCTCATTGAGGGACTCCCCGCGAAAGAAGGTCTTCGATCCGGGAAAGAACGACCAGACGATCATGAGCACGACGCCGATGGCGAGCGAGCCGATCCCGATGACGAACACTCCCCCGATACCGAACAGCACCGTGTAGCCGTAGTCCGGGTCGAACATGTCGATTGCCGAGAAGACGAACGCCGCCGTGAGCATGAGCGAACCGAGCAGCGGAAAAACGAACTTGAAGATCACGTTGTGGGCGGAGGTGAACAGCTCGCGCCGGAAATACCAGACGCACGAGTACCCCGTGATGCCGTAATAGAACGCGATAGCGAGGCCGAGCGAGAGGATCGTATCCGAGAGGAAATCCTCGCTGATGATGGTCATTCCGACGTAGAACGCCGTCGCGACGATTCCCATCACGATCGTCGAGAAGCCCGGCGTCTTGAACCGCGGGTGCACGCGTCCGAATCGCGCCGGCAGCGCCTTGTACGCGGCCATCGCGAGGGTTCCGCGGGCGGTGGGCAGGATCGTGGTCTGGGTCGACGAGATCGCCGAGACCATCACCGCGATCACGAGCAGCCACGCCCACGGGCCGAACAGCACATCCTTCAGGGCGAAGAAGACGTCTTCGGCGTTGTCTTCGTTGCCGAGGCCGACACCGGAGGTGCCGAGTCCCGCGTAGGCCATTGCCGCGACCGTCACGCCCACGTAGGTGACGGGCAGGATCACGGTCGAGAGGATCGCCGCACGGCCGGGAATCTTCTCCGGGTCCTTCGTCTCTTCGTTGAGCGACAGGCAGGTGTCCCAGCCCCAGTAGATGAAGAGCGCGAGCAGTATCGCCTCGACGAAACCAGAGGTCGATTCGAAGGCGAACGGGTTGAACCAGGATGCATCCGGCAGGGTCGCCCCTTCAGGAGCGTTGCCGGTCGCGACCGAGACGATCGCCGCGACCACGAAGATCACCAGGGCGAGGTACTGGATCCCGAGCAGTACGTTCTGCAGCTTCTCGCCGATCTCTGTGCCGCGGTAGCTGATGAACGTCATCAGCGCGATGAACACCACGCCGGTCGCCGTGACGATGACGGTGTTCTCGGCGATCTCGGGGTTCACCAGCAGCCAGAAGTACTTTCCGCCGATTTGGGCGAGGTTCGCGAGCACGACCATGCCGGCGACGGCAACACCCCAGCCGCCCATCCAGCCGACCCTCGGCCCAAAAGCCTTCGTGGCCCAGGTGAAGGTCGTTCCGCAGTCGGGTACCGCCCGGTTGAGCTCCCGGTAGGCGAAGGCGATGAGAAGCATCGGGATGAACGCGATGATGAAGGCAATCGGAGCCTGGGCGCCGACGGCGAAGACCACGAAACCGAGCGTCGCGGCGAGCGAGTAGACCGGGGCCGTCGACGCGAGTCCGATGACCGTCGACCCGACGAGGCCGAGCGTTCCGGTAGCGAGGCCTTTGTTCTGGGCGGTTGGCGCCTGCGGTGGCTCGACAATCGGGGTGGGAGACATCGTTGTCCTCTTCTCGGGTACTGGCCGTTGCGGTCCTGAAGTACCCGAGAGCCTACGCCGTTGGCCTAGCGATGCCCAGACTGCAGTGCGTACAGGGCGACCGCGCTAGCGGATGCGACATTGAGTGAGTCGACCCCGTGCAGCATCGGGATCGTCACGATCGTGTCGGCGTTCTCGAGCGCCTGGCGGCTGAGCCCGTCGCCCTCCGCGCCGAGCATGATTGCCACTTTCTCGGGAGCGTTCGCGGCAAAGTCCGGCAGCGACACGGCATCCGGAGCCAGCGCAAGCGCCGCGAGATGGAACCCGGCATCGCGCAACAGCTGCGCGCCCTCCGGCCAGTCGGGAAGACGCGTCCACGGCACCTGCAGCACCGTTCCCATGCTGACGCGAACGCTGCGGCGGTAAAGCGGATCGGCGCAGCGCGGGGTGACGAGCACCGCGTCCGCGCCGAGGCCGGCCACCGAACGGAAAATCGCGCCGACGTTGGTGTGGTCGACGATGTTCTCGAGCACAACGACCCGGCGGGCGTCCTTCAGCAGGTCGGCAACGGGCAGTAATGCCGGGCGGTGCATCGAGGCGATTGCCCCGCGGTGCATCTCGAAGCCGGTGAGTTCTTGCAGCAGCGCGGAATCGCCGACGAAGATCGGACCCTCGAATTCGGCGACGATCGGCTCAATATCGGCGAGCCACTGCTCCTGCAGCAGCACCGACCGCGGAACGTGCCCGGCGGCGATCGCGCGGGCGATGACCTTCGCCGACTCGGCGATGTACAGGCCGCCAGCCGGTTCGCTCACCCGCCGGAGTGCGACATCCGTCAGCGATCGATAGTCGCGCAACTCGTCGCGTTCGAGGGTGGAAATGCGCACGACGTGCATAACGAGTGGTCCATTCTTTGCCAGCCGGAAGAACAACTGCCAGCAATCGGAAACATATCGGAAAACTTGAGTGTTTACCCTGAGACAACGATTCTTTTGATGGTCGTTCGGGAAGGAGCAGGATGTCGCTTCCACTTTCGCCAGCACCAGCCAGCCCCACAATCGATGCAAACGCCACTTTTGAGGCCGGGGATTCACTCTTCGAGCAGGCGGTCGACATTCTTCGCGGCCGCCGCATCGCCGTTCTCACCGGCGCCGGGGTCAGCACCGACTCCGGAATCCCCGACTACCGCGGCGAGGGCGCTCCGGTTCGAACCCCGATGACCTTCCAGCAGTACCTCGGCGACACCGAGTACCGCAAGCGCTACTGGGCCGGCAGCCACCTCGGCTGGAAGCGCTTCGCCGGAGCCAACCCGAACGCCGGGCACATCGCCCTCGCCGAGATGGAGGCAACTGGCCTCGTCAACGGCATCATCACCCAGAACGTCGACGGACTCCACATCCGCGCCGGATCACAGCGAGTCGTCGACCTGCACGGCACGATGGACCGCGTGCGCTGCCTCACCTGCGGCCAGAGCTTCGCGCGGGCAGACATCGCCGGTCGCATCACCGCTGCAAACCCGTGGCTCGAGACGCCGGATGCGGTTGAGCTCTCCCCCGACGGCGACGTCCAGGTCGGCGCGGTTGACGACTTCGTGATCCCGGACTGCACCGTCTGTGGTGGAGTACTCAAGCCCGACGTCGTCTTTTTCGGCGAGTTCGTGCCGGTGGAGAAGTTCAGTGAGGCCAGTGCACTCGTGCAGAAGGCCGACGCGCTCATCATCGCCGGATCCTCGCTCATCGTGAACTCCGGCATCCGCCTGCTCGAAACGGCTGCCCGCAAGAAGCTGCCGATCATCGTCATCAACCGCGGCATCACCAAGGGCGACTCCCGCGCGGCGGTTAAGCTGGAGACTGGCGCGTCAGAGACCCTGGTTTCACTCCAGGAACGACTGGGTCGGTAGAACTGCTACCTCGCGCCGAGACGTGAGGCGAGAATGACCTTTCTGTACCTGGTACGCCACGGCGAGACCGACTGGAACCTCGAACGACGCATCCAGGGCAGCACGGACATCCCGCTCAACGACACCGGGCGCGCCCAGGCAGCGACCACCGGTCGCCTGCTCGCGGGGCGCACCTGGGATGCCGTGGTGTCGAGCCCGCTGTCGCGAGCTTTCGAGACGGCGAGCATCATCGCCGCACAGATCGGCGCACAGGCCCCGACCACACTGGACACGATCGTCGAGCGTCACTACGGCGACGCCGAGGGTCTCGACTACGACCAGATCGCCGCGAAGTTTCCGAATGACGCTCCGGTTCCCGGACGCGAAACGCACGAAGAAGTCGCCGATCGCGTTGTGCCGGCCCTCATCGAGCTCGCCGAGCAGCACCCGGGCAAGTCGCTCGTTGTGGTGAGCCACGGCGGGGTTATCCGCAGCGTGCTCAATGCCGTCGAGGCGTCGAGCACAGGGAATCCCGGCCGCGGCTTCGGCTCGATCCGCAATGGGTCGGTGCACAGCTTCCGGCACACCGACGGCACCCTCGAACTCATCGCGTTCGACGACCCGATCGAAGAAGAATCGCTCGAGTGCGCGACGGCGGAACTCGAAGAGCAGAACGCTGTCGAGCAGCGCGAAGCGGTTCGCGCTCCGTAGTCGCGCTCCGCTACTTGCCGGCTTCTGCTCGTCCGCTTCTATTCGCCAGGCGGGTCTCTATTCCCCAGGCGCGTTGACGACGCGACCGGTGCCGAGGAAGTCGACGATGTGGCGCGCCGCGACGTTGGCCTTTTCATAGTGGATGAGGTGGCCGACACCCGGGATCACGTGCAGTGTCGCATCCGGCATCTGCTTCTGCAGCTCGTGCAGGGCGGGCTCGGGCGTGATGAGGTCGAGTTCGGCACCGATCAGCAGGGTCGGAGTGTCGATGAGCGCACCGACCTCGCTCACGTCGGTCGAGACGGACGCAATAAACGACTCGACCACCGAAGCGCGATCGTAGAACTCGCTGAAGTAGGTGTGGTGCTGGTCGTGGATCCAGCGCCGCAGTCCCTTGTCCTTCGTCTTGACGAGCGACACGCTCATAAAGCGCACGACTGCCCAGTTACCAAGCATCCAGCGCCCGAATCGCTCGGGGAAGATCATCGAGCTCTTGTAGAAGAACAGTGTGAGGTAGGTCAGGTAGCCGTTCGGGCCGGCTGTTGCCGGCGCGGCGATCGGGTTGATCAGCACGAGCTTCGGCGTCTGGAGCATGTCGTTGGCGATCGCGTAGGTCGAGACGATCGAGCCGAAAGAGTGGCCGAGAATGATCGGCGGCTCGTCGAGGTCGAGGGCTTCGACGAACGCTGCGAGCCACTTCGCGTAACCGTCGATGCTGTGACCGACTCCTACGAGCGGGCCGGACGATCCGAATCCGGGAAGGTCGGGACCGATGATGCGGATGCCGCGCAGCTGCGCGATGACGGGCTCGAGACCGTGGTGCTCACCCCGGTAACCGTGGGCGACGACGATCGTCGTTTCGGCATCCGCCGGGCCGTACACCCAGTAGTGAGTATCGCTTCCGAGCACGGTGACGGAGTCGTGCGTGATGGGAAGCTCGTCGAGCAGGGCAGCAAATGGGGATTCGACGTTCATTGCCTTTAGTCTACGGATCGGAATTCAACAAGCGCTTGCAATCGAGCCCTAGACTCAGTTTTACGTTCAAGTCGTCACCGTCGATTGCCAGTGGTAGTCGCTAGATCCATTGGAATAGAGCCTCGTGACCTTTACCGCTCCGATCACTTTGCCAGGCCTCGCGCTCGATCTCCACTGGTACCGGCGGGCCGTGTTCTACGAAGTGATGGTCCGCTCTTTCGTCGACAGCAACGGCGACGGTTCGGGCGACCTGCAGGGGCTCGTGTCGAAGCTCGACTACCTGCAGTGGCTCGGAATCGATGCGCTCTGGCTGCCGCCGTTCTTCACCTCGCCGCTTCGCGACGGCGGCTACGACGTACAGGACTACAAGTCGATTCTTCCGGAGTTCGGAACCCTCGACGAGTTCCGTGACCTCGTCACGAAGGCCCACGAGCGCAACATGCGGGTCATCATCGACCTGCCGCTCAACCACACCTCGGACGCCCACGAGTGGTTCCAGGCGTCGCGCAACGACCCGGAGGGTCCGTACGGCGACTTCTACGTCTGGAGCGACACCGACGAGAAGTACGAGAACATCCGCATCATCTTCACCGACTCCGAAGACTCGAACTGGGCGTTCGACCCGGTGCGCCGGCAGTTCTACTTCCACCGGTTCTTCTCGCACCAGCCGGACCTCAACTTCGAGAACCCGGCCGTCGTCGAGGCGGCGTTCGACATCGTGCGCTTCTGGCTCGATCTCGGTGTCGACGGCTTCCGGCTCGACGCGATCCCCTACCTGTTCGAATCGGAAGAGGGCAACGGCGAGGGCGAACCGCCCACGCACGAGTTCCTCAGGCAGCTTCGGAAAATGGTGGATGCCGACTACCCCGGTCGCGTCATGATCGCCGAGGCGAACCAGTGGCCGGCAGAGGTCGCGGCGTTCCTCGGCACCAACGAAGAGCCGGAGTGCCACATGGCCTTCGACTTCCCGGCAATGCCGCGCATCTTCTACTCGCTGCGTTCCCAGCAGGCCGGTGAGCTCGTGCGGGTGCTCTCGGAGCACACCCACGTTCCGGACGGCGCCGGCTGGGGAGTCTTTTTGCGCAACCATGACGAGCTCACCCTCGAGATGGTGAGCGAGGAGTACCGCCAGGCGATGTACGGCTGGTACGCCTACGACCCGCGGATGCGAGTGAACGTGGGTATCCGACGCCGGCTCGCCCCACTGCTCGACAACTCGCGCGCCGAACTCGAGCTCGCCCACGCGCTGCTGTTCTCGCTGCAGGGAAGCCCGTTCCTGTACTACGGCGACGAGATCGGCATGGGCGACAACATCTGGCTGCCCGACCGCGACGCCTCGCGAACGCCAATGCAGTGGACTCCCGACCGCAACGCCGGATTCTCGACGGCGGACCCGGGAAAGCTGTTCCTTCCGGTCGTGCAGTCGCTCGTCTACAACTACCAGCAGATCAACGTCGAATCCCAGCTTGCGCAGTCCCGGTCCCTGCTGCACTGGATCCGGAACGTCATCCACGTCCGCAAAGCGCATCCGGCGTTCGGGCTCGGGTCGCTGAAGGTGCTCCGCACCAACCACGAATCGGTGCTCGCCTTTGTGCGCGAGTACGAGGGATCCGGCTCGCACTTCGGTGACCAGCCCGAGCGGGTGCTGTGCGTGTTCAGCTTCGCCCACAATCCGGTCTCGGTCGAGATCGACATGGCCGAGTACGCCGGCGAAGCGCTGTTCGACCTGTTCGGCGGCAGCAAGTTCCCGACGGTCGGCGAGGGCGGAGCGCTCACCCTGACGCTCGCGACGCAGAGCTTCTACTGGCTGCACATCGGCGAAGCGCACTTTGCCGGTGGTCGCCTCTAGCATTGCGGTATGACTAACCCGTGGTTTGACACCCTTGCCGTATTCGACCTCGAGACCACGGGGATCGACGTCGAATCGAGCCGCATCGTGTCGGCTCACGTCGGGGTGATCGACGCCTCCGGTGTCGTGATCGAAAAGACCGACTGGCTCGCCGATCCCGGAATCGAGATCCCCGAGCAGGCGAGCGCCGTGCACGGGATCACTACCGAACGCGCCCGCGCCGAAGGCCGCCCGTCGATCGAGGTCGTCGGCGAAATCATTGCGTCGCTGAACGACGTATTCGCTCGCGGTCTCGCCCTGACCATCTACAACGCCCCCTACGACCTCACGCTGCTCAACCGCGAAGCGCGCCGCCACGGACTCGCACCGCTCGCCTCCCCCGGTCCGATCATCGACCCGCTCGTTCTCGACCGCGTCGTCGACAAGTACCGCAAGGGCAAGCGCACCCTCGAGGCCGCCACCGAGTTCTACGGAATCGCCCTCACCGACGCCCACGACGCCGGGGCGGATGCCGTCGCAGCCGGTCGCCTCGCCCAGGTGCTCGCAAACCGGTACGGAGCGCAACTCGCCATCGAGGTCGCCGACCTGCACAACCTGCAGATCGGCTGGTGTGCCGATAACGCCGCGGATTTCCAGAGCTACATGCGTCGCACGAGGGACGAGAACTTCGTCGCCCTCGGCACCTGGCCTGAACATCCGTAAATACAGCGCACCCGTAGTGACTAATTAACGCAGAACGGCCCCCACCGGAAGGTGGGGGCCGTTCTGAAAGCTACGGGTCTGGCTACTTGCCGAAGCCCTTGTAGCGCGAGTTGAACTTGTCGATGCGTCCCGCGGAGTCCATGATGCGCTGCTTGCCCGTGTAGAACGGGTGCGACTCGGACGAGATTTCAACGTCGATGACCGGGTAGGTCACGCCGTCGAGCTCGATCGTCTTGGCGCTGCCAACGGTGGAACGCGTGAGGAAGGTCGCGCCGGAGGCGAGGTCCCTGAAGACGACTGCTGCGTACTCGGGGTGAATGTCGGACTTCATGGATATTCCTTGGGCTTCTTATCGGATGGAGCTTCGATGATGGAGTGGAGAATCAAGATTGGGTGGCACACGCCGCACACACAGGCGTAGCCGACGAGCTAGCTTACCAGAGGTTCGGCGTGCTCGTTAGTTACAGTAATGCGGCCGCTCGGGAATGTCAGACAGCACGCGCCGAGAAACGGCCGTTGCTCTTGCTGATTTCGAGCGGAAGGCCGAAGGTCGAGCTGAGGTTCTCGGCGGTGAGTACTTCGTCGATTTCGCCGGCGGCCTGGATCGAACCGTTCGCGAGAAGCATGGCGTGGGTGAATCCCGGCGGGATCTCTTCGACGTGGTGGGTGACCATAACGATTCCGGGAGCAGCAGGAGCGCTCGCGTAACCGCTGAGCAACTGCAGCAGCTCTTCGCGCGCACCGAGGTCAAGGCTTGCGGCGGGCTCGTCGAGCAGCAGGAGTTCCGGGTCGGTCATTACGGCGCGGGCGATCTGGACGCGCTTCTGCTCGCCATCGCTCAGGCCACCGAAACGGCGGTCGGCGAGGTCGGCGAGCTTCCACTCGGCGAGAACCCGACGCGCACGGCGGTCGTCGATGTCTTCGTAGGACTCGTTCCAGCGACCGGTGACCGAGTAGGCGGCCGTGAGAACGACGTTGAGCACCGTCTCATCGGACGGCACTCTCCGGGCGAGAGCCGTCGACGCGAAACCGATGCGCGGACGCAACTCGAACACGTCTACTTTGCCGAGGGTGTCATCCAGAACCCGTGCCACACCGGAACTCGGGTGGATCGAAGCGGATGCGACCTGCAGCAGCGTGGTTTTGCCAGCGCCGTTGGGGCCGAGGATCGCCCAACGTTCGTCGCTGTCAACCGACCACGAGATCGAATTGAGAATGGTGTTGCCGTCTCGAACGATCGAGACGTCGGTGAGCTCTAGAACGCTGGCCATGATGCTCCAAGCCTACCCGCGCGGCCGCGGTGTTTCGTGACGATTCGTGTGCCGGGAGTCACTCCGGCGAAGAAATCTCGGAATCCTGGTCGACCGCTACCGGCGGCACGAGCGACTCGTAGATTTCCTGCGTACGCCGTGCGATGCGATCCCAGCCGAATTCGGCCTCCGCGCGCAGGCGTCCGGCCTCCCCCATTTGCTTCGCAGCTTCCGGGTCCGAGACGATCGCCGTGAGCGCCTCGGCGAGGTCGTTAACGAACTGCTCCGGGTCGACCGGCGTGCCGGTTCCGTCCTGCAGCTGGTCGATGGGGACGAGCAGTCCGGTCACCCCGTGGTCGACGACTTCCGGGATGCCGCCGGTTGCGGTCCCAACGACCGGGGCACCGCAGGCCATGGCCTCGAGGTTGACGATTCCGAGGGGTTCGTACACCGACGGGCAGACGAACGTCGTCGCCTGGGTGAGAACGGCCGAGAGCTCGTGCTGGCTGAGCAGTCGTTCGATCCAGACCACGCCGCTGCGGGTCTTTTGCAGCTCTGCGACGCCGGCCTGCACCTCGGCGAGAATCTCCGGGGTGTCGGGCGCGCCGGCGCACAGCACGAGCTGCACTTCGGGAGGCAGCAGGGCGGCCGCGCGCAGAAGGTACGGGAGGCCCTTTTGGCGCGTGATTCGTCCGACGAACACGACCGAGGGCCGGTCCGGATCAATTCCAAGCTCTTTCACAAGTTCGGAATCGTCGACCGGATGCCACCGCTCGAGGTCGATTCCGTTGTGAACGACGACGACCTTTTCGGGGTCGAGCGCGGGGTACGAGCGGAGGATGTCACGGCGCATTCCGTGGCTCACCGCGATGACGCAGGAGGCACCTTCGAACGCGGTCTTCTCGATCCAGCTCGACACGCGGTAGCCGCCACCGAGCTGCTCGGCCTTCCACGGGCGCAGCGGTTCGAGGCTGTGAGCCGTGACAACGTGCGGAATTCCGTGCAAAAGGGATGCCAGGTGACCGGCCGCGTTCGCGTACCAGGTGTGCGAGTGCACGAGGTCGGCACCCTCGACATCCTGCGCAATTTGCAGGTCGACGCCGAGGGTAGCGATCGAGGGATTCGCGGTGGTGAGCGCCGGCGGCACCAGGTACGAGTACACGTGGGGTTCGTCGCGCGGGCGACCGAATGCCCGGACCACGACATCCACGCTCGATCTCATGGCCGAGACGAGCTCGGCGACATGCACTCCAGCCCCTCCATAGACCTCCGGCGGATATTCACGGGTAATTAGGTCGACTCGCATAGAGCAGACGCTAGTACAGCCTCGCTCGCTCACCTACTCTTGACCCATGAGCTCAAAGAAGATCTTCGGAATCGTCCTCGCCGGAGGCGAGGGAAAACGGCTCATGCCGCTGACAGCGGACCGGGCAAAGCCTGCAGTGCCTTTCGGGGGCGGATACCGCCTCATCGACTTCGCGCTGTCCAACCTCATCAACTCCGGTCTTACCCAGATCGTTGTGCTGACGCAGTACAAGTCACACAGCCTCGACCGTCACATTTCGCAGACCTGGCGGATGTCCGGCCTGCTGAACGCGTACGTCGCGTCGGTGCCCGCGCAGCAGCGCCTCGGCAAGCGATGGTTCTCGGGATCGGCCGATGCCATCCTGCAGAGCCTGAACCTGCTGCGTGATGAGAAGCCCGACATCGTCGTCGTGGTCGGTGCCGACCACGTCTACCGCATGGACTTCACGCAGATGATCGAGGCGCACATCGAATCCGGCCGTGGACTCACTGTCGCCGCGATCCGCCAGCCGCGCTCGCTCGCCGACCAGTTCGGTGTAATCGAGCTCGACAAGGACGACCCCACCAAGATCCACGCGTTCCACGAGAAGCCGCGCGACGCAGCCGGCCTCGCGGACTCCCCCGACGAAGTGCTCGCCTCGATGGGTAACTACATCTTCGACGCCGACATCCTCATGGAAGCCGTGCTCCGTGACGGGGAACGCAGCGACTCCAACCACGACATGGGTGGCGACATCGTTCCGGACTTCGTGTCCCGCGGCGCCGCCGGTGTCTACGACCTCAACCGCAATACGGTTCCGGGCTCCACCGATCGCGACCGCTTCTACTGGCGCGACGTCGGTACCATCGACTCGTTCTACGAGGCGCACCAGGACCTGATCTCGGCACTGCCGATCTTCAACCTGTACAACCGCGAGTGGCCGATCTTCAGCCAGCAGCTCAACTCGCCGCCGGCGAAGTTCGTGCGCGACTCTCGCGGATACCTCGGAACGATGATCGACTCGATCGTCTCGCTCGGTTCGCTGCTCTCCGGAGCGCACATCGAACGCAGTGTTCTCGGGCCGTGGACGACCGTCGAATCCGGATCGATGGTCGTCGACTCGGTGATCTTCGAACGCGTCCACATCGAGCCGAACGCCGTCGTGCGTAAGGCTATTCTTGACAAGGACGTCGTCGTAACCGCCGGAGCAACCGTTGGAGTTGATGCGGATGCCGACCGGGCCCGTGGATTCACGGTCACCGAATCGGGCATCACGATCGTCGGTAAGGGCGTCCGCGTCACGTAACAACACTCGAAGAACCAGAAAGGTTCAGCGCACGATGGCTCGCTTTCTGGTAATTCTCGATGTCGACTCCACCCTCATCGAAAACGAGGTCATCGAGCTTCTCGCTGACGCCGCCGGCACTCTCCCGCAGGTTGCCGACATCACGTTCCGCGCGATGAACGGTGAACTCGATTTCGAAGAGAGCCTTCGGGCGCGCGTTGCGACCCTCGCCGGTCTTCCGGTCTCGGTGTTCGCGGATGTCGCCCCGCTGATCACGGTGACCGCCGGTGTCCCGGAGATGGTTGCGGCCGTCCAGGCGGTCGGAAGCCAGGTCGCGGTCGTTTCGGGCGGCTTCCACGAGGTGCTCGACCCGGTTGCCGAGGCGCTCGGGCTCGACAACTGGCGTGCCAACCGGCTCGAGGTGCGCGACGGTGTGCTCACCGGCGAACTCGTCGGACCGATCATCGATGCGAAGGCGAAAGCCGACACCCTGCGCGAGTGGGCGGCCGAGATGGAGATCCCGCTCAGCCAGACGGTCGCCGTCGGAGACGGAGCCAACGACCTCGAGATGATGGCGATCACCGGCCTCGCGGTCGGCTTCGACGCAAAAGCCCCGGTACGCGATGAAGCACACGTGCTCATCGACGTCCGGGACCTCAGCCAGTTGCTGCCGTTGCTCGGGCTGCGCGGGTAGTCACTGTTAATCGTGACCGTCCTTCGCAGGCTCAGTCGGCGCTGGGGTCGCGAAATCGCTGGCGCGATTTCCATAGCTCCACCGCGTTAGTGACCCATTCCGAGTCCACCGTCGACCGGAATGACCGCACCGGAGATGTACGCGGCGTCATCGCTCGCGAGCCAGGTGATGACCTTCGCGACCTCTGACGTCGTGGCGAAACGACCGGCCGGGATCGACTTCTTGTAGTCAGCCTGCGTTGCTTCGGGCAGAACCGCTGTCATGTCGGACTCGATGAACCCCGGTGCGACCACGTTCGCGGTGATTCCGCGCGAACCCAGTTCGCGGGTGACCGAGCGTGCAAGCCCGACGAGTCCGCTCTTCGATGCCGCGTAGTTGACCTGTCCGGCGGATCCGAGCAGCCCGACGACGCTCGAAACCAGGATGATGCGGCCGAAGCGTGCCTTCATCATTCCTTTGGTTGCGCGCTTCACGATGCGGAACGCACCGGTGAGGTTCGTGTCGATCACCGAGGTGAAGTCTTCTTCGGTCATCCGCATCAGCAGGGTGTCTTTGGTGATACCCGCGTTGGCGACGACTACCTCGATCGGGCCGAGCGCTGCTTCAACCTCGGTGAAGGCGGCGTCGAGACTTGCGGCATCCGTCACGTCGGCGCGAACCGTCAGTGCGCCATCCGGGCCCTCGCCTGAGCGAGCGGTAACGGCAACACGGTGGCCGGCTGCGATGAATTCTTCGGCAATGGAGCGGCCGATGCCGCGGTTTCCGCCGGTGATCAGGACGGTTCGTGGAGTACTCATGTGAGCAAGCCTAGTGTCAGCTCCACCGCAGCCCGGCGCGCTAAAAACGCTTAGGCTGGAGGGTAGATGGGCCAGTTCGGCCCAGAGGTCAGGACTATGAAAAAGACGCAGTCGGTCACCACGCTGCCGGTGTCGCCCGCCGAGGATCGCCGCAAGCGCATGATCCAGTACACGGTTGCCATGAGCATCCGGATGGTGTGCGTGCTGCTGTTCTTCTTTGTGCACGGGTGGTGGCTGCTCGTGGTGGCAATCGGTGCGGTTGTGCTTCCGTACGTCGGCGTTGTGCTCGCCAACAACAGTCTTCGCTCTCCCGGTACCCGGGTCGAGGTGCCGGGCGGCGTCGTCGCGATTCCCGAGCCGTTTGTCAACGACGGCGGGCGCGTCTACACGATGCCGGATTCGAACGACGCGGCGAGTGCTGACCGTGCATCGGACGATGACCGCCCGAAGGGCGACAGCGCCTCATGATCTCGATGAATGCCGGCCCGGGCGAGCTTCGGTGCTCGAAGGCTGGATGCCGTGAACTCGCGTCGTTCAATGTGAACTGGCGGAATCCGAAGATCCACAGTGCTGACCGGGTCAAAGTCTGGCTTGCCTGCACCGGGCACACCGACTTCCTGCGCGAGTACCTCTCCACCCGCGGTTTTCCGGTCTCGGTCACCCCGGTCGGTTTTCCGGTCGCGACCGTGGAAGCTGGCGCGAAGTGAGCGGCTGGAGCTTCGCGCTCTCAAAGCGCTGGTTCGGCTACCTCGCTCTCGTCGTCGTCTTCTCGATCGCCTGCTGCCTGTTCAGCTGGTGGCAGTTCAACCGGCGGGCCGAAGCTCGCGAAGAGATCGACCGCATCGATTCCAACTACTCGAGTGAAGCCGTACCGATAGACGACGCGCTTCCCGACCTCGACTCGTTCGCCGTCGACCAGAAGTGGACGCCGGTTACCGTCACCGGAACATATCTCGTCGAGCAGCAGGTGCTCGTTCGCAACCGTCCCCTTGACGGCAACGCCGGCTTCGAGGTGCTCACTCCCCTGCAGCGCGCCGACGGAACGGTGTTCATCATCGACCGCGGCTGGGTCGCGCCGGGCTCGAAGCAGGACTATCCGGACAGCATCCCGGCTGCCCCGACCGGAGAGGTCACGGTCGAGGCTCGCCTGAAGGCCGGTGAGCCGACCCTTCCGGGCCGTTCAGCTCCCGAGGGACAGATCGCCACGATCCAGCTCGACGACCTCGCCCAGCGCATCGGCGAACCGACCTACACCGGCGCCTACGGACTGATGGCGACCGAGAGCCCGGCGGCCGACATCCAGCCCCAGGCGATCCCGAAACCCATTCGCGACGAGGGTCCGCACCTCTCCTACGCCCTGCAGTGGATCGTCTTCGCGATTCTCGCGTTCATCGGGCTCGGCTGGGCGCTTCGCCAGGAGTACCGCGTCGTGAACGCCGAGGACCCGGACGAAAAGATCCGTGCCGAAGAGCGACGCAAGAAGGATGCCGCCCGCACCCGCACTGACGCCGAAGTAGAGGACGCGCTGCTCGACGCGTAGCGCGCCGTGCCCGCCCGTCCCGGCCCGACGGCAAATGTGCCACTTTGGGCCAATAGTTCCCCGGCGCGCAGGCACAATTGCCCCCAACGGGCACTATTGCCTGGGCTCGCACGCGCCGACAAAAAGTCACTGGCACCGACGCCCCGCCGGGACTACTCGAGGCCGATGAGGTCGGCGTAGTCCTTGTTCCAGTGGTCCTCGATGCCGTCCGGCAGGATGAGCACGCGCTCGGGGTTGAGCGCCTCGACGGCACCCTCGTCGTGGCTGACCAGGACGACGGCGCCGCTGTAGCTCGCGAGAGCTCCGAGGATCTCTTCACGGGAAGCGGGGTCGAGGTTGTTGGTCGGCTCGTCGAGCAGCAGCACGTTGGCTCCGGAGACGACGATCATCGCGAGAGCGAGACGCGTCTTCTCTCCACCGGAGAGCACTCCGGCGAGCTTGTGTCCGTCGTCACCGGTGAACAGGAACGAACCGAGAACCCGGCGCGCTTCCATCTCGGTGATGCTGAGTGACGAGGACACCATGTTCTCGAGCACGGTGCGCTTGACGTCGATCGTCTCGTGCTCTTGCGCGTAGTACCCGATTCGAAGTCCATGACCGGGCTCGATCTGGCCGGTGTCGGGCTTGTCGACGCCCGCGAGCATGCGCAGCAGCGTGGTCTTTCCGGCACCGTTGAAGCCGAGGATGACGACCTTCGAGCCGCGGTCGATCGCGAGGTCGACGGCGGTGAAGATTTCGAGCGAGCCGTAGCTCTTGCTGAGGTTCGTCGCCATGAGCGGCGTACGACCGCAGGGAGCCGGATCCGGGAATCGCAGCTTGGCGACGCGTTCGACAGTGCGAACCTCGTCGAGCCCGGCCAGCAGCTTCTCGGCGCGAGCCACCATCTGGTGGGCTGCGGCAGCCTTCGACGCCTTCGCACCGAACTTCGCGGCCTGCGTGGTCAGAACGCCGGCCTTCTTCTCGGCGTTGACGCGTTCCTTCTTGCGACGCTCTTCGTCGGCCGCGCGCTGCTTGTGGTAGTTCTTCCAGCCCATGTTGTACTGGTCGATCGTCTGGCGATTGGCGTCGAGGTAGAACACCTTGTTGACGGTCTCTTCAACGAGATCGACGTCGTGGGTGATCACGATCAGGCCGCCCTGGAAGCCCTTGAGGAACTCGCGAAGCCACACCACGGAGTCGGCGTCGAGGTGGTTGGTCGGTTCGTCGAGCAGCATCGTGTCTGCCCCGGAGAACAGGATGCGCGCGAGCTCGATGCGGCGACGCTGTCCACCCGAGAGGGTCGAGAGAGGCTGGTCGAGGATTCGATCGGGAAGGCTGAGGTTGCTCGCGATCGACGCTGCCTCTGCCTCTGCGGCATAGCCGCCGAGAGCGGTGAACCGCTCCTCGAGGTCGCCGTACTTCTTCATCGCCTTCTGGCTGACGGCCGCATCGGTGCTCGCCATATCCTGCATTGCGCTCTCCATGCCGAGCAGCAACTGGCCGAGCCCGCGGGCATCGAGAATGCGCGTGCGTGCGAGATCCTCCGGGTTACCCGAACGAGGATCTTGGGGAAGGTAGCCGATTTCGCCGCTGCGCTCGATCGAACCACCGGACGGCTGCAGTTCTCCGGCGAGGGTCTTGGTCAGCGTGGTCTTGCCCGCACCGTTGCGGCCGACGAGGCCGATCTTGTCACCGCGGTCAACCCGGAAGTTGACCTCATCCATCAGGAGACGTGCTCCGACTCGCAGTTCGAGGTCGTGAACGGAGAGCACAGGCAAAGTCCAATTGTTGATGTGTGTTTCGTGAACACAGAAGGTTTCTTCGGCAGAGAAGAAGGGGGAGAAGAAACCATTCTACTTGGCCGGGCGACACCGGCGCTTTCACTCCGAACCGGCCCCCGTGTGCAGGCACGAACTGTGCAACTTTCGTAGCAAAAACGTCGCACGAAGGGGTTTCGCAGGCTGGACCCCGCAAAATGGACCTATGGCGAAGAGTGGCAAATTCTCAACGAGACTTATTGCGATCACGATTGTCGGCTCCCTCGCCGTGATCGCGCTCGCTGGATGGGCGGTATCGTCCGTGGTCAGGTCCACAGCAAGCAGTAATCCTTTCGCCGGCCTCACGCCCTACGTCTATCCGGAGTCGAGCGCTGCCGTTGCAGCGAAGACGGCGACGGATGCCGAGAAATCCGCGTTCGATCGCATCGCGCAGTCCCCCACCGCGATCTGGCTGCTGCCCGAGGAGCACACGACCGCTGAGATCGGCGGATTCATCAGCTCGGTCTCCGAGACAGCCGCTGCGGCTTCGCAGATTCCCGTGTTCGTCGTCTACGGAATCCCCAACCGTGACTGCTCGAACCAATCAGCCGGTGGACTCAGCACCGAGGAGTATCCGGGCTGGGTCTCCGCTATCGCCGACGGGCTTACCGGACACGCCTCGATCGTGATCCTCGAGCCTGACTCCCTCGCGCTGTCGTCGTCCTGCGGCAACGTCGACGAGCGTGCCGGTGAGATCAACGCTGCGATCGACAGCCTCGTACCGAGTGGCGCTGCCATCTACCTCGACGGCGGTCACTCGAACTGGCTGTCCGCCACCGACCAGGCGACGCTGCTGACGAATGCGGGCGTCGCGAAGGTGCGCGGGTTCGCCAGCAACGTGTCGAACTTCAACCCCACTGACGACGAGAAGGCATACGACGCAAAGGTCAGCGAACTGGCAGGTGGAGCTCACTACGTGATCGACACCGGCCGAAACGGCAACGGGTCCAACGGCGAGTGGTGCAATCCGTCGGGTCGTGCCCTCGGTGCCTCCCCCGCGGTAATCGACGACGGAACCGGACTCGACGCACTGCTGTGGATCAAGAATCCCGGCGAAAGCGACGGTGAATGCAACGGTGGTCCGGCCGCCGGCGACTGGTGGCCGGCCGGCGCTATCGAACTGGCGCAATAGTCACATCGCGTGCTTTTCTTCTCGGAGCACATGCCCATTCGTTCGGCTGATTGATACGATCAGCGAATGGAGACTAACGCCGAACTCAGGATGGCGGTTGTCATCGAGGATGAAGATGACATACGGCACCTGCTCGAAACGGTGCTGACCCAGGCCGGATTTATGGTTGTCGCAACCAGCAACGGGCTGGACGGACTCGCCGCCGTGCGCAAGCACGAACCGATCGTGACCACCCTCGACGTCAACATGCCCGGCATGGACGGGTTCGAGACGGCGAGGCGCATTCGCGAGTTCAGTTCGACCTACATCGTCATGCTCACCGCCCTCAACGAGGAAATCGACACCCTCCAGGGGCTCGAAGCCGGCGCCGATGACTACGTCAACAAGCCCTTCCGCCCCCGCGAGCTGCGCGCCCGCATCGAAGCAATGCTTCGCCGCCCGCGCTCGACTGTGACGACATCCACTGCGGCTCCGGTGCAGGAACAACCGGTGCAGGTCCAGCCTGTACAGCCCCAGCCGGTACAGGTTCAGCCGGTACAGGCAGCGCCCTTCCAGGCACCGCCGGTGCACTACCCCGCGCAGGCTCCGATTCCTCCCGTCGCCCCGCCCGCGGCGGCGCCTGTCTACTCGGCTCCGGAATACACCGCACCGCCCGTCTATTCGGCACCCGCATACTCGGCACCGGCGGCCTTCACTCCCCCGGCGGCACCGGCCGTTCCCGAGATCCCGGTCTGGCCGGGCCAGGCACCGGCTGCGGCATCCGCTCCCGTAGCTCCGGCCGCAGCGCCTGCATCCGCACAGCCTGCAGCGGCGAGCGAAGTCGGCGGAAGCTGGCTCGAACACAACGGACTCCGCCTCAACGTCGAGTCCCGCGTCGTCAAAGTCGAGAACAACGAGATCGAACTCACGCGCAGTGAGTTCGACCTGCTCGTCGCTATCATCGATTCTCACCGCCGGGTCAAGTCAAAAGCAGACCTCGTGCTGCTGCTGCGCGGCGAAAGCTATGTGACCAGCCACTTCGTCAGCGACGCCGACAAGCGTGCGATCGAAGTCCACATGGCCAACCTGCGCAAGAAGCTCGGTGACAACCTTGCGACCCCGCGCTGGATCGAAACCGTGCGCGGCGTCGGCTACCGCCTGACCGCCACCGATAGCTAAGTCAGCCAGAGAACAAGGCCGCAGACAAAAAACCACCCGGTCGAGCAATCATCGCTCGACCGGGTGGTTTTTTTGTTAGGTCATTTCGGGTGGGACCTTCGGGTACTTGTTCGGGTTGTGCGTGCCAGGTCGCCAGGTGCCGGGCAATGGAGCGTCGTTAGACGCGGTATCCGCGGTGACGCTTGAGAATGTTCGCAAGCATCGTGAGTGTCTGGATTCCGGTGATGACACCGAGGATCGGCCAGCCGATTCGCAGCACGATCGACTGGATGTTCGCGTCGAGCTGGAACCAGGTGAAGAGAAGAGCCGAGAACGCGAGTACAACGACGGCGATGGGGATGAGGTAACCGTTGCCGGATCCGCGCTCGGCCTTTGCCTGCGCGGCCCAGTTGTCGACCTTCTGGCTGGAGAGGAACTTGGTCCACGCCCGGAAGAAGTGTCCGAGTCGCACCCACATGTACACCTCTGCCGGGAACAGCAGCACGGCGAACAGGATGTCCCGGGCGTTGCGGTTCTTCATCGACATTGCGGTGCGCAGGTTCAGGATGATGGCCATGATCGACGGGATCAGCCAGATCGGGCTGAACACGAACTGGTGCGCCGTGAGGCTCGTCACGAGCAGCACGATGAACAGCAGGCGGGTAACGCCGTTGACGGCCATCGAGAGGTTCTCCAGCCAGCGCAGGCGCAGGTTGGGGTGGAAGGGCTGGCCCTTGGTGTCTCCGCGCTGTCCGGGCCACATGAGCTCGATAGCTCCGAAGTTCCACTTGACCTGCTGGGCGTCGAGACCGCGAAGGGTGGTCATTCCACCGACGTCCGCGCGAGCCTGGGCGCTGATTTTGGTGAGATAGCCGGCGCTTTTGATCTGCAGGGAGAGCAGCGAGTCTTCTACTTCGCTGTCCTTCACCCACGGGGTCGACTGGTGGTTGTCGAGCATCGCCTGGCGAAGCGCCTTCATCGAGAAGATCGAGAACTGGCCACCGAGCACGGCCATGTTGCGACCGCGCAGCATGTTCTGCATGTTGAAGGCGGCGAACTGTGCGCGCTGGCCGGTGATGAGGAACGAGCCGATGCCGGTCGGGATCACGCTGTCGTCGATGCTGTAGATGGCCGAGATACCGCCGATGCGGGTATCGGAGACGATCTCTTCTTCGAGGCGCTCGACGGCGTCGGGAGCGGCAGTCGTGTCGCCGTCGACTCCGAGGAAGAAGTCGCAGCCCTCGACGAGGGTGAAGCCGTAGTTGAGGGCTCCGACCTTCTTGTCTTTGTTCTTGCCGATGTCGTGAACGTACAGCTCGGTGAACTGTTCGACGCCATCGATGACGCGCATGTGCGGTCCGGCGTACTCGCTCGCGATCTTGACCGTGTCATCCGAGGTGTTGTTCACGATGAGGTGGATCACGTCGGGCAGGCGGGTCTGGTTGAGAAGCGACTCGAGAACGCCGGCGATGGAGTCCGCCTCATTGTACGCAGGAATGATGCAACCGATCATCGGCCGGTCGGTGCGGAAGGAATCGACGGAGGACATGAAGTCTGCCGCCATGGTGTCTTCGTTGCCACCGGGAGCCGTTGGACGGTTGTCTGATGAAGTCATTCTGCTGGGGATACTTTCTACTTGAGCGTGGGTTGGGCGCTTGTTGTTAGTCTCAGTGTGCGGGATCAAGCTCAGTTTGTGCATTAGTGAAACTGCAGCTTTGTCCAAAGAAAACCTCAGGCCAACCTCAGGACCCACTGGGAGCGACCGATCAAGCGCGGCACGAAAGAAGGCGACATGGCCAGGACTGGCACAACGGCACTACGGATCAGCTCTCTCCTGCTCGCAGCGGTGGCGCTTGTCGGAGTGAGCGGATGCTCGGATGCGCCGTTCCTCGCCGGTGAAGAGACCGCGACTCCCACGCCGACCGCGACCCCGGTCACGCCGGGCAAGACCGAGGTGATTCTCAACGACCTCGCAACGGGTTCGGCAAAGCGCGACCTCGAGGCTGGCAACATCGCCCTGAGCATCGTCTACTACTCCGACCTGACGATGGATAAGTGGACGGCAGAAGCGAACAAGCCGATCACGCTGTCGCTCAAGGCGTCCCTCACCAAGAACAACGGTGAAAAGGTCTACCTCTCGCGGGTAACCGCCACTCCCGCGGTCACCGGACCGGCCGGCGCTCTCGCCGCTCCCGCGCCGTCGATCGACTCGGCGACCGTGAGCCCGGGATACTTCGTCAAGAGCCCGTACAGCTACAGCACGACGTTCATCATGCCCGCCGTCGACCCGACTGCGACCTCGATCACCGTCTCGTTCACCTACGAATTGCTGCTGCAGACCACTCGCACGTCGAAGGCCTACTCGAAGCAGAGCGCGAGTGACACGCTGACGATCGCCATCGCGCAGCCAGCGGAGTAGGCGAACCGACGCCTAGTGCGGGGAGTCGTGGGTGACTTCGAGGTTCTCGGCGAGCGTGATGGTTCCGGGCTTTGTCGCCTTCGCGACCTGCAGGGCTGAATCGGCCGCAAGCGCCATTTCGGTGAGGTCGTAACCGACGTCATCCGTACACGCCAGACCGAAGGTTGCAATCGCCCGGATGCCCTGGACCGCATCGACCGGAGTCTCGACGAACGCGGTCTGAAGCCGTTCGGCGATCGCCACCGGCGACCCGACCGTCGGTGCGGTCGTCAGGATGAGGAATCGGCCTCCACCGGAGTGCGCGATCAGCGCCGCCGCGGGTGAGAATTCGCAGGCGATTCGGCCAACGGTGCGGATGGTCTGGTCGCCGAACGGACGGCCGAACGCAGAGTTGATGTGGGTGAGCCCGTCGACCGAGAGTGCGAGCAGTACGAGCGCCTCGCGGTCACGGCGTGAACGGACCAGCCAGTCGCGCATTTCCTGTTCGAAGTGCTCGAGATCGCTGACTCCCTCGATGCGGAGATTTCGCGAGCTTCCCCCGGAGCGAGTTGTCGTTCGATCGCTCGGCGGCTGGATGGCGGTCATCGAGATGGCCGCAACGATGACGAGCACGATCGCGATGACGGTCGTCGTGACCGTGCCGAAGTACGTGGTGAAGATCTCGCTCGAGTCGCCGGCCGCAAGGAACACCGCGAGGCGAAGAAAGTAGTAGATCGCGACAACCCAGAAGACGATGGTCAGAACTCGCGCGTCGAGCGCGCGCCGGAGGTTGCCGGTCACCGTCTCGAGGCCCGCGAGAGCGGAGAAGACGACGATCCCGGCAAACATGGCCGCAGCCCCAGCCCACGCGCCGCCGGACGGGCCCTGGATCAGGCAGGCAACCCCGACGGCCGCCGAACCGAGCAACGGAACCCAGAAGAGCGAGCCCCGTTCGTTGAACTGCCGGCAGCCCGACCACATCAGCCCGAGCGCGAGGACGAGGCTCGCGTTACCCACCGCGATCCCCCACCACGCCGACGGCGAGGCCGCCCAGACGATGTACGCGATCGTTTCGAGGATTCCCGCGACAAAGGCGATGCTCCAGGTGCGCCCGTACGCCTCGCTCCGGCGGAGCGCCGTGCTGAGGATGAACGACACCCCGGAAACGGCGACGACGACGCCGCTGGCAATCAACAGTGTCTGGATATCGATGATCATGGTGCTTATCCTTCGTGTTCGAAGTCGACGGTGACTCCGAGCGGTGCTTCGTCTGTGTGCTCATCTTCGGTGGGCAGGGTGACAGTGAAAACACTACCGACGCCGAGCTCACTCGTGACGACGAGATCGCCGCCGTGCCGACGGACGATGTCCCTCGTGATTCCGAGCCCCAGCCCGGTTCCCACAGTCGTGGAGTTCCGAGCGGTTTCGGTGCGGAAGAACCGATCGAACAGCTGGGCGAGATCGGCCGGCGAGATGCCGAGGCCGGTGTCCCGGACGGCGATAATCACGTTGCGGCCGTGCTTCGCAAGGCTGACGGTCACAGTGCCGTCGGCGCGGTTGTACTTGATGGCGTTCGAGAGAAGATTGTCGACCACCTGGCGGATCCGCAGCGGATCGACCTGGGCGATCACCCCAGGCTCGAGGTCGGCCTCGATCGTGATGCGGTTTTCGTCCGCACCGAATCGCTGGGCGTCGACCGAGGAATCGACGATCTCGGTGACATCGCTGTTCTCGAGAGTGATGGGCAGTGTCGAGTCGGCCTGGCTCGCGGCGAGCAGCAGGTCGGTGACGAGAGCTACGAGGCGCTCGGAGTTGCGATAGGACACGTCGATCATGTGTCGAGTGTCATCGCCGATATCGGGGTCATCGAGAGCGAGTTCGAGGTAGCCGAGAATGGAGGTCAGCGGAGTGCGCAGCTCGTGCGACACCGACCCGATGAGTGAATCACGGGCACTGATCGCTTCGAGCTCTGCGGTCACATCCCTAAGCACGAGGGTGCCGCCGTCGTCGGCCCCCGACGGATCGATGAGACGGCGAGCGGTCACCGAGAACGCAACCTGCCGACTTCCCGGGGCACCGATCCAGAAGATCAGGTTCTCAAACGATTGCCCTCTCGTCGCCCGCGAGAATGGCCGGCTGTCCTGGGGGAACGGCGTAATGCGGTCGGACTGGTAGACGACGGGGTGGATCACGGCGGACCGCGGAGCGCCGAAGTCGACGAGGGACTTGCGCTGGGACTCGTTGATCAGGGTCACCGAGCCGTTTTTGTCGAACGAGATGACGCCGAATTCGACGGCATCGAGAATTTGCTGGAGCAGTGCTTCCTGCTTGCGGGCGCGATCAAAGGCCTCTTCGATGATCTGCGCCTGCTGGGTGAGCAGCACTCTCTGGCTGGCGTTGCGCCGGCCGCTGATGTACGAGGTGGTCGCAACGAAGCTGAGGGTGAGCGGAAGGATGACCAGCCCGGGAAAATCGCCCGCACTGATCGCGGTACCGGTGACGGCCCAGCTCAGCCAGATCAGCGCCGCCGAGAGCGCTACTCCCCCGATGGCGCCCCAGAGTTTGAAGTTTCGGGCAAGCCAGATGACCGGGAACACCAGCAGCAGGCCCGACCCGAGTTGCAGCGCTCCCTCGCGGAGCGCGGCGAGGGCGACGATGTCGAGCAGGGGAAGGATGACGGCCCAGCGTTTGTTGTCCGCCGTCCAGGGCACCATGAGCGCGATTCCGGTGACGACAAAGACGAGCGCCAGCCCGCTGAAGAACAGCGGATTCTGCAGGGACGTCGGCGAGACGAGGACGACGATCCAGGCGAGAACCAGCACAGCGGCGCTTGTAATCAGCTGACTCTGGACGATGGACCGACCGAGTCGTTCGCGCTGGCGCCGTGCGGCACCGACAGTGGTATCCGTTGGTGCTTCCATATATTCGAGGGTACCCGGTGGCCGTTCGGTGGCCCCTCGCCCACCCCGTGCGCCGGTGGTTAAAGCACTCGAGGCGCCGCTCCCAGCCAGTGGGAGCAACGCCTCAAGAGATTACTGGGAATCCCAGTCGAGCTGAAATTAAATCGAGAAACCGATGGCGCGCATCATGTCGCGGCCGTCGTCGGTGATCTTCTCCGGACCCCACGGCGGCATCCACACCCAGTTGATGCGGAAAGCGTCGACGACTCCGTCGAGCGCCTGTGCGGTCTGCTCTTCGAGGACGTCGGTGAGCGGGCAGCCGGCCGAGGTCAGCGTCATGCTGATGATCAGCGCGGTCGCTTCGTCGTCCCAGGTGAGGTCGTAAATCAGTCCGAGGTCGACGACGTTGACCCCGAGCTCCGGGTCCATGACGTCTTTGAGAGCCTCTTCGACCTGGTCGAACAGTGCCGGTGCAAGAGCGGTAGCCATGCGACTAACCTACGCTCGGAGCCGCGAGATAGCGATCGTAACCCTCATCTTCAAGGCGATCGGCGAGCTCCGGTCCGCCCTCTTCCGCGACGTGGCCGTCGACGAAGACGTGCACGAAATCGGGCTTGATGTAGCGGAGGATGCGCGTGTAGTGGGTGATGAGCAGCAGCCCAAGTCCGGTGTTCGTCTTCGCGCGGTTGACACCCTCGGAAACGATCTTGAGGGCGTCGACGTCGAGGCCGGAGTCGGTCTCGTCGAGGATCGCGAACTTCGGCTTGAGCAACTCGAGCTGGAGGATCTCGTGGCGCTTCTTCTCTCCACCGGAGAAACCCTCGTTGACGTTGCGCTCGGCGAATGCCTTGTCCATGCGCAGCGCATCCATCGACGTGCGGATCTCCTTGATCCACGGGCGAAGCGCCGGCGTCTCGCCGTCGATCGCCGTCTTGGCTGTGCGGAGGAAGTTCGAGACGGTCACTCCGGGGATCTCGACCGGGTACTGCATCGCGAGGAAGAGACCGGCGCGCGCACGCTCGTCGACCGAGAGGTCGAGCATCTCGACGCCGTCGAGCTTTACCGATCCGCCGTCGACGTGATACTTCGGGTGGCCGGCGATCGTGTACGCGAGGGTCGACTTACCCGAGCCGTTTGGCCCCATGATGGCGTGGATTTCGCCCTCGTTGACGGTGAGGTCGACACCCTTGAGGATCTGCTTGGTCCCCTGCTCGGTCTCGACGCTGACCCGCAGGTCGCTTACTTCAAGTACTGACATTTTCTATCTCTCTCAGACGGCGACGGTGTCGCTCGGGTCAACAAATACGTCGCCGTCAACTACGGACACGACGAAAACGGGAACCGGCTCGTAGGCCGGGAGGGTGAGTGGTTTTCCGGTCGTCAGCTCGAACTTCGAGCCGTGCGCCCAGCACTCGAGGGTGTCGTCTTCGACGAAACCCTCCGACAGGGAAATGTCCCCGTGGGTGCAGGTATCACCGAGGGCGTGAACCGCTCCGGCGGAATCCATGACGACCGAGATCGCCACGCCATCGACGACGACGCGAACCGCACTCGACGGTGACAGTTCCGACATCGAGCAGACCTTGCTCGCGGCCATCAGGCTACGCCGCCGAGTTCTGCTTCGATCGCCGCCTGGAGGCGCTTCTGCAGCTCGTCCTGGCCGATTTTCTGCACGATCTCCGAAAGGAAGCCGAGCACGACGAGTCGGCGGGCCTCCGGTTCGGTGATGCCGCGAGCCTGCAGGTAGAACAACTGTTCGTCATCGAACCGGCCGGTGGCGCTCGCGTGGCCAGCCCCGAGGATGTCGCCGGTCTCGATTTCGAGGTTCGGGATCGAGTCGGCGCGGGTGCCCTCGCTCAGCACGAGGTTGCGGTTCTGCTCGTAGCTGTCGGTTCCGGCTGCTTCGTGCCCGATCAGGACGTCGCCGATCCAGACCGTGTGTGCTCCGTCACCCTGCAGCGCGCCCTTGTAGTTGACACGGCCGCGGGTGTTTGCACCCTCGTGGTGCAGGTAGACGCGCTGCTCGAGGTGCTGTCCGGCATCCGCGAAGTACAGGCCGTACAGTTCGCCATCCGCACCTTCGCCGGTCAGGTGAACCGAAGGGTTCACCCGGACGACCTTGCCGCCGAGCGAAACTACGACGTGCTTGAAGGTGGCGTCGCGGCCGACACTGGCGAAGTGGGAGGCGAGGTAGACGGCGTCATCCGCGAACTCGTGGACGGAGACCACCGTGAGGTGTGCACCGTCTTCGACGAGGATCTCGATGTTCTCGCTGAGCATCGCGCTGCCGGAGTTCTGCAGTACGACGAGCCCGGAGCTGTGCGGCTTCGCCGTGATGATCGTGTGCGCCGCCTTGGGTGCGGCACCGAAAGCTGAGCGCGTGATCGTGATCTCGCTCGACTCCTCACCGCTCACGGTGATCGAGAGTGCGTCTTCGAAGCTGTTCCAGGCGTTGGCCGATGACTTCTCTTCGGCCGCACCCACGGCACCAATGCGCGCGTTGGTGCGCGGAATCCACTCGGTCCGAACGCCTTCGCCCTCGATCGAGATGTACTGGTACGCGCTTCCGTCGAGCTCGCCGTCGATCAGCGGGCGGACGAGATCGACCGGCGTGAGCTTCCACTCGGCCTCGCGGCCGGTGACCTCGGGGTGCTCGGACGGGTCGTTCGACGTGAACCTTGCCGAACGGGTCTGAACCGGAACCGGGCTTCCGTCGGGATTGTTCCAGCCACCGTCAGAGTGCGCTTTCGCGCCGTGCTGAGCCGTCGGGGATTGGGGAGTCTGGGTTGTTTCTGCGACCGACATCTAGTCGACGATTCCTTTCGAGGTTGGCAGGCAGATCATCCGACGCTGCCTTCCATGCTCATCTCGATGAGCTTGTTCAGTTCGAGTGCGTATTCCATCGGCAGTTCGCGTGCGATCGGCTCGATGAATCCACGGACGATCATCGCCATCGCTTCGTCTTCGGGCATACCGCGGGACTGCAGGTAAAACAGTTGTTCGGCGCTCACACGCGAAACGGTTGCTTCGTGACCGAGCTGTACGTCGTCGACACGGATGTCGATGGCCGGGTAGGTATCGGAACGAGAGATCGTGTCGACCAGCAGCGCGTCGCACCGCACGGTGTTGGCGGAGTGGTGCGCAGCGGCATCCACTCGCACTTCTCCGCGGTAACCGGCGCGACCGCCGCCGCGAGCGATGGACTTCGAGACGATCGACGACGTCGTGTACGGCGCCATGTGGATCATCTTGGCTCCGGCGTCCTGGTGCTGGCCGGGGCCGGCGAACGCAACGGAGAGCGTCTCACCCTTGGCGTGCTCGCCAACGAGGTAGATCGACGGGTACTTCATGGTGACCTTCGAACCGATGTTTCCATCGATCCACTCCATCGTCGCGCCCTCGTGCGCGATCGCGCGCTTGGTGACGAGGTTGTAGACGTTGTTCGACCAGTTCTGGATCGTCGTGTAGCGAACGCGGGCGTTCTTCTTCACGATGATCTCGACGACGGCGGAGTGCAGCGAGTCGGACTTGTAGATCGGAGCCGTGCAGCCCTCGATGTAGTGAACGTAGCTGCCCTCGTCGGCGATGATGAGTGTGCGCTCGAACTGGCCCATGTTCTCGGTGTTGATCCGGAAGTACGCCTGCAGCGGGATCTCGACGTGAACGCCCTTGGGGACGTAGACGAACGATCCGCCCGACCAGACGGCCGTGTTGAGCGCGGCGAACTTGTTGTCGCCGGCCGGGATCACGGTGCCGAAGTACTCCTCGAAGAACTCGGGGTGCTCGCGCAGCGCGGTGTCGGTGTCCATGAAGATGACGCCCTGGGCTTCGAGCTCGGCGTTGATCGTGTGGTACACGACTTCAGACTCGTACTGGGCTGCGACGCCGCTGACGAGGCGCTTGCGCTCCGCCTCGGGGATGCCGAGCTTCTCGTAGGTGTCCTTGATGTCGTCGGGGAGGTCTTCCCACGACTGCGCCTGCTTTTCAGTGGAGCGCACAAAGTATTTGATGTTGTCGAAGTCGATGCCCGAGAGATCTGCTCCCCAGGTCGGCATCGGCTTGCGGCCGAAGAGAGCCAGGCCCTTGAGGCGGAGCTTCTTCATCCACTCGGGTTCCTTTTTGAGGTCCGAGATGTCCGTGACGACTTCCTCGTTGATGCCGCGGCGCGCAGACGCGCCAGCTTTATCCGAGTCAGCCCATCCGAATTCGTATTGACCGAGGGTATTCAGCTCGGGGCGATCGATCAGAATGTCAGACATAGTTACCTCTTTCCTTACCGCTACAACCGGGGTGGTCGTGACGGCATTCCCTCGCGGAGCGTTGGGAACTCTCTCCGCGCGTTCGTTGCACAGCACTTGCCGGATGATTCGAGCGGATAAGCGCGGGTCTCGGCCGGTGAAATAAGGGCACTGCCGATTTGCTTAGACTGAATCAGGACACGGGGTTTTACTCCGGCGTCTTCGCTGACTCCCCGGCACGGGCTGTGTTCCTGAACCTGTCGATTCTACAGGGAGTGACGCGTAATAACAGGAGGAAGTGCTGTGAGTAGCGCCATGTCGTCGGTATCCGCCATTGGTAACCGCATCTACCGGGCGGCAATCGCCACGGGCACGCGGATTTATCGCTGGTTGCCGACGGAGGTAGACAAGCGCGTCCGCGCGGCGGCCTGGTTCTCGCTCGTGTTCCAGATCATCCTCATCGGAACCGGCGGAGCCGTGCGCCTCACGGCATCCGGCCTCGGTTGCCCGACCTGGCCGCAGTGCACCGACGGCTCCTTCGTGAATACACCGGAGATGGGCATCCACGGATTTATCGAATTCGGGAACCGGCTGCTGACCTTTGTTCTCGCTTTCATCACGATTGCCGCGTTCGCCTCGGTGTTCAGGTTCCGCCGCACCCGGCGCGACCTGTTCCGCCTGACGCTTCTGCAGGGACTGAGCATTCCGTTCCAGGCCGTTCTCGGCGGAATCACCGTTCTCACGGGCCTCAACCCCTACGTCGTTGGTGCGCACTTCGCGGTGTCGATTGTGCTCGTCGTACTCACCACGATGCTGGTGTGGCGGGTCTACCGCGGACCGCGCGGCTCGATTCGCCTCGTACCCGGCTGGTACCTCGGCATCACCCACCTCACGACCCTCGCGGTGTTCGTGACGGTCGCGGTCGGCATCCTCACCACCGGATCCGGCCCGCACGCCGGCGACAACTCGAACCCGCTCAAGCCGGCTCCGCGCAACGGACTCGACCCGCAGCTGCTGCAGCACGTGCACAGCTGGCCCGCCTACATGACGTTCGGGCTGACGATCCTGCTGCTGGCGCTCGCGATCGCGCTGCGACTCCCCCGTCGCTGGCAGGGAGTGCTTCTCGCCGTCGAGGTCGTGCAGATCATCGTCGGTGTGACCCAGGCGCGCCTCGGCCTTCCCGAGGTACTCGTCGGGCTGCACATGATCCTCGCCGGAGTGCTCGTCGCCGCGATGACCGCAACGGTGCTGTCGCTGCGCGGGAACGCGGTGCGCCCCGTCGCCTGAGCTCGCCGGTCGACCGCGCGATGATTTCGATACACTCGCTGGCGCTCGCACTCAATCAACGAGTACTCGTCGGTTGAGTAGCGATCGAAACCATCACCCGCAACGACGGTCGATCGACCGCTAGAAAGTCAGCAGCGCCGGCAGCGGAAGCAGCGGGTCGATACCGACCGCGAGGAAGACGAGCGTCAGGTAGCTGATGCTGGCGTGGAAGACGCGCATCGGCTTGATCTCTTCGTGGCGAATCGCCCGGTTGTACAGGCGGTGGGACTCGTAGATGAACCAGGCACCGGCACCGGCGGCGACAACCGCGTACAGCACGCTCATTCCGGCGACGGGGATGAGCAGCAGGGAGCACATGACCGTCGCCCACGCGTACAGGATGACCTGCAGCCCGACGACAGCGCGACCGCGAACGACCGCAAGCATGGGCACACCGGCCGTGTGGTAATCCTCGCGGTACTTCATCGACAGCGGCCAGTAGTGCGGTGGCGTCCAGAGGAAGATCACGGCGAAGAGCACGACCGGCGCCCAGGTCAGGCTTCCGGTGACCGCAGCCCAGCCGATAACGACTGGGAAGCATCCGGCGATTCCGCCCCAGATGATGTTCTGCTCGGTGCGGCGTTTGAGCCACAGCGTGTAGACGAAAACGTAAACCAGGATCGCTGCGAGCGACAGGATCGCCGCGAGCGGCGTTGTGAACGCCCACAGCCAGACAATGGATGCCACCCCGATGATCCAGGAGAACACGAGCGCCTGGCGATCGGTGAGTTCGCCGGTGACGAGGGGGCGATTCTGTGTCCGCTTCATCAGGCGATCGATGTCGCGATCGATGTAACAGTTGAATGCGCTGGCACTCCCGGCGCTCAGCGATCCACCGATGAGAGTGGCGAGTACAAGCCACAGGTCGGGAATACCGTTCTGCGCGAGGATCATGACCGGCGCCGTCGTGACGAGCAAAAGCTCGATAACGCGGGGCTTGGTCAGGGCAACGTAGGCCTTCACCTTACGAACGAACCCGATGCGGGTGGTGCTGAGCGGGCGCTCCAGGGCTACGTCCATGACTCCTCGATCGTGTGGGTGCGGAAGTAATTCTACGTCGCTGGCGACTGGGGGTCTGCCGAACGCGCTCGGCAGAGCCGCACGGCGGTGTTCAGCTATCTCTATACTTGTATCTGCTTGCCAACCGTCGGCTTCCCCCTCTAGTCATCGTTCTTCGATGCTGTAGCGGCTGCCCACGGCCGTGCCGAGGACGTCCTTGGCAAGCGGACATCTCACAGCGCAACGGTCGATCTGACACGTTGTTAGTGCATGAAGAAGGGTCATCACCACCGTGGCATCTCTCCAATGGGAACCCATTGACAATAAGGCAGTAGATACCGCTCGCATCCTTGCGGCGGACGCAGTTGAGAAGGTCGGCAACGGGCATCCCGGTACCGCCATGAGCCTCGCTCCTGCTGCTTACCTGCTGTTCCAGAAGGTCATGCGCCGTGACCCGTCAGACCAGCACTGGCTTGGACGTGACCGCTTCGTGCTGTCCGTCGGCCACAGCTCGCTGACGCAGTACGTCCAGCTCTACCTCGGTGGCTACGGCCTCGAGCTCGACGACCTCAAGGCGCTCCGCACCTGGGGTTCGCTCACGCCCGGTCACCCGGAGTACGGCCACACCGACGGCGTCGAAATCACGACCGGCCCGCTCGGCCAGGGTCTCGCATCCGCCGTTGGATTCGCCTACGCCGCTCGCTTCGAGCGCGGGCTGTTCGACCCGGAGACCGAGGCGGGCAAGAGCCCGTTCGATCACAACATCTACGTCATCGCCGGTGATGGCGACCTGCAGGAAGGCATCACGAGCGAGGCTTCGTCCCTCGCCGGCCACCAGCAACTCGGTAACCTCATCGCGATCTACGACAGCAACCAGATCTCGATCGAAGACGACACCAACATCGCCTTCACCGAAGACGTCCGCGCCCGCTACGAGGCCTACAACTGGCACGTCCAGGTCGTCGACTGGAAGAAGACCGGCGTCTACAACGAAGACGTCGCCGAACTGAACGCAGCGATCGAAGCAGCACAGGGCGAGACCGACAAGCCGTCGCTCATCATCCTGCGCACGATCATCGGCTGGCCGAGCCCGAAGAAGCAGAACACCGGAAAGATCCACGGATCAGCCCTCGGTGCCGAAGAGCTCGCCGGACTCAAGGAAGTTCTCGGCTTCGACCCCGAGCAGTCCTTCGAGGTTTCCGACGAGGTCATCACCCACACCCGCAAGGCCGTCGAAAAGGGTGCTTCACAGCGCGCCGAGTGGCAGGTGTCGTTCGACGCCTGGGCCACCGCGAACCCCGACAAGAAGGAACTGCTCGACCGCCTGCTGACCGGAGAACTTCCGGACGGCGTCGAAGCTGCCCTCCCCGTGTTCGAAGCAGGCAAGGAAGTTTCAACCCGTGCCGCTTCCGGCAAGGTGCTCGACGCCCTCGGCTCCGTCATCCCCGAACTGTGGGGCGGCTCGGCTGACCTCGCAGAGTCGAACAACACGACCATCGCCGGAGCGAAGTCCTTCGTTCCCGAGCAGTGGTCGACCCACGAGTGGACCGGCGACAAGTACGGCCGCGTGCTGCACTTCGGTATCCGCGAGCACGCGATGGGCGCGATCCTCAACGGCATCGTCCTTCACGGCCCGACCCGCGCATTCGGCGGAACCTTCCTGATCTTCAGCGACTACATGCGTCCGGCAGTCCGCCTCGCCGCCCTCATGAAGGTGCCGTCGATCTTCGTCTGGACCCACGACTCCGTCGCCCTCGGTGAAGACGGACCGACCCACCAGCCGATCGAGCAGCTCGCGACTCTCCGCGCGATTCCTGGACTGGATGTCGTCCGCCCGGGAGACGCCAACGAGACCGCGTGGGCCTGGAAGACGATCCTCGAACGTCGTAACGGACCGGCCGGAATCGCCCTCACCCGCCAGAACATCCCCGTGTTCGCACGTGGCGAGGACGTCGCAAGCGGCGAAGAGTTCGCTTCGGCCAAGTACGTCGCCAAGGGTGCCTACGTGCTCGCCGAAGCGCCGAACGGAACCCCCGACGTGATCTTCATCGCCACCGGTTCCGAGCTGCAGATCGCCGTCGAGGCCCGTGAGGTTCTCAAGGGCGAAGGAATCAACGCTCGCGTTGTCTCCGTTCCGAGCCTCGAGTGGTTCGAAGAGCAGGATGCCGCTTACCGCGAGTCAGTTCTTCCCGCCGCCATCAAGGCTCGCGTCTCGATCGAGGCTGGCCTCAGCCTCACCTGGGAGCGCTACGTGGGAGACGCTGGCCGCAGCGTTTCCATCGAGCACTTCGGTGCTTCCGCCGATTACAAGACCCTGTTCCGCGAGTTCGGGATCACCACCGAGGCCGCAGTTGCCGCTGCCAAGGATTCGCTGGCTTCGCTGTAACACCGAATGGGCTGTCCTCCGGGGCAGCCCATTCGGCGGTTACGACCGCAGCGACACCAGCACAGACACCAAATTCAGTCCAGGAAAGAAGAGAAACACATGACCACCTCCCCCACCGCCCAGCTTTCGGCCGCCGGCGTCAGCATCTGGCTCGACGACCTCTCCCGTGAGCGCATCAACTCGGGTGGGCTCGACAAGCTCATCGCCGAGCGCAACGTCGTCGGTGTGACGACGAACCCCACCATCTTCGCCAGCGCACTCGCCAAGGGCGAGGCATACGACGCACAGGTCGCGACCCTCGCAGCCGCCGGCACGAGCGTCACCGACGCCGTCTTCGAGATCACCACCGACGACGTTGCCGCTGCCAGCGACATCTTCCGTCCGATCTTCGACGCCACCGCCGGCTTCGACGGCCGCGTCTCGATCGAGGTCGAGCCGGGCCTCGCGCACGACGCCGCGGGCACCATCGCCCAGGCCAAGCAGCTGTGGGCAAAGGTCGACCGCCCCAACGCACTCATCAAGATCCCCGCGACGATCGAGGGCCTCGAAGCCATCACCGAGACGATTGCAGCCGGAATCAGCGTCAACGTCACCCTGATCTTCAGCCTCGAGCGTTACCGCGCCGTCATCAACGCGTACCTCACCGGTCTTGAGAAGGCCAAAGATGCCGGAATCGACCTGTCGACCCTTCACTCGGTCGCATCGTTCTTCGTGTCCCGCGTCGACACCGAGATCGACAAGCAGCTCGACGCCATCGGAACCGACGAGGCCAAGGCGCTCAAGGGCAAGGCCGGCGTCGCCAACGCCCAGCTCGCCTACGAGGTCTTCGAGCAGGCGTTCTCGTCCGAGCGTGCAGCCGGGCTCCTCGCGGCCGGCGCCAACAAGCAGCGCCCGCTTTGGGCATCCACCGGAGTCAAGGACCCCGCCGTTCTCGACACCACCTACGTCGTCGAGCTCGTCGCCGCTGACGTCGTCAACACCATGCCCGAGAAGACGCTCGAAGCGACCTTCGACCACGGCGTCATCGCCGGCGACTCGATCACCGGCTCCTACGCCGCAGCGAACGCCGTCCTCGATGCGCTTGCAGCACAGGGCGTCTCCTACGACGACGTGACCGCGCTGCTCGAGAAGGAGGGCGTTGACAAGTTCATCATCTCCTGGAACGAACTGCTCGACACCGTTACCGCTGCTCTCGAAGCCGCAAAATGAGTGCCCGCGTCGCAGCATCGGGAGCGGCCGCTGAAGCGGTCGCCCGTGTTGTTCCGCAGCTCGTGAAGGACTACGTCGCGAGCGGCATCACGAGTCTCGACTCGTCGCTGTGGGGACCGGATGCGGAGGAAGAGGCGAGTAAACGCCTCGGCTGGACCGAGTCTGTCGCGATTTCCGCGGCGCTTGTTCCCGGCATCATCGAACTCCGTGACCGCCTGCGTGGCCTCGGCGTCAACCACTTCGTGCTGGGCGGAATGGGCGGATCCTCGCTCGCTCCCGAGGTCATCACGAAGACCAGTGGCGTCGAGCTCACGGTTCTCGACTCGACCGACCCCGGCCAGGTCCTGAAGGCACTGAACGACCGCCTCGAGACCACCGCCGTGATCATCTCGTCGAAGTCCGGCGGAACCGTCGAGACCGACAGCCAGAAGCGCGTCTACGAGAAGGCGTTCACCGACGCCGGAATCGACCCGCTCGAGCGAATCGTGATCGTCACCGATCCCGGTTCCCCGCTCGACGTGTCGGCCCGCGAAGCCGGCTACCAGGTCTTCAACGCCGACCCCACCGTTGGTGGGCGTTACTCGGCGCTGACCGCGTTCGGTCTCGTGCCGTCCGGGCTCGCTGGCGTCGACATCGAGGCTCTTCTCGATGAGGCTGAGGGCGCACTGGTCGAACTCGCTTCCGATCGACTCGACAACCCGGGGCTCATCCTCGGTGCGGCGATCGCCGGTACCGTTCCGCTGAAGGACAAGCTCGGAATCGTCGCCGACGGCACCCACATCGTGGGCTTCGGCGACTGGATCGAACAGCTGATCGCTGAGTCGACCGGCAAGATCGGCAAGGGCCTGCTGCCCGTCGTCCTGCCGCTCGACGCTCCGGAACTCGGCCAGGACATCCCCGACCTGCAGATCGTCCGACTCGTCGGCGACTACGAGGACACCCGCGAGGTTGCCGAGGGCGAAATCGAGATCACCGGAACCCTCGGTGCGCAGCTCCTCACCTGGGAGTATGCGACGGTCGTTGCCGGCCGCCTTCTCGGAATCAACCCGTTCGACCAGCCCGACGTCGAGTCGGCGAAGATCGCGACCCGCGGCCTGCTCGACGCACGTCCGGAGCCCGTCTCCCCCGCGTTCGTCGAAACGGGAATCGAAGTCCGCGGCACGGATGCCGTACTCGCTTCTGCGACCGACCTCGACAGCGCTGTTTCTGCACTGCTGTCGTTCCTCGAGGACGACGGCTACGTCGCCATCCAGGCCTACGTCGATCGCGTCGAGTACCCGCAACTCGCCGAATTCCGCGAGATCCTCGCCGAGCGCGCCAGGCGCCCGGTGACCTTCGGATGGGGACCGCGCTTCCTGCACTCGACCGGCCAGTTCCACAAGGGTGGACCGGCCGTCGGAGTATTCCTGCAGATCACGACCGCTCACGAGAACGACCTGTCGATTCCCGACCGTCCGTTCACGTTCGGCCAGCTCATCCAGGCCCAGGCAGCCGGCGACGCGAGCGTTCTCGCTGAGCACGGCCGTCCGGTGCTCACGCTGACGCTCACCAATCCAGAACAGCAGCTCCCCGCACTTATTGCTGCGCTGAGCTAGTACGACATCTAAAGCACCTAGGAGCTGCATGTCCCCCGTGGATATCACGCCCGAGTTCAACCCGCTTCGGGTTGCCTCGGACCGACGACTCAACCGAATCGCCGGACCATCCAGCCTCGTGATCTTCGGCGTAACAGGAGACCTGTCACGCAAGAAGCTCATGCCGGCTGTGTACGACCTCGCCAACCGCGGCCTGCTTCCCCCGGGGTTCGCCCTCGTCGGGTTCGCCCGCCGCGACTGGGAAGACCAGGACTTCGAGAAGGTCGTCTACGACGCCGTCAAGCAGTACGCACGCACCCCGTTCGATGAGGATGTCTGGCGCCAGCTGGCACAGGGCATCCGCTTCGTCCAGGGCGAGTTCGATGACGACGCCGCGTTCGAGCGTCTCAAAGAAACCATCGACGAGCTCGACGAGCACCGCGGAACGATGGGCAACCACGCGTTCTACCTGTCGATCCCGCCGAAGGCGTTCCCGCTCGTCACCGAGCAGCTTCGCCGCTCCGGTCTTGCGGAGCAGAAGGACGGCCAGTGGCGACGTGTCGTCATCGAGAAGCCGTTCGGTAGCGACCTCAAGACGGCTCGCGAACTGAACGACGTCGTCGAGTCGGTCTTCCCGGCCGACAGCGTCTTCCGCATCGACCACTACCTCGGTAAGGAGACGGTGCAGAACATTCTCGCGCTGCGCTTCGCCAACGAGATGTACGAACCGATCTGGAACGCCAACTACGTCGACCACGTGCAGATCACCATGGCCGAGGACATCGGCGTCGGCGGTCGTGCCGGGTACTACGACGGAATCGGCGCTGCTCGCGACGTCATCCAGAACCACCTCCTGCAGTTGCTCGCCCTCACGGCGATGGAAGAACCGATCTCGTTCAACGCCGCAGACCTGCGCGCCGAGAAGGAGAAGGTTCTCGCCGCGGTGAAGCTGCCGGACGACCTCGGAAGTGCGACCGCTCGCGGCCAGTACTCCGGTGGCTGGCAGGGTGGCGAGAAGGTTCTCGGATTCCTCGATGAAGACGGTATGAACCCGAAGTCGCTCACCGAGACGTTTGCGGCAATTCGCCTCGACATCGGTACCCGTCGCTGGGCAGGTGTCCCGTTCTACCTTCGCGCCGGCAAGCGCCTCGGTCGTCGAGTCACCGAAATCGCCGTGGTCTTCAAGCGCGCGCCGCAGAACCTCTTCGCCGAGAGCCAGACCGGAACCCTCGGGCAGAACGCCCTCGTGATCCGTGTCCAGCCCGACGAGGGTGTGACGCTGCGCTTCGGCTCGAAGGTGCCGGGCGCAACCATGCAGGTTCGCGACGTCACGATGGACTTCGGCTACGGCCACGCGTTCACCGAGGCGAGCCCCGAAGCGTACGAGCGACTCATCCTCGACGTACTGCTCGGTGACCCGCCGCTGTTCCCCCGCCACGAAGAGGTTGAACTCTCGTGGAAGATCCTCGACCCGATCGAGGAGTACTGGGAGACCCAGGGCCAGCCGGAGCAGTACCGCCCCGGAACCTGGGGACCCGACTCCGCTGACGAACTAATGGCCCGCGATGGCCGAACCTGGAGGCGACCATGATCGTCGATCTGCCCGACACCACCACGAGCAAGATTTCGAAGGCTCTCGTCAAGATCCGTGAAGAGGGCGGCGCTGTCGCCCTCGGTCGCGTGCTGACGCTCATCATCTCCACTCGCCTCGGCGAGGAAGAAGAGGCGATCGAAGCGGCGAACGACGCCTCCCGTGAGCACCCGATGCGTGTCATCGTCGTCTCGACGAGCGGTGACCAGAACGACCACAGCGACGCACGCCTCGACGCCCAGATCCGGGTCGGCGGAGACGCCGGCGCCAGCGAGGTCATCGTCGTGCGCGCCTACGGCGACACTGCGAGCGACAAGGAAGGGCTCGTCACCGGGCTGCTGCTTCCCGACGCTCCCGTTGTCGTCTGGTGGCCAGGGGATGCACCGAACATCGCTGCACAGTCAGCGCTCGGTCGCATCGCTGCGCGTCGAATCACGGATGCCGCATCCGCGAAGGATCCGCTCGCTGCCCTCGAACACCTCGCGAAGACGTACACCCCCGGTGACACGGACTTCTCCTGGACCAGGCTCACGCTCTGGCGCGCGCAGCTCGCTGCCGTTCTTGACCAGCCGCCCTACGAGCCCGTCACGGGGATCGAAGTCCACGGCGCTGCCGACTCGCCGTCGACCGCGCTGCTCGCCGCATGGCTGCAGCTCCAGCTCGAGGTCGACGTCAAGCTCGAGGTTTCGAGCAAGTCGCACGGTTCGAGCGGAATCCAGGGTGTGGTGCTTCACCGCGCCTCCGGTTCGATCGAACTCGAGCGCACGATGCCGAACGTTGCAACACTCGTACAGCCGAACCAGCCGACGCACGATATTTCGCTGCCGCGCCGCAGTCTTCGTGACTGCCTCGCCGAGGAACTGCGTAGGCTCGACCCCGACGTACTCTTTGGCGAAGTGATCCAGAAGGGCCTCGCGAAGATCGAAACGGCGTCGAACCGGAAGGCACTGAAGGCATGACCGAAGAACGGCGCGTACTCGTCCACCCCGACAAGGCCTCGCTGGCCGGTTCTGTCGCAGCCCGGTTCATCACCGTGCTCATCGACACGATCGACCACTACGGTGACGCCTCGGTCGTTCTGACCGGCGGATCGATGGGCAGCGCCGTTCTCGCGGCCGTCAATGAGTCGCCGGCGCGCGACAGCATCGACTGGTCGCGCGTGCACTTCTGGTGGGGTGACGAGCGCTGGTTGCCCCGCGGAGACGCGGAACGCAACGAGACCCAGGCTCGCGAGGCACTGCTCGACCACCTCCCGATCGACGGCTCGAAGATCCACGCGCTTCCGGCATCCGATGACGGCATCGATTTGGATGCCGCCGCGGGCGTGTACGCCGCGGAGCTCGCGAGCGTCGCGACCGACGGCGGTGACTACCCGCGTTTCGACGTCACGTTCCTCGGTGTCGGACCTGACGGTCACATCGCCTCGCTGTTTCCCGAGAAGTCGGGCATTCGCGAGACCGAGACGGTCGTCATCCCGGTACGTAACTCCCCCAAGCCGCCGCCGGAACGCCTGAGCCTCACCCTTCCGGTGATCAACTCGTCCGTTCGGGTCTGGCTTGTCCTTGCGGGCGCCGACAAGGCATCCGCTCTTGGTCTCACCCTCGCCGGTGCGAGCATGAACGAGGTTCCCGCCGCCGGTGTCGAAGGAACGACGAGCACGCTGTTCTTCGTCGACGCCGATGCGACGGCCGAGGTGCCGGAAGCGCTCACGGCGACCGACCTGTTCTGGACGGCCGCCGACAGCTCGGACCCGGAGTAGAACTATCCTGTAACGCAAAAGAGCCGGTTCCCGAGGGGACCGGCTCTTTCGTTTAAGACTGGTTATGCGGTCGTTCCGCGGCGTGCACGAAGCTGCTGGATCGCGTCGTCGAGAAGGCTCGCAGCCTCTTCTTCGGTGCGGCGCTCCTTCACGTACGCGAGGTGCGTCTTGTACGGCTCGAGCTTCGAGACGAGCGGCGGGTTCTCCTTGTCGCGACCGGCCGGGAGGCCGCTCTGCGGGGAGTCGATCGTGACCGGGATCTCTTCTTCCGGCAGGTTGGCCGCGAAGTAGCGAACCGTCTCATTGCCGAGTTCGTCCCAGTAGGAGACCTGGATCCGGTCGGCGTGATAGCCGCGATCCTGCTCCCCCATCGGTCCAGCGCCTACGCGCGAACCGCGGATTGCACTTCCTCCTGATGCCATGGTGCCCCCTTTGACCTTCGGTGAACGGCTTCTAGCCGACCGAGCTGAACTTGGTGATGAGACCGAGAATGATGATGGAGCAGATCCACACCACACCCAGAATCACGGTGATGCGGTTGAGGTTGCGCTCGGCAACACCCGACGCTCCGAGGTTGGAGGTAACACCGCCACCGAACATGTCGGACAGACCTCCACCGCGACCGCGGTGGAGCAGGATGAGCAGGGTAAGCAGGAGACTCGTGATACCGAGAATGACCTGCAAAACGACCTGAAGAATTTCCACGGGTTACCTTTCGAAACGGCCGGATGGCCGCTAACTACTATAACTGGACTCCGGGCACGGTAAAACGCCATCCGGAGCAAAATTCAACGGCGCGATCGCGCCGCACAACTCAGGTGCCGACGTGCTTCTGGAAGCGCGAAATGCTGGCGAACTCGGTGACGTCGAGGCTCGCACCGCCGACGAGGGCCCCGTCGACGTTCGGCTCGCGCATGAAGCCGGCGATGTTGCCCGACTTGACCGAACCGCCGTACAGGATGCGCGTTGCATCCGCGACGTCCTGGCCGAGAGTCTCGACGAGAACTGCGCGGAGGGCGGCGGCTACCTGCTCGGCCTGTTCCGGCGTTGCAGCCAGTCCGGAACCGATTGCCCAGACGGGCTCGTAGGCGACGACGATGTCGACAGCTCCGCTGAGGCCGGCGAGAGCCGCCTTCAGCTGGGCGACCGGAACAGCACTCGGACCGTGCTTTTCGAGGTCTTCGGCGGTTTCGCCGACGCAGATGACGGGAACGAGTCCGTGCTTGACGGCTGCGGCCGACTTCGCGGCGACAACCTCGTCGGTCTCGTTGTGCAGGGTGCGACGCTCGGAGTGGCCGATGATCACGTACTGGCAGTCGAGCGCCTTGAGGAACGCGCCCGAGATCTCACCGGTGTACGCACCGGAGTCGAACTGCGAGAGGTCCTGGGCGCCGTACGCGAGCTCGAGCTTGTCGGCTGCGATGAGCGTCTGCACCGAACGAAGGTCGGTGAACGGGGGGAAGACCGCAACCTCGGCCGTGCCGAAGTCGTGGTTTGCATCCTTGAGGCTCCACGCGAGCTTCTGGACGAATGCGATCGACTGCAGGTGATCGAGGTTCATCTTCCAGTTGCCCGCGATGAACGGAATGCGCTTGGTCGTGCTTGTTACTGCCATCCGAGGACCTCCAGGCCTGGCAGGCGCTTTCCCTCGAGGAACTCGAGGCTTGCACCGCCACCGGTTGAAATGTGACCGAACTGGTCATCGGTGAAACCGAGGGCGCGGACCGCGGCGGCTGAATCGCCACCGCCGACAACGCCGAGTCCGTCGACGCTCGTAAGAGCTGCGGCGACGGCTTTGGTACCCGCGGCAAACGGTGCGAGTTCGAACACGCCCATCGGGCCGTTCCAGAACACCGTTTTGGATGCCGCGATGATTTCTGCGAACGCCGCTGCGGTGTCCGGACCGATGTCGAGCCCGAGGCCGCCAGCACCGAACGGGGTGTCTTCGATTCCGTCGGCCGGGGTGATCTGGGTCTCGGCGTCTGCTCCGAACTTCGAGGCGACGACTACATCCGTGGGAAGGACGATCTTCACGCCGAGACGCTCGGCCTCAGCGAGGTATCCCCTGACGACGTCGAGCTGGTCGGCTTCGAGCAGGCTCGAGCCGACCTTGTGGCCCTGCGCCGCGAGGAACGTGAACAGCATGCCGCCGCCGATCAGCAGCGAATCGACCTTGGGAAGAAGGTGACCGATGACGCCGAGCTTGTCAGAGACCTTCGAGCCGCCGAGGACCACCGTGTAGGGGCGCTCCGGCTTCTCGGTGAGACGGTCGAGAACATCGAGCTCGGTCGAGATCAGAAGGCCGGCCGCGCTGGGCAGCAGGCCGGCGAGCTCGTAGACGCTCGCCTGCTTGCGGTGGACAACACCGAAGCCATCGGAGATGAACGCGTCACCGAGCTCCGCAAGCTGTGCCGCGAAGGCTTCGCGCTCGGCGGCGTCCTTGCTCGCTTCTCCCGCGTTGAAGCGCAGGTTCTCGAGCAGGGCGACGTCGCCGTCGGAAAGGTCGCTGACGGCGGCTTTGGCCGCGTCACCGACGGTGTCGGCAGCGAAGGTCACCGGCTTGCCGAGCAGTTCGCTCAGTCGCTGGGCGACCGGGGCGAGGCTGTACCTGGCTTCCGGCGTCCCTTCCGGACGACCGAGGTGCGACACGATGACGACGCGAGCGCCGGCATTGATGAGGGCGTTGAGCGTCGGCAGGGATGCCCGCACTCGCCCGTCGTCGGTGATAACGCCATCCTTGAGGGGAACGTTAAGGTCGCAACGGACGAGTACGGTCTTGCCGGTCAGAGAGCCGAGGCTCTCGATCGTGCGAAGTGTCATCAGTGGTGCTTCGGTTGTCTCTCTCGGGACGATCGCTTAGAGGCGCTCGGCGACGTACTCGGTCAGGTCAACGAGGCGGTTGGAGTATCCCCACTCGTTGTCGTACCAGGAGGCAACCTTGACCTGGTCGCCGATGACCTTGGTGAGACCGGCGTCGAAGATCGAGGAGTGCGGGTCGCCGACGATGTCGCTCGACACGATCTCGTCCTCGGTGTACTTGAGGATTCCCTTGAGGGGGCCCTCTGCGGCGGCCTTGTAGGCAGCGTTGACTTCGGCGACCGTGACGGGGCGCGAAGCGGTGACGGTGAGGTCGGTGATCGATCCGGTGATGACCGGAACGCGCAGCGCGTAACCGTCGAGCTTGCCGACGAGCTCAGGAAGAACGAGTCCGAGTGCCTTTGCGGCACCGGTCGACGTCGGGATGATGTTCGCGGCGGCAGCGCGTGCACGGCGAAGGTCGCTGTGCGGGCCGTCCTGCAGGTTCTGGTCGGCCGTGTAGGCGTGAACCGTGGTCATGAGGCCACGCTCGATGCCGAAGGTGTCGTTGAAGACCTTGGCGAGCGGCGCGAGGCAGTTCGTGGTGCACGAGGCGTTCGAGATGATGGTGTGGATCGCGGCGTCGTAGGTGCCCTCGTTGACTCCGAGGACGATCGTCGCAACGTCTGCACCGGTAGCCGGAGCGGAGACGATGACCTTCTTGGCGCCGGCGGCGACGTGCTTCTGCGCGTCTTCCGACTTGGTGAAGCGACCGGTCGATTCGATGACGATGTCGACTCCGAGCTCGCCCCACGGGAGGAGCGACGGGTCGCGCTCGGCGAGAACCTTGATCGGCTTGCCGTTGACGTAGATGGTGTCGCCTTCGACGGTGACCTCAGCGTCAAGACGGCCGCCGACGGTGTCGTACTTCAGCAGGTGCGCGAGAGCGGCGGGGTTGTCGAGGTCGTTGACCGCGACGATCTCGAGGTCGCTGCCCGTAGCGAGGGCGGCGCGGAAGAAGTTACGGCCAATGCGACCGAAGCCGTTGATACCGATCTTGACGCTCAATGGAACTCCAGTTTTTTTAGGCGCCCTACGGCGCACTGTGGTGGTGGTTCTTATGGTGGTGATGTGTAACGGATTGAGGGTGGCCGGGTAGTCAAACCCGGCCACATTACCGCTACGAGAGTAGCAGTAGCCCCGACGTCTTTTCCTGCGCAACGGTGAAGCGCTTCTGCACGTTCGCCCAGTTCGCGATGTTCCAGAATGCCTTGACGTAGTCGGCGCGTACGTTCTTGTAGTCGAGGTAGTAGGCGTGCTCCCAGACGTCCAGCATCAGAAGCGGAACGATGCCGGCCGGGAGGTTTCCCTGCTGGTCGAAGAACTGCACGATGACGAGGCGCTCACCGATCGAATCCCAGGCGAGCACTGCCCAGCCGGAGCCCTGCACACCGAGTGCGGTGGCGGTGAAGTGCGCGACGAACTTGTCGAACGAGCCGAACTGGTCGTTGATCGCTGACTCGAGATCACCGGTGGGCTTGTCGCCGCCGTCCGGTGAGAGGTTGGTCCAGAAGATCGAGTGGTTGATGTGGCCACCGAGGTTGAACGCGAGGTCCTTTTCGAGCTTGTTGACGTAGGTCAGGTCGCCCTTGTCGCGAGCTTCAGCGAGCTGCGCGAGAGCGGTGTTCGCACCCGTCACATAGGCCTGGTGGTGCTTGCTGTGGTGCAGCTCCATGATCGACGCGCTGATGCTCGGTTCGAGCGCTGCGTAGTCGTAGGCGAGTTCCGGAAGGGTGTAGTCAGCCATTAAATATCTCCTAGCAAATAGGCCCCGGGCAACGAATGGTGAAAGCGCCGGGGTGACTTTTCCAGTCTACTAACGACAACTCTGCGCGATCCCCGATGCTTCCCGGCATTCGGGGATCGTGGAGGATTCGTGCAGAAATTCTGCGAGGTACTCGCAGGCTTACGGCTATTCGTCGAGATCCGGCGGCAGGTTTGCGTCGGTCCCCGGGATGTTGAGGTCGCTGGCGCGCTTGTCGGCCATCGCAAGCAGGCGGCGGATGCGGCCGGCAACGGCATCCTTCGTCATCGGCGGGTCAGCGTGGTGGCCGAGTTCATCGAGGCTCGAGTCGCGGAACCGCAGTCGAAGCTCCCCCGCGTAACGCAGGTGCTGCGGAACGGTGTCGTCGAGAATCTCGAGGGCACGTTCGACGCGAGCACACGCAGCGACGGCGGCCTGAGCGGAGCGACGAAGGTTCGCGTCGTCGAAATTGACCAGGCGGTTGGCGGTTGCCCGCACTTCGCGGCGCTGGCGCATTTCCTCCCACGCGGCAACGCTCTGCGCGGCTCCCATGTGGACGAGCATTGCGCTGATCGCTTCGCCGTCGCGGATGACGACGCGGTAGATACCGCGAACTTCGCGCGCCTTGGCGGCGATCCCCAGGCGTCCGGCCGCGCCGACGAGTGCCATCGCCGCTTCGTTTCCGGGGCAGATGATTTCGAGGGCGGCCGACCGACCGGGATCGGTCAGGGTGCCGGCGGCGAGAAAGGCTCCGCGCCAGACGGCGGCGAGGTCGTCCCGCGAGCCGGTGGTGAGCTTGTTCGGAAGGCCGCGGATCGGACGGCGACGAGCGTCGAGGAGCCCGGTCTGGCGGGCGAGGGTTTCTCCGCCGTCGACGACGCGGACGAGGTACTGGCTCGAGCGGCGGATGCCGGACGGGCTGACGACGGCGCCCTCGCTGCGGACGCCATAGAGCTCGGCGAGGTCCTTGCGAACGCGCTGCGCGGTGACGGGCGAGTCGAGTTCGGATTCGACGGCGATACGTCCGGAGATCATGTGCAGTCCACCGGCGAACCGCAGGATCGTCGCGAGTTCAGCGGCGCGAACCGTGGTCTTGCTGACCTCGAGTCTCGCGAGTTCGTCTTTGACGTCGGCAGTCAGTGCCACAGGGGTGTTCCTTCTTTCAGTAGTGGTTTGCACGGGGAGCCTCCATCAGCTCGTGCGCAGCACGGCGCGGCGCCCTGGTTTCTGCCAAGGTCATTCCCGGCCAAGGTCGCGGTGCTTTACGCTAACGGCGACGCCGGGGAACCCGCGCAGCAACGTCGCCAGTTCTTCGGCGACGGCGACGGATCGGTGCTTTCCGCCCGTACATCCAACAGCGATCGTAGCGTGTCTCTTGTTCTCCCGCTGGTAGCCCGCGAGCACGGGAGAGAGTGCTTTGCCGTAGGCGTCGATGAATTCCGCTGCCCCGGTCTGGGACAGCACGTACTCGCTGACCTCTGGGTCGCGTCCGGTTTTCGAGCGCAGTTCCGGGTTCCAGAACGGGTTCGGCAGGAACCTCATGTCGGCGACGAGGTCGGCATCCGCCGGCAGCCCGTATTTGAATCCGAAGCTCAGTACCGTGACCTGGATGCCGGCGCTGTTTGCCTCGGCGAATTTCTCCTGGATCGTCGTTGCGAGCTGGTGGATATTGATTTCGGACGTGTCGATGATGATGTCGCTCTGCTCGCGAAGCTCCTGCATGAGCGTGCGCTCGGCGCCGATTCCATCGAGCAGAGTTCCTTCGCCCTGCAGCGGGTGCGGGCGACGAACCTGTTCGAACCGTCGCACGAGTGCGGCATCCGTCGCCTCGAGAAAAAGCACCCTGACGGCGACGGTTGTGCGCAGGACGGCAACGGCCTCTTCAACGTCGGCAAAGAGCTTGCCGCCGCGGACATCGACGACCGCCGCGATCTTCGGAAGGCTGTTGCCGGCGCGCTGGGCAAGGTCGACGAGCGGCCGCAACATCTGCGGCGGGAGGTTGTCGACGACGTACCAGCCGAGGTCCTCCAGCGCGTTACCCACCGTCGAACGACCGGCTCCGGACATCCCGGTGACGATCAATACCTGCTGTTCGTGCTCGGTGGCCATTGGGACTCAGACCTTCAGTTGCTTGCGGGTTCGCCAGTACCCAAGGATACCCGCGGTTCGGGCGGGGAATCACTCCGTTGCGCGAGACAGCGTAGCGATAGCAGGCCGAATCAGTCGCGAAGTCCTACAACGACGGCCTCGGCCAGCCTGGGCCCGATCCCGTGGACTTCGGCAATTGCCGCGGCATCCGCTTTGCGCAACTGGGCGACGGAACCGAAGTGCTTGAGCAGGTCGGCCACGCGCGACGGGCCGAGTCCGGGAATGGTCGCGAGCTTCGAGGTGATGTCGTTCTTGCGGCGCTGGCGCTGGTAGCTGATGGCGAAGCGGTGGGCCTCGTCGCGGATGCGCTGGAACAGGAAGAGTGCGTCGCTGTTGCGGGGAAGGATGACCGGGTAGTCAGAGTCCGGAAGCCAGATTTCTTCGAGCCGCTTGGCAATTCCACACAGCTGGATGCCGGTAATCCCGGCATCGTCGAGCGCTCGCTGCGCCGCCGCGACCTGTGGCTGTCCGCCGTCGACGATCAGCAGGTTCGGGCGATAGGCGAAACGCTTGCGTTCGACGACCACGTCATCACCGCCGACAACGATGTCCGGATCGGCGGACAGCGCAATCGCAGCCTCTGCAGCGGCTCCGGCATCCGGTTCGTCTTCGAGGTGCGCGAGGCGACGCGAGAGGGTCTGGTAGATCGACTCGGTGTCGTCGGTGGAGTCGGCGATGCTGAAGCGACGGTACTGGTCTTTGCGCGGGAGCCCGTCTTCGAAGACGACCATCGACGCGACGATGTTCGTGCCGCTGAGGTGAGAGACGTCGTAGCACTCCATCCGCAGCGGTGCGTCGGTCATGCCGAGCGCCTCCTGGATGTCGGCGAGGGCCTGCGAACGCGCGACGAAGTCACCGCTGCGGCGGGTCTTGTAGAGCATCAGGGCGTTCTTTGCGTTCGTCTCGACGGTCTGGGCGAGAGCGGCCTTGTCTCCGCGCTTGGCGACGCGCAGGGTGACGCGTCCGGGAGCACCATCCACCTGGCCGAGCAGCTGCTCGAGCTCACGGGCGTCCTCGGGCAGGGCCGGAACGTAGATGTCGCGCGGCGGCACAGCATCGTCGTAGGCGTTCTGCAGCACGGTGTCGACGAGGTCGGCTAGTTCGAGGTCGAGTTCCTTGTCGACGACCCAGCTGCGCACACCGCGGATGCGGCCGCCGCGCACGATGAACTGCTGCACCGCTGCGGCGAGTTCGTCGTGGGCGATCCCGAAGATGTCGGCGTCGACGGCGTCGTCGAGCACGATGCTGCTCTTGGAGAGCACTCCCTCGAGGGCGGCGAGCTGGTCGCGGTACCTCGCGGCCGACTCGTAGTCCATCTCGGCGGACGCGGTCTTCATCTTCTTCGTCAGGTCGACGGTGTAGCGGGTGTCGTTGCCGGCCATGAACGATGCGAAATCGAGGGCGATCGACTTGTGGTCTTCCTTCGAGATCCGGCCGACGCAGGGGGCAGCGCACTTGCCGATGTCACCGAGCAGGCAGGGCCGGCCGGTTTGCTCCGCGCGCTTGTACGTCGCGTCGGAGCAACTGCGCATCGGGAACACTTTGAGCATGAGGTCGACGGTCTCGCGGATCGCCCAGACCTTCGTATACGGCCCGAAATACCGTGCGCCCCTGATGTTCTTGTTGCGAGTCACCATCACGCGCGGTGCGTCCTCGCCGAGCGTGATTGCCAGGTACGGGTAGGACTTGTCGTCACGGAACTTGACGTTGAACGGCGGGTCGAACTCTTTGATCCAGGTGTACTCGAGCTGTAGAGCTTCGAACTCGCTGCCCACCACCGTCCACTCCACCGACGACGCCGACAGCACCATCCGCCGTGTCCGCTCGTGCAGGCTCTGCAGCGGCTGGAAATAGTTGCTCAGTCGCGCGCGAAGACTGTTCGCCTTGCCGACGTAGAGCACGCGTCCGCGGTCGTCTCGGAACCGGTAGACCCCCGGCTGGGTGGGGATCTCACCGGCTTTCGGACGCCAGCTGACGGTCTGTGCCATGGGATGAGTCTCGCGCTAGGCGCGCACTCCCGCGAGCGTCTCCTTGAGGAAGACACCCGTGTGGCTGTCAGCGATCTTCGCGATCTTCTCGGGCGTTCCGGTCGCGAGGATCTTTCCGCCGCCGGCTCCACCTTCCGGGCCGAGGTCGATGAGCCAGTCTGCACTCTTGATGACATCGAGGTTGTGCTCGATGACGATGACGGTGTTTCCCTTGTCGACGAGTCCGTTGAGCACGAGCAGCAGCTTGCGCACGTCTTCGAAGTGGAGTCCGGTCGTCGGCTCGTCGAGAACGTAGATGCTTCGCCCGTTCGAGCGCTTCTGCAGTTCGGTGGCGAGCTTGACGCGCTGCGCCTCACCTCCGGAAAGAGTTGTCGCGCTCTGCCCGAGGCGGACGTAGCCGAGGCCGACGTCGACGAGGGTGGTGAGGAAGCGGCTGATCGATCCGATGGCTTCGAAGAAGACCGCTGCCTCGCTGATCGGCATGTCGAGGACTTCGGCGATGTTCTTCTGCTTGTACCGCACGGCCAGGGTGTCGCGGTTGTAGCGCGCGCCGTGGCAGACCTCACAGGCGACGTAGACGTCGGGCAGGAAGTTCATCTCGATCTTGATCGTGCCGTCGCCCGAGCAGTTCTCGCAGCGGCCACCCTTGACGTTGAAGCTGAATCGTCCGGGAAGGTAGCCGCGAGCCTTGGCATCCGTCGTCTCGGCAAACAGGTTGCGGATCTTGTCGAAGACGCCGGTGTAGGTCGCCGGGTTGGATCGCGGGGTGCGGCCGATCGGGTTCTGGTCGACGTGCACGACCTTGTCGAGCAGGTCGAGCCCGGTGACGCGGGTGTGCTTACCGGGGATCTGGCGCGCACCGTTGAGCTCGTTGGCGAGCACCTTGTAGAGGATGTCGTTGACGAGGCTCGATTTACCCGATCCGCTCACGCCGGTGACCGCCGTGAGTACTCCGAGCGGGAAGTCGACCGTGACGTTGTGAAGGTTGTTGGCCTTCGCGCCCTCGACGGTGATCTTGCGGGCCTTGTCGATCGGACGGCGCTTCTTCGGTGTCGCGATCGAGCGGCGACCGGAGAGGTAGTCGCCGGTCATCGAGTCGGTGTTCTCGAGCAGGTCTTCGTACGAGCCGGAGTGCACGACGACTCCCCCGTGCTCGCCGGCGCCCGGTCCGATGTCGACGACCCAGTCCGCGGTGCGGATGGTGTCTTCATCGTGCTCGACCACGATGAGGGTGTTACCGAGGTTCTTGAGCTTGACGAGGGTTTCGATGAGGCGCCGGTTGTCGCGCTGGTGCAGGCCGATGCTCGGCTCGTCGAGAACGTAGAGGACCCCGGTGAGGCCCGATCCGATCTGAGTCGCGAGTCGGATGCGCTGCGCCTCGCCACCGGAGAGGGTTGCGGCAGCGCGGGCGAGGTTGAGATAGCCAAGGCCAACCTCGATGAGGAATTCGAGGCGCAGGCGGATCTCGCGCAGCACCTGGGCGGCGATCTTCGCCTCGCGGTCGGTGAGGGTGAGGGCGTCCATGAAGGCGTGGCTGTCGAGCAGGCTGAGCTCACAGGCATCCGAAATGCTCATGTCGTTGACGGTGACCGCGAGCACCTCCGGCTTGAGCCGCTTGCCGTCGCAGACCGGGCACGGGATCTCGCGCAGGTACTCGGCGAAGCGCTGGCGCTGCGTGTCGGTCTCCGCCTCGAGGAATTTGCGCTCAATGTAGGGCATCACACCTTCGAACCCGGTGGAGTACTTCATCTCGCGACCGAAGCGGTTCTTCCACTTGACGGTGACTTCGAAGTTGTTTCCCTTGAGGATCGCCTGCTGTACTTCGTCGCTCAGTTCGCCCCAGGGGGTGTTGAGCGAGAAGTCGAAATCCTGCGCGAGGCCGACCAGGAGCTTCTCGAAGTAGTTGAACAGGCCCTTGCCCGATTGCGCCCACGGAAGGATCACGCCGTCGGCGAGGCTCACCGACGGGTCGGCGATGAGCAGGTCGGAGTCGACGGACATCCGCGTGCCGAGTCCCGAGCACTCCGGGCAGGCACCGAACGGCGCGTTGAACGAGAAGGTGCGCGGCTCGATCTCGGTGAGGGCGAGCGGGTGGTTGTTCGGGCAGGAGAGCTTTTCAGAGAACGTGCGCCAGGCGTTATCGCTTTTGGTGTCGAGGTCGACGAAGTTGACCTTCACGAGACCGTCGGTGAGGCGGAGCGCCGTTTCGAGGGAGTCGGTGAGGCGGGTCAGCAGGTCATCGGAGGCGACGAGGCGGTCGACGACCACCGAGATGTCGTGCTTGACCTGCTTCTTGAGGATCGGCGGCTCGCTGAGCTGGATGATCTCGCCGTCGACGACGGCGCGGGAGTAGCCGGCAGCGGCGAGCTCCTTGAACAGGTCGACGAACTCGCCCTTCTTCTGCGAGATGACCGGGCTGAGGATCTGGTAGCGGGTGCCGTTCTCGAGCTCCATGAGCTGGTCGGCGATCTGCTGGACGGTCTGGCGCTGGATCTTCTCGCCACAGATCGGGCAGTGCGGGATTCCCACACGGGCCCAGAGCAGTCGCATGTAGTCGTAGATCTCGGTGATCGTTCCGACGGTCGAGCGCGGGTTGCGGTTGGTCGACTTCTGGTCGATTGAGACGGCAGGGCTCAGGCCCTCGATGAAGTCGACGTCGGGGCGATCGACCTGGCCGAGAAACTGGCGCGCGTACGCGGAGAGCGACTCGACGTAGCGACGCTGGCCCTCGGCGAAGATGGTGTCGAACGCGAGGGACGACTTGCCAGACCCGGACAATCCGGTGAAAACGACGAGCGAGTCCCTCGGGATTTCGAGGTCGACGTTCTTGAGGTTATGGACTCTTGCCCCTCGGACGCTGAGCTTGGACAGACCGTTCACGGGAGTAATCGACACTCTCTATATTCTACGGAAGCCACCGACATCGCGCTGCGCGGTGCACGTTCGGCGACCCCGCTCCCCTCTCTCAACCCTCGCAGAGTGGACTTCCCCACTTCAGAACCGGGACTTCCCCACCTCAGAACCGGGACGTCCAAAACTCAGGACCGGGACTTCCAAAACTCAGGAAGTCCCGGGCTCACCGCAGCGCGTCATGCCGCGGCACGCCTAAGTCGGTCCCGGAATTCCTGCATTTTGGAAGAAAGAACCTGGATTTTGGAAGAAAGAACCTGAATCTTGGAAAGAAATGGTGCAGCAGCTAGCTGAGGTGGCCGGCGGCTTCCATTTGGCGGAGTTCCTTCTTGAGGTCAGCGACCTCGTCACGCAGGCGACCGGCGAGTTCGAACTTGAGTTCACCGGCGGCCGCGAGCATCTGCTCGTTGAGGTCGGCGATGATCTTCTCCAGTTCGTTTCCACCGGCTGCGGCTCGACCCTCGCGGCGCAGGTTCGGCGTTGGCGACCGCTTACGGCCGTCGCGCCCGGCGAGCAGCGCCGCAGTGTCGGCACCCTCGCGAGCGAGGGATTCGGTGATGTCGGCGATCTTCTTGCGCAGTGGCTGCGGATCGACTCCGCGCTCGAGGTTGTAGGCGACCTGCTTCTCGCGACGACGGTTGGTCTCGTCGATTGCACGGGCCATCGAGTCGGTGAGAACGTCGGCGTACATGTGCACCTGGCCGGAGACGTTGCGCGCCGCACGACCGATGGTCTGGATGAGCGAGGTCGACGACCGAAGGAAGCCCTCTTTGTCGGCGTCGAGGATCGCGACGAGCGAGACCTCGGGAAGGTCGAGTCCCTCACGGAGCAGGTTGATGCCGACGAGCACGTCGTACACTCCCTGTCGAAGTTCTGTGAGGAGTTCGACACGGCGAAGCGTGTCGACATCCGAGTGCAGGTACCGCACTCTCACGCCAGCCTCGGTGAGGTACTCGGTGAGTTCCTCTGACATCTTCTTGGTGAGGGTGGTCACCAGCACGCGCTCGTTGCGCTCGACGCGAAGACGGATCTGCTCGAGCAGGTCGTCGATCTGGCCCTTGGTCGGCTTGACGATGATTTCGGGGTCGATGAGTCCGGTCGGACGGATGATCTGCTCGACAACGGAATCGGTGATCCCCAGCTCGTACTTGCCGGGCGTCGCCGACAGGTAGACCCGCTGGCCGACCCGGTCGAGAAACTCCGACCACTTGAGCGGTCGGTTATCCAGGGCGCTCGGCAGGCGGAAGCCGTGCTCGACGAGGGTGCGCTTACGGGACGCATCGCCCTCGTACATCGCACCGATCTGCGGAACGGTCACGTGCGACTCGTCGATGACTACGAGGAAGTCGTCCGGGAAGTAGTCGATGAGGCAGTGCGGAGCCTCGCCCGGCTGCCGGCCGTCGATGTGGCGGGAGTAGTTCTCGATGCCGTTGCAGAAGCCGATCTGCTCCATCATCTCGATGTCGAAGGTCGTGCGCATGCGCAGTCGCTGGGCTTCGAGCAGCTTGCCCTGGCGCTCGAGTTCGGCGAGGCGGTCGGCGAGCTCTTCCTTGATGCGCACGATCGCCTTGTGAATCGTCTCTGTACCGGCCGTGTAGTGCGAGCCGGGGAATACGGAGACGGCATCCATCTTCTTCACGACGTCGCCGGTGAGCGGATGCAGCTGGTACAGCGCTTCGATTTCGTCGCCGAACATCTCGATGCGGATTGCGAGCTCTTCGTACATCGGGATGATCTCGATGGTGTCGCCGCGTACCCGGAAGTTGCCACGGGAGAAGTCGACGTCGTTGCGCTGGTACTGCATCGAGACGAACCGGCGGATGAGTGCTTCGCGATCGATCCGCATACCGACCTGCAGTGCGATCATCGCCTCGAGGTAGGACTCCGACGATCCGAGGCCGTAGATGCAGGACACCGTCGAGACGACGACGACGTCGCGACGGCTGAGCAGCGAGTTCGTCGTCGAGTGGCGGAGTCGCTCGACCTCGGCGTTGACCGAGGAGTCCTTCTCGATGAAGGTATCGGTCTGCGGAACGTAGGCCTCCGGCTGGTAGTAGTCGTAGTACGAGACGAAGTATTCGACGGCGTTGTTCGGGAGCAGCTCCCGGAACTCGTTCGCGAGCTGCGCCGCGAGGGTCTTGTTGTGGGCGAGCACGAGGGTCGGTCGCTGCACCTGTTCGATCAGCCAGGCGGTCGTCGCCGACTTACCGGTACCGGTCGCGCCGAGCAGCACGATGTCGGTCTCCCCCGCGTTAACCCGGTGGGCGAGTTCCTTGATGGCGGCGGGCTGGTCGCCGCTCGGGGTGTACTCACTGATGACCTCGAAGGGGCGCACCGAGCGCGTTGGTTCCATTAGTCCAGCTTAGGCAGTGCCTCCGACATTGCGCTGGCGGTGTCACCGTGCTTGCCGCTGAGCTTCGCCCACAGCGCATCCGCCTGCTCGAGGGTCTGCTCGAGAGTTCCGTTGCTGTCGATGATCACGTCGGCAATCGCGAGCCTCTCGGCATCCGTCGCCTGCGACTTCAGTCGGTTTGCCGCTTCTTCGGTGCTGAGACCCCGCAGGTCGACCAGTCGCTGCAGGCGTGTCTCGGTGGAGGCGTCGACCACGACCACGAGATCGAACGAGATGGGCCGGTCGCCGGCCGCTTCGACGAGAAGGGGGACGTCGTAGACGATGACCGCATCCTTGTCCGCGGCGGTTGCCTCGTCGAAGAGTTCTTTCGCGCGGTGCCAGACGGCCGGATGCGTGATGGCGTTGAGGCGAAGCCGTGCTTCGGGATCGGAGAAGATGATCGCTCCGAGGGCTGGACGGTCGAGCGATCCGTCGGAGCGGATGACGCCGGGTCCGAAAGCCCCGGCGATGGCGGCAAGTGCGGGCGTGCCCGGTTCCACCACTTCACGCGCGAGCAGGTCGGCATCGACGTGGAATGCGCCGTGCTCGGCGAGCCTCGCCGCGACAACCGATTTTCCGGAGGCGATACCGCCGGTGAGTCCCATGAGCACCATGCGACCATGCTAGCTTCGGCGCTTCTCGAAACCGTGCCGTACCGACCCCGTGCCTCCCAGGGACAGTGCCTACCAAAGACCGCGCCTGCTAGCCTCGGTTCCATACCGCCCTGCGAGAGGATGCCCCTTGCTCGAGTTGCTTGCCGGAACCGGCCTCGCGGCCGCCGCCGGACTGAACGCCTACATCCCGCTGCTGCTCCTCGGGCTCGCCGGTCGATTCCTCGACTTCGTCGAGCTTCCGGCGGGATGGGCCTGGCTCGAGAACGAGTGGGTGCTCGGGATCATCGGCCTGCTGCTCGTCATCGAGATCATCGCGGACAAGATTCCCGCGGTCGACACCGTGAACGACTGGCTACAGACGATCGTGCGTCCGAGTGCCGGCGGAATCGTGTTCGGAACCGGAGCATCCACCGAGACGGCGGCCGTGACCGATCCGGCAACCTTCTTCGCATCGCACCAGTGGGTGCCGATCGTCACGGGAATCGTCATCGCCCTGGCGGTACACCTGCTCAAGGCTGGAGCCCGTCCGGCACTCAATGCGCTGACGTTCGGCGCTGCGGCGCCGGTCGCGAGTGCGATCGAAGACTTCTCGAGCGTCGTGCTGAGCGTCCTGGCGATCCTCGCGCCGGTGCTCGTGATCGTGGCCCTCGGCGGCATCATCGTTGGATTCGTCGCACTGTTCCGCCGAACGGCCAAGCGCCGGGCCGAACGCCGTGCGGCAAAGGCCGCCGCGAAGACCGGCCTGCCGCTCACCACCTGACCGCTCACCACCTGACCGCCGCAACCGTGCCCCGGTTTGTTATCAGTGCGGCCGTTTAAACGTGCGCACGGATAACAACGGGCAGCACAGTTGATGGGTTAACGCAGTGTGGCCGGCCCCGAAGGACCGGCCACACCGTCGAACTAGCTAGTGGTTACTAGTTGTTGTTCGAGAGCTTCTCGCGAAGAGCAGCAAGCGACTCGTCGTCCGCGAGCGTACCGGCCGAAGCCGACTCGCTGGAGAACGTCGATGCACCGGCGGGAACACCCGTCGACGGCTGGTCCTCTTCGAGGGCAGCTGCAGCGACCTGCTTCTTGTGCGATTCCCAACGAGCCTGGGCTGCAGCGTAGTCCTGCTCCCACTTCTCGCGCTGGGTCTCGAAGCCTTCGCGCCACTCGTTCGTCTCGGGGTCGAAGCCCTCCGGGTACTTGTAGTTGCCCTGGTCGTCGTACTCGGTGAGCATTCCGTACAGTGCCGGGTCGAACTCGGTACCTTCGGGGTCGACACCCTCGTTGGCCTGCTTGAGGCTCAGCGAGATACGGCGACGCTCGAGGTCGATGTCGATGACCTTGACGAAGACCTCGTCGCCGACCGAAACAACCTGCTCGGCGAGCTCAACGTGCTTGCCCGACAGCTCGGAGATGTGAACGAGGCCCTCGATGCCCTCTGCAACGCGAACGAACGCGCCGAAGGGAACGAGCTTCGTGACCTTACCCGGTGCAACCTGTCCGATTGCGTGGGTACGGGCGAATACCTGCCACGGGTCTTCCTGCGTTGCCTTGAGCGACAGTGAAACGCGCTCGCGCTCGAGGTCGACTTCGAGGATCTCGACGGTGACCTCCTGGCCAACCTCGACAACCTCAGACGCGTGCTCGATGTGCTTCCACGACAGCTCGGAAACGTGGACGAGGCCGTCTACGCCGCCGAGGTCAACGAATGCACCGAAGTTGACGATGGACGAAACGACACCCTTACGGACCTGGCCCTTGGCGAGGTTCGCGAGGAACGTGGTGCGGCTCTCGCTCTGCGTCTGCTCGAGCAGTGCACGGCGGGAAAGCACAACGTTATTGCGGTTCTTGTCGAGTTCGAGGATCTTGGCTTCGATCTCCTGGCCGAGATACGGCGTGAGGTCACGAACGCGGCGAAGCTCGATGAGCGATGCCGGCAGGAAGCCACGGAGTCCGATGTCGACGATGAGTCCACCCTTGACGACCTCGATGACCGATCCGGTGACAACTCCGTCGTCATCCTTGATCTTCTCGACGTCGCCCCACGCACGCTCGTACTGAGCGCGCTTCTTGGACAGGATGAGACGGCCTTCCTTGTCCTCCTTCTGGAGAACGAGAGCCTCGACGGTGTCGCCAACCTGAACAACTTCAGTGGGGTCAACGTCGTGCTTGATGGAAAGCTCGCGGGAGGGGATTACACCCTCGGTCTTGTAACCGACATCGAGAAGAACTTCATCCCGGTCGATCTTGACGACGGTGCCCTCGATGAGGTCTCCGTCGTTGAAAAACTTCAGCGTCTTTTCGACCGCGGCAAGAAAGTCTTCAGCAGAACCAATGTCATTGATTGCAACCTGCTTGGGTGCCTTTGCGGGCGTTACGAGTGTCATGTAGTTAGTGCTCCAGTATGGACATAAATAGGGCCTCGGCGGATGGTGCGCTTGGATTTTCGCCGAAGGCAGGCGTATACAACGTCACAATTGCGACAGTCAAGCTTAGCGTTACCGGCTGGATGCCGCCACCGCTTCGCGGCAGCGTGTCAGAAACGCGTTACTTCTTCGTCGGCAGCAGCGCAGCGAAATACTTCGAGACGGTTTTGGCGGGGATGCCCGTCTTTGCGAGCTTCGCGTACTGCTTGCTCGTCAGCTTGCTCTTGTGGCCGTTGTCGACCGAGTAGTACTTGGATCCGACCTTGATGAGGGTTCCGGATGTCCCGGAGAGCTTGAGCGTCGCACACGTCGCCTTGTCCAGCCCGCGGAATCCGAACTTCGAGCCGTACTCGGCGGCCACCTTCGGGGTCACCTCGCGAAGCGTGCCGGAGATGGCGAGGTACTTGCCGGTGCCGCAGGTGACGCCGGGCGGCACCTTTCCGCTGGTGACGGGGTATCCGGCGATGGAGGCGACGCTCACCGTACGAGCGCTCGATGAACCGGTGATCTCTTTTGCCTGCTCTTTGGTGATCGCGATGCGGGCACCGAGGCCGTTGACGAGGAACGTCGCCTTCGATGCGGTCGTACGCACAACCTTTCCGGGCGGCAGGATCGTCTTACCGGCCGGAACTGCCTCGAGCGCTGCGGTCGAAATCGTCTTGAGCGTCGCGCTCACCCCGGTCGCCTTCGCGATCGCCGCAACGTCACCCTTCGCCTGCAACGCTCGGCGCCTGGCACCCTCGATCAGGGTCGGCGTCGACGTGCCGGCGGTCTGGACGATGACCGGAGCGCTCAGGCTTCCGCTCGTCGTTGGAATCTTCGCCGCGATCGCCGGGTCGAGGGCACGAATCGAGTTCGACCACTCCGGAGGATCGAGCAGCGTCGTCTTACCGGCCTTGGTGATTGCGAAGGATGCTCCCGGCGCGCTGAAGATTCCGGGGATCGGCGACTGCGACGGCAGACGTGAGGTGCCCGAGCTGTCGAGCTTGCCGTCGACTCCGCCGAACCAGGTGGCCATCGGTGCTTCGTTCAGAAGCGACTTGGCAATGGTGAAGGTCTTCGTTCCCTCGGCGTTGAGGTAGAAACCGGCGCCGGTGGATGAATTGATGATGAGCGAGTCCGGCTTGGCGATCGGAGCGCCGGTCGGTACTGCCTCGATGACCGAGCGGTCGAGGTCGACGCGGGTTCCGAGCGTGATCCCGGCGGCAGTGGCGGATGCGGAGTTGAGCACCTGGCGGCGGACGCCGTCGGCAAGGTGGTAGATCGCACCGTCGGCGGTGCGGACCTGGACAACGTTCTTGCCCAGCAGGTCGTTCTTTGCGGTGTAACCCGCCAGCGTCTTCGGGTAGTACTTCGGCACGGCGCAGCTGAAACCGATTGCCTGCACTTCTGCGCAGCCGCCCAGTTTGTACTTCGTCTTGCCGCTCAGCAGGTAGTACGTCGTCGGGTCGCCGACGACCTGGACGATCGGGCTCAGCGCTCCCCCGTCGGCGAGGCTCGAGATGTATGCGCTCGACACCGTCGCGGTGGAGCCGAGGGGCGCGAGAGTCGAGGTCAGGCGCGGGCTGGATGCCGGAAGCTTCCACCGCGAACCGTTGGCGACGACGTAGGTGGAGGACCCGGCCTTCGCGAAGTACTCACCGAGCGACGAATTGCCGAACCACTTGTTGTAGTACAGCCAGAAGTTGCGGTTGCCGTACGAGCTGCAGGAGTTCCCGGTCTTGTACGGGTTGGCGAGGGATGCCGAGTTCGGCGTGTAGGGCGTGTAGTTGTAGAGCGCCGCCGTGGCGCGGTTGTCGAGGTACACGCTCGTGGTTCCGCAGCCCTTCTTCGGGCTGTAGTTGATCTCGAGCGTCTCGCCGGGCTGGAACCGGAAGTTGCCCGGAAAGTTGAAGTAGGCGTTGTAGGCGCGGGCGGCCCAGTAGACCTGGTTGAAGAATCCGTAGTACTTGCTGCTGCAGCTCGAGGAGTCCGGGCAGCCGTAGCCCATCGCCTTGCGATAGGTCAGATCCTTGACCGACTTCGCGGTGACGAGCCCCTGCTCTTTCTGCAGCGTGACGAGCAGCACCTCGGGGTTGACCTCGCAGGCACGCGCGACGGTGGCGATGATCTGCGCTGCGGTCTGGTTCTTCTTCGCGTAGATGGTGTTGTTGCAGCGGCCGGGAATCGCGTCAATGCGCTTGGTCGCCGTGCGGTAGTTGCGAAGGCAGGGCGCCTGGCTCTTGCTGCTGCACTTTTTGACCCGCTTGTTCAGGAACTTCTGGATCTGTGCGGCAGTCATCGAGCCGAAGTCGTAGAACAACGGGTCGGTGATGATCTTGCCGGGGGTGAACTTTGCTTTGGCCGCCGCCGCTGTTGCGGCCTCCGCGGGCGCCGGAGCGGTGACGGAGACGAGCAGGCTCGACGCCACGGCAACACCGAGCCCGAGGGCGAGAATTCGGGCGATCCGCGCAGACGGAAATTTCACAGCTGGGTCCTTTGGGAACTCACGGTCGACAAACCGTTCTACCCAACCTAACCCGGGATGCGCGGTTTGCCCAGAGCGTGCCGCGAGGTTCACTCAAATATCTCTCGCGTTCAGGTCACGGGCCCGAGCACGGTCCGGGTGCGAATATCACTCGAGCGGATGTCGCGAAGCGCGGGCTCGAGCTCGGGGAACTCGAACTGGAATCCGGCGGCCGTGAGCCTCTCCGGCACGACCCACCGGCTCTTGAGCACGAGCTCGGTTTCACTGCGGATGAGAAAGGTACCGATCTCGAGCATCCAGCGGGGCGCCGGAATTCCGAATGGCATCCGGATCACTCGCCGGATCGTGCGCATCACCGTCCGATTGTCGGACGGGTGCGGCGAGCTTGCGTTGACTGTGCCGTCCAGTTCGGGGTGGTCGCGCAGAAACTCGATGATCGACAGCACGTCGGCGATGTGGATCCAGCTGAACTTCTGCCGACCACCGCGCGCGCGGAACTCGTGGAAGGTGCCGGCCGCTCGCCGCTTCGCAGTGGAAAACCAGCGCCCGTCGAGCTGGGCGCCGCCGAGCCCGAACCGCGCGAGCCGGATGAGCGGAGTGAGGGCGCCATCGCCGCCGAGCACGATCGCCATCCGCAGCGCGACCCTGCGAACCCCGGGCAGCTCCCGCTCGAGAAGTGCGTCCTCCCACGCGGTGGCGATCCCGACCGAGAACCCGGTGCCGAGCTCCCCCGTCGACTCCGACATCGGTCGGTCCTCGGCGTGGCGGTAGATGGTCGCGGTGGACGAGTTGATCCACAGCGGCGGCGGCGAGTCACACCCCGCAAGGGCAGCCGCGAGTTCGCGAGTGGTTTCGACGCGCGAGCGCAGGATCTCGGCGCGATTGCGATCGTTGTAGCGGCAGTTGACGCTCTTACCGGCGAGGTTGACCAGGAGGTCAGCCCCATCGAGCAGTTCGGTGATGGCCGCGGTGTCGCCCCAGGCGGCGTCCGGTCCCGAACGGCCGATCAGGCTGACGGTCGCTCCGGACGCCCGATAGCGGCCAGCCAGGAATTCCCCGATGAAACCGGATGCCCCGGCAATGACAATTCGATCGTTCACTTCTCGTCACTCACAGCTCGTGGTTCGCAACAGCCTGGATTTCGTAGCTGAAACTTCCTGAATATTCATAAAGTTTACCGAGCACGGGAGCAGAAAGGATGACGCTGACCCGTTGGCGGTCCGTTCCGTCGTCGAAGCGCTCGGTCAGGGCGACGGCCGGAGCGAAGAAGGCGGGGAGTACCCACCACCGGCCGCCGACCCGCAGCCTCATCCGGGTCGAGCGCAGGTGGAGTTCACCGCTCACGACCGTCCCGGCGAGGGACGCCTCGTAGCGCCCGGCCCGTCCGAGATAGTCGACGAGTCCGCCGTCGGTCGCCGTGATCGCGTCGACCATTGTGCGGCGTCCCCGTGCGAACTTGAACTCGCGCGTGGCGCGGATAGCCACGCGTCCGGCGGCATCCACCACCGGACGGTTGACGACCACAAACGGAACGTCCCGTTCCCACGCGGCAAACAACAGCCCCTGCGCTCCGAGCACCCAGAAGACCGGCCACAACCAGCGCCGGGGAGTCCCGACAACGTCAAAGATCCCGGATCCGCGGCCCTCGGATCCCGCCGGGATGGCCGAGAAGTACGAGCGGAGCCGTGGATGCAGCCGGTCGAGTTCGTCGCCGAGAACCACCCGGTACGGCGAGAAGGGCTCGAGCGGCTGTGTCGATTCGAGTGGCTGTGTTGATTCGAGTGGCGGTGTCGATTCGAGTGGCTGTGTTGATTCGAGTGGCGGTGTCGACTCCGGCGGCAGTGTCACCTAGCGCAGGGCAGACTTGAGAGTGTCGAGTCCGACTCCGCCGATATCGAGCGCACGCTTGTGGAACGCCTTGATATCGAACGCTGCACCCTCGCGAGCCTTGGTCTCGTCACGGATCTGTTCCCAGATGCGCTGGCCGACCTTGTAGGAGGGCGCCTGCCCCGGCCAGCCGAGGTAGCGGGCGACTTCGAAGCGCACGAACGGCTCGTTCATGTTGACGTTCGACCGCAGGAATTCGAATGCGTAGTCGTAGTCCCAGACGCCGGTTCCATCGAGGCGGGGCTTGCCGAGGTGAATGCCGATGTCGAGCACAACGCGCGCCGCCCGCATCCGCTGGCCGTCGAGCATTCCCAGGCGGTCCCCCGGGTCGTCGAGGTAACCGAGGTCCTGCATCAGGCGCTCGGCGTAGAGCGCCCAGCCCTCGGCGTGGCCGGAGGTGCCGGCGAGCTGGCGGCGCCAGGTGTTGAGCTTCGCGCGGTTGTACACGGCCTGGCCGAGCTGCAGGTGATGGCCGGGAACGCCCTCGTGGTACACCGTTGTGGTCTCACGCCAGGTATTGAACTCGGTCACTCCCTCTGGCACCGACCACCACATGCGCCCCGGACGGGAGAAGTCGTCGCTCGGACTGGTGTAGTAGATACCGCCCTCCTGGGTGGGCGCGATCATGCACTCGAGGGTGCGTACGGGTACCGGAATATCGAAGTGGGACGCCGACAGCTCGGCGACAGCGCGGTCGCTCAGCTGCTGCATCCATTCCTGCAGGGCCTTCGTTCCGTGCAGGGTGCGTGCCGGGTCGGTGTCGAGTACCTCGATCGCTTCGAGCACCGTCGCACCCGGCTTGATCTCGCGGGCGATCGACTCCTGTTCGGCGACCATCCGGGCGAGTTCTTCGATGCCCCACTCGTAGGTCTCGTCGAGGTCGATCGTCGCGCCGAGGAACCCGCGGGAGCGCAGGGCGTAGATCTCGCGACCAACACCATCGGCTTCGACCGCGGCACCCATCAACTCGTCGGTAAAGAATCGCTCGAGCTTTCCGTAGGCCGCAGCCGACGAAGTCGCTCCCTTCACGAGTTCGCTCGAGAGCGAATCGGGCAGAGCCTGGTCGTTGTCGAGGGATGCACCGCTGGCAAAGTTCGTGAAGAAGCCGTCCGGTGCGCTGTGCCGCCGAACCTGCTCGATGACCTCGCGCACCTGGCGTTTCGCCGGCGTAACTCCCTCGGCGATACCCGCGCGCAGCGTTTCGATGTACCCGTCGACGGCAGCCGGCAGGTTGTGCAGGCGACCGGAAATGTTCGACCAGTCTTCTTCCGTGCCCGTCGGCATCAGGTCGAAGACCTCACGGATCTCCTGGGCCGGGGATGCGATTACATTCAGGTCGCGAAGCTGCAGACTGGCGTCGCTCGATTCGACCGTGAGTTCGAGTTCTGCGCGAAGGTCGGTGCGGGTGACGAGGTCGACGTCGTCGGTCTCGGTTGCCGCCGCAAGCTTCGCGAGCACCTTCTTCGCCTCGGCGACGTAGCGCTCGTGCCCGGCCGGTGAATAGTCACCGTACTCACCGAGTCGCCCGGGGATTCCGATCCAGGTCGCGACCGTCGGATCGAGGTCAGCGAGGGTCGTGACCCAGTCTTCGGCGATGGCATCGATCGCGGTCGGCTTACGGGATTCGTCGTGCGCGGCTGCAGTCATAAAAAGAGCCTAGCCCCGCGGGCCGACGCCCAGAAGGGAGTCGTATGCGGGGCCAGGCAATTTCCGGTTCGGTAAAGGAATTACTCCTTGTCGAGGTCCGTGTTCAGAACTTCAGCGAGGCTGTCGAGCGCAGCATCCGCTCCGTCGCCCTCTGCAGCGAGCGTGACGGTCTCTCCGTGGCCGATGCCGAGGGAAAGCACACCGAGGATGCTCGCGGCATTGACGCTCTTGCCGCTCGCCGAGGTGAGGGTGACCGGCACGCCGGCTTTTGCTGCGGCCTGGGCGAAGAGTGACGCCGGACGGGCGTGCAGCCCAACGCTCGATGCGACGGTAACGGTACGTTCGGACATGGTGCCTCCTACGGCTCGATTGTTACTTTGATTGCTTCGCCCCGCGCGACGATCTCGATGGCTTCGAGAAACTGGTCGAGCGGCAGCCGGTGGGTGATGAGGTCGTCGACGGGCACCTTGCCCGACGCGATGAGTTCGAGTGCTTCTTTGTTGTGCGCCGGGCTTGACCCGTTGACTCCGACGATGGTGAGTTCGCGGTAGTGCACGAGGTTGGAGTCGACGGTAATCGTCGGGGCATCCTTGGGCAACCCTCCGAACAGGCTCAGCCGACCGCGTCGCGCGAGCATCTGCAGCCCTTGTTCCTGGGCGCGTCCGCTTGCCGCCGCCGTGATGACGACGTCAGCGCCGCGTCCGCCGGTCGCGGCAAGCACTGCCTCGACCGGATCGATACCGTCCGCCGCAATGATGACGTCAGGCGCCACGAGGGCTGCGGCCGCGGCAAGCCGCTCGGTGTTGAGATCGACGAGAATGACGGATGCTGCACCGCGCGCGCGGGCGAGGCGAACGTGCAGGCAACCGATGGGTCCCGACCCGATCACTACGACCGTGTCTCCGGCCCCGACGCGGGCGAGTTCCTGCCCGTTGAGTACACACGCGAGGGGCTCGGCGAGGGACGCCTCGGCGAAGCTCAGTCCCGCGGGAATGCGGTTGAGCCCGTCGACGGCGAGAACCTCGCGCGGCACGATCATGTACTCGGCGAACCCGCCGGGAAACTGGTAGCCCATCGAGAGCTGGTTCGGGCAGACCTGGGGCCTGCCGGCCAGGCAGTCGGGGCAGGTGCCGTCCGGGATGGCGGCGATGACCTGGACTCGGTCACCCACCGCCCACCCGGAGACACCGGCTCCGATGTCGGTGATCTCCCCCGCGATTTCGTGCCCAAGGATCTGGGGCGCCGTCATGTTGGGGTGACCGGATTTCGCAATCTTTACATCGGTACCGCAGGTCGAGCAGTTCCGCACCCGGATTTTGACTTCACCCGTGGAGACCTGTGGGACAGCGGTCTCCTCGAGGCGAATATCTCCGGGTGCATAGAATCTGACGACCTTCATGCAGTTCTACTCGTCCTCGTCCTCGGCGGTGAGGAGTTCGTAGACGGTTTCGATGGACGTGGCGTTACGCAGTGCTTCAGCCTTTTCGGGCTCGAGCAGGATCGTGGCAAGCTGCGAGAGCAGGGCGATGTGCCCGTTTCCCTTTGCCGCGATGCCGATCGCGATGGTGACCTCGAAGCCATCCCAGTCCACCGTTTCCGGAAAACGGAGCAGCACGAGGGCGTCCTTCTTGACCGCGTCCTTGCCGGCGAGGGTGCCGTGAGGAATCGCGACACCCTCTCCGACGAAGGTGGAGACAGACTTTTCGCGCTCGAGCATTGCATCGATGTACGAGGCATCGATTGCTCCAGCGGCGAGGAGCGCCTCACCGGCCTGGCGAATCGCGTCATCACGGTTCTCCGCCGTAGCGGTGAGGTGAATCGACGACTCGGCCAGGAGGTCGGTGAGCGAGCTCTGTGCTGGTTCAGCCGCAGTTGATTCCGACACGACTAGACCTCTACCGTCTCGCCGTTCTGGATCGCCTTGACGATCTTTGCCACCCCGGGGTCACCGAGGAACAGCTGGAACGGTACGACCGGGATGCCGGGTACGACACCGCGGGCGCGCTCTGCGAGAGCGGACTGGGTAACCACGAGGTCCGCGTCGGCCGGGATGCTCGCTACCGGCGAGTGCTCGACCGTCACGCCGCTCTTCGCGAGCTGCTTCTTCAGGGTCGACGCGAGCATTACGCTGCTGCCCATTCCTGCGTCACACGCGACGATGAGCTTCTTGATGCTGGAACCATCAATGGTTGCCATGGTCTGTCTCCTTTTGTTTAGTGAATCGTCTCGAGGCTACGCCGAAGCGGGCGCTGCCTTCGAATTCTTCTTGTTCGCCGCGCTCTTTTCCTTGGCTGCCTCGAGGTCGAGGGCCTGGTCGACTGCGCTTTCCTTGCGACCGAATCCGAGCAGTACCGCACCGACGACAGCGGTGATCGCAGCCGAGATGAAGATACCGAGCAGGTTGAGGACGATGTTGTCCGGGGGCGAAACGAGAGCCCAGGCGATGATCGATCCGGGCGATGCCGGTCCAGAGAGGCCGAGGTTGAAGATGGTCTCCCAGAGCACGCCGCTCGCTCCACCGATGATCGCTGCAACAACGAGGATCGGCTTCATGAGTACGTAGGGGAAGTAGATCTCGTGGATACCACCGAGGAAGTGGACAACCATTGCAGCCGGGACGGTCGGGCGGATTGCGCGCGGGCCGAAGAGGAGCATTGCGGTGAGGATTCCGAGACCCGGGCCGGGGTTCGACTCGAGCATGAACAGGATCGACTTGCCGGTCTCAGCAGCTTCCGCACCACCGAGCGGGGTGAAGACGCCGTGGTTGAGAGCGTTGTTGAGGAACAGCACCTTTGCGGGCTCGATGATGATCGAGACGAGCGGGAGCAGGTTGGCGTTGACGAGGGTGTTGACGAACGAGCCGAGGCCCTGGGCGATCCAGAACGTGATCGGTCCGACGACGTAGATGCCGAAGACGGCCATTGCGCCACCGAGGATACCGGCCGAGAAGTTGTCAACGAGCATCTCGAAGCCACCCTTGACCTTGTCCGCGATGAAGTTATCCCAGAGCTTGATCACGAGGGCGGCCAGCGGGCCGAGGATGAACGCGCCGAGGATGTTGGCCCCGACTTCGGAGATGTTGGCCGGAGCCGCGACCTCTGCTCCGTTGAGCGAGATCGGAACGAGCTGCAGCGCGACGGGCGAGATCATCGCACCGACGGTTGCAACCGCACCGACGACGGCTCCGCGGTTTCCGTAGACCGTCCGACCACCGGTGAAACCGATGAGGATCGGGATCAGGATGTTGATCAGCGGGCCGACGATCGAGGAGATCTGCACCGTAATGGGCAGCGGGTTCTCGGTCGTACCGGCGATGGTGTTGATCCATCCGGTCTGGATGAAGAGGGCGGTGATAAGACCGAAGGCGATGAAGGCGCCAAGGTTCGGCATCACCATGCCAGCGAGGAATGCACCGAACCTTTGGATTCGGGCTCGGACACCTGTGCCGGTGACCGTGGGCGTGAAGTCAGACATTGCGGTGGTACTCCTTTGTACGTTACGTACGAACGGGTTGGATGGGTGGATTTATTGAGTTGGGTGTGTTGTCACAACACGTGGTGCAGCGGCGGTTAGCTGGCCACGAGTGGCCGATCCAGGTCTGGTTGCCACACCAGCTGGACGTTTGTGTAGTCGATATCCGATGGTCCGGGTACCGCTGTTCCGGGAAGCGCCGTTGCGGCCGCTCCCCAGGCAAGTGCTTCGATGAGAGCCGATTCGAGGTCGGTCTCGTCGGCAGAGAATTTGTTCAGGAAGCCCGCGAGAAAGCTGTCACCGGCGCCAACTGTTGAGCGGGGGGTCTCGCAGCGTGACTCGCCGACGAGAACGCCGCTCGGACCAACGAGCACTGCGCCGTCGGCTCCGAGGCTCGTGAGTACCAGCTCGACTCCGCGCAGGCGGACTTCCTCTGCTGCCGCCACGACATCCGACAGCGAGTGAACCGGACGACCGACGAGCTCTGACAGTTCGGCGCGGTTGGGCTTGATGAGTCTCGGGCGTGCCGCGAGCGAGGCGACGAGCGCTTCTCCGCTGGTGTCGATCGCGAGGTTGGCTCCGACGTTCGCGAGCGTCGCGGCGAGGGCGGCGACCTGGATGCTGGTGAAGTCGGGCGGAACGCTTCCGCTCATCACTACCCAGTCTCCCGGCCCGGCGATCTCGCTCAGGACGTCGACGAGTGCGTCGAGGTCGTTCGCACCGATAGCGGCGCCCGGCTCGTTGAGCTTGGTCACCGTTCCGTCGGGCTCGGAGATCGTGAGGTTCGAGCGCGTGCGGCCGGTGACGGGAACGTAGCGGGCGCGCACGCCGGCAACCTCGAGCAGGCGGCTGAGCTCTGCGCCTTCGCCTCCGCCGACGGGCAGGACGGCAATGCTCGGCACTCCGTTTGCCGCGAGGGCGCGGGTCACGTTGACACCTTTGCCGCCGGGTTCGAGCGTCGGCTCTGTGGTGCGCAGTACGCCGCCGCGGTAGAACGATTCGACCTCGACGGTGCGGTCGAGGCTCGGGTTGAGCGTCAGGGTGAGGATCATACGATCACCATCCGCGGTCCGGCGTTCTCGATGTCCTCGGCGAGCTCGACGTCGAGGCCGAGGTCGGTGATGATCGTGTCGACGGCGGCGAGCGGCACGACCCGTGCGAAGTCTTCGCGGCCGAACTTGGAGTGGTCGGCGAGCACAACGGTGCGGCGGGAGGCGTCGATGAGGGCGCGCTTGACGGATGCTTCGGCAAGATCCGGGGTGGTGAGCCCGCGCTCGACGCTGATGCCGTTGGTGCCCATAAAGGCGACGTCGGCGAAGACCTCGCTGATCTGGGCCTTCGTCCACTCTCCGACGGCGGCGAGGGTACGGCCGCGGACAACGCCGCCGAGCAGGTGAAGGGTCACGTTGGGGCGGGCAACGAGCACGCTCGCGACCGGGATCGAGTGCGTGACGACGGTGAACTCACGGTCGGTCGGGAGCAGCTGGGCCATACGGACGGTAGTCGTGCCGGCGTCGAGGATGATCGAACCGCCGTCGGGAAGTTCTTCGATCGCGGCGCGCGCGATCCGCTCTTTCTGGCTTGCCGCGTGGGATTCGCGGTCGGCGACGCCCGGCTCGATGCCGAGGCGCTCGACCGGAATCGCGCCTCCGTGAACGCGGCGAAGAACACCGCGGCGTTCGAGGGCGGTCAGGTCGCGGCGAACTGTTTCGGGAGTGACGGCGAGATCGCGGGCGAGTTCGGCGACTTCGACCCGGCCGTGGGCACGCGCGGTCTCCAGGATTTGCTGGTGACGCTCCGGTGCGTACATCACAACCCCATTGTCCCGACTCAAAACAGACTCAACCAAACACAAACATGTTTGCTTTGGTTTATATAAGTCCGTTTGAGCCCGCGTGTCAACTTACCCACCGGGGTGTTGAAACCTGCCTCGCGTCAGTGCGCCGCGGCATCCCAGTTCGGTCCGGTGCCCACCTGCACGTCGAGCGGGACGCGGAGGTCCGCGGCTCCCCCCATCCGGCTGCGCACGATCCGGGTGAGATCGTCGAGCTCACCGGTGGCGACCTCGAACACGAGTTCGTCGTGGACCTGCATGAGCATGCGCGACGAGAGGTTTTCACTCTCGAGATCCGCCGCGACGCCGAGCATCGCGATCTTGAGGATGTCGGCGGCCGACCCCTGGATCGGAGCGTTGAGCGCTGCGCGCTCGGCGTTCTCGCGCAAAACCCGGTTCGATGACGCGAGATCGCCGAATGGACGACGACGACCGAAGATCGTCTCGGTGTACCCGTCGACCCTGGCCTGCTCGACGACGTTGCGCAGGTACTCGCGCACGGCGCCGAACCGCTCGAAGTAGTCGGTCATCAGGCGCTTGGCTTCTGACACCTCGATCCGCAGCTGTTTGGACAGCCCGAACGCACTGAGTCCGTAGGCGAGTCCGTACGACATCGCTTTGACCTTGGTGCGCATGATCGGGGTCACGTCGGCCGGCTCGACGTGGAAGATGCGTGAACCGACGAACCGGTGCAGGTCCTCTCCCCCGTTGAACGCCTCGATGAGGCCCTCGTCACCGGAGAGGTGCGCCATGATGCGCATCTCGATCTGCGAGTAGTCCGCGGTCAGCAGCGTCTCGAACTCGGGTCCGCTCGTGAACGCCGAGCGGATCTCGCGGCCGACCGAAGTCTTCACCGGGATGTTCTGCAGGTTGGGATCGTTCGACGAAATACGACCGGTGCTGGTGCCGGTCTGGTCGTAGGTCGTGTGGACTCGCCCGTCGGCGGCAACCGACGTCTCGAGGGTCTGGATGATCTGGCGAAGCTTCGTGGCGTCCCTGTGCTGCAGCAGCAGGTCGAGGAACGGATGCGGTGCCTGCTCCTGCAGGTCAGCGAGCGACGCTGCATCGGTCGAGAAACCGGTCTTGTTTGCTCGCGTCTTCGGCATCCCGAGTTCTTCGAACAGCACCTGCTGCAGTTGCTTCGGCGAGCCGAGGTTGACCTCGCGGCCGATCTCGGCGTAAGCGCGTGCGGCAAGGTCAGCCGCGCTGTCGCCGAGCTCGCTATTGAGTCTCGAGAGCACGGGCTGGTCGACCGTTATTCCGGTGAGCTCCATTGTCGCCATGACCGGGACCAGCGGGAGCTCGATGTCGTCGAGGACCTTGCGGGAAGACGGCTCGAGCTTCTCGATGAGGTAATCGGCGACCCTGACGATGAACCAGGCCTCGCTCGCAACGCTCAGCGCGTCGGTCTCGGGAACGAGCTGGTTGGCATCCGGTTGCGGGATCGTCTCGCCGAGGAACCCGTAGACCTGCCCGACGAGGTCGTCCGGCTTGCTGCCCGGCTTCATCAACCAGGCGGCGATGTTGGTATCGAATGCGATCCCTGAAACATCCAGGCCGGCCCGACGAATCGCCTTGAGCTGCTGCTTCGAGCCCTGGAGGTACTTCGGGGCATCGCTCGACAGCCAGGCCTCGAGCGCCGTGTAATCAGGTCGACCGGTAGCCCACGGGACATACGCCGACTCGTCGAGCGACGACAGGCCGAAACCGGTAAGTTCGCCGCCGACGAACTCCGCGCGCAGGCCGAGCGGCTTCGTTCCGCCGGCCGAGACGGTCTCAAGCCACTTCGCGAGCTCTTCGTCGACCATGGTGCGCACAACCGGCATCGGGTTGTCTTCGACGACGGCGCTCGGTGTGGTGATATCGTCGTCGATCCCGCCTTCTTCGCGCGCAATCTTGATGACGCGCTCGAGCAGCGTCCTGAACTGCAGCTTGTCGAAGACCTCCCGCACGGCCGCTTCGTTGATCGGCTTGCGCTCGAGGTCAGCGGGGCCGACCGGCAGCTCGATGTCGGTGAGCAGGTGGTTGAGCTTGCGATTACGGACGGCGCGATCCTTCTGCTCCCGCAGCTTCTCGCCGACGACGCCCTTGATCTCATCGGCGTGCGCGAGAACCTCGTCAAGGCTGCCGTACTGGTTGATCCACTTGACCGCGGTCTTCTCGCCAACCTTATCGACACCGATGAGGTTGTCACTGGTCTCACCGACGAGGGCTGCGACGTCCGGATACTGGTGCGGTTCGATTCCGTAGCGTTCGAACACCGTGTCGCGGTCATAGCGCTTGAGCTCGGAGACTCCGCGGGCGTTCGGGTAGAGCAGGGTGACGTCGTCGTTGATCATCTGGATCGCGTCGCGGTCACCCGAGACGACGAAGACCTTGAAGCCGTCAGCCGCACCGCGGGTAGCGAGCGTCGCCAGGATGTCATCGGCTTCGAAGTCTTCCTTCGAAATCGTGGTGATATTCATTGCCGCGAGAGCTTCTTCGAGCAACGGGATCTGCCCGACGAACTCCGGCGGTGTTTCGCCTCGTGTTCCCTTGTATTCGGGGTACTCCCGGGTGCGGAACGAGTACCTGGAGATATCGAACGCGACGGCGAGGTGCGTGGGCTTCTCGGCCTTCAGCAGGTTGATGAGCATCGCAATGAACCCGTGGATCGCATTCGTATGCTGACCCTCACGGTTCTGGAAACTGTCAACGGGCAGGGCGTAGAACGCCCGGAACGCGAGAGAGTGACCGTCGATTATGAGCAGAGTAGGCTTTTCGGTGTCCGACACGCAGCAAGCCTAGCCGCGACCAGCGACACCTACGCAGCTTCGCGTCGGCCCCAGAAACGAGAGCGTTCAATGACGACATTTCCCGAGAACCTCGCCCCCGAGCTCTACGAGAGGCTCGTTACGACCGGTGGAGGCGCTCTCGCGGTGAAGATGCAGATCGAATTCCTCGAACTGTCGGCGGAGTACTCGGTCGCGAGGATGCCGGTCGAAGGAAACACCCAGGTGCTCGGACTCCTGCACGGTGGAGCGCACGTTGTCCTCGCTGAATCACTCGGCTCGGTGTCGTCGGCAATTCACGCCGGCGCCGGCCGCTACGCCGTCGGTATCGAAATCAACGCGAGCCACAGCCGTTCGGTGACGAGCGGGTTCGTCACCGGCACCTGTACCTCGCTCGTACTCGGTCGCACGCTGGCCACCCACGAGATCGTCATGCGCGACGACGAGGGCCGGCGCTTGTCGACCGTGCGCATGACGAACATGCTGCGCGACCAGTAGCGATCTCGTCAGTGCGGGTAGCGGGCTTCCGGGTCCGGACCGTAGGCTGACCGGCCACCGTCGATCGGGATGATCGCGCCGGACACGAACGACGCTGCGTCAGACAGCAGGTAGACGACGGCCGCCGCGACATCCGCTGGCTCGCCGACCCGGCCGAGCGGATGCAGCCGCGCAAGTTCGCTCTCCCGGCTTTCGCGGTCGGACGGCGATAGCAGTGCCAGATCGGTGTCGAGCCGCGCGGTTCGGATGGTTCCGAGGGTGAGCGCGTTCGCCCGAATGCCGCTCGGGCCGTAGTCGACGGCCGTCGCGCGGGTGAGTCCTTCGATTGCCGCTTTCGCCGTCGCGTACGGGAGCGCGCCTGGCACCGGGCGCGAGCCCTGGTGCGACGAGATGTTGACGATCGACCCACCGGTGCCCGCGTTACGGAAGCGGCGCGTGGCCACGGCAGAGCCGATGGTGGCAAGCCGAACGTTCACGCCGATCGCGGCAAGCACGTCCTCTGGTGCCTCGTGCAGGAACTCGTCCCGGAACACGGCGGCATTGTTGACCCATCCGGACAACTGTCCGAGCTGGCTGGCAACGTCGGCCGCGCGCTCACAGTCGCCGGCATCCGATGCGTCACCGGTGACCGCACGCAGTCGCTCGTAGGCCGGATGATCACGCGCCCACTCGAGCTGGACGTTGTCGCTGTCGAACGCGACGACGCCGTCTCCGGACGCCATGATCGCTTCAGCGATAGCGCGACCGATTCCCCGGCCGGCGCCCGTCACCACAAAGGAACGGATCACGCCGTGCTCGCGCTTGTTCGCTGTGACCCCACGCAGCGAGTCTGCGCGCCGGGCGGTCGAGGAACAATGCCTTTACAGGCGGACGTACTCCGCGTAGAAGGCCGCGAGACTCGCGCGCTCACCGTCAGCGAGTGCCGTGAACGGGCGGTCGAGCGGGTTGCAGGTGACGCCGGAGCCAAGGCGAACGACGATCGGAAAAGATGAGCGTCCGGTCGTCGGCCCTGCGGCAACCCAGGCGCCTCCCGTGGAGCGCAGCACGGCTTCGCCGAGGTACGCGCCGAAACCGAAGAGCACATCGGCGACGCGGTCTGCGGTCACGTTTTGTTCCCGCAGCGACGCGATGATCGAATCGAGGTAGCCGATGCTTCCGGCCGAGTAGTCGAACGCAATGCCCTGGCCGCGGCCCTGGGCAACGAAGTCCTCGGCGAACAGCGACCCGTTCTCAGCGACAAGCGGATGCGGGAGCTGCAGTCGCAGCTCGCCGCCGGTGCCAGACAACGACGAACCTACTTCTTGGCGCTCAGCTGCTCGATGATTGCCTGGGCGACATCGTGCATTGTCAGGCGGCGGTCCATCGATGCCTTCTGGATCCAGCGGAAGGCCTCGGGCTCGGTGAGCCCCATCTTCTCGTTGAGCAGTCCCTTTGCGCGATCGACGAGCTTGCGCGTCTCGAAACGCTCGACGAGGTCAGCGACCTCGGCCTCGAGCGTGATGATCTGCGTGTAGCGGCTGAGGGCGATCTCGATCGCCGGCAGCAGGTCGTTCGGCGTGAACGGCTTGACGACGTAGGCGAGTGCTCCCGCTTCGCTCGCGCGCTCAACCAGTTCTTTCTGGCTGAAGGCTGTCAGCAGCACAACGGGGGCAATGTGGTTTTTCGTCAGTCGCTCTGCCGCCGAAATGCCGTCAAGCTGGGGCATTTTGACGTCCATGATGACGAGGTCGGGCCGGAGTTCAGTCGCTAGGGCCACGGCGGTTTCGCCGTCACCCGCTTCGCCGACAACTTCGAAACCGTTATCACGCAGGATTTCGACGATGTCCATGCGAATCAGCGACTCGTCTTCGGCGACGACTACGCGTCGGGGAGCACTGGGCGTTGATTCCGTGTCAGTCACGCGTATGAGCCTACGGTATTCTTTTGAAGGTTGTGATGCGCCGGATTGGCGGAATGGCAGACGCGGGGCACTCAAAATGCTTTGTTCGAAAGGACGTGCGGGTTCAAGTCCCGCATCCGGCACCACATCAGTCTTCTGAACTTTGCCCATCCACCGCGGAAACCCCCGGTGTTGCCCGGGGGTTTCGGTCGCTGGCCCTTCTGCTACCCGTGAGTAGCCGAGCTGCGGTTATCAGCGGTGACGGTGCGATCCAGCCACCCCACTGATCTTCAGGATGTCGCCTCCCACCGTCACGACGTAAGCCGTGTCGCGTACGAAGTCGACCGAGGTCGGCAGGTCGAGTCCGTCGACGACGACCGCGAGCCTGCCGTGGCCCGTGACGCGCAGGAGTTCGCCGCTGTCACCGAGAGCCGGCGAGCCAGCGGGCACATCCCCGGGCGAGTCGCCCTGGGACAGGGCGTACAGCGAGCCCCGCGGACCGAATTCGACATCGACGAGCAGGCTGTAGCCGGATGCGAGCTCACGCACCACCGGATGCTTCACACCGAAGGTGACCACCTTGCCGTCGGCAGGGAGGTGTGGCACAGCGCCAGCCTCGGCGAGGTAGACCCGATTGCCCGTGACGTCGAGCCCGGTCGGCACGATGTTTCCGAACTGGATGACCTGCGAGATTGCGCCGGACTTCGTCACCTTGAGCACCCGGTTGTGGTGGCCGTCGGTCACGAGGAAGCCGCCGCGGTACGGCTGGAACGCGAATTGCAGTCCGCGGTCCAGGTCGAAGGCCGTGGTCGGCGGGTGCGTTCTCGAATACTCGCCGAGGTCGGCAATCACGGTGAAACTGTCGGCGTCATCCACTCGGTAGATTCCATCGACGCTGGTGCCGCCGACATCGGGGCCGACAACGGTCACGAGAACGTACGCGGTTTTGCCCACGAAGGCGACGTCGATCGCTCCCCCGAGCGGGATGAGCGGCAGCGGGAGTCCGGACGCATAAACCGAGCGAGCTCCGGTGCGAGTGTCGATGCGGGTGACCTGGCCGAGCGCTGCTTCGGTGACGTAGAGCGCGCCGTCCGGCCCAATCGTGCTCCCACTCGTGCCCTGGAGCCCGGAGGCGAGCACCCGGACAACCGGGGCGTGATGGTGGTGACCCGCGTTCGCTGCCGCGGGAGCGACGACGAGCGGTGAGAGCAGAGCCACGATGGCGCCGGCGAACAGCAGTGTCCGCCTCCGCCCGGCTCGAGTGATGGCCATGGGGTTTCCTTCCGAACGAGGAGTGCTGCCGCACGGGGCGGCATTTGTGCGCACATCCTTGCCTCGGGACCCCCACAGGTCAAGACGTGGAATTCCACGGGCGATCGAGAGTTACGTTCGCCGGTTGGGCACTTACGCGCCCGGAAGGCTAGACGAGCGCGAGCCGGTCCCGCGTGACTTCCTGGCGTGCGTCCGAGTCCTCGTCTTTGCCAAAGTGAACGGTACAGAAGAAGTCGCAGCCGAGCGCACCGATATCGCCCATCAGCTCCGAGGCCATGATGAAGCCGCCACGACTTGTGTTGGAGAATCCCGTGCACCACAGGCGGGTCGTGTAGTTCACCCGCAGGGCCTCGAGCCCGGCTGTCTTTTCACGGAATACCGCGACGAGCTCTATGAGGGACTCGAGAGGGTCGACGCTTGACTCAGCGTCGGTCGGAGTCGTTGCGTAGCTCCACAGCGAAGTAGCGAGCGATCGGCGCTCGAGGCGACGAGTATGGCTGCGGTCGGCGCCCTGAACCCCGGTTCCGGTGTGGAAGCGCCGTTCCCCGCGTTCGGCCATGAGTGTCGGCTCGAGCCCGAGGAGGGTCGTCACCGCAGCGGCAGAGTGCGTAGTGCTCTGAATATCGAGAGTAGCTCGCGTATCGGTGATCATTACCGAACACTATGGTGTCTAACCCCCAATCACCTGTGTGCCCCAAAAGGGGGCCATCCTGGCTCGGGGAAACAAAAGACAGCAGCGACAACGCCGATCACCCCACGTCCAAGCCAGGCGACGCCGCCCCCTTCCGAGAATCCGCGATGGACCTGGCTCGTGTTTTCCGGCGGCCTTCGCCGCGGAGTGGGGTGACGGCGTGTGAGCGAGTTATGGATTATTGAGATGGACACGCTTTTCGTCCGTCTCAATAATTCATTGTTTGAGCGGAGCGACGTTGCCCTGCGCAGCGGCGGAGGCAACCACGAAACACAGCCAGGACAGAGCACTGGCCCCCCACTTTCGCCGATGGAGGGCCAGTACTGGTCTATGGGCGCTTTTTGCGCCTGGCGCTACCGGGAGCGCTGCGGGTGGTGAATGACGAACGCGTCCTGCGCGTCCGCGAGGGTACCGAAAGTTCCGAGTTTGCGGCCGAGACGGGAGGTGGCGGTGAAGCCTTCCTGCCAGCGTGCTTCGACCATGCCGACGAAGATGCCACGAACTCGACCGACCCAGGCCGCGGGCTGTACGCCTTCGACCGGTTCCCATTCGAGCGTGGATGCCGCCTGTGCTGAAGCCGGAGTCTGTACGGGGCCTGTGCCAGTGGCGGAAGCAGAGTTTGCGACCTCGTCTGCACGTGCCGCTGTATCTTCGAGGGCCGATCGATTCTTCTGAACCGGTCGAGCACTGTCCAACATCACCATTGTGTTCCCCTTTCACGGATGTGTGGTTTAGCTGTGAATTACGTTACCCCCATACGGGTTACAGCTTTTTGGGCCTTGCAATCACTATCCCGTTTGCAGTAGGCGGTTCTGCCCGGCGCTCTCGGAATCGGCACTGCCCGGTGTGCTATGGCTGGCAAATAGTAGACCTCGCGAGGCGAAAGCGACAGCCCACGGCATGAGCTCGAAATCGGAACTATGTTTCTGAGCAGTGGATGTTGTGTTCGTGTTCGGCTGGTTCAGGCCAGCCAGTTCCGCCCACACTGCGGAGCGCAGGAACACCATCTCCCGTCCGTGCTCGGTGCCCACACACCGGCCGAACCGGGGTGGCCGCGACCAGTCTCGCGGCCACCCCGACCCTCAGCACCCGACCCTCGGTAACGGGGCCGGCGTCGTTAACGACAAAACGGCCGGTCCAGGAGGACCGGCCGTTCTGTTTGTGTGGGGCTCTGGCTACTGCGCGTACGCGGGAGCCACGGCGTTCTGGGCGTCGCCGACGCGGTGAACGCGAAGGTCGTTGGTCGAACCCGCGATTCCGGGAGGCGAACCGGAGATGACGACGACAACATCGCCGACTTCGGCGAGACCCTGGCCGATGAGAACTTCGTCGACCTGCATGTACATTGCGTCAGTGTGGGTGACACGGGGAACGAGGAACGACTCGATCCCCCAGGTCAGCGCCATGCGACGACGGATCGCCGGGTCGGGCGTGAACGCCTTCATCGGGATCTTGAAGCGCAGGCGCGACATGCGGCGAGCCGAGTCACCCGATTCGGTGAAGACGCACACGTAGCGTGCACCGACGAAGTCAGCGACCTCGGCGGCAGCGAGCGTGATTGCTCCACCCTGGGTGCGGGGTTTGGTCCCGAGAGCAGGAATGCGCTCGAGTCCGTGCTCTTCGGTCGATTCGACGATGCGAGCCATGGTCTGCACCGTGATCACCGGGTACTCACCAACGCTCGTCTCGCCGCTCAGCATGACGGCATCCGCACCATCGAGAACTGCGTTGGCGACGTCGGACGTTTCGGCGCGGGTCGGGACCGGGCTCGAAATCATTGACTCGAGCATCTGCGTTGCGACGATGACGGGCTTGGCCATGCGACGAGCGAGCTCGACCGCGCGCTTCTGCACGATCGGCACTGCTTCGAGCGGAAGCTCGACGCCGAGGTCTCCACGGGCGACCATGATCGCGTCGAAAGCGTCAACGATCGCTTCGAGGTGCTCGACGGCCTGCGGCTTTTCGATCTTGGCAATGACGGGAACCTTGCGGCCCTCCTCCGCCATGATCTCGTGCACGCGGGTGATGTCGTCGGCGTTGCGGACGAACGAGAGGGCAATGAGGTCTGCACCGAGCTTGAGGCCCCAGCGCAGGTCGTCCTCGTCCTTTTCGGACAGCGCGGGAACGTTGACGGCAACACCGGGAAGGTTGATTCCCTTGTTGTTCGACACCGCACCGGCGACAACGACCTCGGTCGTGACGGTGCTGGCATCGGACTTGACGACGCGAACCTTGACCTTCCCGTCGTCGATCAGCAGGAAGTCGCCGGGGGCAACATCGCCTGGAAGACCCTTGTAGGTAGTGCCGGACAGTTCCTTCGTGCCGAGGACCTCGTCGATGGTGATCGTGAAGATGTCACCGACGGCGAGGTCGTAGGGGCCGCCCTCGAACTTGCCGAGGCGAATCTTCGGGCCCTGGAGGTCGACGAGTACCGCGACAGCACGGCCGGAATCTTCCGCCGCCTTGCGGACATTCGCGTAAACAGCTTCGTGTACGTCGTACGAGCCGTGGCTCAGGTTCATTCGGGCAACATCGACACCTGCATCGATGATCGCTCGGATGTCTTCATAGCTCGACGTTGCCGGGCCGAGCGTAGCGACAATTTTCGCGCGTCTCATGAGTTCCTTCTGTGGTGGTGGACTGTTGTGCCGGTGAAAATCGGTGGTGGACTGTTGTGCTGGTGACGATAGTGCGCAGTTACAGGCTAGAGCGAAATCGAGTGATCGGTTGGCTTCACCGGGAACGGCAGCTGGGTCTCGCCCTCGAGGAAGCGGTCGACGGCGGATGCCGCTGCCCGTCCCTCGGCGATTGCCCAGACGATCAGTGACTGGCCACGGCCGGCGTCGCCGGCGACGAAAACGCCGGATTCGCTCGTCTCGTAGCTGTCGTCACGGGTGACGTTTCCGCGTCCGTCGAACGGCAGCGACAGCTGGCTGTCGAGATCGTCCGACTCTGCGCCGGTGAAACCGAGGGCGAGCAGTACGAGGTCAGCGGGGATTTCGCGCTCGGTGCCTGCCTTCGGAACACGGCGTCCGTCGAGGTACTCGGTCTCGGCAACGCGGATAGCGCGAACCTCGCCGGCCTCGTTGGAGAGGAATTCGACGGTCGACGCGAGGAACATCCGCTCGCCGCCCTCTTCGTGCGCGCTCGACACCTCGAACAGCGTCGGGGTGGTCGGCCACGGCTGGGTGTCGGGACGCTCGTGCGGCGGCTGCTTGCCGATCGCGAGGTTGGTGACCGACAGTGCGCCCTGGCGGTGCGCTGTTCCGATGCAGTCGGCTCCGGTGTCTCCACCGCCGAGAACGACGACGTGCTTTCCCTCGGCGCTGATCTGGTCGGAAACGCTGTCTCCGGCGCCGACCCGGTTCTGCTGTACGAGATAGTCCATGGCGAAGTGCACACCGAGCAGGTCGCGTCCGGGAACCGGGAGGTCGCGGGGAACGGTTGCTCCGGTTGCGACGATGACGGCGTCGTAGCGGGCGCGGAGGTCGCTCCAGGTGATGTCGACACCGATGTTGATGCCGGAGCGGAAACGGGTTCCTTCTGCCTTCATCTGCGCGAGGCGCGCTTCGATGTGCTTCTTCTCCATTTTGAAGTCCGGGATGCCATAGCGAAGAAGTCCGCCAATGCGGTCATCACGCTCGAAGACGGCGACGGTGTGTCCGGCGCGGGTGAGCTGCTGGGCTGCGGCGAGGCCGGCGGGTCCCGATCCGACGACGGCAACGGTCTTGCCGGTGAGGCGCTCGGGCGGGTGCGGGGTGACCCAGCCCTTCTGGTACGCCTCGTCGATGATCGACACTTCGACGTTCTTGATCGTGACGGCGGGCTGGTTGATCCCGAGCACGCAGGACGACTCGCAGGGAGCCGGGCACAGGCGGCCGGTGAACTCCGGGAAGTTGTTGGTCGCGTGCAGGCGCTCGATGGCCTGGTGGCCTTCGCCACGCCACATCAGGTCGTTCCACTCCGGAATCAGGTTTCCGAGCGGGCAGCCCTGGTGGCAGAACGGTACGCCGCAGTCCATGCATCGCCCGGCCTGTTTGCGAACGGTCGCCGAATCACCCTGTTCGTAGACCTCTTTCCAGTCCATCAAACGCAGTGCCACGGGGCGGCGGGCAGGAAGCTCGCGCTCCCTCTCCTTCAGGAATCCCTTGGGATCAGCCACCGGTTACCTCCATAATTCTGCCCCAGACGATGTCGCCATCCGGGTCAAGTCCTTCGTCGAGCGCGCTCTGACGGGTTGCGAGAACCGCTGCATAGTCGCGAGGAAGTACCTTCACGAACTTGGCTACGGTCTCATCGAGATTCTCGAGCAGGCGAGCGGCGAGAGCCGATTCCGTCTCGTCGAGGTGGCGCTTGAGCAGGTCGGTCACAATTTCGATGTCCGCGCTGCCAAGAGCCGAGAGGGTGAGTTCGCCCGAACGGAGCGAGTCAGCGTTCACACGCTCCGACTGCAGGTCGTAGATGTAGGCGGTTCCGCCCGACATCCCGGCACCGAGGTTGCGACCCGTTGATCCGAGGATCACGGCGAGGCCACCGGTCATGTACTCGAGGGCGTGGTCTCCCACTCCCTCGACGACCGCGGTCGCGCCGGAGTTGCGAACCAGGAAGCGCTCACCGACGATGCCGCGGATGAACATGCTGCCCTGGGTTGCGCCGTAGCCGATGACGTTTCCGGCAATGACGTTCTCTTCCGCTGCGAAGGTCGAGCTGCGCGACGGACGGACAATGATCTCTCCACCGGAAAGTCCCTTGCCGACGTAGTCGTTGCTGTCGCCCTCGAGGCGAAGTCGGATACCGGCCGGCATGAACGCTCCGAGCGACTGTCCGGCCGAACCGGTGAGGGTGACGTCGATCGTTCCGGTCGGGAGTCCGTTTTCGCCGTGGCGAACCGTGACCTCGTGGCCGAGCATCGTTCCGACGGCGCGCTCAGTGTTGCGGATCGGAAGGGTGATCGACACCGGAGTACCCGACTCGAGCGCCTCGGCGCTCAGGCGGATGAGCTCGACGTCGAAGTGCTTCTCGAGTTCGTGCTTCTGGCCGACGCGGTTGCGGCGGGGCTCGTCGTCGGCGAAGTCCGGTCCGATGAGAATCGGCGACAGGTCGAGACCGTCGGACTTCCAGTGCTCGATCGCACCGTTGACGTCGAGGACCTCGACGCGGCCGACGGCTTCTTCGATCGAGCGGAATCCGAGCTCGGCAAGGTACTCGCGTACCTCCTGGGCGAGGAACTCGAAGAAGTTGACGACGAACTCCGGCTTGCCGTTGAAGCGGGCACGCAGTTCGGGGTTCTGGGTCGCGACTCCGACCGGGCAGGTGTCGAGGTGGCAGACGCGCATCATGACGCAGCCGGAAACGACGAGGGGTGCGGTCGCGAAACCGAACTCCTCCGCTCCGAGCAGCGCGCCGATAACGACGTCGCGACCGGTTTTCATCTGGCCGTCGACCTGCACCACAACGCGGTCGCGCATGCCGTTGAGCATGAGCGTCTGCTGGGTCTCGGCGAGGCCGATTTCCCACGGGGTTCCCGCGTGCTTGAGGCTGTTCATCGGGCTGGCGCCCGTTCCGCCGTCGTGGCCGGAAACCAGCACAACGTCGGCGAGAGCCTTCGTCACACCGGCGGCAACCGCTCCGATTCCGGACTGGCTGACGAGCTTGACGTGTACCCGAGCTTCCGGGTTCGCGCGCTTGACATCGAAGATGAGCTGCTTGAGGTCTTCGATCGAGTAGATGTCGTGGTGCGGCGGCGGCGAAATGAGGCCGACACCCGCGGTCGCGTGGCGCGTGCGAGCGATCCACGGGTACACCTTGGTCGGCGGCAGCTGGCCGCCCTCCCCCGGCTTTGCACCCTGGGCCATCTTGATCTGGATGTCCGTCGCGTGGGTCAGGTACATGCTCGTGACGCCAAAACGACCGGATGCGACCTGCTTGATTGCGCTGCGGCGGGTCGGGTCGAGCAGGCGGTCGGTGTCTTCTCCACCCTCACCGGTGTTGCTCTTCGCTCCGAGGCTGTTCATGGCGATCGCGAGCGTCTCGTGCGCTTCGGCGCTGATCGAGCCGTAGCTCATCGCACCGGTCGAGAAACGCTTGACGATGGAGGAGACCGGTTCGACCTCGTCGATCGGCACCGGGGTGCGAACGCCGTGCTTGAACTTGAACAGTCCCCGCATCGTCATGAGGTTCTCGGCCTGGTCGTCGACGAGCTTCGTGTACTCGCGGAAGATGTCGTACCGGCGGGCGCGTGTCGCGTGCTGCAGGCGGAACACCGTGTCCGGGTTGAACAGGTGCGGCGGTCCTTCGCGGCGCCACTGGTATTCGCCACCGGTCGCGAGGCGCTCGTGAGAGTTCGAAGCGCCGTCGACCGGGTAGGCATCCGAGTGACGCGAGGCGCTCTCGGCCGCGATGACCTCCATACCGATACCGCCGAGCAGGCTCGACGTTCCGGTGAAGTACTGGTCGACGAATTCCTGGTTGAGGCCAACGGCCTCGAAGGCCTGGGCGCCGGCGTAGGAACCGACGACCGAGATTCCCATTTTCGACATGATCTTCAGGACACCCTTGCCGAGTGCCTTGATGAGGTTGGCGACCGCCTTCTCGGGCGTGATCCCCTGCAGCATTCCGCTGCGGACGAGCTCTTCGGCCGATTCCATAGCGAGGTACGGGTTGATCGCCGAAGCTCCGTAGCCGACGAGGAGCGCGACGTGGTGCACCTCGCGAACGTCTCCGGCCTCGACGATGATTCCGACCTTCATCCGGTTTTCGTTCCGGATGAGGTGGTGATGGATCGCAGCGAGCATCAGCAGCGACGGAACCGGAGCGAGCTCGCGGGTCGAATCGCGGTCGGACAACACGATGAACTGTGCGCCGCCTTCGATTGCCTCGTCGACCTCTGCGCACATCGCAGCGAGCCGCTTCTGCATCGCCTTCGGACCTTTGTCGACCCGGTACAGGCCCTTGATGGTGGTCGTCAGGCGGCTGCCGGGAAGCGGGTCGATGTGCTGGATCTTCGCGAGTTCATCGTTGTCGATGACCGGGAAGTCGAGGATGACCTGTTTGGCATGCTCGGGCGTCGCCGCAAGCAGGTTGCGCTCCGGACCGAGCCCGAGCTTCATCGACGTGACGACTTCTTCACGGATCGAGTCGAGCGGCGGGTTCGTCACCTGGGCGAACTGCTGGGTGAAGTAATCGAACAGCAGGCGCGGGCGCTGCGAGAGCACCGCGATGGGGGTATCCGAGCCCATGGCGCCGAGCGGCTCGGCGCCGGCCTTCGCCATCGGCATCACCAGAATGCGTACTTCTTCTTCGGTGTAGCCGAAGGTGCGCTGGCGACGTGAGACGGATGCCGGAGTGTGGACGATGTGTTCGCGCTCGGGAAGATCCTTCAGGTGGATGCGACCGGCATCCAGCCATTCTGCGTACGGTGCGGCGTCAGCGAGCTCGCCCTTGATCATCTCGTCTTCGATGATGGTTCCGGCGTCGGTGTCGACGAGGAACATCTTTCCGGGCTGCAGGCGGCCCTTGCGGACAACCTTTGCCTGGTCGATGTCGAGCACGCCGATTTCACTCGCGAGCACAACGAGTCCGTCGTCGGTGACGAGGAAGCGGCCGGGGCGAAGCCCGTTGCGGTCAAGGGTCGCGCCGACGAGCGAGCCGTCGGTGAAGACGAGGGCGGCCGGGCCGTCCCACGGCTCCATCAACATGGCGTGGTACTCGTAGAACGACTTGCGCTTGGCGTCGATGTCGGCGGCGTTTTCCCACGCCTCCGGCACCATCATCATGATCGAGTGCGGAAGCGAGCGACCGGAGAGGCTCAGCAGCTCGACGACCTCGTCGAACGACGCAGAGTCGCTCGCGCCGGGGCTGTTGATCGGAAGCAGCGGGCGGATGTCGCCGATGAGTTCGGATTCGAGCTGCGACTGGCGAGCGCGCATCCAGTTGCGGTTTCCCTGCACCGTGTTGATCTCGCCGTTGTGCGCGATCATGCGGAACGGCTGCGCGAGCGGCCAGGACGGGAACGTGTTGGTCGAGTAACGCGAGTGAACGAGCGCGAGCTTCGACATGAAGCGCGGGTCGGACAGGTCGGGGTAGAACGGCTCGAGCTGGAGCGTCGTGACCATTCCCTTGTAGACGACCGTGCGGCTCGAGAGCGACGGGAAGTAGGCGTTCAGCTCGCGTTCGCTGCGCTTGCGCAGGCGGAAGACCTGGCGGTCGAGAACGATGCCGGAAACCGGCTCGCCCTCGGCGTCGTGACGGGTCGAGGTGAGGAACAGCTGCTCGAAGACGGGCATTGCTCCGCGGGCGAGGTCGCCGACCTCACTCGGTCGCACGGGAACGTCGCGCCATCCGAGCACGGTGAGGTGCTCTTCTGCCGCGAGCCTGTCGATGCCGGCCTTGATCGCGGCGCGCTCGGCGTCGTCGGTCGGGAGGAACGACATACCGACGGCGTACTGGCCGACCGGTGGCAGTTCGAACTCAGCCACCGCCCGGAAGAACTCGTCGGGGATCTGCGTGACGATACCGGCGCCGTCACCCGTTCCGGCATCCGAACCGATAGCACCGCGGTGCTCGAGGTTGCGAAGCGCGTTGAGGGCTGCGTCGATGATGTCGTGCCCGGCCGTGCCCCGAAGGGTCGCGACCATGGCAAGGCCACAGGCGTCCTTTTCACGACGCGGGTCGTAGAGACCTGTCGCTGCCGGGACTGAACTGAAGCGTTCGAATGGTGGCGTGAGAGCCATGGATTACCGTCCTCACGAAGGAAATGCTGGAACGTGTGGGACGTCACTGGCCCATCGGGTGGTCACAAAGCCCTGGTTGTTAGGACGTGGAACCTATTTGCCGCTTGTGGCGGTTCCGCTTGTCGCGGGCGATTCGGAGGCGATCGAGGCATCATTGCCGGGCTCGTCACTTTCCGAATAGGTCTCATCAGAGTCTACAGCAGCGGACTCGCCGGCCCACTCCCGACCCGGTCGGTAAACCGACGGCTCTGTGCCGGTGTGACGGCGCGACTGGACGGCGAAAACGATGATTCCAATGAGAACCGCGGCAATTGCAGCCCAGACGTTGGTGCGGATTCCGAGGAAGAGCTCGCTCGGGTCGATACGAATCGATTCCCAAACGATACGTCCGGCGCCGTACCAGATGAGGTAGACGGCAATGAGCTTGCCCCACTGGAGTGTGAACTTGCGCCCAACCCAGAGGATCACGGCGACACCGAGAAGGTTCCAGATGATCTCGTAGATGAAGGTCGGCTGGAACAGCGTGCCTTCCGGAAGGCCGATCGGGTAGGCCGGGTTGTCGGCCTCGATCTCGAGTCCCCACGGTGCGTCGGTGGGAAGACCGAAGAGTTCGTGGTTGAAGTAGTTGCCGAAACGACCGAAGGCCTGGGCAAGCAGCAGGCCGGGAGCCAGTGCGTCGACGAAGCTCGTGAAGCGGAGCCCGGCGACGCGGCATCCGACGTACGTTCCGATCGCACCGAAGATGAGGCCACCGAAGATCGCGAGGCCGCCCTCCCAGACGTACAGGATCGCGAAGAGGTTCTTACCCGCACCGAAGTAGTCGTCCGGGTGGGTCACGACGTGGAACAGCCGGGCACCGACGATACCGAGCGGCACGGTCCAGATGATGACATCGAGCACGATTCCCGGCTCAGCGCCACGCTTCGTGAGCCTGCGCGAGGTGAGAAGCGTCGCGAGCACGATACCGAGGAGGATGCACAGCGCGTAGGTGTAGATGTTCAGCGCGTACGTCTCGGGGATAGCTGGCACGATCCCGTGGAGCCATTCTCCGATGGGGATGGTGAAACCACGCAGTTCCGCTGAGGGACTGGGGATGCTGAGGGGTGCGTACAAGGGGTGGCCGTGCCTTTCGTGCGGGAGGACCGGGCGAACTAACTAAGAGTAGTACCGGCGGCGAGGGACGAAGCTGTACGAGCGACAGCCTCTACCCCACCGTCGGCGAGAGCCTTCACGAGGAGTGAACCGACGATCGCGCCGTCGGCGTAGCCGAGAACTTCCCTGACCTGGTCAGGGGTGGAGATTCCGACACCGACACACGCGCTCATCGCGCCGGCGTCGCGCAACCGCGCGATCAGCCCGCGGGCAGCGGCGTCGACGTCAGCGCGGGCACCGGTGATGCCCATGGTCGAGACGGCGTAGACGAATCCGCGGCTGGCTTCGACCGCCTGGCGAAGGCGCGCATCGGACGAGGACGGCGCAGCGAGGAACACCCGGTCGAGCCCGGTGCGGTCGGATGCGGCGATCCAGTCGGAAGCTTCGTCCGGAATGAGGTCGGGCGTGATGAGTCCCGCTCCCCCGGCGGACTTGAGGTCGTCGGCGAATCGCTCGACGCCGTACTGCACAACCGGGTTCCAGTAGGTCATCACGAGGATCGGGACATCGACCCTTGCGGTGATCGCCTCGACGGCTTCGAACCCGTGCGAGAGGCGGAAGCCGTTAGCGAGCGCGTGCTGGGTCGCCTCCTGGATGACGGTGCCGTCCATGACGGGGTCGGAGTACGGGAGTCCGAGCTCGAGGACATCGACACCGTTCTCGACGAGCGCGACGGCAGCATCGATGCTCGTGGCGAGGTCGGGGTACCCGACCGGAAGGTAGCCGATGAGGGCACCGGAACCGGCTGCCTTACGCTCGGCGATCTTTGCCTCTACGGCGCTCACGCGTTGTCCCCACGTGCGCCGTCCGGCGCGGGTTCGAGGATCGCATCAGCGAGAGCCTGCTTGTCGAGAATGTCGAAGTACTCGCCGGCGGTTTCCATGTCTTTGTCGCCGCGACCGGAGAGGTTCACGAGGATCGTGGCGTCGGGACCGAGCTTCTTGCCGAGCTTGATTGTGCCGGCGAGGGCGTGAGCGGATTCGATGGCCGGGATAATTCCCTCGGTACGGCTGAGCAGGCGCAGAGCCTGCATCGCCTCGTCATCGGTGATCGGCTCGTAGGTGGCCCGCCCCAGGTCGTTGAGCCAGGAGTGCTCCGGACCGACGCCCGGGTAGTCGAGGCCGGCTGAGATCGAGTGCGACTCGATCGTCTGGCCGTCTTCGTCCTGAAGGAGGTAGCTGCGGGCACCGTGCAGGACGCCGGGGCGTCCCTTGGTGATCGTTGCGGCGTGACGCGGGGTCTCCGCACCATCACCGGCAGCCTCGTAGCCGTAGAGAGCTACTGACTCGTCGTCGAGGAAGGCATGGAAGATGCCGATCGCGTTCGATCCGCCGCCCACGCAGGCGGTCACGGCATCCGGAAGCGCGCCGGTCAGGTCGATGACCTGCTGGCGGGCTTCCTCGCCGATGATCTTCTGGAAATCGCGCACCATGGCCGGGAACGGATGCGGTCCCGCGACGGTTCCGAAGATGTAGTTGGTCGTCTCGACGTTCGTGACCCACTCGCGCATGGCGTCGTTGATGGCGTCCTTGAGCGTGCGGGAGCCGGTTGTGACCGCGATGACCTCTGCGCCGAGCAGGCGCATGCGGGCGACGTTGAGGGCCTGGCGCTCGGTGTCGACCTCGCCCATGTAGATGACGCAGTCGAGACCGAAGAGGGCGGCGGCGGTCGCGGTGGCGACCCCGTGCTGGCCAGCACCGGTCTCAGCGATCACGCGCGTCTTACCGATGCGCTTGGTGAGCAGCGCCTGGCCGAGCACGTTGTTGATCTTGTGCGAACCGGTGTGGTTGAGGTCTTCGCGCTTGAGGATGATGCGGGCGCCGCCGGCGTGCTCGGCGAAACGCGGAACCTCGGTGATGATCGACGGGCGACCGGTGTAGGTGCGGTGCAGCTCCATAAGCTCGGCCGCGAAGGCCGGGTCCGTCTTCGTCGCTTCGTACGCTTCGCTCAGTTCGTCGAGCGCAGCGATGAGGGATTCCGGAACGAACCGTCCCCCGAATTCGCCGAAGTATGGACCGTGTTCGTCGCGAAGAGCCATCAGGCAGCCAGGAATTCTGTGAGGGTGGCGACGGGGTCGCCGGTGACGAGCGCTTCGCCGATGAGGACGACGTCAGCGCCGGCCGAGCGGTAGTGGGCGACATCCGCCGGTGTCTTGACCGCGGATTCAGCGATGCGGGTGACGCCGGAGGGAATCTGGTCGGCGAGGCGTCCGAAGAGGTCTTGGTCGAGTTCGAAGGTGCTGAGATCGCGGGCGTTGACGCCGATGAGGCCGGCGCCGAGATCGACCGCACGGGACACCTCGTCGGCGTTGTGGGTCTCGACCAGCGCGGTCATCCCGAGTTCGCCGATGAGGTCGAACAGGCTGTGCAGCAGCGGCTGCTCGAGCGCGGCGACGATGAGAAGTACGAGGTCTGCTCCCGCGGCTCGCGCTTCGAAGACCTGGTACGGCTCGGCGATGAAATCCTTGCGAAGAACGGGAAGCGACACCGCAGCGCGAACCGCTTCGAGGTCCGCGAGGGATCCGCCGAACTTGCGGCCTTCGGTCAGCACGCTGATGGCGGATGCCCCACCGGACTGGTACGAGGCGGCGAGAGCCGCGGGGTCGGGAATGTCTGCGAGGGCACCGCGGGACGGGCTCGACCGCTTGACCTCGGCGATGACCTTTACCCGCTCAGACGGTGCGAGGAACGCGAGGGCATCGAGTGCAGCGGGGCGCGCGAGTGCTGCCGCCTCTACGTCGGCGAGCGAACGGGCAACACGACGCTCCGAAGCGTCAGCGAGAGCTCCGGCTACGAGTGAGTCGAGCACCCTAGTGGTGTGCCTTGGTCGTGACCTTTGCGCCACCGACACCGTAGCCAGCTCGCTTGAGAACGAGACCGACGATCGCACCGACAACGACGAGTCCGGCAGAAGCCCAGACGATGATCGGCAGGTCGAACCAGAAAGCCAGGGTGCCGATCGTGAAGGCGACCAGCATGATGATGACGGCGGTCCAGGCGGCCGGTGAGTTGCCGTGGCCGGGGTCTGACTCGATGGTCATGGTTCTCCTGTAGTTCTTGTGGCGAGTTCGTAACGTGCGTGACGCTGATGCAGTTCCAGCCTACCGCGAGCGAGCGCGGGTGCCGGTCAGGACCGGCCGTTGCCTGGGTCTGTGCTGCCTGGGTCTGTGCTGGTCGGGTCTGTGCTGCCCGAGTCTGTGCTGGTGGTGTCGGTCGGGTCGTCTCCGCTGGAGAGCGAGTCCCAGTCGTCGACCGCTGTGCGTTCCGCCGCGGGAGCCTGCAGCCGCACCGACTGGTACTTGCGCGACGAGCCGGGCCAGCGACGGGAGGTTACGAGAATCGCAATCGCGACGACGATGAGCAGGATGCCAGCGATGATCGTCACGAACGGCCAGGCGGATGCTGCGCTCGACTCGACGAGTTCGCTCGCCGATTCGATACCGGCAACACCGGTCGCCGCCGTCACCGCGGCAACGGATGCGGTCGCCGGCGAAGCAACCGCGAGGATCGCCGAGTAGGCGACGGCGAGTCCGATGAGTGCCTCGAGGACCGAGAGCACCACCCGGAAGAACGGACCGGCAAGCGCGAGCGCTCCGAGCAGGACGAAAACGCACAGCGCGAGCGCCGTGAGGGCGGGGGCGGCAATGTCTCCGGTCACTTCGAGCGACTGCCCGGTGACAAGCTCCGTGGTGAACCAGGTCTGGGTCCACGCACCGAGAATGACCGCCGCGAGGGCGGCCGAAGCAAGGATCGAGTACAGCTTGGGGCGCCGCCCGTTCGACTTCGGTGCGTCGCTCACGGTCCGTTCTTCTTCTTTCGCGTCGCTCACGCTCCGTTCTTCTTCCGCGTCGCTCACGCTCCGACCCGCCGCATCCCGTTGGCGATCGCCACGGCACGCAGCGGTGCCGCAGCCTTGTTCTGCGATTCGAGGTGTTCGGCTGCCGGGTCGGAATCGGCGACGAGTCCGGCTCCGGCCTGCACGTACGCGCGGTCGCCGACGATTGTCGCCGTACGGATCGCGATCGCGAGATCGAGGTCACCGGCGAAGTCGAAGTACCCCACGACTCCCCCGTAGACACCGCGCTGCGCGGGCTCCAGCTCGTCGATGATTTCGAGGGCGCGGGGTTTGGGCGCGCCAGAGAGCGTGCCGGCCGGGAAGGTTGCCCGGAAGACATCGATCGGGGTGACATCCGGTCGAAGGTTGCCTTCGACACTCGACACGAGGTGCATGATGTGACTGAATCGCTCGACCTGCATGAATTCGGTCACTTCAACCGTGCCGGGCGTGCAGACCTTGAGCAGGTCATTGCGCGCGAGGTCGACGAGCATGAGGTGCTCGGAGCGCTCCTTGTTGTCAGCGAGCAACTCTTCGGCGAGCTCCTGGTCGCGCTCGGGGCTCGCGCCGCGCGGGCGCGATCCGGCGATCGGGTGCATGTACGTCCGGGTGTGATCGACCTTGACGAGTGCCTCGGGCGAGGAGCCGACGATGTGGTACTGCTCACCGTCCGGATCGACGAGCGAGAGCAGGTACATATACGGGCTCGGGTTGAGCGTGCGGAGTACCCGATAGACGTCAATTGGATGCGCCGTGATCTCGTGGTCGAATCGCTGCGACACGACGACCTGGAACACATCGCCGTCGCGGATGTACTGCTTCGACTTCTCGATCGCGTCGTGGTACTCGGCTGCTGTGCTGCGCGGAATCGGTTCGGCCTGAATGGTGAGGTCGACCTCGGCGAGCCACGCTTCCGAGGGAGCCGCGAGCTTCGCCTGCATTGCGTCGAGGCGGTCCTGCGCGCTCGCCCAGAGGGTGTCCTCGTCGTCGATGCCGTCGTTGAGCGCGGCGGCGATCAACAGCACTGTGCCGTCGCGGTGATCGAGCACAACGGTTTCGGAGACGAAGCTCAGCGCCTGCCCGGGAACCGAGAACTCGGCCGGTGGAACGTTGGGAAGGTTCTCGATCTGGCGGATCGCCTCCCAGCCGATAAACCCGACGAGTCCGCCGGTCAGCGGCGGGTGCCCGGCAACGCGCGGGGTGCTCCAGCGCGCGTACAGGTGAGCGAGTGCGTCGAGCGGGCCGGTCGGGGCATCCGCACCGAGGGCGCGCTCAGCGGGCAGGCCGTAGTCGAGCCAGGTCGCCAGGGGCGCACCGGCGGCATCCACCGACTGGGTCAGCACTCCGAAGCTCGCGACTCCGACGAATGAGAAGCGCGACCAGATCCCGCCCTGCTCTGCCGATTCGAGCAGAAAGGTGCCGGGGGCACCCACCGCGAGCTTGCGGTAGATCCCAACCGGGGTCTCACCGTCGGCAAAGAGCTCGCGGATGACCGGGACTACGCGGTGGCCGAGGCCGAGGCGCTCGGTGAAGTCGGCGCGGGAAGTGCTGTTCGTCATGAGTGTCCAACGTGGGGTTTCAGCGGATCGACCTCGAAGCACGCGTGTGCCCCGGTGTGACAGGCGGGTCCTACCTGTTCGACGGTCACCAACAGGGTATCGCCGTCGCAGTCGAGGGCAGCGGTCTTGACGTACTGGACGTTGCCGCTCGTGTCGCCCTTTCGCCAGTATTCCTGGCGGCTGCGGGACCAGTAGGTCACCCGGCCCTCGGTGAGGGTGCGACGGAGGGCCTCTTCGTCCATATAGCCGAGCATGAGGACTTCGTTGGTGTCCCACTGCTGGATGATCGCCGGCAGGAGCTTCTTCTCACCGTTGGCGCCATCCTTGAATACCGCACGGTCGATGACCGCTCCGACGGTGTCAGCCGTGAGCTCGTCGTTAGTGAACTGGTTCATCGCGTGACCACTCCTGCGTTCGAGAGGGCGCCCTTGACGTCGCCCACGGTGAGTTCTGCATTGTGAAAGACGGATGCCGCGAGCACGGCATCCGCGCCGGCCGCGATGGCTGGAGCGAAGTGTTCGAGCTCTCCCGCACCGCCGCTCGCAATAACGGGTACCCGGCTGATGGCGCGCATTGCCCGGATCAGTTCGAGGTCGAAGCCCTGCTTGGTGCCATCGGCATCGATCGAGTTGACGAGCAGTTCGCCCGCGCCGCGAGCGATCGCATCCTTCGCCCAGTCGAGAGCGTCGAGCGTTGTTTCGGTGCGACCGCCGTGGGTCGTGACGACGAAGCCGCTTTCGGTGCTTCCGCTGCGCTTGACGTCGAGGCTCAGCACGAGCACCTGGGCACCGAACCGGTCGGCAATCTCACCGATCAGGTCCGGGCGGGCGATCGCTGCACTGTTGACGCCGACCTTGTCAGCGCCGCTGCCGAGGAGCCTGGCGACATCCTCGTTCGAACGGACTCCCCCGCCGACGGTGAGCGGAATGAAAACCTGCTCGGCCGTCGCCGTGACGACGTCGTACATGGTGTCGCGGTTATCGACGGTCGCCTTGACGTCGAGAAAGGTGATTTCGTCGGCGCCCTGCTCGTAGTACTTGCGCGCAAGCTCGATCGGGTCACCGGCATCGCGCAGGTTCAGGAAGTTGACTCCCTTGACCACACGACCAGCTGCGACGTCGAGGCACGGGATCACTCGCACTGCAACGGACACGGTCAGATCCTTGCGGCGTGGATGGCGCTGACGAGAATCGCGCGAGCACCGAGCTCGTACAGCTCGTCCATCACGTGGTTGGTGTCGGCCCGGCGAACCATGGCGCGAACGGCGACCCATTCCGGGTCGTGCAGCGGAGAGACGGTCGGGCTCTCGAGTCCCGGGGTGACGGCGGTTGCGGCTTCGAGCAGCGACACCGGAACGTCGTAGTCGACGAGAACGTACTGGCGGGCGACGAGCACTCCCTGCAGGCGACGCTGCAGTGTGCTGATGCCGGGAACCTCGCTATTGGCGCTGATGAGCACGGCCGTTGACTCGAGGATCACCGGTCCGAAGATTTCCAGGCCCTGGGCGCGCAGTGTCGATCCGGTACTGACGACGTCGGCAACGGCATCCGCTACTCCGAGATTGATCGCCGATTCCACTGCGCCGTCGAGGCCGACGAGCTTGGCCGTCACGCCGTTGCGGGTGAGGAAATCGCCAACGAGGCCGGGGTAGCTCGTCGCGACGCGAACACCCTCGAGATCGGCGAGATCGTGGAATGCTCCGGGACGACCGGCGAAGCGGAAGGTGGAGCCACCGAAGTCGAGTGCGGCGATTTCCGCGGCTTCCGATCCGGAATCGAGCAGCAGGTCGCGACCGGTGATTCCGACGTCGAGCGCGCCGGATCCGACGTAGGTCGCGATGTCGCGGGGGCGAAGGTAGAAGAACTCGACGTCATTGCGCGGGTCGATTGCGCTCAGGGCGCGGGGGTCGCGGCGACCGGCGTAACCGGCCTCGAGCAGCATGTCCGCTGCAATCTCGCTCAGTGAGCCCTTATTGGGCACTGCAATTCTCAGCATTTCTTGCTCTGTTTCAGTTGAAGTCTGCGGGTGAAGAGGTCGGAGTAAGTACGCGCGTCTTACAGATGTCGGTAGACATCGGCGGGCGTGAGTCCCTTGGCGACCATCAGTACCTGCAGGTGGTACAACAACTGGGAGATCTCTTCGGCGGTTTCGACGTCGGACTGGTACTCCGCGGCCATCCAAACTTCTGCGGCTTCTTCGACGATCTTCTTGCCGATCGCGTGGACGCCGGCGTCGAGCTCCGCCACGGTGCCGGAGCCCTCGGGGCGCGACACGGCCTTCTCGCTCAGTTCAGCGAATAGCTCGTCGAAAGTCTTCACCCGTTAAACGTACCGGAATCCGGCAGGGGGTTTGCCGCACACCCCGTGCGGCATCCACGCGGCGGGAGCTATTCCTGTGGCGGCGGGAGAAACAGGTTCGCGGCGGGAGTCGTAACTCCCGCCGCGAAGGACTATCTCCCGCCGCCAGGGTGAGTGAGGGGCGGGAGGGTGAGGCTGGTGGGGTTAGCTGACGCCCTGGAGGTCGATCACGAAGGTCAGTGTGCGACCCGAGAGACGGTGTCCTCCGCCGGCCGGGCCGTAGGCGAGCTGCGGCGGGCAGATGAGCTGGCGACGTCCGCCGACCTTCATGCCGGGGATTCCCTGCTGCCAGCCGGCGATCAGGCTTCCGAGCGGGAAGTTGATGGACTGGCCACGGCTCCACGACGAGTCGAACTCTTCGAGGGTTTCGAAGTCGACGCCGAGGTAGTGAACGTCAACGGTTGCACCGGGGGTAGCGACGGGGCCGTCACCCTCGATGATGTCGATGATTACGAGTTCGGTGGGCTCTTCGCCCTCGTAGAACTCAACTTCTGGCTTGGTGCGCGGTGAATCTGTCATGCCACCATCCAAGCAGAAGAGCGGATGCCGAACCCGGCAATCTCGCGCCCTCGGTTACGCCCATAGAGTACTTTCTATGTCCCTGCGCTCATTTCGCGAAACCTACAAGCCCCAACTACTCATCGTCGCGGGGGCTGCATTCGGCGTAGCTGGCTTCATCCTAGGCTCGAGCGCGGGCTGGAATCTTGACCAGCCACTCAATGGACGCCATCTGAAGAACGCGCCGATGTGGGTATTTCTGCTGTTCAGCTTTGCGCTCGCGGCGAGCGGACTGTTTGCCGGCACGTTGGAGCTGCTGCAGCGGCGTGCAGAGAAGCAGCGCGCTGCGAACGTCGCCGAGTTCCAGTCGATCCTGCGGTCGTCGTGGAAGCGTGAAGAGCCAGAAGAAGACCAGCAGGGCGACGACAGGTAGCGCTTAGTGCGAGTGCGCCTGGGCGGCCGCCCGCAGCGTCGCGATCGCGTCTGCCGGCTCCGCTGAACGGAACACGCTCGAGCCCGCGACGAAAGTGTCCGCACCGTTCTCGGCGGCGATGACGATCGTCTCTTCGGTGATCCCGCCATCGACCTGCAACCAGACATCGAGCCCGGAGGCGGCAACCGCCGTGCGCAGCTTCTGCAGCTTCGGCATCGTCGACTCGATGAAACTCTGCCCGCCGAAGCCGGGCTCCACCGTCATGACGAGCACCTGGTCGAACTCGGGAAGCAGGTCGAGGTAGGGCTCAACGTCGGTACCGGGCTTGAGGGCAATACCCGCGCGTGCGCCGATGTCGCGGAGTTTGCGAGCGAGAGCGACGGCATCCGCCGCCGCTTCGGCGTGGAAGGTCACCGAGTACGCGCCGAGCTCGGCATAGCCGGGAGCCCAGCGGTCGGGGTCATCGATCATGAGGTGTACGTCGAGCGGGATCGTCGCGAGCTCCTGAAGGCGCTCGGTCATCGCGGGCCCGAAGGTGAGGTTCGGCACGAAGTGGTTGTCCATGATGTCGACGTGGACGAGGTCCGCGGTCGAGATGCGCCCGAGTTCGCGTTCGAAGTTCGCGAAGTCGGCGGCGAGGATGCTGGGGTTGATACGCACGGACATGCCTAGACCTTACTGATGAGCTGGATGAACATCGCGTCGGTGCCGTGGCGATGCGGCCACAGCTGGACGTGCGATCCGTCGGGAATGTCGAGCGGCTCGCTGGTGAGCCCGCCGAGAACGGCGGGCGTGTCCAGCTTTTCGACGGCGTCGCCCCACTTCTTCAGCGCGCCCTCGACAATGACCTTGGTCTCAGCGAGGTGCGGCGAGCAGGTCACGTAGGCGAGCACTCCGCCGGGCTTGAGGGCGGCGATCGCCGAATCGAGCAGCTGGGCCTGCAGCCCGGACAGCTGGGCGACGTCCTTCGGGACTTTGCGCCAGCGGGCTTCCGGGCGGCGTCGAAGTGCGCCGAGGCCGGTGCACGGGGCATCGAGCAGGATACGGTCGAATTTCTCAGGGTGATCCTCGCCGATGGAGGTGCCGTCGAGTTCCCACACTTCGGGCGCCTTGTCGCCGAAGACGGCGAGGGCCTTGCGCACGAGTTCCGCGCGGGCCGGCACGACCTCGTTGGCGATGAGGGTTGCTCCCCCGACTGCGGCTTCGGCGGCAAGCAGCGCAGCCTTTCCTCCCGGGCCGGCGCACAGGTCGAGCCAGAGTTCACCGGCGGTGACCGGACGGGCGCGGCTGAGCGCGAGGGCGGCGAGTTGCGACCCCTCGTCCTGCACCCGGGCGCGACCGGCCCTCACGGCGGGGAGCTTGAGTGGATCTCCGCCGTCGAGAGTCGCGCCGACGGGCGAGAACGGGCTCGCGTAGGCGTCGAGTTCGGCGACGACCGAGTGGCCGGGCAGCGCGGCGATACTCACCCGCGGAGCGACGTTGTCGGCTTCGAGCAGGTGGTCGAGTTCGGTTTCGCGGCCCTCCGCTGCGAGGGCGGCGCGGAACGCCCGGACAATCCAGACCGGATGCGAGAACTCGAGCGAGATGCGCTCGTCGGCGTTGCGGGCATTACCGAGCACCTGCTCGCGCCAGCCCTCGATCGGAGAACGGGTGATGGTGCGCAGGACGCCGTTCACGAAGCCGGTCGCCGAGTTCGAACCGACGGTCTTCGCGAGCGAAACCGACTCGTCGACGGCCGCGTGCTGGGCGACGCGCATCGACAGCAGCTGATGGCAGGCGAGGCGCAGTACGTCGAGGATGGCCGGGTCGATCTTGTCAACCGGGCGACCCGCGGCGATCGAGATCACGGCGTCGTAGTAGCCCTGGCGGCGCAGGGTGCCGTAGGTGAGCTCGGTGGCGAGTCCGGCATCCGCTTCGGAGAGTTTGGCGCGCTCAAGCCGCACCGGCAGCAGGAGGTTGGCGTAGGCATCCGATTCCCGAACCGCCATGATGACGTCGAGCGCGATCCGACGCGCTGGCTGGACGGCGCCCATCAGGCGGTCACCGTTTCGTTGGCGAGAGTCGATGCGTCGGCCGGACGTCCACGCCACCAGTCGCCGGCGTTCATCGCCTTTTTCCCGGCCGGATGCACGGTGATGAGTTCGATCGGGTCAGTTGCGGTGCCTACGAGAATGAGTTTGCCTTCCCTGGCGAACTGGCCAGGGGCCAGTCGCGGTGCGTTGCGGGCGATTGCCGCGCTGAGTACTTTGAACCGGGCGCCGTCGAGCGTGGTGAATGCTCCCGGCTCCGGGGTGACGCCGCGGATGAGGCTGTCGACCGTCGTGGCGTGGGCGGTCCAGTCGATCTCGCCGTCCGGCAGCGTGAGTTTGGGGGCGAGGGTGACATCGCCGACCTGCGGGAGCGCGTTCGCGGTGCCGTCCGCGATCGCGTCGACAACGCGGAGCAGGAGTTCGGCTCCGGATGCGGAGAGCGAGCCGAGCAGGTCGCCCGCAGTTTGGTGGGCACCGATCGGTTCGGTGAGCATGCCGAAGACGTCGCCGGCGTCGAGTTCGGGGACGAGCTGGAACACGGTTGCGCCGGTGAGTTCATCGCCGGCGATAATCGCGCGCTGCACCGGGGCCGCTCCGCGCCAGCGCGGCAACAGCGAGAAGTGCAGGTTGATCCAGCCGTACTTCGGTGCCGAGAGCAGCGGTTCGCGCACGAGTCCGCCGTACGCGACGATGACGCCGAGGTCGGGCTGCAGCGCAGTGATCTGATCGGTGGCATCCCCCGCGAGGCGGTTTGCCGCGATGACCGGCAGGCCGAGCTCGGTGGCAGACGCGGAGACGGCCGTTGGGGTCAGGACACCCTTGCGTCCCTGGGGCGAATCCTCGCGGGTAACCACGGCGGCGATCTCGTGGCGGCTGGCCGCGAGGAGCTCGAGGCTCGGCACCGCTGCCGCTGGGCTGCCCGCAAACACGAGCCGTAGAGAATCCATTAGAAGATTCTCTCACCCCGACAGCGCTGGTTGAGTAGCGACCGAGCTTGCGAGGCCGCGTATCGAAACCATTGCCGACGCCGGCGATCGGTGTCGCGAGCAATGATCTCGATACACTCGCTGGCGCTCGCACTCGATCAACGAGAATAGCTACTGATCGAGGAACGGCTCGACGTCATCGAGCCGCACCCGCAGCGTCGGCGCGAGTGGGCCGCGTGATCCACGACCCGCGGCAGCCTTGCGCCGATCGGCGGCGTTCCTCACCACTTCGGCACGCAGCCCCCCGGCGACTTCGGCGCCGTGCGCGTAGTCGAACCGCACGATCGTTCGCACGAGCCCGTCGCCGACATCGACCGGGCCGAGGATGTCCGGGCCGTCCACGGGAACCGTTGCGACGGCATCCGCGACCGCCTGCACGGCACCGGTTACCGTCGCAACGCGAATGGCGGGTGGGAACCGCAGCGCCCGCCGATCGGCGAGCTCGCCACGGGCGTAGTCGGCCTGCCGCCAGGTGGCGAGAGCGGAGGCGAGCGCTCCACCGACTCCAACGAGCACGACGGGCGCGCGGTGGGCGGCCAGCGCGGCGGCGTTCGACCACCAGCGCAGGCAGTCCTCGCCGACGCGCAGGCTCTCGCGGGCCACCATGCTCTCGCCGTCGAGCAGCAGCACCGCGCGGTATCCGCCGGCGGCGATCGGTTCGGCTCCGCGGGTGGCGATCACGAGTGCCGGCTCTGGCCCGACCTCGAGGATCGGACGTTCGCCGTCGGCGATGAGGATGCGCACCCCGGGAAAAGCACGGCCGAGGTCTTCCGCGGTCCGGCCGGCACTCGCCCCGACAAGGCGCAGTTTCTCGCCCTCGCAGTGCGAGCATTTCCAATTGACCGCGAGTGCACCACACCAGCCGCAGGCCGGGGTCGCCGACGCGCTCTTCTTGCCGAGCGGTCCCTCGCACCGGTTGCAGCGGGCGCTCTGCCGACAGTCGGCGCACGCGAGTCGAGGAGCGTACCCGGGGCGGGATACCTGCACGAGCACCGGTCCGTTCTCGAGCCCTGCCTTCGCCTCGCGCCAGGCGCTGGTCGGAATACGGGCCTGGGCGGCAAACCGGTCTTCGGATCCCTGCTGGGCGGTCGGGATCACCCTCGGCAGGATCGACGGAGTGGGCGCAACCGATGTCACCCAGCCGATCTCGACGAGTCGTTCGACCTCGGTGGACCGGGAGTGGCCGAAGAAGAACAGCGCGCTGTCCTGCTGTTCCTGCCGCAGCAGTGCGGCATCCCGTGCGTGCACGTACGGGCTCAGCTGCTCGCTGTGCAGCGGGTCACCGTCGTCCCAGAGAGCGATGAGCCCGAGTCGGCGTGCCGGTGCGTACACGACCGAGCGGTTACCGATGATGACGAGCGCGTCGTCCGAGAGAGCGCGAAGGAATCCGCGGTAGCGGTCGGGGTCGGACTGCCTTGCGTCGAGCGCGACGATGCGCTCGGCCGGCAGGATGGCGTGCAGTGCGGCACTGAGCTGGGCCTGGTCCCGATAGTCGGGAACGGCGAGAATTGCGGATTCCCCGCGAGCCACCGTCGCGGCGGCGGCGGCAGCCATCGTCACGGCCCACTCGCCCACCCACACGCCGGCAGTTGCTTCGGTAACGAGCGGAATGGCATCCACGGCGAGCCGGGCTCGCGACGCGATGGCATTCTCGAGTGTTCCCGCGCCGTAGCCTCGGATGGGCTCGACGGACGGGGCGACATCCACGAGTTCCGGGATGTCCTCGCGGGCCAGGAACGCCTTCTCGACGCGCACCTGTCGCTTCGGAATCGCTACCCGCAGAATGTCGCTCGCGTTGCCGGCCGCTCTCTCCGATGCCTTGCGGGCAAGAGCCCAGACCTCCGGCGTCAGCACCGGGATCGTCGAGACGACAGCTTCGACGTCGCTCAGTACCCCGGAGTATCCGCCGGAGTCCCCCACCGAGACGACGTACCCGTCGGTCAACCGTCCGGCCGAACGCAGCGGCACTTTGACCCGGATTCCGGGCACGATCTGCCCGGCGAGAAGCTCCGGTACGCGATAGTCGAAGAGCCGATCGAGTTGCGGAAGCAGCGAATCGATCACGACACTCGCGACGACACGCTTTTCCGCGGGCCCGAGCGTTGCGGGGTCGACTACGGGGGCGTCATCCACCCCTTCGAGCGCGAACGCGCCCTGCACCCGGGCATCGGATGCCGTGGCCACGACTACAGCTTCGCTGCGGCGCGCAGGTCGTCGACCCGGTCGAGCTTCTCCCAGGTGAAGTCCGGAAGCTCGCGGCCGAAGTGACCGTAGCTCGCGGTCTGGGCGTAGATGGGACGAAGCAGGTCGAGGTCGCGGATGATCGCTCCGGGGCGCAGGTCGAAGACCTCGCGGATCGAGTCGATGATGGTGTCCTCCGGCACGTGGGCCGTACCGAAGCTCTCGACGTAGAGGCCGACGGGGGCGGCCTTGCCGATGGCGTAGGCGACCTGGACTTCGAGGCGGTCGGCGAAGCCGGCAGCTACGGCGTTCTTGGCGACCCAGCGCAGCGCATAGGCGGCCGAGCGGTCGACCTTCGACGGGTCCTTGCCGCTGAAAGCGCCGCCGCCGTGGCGGGCAGCGCCGCCGTAGGTGTCGACGATGATCTTGCGGCCGGTGAGCCCGGCATCGCCCTGCGGTCCACCGATGTGGAAGACGCCGGTCGGGTTGATCAGGATGCGTGCGTTGCTCGAATCGAGCTCGACCGTCGCGAGCACCGGACGAATGACGAGCTCTTCGATCGCGACGCGCAGGTCGGCGGTGGAGATCGACGGTGAGTGCTGGGTCGAGAGCACAACGGTCTCGACGGTACGGGGAATCGCTCCCTCGTAGCCGATCGTCACCTGCGTCTTGCCGTCGGGACGCAGGTAGTCGACGAGCCCTTCTTTGCGCACGAGCGCGAGGCGCTCGGCAAGGCGGTGCGAGAGCCAGATCGGCAGCGGCATGAGCTCGCGCGTCTCGGTCGTCGCGTAGCCGAACATGATTCCCTGGTCACCGGCGCCCTGCAGGTCACCGGCGTCCTCGCTCGACTCTTCCCGGCTTTCGATGGCGTTGTCGACGCCCTGCGCGATATCCGGCGACTGTCCGCCGATGGAGATCGAGACACCGCACGAGCGGCCGTCGAACCAGACGTCGGACGAGTTGTAGCCGATGTCCGAGATACGGTTGCGCACGATCGTCGGGATGTCGACGTAGCCGGAGGTCGTGACCTCGCCGGCAACGTGCACGAGACCGGTGGTGACGAGCGTTTCGACGGCGACTCGGCTGTGTGGGTCGACCGTGAGGAGGGCGTCGAGGATACTGTCCGAGATCTGGTCGCAGATCTTGTCCGGGTGACCCTCGGTCACTGACTCCGAAGTGAAGAGACGCAGTGCAGAACTCATGAATGGGGCCCCTGGAAGCTTGATGGTGGAACGAAAAAAGTATCGGCCGTACCCGACCGGGGTGTCGCTCTAACCGACGACTACGACAACAGGTCGAGGATACGGTGAGCCACCGTCGTTTTGCTGCCGGTGGCCTCGCCAACTATAACTCCGGCCGCATCGACGATGATGATCGAGTTACCCTCTGTGGCAAAACCCTCGGTCCAGCCGACGGTGTTGATAACCAGGTAGTCGCTGCCCTTGCGCACGATCTTCGCGCGGCCGATGGCGAGCAGCCGGTCGCGATCGGTTTCGGTCTCCGCGGCGAAGCCGATGACGACCTGGCCGGGCGTGCGAGCGGCAGACAGCCCCTGCAGGATGTCCGGGTTCTTCACGAGGGTGAGCTGCAGGATATCGCCCTGCGTTTCCTTCTTGATCTTCGACTCGGCCACCGACTCCGGACGATAGTCGGCGACGGCCGCAGCCATGATCACGACATCAGCGGATGCCGCAGCCGCGGTCACCGCATCCGCCAGTTCCAGGGTCGACGAGACGTGCTGAACTCGAATGCGGTCGGGCGCGTGGACCTCGAGGTTCGCCCCGATGAGCGTGACCTCGGCGCCGCGCTCGGATGCCGCAAGCGCGAGAGCGAGTCCCTGCTTTCCGCTCGAGCGGTTGCCGATGAAGCGAACCGGGTCGAGCGCTTCGCGCGTGCCACCGGCCGTCACGACGATGCGCTTGCCGGCGAGGTCCTTCGGCGAGACGACAGCGAGGGCTTCGGCGACGATGTCGTCGGGTTCGGACATCCGTCCGGGGCCCACGTCCTTGCCGGTCAGGTGTCCGACACCCGGACCGACGACCGTCACGCCGCGCGATCGGAGGGTTTCGATGTTCGCCACCGTGGCCGGGTTCTGCCACATCTCGGTGTGCATTGCCGGGGCGATGACGATCGGCGCCGTCGACGCGAGGATCGTGTTGCCGAGCAGGTCGTCGGCGAGGCCGGTCGCGAGCTTTGCGATGGTGTGTGCGGTGGCCGGCGCGACGACGATGAGGTCGGCCGCCTGCCCGATCGCGACGTGCCGCACTTCGGCGACACCCTCGTAGAGGTCGGTGTGTACCGGGTTGCGGCTGATGGCCTCGAGAGTCGGTTTACCGACGAATCTCAGCGCTGCGGTGGTCGCGACCACCTGCACGTTGTGCCCGGCAAGCACAAAACCGCGCACAACGTTCACGGCCTTATAGGCCGCAATGCCGCCGGCAATGCCGACGACAACGTTGAGCGCGGTCACGTGTTCAGTTGTTGTGGGACGAATTAGTCTTCGCTGAGGCGCTTGAGGACGAGCTTGTCCTCGTTGATCTCGCGCAGGGCGACCGAGAGCGGCTTGTCGTCGATCGTGGAGTCGACGAGCGGTCCGACGTTGTCGAACAGGCTTCCCTCGTGCAGGTCGGCGTAGTAGTCGTTGATCTGGCGCGCACGCTTGGAGGCGAAGATCACGAGCTGGTACTTCGAGTCGACCTTCGACAGCAGTTCGTCGATGGGCGGGTCAATGATTCCGCTGTTCTTGTCGGCCATATGTTGCTCCTTAGATTGGCAATAACGCAGTTGAAACTGGAGAAGACGGTGGTGAAATCGTCTAAGACGGGCGTGCGGAGCCGTAACCGGCTGAAGGCACTGCCATCAATTCTACGACCTCGAGGGCCGCAGCGCTGACTTCTCGGTTGATGACTTTGAAATCGAACTCGTCCTGGGCGGCCAATTCGACCTTCGCGGTGTCGAGACGGCGCTGTTGTTCGGCCGATTCTTCGGTGCCCCGGCCGATCAGTCGGCGCACGAGTTCGTCCCAGCTCGGCGGCAGCAGGAACACCAGTCGCGCCTCCGGCATCGACGCCCGAACCTGGCGCGCACCCTGCAGGTCGATCTCGAGCAGCACACGCTTGCCCTCGCCGAGGGCCTCGTCGATCGGCGGTCGCGGCGTGCCGTAGCGGTACGAGTTGTGTACAACGGCCCACTCGAGAAACTCGCCGGCCGCGACCATCCGGTCGAACTCGTCGTCGCCGATGAAGTAGTAGTGAACGCCATCGACCTCACCCGGACGCGGCCTACGCGTCGTCGCCGACACGCTGAGCAGAACGTCGGGGTAGTTCTCGCGAATGTACGCCGAGACAGTTCCCTTGCCGACGGCGGTCGGACCGGCGAGCACAACGAGGGTGCTCGGGCCCGCTCCCTCGCGCGCTACGAGGTAGTCGCGCAGTTTCGCCCGCTGGCGGATGCCGAGGCCCCCGACCCGCTTGGATTCGGCGATCTCGAGGTTCGCCATGACCTTCGCAGCCCTGGTCGGGCCGAGGGTGGGAATGCTCGTCAGCAGCTCGCGAACCCGAAGGCCGGCTTCGGCGCTTGCTGCTTCTGACCAGCCGAACTCGGCGACGTCGAGCGCGGTGCGTTCGCGTGAAGCGACGGAGTTCTTGACCGCTGCGCGGGCGCGGCGAGCGGCGACAGCCGCGATCCCGGCCGCAATGCGGTCGACTTCCGGCGGCGCTGGACGCGGGCTCACGAGCTGAACGCTTCCGCTACCTCGGTGACCTGCTGCGCGACGGCCGAAGCCACCGAGCCTGGGCCCGCCGAGAGGATACTGCGCGACGCGCTGACGATGACGTTGCCGGATGCGACACCGTACAGTTCGCCGAGCTGCTCGAGCTTCGCGCCCTGGCTGCCGAACCCGGGAGCCAGAATGGGCGTCGCGGCGAGTTCAGCGAGGTCGATTCCGTAGTCGGCGAGGGTCAGGGTCGCGCCGAGCACAACACCCGTCGAGCCGAGCCGGACCGAGCCGTTGTTGGTAGCCTCATCGCTGTTCCACTGGTGCACGCTTCCGACGATACTCCCGGCTACCGTCCGACCGGAATGTTCTCCACCGCCAATGACAGCCTGTTGGGAGTCGATCGACTCCGGATTGGACGTCGCCGCGAGCACGAAGAGGCCCTTGCCGGTCGCGAGTGCGAGCTCGTGCGGTGCCGTGATCGACCCGACGCCCTGGAAGGCACTGATCGTCATGGCGTCGGCTTCGAGCGGGCTTCCCGGGGTGAGCCAGGACTGCCCGTAGGCCTCGACGGTCGTCCCGATGTCGCCACGCTTGGCGTCGGCGATCACGAGGATCCCGGCGTCGCGCGCGGCAGCGAAGACCGCCTCGAGAGCCGCATACCCGGCCGAACCGTGGCGCTCGAAGAATGCGACCTGCGGCTTGATCATTCCCGCGGTGCCGGCAACGGCATCCACGACCCGGAGTCCGAATTCACGGAGGCCCGCCGCGTCATCCGACAGCGACCACTCGGCGAGCAGGAACGGGTGCGGGTCGATTCCGACGCACAGGTGTCCGAGCGTCGCGAACGTCGACGACAGGCGGGAGCCGAAGCTCTCGACCGCGGTCGCGTTCAGGACGTCGCTCACACAGCCGCCAGTCGTTCGGCGCGATCGATCGCGTAGTCCTGCAGCGACTTCACGTCGAACGCGGTGCTCGTCGCCTCGAACGAGGCGACGGCGGCAGCGAGCTGCGCGATCGTCGTGAACAGCGGCTTGTCGGCAGCGACGGTCGCCGTGCGGATCTCGTGGCCGTCCGCGCGGGCGCTGCGGCCGCTCGGCGTGTTGATCACGACGTCGACCTCTCCCCCGTTGATCAGTTCGACAATGGACGGTTCGCCCTCGACGACCTGCTGGCCCTGGAAGTACTTGCGCACGACGCGCGCTTCGATGCCGTTGCGAGCGAGGATCTCGGCGGTTCCCTCCGTCGCGAGAATCTCGAATCCGAGCTGGCTGAGACGCAGTACCGGAAGGATGATCGCGCGCTTGTCGCGGTCGGCGACCGACACGAACACCGAACCGGAGGTCGGGAGTCCGCCGTAGGCAGCCGCCTGGCTCTTCGCGAACGCCTTCGGGAAGTTCGAGTCGATGCCCATGACCTCACCGGTTGAACGCATCTCCGGGCCGAGCACGGAGTCGACGACGTGGCCGTCCTTCGTGCGGAAGCGCTTGAACGGCAGCACGGCCTCTTTGACCGAGACCGGCGCATCCATCGGAACGATCGAGCCGTCCTGCACCGGGAGCAGTCCGGTCTCGACGAGTTCGCGGATCGACTTTCCGACCATGATGAGCGACGCGGCCTTCGCGAGTGGGATGCCGAGCGCCTTCGAGACGAACGGAACCGTGCGCGAGGCGCGCGGGTTGGCTTCGAGCACGTAGAGCACGCCCTGGCCGATTGCGAACTGCACGTTGAGCAGGCCGCGAACGCCGATTCCCTGGGCGATGGCCAGGGTGGCGGTGCGGACGCGGTTGATGACGTCGCGACCGAGGGTCACCGGCGGAAGGGTGCAGGCCGAGTCACCGGAGTGGATGCCGGCCTCCTCGATGTGCTCCATGATTCCGCCGATGTACAGCTCGGTACCGTCGAAGAGAGCGTCGATGTCGATTTCGATCGCGTCGTCGAGGAACCGGTCGACGAGCAGCGGCGAACCGGGGGCGATGATCGCCTGGTCCTTGACCCGGTCGAAGTAGTCGGTGACCGATTCGGTGTCGTAGATGATCTCCATGCCGCGGCCGCCGAGCACGTGCGAGGGGCGCACGAGCACCGGGAATCCGATGTCTTCGGCGATCGCGACGGCCTCGGCGACGTTCGTCGCCGTTCCGTTCTTCGGTGCGAGCAGGTGCGCGTCGCTGAGGATCTTCGAGAACAGTCCGCGCTCCTCGGCGAGGTCGATTGCCTCGGGGCTCGTTCCGAGAATCGGGACACCGGCATCTTTGAGTCCCTGTGCGAGACCGAGTGCGGTCTGGCCACCGAGCTGCACGACGACTCCGACGAGTTCACCGCTCTGGCTCTCGGCGTGAATGATCTCGAGCACGTCTTCGAGCGTGAGCGGCTCGAAGTAGAGCCGGTCGCTCGTGTCGTAGTCGGTCGAGACCGTCTCGGGGTTGCAGTTGATCATGATCGTCTCGTAGCCGGCGTCCGAGAGCGCGAAGCTCGCGTGCACGCAGCTGTAGTCGAACTCGATTCCCTGGCCGATACGGTTCGGACCGGAGCCGAGGATGATGACCTTACGGCGATCGGAGGCGATGACCTCGGTCTCGTAGTCGTAGCTCGAGTAGTGGTACGGCGTGAGAGCCGGGAACTCGCCGGCGCAGGTGTCGACGGTCTTGTAGATGGGGCGCACTCCGATGCTCCAGCGCGCGTTTCGCACCTGGGCTTCGGTAAGTCCTCGGAGTTCGGCGATCTGGATATCGCTGAAACCGTGGTCCTTCGCGAGGCGCAGCAGGTCTTCGTCGAGCGGGCGGAGCGTGGCTATCTCGTCGGCGACCTCGTTGATGAGCGCGATCTGGTCGACGAACCACGGGTCGATTCCGGTGGCTTCGAACACTTCGGCGTTCGTCGCACCGGCACGCATCGCCTGCTGCACCGTGATGATGCGCCCGTCGGTCGGAACCGAGGCAAGGGCGAGGAGTTCGGCCTTGTTTCCGGGGGTGCCGTTCCAGTGGAAGCTCGATCCACGCTTCTCGAGCGAGCGGAGGGCCTTCTGCAGTGCGGTCGAGTAGTTGCGGCCGATTGCCATCGCCTCACCGACCGACTTCATGGTCGTGGTAAGGGTGGTGTCGGCTGCCGGGAACTTCTCGAAGGCGAAGCGCGGAACCTTGACGACGACGTAGTCGAGCGTCGGCTCGAAGCTCGCCGGGGTGACCTTGGTGATGTCGTTGGGGATCTCGTCGAGGCGGTACCCGATCGCGAGCTTTGCGGCGATCTTGGCGATCGGGAAGCCGGTCGCCTTCGAGGCGAGCGCGCTCGAGCGGGAAACACGGGGGTTCATCTCGATGACGATGACACGGCCGTTGGCCGGGTCGATCGCGAACTGGATGTTGCAGCCACCGGTGTCGACACCCACGGCGCGGATGATCTCGATGCCGATGTTGCGCAGGTTCTGGTACTCGCGGTCGGTCAGCGTCAGCGCGGGGGCGACGGTGATCGAGTCACCGGTGTGGACACCGACCGGGTCGACGTTCTCGATCGAGCAGACGACGACCGTGTTGTCAGCGGTGTCGCGCATGAGCTCGAGCTCGTACTCTTTCCAGCCGAGGATTGACTCTTCGAGCAGCACCTCGGTCGTCGGGCTCTGGTGCAGGCCGTCGCCGACCATGCGCACGAGCTCTTCGGGGTTGTAGGCGAAGCCGGAGCCGAGGCCACCCATCGTGAACGATGGACGGATTACGAGGGGGTAGCCGAGGTCCTCGGCAAACTCGATCGCTTCTTCAACCGTGTGGGCAATGTAGCTCTTGGCGACATCCGCTCCACACTCGAGAACGAGTTCCTTGAAGATCTGGCGATCCTCACCCTTGTTGATTGCCTCGAAGTTGGCACCGATGAGCTCGACGTTGTACTTCTCGAGAATGCCGTGGTTGTGCAGCTCGATCGCGGCGTTGAGCGCGGTCTGGCCGCCGAGGGTCGGCAGGATCGCGTCGGGCTTTTCCTTCTGGATGATGGTCTCGATGACCTGCCAGGTGATCGGCTCGATGTAGGTCGCGTCGGCGAAGTCCGGGTCGGTCATGATCGTCGCGGGGTTCGAGTTGACGAGGATGACGCGAACGCCCTCTTCGCGCAGCACACGGCAGGCCTGGGTGCCGGAGTAGTCGAACTCAGCGGCCTGGCCGATGACGATCGGACCGGAACCGATAACGAGTACCGACTTGATGTCTTCCCTCTTGGGCATTACTTGGCGTCCTTCGCTGTGCTGGCCGAGTTCGCAAGGACAAGGTCCCGGAAACGGTCGAAGAGGTAGTTGGAGTCGTGCGGGCCGGCCGCAGCTTCGGGGTGGTACTGGACCGAGAACGCCGGGATGTCGAGGGCGTTGAGGCCTTCGACGACCTGGTCGTTGAGGTTGACGTGGCTGACCTCGACGCGGCCGAAGCCGGCCGGAGAGTCGAACGGGCCGTCGAGAGGAGCATCGACGGCGAACCCGTGGTTGTGGCTCGTGACTTCGACACGTCCGGTGGAGTTGTCGACGACGGGCTGGTTGATGCCGCGGTGCCCGAACGGGAGCTTGTAGGTGCCGAGACCGAGTGCGCGGCCGAGGAGCTGGTTGCCGAAGCAGATGCCGAAGAACGGGACGTCCGCGCGAAGGATTCCCTGCAGCAGTTCGACGTGCTTGTCAGAGGCGCCGGGGTCGCCGGGGCCGTTCGAGTAGAACGCTCCGACCGGCTTCAGGGCGAGGACCTCTTCGAGGGTGACCGTCTGCGGAAGAACGTGGACGTCGAACCCGCGCTGGGCGAGGTAGTTGAGGGTTGACGTCTTGACCCCGAGGTCGAGGACAGCGACGTTACCGATCGATTCGCCGATCGCCGGAACGAGGTAGGCCTCGCCGGTGGAGACTTCGGCCGAGAGGTTGCGTCCGAGCATCGCACTCGCACCGCGAACGATTTCGAGCTGTTCTTCGGGAGAGAGGTCGGCATCCGTTCCGCTGAAAATACCGGAGCGCATCACGCCGGCGTCGCGAAGGCGACGGGTGAGCGCGCGGGTGTCGATACCGCTGATACCGACGACTCCCTGCGCGACGAGGTCGTCGTCGAGGCTGCGAGTCGCGCGGTAGTTCGAGACGACACGGGAGGGGTCGCGCACAACGAATCCCTCGACCCAGATGCGAGAAGACTCGGGATCTTCGTCGTTCATACCGGTGTTACCGATGTGCGGGGCCGTCATCATCACGATCTGGCCGGCGTAGCTCGGATCGGTGATGGTCTCCTGGTAGCCGGTCATGCCGGTGGTGAAGACCGCCTCGCCGAGGGCGCGACCGAGTGCTCCGTAGGGGCGACCGGTGTAGCGGGTGCCGTCCTCGAGGACCAGGATCGCCCTGGCTGAGGCGTTGATTGACGTGTTGGTCACTGCGAATCACTTTCTATCGTGCTGCGAAGGCTCGTGAGGGCGGCGAGGAAGCCCTGCGGCTCCTCCGCGCGGAAGTAGCTGTCGACACCGGTGTCACCGAGTGTCCAGGCGATCAGGATGAGTCCGTCGCGTTCGACGACCCGGTCGATGGTCCAGGTGGCGAGGGAGACATCGCGGATGTCCGCGACGGGGATGAAGATGTCCGGCTGGCCATCGATCGGGACGATGACACCGTCCGCGGTGACGACGACAAACGCTTTGGCCCGAAAACCGAGCCCCTGGACGGCGACGCGATTGAGCGGATCCCCCGCCATCGTCGTCGCGACGTAGAACGTTTCGAACTCGCCGAGCACAGTGCCGAGGCTGCTTGGAACGCGGTGCGGCTCTGGCAGGGTGATCTGGCGACGCTGGCGGGCACGCCAGCCGAGCACCATGAGCCCGAGGGCTACGACGAGGATGACCGCGACGATGATCGCGGGGATGACCTTATCCACGCGCTGCCTCCAGCGCTGCCGAGGCAACCTCGTCGGCCGGCACGAGTGCGCCGTCGAGAACCGTCGCGTAGCCGTTGTGGATCGTGGCGATCACCTGGCCGGGAAGCGTGCGCCCGAGGTAGGGCGAGTTGGTGCTCTTGCCGTGCAGCAGGTCGGTGGCGAACTCACGGCTGACGCTCGCGTCGTAGAGCACGATGTTTGCGGCGTTGCCGACCGAGAACGGGTCGTCGTAGCCGCCGAGGCGTCCGATTCTCGCGGGCGCTGACGACAGGACGCGGGCGACATCGGCGAAGTCGAGCTGGCCGCTGTCAACGACCGAGGCCTGCACGACGCTCAGGGCGGTCTCGAGGCCGACCATGCCGAATGCAGCTTCGTCCCAGGAGCACTCTTTGGTCTCGACCGGGTGCGGCGCATGGTCGGTGGCAACGATGTCGATCGTTCCGTCGGCGAGGGCAGCGCGTAGCGCCTGTACGTCTTCGTCGCGACGCAGCGGCGGGTTGACCTTGTAGAGCGAGTCGTAGCTGCGCACGAGCTGCTCGGTGAGCAGCAGGTGGTGCGGGGTAACTTCGGCCGTGACGTCGATACCGCGAGCTTTTGCCCAGCGGATGACGTCGACCGACCCGGCGGTGGACACGTGGCAGACGTGGAGCCGTGCACCGACGTGCTGTGCGAGCAGGACATCGCGCGCGATGATCGCTTCCTCGGCAACCGCGGGCCAGCCGGCGAGACCGAGTTCACCGCTCAGGGCGCTCTCGTTCATCTGGGCGCCCTCGGTGAGGCGCGGTTCCTGCGAGTGCTGGGCGATGACACCGTCGAAGGTCTTGACGTATTCGAGCGCTCGCCGCATGAGCAGGGCGTCCGAAACGCATTTGCCGTCGTCGGAGAAGACCCGCACGTTCGCGCGCGACTGCGCCATTGCGCCGATCTCGGAGAGGCGTTCGCCGGCGAGGCCGACCGTAACTGCACCGATCGGGCGGACGGTCGCGTAGCCGAAGGAGTCTCCGAGCGACTTGACCTGCTCGACGACACCCGCGGTGTCGGAAACGGGCGACGTGTTCGCCATCGCGAAGACGGAGGTGAAGCCACCGATCGCTGCGGCGCGCGTACCGGTGAGTACGGTTTCGCTCTGCTCGAACCCGGGCTCGCGCAGGTGGGTGTGCAGGTCGACAAGGCCGGGCAATACGGTCAGGCCGGACGCGTCTATGGTGCGGGCTCCCGCATCCGACAGGTTCGATCCGGTCGCGCGGATAACTCCGTCGGCGATGAGGATGTCGGTGCGGACGCCGCTGGGCAGTGTCGCATCCTTGATGATCAGGTTCACTCTGTTCCTTACTCGCACGCTCGCGGGTGCCCTCTTCAGATCGGTGGTCACAGTGCCTGGCTGCCGGTGAGCAGTTGGTACAGGACGGCCATCCGGATCGAAACACCGTTGGCGACCTGCTCGAGGACCGTTGACTGCGGCGAATCGGCGGCTCTGGCTGAGATTTCCAGTCCACGATTCATCGGGCCCGGGTGCATAACAAGACTAGCCGCAGGCAGTCGTGAGAGGCGCTCGTCATCGAGGCCCCACTGGCGCGAATACTCGCGTGCCGTCGGGAAGTAGGCGGCGTGCATCCGCTCGGTCTGGATCCGCAGCATCATGATGACGTCGGGGGCAGAGTCGACCGCGTCGTCGAGGTCGTATCCGACCGTGACCGGCCAGGTGTCAATGCCGAGCGGAAGGAGCGTTGCCGGCGCGACGACGTGCACGTGGGCGCCGAGGGTGGTGAGAAGCCAGGCGTTCGAGCGGGCGACCCTCGAGTGCAGGATGTCGCCGACGATCGTGACCGTGACGCCGTCGAGGTCGCGACCACGAGCGGTCGCGCCGTGCAGGCGGCGACGGATGGTGAAAGCGTCGAGAAGTGCCTGCGTCGGGTGTTCGTGGGTGCCATCGCCGGCGTTGACGATTCCGGCGTCGATCCAGCCGCTGTCGGCGAGCACCTTCGGGGCGCCAGAGGACTGGTGGCGGATGACGACGGCGTCAGCTCCGATAGCGGCGAGGGTTTGCGCGGTGTCCTTGAGCGACTCCCCCTTCGAGACGCTCGAGCCCTTCGCGCTGAAGTTGATGACGTCGGCGCTCAGTCGCTTCGCGGCGGCCTCGAACGAGATGCGCGTGCGAGTCGAGTCTTCGAAGAACAGGTTGACGACCGTCTTGCCGCGCAGTGCCGGAAGCTTCTTGACCTCGCGGGTGGAAACATCCGCCATGTCTTCTGCGATATCGAGCAAGGCGATGGCGTCGTCGCGGGACAGGTCCTGGGTGGAGAGCAGGTGCCTCATGCTGCGGCCTCCGTTGATTCGCCCGGGCTCTCGATGGTGATTTCGTCGATGCCATCGACTTCGTAGAGACGCACGTTGATGCGTTCGCTCGTCGAGGTCGGCAGGTTCTTGCCGACGAAGTCCGCGCGGATCGGAAGTTCGCGGTGTCCGCGGTCGACGAGGGTCGCTAGGCGCACGGCGCGCGGGCGACCGAGGTCGTTGATGGCGTCGAGGGCGGCGCGGATGGTGCGGCCGGAGTAGAGCACGTCGTCGACGAGGACGACGGTGCGGCCGTCGATGCCGCCGGCGGGGATCGCCGTTGGTGCGGGAGTTCGGGTGCGGTTGCGGGAGAGGTCGTCGCGGTACATCGTGACGTCGAGGGCGCCAACGAGGACGCTGCCGGGTTCGACGCCTTCGATACCGTCGAGAATCTCGCCGATACGTTTGGCGAGTACAACACCGCGGGTCGGGATGCCGAGTAGGACGAGACCGGTGCTTCCGCGATTGGACTCAAGGATCTCGTGGGAGATCCGAGTCAACGCTCGGGTGATATCAGCCTGATGCAACACAATGCGTGCAGTCATTCTGACCTCCTTCCCCGCCTCTCTGGACGGAATTTAAAGGATGTCTATGTGCTGCAACTCTATCAGCGCTTTCTGCGGCCCAGGTCTCCCTCGCCGGTGCCTGCACATCCTCCACTGGTCAAGCCCGTCGAAACCGTGCTCGTCCCCGCTGGTTGAGCGCGTCGAAACCGTTGCCCGGTGCCTGTGAAAGGCGGCATTGACGTGGTGGGAGACGGGCGTAGCGTGCGCAAGTGGAGCTGTCGCTCGTGGGGGTTTCTATACGAGGTTCCTAAGCCTGTCGAAGGGCGCAGAGCTTGCACTCAATCAACGGGTTTCTCGAACCAGTTGGATTGGCGAGCAATGGTTTCGATACGCGAGTTCCTTCGTCGCGCGCTACTCAACCAGCGAGAATTTCGCCCTTTTTCGTTGGCTGAGTAGCGCCGCGAGGAACGAGCGCCGCGTATCGAAACCATCACCCGCGACGGGGATTTTCGCCGTGACGTTCTATCCGAGGTTTGGGAAGGTTTCGGTGTAGGCGGGGCTTCGGGGTTTCATCCGCTGCGGGGTTTGCTCGGGATCGACATCCGGGGGTGGAATCAGCCAGAGTTCTTCCCCGTTCGGTCCGGTTTGTCGGATTTCCCACCCGTTGTTGTGCAGTAACTGGTGGTGGTACCGGCAGAGGAGGATGCCGTTGACGAGGATTGTCTCGCCCCCGCGGCTGATCCACACGATGTGGTGGGCTTCGGTCCAGGATGCGGCCCGGTCGCAGTCGCCACACATGCACCCGCCCTGGGTGACCGCGAGAATCAGGCGCTGTTTCTTGTCGAACAGTCTCTGGGTGCGGGCCACATCCACCGCTTGCCCGGTTTCGTCGAAGATGACCGGGATGATTTCGCCGTCGCAGATGAGCCGGTCGATGGTTGCCCCGCTGATGGGGTCGGGTTGTCCGTCGATGTAGCCGTGCCCGGTCGGCGCCGGGACCACAGTCCCATCTTCGGTGATGACGGGTGGGGTTTGTTTCATGATGACCCGGATCTGCGGGGCACCGGTGCCGAGCAACTGGGACGAATCCGCATTGGCGCCGGCTTTCAGCAGTCCGAGGTGGACGTCGTAGGCGAGCTGTTCGACCGTCCGCGGGTCATTGAGGATCTGGTCGACTTGTGCTTGCCGGTCGGGGTCCACGAACCGGACCCCACCACGTTTGGGTGAGGTGGAGCGGTCGTAGATATCTTTGGCGAGGGCGGCGCCCTCGATGTCGTATTCGGTCCTCGACCAGGCGGACCCGTCGGGCCGCATCCGGAAGGTGAACGCCCGCGCTTCATACCGGGCTCGTTCCCGCTCCGCGATGCCAGCTTCATCAATACTGTCGCGGAGGCGCCGGCCGTGGTTCTGCAACCGGTCCGCATCCGTCGTCGGTGCGATCTCCAACAGTTGCTCCACGAGCCCCGCCAACTGTCCGGCAGTCACGCTCTCGGACGGTTTACCGATGCTGATCCGGATCGCGTCCGCCATCTGCGTCGACAAGGACCCGGCAGTCACCGCAGCCGCAACCGCCGCCATCCACGGCTCCGCCGACTCGAAGACCTCGCCGGTCGCCAGGTCGATGCGGCCGTCGTCGGCGGCGTCCTGCGCCATTTTCCCGGTCCGGACCGCGACTGCGGCATCCCGGATCGTGGTCCCGGTGGTTTTCCGGACGAGTTCGATGGGGTTGATCAGTCCGAGCCGCTTCGCCATCCCCTCATTACCCAACTCGGGGGCGGAGTGGCGGGCCATCTCCCCAGCCGCCATCGCGGTCCGCGTCGCCGCCAACCGCTGTGCTTCCGCCGACGCCGAGGCAAAGGTCAGCAGCTCGGTGTCCGAGAGTGCCCGGTAGACGACCGGGTCACTCGGCACCGCACAGAGCGCCGCGTTAGCGGCTGTCTGTGCTTCGAGGAGGTCGGCTGCGGTCATACATATATTTTCCCACTCGAACAGACATTCGAACAGGGATTGCTACTTATAAGTGTTTGTGAGTGGATAACTCCTCACGGTGCAGGACAAGCAGCACTCGAAATCTCACTCCCCCGCGCCGCCCGACCAACAGCGATCTACTTCGCCTTGATCGTCTTCACCGGCGTCGACACCGTCGCGTACTTCGCCGAGCCTAGGTACTTGGCATACACCTTGTAGGTGCCCTTCTTGAGCTTCGGAAGCACTACTTTGACCGTCGACTTGGTCGTCGCGGTGTACTTCACGGTCACGTACTTCGAGCCGTAGTACACGCGAACGCTTCCCGTCGCGGGAATCACCGAAGCACCCCTGGCGAGGGTCACCGTGATCGTTGTCTTCTTCTTTTTCTTGAAGGATGCGGGAAGCTTCGCCGTCAGCTTCGCCGCATCTTTCGCGATCGATAGTGACTTCGAGGTCTTCGTGACCGAAACAAAGCCGGCCTTGCTGATGACGGCTCTCGCGGTGATCGCGCCAGCGACATCCGCGGCTGTGACCGTGTAGCTCGAACCGCTGCCGATCGCGGCGGACGTTCCAGCGCGATACCACTTCACCGCAACGGCGGTGCCCGCTGTTCCCGTGGTCGTGGCAGTCAGCTTCTTACCAAATGCACCGGCTCCCGTCACCGCAATGGAGGTCGCACCGAGCGCCGCGGCGTGCACCGCTACCGGGGAAGAAAGCCCGGTCTCGAAATCGAAATATCCGACCGCCGTGATCTTCGCGCTGACCCGGAGTGACGAGTTCACGTCCGCGAGAGCCGCCGTGTACTTCGCGTTTGTCGCGCCCTGGATCGCCGTCGTACCCCGATACCACTGGTAACCCACGGAGGCACCCACCGGAACGCCGGTAGCGGATGCCGTCAGCGACTGCCCGAACGCGACGGTCGAGGCGCCGGGGGTGACAGCTACGCCGGTAAATGTCGCCTCGCCCACTTCGACATCGACGAAGGACGAGACGCTGTCGGCGGTGACCGCCGTCACCCGATACTGAGTCGCCTCGTTGAAGGTGATCACGTTGCCGTCGATCGTGCTCGTGGCCGGGACCGTCGAATACGTCACCGCCGGAGCGGGTGTGTCGTACTCATTGGCATCGACGCCCGTCGCCGAGAAAGTCGCCGCAGAGCCCTTAATGACCGCCGACGGGGCCTGAACATCGATCGCCACGACCGGGCCGGCTACGACAACTATCGAGTAGTGAGCGCTCACGTTCGGGTCTGCGTCGAGGTGAAGCTCGAGATCGCGCTCCCCCGGGTTCGAGAAGGTGATGCTCGAACCATCGACGTCGTCAGGGCTGGCGATGTTCCACCAGGACTGCAACGAGAATCCCGACGCGAGCGTTGCGAGCGGGGTAACTCCATCGAAGTCGCGCGCCTCGACAACGAAGTCGACAGTTGAACCGGCAACCACGGTGGATTGCGGTTCAACCAATGCGATGTTCGGGTATCCCCAGACCGCATAGACGTCGAGGACTGATGCCGGAGGCTGTGCGTTCGCGAAGTAGCCTGCCACGTCGTACCCGGCGGTGAACTGCTCGCCGTCGAGTGTGCTCGCGAGGTTCCAGCTGAGGCGGGCAAATCCGGTCTTCGTGAGGCTTGGCGGCGACTGCGCGCTTCCTCCGAAGGTCGCCGCGTAAATGCGCGTGTTGACCGTCGTCGATCCGTCCCCACCGATGAACGACACCGGAAAGTTGTTGCCGGTAACAGTGATTCCCGAGGCTATCGACGTCTGAATCGAACCGAGATTCTCGAGCGTTCCGCTACCGATGATCGTTCCCGGGCCGTCGATAAGCCCGGTCGTGTCGACGGACACCAGCGACGCTGCGGATGTCTTGAGCACCGCGTTCGTCGGCAGGGTCAGGCGACCGCCGACATAGACCGTTGTCGAGCCGGTTGCAGTTCCGCTGCCGACCGCCGTGACGCCGCTGGTGCCGCCCTTGGCCGTGACGTGAGCGCCTTCGATGATCGCAATCGTTCCGCCGACACTTCCGTCGCCACCACCGATGCCCGGGCCTCCGGTCACGATTCCCTGGTTGTCGCCAACCCCGCCGGTTGCCGTGACATTGCCGCCGAGGATCGAGATGTCTAGGAATCCGGCAACACCGTTCGCGCCACCGCCGATGCCCGGTCCGTTGTCGAGGCCGCGTGCGGTCACGTTTCCGCCCTCGATGGTCACGATTGCACCACCCGTACTTGCACCACCGATTGCTGCAGCTCGCTTGCCAGCATCGGCGGCGACGGTGCCGCCGGTGATGTTGATTGACCCACCGTCGCGTCGACCGCTGATGTTGTCGCCGCCGATACCGGCCGCGTTGTCGCTCAGCGCCGAGACGGTTCCGCTCTCGATCACGATGGTCGCGGCATTTGTGGTGATGCCTGCTAAGGAGCCCTGGCCGTAGGCAGAGAGGTGTCCTGCACCACCGGTACTGCGAATGGTGAGCGTTGTGCCCGCTCCAACGGTGAGGTTGCCCACCCATAGCGTTTTGTCGTTCAACTCGAGCGTGAGGTCGTGGTTCGTCGCCACATTTGTCGTCGCCTGAGTGATCGTGGCATTAACCGACACAACGTCGGCCGACGGGTTGAGCAGTGCGTCGCTCAGTTGGCCGATGTCAGTCACAGCCACGTCCTCGGCATACGCGGGCACAGCGACGGCACCGACCGACAGAACTAGCCCGAGCAGGCCAGCGGATGCGACGAAGATCCCACGTTGACGCTGCAGTAGAGAAGTGGTCACGATTGTCCCTCGGTCAAACGATCGACGAACATACATCCGCCTCCCGCGGCAAGCAGGCATTCGAACGTTACTCTTCGTCACGCGCCAGCGAGCGCCCCAGAACGGGGCGCGCCAACGCGAAAACCCGCCGGACGATTCGCATAGGCGAACCGACCGACGGGTCAGGTGAAGCTAAGAACTACGCGCGCGTCTGAGCAATGCGACCGAGCAGGCCGTTGACGAATCCCGACGAGTCCTCTGTCGAGTACTCCTGGGCCATTTCGACAGCCTCGTTGATCGCCACAACATCCGGAACCTCTTCGTTGAAGAGAATCTCCCAAATGCCCATCCGCACGATCGCGCGGTCGATCGCCGGCATCCGGCTGATCGTCCAGCCCTGGGCGTACGTCTCGATCAGTTCGTCGATCTCGTCACCGTGCTCGGTGATTCCCACGACGATCTGGCGTGCGTACTCCCACGACGACGAGCGCTTGGGGTCGGCGATTGCGCGACTCGTCTCGGCGGCGAGTGCGGCGTTGATCGACTCTTCGCGAACATCCGCTCCGTAGAGAATGTCCATCGCGCGCTTGCGTGACTTGGTGCGAGCTCCCACTAGTCGTTCACGCGGCCGAGGTAGCTGCCATCGCGAGTGTCGACCTTGACCTTGGTGCCCTGCTCGAGGAACAGCGGAACCTGGATCTGGTAGCCGGTCTCGACCGTTGCGGGCTTGGTGCCGCCGGTTGAGCGGTCGCCCTGCAGGCCGGGCTCGGTGTAGGTGATTTCGAGAACAACGGATGCCGGAAGCTCCACGTACAGCGGGTCGCCGTTGTGCAGGGCGATCGTGACGTTCTGGTTCTCGAGCATGAAGTTGGCTGCGTCGCCGACCTGGGTCGCCGAGAGGGTGATCTGGTCGTAGTTGCCGACGTCCATGAAGACGTAGCTTTCGCCGTCCGCGTAGAGGTACTGGAACTCGGAACGGTCAACGACCTCGGTCTCGATCTTCGCGCCGGCGTTGAACGTACGGTCGACGACCTTGCCGCTCATGACGTTCTTGACCTTGGTGCGCACGAAGGCCCCACCCTTGCCAGGCTTCACGTGCTGGAAGTCGATTACGGTCCAGAGCTGGCCGTCCATGTTGAGAACGACGCCGTTCCTGATGTCAGCGGTAGAGGCCATGCGAAAACAGTTCCGATCACGTAGAGAAGCTATAAAGAGAGTGCGCGAGTGCGCCGAGAGAAGAGTTTAGCCGGTCAGGCTGTTGGTCTCCCAATACCGCGCTAAATACCGCGCCCGATCGCGTTGAGCGCGAGCAGGTATGAATCGAAGCCGAAGCCCGCGATGACTCCGGATGCGACTCCCGAGATCACGCTGGTGTGGCGGAATTCTTCGCGCGTATGGGGGTTGGTGATGTGCACCTCGACGAGCGGAAGGCCCGCCTTGGTCACGAGCGATGCCGCATCCCGCAGCGCGTACGAGTAGTGGGTGAACGCAGCGGGGTTCAGGATGACGGGCGTCTCGGTATCCACAGCCTCATAGAGCCACTCGATGAGGGTTGCTTCGTCGTTGGTCTGGCGGAGGTCGATCGACGTACCGGCCGGAGCCTCGGCCTCGAGCAGCACGAGCAGGGCAGGGAGGTCCTGGTTGCCGTAGACGTCGGGTTCGCGGCTTCCTAGTCGACCGAGGTTCGGCCCGTTCAGCACGAGTACGCGCGACGCGGCGGTGGGGTTCGAGGAATCGCTAGCCATGATGGTTGAGCCTATCGTCCGGCGCCCATCGCGATCGAGGAGCGGATGCTGCGAGTCACGCCAGCCGCGCAGCCTAGGATCGACCCGTGCATCCGCTTCGCCCGTATCCCGCGATCGACTTCTCGGTGGTGCCGCTTGGCTTCGTGATCGTGGTCACGATCTTCGCGCTGCTCATTGTCGGGCTCGCGATCTACCTGCGCTTCTATTTTGGGCAGGGCAACGCTCGCGCCGAGATGCGCGCGACCATCGCGGCCCAGGAGGCGTGGCAGCGCGGCGACCGCTCGACACCCCCGCCGACGCACGGGTTTGTGGTGCAGGCGGCCTCGGGGGCGAAACCGGTTGAAGAGAAGCTTCGTGACCTCGACCGTTTGCTCGCTGTCGGCACAATCACGGCTGAGCAGCACGCCAGGTTGCGCGCCGAGATCATCGGGCGGCTGTAGCTCTTCGCCCGGCTCAGCCCGGCTCAGTCCTGCCCTGCCCAGACCTGCCTGACCAACCCAGCCGAGACTGACCTGCCCCAACCGCTCGACATCTTCCAAAATTCAGGAAATCAGCGGGAGCATCCGGCGAGTCGCGCGCCGACACGCGGCACGGTGCCTCGATCTTCCTGCGTTTTGGACAGGGAACAGCGCTCGGCACCAGGACATGCTGGCGACGAGCCGATGCCGGCGCCCAGCGGATGCCGGAACAGTGAACGCCGGCCCGGCGAATGCCGGAGCCGAGTGGACAATGATTAACCGCGCCAGCGGAGCCTTCCAAAACGCAGGAACTCGCAACAGGCATCCGGCGAGTCGCGCGTGGACACGCCGACGTTGTTAGCGGAGTTCCTGCGTTTTGGAAATCACCGAGTCCTGAGAAGAGCCGGGCGCGGGCTAGCAGCGCCACCCAGCAGCGCCATCCAGCAGCGAGAGCTACCAGCGCGAGCTGCTAGACGCCGACCTCCTGGTAGGCGGCGAAGAGCAACGGCTCTTCCGGACCGGCGAGGGTGGTCGTCCTGCCGACATCATCGAGCACGATGAAACGCAGCATGCCGGCGCGGGCCTTCTTGTCGCGCTGCATGGTCGCGAGCAGGGTCTTCCAGCGTCCGACCGGGTAGTCGATCGGCAGGGTGAGCGACTCGAGGACGCTGCGGTGCCGGTCGACGACCTCGTCGCTGAGCGATCCGGCAAGCCTGCCGAGTTCAGCAGCGAAGACCATTCCCACCGAGATCGCTGCACCGTGGCGCCAGCGGTACCGCTCGGCGTGCTCGATCGCGTGGCCGAGCGTGTGACCGTAGTTCAGGATCTCGCGAAGTCCCGACTCCTTGAAGTCCTCGCTGACGACGCGCGCCTTGAGGCCAATGGACAGTTCGACGACTCGACGGAATTCCGCCGACGTCGGGTCGGTGACGAGGTCGACGTCGGCTTCGATGATGTCGAGGATCTCGGGAACGGCGATGAACCCGCACTTCACGATTTCGGCGAACCCGGCGAGGATCTCGTTGCGCGGAAGGGTATCGAGCGTGTCGAGGTCGACCAGCACGACCGACGGAGCGTAGAACACCCCAACGAGGTTCTTGCCCTCTGCGGTGTTGATTCCGGTCTTGCCACCCACCGAGGCGTCGACCATTCCGAGAACGCTCGTCGGCACCTGGATGAGTTTCACCCCGCGCAACCAGGTGGCGGCGACGAAGCCCGCGAGGTCGGTCGAGGCTCCCCCGCCCAGGCCGATCACGGCATCCGTTCGGGTGAAGTCGGTCTGCCCCATGATCTGCCAGCAGAACGCGGCGACTTCGATGCGCTTCGAGTCCTCGGCGTCCGGGATCTCGGCGAGATACACCTCGTAGCGGTCCTGCAGGCTCTCGCGCAGCGCAACGGCCTTCGCTCCGAGCGTCGGCGGGTGCACGATGAGCACCTTCGCAACCGAGCGACCGAGGTGAGTGGGCATGTCGGCGATGAGACCGTGCCCGACGAGTACGTCGTAGGGGTCTGCGCCGGTGACGGAGATGGTGGTGGTGCCGGTCACGATCAGCCTTCTTCTGTGGGGGTTTCGGCCGTGAGCCACTCGGCGATGTTCGCCGCGATCTTGTCGGCCGGGTAGTTCGAGGTGTCGAAAGTGCGGGTCGCGAGGCGATCGTAGATCGGCTGGCGAGTGGCAACGAGTGCCGTCCAGGCTTCGATGCCGTCCTTGAGCAGCGGGCGCTTGCCGTTGGTGATCCGGGAGGCGACGGCCTCGGGCGACGTCGTCAGCTGGATCACCCGCAGCCCGTCGAGCTGCTGCTGGGTGAGCGGATGCAGCACCGCGCCGCCGCCGAGAGCGACGACCGCGCTGGACGCGAGCGCTCGCTCAACGGCCTCCCGTTCGAGCGCGCGAAAGTGCGGCTCCCCGTGCTGCTCGAAAATATCCGAGATGACACCGTGCTCGGCAACGATGAGCTTGTCGGTGTCGAGAAACTCCACGTCGAGCAACTGTGCGACGCGCTTGCCGATCCTCGACTTGCCCGCTCCGGGCGCTCCGATAAAAACGGCGATCGCGCTGGATTCAGGCGTGCTCATCGGTGATCCGCGCCGTCGTGTGCGAGGCGGGAATCGCGTCGAGGTACCCGCGCAGGTTACGTGCGGTCTCACCGATCGAGTCTCCGCCGAACTTCTCGATGACCGAGTTCGCGAGCACGAGCGCGACCATCGCCTCGGCGACGACGCCGGCGGCGGGCACGGCACAGACGTCGGAGCGCTGGTGGTGAGCCTCCGCTGCCTCGCCGGTGGCGACATCCACGGTGCGAAGCGCGTGCGGAACGGTGGCGATCGGCTTCATTCCGGCGCGCACACGCAGGATGGTCCCGGTCGACATTCCGCCCTCGGTTCCACCGGCCTTGTCGCTCAGGCGGCTGATTTCGCGGCCGTCGGTGACGAGTTCATCGTGGGCCTGTGATCCGCGGCGACGCGTGGTCTCGAAGCCGTCTCCGACCTCGACGCCCTTGATCGCCTGGATGCCCATGAGCGCCGCGGCAAGCTGCGAGTCGAGTCGGCGGTCCCAGTGAACGTACGAGCCGAGACCGGGCGGTACGCCGTAGGCGAGCACCTCGACGACTCCCCCGAGGGTGTCGCCGTCTTTCTGGGCCTGGTCGACCTCGTCGACCATAAGAGCGGATGTCGCCGGGTCGAAGCAGCGCAGCAGGTCGGCATCGAGCACATCGACATCGCTCGGCGACGGAAGGGGCGATCCGTCGGGCACGCGAACGGTCCCGATCGACAGCGTGTGGCTCACGAGCGTGATGCCGAGCTCGGCGAGGAACGACCGGGCAACAGCACCGAGCGCCACGCGCGCAGCGGTCTCGCGGGCGCTCGCGCGCTCGAGCACGTTGCGGGCCTCGGCGAAGTCGTACTTCTGCATTCCGACGAGGTCGGCGTGGCCGGGACGCGGGCGCGTCAGGGGCGCTCCGCGACCCTTCGGAAGACTCTCGCGATCGACCGGCTCGGCGCTCATGACGTCGACCCAGCGGTGCCACTCGGTGTTGCCGATGCGCAGCGCGACCGGGCTTCCCATGGTCTCGCCGAATCGAACGCCGCCGGAGATCGTGAGCTCGTCCTGTTCGAATTTCATCCGGGCGCCGCGGCCATAGCCGAGCTTGCGACGGGCGAGATCGGCGCGAATGGCGTCGAGGCTCACGGGCACGCCGGCGGGCAGGCCCTCAATAATTGCGACCAATTCCGGGCCGTGGGATTCACCTGCGGTCAACCAACGAAGCATGCTTAGAATCCTCCCACACGGGTCACGGTGTGACCGCCGCGCGCATTGCGGCCAGCACGGCCGACTCGTTTTCAAGGGGCACCGATGCGCTCCCGCTGACAAAAATCCGAACCTGGGCCACAGCCTGGTTGATGAGCATTTCGAGACCGGAGATCACCGGGCCACCGGCGCCAAGCCACGCGGTGGCAAACGTGCTCGGCCACGGGTCGTAGGCGACGTCGAACAGCACCGATCCGCGGCGAATCGCCTCGGCGAAGACCACCCCGTGATCGGCGTGACCGGGAAGCGTGCTGACCACGGCATCCGGAACAATCAACGAGCGGTCCTGCATTCCGAGCGGTCGAACCACGACCTCGACACCGAGCCGTTCGCCGAGTTCGGTGAGCGCGGCTGCCTTCTCGACCGACCGAACGCTCACCGTAATCCGTGTCGCGCCGAGTTCGACGACGGCAGCCAGCACGGATGCCGCGGTCGCGCCGCCTCCCAGAACCTGCACGTTCTCGAGAGAGGTCACCCCGGCATCCCGGAACGCCTGCGTCACGCCGTACACGTCGGTGTTGAACCCGCGGAGCAGTCCGTCGGCGAACAGCACGGTGTTAGCGGCGCCGGTGACATCGACGAGCGGATCCCGACCGTCGAGCAACGGAAGCACGTCTTTCTTCAGTGGCATTGTCAGCGACAGCCCACGCCAGGATGCATCCCGCGATCGCACGAACTCCGCCAGTGTGTCCTCGGTGACTTCGATCGCCTCGTACCGCCAGTCGAGACCGAGCGCCGCATAGGCGGCACCGTGCAGCAGCGGCGACTTGGAGTGTGCGATCGGCGATCCGAGTACAGCGAGTCTTGCACCCATCACGCCGACCGTCCGCTAGTTGTCAAAGTCCGGGTGCTCGGCGATCCAGGCCTGGAACTCCGCTACTCCCTGCTCGTGCTCTTCGAGGGTCTTCGAGAATTTCGTCTCGCCGGTCTCACCGTTGACGAGAACGAAGTACAGCCAGGAACCCTTGGTCGGATGCAGCGCAGCGTCGATTGCGACATCCCCGGGAGCCGCGATCGGGCCGACCGGCAGTCCGAGGTGCGCGTAGGTGTTGTACTTGTTGCTCTTGTCGGCGCGCTCTTCATTGGTCGTGAAGATCGAGGTTCCGCCGGTGCCGTAGCTCACGGTGGCGTCGGACTGCAGCAGCATGTCGTCGTCGAGACGGTTGGTGAAGACGCGCGAGACCTTGTAGAAGTCGTCTTCGTTTCCGCCCTCCTTCTGGATGATGGACGCGAGCGTCAGCACCTTCAGCTTGTCGGCATCCTTGACGCCGGCTTCGTCGAGGGCTTGGTTCATCCGGTCGACGAGCGTCTGCAGCACCTGGGTCGCAGTGGTCCCGGGGTCGAACGTGTAAGTGGCCGGAAACAGGAATCCTTCGAGGCTCGGCGCCTTCTTCGGCAGGCCGAAGCTCTTGTAGTCCTTCGCCGCGGCCTTGAAGTCGGCCACCGGGATGCCGGTGCCCTTCGACAGTCGCGAGTAGGTGCCCTTGAGCGTTGTTCCTTCGGGGATCGTCACCGTCGAGACGCTCCGGTTCTCCGGGTCCTGCAGGGCGACGAGGGCACTCTCGGCGCTCATCTCCTTCTGCAGCTTGTAGGTTCCCGGCTGGAACGAGGCAGCCGGCTCCTGCACCAGCAGCAGGTCGTAGAACGCGTCGAAGGTCAATGTCACGCCGGCATCTTCGAGGGTGTGCGCGATGTCTTCGCCGATATCTCCGGCGCTGATCACAACGTCCACGGCCTCGCCGTTACCGGTGCCGTCGTAATCGGTCGGCAGTTCCCATCCCATAACGGCGCGAACCTGATCTTCGAAACCGATCCACACCGCGGCCGCGGTTCCGCCGCCGAGGATGACGATCGCGAGGAGCGCCCACAACCAGCCGAGACGGGCCTTGCGGCGCGGAGGCCGGCCGTCGCTGCCCGACACGGTGGCGAAGGTGGACCTGGTCGGCTGGGCGGCCTGCTGCTGCTGTTCGCGCAGCTCCCGACGGGACTTCGGCGGCTCGGGCGGAGGAGTCGGCTGCTGGCCGAGCGGCGCGCCGCTCGAGGGGACGGAACTCTTCGGTGTTCCCGAAAATATCTCGTCCCAGCTTGGCTCGTTCGTCACGATTCAGAGTCCTTCGTCCGGGTTCACGACAGCGCCGGGTGGGGTATCACTCGAGCGCTCGAAGTCTAGGGCGTGCTGCAAAATTATAACGGCGGCTACCTGGTCAATCACGGAGCGCGACTGCTTCTGGCTCTTGCCGGATGTGCGCATCGCCGCGTGGGCGGACACCGTCGACAGTCGTTCGTCGACGAGTCGAACCGGCAACGGCAGCTGGTGAGCAATGGATGCGGCAAACGCACTGGCGTCCTCGGTGGATGCCGTGTGGGCGCCAGAGAGCGCAAGCGGGAGCCCGACAATGATTTCTACCGCGTCGAGTTCCGCGGCAATCGCGGCGATGCGGGCAAGGTCCCCCGCACCGCGCTGCACGGTCTCGACCGGTGTGGCCAGCATTCCGTGAAGGTCGCTTCGGGCTACCCCGATTCGAACCTTTCCCACATCAACGCCGATGCGAACCCCCGAACGCATCCGACTAACCGGCGACCGAAGCCGAAATCGCCGCGAGGGCGTTGCCGATTTCCGAAACGTCCGAGCCGCCGCCCTGGGCGAGGTCGTCGCGACCTCCGCCACCGCCACCGAGCACTCCGGCCGCGAGCTTCGCGAGCGCGCCGGCTTTGATTCCGGCGGCACGGGACGCGTCGTTGGTCGCCACGATGACCGCGGGCTTGCCAGCGACATCCGCTGCGAGGGCAACGACGGCGGCATCCGAGCCGAGGCGATCACGAACGCTCGTGACAAGCGAACGCAGTTCGTCGCTCGACGCGACAGTGCCGACGTGCTCGCTCACGAGCGAAACCCGACCAACGGAGGTCGCGGTCGCCGCAATGGCGGGAACGCGCTCCGAGAGCGCCTTGGCCTCGAACTGCGCAATCCGCTTCTCGGCGGCCTTGAGGCTCAGGACGAGATCTTCGATTCTAGAGGTGAGTCCGTCGCGCGGTGTCTTGAGGTTGCTGGTCAGCTCGGAAACGATCGCGCGCTCAGCAGCGAGGTCGCGGAACGCCTCGAGGCCGACGAGCGATTCGATACGACGGTTGGTGGACCCGACCGAGGTTTCGCTCACGAGGTTGATCAGGCCGATCTCGGACGAACGGGTCACGTGCGTTCCGGCACAGAGTTCGAGCGACCACGGGCCGCCGATTTCGACGACCCGAACGGTGTCACCGTACTTCTCGCCGAACAGCGCCATGGCGCCGAGACCCTTCGCGTCGTCGAGTCCCATGATGCGGGTCTCGACCTCGAGGTTCTCGCGCACCTTGATGTTCGCGATCTCTTCGATCTCGCTGCGGGTCGCCGGCGACAGGGCCTGGTTCCAGCTGAAGTCGAGGCGCATGTAGCCGGCCTTGTTGTACGAACCGGACTGGTGTGCTTCCGGGCCGAGGATTTGGCGAAGCGCTGCGTGGATGAGGTGGGTCGCCGAGTGCGCCTGGGTCGCACCGCGACGCCAGTCGTGGTCGACGAGCGTCGTTGCGGCAGCGCCGACCGACACCTCGCCGCTGGTGACCTGCACCTTGTGGCTGATGAGTCCCTTGACCGGCTTCTGCACGTCGAGAACTTCGAGCGCGAACCCGTTGCCGACGATCGTGCCAGAGTCGGCCTCCTGGCCACCGGACTCCGCGTACAGCGAGGTCTCGGCGAGGATGACCTCGGCGATGTCCCCGGCAGCGGCGCTCGTCACCGAGTGGCCGCCGACAATGAGACCGAGAATCGTGGTCTCGGTCTCGAGGTACTCGTAGCCGGTGAAGACCGTCTCGCCGAGCGCGCGGAAGTCGCCGTAGACCGAGAGGTCGGCGAGCGTGGTCTTCTTTGCCTTTGCGTCGGCCTTCGCCATAGTGCGCTGCTGCAGCATGAGCGTGTCGAACGCGTCGCGGTCGATCGTCAGGCCGGCCTCTTCCGCGATCTCGAGCGTCAGGTCGATCGGGAATCCGAAGGTGTCATGAAGCAGGAAGGTCGTGTCGCTCGGCAGTTCAGCCTTGCCCTCGTCCTTCGTCTTCAGCACCGCGAGGTCGAGGATCTGCGTTCCGCTCGCGAGGGTGCGCAGGAATGCCTCTTCCTCACCGAGCGCGAGGCGCTCGATGCGGTCGTAGCCGGAAGCGACCTCCGGGTAGGAGGCCTTCATGGCATCGCGGGATGCCGGGAAGAGCTCCGCAAAGCTGGGTGCGTCGACCCCGAGCAGGCGCATCGCGCGAACCGCGCGGCGCATCAGGCGACGGAGGATGTAGCCGCGACCCTCGTTCGAAGGCGTCACGCCGTCGGACATGAGCATGAGCGAGGAGCGCACGTGGTCGGCAATGACGCGCATGCGCACGTCATCGTCGTGGTTCGCACCGTACCGGCGACCGGCGATCTCGGCTGCACGATCGAGAACCGGACGCACCTGGTCGGTCTCGTACATGTTCTCGACACCCTGCTTGATGAACGCAACGCGTTCCATGCCCATGCCGGTGTCGATGTTCTTCTTCGGCAGTTCGCCGAGGATGTCGAAGTTCTTACCCGAGCCCTCGCCGCGAAGGTACTGCATGAAGACGAGGTTCCAGATTTCGACGTAACGGTCGTCATCCGTCGCCGGTCCGCCGTCCGCGCCGTACTCGGGTCCGCGGTCGAAGAAGATCTCCGAACACGGGCCTGCGGGTCCCGGCTGCCCGGTCGACCAGTAGTTGGTGTCCATGTCGAGACGCTGGATGCGCTCGTCCGGAAGTCCCGCGACCTGCTTCCAGTAGCGGATGGCTTCGTCGTCGTCCTTGTAGACGGTGACCCAGAGGTCCTTCTCGTCGAAGCCGAAACCACCATCGGCTTCGGATGACGTGAGCAGCTCCCAGGCGTAGGCGATTGCCTGCTCCTTGAAGTAGTCGCCGAACGAGAAGTTGCCATTCATCTGGAAGAACGTGCCGTGGCGCGGGGTCTTGCCGACTTCCTCGATGTCGAGGGTCCGGATGCACTTCTGCACGCTCGTCGCACGGGGGTAGGGAGCGGGCACGAGACCGGTCAGGTACGGAACAAACGGCACCATGCCGGCGACGGTGAAGAGCAGCGTCGGGTCGTCGCTGACGAGTGAGGCCGATGGAACGACGGTGTGACCGCGGTCCCCGAAGAAAGTGAGCCAGCGGCTTTGGATGTCAGCGGTCTGCATGGAGTCCTGTTAGGTACGAGTGCGAAGCGGCGATGGTCGCCGCGTGAAAAGTGAGGAGAAGCGTTACTTGACGCGCTTGCTGAGGTCAGCGATGACGTCCTCAGCCTCGGCGACGGCCGAGCGCAGCTCGGATTCACGCTGCTTGTACCCGTCGACGACGGCGCCGCCGAATTCGCGCGCCTTGCTCTGGGCGTCGTCGAAGAACTGCTTTCCCTTGGGGGTCTGGGCGACCTGGTGCGCGGCGACAAAGCCGATTCCAACTCCGACGACGAGCAGCACGAGGTTCTTCATGGAAATCTCCCTGTTGGTAGTCCGATCGGCAAAGCGCCGTAACCAATCCAGCTTACTTCTTCGAGCGCCGTCGTTCGCAGCAGCGCCGTTTCCAGCAGCGCCGTTTCCAGCAGCGCTCTATGCCGCCCGCGCTGGAGTTAAGCACGAAGGGCGAACCACCTCTCGGTGATTCGCCCTTCGCGGCTGAAGCTGAGACTAGCGAGCTGCGTAGTACTCGACGACGAGCTGGACTTCACAGGTCACGGGGACCTCTGCACGCTTCGGGCGGCGCACGAGGCGGGCCTGGAGCTTGTCGATCTCGACTTCGAGGTAGCCGGGGGTCTTCGGCAGAACGTCGACGTGACCGCCGGCTGCTGCTACCTGGAAGATCTCCATTGCTTCGCTCTTCGCCTTGACGTGAATGAGCTGTCCCGGCTTGACGCGGAACGAGGGGCGGTCGACGAGCTGGCCGTCAACGAGAATGTGACGGTGCACAACCATCTGGCGAGCCTGGGCGGTCGTGCGGGCGATTGCCGAACGAACGATCAGTGCATCGAGACGCATTTCGAGCTGCTCGACGAGGTTCTCACCGGTCAGGCCGGCGGTCTTGCGTGCCTCTTCGAACTGGATCTTGAGCTGGGCCTCGCGGATGCCGTACTGGGCACGCAGGCGCTGCTTCTCGCGCAGACGGACGGCGTAGTCGCTGTCCTGCTTGCGCTTGGTGCGGCCGTGCTCACCCGGAGCGTACGGACGCTTCTCGAGGTACTTGGCTGCCTTCGGCGTCAGGGCGATGCCGAGAGCGCGCGACAGGCGGGTCTTGCTACGGGTACGTGACTTGGTAGACACAGTGTCCTTTTCTCTAAGTTAGTAGTGGTAATCCCGGCCTCTCGCGCACACGCATGTGCGCGCAGCAGGATCTCCGGTGTAATTCAGAGGGATTGGCCGCGGAGACTGGTCGGCTACAGACCACAACTCCTTGATCGGGAATCCGCAGCAGCCGTGCGCGAAAACCAGATGTTAGGCAGCGACCAGAGTAGCACACTGTCGTGGCGCCTCCAGCAGCAACCGACCTGTGTTTCAGCGGCTATTTACCGCGAACGATTCGCCGGAGCTTTGCCCAGCGAGCAGAGATCTCCCGCTCGTTGCCGTGCTCGGTCGGCTGGTAGTACCGCTCCCCCAGGATCTCGGTCGGCGGGTACTGCTGCTCGAGCACACCGAGGTCGGCGTCGTGCGGGTATTTGTAGCCCTTGCCGTGCCCGAGGCGCTTAGCCCCGGCGTAGTGCGCGTCACGAATGGGCTTCGGAACGCGTCCGATCTTGCCGGCGCGAACGTCGGCGATCGCGCGGTCGATACCGAGGTAGGACGCGGGTGACTTCGGCGCGGTCGCGAGGTAGACGACAGCCTGGGCGAGCGGAATGCGACCCTCGGGCATTCCGATGAACTGCACGGCATCAGCGGCAGCTACCGCAATGACGAGAGCCTGCGGGTCGGCGAGCCCGATGTCTTCTGAGGCACTGATGATCACCCGGCGCGCAATGAAACGCGGGTCTTCGCCCGCCTCGATCATCCGGGCCAGGTAGTGCAGTGCGGCGTCGGCATCCGAACCACGGATCGACTTGATGAAGGCGCTGATGACGTCGTAGTGCTCGTCGCCGTTGCGGTCGTAGCGAAGCAGCGCGCGGTCGACGGCGAGCGAAACGATCTCGGCGGTGATGACCGGCTTCTGTGGCTCGTCGCCATCATCGTCGTCTTCGTCTGGCTCGGCATCCGAATCCGAGTTCTCGGAGGGCCCGGTCCCGCCGGCCGAAGCGCTCAGAGCGGATGCCTCGAGAGCGGTGAGCGCCCGGCGAGCGTCGCCGGACGCGAGGTGGATGATCGTCTCTTTCGCGGCGTCCTCGAGCACGAACCTGTTGTCGAGGCCGCGCGGGTCGGTGACGGCGCGGTCGATGACCACCGCGAGGTCGTCATCCGTCAGCTGCTCGAGTGTGAGCAGAAGCGAACGGGACAGCAGCGGGGAAATGACCGAGAACGACGGGTTCTCGGTGGTCGCAGCGACGAGGATGACCCACCCGTTTTCGACGCCGGGCAGCAGCGCATCCTGCTGGGCTTTCGAGAACCGGTGGATCTCGTCGAGAAACAGTACCGTCGAGATCCCGTACAGGTCACGCTGGGACAGCGCCTGCTCCATGACCTTTCGAACGTCGGCTACTCCCGCGGTGACAGCGGACAGCTCGACGAAATTGCGGCCGGACGAGTGCGCCACGACCTTGGCGAGCGTCGTCTTTCCGGTTCCGGGAGGTCCCCACAGGATGATCGAAACCGAACCCTGCTCCCCCGTCTTGTCGGTGGCGAGGCTGACCAGCGGTGAACCCTTGCCGAGCAGGTGCCGTTGCCCGGTGACCTCGTCAAGGGAGGTCGGCCTCATGCGCACGGCGAGAGGCGTTGCCCCGGTGCGGAGTCCGGGCTGGGGATTCATACTCGCAATCGTAGACGCGGCCCCCGACGTCGTCCCGCCCGCCGTCCCATCGTTACGCCGCTTCACATTTACGGTGGGCATTTGGTCGGGTCAGTGCCCGCCCCGTAAAGTTCATGCGGGGCGATCGCCCACACCGCTCTCTGGAGGAACCGTGGCACCGAGCAAGAACCAGGAACGCGAAGCACGTGAGGCGCGCGAGCGACTCAAGCGATACAACGCGCGCCAGGCCGTCCACACCCACCAGACGAAGCGCCGGGTCCGCGACAACATCATTGCGGCCGTCGCCGTCGTGATCGTCGTCGCCGCGGCAGCCGCCGTGCAGATCTCCTTCTTCACCGTCGGTCCCGGCACACCGACGCCCGAGCCGAGCGCGAGTGCGAGCGCAACACCGAGCGCTGCCCCCGAGGCCAACGTCGGTGACGTTCCCGATCCATCCGTTGCCGAGGCCCGCGAGTGGACCGGTGAACTGACGCTCAACTCGACCAAGCTCGGCTTCACCCTCGATGGCGTCGGATCGCCGCAGGCTGTCGCATCGTTCGTGCAGGACGCCAAAGACGGCTACTTCATCGACAAGACCTGCCACCGCCTCGTCGATAACGCCTCGGCCGGTCTCATCCAGTGTGGGTCGCTCGACGGAGTCGGCGGCTCGGACCCCGACTACTCCTACGGTCCGGTTGAGGCCTACCCGGAAGACGGAATCTACGAGGTCGGAACCATCGCCGTCGCCCGCATCCAGGACCAGGGCTACAGCGAGGGACACCAGTTCTTCATCGTCTTCGGCGAAGCAACCCTTCCGGCCGACACCGCCGGCGGATACACCGTGATCGGCAAGGTCACGTCGGGAATCGACGGTCTCGTTACCGACATCGTCGACGGCGGGCTCACCGAGTCAGTAGCCGACTCCGGCGACGGAACGCCGAACGTTGCCACCACAATCGCGGCCCTGACAGTCAAATAACGCTAACCATCGAGTAACGAGGGCGCGCGGGTGCCACGAGCCTTAGTAGGCTGGTGGCCGGTCGGTTGCAGGTTTCCAGACCCCAACAGCAAGGTGAATACACGTGGTATCTAACGATCAGGCTCCCTGGGGCCGCGTCGACGAGACAGGCACTGTCTTCGTTCGCGAGGAATCAGGCGAACGAGCGGTCGGCCAGTACCCCGACGGGACTGCCGAAGAAGCTCTCGCCTATTTTGAGCGCAAGTACACCGAACTCGCCGGGCAGGTAACCCTGCTCGAGCAGCGCGCAAAGCGCGGAGCTCCGGCGGCAGACATTGCCAAGACGGTCAAGACGCTCCTCGCGACGGTCGCAACGGCCAACGCCGTCGGTAACCTCGCCGCGCTCACCACGCGACTCGAAGCCCTGAGCGGAACCGTCTCCGAGCTGACCGAAAAGCAGTCCGAAGAGGCAAAGGCGGCGGTCGACGCCGCCATTGTCGAGCGCACCGCCCTCGTCGTCGAGGCCGAAACGCTCGCAGCGCAGGACCCGGCGAAGGCGCAGTGGAAGCAGGTCACGGCCGCCATCGACGACATTTTCGCTCGCTGGCAGAAGCACCAGGCCGACGGCCCGCGTCTTCCGAAGAACGAGGGCAACGAACTGTGGAAGCGTTTCCGCGCCGCCCGCACGACGATCGATACCCACCGCAAGGCGTTCTTCTCTGAACTCGACGGAGCCCACCGCGACGCCCGCACCCGCAAGCAGGCCCTCGTCGAACAGGCAGAGGCCCTGATCCCCAAGGGTGTCGACGGCATCCCTGCCTACCGTGCACTTCTCGACGAGTGGAAGCTCGCGGGTCGCGCCGGCAAGAAGATCGACGATTCGCTGTGGGCCAAGTTCAAAGCGGCCGGCGACGAGCTGTACTCGGCCAAGTCCGAGATCGACGCGAAGGACAACGTCGAGTTCGAGGCGAACCTCGCGCTGAAGCTCGAGCTGCTGACCGAGGCAGAGCCACTCATCAACGCCACGGACCGCGCAAAGGCGAAGGAATCGCTGTTCTCGATCCAGCGTCGCTGGGACAAGATCGGTAAGGTCCCGCGCGACAAGGTCAAGACGATCGAAGATCGCCTTCGCAAGGTCGAGACCGCCGTCAAGAAACTCGACGAGGATCACTGGCAGAAGTCCGACCCCGAAAAGGTCGCGCGCTCCGAGGGACTCGCCAGCCAGCTCACCGACGCTATCGCGAAGCTCGAGCGTGAGCTCGCCGACGCTGAGAAGTCCGGCGACAAGAAGAAGATCGCCGACGCCAAGGAAGCCCTTGACGCCCGCAAGCTCTGGCTCGGCGTTATCAACCGCTAACGCGCTCGTTCAGCTGGCCCGCTTCGGCGGGCCAGCTGTCGTTAACACCCGACTTTCGGTTGGGCGCTGTCGTTCGGCATCCTCCACAGCGGGCCGGTTTCAACACATTGCCGAAGACCATCCGCGCGACTCCCCCGGAGTCGCATCGTAGAGGCATGACCAGGCTCGAACCCGTCCTCAGCCCGGCGACACTTCCCCTCGCCGAGTTGTACGCTGCCCGGAACGACGGTGACCTCTATTCGGTCGACGAGTGCTTCAGTCCGATCGATTCGTTGGAGTCGGTCGCAGCACGGGCCGCGGCCGTGCGAGCGATCTCGTCGGAGCGCCTGATCGCCGAACGGGACACCGCCGCGTGGATCCGGGGAGCGCGGGAGCTGCCACCGTCCCTCCACACCTACTGCGCGAGTACGTCTGCGCGCACCCGGTCGTTGTCGCGACGCGCGATCGTGCGCGAAGTGGTGATCGACGACGGCGAGATCGAACTCATCGCCGGAATGCCGGTGACAACCGCGCTGCGGACCGCGCTCGACATCACCAGGCACAGCCTGCGATTCGACGACGAGGCAGCGCAGCTCGTGCGCCGCCTGCTCGACCTCGGTGAACACTCGCTCGGCCAGTGCGTGCGCGAACTCGGCCGTCGACCGAACCTCCCGGGCAAGAAGCGCGCTATCGTGCGACTACAGATCGCCCTCGAACTACCACTGCCCAGTCGGGCACTGCCCGGTCGTGCGGACGCCTAGCCGGAGTTGACCCGGTATACGTCGTAGACCGCATCGATTCGCCGCACAGCGCTGAGAACGCGGTCGAGGTGAGTGGTGTCTCCCATCTCGAAGACGAAGCGGCTGAGCGCGAGACGCTGGTTGGAGGTCGACACCGTCGCCGAGAGGATGTTGACGTGGTTCTCGCTGAGAACCCGCGTGACGTCGGACAGCAGTCCGGACCGGTCGAGTGCTTCGACCTGGATCTGCACGAGGAACACACTCTTCGAGGATGCCGCCCACTCGACGTCGATGATGCGTTCCGGTTCGAGCAGGAGTGACTTGACGTTCTTGCAGTCGCCCCGGTGAACCGACACCCCCGCGCCGCGGGTGACGAATCCGACGATCTTGTCGCCGGGAACCGGGGTGCAGCACTTGGCGAGTTTGACGAGGATGTCGGGGGCGCCACGCACGAGCACCCCGGAATCGCTGTTGCGCAATTCACGAGCGCGACCCTTCGGAGCAAACGAGAGTTCGGAGTCTTCGTTCTCAGACTCGGTCGAAATCGACGCGACGACCTTTTCGATGACCGACTGCGTGGAGACGTGGCCCTCGCCGACCGCGGCGTACAGCGCCGAGACATCGTCGTAGCGCATCTGGGCAGCGACATCCGCAAAGGAGTCCTGGTTCATCAGCTTCTGCAACGGCAGGTTCTGCTTGCGCATCGCGCGAGCGATCGCATCGCGACCCTGCTCGATCGCCTCGTCGCGGCGTTCCTTCGTGAACCAGCCGCGAATCTTGTTGCGTGCGCGAGGGCTCTTGACGAAATTCAGCCAGCCCTGGCTTGGACCCGCGTCCGGGTTCTTCGAGGTGAAGACCTCGACCGAGTCACCGCTCTGCAGTTCGCTCTCGAGCGGTACGAGCCGACCGTTGACCTTTGCACCCATTGTGCGGTGCCCGACCTCGGTGTGTACGGCATAGGCGAAGTCGACCGGGGTTGCACCGGCGGGGAGCCCGATGACCTTGCCCTGCGGCGTAAAGACGTAGACCTCTTTTGCGCCGATTTCAAAGCGAAGTGAATCGAGGAACTCGCCCGGGTCATCCGTCTCGGCCTGCCAGTCGGAGATGTGCGCGAGCCAGGCCATGTCGCCGTCGTCGTGCAGTTCTGCGGCCGACGCACCCTTACCGCCGTTGACGCGATCCTTGTACTTCCAGTGCGCGGCGACACCGAACTCGGCGCGCTGGTGCATCTCCTGGGTACGGATCTGGATCTCGACGGCACGGCCCTGCGGACCGATTACGGTCGTGTGCAGCGACTGGTACAGGTTGAACTTCGGCGTCGCGATGTAGTCCTTGAAGCGACCGGGAATCGGGTTCCAGCGTGCGTGGATCGATCCGAGCACGGCGTAGCAATCGCGCACCGAGTTCACCAGCACGCGAATGCCGACGAGGTCGTAGATCTCGTCGAACTCGCGGCCTCGTACGATCATCTTCTGGTAGATCGAGTAATACTGCTTCGGGCGACCGGCGACCGCACCCTTGATCTTCGACGACTTGAGGTCGTCGTTGACCGAGTCGATGACGTTCTGCACGAACTGCTCGCGCTGCGGGGTGCGCTGCTTGACCAGGTTTTCAATCTCGACATAGAGCTTCGGGTGCAGCACCGAGAACGACAGGTCTTCGAGTTCCCACTTGATCGTCTGGATACCGAGGCGGTGCGCGAGGGGCGCATAGATCTCGAGAGTTTCCTGCGCCTTGCGGTGCGCGTTCTCGGTGGGAACGAAGCCCCAGGTGCGCGCGTTGTGCAGGCGGTCGGCGAGCTTGATCACCAGGACGCGGATGTCCTTCGACATCGCGACCACCATCTTGCGAACGGTCTCGGCCTGGGCGCTGTCGCCGTACTTGAGCTTGTCGAGCTTGGTGACACCGTCGACGAGCATCGCGATTTCGTCGCCGAAATCCTTGCGCAGCATGTCGAGGGTGTAGTCGGTGTCTTCGACCGTGTCGTGGAGCAGAGCCGCGGCCAGAGTCTTCGAACCGATGCCGAGGTCGGCCAGGATCTGGGCGACGGCGACAGGATGCGTGATGTACGCCTCGCCGCTCTTGCGCTTCTGTCCGCGGTGGGCAAGCTCCGCCGCGGCGTACGCGCGCTCGATGAGCGCAACATCGGCCTTCGGGTGATGAAGGCGGACGGTCTTGATGAGGCGATCGACCGCTCCGGCCGGCTGGGCGCGCGAGAAAATACGCGGGATCAGGCTGCGAAGCGAGGCCGTAGTCGGGGTGGTTTCAGTCAAAGGTGACGCCTCCAAGACACCAGTCTAAAGGTCGCGAGTGTCGTGGTCTGACCGCGCCACTACGCCGCCAGCGGACACCCATTCGTCCATCCCGCCGACGACGTTGATGACGGTGTAGCCGGCACGATCGAGCCGAGCGCTGACGCTCTGGGAGCGCTGGCCGGTCTGGCAGATGATGAGCAGGGTGCGCTCGATCGGGAGTTCCGACATCCGCTCGGCCAGTTGCGACATCGGCAGGTTCACTGCCTGTGGCGCGTGCCCGTCGGCCCACTCATCCGGTTCGCGGACGTCGACGAGTACGCTGTCGCCGGCAGAAAGCGAAATGGCTTCGGCCGCGCTGATCTGCTCGAGATCAGCGCGACCGAAGCCGAAAATCACAGCGGTACTACCTGACGGCGCCGCTGGCCTGCTTGGCCTGCGTGACCCGGATCTCGCGCTTCTTCAGCTCCGGCTCACCCTCGCGCATCTGCGAGTAGAGCGGCGCGGCGATGAAGATCGTCGAGTAGGTGCCGATGAGGATACCGATGAACAGCGAGAGCGCGATGTCGCGGAGCGTTCCGGCACCGAGCACGTAGGCACCGATGAACAGGATCGCACCGACGGGCAGCGCGGCAACAACACCGGTGTTGATCGAGCGAACCAGCGTCTGGTTCACCGCGAGGTTCACCGATTCGGCGAAAGTGCGACCCGATTCCGGGCCGTCTTCCGTCGTGTTCTCACGGATCTTGTCGAACACCACGACGGTGTCGTAGAGCGAGTAACCGAGGATCGTCAGGAACCCGATAACAGCGGATGGCGTGATCTCGAACCCGAGGATTCCATAGACGCCGGCCGTGATGACGATGTCGTGCAGCAGCGACACGATTGCCGCGATCGACATCTTCCAGGTACGGAAGTACAGCGCCATCACGATGGCCGCAAGGATCACGAACACGATGAGTGCGCGGATTGCAGAGCCGGTGATGTCAGCACCCCACGACGGACCGATGAAGGATGCCGTGACGTTCGTTCCCGCATCGACGTTATACGCCGTCGCAAGAGCGTCGACGAGGCTGTCCGACTCTTCCTGTGACAGCTGGTCGGTCTGGATGCGGACGGCGTCGTCACCGACGACGGACACGCGCGGAGTCGCCTCCGGGACGACCTCGTTGACGGTGTCGATCGCGATCGTCTGGTCGACCGTGCCGTCGGAGGCGACACCGGCGACCTGGAACTCGGATCCACCGGTGAACTCGATACCGAGGACGAATCCACCGCGGGCGGCCGGGATGATGACCGAAGCCAGGATCATCAGCGTTGCGACGATGTACCAGACCTTGCGGCGACCGACGAAGTTGTAGGACTTCTTTCCGGTGTACAGGTCGTTACCGAACTGGGCGAAACTGAAGCGGGCCATCAGGCGTCCTTCCCGTCGGTGTTCGTATCGGACTTCTTGGTGGTGTTCTTTCCACCGCGAACCGTCGGCTGGACGGTCGGCTCGACGGTCGCGATGCCGGCTGCCTTGCGCTCCGCGATGGTCTGGCGCTTTGCTGCCTCGCGAGTGGCTCCGGCCTTGGTTCCGGTGGGAACGGTTGTCCGGAACTGGGCACGACCACGGTAGACGGCACCGAGGGCGTTCGGGTCGAGCCCGCTCGCCTTGTGTCCGGCCTGGAAGTACTTGGTCGTTGCGAGCAGTTGCAGCACGGGGTGGGTGAACAGCACGACGATGATGACGTCGATGACCGTTGTCACACCGAGCGTGAGCGCGAACCCGCGGACGTTACCGATGGCGAGTACGAACAGCACTACCGCGGAGAGCAGGTTGACGGTCTTGGCGGCGAAGATCGTGCGGAGCGCACGTTTCCACCCGGCTTCGACCGCGGAGACGAGCATCCGCCCGTCTCGCAGTTCGTCACGTATTCGCTCGAAGTAGACGATGAACGAGTCGGCCGTGAATCCGATTGCGACAATCAAACCGGCAACACCGGCCAGCGACAGCCGGTACCCCTCTCGCCACGACATGATGACGATCACGAAGTAGGTAATGACTGCTGCGACGACGAGCGAGGCAACCGTCACCAACCCGAGAAGGCGGTATTGGAACAGCGAGTAGATGATGACGAGGATCAGGCCGATGAGACCGGCGATGAGGCCGCTCGCAAGCTGGGTCGATCCGAGAGTCGCCGAGATGACCTCGGAGCTCTGCACCTGGAAGCCGATCGGCAGTGCACCGAACTTCAGCTGGTCGGCGAGTGCCTTTGCGCTCTCCTGGTCGAACGAACCGGTGATCTGCGGTTTACCGTCGCTGATCACCGCGTTGGTGGATGGCGCGGAGATCACCCGGCCATCGAGAACGATGGCGAAGCGGTTGCGAACGGCGTCGGTGTTCAGGTAGCCGTAGAGGCGGGTCGTGACGTCAGCGAACTGCTGGGTTCCCTCGCCGTTGAAGACGATGTTGACTGCCCACTGGCCCGTCGACGCACCCTGGCTGTTGGTGACGATGCCGCTGGTGGCATCCGCAATCGTCGAACCGGCGACCTCTGTCGGGCCGAGGATGTACTTGTAGCTTCCATCGGCTTCACAGGTCACGAGGGGCTCATCCGCCGGAGCGACATTCGAGCCGGCATCGAGGTCGGCACAGTCGACGTTGGTGTACTCGTCGAGCAGCGCCGGAGTGATCCAGTTCTGGTCGCTCGCGTCGGTCGGGGCAACGCTCGGCGTGCTCTCGAGCGACGACGACGGAAGCGGAGTCGGTGTCGGCGACGAGGTCGACGTTCCGTCGTCTCCTACGGCGCTGGTCGACGCGACGTCGGTGAGAAGCACCGGACGGAACTCGAGCTTCGCCGACGACTGGATGCGGTCCTTGGTGGCCTGGTCGGGCACACCCGGCAGCGAGACAATGATGTTCTTGTCGCCCTGCGTGGTGATCTCGGCTTCACTCACACCGCTCGCGTCAACGCGCTGGCGGATGATTCCCACCGCCTGGTTGAGCTGCTCGGCCGTGACCGTCTGGCCGCTCTCGAGCTTCGGCTCGAGGGTGATTTGCGTTCCACCTTCGAGGTCGAGCGCGAGCTTCGGGGTCCAGGTCCAGTCGAGTGCGGCTACGCCGTACCCGGTGAGGCCGACAAGGCCAAGTGTGATCACTCCGAGCCAAGCGAGTGATCGCCAGGCCTTCTTGACCGGTGTCGTTCTTGCCACCTAAGAACTCAGCTTTCTATATGCGTGGCGGCAGTCTGCGCGCCACGGTCGAGGCCGCCCGGCGAAAGCCGGGCGACTGTAGGCCCAATAGTTACTCGTCGACCTTTTTGGTCGTACGACGAGCGGCCGGCTTCTTGACCGGCTCTTCTGCGACGACTGCGTCGCTTGCATCGGTATCTACGGTTGAAACTCGTTCGCCGAATTCCGGCTCGCTCGCGTTGAGAGCTTCGCGCTCTGCCTCTTCGCGGTTGGCGCGCTCCATCGCCTCTTCGACCGAGCGGGGCTCGTCAGAGTCGGTGGCGTCGCCAGCGGTGACGACCTTGGCGATCGTCTGGCTGTGGACCTTGACGATGGTTCCGGGGGTGATCTCGAGTTCTGCGGTGCTCGCTACTTCGTCGATCGAGATGAGGGTTCCGAACAGACCGAAGTTGGTCATCACCTCGGCGCCGGGAACGATCTTCGACTTGAGGTCTTCGACCTGGGCCTTGCGCTTACGGCTGTTGCGGAACATAAAGAAAATGAGAACGCCGAGGATGGCGAACATTGCGATCGATAGGGGATCAAAACCTGCAGGCATGCTGGAAACCTTTCAAAAAGTCTGGTGGGCCGCGTCAGTCTATGGGACGAGCATGAAGGACCATTGTGAATTATAGGTCATCCCCGAAGAGGGTTCCGCTGTCTCGCTCGAGGCCGAAGTGTTTCCACGCTGCCCTGGTCGCCACCCGACCGCGCGGTGTGCGGGTCAGAAGGCCAATTCGCACCAAAAAGGGCTCGACAACCGACTCGATTGTCTCCGGCTCTTCTCCGACCGAGACGGCGAGAGTGCCGAGTCCAACCGGGCCGCCGTCGAATCTCGAGAAGATGATGTTCATCACTGCGCGGTCGAGCCGGTCGAGACCCAGCTCATCGACGTCGTACAGGGTGAGCGCAGCGTTGACGGCATCGAGTCCCGATTCGCCGTTGACGAGCGCGTAGTCGCGCACGCGGCGCAGCAGTCGATTGGCAATTCGCGGGGTGCCTCGGCTGCGGCCGGCGATCTCAGCGAGCGAGCGGCGGTCGATGTCGAGCTCGAGAAGCGCCGCGGCGCGCACGAGTACCTGTTCGAGTTCCGCTTCGTCGTAGAACTCGAGGTGCGCCGTGAAGCCGAATCGGTCGCGCAACGGGTTCGGAAGCAGCCCGGAGCGTGTCGTTGCGCCAACGAGGGTGAACGGGGCGAGATCGAGCGGAATGGAGGTCGCCCCGGCTCCCTTTCCCACCATGATGTCGATGCGGAAGTCCTCCATCGCGAGATAGAGCATTTCTTCTGCGGCCCGGGTCATCCGGTGGATCTCGTCGATGAACAGCACTTCGCCAGGCACGAGAGACGACAGGATCGCCGCGAGGTCGCCGGCGTGCTGGATGGCGGGACCGCTCGAGAGTCGCAGCGGACGGCCGCTCTCGTGGGCGATGATCATCGCGAGGGTGGTTTTTCCGAGACCGGGAGGGCCGGCAAGCAGGATGTGGTCGGCCGTGCGGTTCTGCAGCGCGGCCGCCTGCAGCAGCAGCTGTAGCTGTCCGCGCACCTTGGCCTGGCCGACAAACTCGGCCAGCGATTTGGGCCGAAGCGCTCCCTCGAACGCGAGTTCGGCATCCGACTCCGGAACCGGAAGCACAACACGCGAGGACTCGATGCCCGCGACGTCGCCCGGCGCGAAGTCGTTCACGAGTTAGTCCCGGCGAACTGCTGCGGACCGAGGTTCGCGAGGGCGAGCCTCAGCAGGCTCGGCACCGATGCCACCTCGGCGGCGCTCGCGTTTGCGGCAGCGTCTTCGACGGCCTGGATAGCCACCCGCTCCTGCCAGCCGAGACCGATGAGCGCAACGATGACGCTCTGGTTCACCGACGTGCTCGAGTGGCCGGCCGCGGTCTGCTGCACGAACGTAAGCTTTCCGGCCAGCGAGATCACGATGAGCTTCGCCGTCTTCGGACCGATACCGGACACCTTGCGGAAGGCCGCATCGTCTTCCATCGCGACCGCGCGAGCGATCTCTGCCGGAGTGAGTACGGCGAGAACGCCCATCGCCGACCGGGGGCCAACCCCGGTCACTCCGCGCAGGAAGTCGAAAACGGCGAGAGCATCGGCCTCGGCGAAGCCATACAGGCTCAGGTCGTCTTCGCGGACGATGAGTGCGGTTTTTACAGTGGCCTCGGAACCGACCCGCAGGGTGAGGGCGTGGGTGGGGGTCACGTGAACCGCGAGCCCCACTCCCCCGACCTCAATGACGGCGGTCGTTCCTGAGGCGGCGAGGACGGTGCCGCGCACGGAAGAAATCATGATCCAAGCCTACGAGTGCCCGCCGACTTCTCAGCCGACCGCCACGCCTTCTGCGCGGGCGTCAGCGCGCCTTTCAACGGCACTGCGACCGTGCGGGACGGAAGCGCGGGGGCGTTGTCAGCGGCGGCCTGCAGCGGGGTGCGCCAGGCGTGGCAAATGGCGAGGGCGAGGGCGTCCGCGGCATCCGCGGGGTTGGGCGCCGACTCCAGGCCGAGGATTCGCGCGACCATCAGCCCGACCTGCTTCTTGTCGGCCGAGCCGTAGCCGGTCACCGCTGCCTTGACCTCGCTCGGCGTGTGCAGGCCGACGCGGAGTCCGCGAGAGGCGGCGGCGTGCATCGCAACGCCGCTGGCCTGCGCTGTGCCCATCACGGTGCGGAGGTTGTGCTGCGCAAAGACGCGTTCGAGAGCGACCGCCTCCGGGCGGTACTCCTCGATCGCGTTCGCGATTCCGGTTCCGATCGCGAGCAGGCGCTGTTCGAGCGCCAGGTCAGTGGGCGTGCGAATGACACCGACGAACACGAGGGTCGCCTTGCGGGTCGCCGTGACGTCGACAATGCCGACGCCACACCGGGTGAGGCCCGGGTCGATCCCGAGCACCCGGACCGACACGACTACTCGTCTTCGTCGAGCTGCGCCTGGACGTCCGCGGGGATGTCGAAATTCGCGAAGATGTTCTGCACGTCGTCGGAGTCTTCGAGCGCGTCGATGAGGCGGAAGACCTTTTTCGCGGTTTCGAGGTCGACTTCGATCGTCAGGCTCGGCACGAACTCCGCCTCGGACGAGTCGTAGTCGATTCCGGCATCCTGCAGCGCCGTACGGGTCGCGACGAGGTGAGCGGTGTCGGTGATGACCTCGAAGCCCTGTCCCTTGTCGTTGACTTCTTCGGCTCCGGCGTCGAGGACGGCGAGCAGGATGTCGTCTTCGCTGATCTCATCGGTCTTGGTGATCGAGATGACACCCTTGCGAGTGAAGTTGTACGCGACACTTCCCGGGTCGGCCATTGCTCCACCGTTTTTGGTCATCAGCGACCGGACATCCGCTGCGGCGCGGTTCTTGTTGTCGGTCAGACATTCGATGAGCAGCGCTACGCCGTTGGGGCCGTAGCCCTCGTACATGATCGTCTGGTAGTCGACCGCTTCACCGAGCTGGCCGGAACCGCGCTTGACCGCGCGGTTGATGTTGTCGATCGGTACAGAGGTCTTCTTTGCCTTCTGGATCGCGTCGACGAGGGTCGGGTTACCGGAAAGGTCGGCTCCGCCGATCTTTGCAGCGACTTCGATGTTCTTGATGAGTTTGGCGAACGACTTTGCACGGCGCGAATCTTTGATCGCCTTCTGGTGCTTGGTGGTTGCCCATTTGGAGTGGCCTGACATGCTGAATATTCTAGCCAGCCGCCGGAGGGCTACTCCCCCGCCTCGCGGTCTCTCAGTCGATTCGGACGCCGGAGGAGCGCAGTTCGAGCTGCGCGAGTGCCTTCACCACCGTGGCATCGCCCCGACGCCAGGCCGCCATCGGGTCCGCATCGATCTGGGCGAGCGTGCCGATCTTCTGGGTCGCGAGGGCGCGCAGAGCGAGCAGGTCGACGTTGGCTCCGGCCTTCACCATCGACTTCGCGGTGCCGGCACGACGGGCGAATCTCACCCGCGGGATCAGCCAGACGATGAGGATCATCAGGATCGGCAATACCGCGATTCCGACCCCGAGGCCGGTCGCGAGGTTCTGCACGGCGACCTGCTGGGCCTGCCCGGCGCTCTCGAGCGCGCTGCCCGCGTCGCTCGCGCCGTCGAACGGTGCGCGGATGCCGGTGCCGATGAGTGGGACGTTACCGAGATCCGTACTCAGGTCGGTCATCGTCTGGCGGAACCCCGCGCCGGCTTCCTCCATCTGGATCCCGAAGTCGCTCAGGTCCATGATGAGCCGGTAGACGAACGTGCCGAGCCACACCCACGCCGCGATCGCGAGAAGCGCGAGCACGTCCCAAGTGATCTGGCGGACACGACGGGCACGAAAATCCGAGTAGAACTTCATGGGTTAACTATTGCTTAGTGCGCCGGCCGCGATCGCTCGCCCGTCGACGTAGCGATACCGGAACCCGACAATCACGATGGCGAGTGCGATCACTCCGGCCGCGATCCCGGCGAACAGGCTGATGGAGGGATTCACCAGGATGTCGTCGCGGTCGAGCAGGATCGCCGACGGGTCGGTGCGGTCGTACAGGATGTCGACCGCCTCGCCAACCTGGTGATCCGATTCTGCGTTCACCTGCGGCAGTTCGGCCTCGGCTGACGCGGCTTCGGTCTCGAACACCACGTGAGCGATGTATCTGAACTCGCCGTGATCCTCGCCGGGCAGCTCTCGCGCTTCGATGCTCACCACCCGCGCGACAGCCGGCTCGGCGTTCGCGAGCGTGCGCTCCGCGTAGTCGATTTGCTGCATCCCGTTGTAGACCATGAGCCAACCGACGAACAGCGTGAACGCCGCGAGCACGAACATAGCGAGCGCGCGGGTCCACGGGCCGACCCTGCGGCTGAAACGGTCGGCTACCACCGGTGATCCCCCACAACGTTCATGTGCCAACTATCCCTCATGATCGCGGAATCGAAGTCACTCCTTGGTCGAGTGCGAGCTCTGCGCCCTTCGACACGGCCCTGACGGGCCTGCTCAGGAACCGCGTATCGAGACCATCACCCGCGACCACTCGTTGGTCGAGTGCGAGCTCTGCGCCCTTCGACACGGCCCTGACGGGCCTGCTCAGGAACCGCGTATCGAGACCATCACCCGCGACACCGACTCTGGCGCGGCGCAGTCAGAGCCTGCGGTTCGACCGAACGATGAGCGCCCCGATGCCAAATCCCGCGCCGACACACAGCGCGAAGATTCCGGTGAAAAGGGTGAAGTACGGCCGCTGGGCGGCGCTCGCCTGGTTCTTCAGTATGTTCTGCGGGTCGGTACGGTCGTAAATGATCTCCACGGTCTCACCGATTGTGTACTCGGAGCTGTCAGTGCGGCCGGGCAGTTGCGCGGATTCGACGTCGCCGTCGATCGTTCGATACTGAACGAGGGGCGTGTAGACGGTCTTATCCGGTCCACGACGTCGATGTGAAATCGTTTCGGACACCTCGACGACCGTGGCGACCGCGACTTCTCCGTTGTCGAGCGCGTGATTAGTGCGAGCTACCGCCTGCCCACCCGTCACCGTCAGGACGCCGCCGAGAAACAGGCCCGCGAGCGACACGATCACAAATCCCTTGAGCCAGGTCAATCGGCCGCGATGGCGCGCTCCCGGGTAGCTGGTCATTCGGCCAACCCTCGCCGAACGCTCGAGATGATCGTCACGCGGAGCGGACTTTGTCCAGGAAGTACTCGTGGAAACGGGTCTCCCCCGTCACCTCGGGGTGAAACGACGTTCCGAGCAGGTTTCCCTGTTCGACGGCGACCATCCGACCGTCATCGAGGGACGCAAGAACCCGAACACCGGCCCCTACGCTTTCGACCACCGGAGCGCGGATGAACACCGCGTGCACCGGGACATCGCCGAGCGCCGGCACATCGAGATCGGTTTCGAACGAATCGACCTGCGAACCGAAGGCGTTCCGGCGCACCGCGACATCGAATCCACCGAGGCTCTGCTGCCCGTTGATCGAGTCGAGCACCGTGTCGGCGAGCATGATCAGCCCCGCGCAGGTTCCATAGACCGGAAGGCCGGATGCGATGGCCGCCTTGAGCGGTTCGGCAAGACCGAACAAACGACTGAGTTTGTCCATCACACTCGACTCGCCGCCGGGAATCACCAGCCCGTCGAGGGCCGCGATCTCCTCTGCACGACGCACCGGACGAGCATCGGCCCCGAGCCCGCCGAGCACCTGCAGGTGCTCACGAAAATCGCCCTGCAGCGCGAGCACGCCGATGACCGGCGTACTCACGAGAGGTCCGCCTGCTGGCTACCAGCCACGTTCGGAAAGACGGTGCGGTGCCGGGATGTCGGAGACGTTGATGCCGACGATCGCCTCACCGAGTCCGCGCGACACCTCGGCGATGACCGAAGCATCGTCGTAGAACGTCGTCGCCTTCACGATTGCTGCTGCGCGCGCTGCCGGGTTACCCGACTTGAAGATTCCCGAACCGACGAACACGCCGTCTGCTCCGAGCTGCATCATGAGTGCGGCATCCGCTGGGGTGGCGACGCCACCGGCGGTGAACAGCACAACCGGAAGCTTTCCGGTCTCGGCGATCTCGGCGACGAGTTCGTAGGGAGCCTGCAGTTCCTTCGCGGCAACGTACAGTTCGTCGCGGGTCATCGAAGTGAGCTTGTTGATCTCGCTCTTGATGGTGCGGATGTGGCGGGTCGCCTCGGAGACGTCTCCGGTTCCGGCTTCACCCTTCGAGCGGATCATCGCCGCACCTTCGGTGATGCGACGGAGCGCTTCGCCGAGGTTGGTTGCACCACAGACGAAGGGAACGTCGAACTTCCACTTGTCGATGTGGTTGATGTAGTCGGCCGGGCTGAGGACCTCGGACTCGTCGATGTAGTCGACCTTGAGTGCCTGCAGGACCTGCGCCTCGACGAAGTGCCCGATACGGGCCTTCGCCATCACCGGGATGGACACCTCGGCGATGATCGAGTCGATCAGGTCGGGGTCGCTCATGCGGGCAACCCCACCCTGCGAACGGATGTCGGCCGGTACGCGCTCGAGGGCCATGACGGCCACGGCGCCGGCGTCTTCGGCAATGCGGGCCTGCTCGGCGGTGACGACGTCCATAATGACGCCGCCCTTCAGCATTTCGGCGAGTCCACGCTTTACGCGGCTCGTACCCAGCTGGTCAGTAGTGCTGTCGCTCATAATTCCTAATTCTACGTGTGTCAGTTGGTCGGCCAGGCGGCGGCTATCTCGGCGCGGACTTCGCCGAGCAGCCGCGGTACAGCCTTGGTCTGGGCAATGATCGGAAAAAAGTTCGCGTCGAGCGCCCAGCGCGGCACGATGTGCTGGTGCAGGTGCTCGGCGATTCCCGCTCCGGCGACCCTGCCTTGGTTCATACCTATGTTGTACCCGTGCGCCTTCGACGTTTCGGTGAGAACCGTCATAGCCGTCTGCGTGAGGCTACCGATTTCGGCAACCTCTTCGGGAGTCGCGAGGTCATACGTCGACACATGGCGGTACGGGCACACGAGCAGGTGCCCGCTGTTGTACGGAAAGAGGTTCAGCAGAACGTAGGCGTACTTGCCGCGCGCGACGATGAGAGCCTTCTCGTCATCCATGCTCGGAGCGATGCAGAACGGGCAGGCGTCAGCCCCCGGCATCTGGCCGTTCTCGATGTAGGCGATGCGGTGCGGGGTCCACAGGCGCTGGAAGGCATCCGGAACCGCCGCGAACTCGTTGGAGGATTCGACGGTCGGCTGGCCTTCTCCGCCGTACTCGTGGCCGTCGTAGTCGGTAACCACTAGACCTGCGCCTTTGTCGCGATCGCGTCGGTGATGCGCGCAATGGCGTCGGCGATCGGGATGCCGTTCTCCTGCGTTCCATCACGGAACCGGAAGCTCACGGAACCCGCTGCGCGGTCTTCCTCTCCGGCGATGAGCTGGAACGGCACCTTGTCTTTGGTGTGGGTGCGGATCTTCTTCGCCATGCGATCACTCGAGATGTCGAGTTCTGCACGAACGCCCTTTGCCTTGAGCTGGGCGATGACGCCGCCGAGGTACTCCTCGTACGCTTCGGCGACCGGGATGCCGACGACCTGTACCGGGGACAGCCAGACCGGGAATGCGCCGGCATAGTGCTCGAGCAGGATCGCAAAGAAGCGCTCGATCGAACCGAGGAGCGCGCGGTGGATCATGATCGGCTGCTGCCTGGTTCCGTCGGCTGCGGTGTACTGCAGGTTGAAGCGCTCCGGCTGGTTGAAGTCGAGCTGCACGGTCGAGAGCTGCCAGGTGCGGCCGATGGCATCCATCGCCTGCACCGAGATCTTCGGACCGTAGAACGCCGCCCCGCCCGGGTCATCCACGAGGGTGAGACCGGATTCGTTGCCGACCTGGCGAAGCGTCTCGGTTGCTTCCTCCCACTGGGCGTCGGTTCCGACCGACTTCTGGGGGTCGCGGGTCGAGAGCTCGAGGTAGAAGTTGTCGAGGCCGTAACCACGCAGGGTTTCGAAGACGAACTCGAGCTGGCTCTTGATCTCGTCCTTGACCTGCTCGGGAGTGACGTAGATGTGCGCATCATCCTGGGTAAGGCCACGAACGCGGGTGAGGCCCTGGAGGGTGCCGCTCTTCTCGTAGCGATAGACCGTGCCGAACTCGGCGAGGCGAAGCGGGAGTTCGCGGTAGCTGCGTCCGCGGGCGTCGAAGATGAGGTTGTGGAACGGGCAGTTCATCGGCTTGAGGTAGTAGTCCTGGCCCTGCCGGGTGACGTGCCCGTCTTCGTCCTGCTCCTCGTCGAGGTGCATCGCGGGGAACATGCCGTCCTTGTACCACTGCAGGTGACCGCTGGTCTCGAACAGGGATCCCTTGGTGATGTGCGGGGAGTACACCTGCTCGTAGCCGTGTGCCACGAGGCGCTCGCGCATGTAGTTCTCGATCTCAGCGCGAACTACGCCACCCTTGGGGTGGAAGACCGCGAGACCGGAACCGATCTCGTCCGGGAACGAGAACAGGTCGAGCTCCTGGCCCAGCTTGCGGTGGTCACGCTTGGCGGCCTCTTCGAGTCGCTCCTGGTGCGCGCGGAGATCTTCCTTCGATGCCCAGGCGGTGCCGTAGAGGCGCTGCAGCTGCTTGTTCTTTTCCGAACCGCGCCAGTAGGCAGCAGCGGTGCGAACGAGCGCGTAGCCGTTGCCGATCTGTCGGGTGCTCGGCAGGTGGGGACCGCGGCACAGGTCTTTCCAGAACACTTCGCCGGTCTTGGCGTCGACGTTGTCGTAGATGGTGAGCTCTGCTCCCCCGACCTCGACGGACTCGTCGCCATCATCCGCTGAGCCGCCCTTGAGCCCGATGAGCTCGAGCTTGTAGGGCTCGTTGGCCAGTTCAGCGCGCGCCTCTTCTTCGGTGACTACGCGGCGCACGAAGCGCTGGCCCTGCTTGATGATGCGGGCCATTGCCTTGTCGATCGCCTTGACGTCCTCCGGGGTGAACGGAGTTTCGACGTCGAAGTCGTAGTAGAAACCATCGGTGATGGGCGGGCCGATTCCGAGCTTCGCGGCCGGGTTGATCGACTGCACGGCCTGGGCGGCAACGTGGGCTGCCGAGTGGCGCAGGATGTTGAGGCCGTCGGCGCTCGAAATCTCTACCGGCTCGACTGTGTCGTCGTCGGAGACCGTCGTCGCCAGGTCCCTCAGTTCGCCGTTGACGCGCATTGCAACGATGCTGCGCTCTGTGAATAGGTCGAATCCGGTTTTCTGGGCACTCATTTGTCCAACTTTAGTGGAGTTGCCGGATGCCGGAATCGCCGTTCGCTACCGGCTCGCCAGCGGCGCAGCGCGAGGAGCTACCTCGTCCGCGCGACGGTTTCTTCCCAGACGTATTCGCACACCGCATCCTCGGTGGCGAACACCAGCGGGTTCTTGTTTTTATCGACCGCCTGGTAGTACTCACCGCGACCACTCGGGCGATACAGCGTGTACGTATCGTCGTCCAGGGGAACGATCGTGTAGCTGGCCTCGGATACCTGGCCCGCGACGTACCAGAACACGATCCGCCTGGGCTTCAGGCCGATTTCTTCGAGTCGTGCGTGCAGCTCGACGTACTTCATGGCATCAATCCTTAGTCGACAATCAGCTTCAGGTAAGGCGGGTCTGCCTTGAGGTAGTAGTCAAAGCCCTCGGGGAAGTAATACTGCGTTCCCCCGCCCGGCTGACCGAACCACGGGGCCGTATCCCCCATTTTGACGTCATCCGGCAACTTGCGCACGACTTCGTACCGTCCGGTCGAGAAGTCGTCGCTGAGGCGGTCCGGCGGAAGCCCCTTCTGCTCAAACGGGGTACCGGGAGGTGCCGCAAACTGCCCTGAATCGCTTCCGGTCGGGCTGATTCGCTCGATGACCGAGTGATCGACCAGATCGTGGTCCTTGATCGTGCCGGGCTCAAAACCGTGGTCCTTCGGCCAATCCCACTTCGGATACCCGTCGTCGGTGAATCCGAGCAGGTTCTGATCGAGGAACTCGTCCCAGGTCTGGCCGTGCAGCGGGTCATAACCCACGTCACCGTTTTTGATGACCCCCGCTTCCATATCGCTCTTGAGCTCTGCCCTCAGCTCCGCGTCGGTGAGCCGGGTGGGCGGTAACGGAGGTTCCGGTTGTTTATCCGATGGCTTTGCGTCGGGATTCGGCTTCGGCTTGGGTGCCGGGTCTGCATCGGGCTTCGGCTTGGGCTTGGGGGCCGGAGTCGGGGAGCCGTGCAGGATGCGGTCGAAGAGGTCGTCGGCCTTCTTGAACAACGCCTTCAGCTTCTCCAGCAGGCTGGAGAGCTGCTTGCCCGAGCTGAGCAGCTTGGTGATCGACTTGCCAACGCGACCGACGAGCGACGCGACGCGGGTCGCGACCTGCTCGATGACGAGCGGAGTCGCGAGTCCGGCCGTGAGCACGAGTTCGGCAGCGTACGAGATAACAGCGCCGACGACCTCAGCGATCGCGTCACGAACGATGTCGTGCACGATCTTGACGATCGTCGAAGCGATTTCGAGCCCGACGGCCATTGCCTCGGCCCAGGATCCCGCCGCTCTGAGGTGCTTCTCGGCCTCGAGCTGGAACGCGAGGTAGGCCTGGATTGCCTCTCCGTCCATGTCGTCGAGGTCGCGGACGACGCGAGCCAGCTCATCGGCTGACTGCCCCATCTGTACGGCGACATTGGACCAGGTCTGCGAGAAGCCGGCGACTTCGCCGGCATCGCCGGTGAGATCGTTCATCCAGCCGCGCAGTGGCTCAACGTGTTCCATGACCCAGCCGAGGCCGGTGGCGATGAGCGACCCGAGCGGGTCAGAGACCATGGCCACCGTGTCAGCAACGGCAGAGAATGCGGCCATGCCGCCCTGAACCCAGTCTCCGCTTTCGATCGCGGCAATGAGTGATTCACCGTCTTCGAGCAGGAATGCTCCGGTGAACGGCGTTGAAACGTCGACTGATCCCGCGACGAGCGGATTGGTAGTCGTCATCCCCTAGATCTCACCGTCGAGTTCGGACTTCAGATCGTCGATTTCGGTGATGATGTCCTCTTCGAGGGTGGAGAAGTCACGACCGACTCCCTTGATCTCTCGCGCACTTCGCTCGACCATCCCTTTAGCGGATGCGAGCGTGAGCTGGGCGGCCGTTGACACGATGGTGGTCGGAAGCACGAGGAACGCGCACATGAGGCCGAACGCGCCCCCACCGAGGTTGATCGAACCTGCGGCATTCTGGGCGAGCGCGACATCCGCCGCAACGTTGTCTACCCTGCCGGCGTGATACGTGATCACGTCGAAGTCGATGGCAATTTCGTCTGACACTGTCTATCCCCCGTATGGATCGAACGTCGAAACGTCCTGGTGCTGGCTGTTAGACGTACTTGATGTCGGAGTCGACCGGTGCTGCCTTGGCGTTGCGTTCGGAGATCTCTTCGCGGAACCGCTCGGTGATCGACGACTCCTGGCCGAAAGCGTCTGCCGCGAGCTCAACAGCAAGTTCTCCCGCCTTGGCCGCCGCAGCACGGGATGTCGCCACGATCAACTTCGACAGCTCGCGTTCGCTGAGGTCCATCGCGTCGCTCGTGAGTTCGAGCCCCACGAGGCGACCGGAGGTATCCACCTCTACTTCGACCTCACCCTTGGGCGACTTCGCCTTGCCGCGAAGGGCATCCATCTCGATGCGAACGGCCGTGGCACGCTCGGCGCGCTGCTGCGCCTCGGCCACTTGCGCGTTCACTCGTGCCATTGCTTCGTCGGGTGAGCCCCACATGTTCGAACTAGAGTCCATCTCACTAACATATCCCCCTAACGGGTGACAGTGAAATTTTGTCGCCTGCGTGTCGTAATTCACAGGTATGAACTAAATTTCGAACGGGGTAGTGCAATTACCCGACGGGCGTGCGAGCACACCATCGCTCGGCAAGTGCAGACAGCGACGACGAGTCGAGCAGCCGGTTCTGGGCGGCGATCGCGCGGAAGACCGTGCGGAACCGGTCGGCGTCGGACCAGCCGGCGACATCCGCCTCGATACCATCGCTCGCGTTGATCACTGCCGCTACGGCGAGCACAAGGGCGTGGGAATTGCCCTCGGTTGCGGTGTCCGCGACGGCTTGCATTCCGACCGCTCGATCGCCGGGTGCGAAGTAGGTATGGATCGCACTATTGAGAACGACCTCGTTGGGGTAGGGCGCCGGACCGCGCGCGGCGAAGGCCGCAGCGAGTCGTTGCTTTTTCGCATCGAGTTCTTCGGCGGTGTAGACCTTCATCGGAACGTCGCGCCTGGCCGGTTCCGGCGCGGGCCGAGTGAGCCGCTGCCAGATGAAGTCGCAGGTGTCGTCTTCCGACGTGAAGACCAGCGGAAGGCCGTCGCTGTCGTAGTGCATTCCCCACCCGCCGCGACCGCTCGCGGAGTGGATGACGAACGTACCGAATGGCAGCGGGATGATGTTGTAGCTGATCTCCATTGCCGAACTGACGTCCCAGGACAGCAGGTAGTCATTCCTGCCGAGCTCTTTGCGGATCCGCTTCTCGAGCTGCCGGTACTTCATCTGGTCACTGTAGTTGCAGAGCCAGCCCCGAAAGTCGGCAACTTCCCCCGACGCGCCGCGCCCTGGTCCTCGCCATCGGCGTGTTGGAAGAAGTTGCCGACTTTGCGTGTGTGGCCTCGGGAAAAGCGAAAAGGCCCTGAAACAGTTTCAGGGCCTTCTCTATTGTGAGCGATACTGGGATCGAACCAGCGACCTCTTCCGTGTCAGGGAAGCGCGCTACCGCTGCGCCAATCGCTCATGCATATTCAGTTATTGATCCAGCCATTTTAGCGGCTGAACTTCTGGTGAGGTGAAGACGGGATTCGAACCCGTGTAGACGGCTTTGCAGGCCGCTGCCTAGCCTCTCGGCCACTCCACCAGCGGCAGAAGCCACCGGCGGACCGACTGCTCCCACTCGAGCGGATGACGAGATTCGAACTCGCGACCCTAACCTTGGCAAGGTTATGCGCTACCACTGCGCCACATCCGCATTTGCACACATTTCTGCGTGCTTTGAAACTGTAGCCGATTGATCGGACGAGAGCCAATCGGCGACACGCACTCGTACGACACAATTATCCACCTCCCCCGGTTTCTCGGGGATAGATCGGCGTAAAACATCTGGAGAAAACATTTTTCGCCTCGCTTACCGACTTTTTCACCCCGCTCGTGCTAGCGCAATCCCCCGCGGCCCGGCTCGCTGTACGGGTCGCGAATTCGAGTAAGCTCATTGATCGCGGGTGGACAGCGAAAGCTTCATCTCCCGGGCGATTGGCGCAGTTGGTAGCGCGCTTCCTTCACACGGAAGAGGTCATCGGTTCGAGTCCGGTATCGCCCACCATGTCAGCATCATTCACGCTGCGTCCGAGCACGGCCTCCGATGCCGACTGGATGGTCGATCTTCGCGCGATCGTCATGCGAGCCGATCTCGAACGCGTGGGTCGCTGGAACCCCGACCGCGTTCGCGAGCGGTTCCTGAACGCATTCGTCCCTTCGCAGACCTCGGTTATCGAGATCGATCGCGAACCGGTCGGCTTGATCGCTGCTCGCGAAGAGGCGGATGCCGTCTGGATTGAGCATTTTTACCTCGATCCCGCACACCAGGGGCTTGGTATCGGTGGACGGGTCCTGGCGCAGGTCATGGACGCATACCGCGGGGAGCGTCCATTCCGCCTCAACGTTCTTCTCGGAAGCCCGGCGATGCGTCTCTACGAGCGACACGGGTTCCGGTTCGACTCGCAGGACGACATCGACCTCTACCTCACGACCGGCGCGCCGGGTCGCTGACCGGCTTCCCTAACTGGGCAAAGCACCGTAACGTCTAACCACCAACGCATTGCCGGGAGGCCGAATGTTCCACGCGCCCAAGCTGTCGCCGAGCGACATCCGGCGCCTGCCCGCGCTTGCGTCCCGTTCGCTGCAGAATGCCAGGGACAGCATCGGTCACCCGCACCTTCCCCAGCTGCCTCAACTCCCGCAGCTGCCGCAGTTGCCCCACCTGATGCGCCGCGCTCACTACGACTCCCCCGCTCCGGTGCTCCTCGACAGCAGAATCGACTACTCGAGCCGGTACCGCAGCGACTGGGAGATCTCGGCTCACCAGCGCCCCGCGGATGTCCTCGGGTCGATTCACACCGACGGCACCGACTTCGAGGTGCAGTTTCTAGGCTTCCCGCCGGAGCCGTACCGGTTCGACTCCTTCGATGCCGGGCTCGACTACTTCTCCGAGTTCGTCTCGGCGCTCGACCTCGGCCACACCGATCGCCGCCCGGACCACTCGGCCCATTAGCGCTCGCTACAGCTTCGAACTGCGTGAGAGCGCCGGCGGCGGTCTGGCGGACGTCTCCGGACACGCGTAGCTTCGCACCATGTACGCCCCACTCGAGATCTTCTACGTCGCCCTGCTCATCCTCGCCGTCGTCGCGATCACCACCGTGTCGGTCATCGTTTTGCTCCGGCTGTTCCGGGGCCAGCGCTAACCGGTTTGGCGGGCAACCCCGCCTACGATGAGGGGATGTCGCAGATTCCGGCTCGTCCCCGCAGTACCGTCCGCGATTTCTTCCGCGGAGTCGGCATTCTCGGCTCGGGCCTCCGCATGTGGATCACCGACCCGAAGGTTATGTTCTTCGGCGCGATCCCCGCTCTCATCGTCGCAGCGGTATACGCCGTGGGCGTCAGCGTGCTGTTCGCCAACTTCGATCCGCTCGTCAAATGGGCGGCATCCTTCGCCGAGGATTCCGGCGAAACTCTTTACCTGCTCGCCCAGCTCGCTGTCGGGCTCGCCTTTGTCGGCCTCACCGTGCTCATCGTCGTCTACACGTTCGTCGCGCTCACCCTCACGGTCGGAGACCCGTTCTACGAACGCATCTGGCGCAGGGTCGAGAGCAAGCTCGGGGACGTGCCGGCCGGACCGGAGACCGGCTTCTGGAGATCCGTTGGTGATGGACTGCGGATGCTGCTCGCGACGATCGCCGTCAGCCTGCTTCTGTTGCTGCTCGGGTTCATTCCCGTGGTCGGGCAGACGCTCGTGCCCGTTGTCGGCGCGCTGGTCGGAGGCTGGTTCCTCGCTCTCGAACTCGCCACGCGTCCGTTCGAGTCACGTGCACTCCGGGCCAAAGACCGGCGCCGCATCCTGCGCGCCAACCGGGCAACCACCGTGGGGTTCGGTGTTGCCGTCTGGCTGCTCTTTCTGATTCCGTTCGGCGCCGTCATCGTCATGCCAGCCGCAGTGGCCGGAGCGACGATCCTCGCTCGCAACGCCCTCGGCATCCCGGGGCGTCAGTCCAGTCTTTCTCCCGAGCCGAATCTCGCGGTGACTCCCGGCGAATAGAGCACCGAATCCGGCGCGCGGTCGACCAGGCCCGCAAAACCGGCCTCGGCGAGCAGGGTGTCGTCGATGGACTCCAGCGTCGCCTCGTAGAGCTCCCAGCGCTCGTGGGTGTTCGGCAGGCGCGTACTGTGGCCGCGGTGAAGTACGAACAGCGCCCAGCGAGCGGTGAGGAACTCGGCGAGGGCGTCATCCGACACCATCCGCGTGCTCGGTCGAACGCTGAAGTCGGACCGCGCTCGTTTGTTGCGGTGCCGGACGCTGCGATAGCGCAGGGAACCACCCGAACGGACAAGGCTCGTCGCCGACCAGAAGTACGGGATGGAGAAGACCGCCCGAGCGGCAAGGACCGCAGCGAGCCGTGCGGCCTCGAGCGAGACGAAGACGACACCGCGACGCCCGTTCGCATCCAGGGCGTAGAGACGCACATTGACCTCGACGAAGTCGCCGAAGAACGGGATGGGCGGGCTGCCCGCGAGCGTCGCCCGGTCGAGCACGAACCCGATGAGTCCGACCCAGCTCGTACCGTCGAACTCGTCCGGTCGCAGCCCCGGTGGCAGGAGCGGAGCCACAAGCGCAGAATCGACCCGCCAGTGGACGAACGCCAGCTCGGACCAGCGCTGGCTCGCTGACGCCCGTGCGGCCAACTGCGGGGGCGTTGGCGAAACCGGCTCGGCAGGGACATCCATTCCGCCAGTATGCGGCACCGACCCTCAACACCTGCCGCACCAGCACGACGGGCGCCACCGAATCCGGTGGCGCCCGTCGCTGGCACTGCTGAAGCGACTACTTCCTGGCAATGCCATTCGCGGTGTAGCAGGATGCCGTTCCATTGACGCCGGCCTGGACGTAGTTCAGCGCTCCGTCATCCGACGACATCTGCATGGCAGCGGTGAAAGGCGCGCCCGGCTTGAGCGAGGCGTTCAGCGTTCCGATCTGACCGGCCTTTGCCGACGCTCCGACGGCGGTAGAACCCTGCGCAATCGAAAGCTGGCTGTTGTAGTATGGGCCGTAGAGCCCGGGTGCCACTGACTCCCAGGCCGAGAAGCGAAGGCTGATCGAACGGCAGCTGTGAGCCGTCGCTCCCGAGTTCAGGATCTGCTCGTTGCCGTACACCTTGGTGACATAGGCGAACGCGGTCTGGTCGATGAAGATCGAGCCCTGGGTCTTGCAGCGCATCAGCACGGTGCCGCTGGCGTTGCAGATGTCCAGCAGGTCAACCTGGCCGTACGCCCGCACACCGGTGACCTTGCTCGTCACCTTCGACGTCTTCTTGCCGACCTTGGCCGAGGCAACCACCCGGTACTGGTACAGACCGAGTTTGGTGAGCTTCGGTGCCGCGACGGTGCCGGACTTCTTCGTGAGCGTCTTCACCGTCTTCCAGCTCGAGCCCGTTTTCTGCTGCAGCAAGTACTTCGTCTTCTTCGCCTTCTTGGGGGCGGTGATCTTCCAGGTCAGTTTCGCCTGTGCCGGCACGGTGAGCGACGACGGACCCGACAGCGTTGCCTTGATCTTCGTCGACGACCCGGCTACGGCCGGGGCGACAGCGCCGGTACCGAGCAGTGCAACTGCCAGCGCAATGGCCGCGACGGCGACGGCAAGCCTCCGGGGTTTCATCGAAATGCGGTGGGACATAGTTCTCTCCTGGTGGTGGAAGTCGGGTAGTGATTCCCACGTTAGGGAGCACTCCCGACCGCACCGGCGAGATTCGGCAATCTCGGACAAGTCCGGACAAGTTGGACAGCACGCGAAAGGGGCGCCATCCAAATGGATGGCGCCCCTCGCGAGCGTTGCTGTGTTGTGTCTTACTTGGCGTCGGTGAGGATGTAGCCCTCTTCACCGTGGATCACGGTGTCGATGCCGGCAATTTCGTCTTCGTTCTTGACGCGGAAGCCCATGGTCTTCTCAATGATGAGACCAATGACGAACGCGAGTACGAACGAGTAGACGAGTACGGAGAGAGCCGCAATTGCCTGTACGAGCAGCTGCGTGAGGTTTCCGCTGTAGACGAGTCCGGTGCCGTTGGCGAAGAAGCCGAGGTACAGGGTTCCGATGAGTCCACCGACGAGGTGGATACCGACTACATCGAGCGAGTCGTCGAAGCCGAGCTTGAACTTGAGGTCGATTGCGAGTGCACAAACGGCACCGGCGACGAGACCGAGAACGACGGCCCAGCCGGGCGTAAGCGAACCACAAGCGGGCGTGATGGCAACGAGACCAGCGACTGCACCGGATGCTGCACCAACGGAAGTCGGCTTGCCGTCCTTGATCTTCTCGACCAGGAGCCAGGCGAGCAGTGCCGCGGCGGGAGCTGCGATCGTGTTGACGAAGGCGAGTGCGGCGGTTCCGTCAGCTGCGAGCTCGGATCCGGCGTTGAAGCCGAACCAGCCGAACCAGAGGAGACCGGCGCCGAGAAGAACGAACGGCGGGTTGTGAGGAACGCTGACACCCTTTGCGAAGCCAACGCGCTTACCGAGAACGAGAGCGAGAGCGAGGGCTGCTGCACCGGCGTTGATGTGAACTGCGGTACCACCGGCGAAGTCGATCGTTCCGACGCCGAAGATGTCCTGCAGGCCGTAGGTGAGCCATCCACCGTAAGCGAAGCTTCCGTCTTCGGCGAGGCCGAAGTTGAAGACCCAGCTTGCAACGGGGAAGTAGACGACGGTTGCCCAGACGCCAGCGAAGACCATCCATGCACCGAACTTGGCGCGGTCAGCAATAGCACCGGAAACGAGTGCGACGGTGATGATCGCGAACGTTGCCTGGAAGGCGACGAAAGCGAGCGGCGGGTAAGCAGCGCCTTCCGGAACCTCGATGAGGCTGTTCAGGCCGACCGCGTTCATGTCGATTGACCATGCGAAGACCGTACCTTCGGCTCCCGGGAAGGCAATTGCGTAGCCGTAGAGAACCCAGAGAACGCCAATAAGCCCGAGGGCTCCGAAGCTCATCATCATCATGCTGATAACGCTCTTGGCCTTGACGAGTCCTCCGTAGAAGAACGCGAGACCGGGGGTCATCAGCAAGACGAGTGCAGCTGCGATCAGTATGAAGGCTGTGTTGCCCTGATCCATTGTGATACCTCTCTAATGTTTGCAAAGGATGCACCGTCGGGGGGACCGGCATGCGAAAGCGTTTGGACTTCCTCGGGTACGCGCCCAGTTTGTCGGTGTGAGGTTTCGTTCATTGCCTCAGCTTGTTTCCAGCGTGTTACACAGACAGCCCCGAGGTAAACATCGTGTTTCGGCGCTCTGCCGGTTACCGGAGAATGGGGCGATGGCGTTTTTCGGCCCTGCGAGCATCTGCGCGGCACTCCCGAAGTCACCACGGCAATCGGCACGAATGCCGCTCAAGGCTGATTTTCTGCGGATGTCGCACACAGCAGTAGTGCGCGGGCGGGACGGGCGACCGAACGGCTAGAGTCCCTCGCCCGAGGTGAGCGCGATCATTCGCGACGTCGCCCGAAGGTACTTCTTGCGGTAGCCGCCGGCGAGCATGTCCGCGGCAAACACCTCGTCGAGCGGCACTCCGCTGGAGATGATCGGAACCTGTGCGTCGTACAACCGGTCGACGAAGGCGACCAGGCGAAGTGCATCCGTTTGCCCGGTCAGAACGTGGACGTCGGTGAGAGCAACGGCATCAAGACCGGCGACGAGCTTGAAGTACCGCGACGGGTGCACCTTTGCAAGGTGAACGAGCAGGTCATCGAACCGGTCGACGGTGATGGGGCCGCTGAAGTGGTCGACCGCCGAGGCGAGTTCAGCCGCATCGTGCGTTTCGGCATGACCTTCGAAGTCGCGGCGTCGATAGTCGAGCCCGTCGATCCGGATCGTGCGGAACTGGGCCGACAGAGCGTCGATCTCGCGCAGGAAGTCCTGCGCGGCGAAACGCCCTTCGCCGAGCGCGTTCGGCGGGGTGTTCGAGGTTGCCGCGATCCGCGAACCCTTTGCGACCAGTTCGGTCAGCAATCGCGACATGATGCGGGTGTCGCCCGGATCATCGAGCTCGAACTCGTCGATGCACAGCAGCGACGCGCCCTTGAGCAGGTCGAACGCTGCGGCATAGCCGAGTGCTCCAACCAGGGCCGTGTACTCGATGAAGGTTCCGAAGTACTTACGCCCCGGCGCCGCGTGCCACAGCGAGGCGAGAAGGTGAGTCTTTCCGACTCCGAACCCGCCGTCGAGGTAGAGCCCGGGCAGGGCATCCGGAACCTTGCGGCGCGAGAAGAACCCGCCGGAGGGCCGCCAGGCCGCGGTGAAAGCGCGAACCGCCTCGACGGCTTCGGCCTGTGAGGGGTAATCGTGGTCGGGACGGTAGGTCTCGAGGCTCGCCGTCGTGAACTGGCGAGGGGGAACGAGCTGCTCGACAATCTCCGCCCCGGTGAGGGTCGGCATCCTGTCGATGAGGTGCTCGCGCACTGTGGCTGAGTCAGCGCTCATGTCCCCCGCTGTTCGGTCGTGACGAGTCGGTCGTATATATGTGTCGAAGTCTTACAGTCCCCCAGCGACGAACACGGCGAGTGCGTAGATTCGAAGCAGGGGTTAGGCCAAAAGCCTAGCCCGATCGTTTGCCCATTTATTTCGCCCACCGGGCGCACACAGGAGGACACCACTATGACCGTCGAAGTCGACTCGTCACCGGAATTCGCTGGATTCGCCCACCCGGAACGCCTCGTGAGTGCCGAATGGCTCGAAGCCAACCTTGGAACGCCCGGCCTCGTCGTCGTCGAATCCGACGAAGACGTGCTCCTGTACGAGACCGGTCACATCGCTGGCGCCGTCAAGATCGACTGGCACACCGACCTCAACGACCCGGTCGAGCGCGACTACATCGACGGTGAAGCGTTCGCGAAGCTGCTCGGCTCGAAGGGCATCTCGCGCGACACCACTGTCGTCATCTACGGCGACAAGAACAACTGGTGGGCTGCGTACGCGCTCTGGGTCTTCACCCTGTTCGGCCACGAGGATGTCCGCCTGCTCGACGGTGGACGCGCAAAGTGGGAGGCGGACGGCCGCTCCTACACGACCGACCGCGAGTCGGCCGAAACCGTCGACTACCCGGTCGTCGAGCGCAACGACGCTCCGATCCGTGCGTTCAAGGATGACGTTCTCGCGCACCTCGGGCAGGACCAGTCGACGAAGGCCCTCATCGATGTCCGCTCCCCCGAGGAGTACTCGGGCGAGCGCACCACAGCTCCCGCCTACCCCGAAGAGGGAACGCTGCGCGCCGGTCACATCCCGACCGCGAAGAGTGTTCCGTGGGGAAAGGCCGCCGCCGAAGACGGAACCTTCCGTAAGGTCGGCGAACTGGACGCCCTGTACCGCGACGGAGCAGGTCTGGCCGACGGTGATAGCGTGATTGCCTACTGCAGGATCGGTGAGCGCTCGAGCCACACCTGGTTCGTTCTGACTCACCTGCTCGGTTTTGAAGGAGTTCGCAACTATGACGGTTCATGGACCGAGTGGGGCTCCGCTGTGCGCGTCCCGATCGTCAAGGGTGCCGACGCCGGCACCGTTGCCGTCAAGTAGTTCATTGGGCCAGGCGCTGAAGCCGGTCGGTCGCAATGACTGACCGGCTTCCGGCCGCTCTCGAGGAGATCCGCACCGACTTTCGTGCGCTCGAGGTCCGCGACCGTCTTCAGTTGCTTCTCGAATTCTCGAACGAACTTCCGGCACTGCCCGAGCAGTACGCCGAGCACCCCGACCTTCTCGAGCGAGTCGAGGAATGCCAGTCCCCCGTCTTCATCTTCGTTGAAGTGGATGACGCCCAGATTGTGCACCTGTACGCGACCGCCCCGAAAGAGGCGCCGACGACCCGCGGCTTCGCGTCGATCCTCGTGCAGGGTCTCGCGGGGCTCACCGTCGAGCAGGTGCTCGCTGTACCTGACGACTACCCGTCGGATCTCGGCCTCACCGAAGCCGTCAGTCCCCTGCGAATTCGCGGCATGACCGCCCTACTTGGTCGCACCAAGCGCCAGATTCGCGAGAAGATCGCCGCGTGATCCTCACGCGAGTGTTCCCCGTTCCGTCTGAGAGCACGCCGATCGACCTCGACGACGCTTCGAGCCGGGACCAGCTTCTCGACCTCTATCGCCCGCCCGCAGAGGCGTGGGTGCGGATCAACCTCATCGCGAGCGTGAGCGGAAACGCCGGCGGCAGCGATGGTACGTCCGAGACGCTCAGCAATCCCGCGGACCGCCGACTGCTCGGGGTGATCCGCGAACTCGGCGACGTCGTACTCATCGGGGCAGAAAGCCTGCGTGCAGAGGGCTACCTGCTGCCGCGACGATCCCCGCTCGCGGTGGTGACCTCGAGCGGCGATCTCACCGGCCACGGTGTCGGGGATGCCGTCGAGTCCGGTCGCGTCATCGTCCTGTGCCCGGCGGAGTCGGCAGACCGGGTCCGCGAGACGGTCGGCGCAGCGAAGGTCGAGATTGTCATCGTTCCGGCGACCGATGGGCGATTCACCATGCCCGACCTGCTTGCCGTCCTGCACGCGCGCGGCCTGAACTCGATCGTGTGCGAGGGCGGGCCGGGGCTTGCCGCCCAGCTCATCTCGGCCAACCTCGTCGACGAACTGTGCCTGTCGACGAGCCCGCTGTTGAACGGTGCCCACCTGCCCGTGTTCGGCAAGGTGCAGTTCGACGAGAAGCAGCTGTCGCTTACCCAGCTGATGGTCGACAACGCGAGCGGTGTCTACGCGCGCTGGGGCGTCATCCGCTGATCGATTTTCGGTTCAGGGCCGGAAGATCGGCGAGCCAGCCGCTGATGGCGCTCGTCCACTTGACCGCGTCGTAGTTCCAGAGTTTCACGTGGCGGGCCGTATCGAACGGCACGAACCTGACGATGTCCGGGCGGGCAAGTGAGAGTTCGCGGGAGGGACCGGACGGCACGTAGCCGTCGTCGTCGCTGTGGAGCAGCAGGATCGGCAGCTGCAGGTCGTCGGCGCGGGTGACGAAATCGAGTTGCGAAAGGTCGATCGGCGCGCCGAGTCCGGTGAGGATGCGGCCGTTCTTCTCTCCGAGAAGCGCGATCGCGGCAAGGCGGATGAGGCGGGGAACGTGCGAGACAGCGCCCTGGTAGTCGAGAACGCTGACCCAGTCGATCACCGGGGATTCGAGCACGATTCCGCGCAGGATGTCGGTGTGCGCGGTGCGGGTCGCGGTCTGCAAGACCGTCGCACCACCCATTGACCAGCCCATGAGCACGACGTTCTTCGCACCGTGCTCGACCGCATAAGAAATCGCGGCGTCGACGTCCTGCCATTCCGACAGGCCGAGGGCGTAGCGGTTGTCCGCGGTTCTCGGGGCGTCGCCGTCGTTGCGGTACGAGACCAAAAGGGAGTGATAACCGGCGTCGCGGAACGCCGTCACCGCGCGCAGCGTTTCGGACCGGCGCACGGCCCGCCCGTGCACCTGGATGACCCAGGAGTCGCTCGGGCCCTCTTCCTGGTTGTCGGGCGCCGGAATGAACCACGCCGGGGCGGCTCCGAGCGGCGTCTCGATCTCGACGCTGTCGAACGGATAGCCGAGCTCGCGGGGACGCAGAAAGAACCAGCCGCTCAGTCGGGCGCGGCGGGCACGCGTGATGTCGCCGTAGTCCACGCCGAGAAGGGTGCGGGTTACGGTCTCGGTATCAAAGTCGAGGATCTCGCCGACGCGAGCGTGACCGGTGTCGCGGTTGAACCACAGGCTGTACTGGCCGGGAGTCAGTGAATCGACCGTCGCGGAGAGTGTGATGGTGACCTCGCCGACCGCGATGATTCGCAGGTCTTCCTCGCGGTCGACCGGAGGTGTGACGATGCGGCGGGCCATCGTTACCGCGACGGCTCCGGCCGCGGCAACGGTCGCCAGTGCGAGCCCGGCAACGCCCAGCGCAACGATCCCGACGACCGCTCCGGCAGAGACCGCTGATGCGCCCTGCTGCTGACCGTGCTCGGCTTGCTCCGCCATCGACATCTCCTGAACATAGGTGGGGCTTTCGGCAGCGGCGTGCCTCCCCCTTAAAAATAGTAATAAAGCCTTACTCTTCACTTGTGCCCGACACACTTTCAGGAACGCCAGTACCTGCAGAATTCGGTGCCGCCCTCGCAGCGGTGCGCCGAGCGCAGACGCGCGCCGAATTAGTGGTGACCGAGATCGCTGCCCCCGCGGGCCTTGCTCCCTACTCGATTGCGCTTGCTGCCGATGTGAAGCCCGCGCGGCACGACGAGGATTCCGACGTCGCGACCGGCCGGTTCGTGCTTCTGTACGACCCCTCCGCCCCGGAAGCCTGGGGCGGGACCTTCCGCATCGTCTGCTTCGCGCAGGCACCGCTCGAACCAGAGATCGGAATCGACCCGTTTCTCACGCAGGTTGCCTGGTCCTGGCTCGTCGACGCCCTGGATTCGCGCGAGGCACGGTACATCGCGGCATCCGGCACCGCCACCAAGACCCTGTCGACCGGATTCGGTGAACTCGCCGACCACGGTGACGGCGCGCAGATCGAATTGCGGGCGTCCTGGACCCCCCTCGACCACGACGTGACGTCGCATGTGGAAGGCTGGAGTGAATTGTTGTGTATGTTGGCCGGTTTGCCGCCAACGGCTGAAGGAGTGAGTTTGTTGTCACCGCGCAGAGTGGGACGTGAATAACGACGGTGCGAGTGCCGATGACGTCACTCCCCTGAATTCACCGAACACCGAAGAACCCGCCGTCCAGGCACCCCACGTCACCGTCGACGTGATCGAAGACCGCGACGCCTACCTCGCAGCGGTTGAGGCGATTGCGGCCGGCCACGGGCCGATCGCCATCGACGCCGAGCGCGCATCCGGCTACCGGTACTCCCAGCGTGCATACCTCATCCAGATCTACCGTCGCGGATCGGGCACCTTCCTGTTTGATCCGCCGGCGATCGGTTCGTTCACCGAACTGAACGACGTCATCAAAGACGAAGAGTGGATCCTGCACGCCGCCAGCCAGGACCTCACCTGTTTGCGCGAGGTCGGGCTCGATCCGACCCGCCTGTTCGATACTGAGCTGGCCGCACGACTTGCCGGCCTCCCGCGCGTTGGACTCGGCACCGTCGTCGAAGAGCTGCTCGGAATCCACCTCGCCAAAGAGCACTCGGCCGCCGACTGGTCGACGCGTCCGCTGCCGCAGGCCTGGCTGGTCTACGCCGCACTGGACGTCGAGTTGCTCGTCGACCTGCGCGAGGCACTCGGCGCGATTCTCGAGAAGGACGGCAAGGCGGATATCGCCGCGCAGGAATTCGAATCTGTGCTCGGTCGCGACTTCGTCATCGTTCGCGCGGAGCCGTGGCGCCGCCTGAGCGGCCTGCACTCGATTCGAGGGCTGCGCAATCTCGCGGTTGCCCGTGAACTGTGGCAGGCCCGCGACGCGTACGCTCGCGAGATCGACACTGCTCCCGGCCGCCTCGTTCCCGACACCGCCCTCACGGCCGCCGCACGCATCCTTCCGGCGTCCAAGCGTGATCTCGCGTCGATCAAGGAGTTCACCGGGCGCGCGAGCCGCAGCCAGATCGATCGCTGGTGGGCGGCAATCGAAGCCGGCCAGGCATCCACGGATCTTCCGGTACTGCGCGTTGGCGGCGAGACCGTTCCCCCGCCGCGCGTCTGGTCAGACAAGAACCCCGATGCCGACAAGCGGCTGAAGGCTGCTCGCGCGGCAATCACCGCGACTTCTGAAGAGCTGTCGATCCCGGTGGAGAACCTGCTGACGCCGGACACCCTGCGCCGGGTGGCGTGGACGGTACCCGAGCCGCTCACGGTCGAATCGGTTTCCGCAGCGCTCGAGTCGCTCGGCGCACGCGCCTGGCAAATTGACGCAACTGCACAGCTAATTCACGATGCCTTTGTCGATGCCCTCCAAACGCCGCCGGAACCCGAGGAACCGGCTTCGTAGGAACAGTCAAACGATTCCAGCCCCAAAATCGTCGCGCCTAGTATCGGAGCGTTGCACAACGATTGTGGAGGCATTGTGGCCGAGAAAGCTGAAGTCGTCTTCGTCGATGGGGTCAGAACCCCCTTCGGTCGAGCTGGCGAAAAGGGTATGTTCTGGAACACCCGCGCGGATGACCTCGTGGTCAAAGCGATGATCGGGTTGCTCGAGAGAAACCCCAACATCCCCGGGGATCGCATCGATGACGTGGCAATTGCCGCGACAACGCAGACGGGCGACCAGGGGCTCACGCTCGGTCGCACCGCAGCACTGCTCGCCGGCCTGCCGAAATCGGTTCCCGGCTACGCAATCGACCGGATGTGCGCCGGCGCAATGACGTCGGTCACGACGATCGCCGGTGCGATTGCCTTCGGTGCCTACGACATCGGTATCGCCGGTGGCGTTGAGCACATGGGCCGCCACCCGATGGGCTTCGGCGTCGACCCCAACCCCCGCTTCCTCTCGGAGCGGCTCGTCAGCGCGGACGCGCTCAACATGGGTAACACCGCCGAGCGCATTCACGACCGGTTCCCGCACCTGACCAAGGAGCGCTCGGACCGGTTCGCACTGCGCAGCCAGCAGAAGGCGTTTGCAGCGTACGAGAACGGAAAGCTGCAGCCCGACCTCATCCCCGTTGCGATCCGCAGCGAAAGCGGCTGGGGACTCGCCACCCGCGACGAGGCGCTGCGCCCCGAGACCACGATGGAGGGACTCGCCGCCCTCAAGACCCCGTTCCGCCCCCACGGTCGAGTGACCGCCGGTAACGCGTCCGGACTTAACGACGGTGCAACCGCGAGCATTCTCGCCAGTGCGGATGCCGCGAAGGAGCTGGGCCTCGCGCCCAAGATGCGCATGGTGAGCTTCGCGTTCGCCGGGGTCGAGCCCGAAATCATGGGTATCGGCCCGGTTCCGTCGACCGAGAAGGCACTTCGCAAAGCGGGCCTGACGATCGACGACATCGGACTGTTCGAACTAAACGAGGCCTTTGCGGTGCAGGTACTGTCACTTCTCGACCACTTCGGCATCGACGACGAAGACCCGCGTGTGAACCAGTGGGGCGGCGCTATCGCGTTCGGACATCCGCTCGCTTCGTCCGGCGTTCGCCTGATGATCCAGCTCGCCGCGCAGTTCGCCGAGCATCCCGAAGTTCGTTACGGCCTCACCGCGATGTGCATCGGGCTCGGCCAGGGCGGAAGCGTCATTTGGGAAAACCCCCACTTCACCGGCAAGAAGGGCAAGAAGTAATGGCCTACGAATTTTCAGCCGCCGATTTCGCCGACCTCAGCGCGATGTCCGAAGACGAAGTAGTCACGCACTCGTACGTGCGCGACATCCCGATCAGTGGCGGTAAGACCCTCGCGCTCATCACCCTCGACAATGGCCGTGACCACACCCGCCCGAGCACCCTCGGCCCGGTCACGACGCTCGAGCTTGCAGGAGTGCTCGACGAGCAGAAGGCCCGCGCCGCTCGCGGAGAGATTGCCGGCGTCGCCGTGACGGGAAAGCCGTTTATTCTCGCGGCCGGTGCCGACCTGTCGAAGGTCAGCGACATCCCGAGCCGTGCCGCAGCAAAGAGGATGGCACAGCTCGGCCACTGGACGCTCGGCAAGCTCTCGGAGCTCGGTGTGCCGTCGTTCGTGTTCATCAACGGGCTCGCGCTGGGTGGCGGTCTCGAGATCGCTCTCAACGCCAACTACCGCACGATCGACCGGTCGGTTCCGGCGATCGCGCTGCCAGAGGTCTTTCTCGGCATCATTCCCGGCTGGGGTGGCGCCTGGTTGCTGCCCAACCTCATCGGGATCGAGAACGCACTCAAGGTCGTCATCGAGAACCCGCTGAAGAACAACCGCACCCTCAAGGGCCAGGAAGCCTTCGACCTCGGTATCGCCGACGCGATCTTCAACCCGGCATCGTTCCTCGAGGATTCGATCAAGTGGGCCGACGGTGTGATCTCCGGAAAGACGACTGTCAAGCGCCCCAATGAGCCCGGCAAGATCGAGCGTGCGGTCAAGTGGGACATCGCGATCGGCATCGCCGAGAAGATGCTCAAGAGCCGTATCGGCGAGGTCGCGCACTCCCCCTATGCCGCCCTCGAACTGCTCAAGGCCGCCAAGAACACCGACAAGCACACCGGCTTCCGCGCCGAAGATGAAGCCCTCGCCGACCTCATCTCGGGCGACCAGTTCAGGGCGAGCATCTACGCGTTCAACCTCGTACAGAAGCGCGCCAAGCGACCGGCCGGTGCCCCCGACAAGGCTCTCGCCCGCAAGGTGACGAAGGTCGGCGTCATCGGTGCCGGGCTCATGGCCAGCCAGTTCGCACTGCTCTTCGTGCGCCGGCTGCAGGTGCCGGTCGTCATCACCGACCTCAACCAGGCCGCGGTCGACAAGGGCGTTGCGTCGATCCATGGCGAGATCGATGCGCTGCTCGAGAAGGGCCGCATTTCATCCGACGAGCGCAACCGGCTGCAGGCTCTCGTCACGGGAACCATCGACAAGGCCGACTTTGCGGACTGCGACTGGGTTATCGAGGCGATCTTCGAGCAGCTGGAAGCCAAGCAGAACGTCTTCGCCGAGGTCGAGCAGTACATCTCTGACGAAGCGATCCTCGCAACCAACACGTCGTCGCTCTCGGTAGATCAGATCGGCGCGAAGCTGGCGCATCCGGAGCGGGTTGTCGGATTCCACTTCTTCAACCCCGTCGCGGTCATGCCGCTCGTGGAGGTTGTCAACGCTCCGAAGACGAATCCCGAGACGCTCGCGACGGCCATGGAGGTCGCCAAGAAGCTGCGCAAGAACGCCGTCATCACGAAGGACACCCCCGGTTTCGTCGTCAACCGCATTCTCGCCAAGGTGCTCGGCGAAGCGATGCACGGGGTCGATACCGGAACCCCGTTCGAGGTCGTCGAGCAGTCGACGAAGCCTTTCGGTCTTCCGATGACGCCGTTCGAACTACTCGAGCTCGTCGGCCTCAAGGTCGGCGCGCACGTGCTCGACACCCACCACGCGGCGTTCCCCGACCGGTTCTTCGAGAGTGCGAACCTGCACAAGCTCGCGGAACTCGGCCACATCTTCGAGCGCGATTCCAAGGGCAAGATCAAGGGCATCGACAAGAAGGCACTCGCGATCGTCAAGGGAGGCAACTCGCCGATGACGGCCGAACAGCTTCAGGTGCGGATCGAAGACGGCCTGGCCGACGAGATCAAGCGGATGCTGGACGACAGCGTCGTCGAAGCGGCTGAAGATATCGACCTGTGCCTGATCCTCGGCGCCGGCTACCCGTTCCAGATGGGTGGCGCGACCCCTTATCTGGACCGGGTCGGGGCATCCGAGCGCGTCTTCGGATCGACCTTCCACACCCCGCCGATCCGCGGCGTCGCGTAACGAGTTACTGCTGTGCAGGATGGCGGCTGGGCGGGACCTTCCCCCTCGGCCGCCATTTCTCATTAGTCCCGCCCGCCTCCACCCTCCGCTTCTCCAAAACGCAGGAACTCCCAGCGCAACGCCGGCGCGGCGTGCGCGACACGCCGAGACTTCCAGCGACGTTCCTGCGTTTCGGAAGCACTCGGGCTTCGGGCGTGATGGCGGCGATCAGGGACGTGCGGCCGGGCGGCGAAGGTGGTCACCGCGAGCCATCACCGCGAGGATCATGCTGAGCGTTGCGTCCCAGTCGTGCACCACCATGTAGTAGCTGATCCGAATGACGTGGAAACCGAGCGCCTCGAGAAACGCATCTCGCTGCTGGTCCGCCTCGATTCGTCGAGCCACCTCGCCCGGTGAGAGATCCTGCAGGTACTTGCCGACTCCGTTCACCTCCAGGGCAAGGCGGTCGCCAATGAGCAGGTCGATCCACCGCTCGCCGAGCACGGGCACTTGGATCTGGGTCGCAATTCCCGCTCGCGCGAGTTTGCGCCTCGCCACGCTTTCGGGATAGCCGTCGCTCCTGCCGTCGGCGACGTCGATCAGATACTTGAGCGGCTCGGGCAGTCGGCGACGCAGCAGCTCCAAATCGATCAGATCGACCTGGTCCGTGTGAATCGCTGAGTCGAGACAAGCGACGGCGTCGTCCTCGCTCTCGTCAACAAGTACGCGGTACAGGCAGTCAAGTACGCTCACCACGAAGCGCGTCGCTGGTGTTGGCCGCGCGGTGTTTCCCCAGTGAACGACCGTGCGCTCGTTGGTGTCACTCAGCCGACGGTGGCGATCGGACTGCGAACGCAAACGACTGGCCGTCCACGGTACATCGACGTGCAGTGGCGAATTCTCCGGCACCGCCAACCCGTAGAACGCGGCGGCCGAAACACCCGTGAGCCGACCGCCGACCCGAACTGCCCGGACGATGTCTTCCCCGGACTCAGGTAGTGCATACCAACCCTGGCGCGCCCGGTAAACGAGATTCGCCCGAACCGCTCGCGTGAGACCGTGACTCGTCGCACCCCACCCGTAGAGCTCGCGCGTCTGAGCCATTCCGCCCATGGAAACAATGAACTGCCGCAGCGTTTGCATGGGCCAACGGTGCCGGTCCCCACCATCCTGACTCGGACGACAGTCCCGATCTGTGGAGAGATCCCGCCGCCGCTCCCCTGTGGAGAAACCTCTCCCGAGAGGACCATCTTCCAAAACGCAGGAAGTCTTCAGCCCCATCCGGCGAGCCGTTGCACGACACGCCGCCGACCCAGGTCGACTTCCTGAATTTTGGAAAGTTGGAATCGACAAGAGGGAAGGAGGATGTCGGTCGTCGGCTTTCGCGTCGGGCGGGAGGTCCCGGCCGAAACTCGTTACTCCGTCGGCAGGACCACCGCGTCGAACTCGACGTTCAGCTGCTCGTCGGAGCAACCGAGCGCGATATTCTCGTTGGTCGACTCAGTCGCGTAATGTGCCGAGCCGGACATCGACAGCGCGGTATCGACACCGTCGACCTCCTCTGAATCGAGCACCGACAGGCTGAAATCGGTGAGCGCATCGAGCCCTCCCGCGACACTGACATCGCCCGAGTCCGGGTCGACGCAATCGAGGGTCTCGGGAAACTCGAAGTAGACCTCGGACCCGAAAATCGAGTACTCGCTGACCAGTTTGGAATCATCGTCGACGGATGCACCGAGTTCGATTGTTCCCGTGCACTCCCCCTTACGATCGCAATCGGCCTCACCGAGAACGAGCACGAGATCCAGGATGCGATCGGTCGGGAACGCGCCGCTCTCGTCCGAGGTCGACGCGACGGTAATCTGCGCGTCCCAGGTTCCAACGATGCTGGCCGCGGTGATCGTCTCGATCGGTTCCGGGGATGCCGTCGGCTCGGGCTCGCTCGCGGCGGAACAACCGGCGAGAACGGGAAGTGCGATGGTTGCGAGGGCAATCATCGCGAGAACGGTGGTCCGGGATCGGGTCAGCTTCACAGGTCCGAAGCTAGCAGCGCCGCCAAAGAAACTCCTGCGAGCCCGAGCCCGAGCCCGACCCCGATTTCATCCCTACTTCCCCAGCGGGCGCATGTCGGCGTAGCGGTCACCGCGCGGCGAACCGATGTCACCGAGCGCCGCGAGCTGTTCGGCCGTCAGCACCACAGCATCCGCACCGACGTTCTCTTCGAGGTAGCTGATGCGCTTGGTGCCCGGAATCGGAGCGATGTTCTCGGACTGCGCGAGCAGCCAGGCGATCGCAACCTGGCCCGGGCGAACCCCGACCTCTGCGGCGACGGACTCGACTGTCTCGACAATCGCGAGGTTGGAATCGAGATTGCCTTCTTCAAACCGCGGGTTGTTGCGCCTAAAGTCATCCGGCGCGAGGTGGTCTACCGACTTGAGCGCCCCGGTGAGGAATCCGCGACCGAGCGGGGCATACGCGACGAAGGTGATCCCGAGTTCCCGGGTGAGCGGAAGGAGTTCGGCCTCCGGTTCGCGGCTCCAGAGCGAGAATTCGGTCTGGAGCGCGCCGACCGGATGCACGGCGTGCGCCCGACGGATAGTGGCGGGAGCAGCCTCCGACAGTCCGTACTGGCGGATCTTGCCCTCGGTGATGAGCTCGGCCAGTGCGCCGACGGTGTCTTCGACCGGAACATCCGGATCCATCCGGTGCTGGTAGTACACGTCGATGTAGTCGGTGTTCAGTCGCCTCAGCGATCCCTCTACCGAGAGTCGCATGTTCTCGGGGCTGCCATCGGTACCGCGACCGCCATCGCCGCGGTGCAGGATCGTGCCGAACTTTGTCGCGATCACGACCTCGTCGCGGCGTCCCGCAATCGCGCGGCCGAGAAGCTCCTCGTTCGTGTACGGCCCGTAGACCTCCGCGGAGTCGAGAAAGTTCACGCCGAGTTCCAGTGCGCGGTGAATCGTCGCGATCGAGCGTGCGTCATCTTCACCGGCACCGGTGTAGTAGCCGCTCATTCCCATCAGGCCGAGGCCGATGCGCGAGATTTCTGGTCCGGTCGTACCGAGTTGTGTTGTCTTCATGGCCGTTTCCTACTTGTTCAGCGGGCTCATGTCTGCATAGCGATCTCCCGCAGCAGCGTGGATTCCGCCGAGCGTCGCGAGCTGCGCTTCAGTGAGAGTGATCGAGTCGGCTGCGACGTTCTCCTCAAGGTAGCTGATGCGCTTTGTGCCGGGGATCGGCGCGATGTTGTCGCCCTGCGCGAGGATCCACGCGAGCGCCACCTGGCCGGGCTTCACACCGATCTCGGATGCCACAGCCTGCACCTGTTCGACGATGCGCTGGTTGGCATCGAAGTTCTCCCCCTCGAATCGCGGATTCTGGCGGCGGAAATCGTCGGCATCCAACTGGTCGACCGAAGTGATGGTTCCGGTGAGGAATCCGCGTCCGAGTGGCGAGTACGGCACAAACGTGATGCCGAGTTCGCGGGTGAGCGGAATCAGTTCGGCCTCGGGATCGCGCGACCAGAGCGAGTATTCGGTCTGCAGTGCGCCGACGGGGTGGACGGCGTGCGCCCGGCGGATGGTCGCCGGCGCTGCCTCGGACAGCCCGTACTGGCGGACCTTGCCCTCGGCGATCAGCTCAGCGAGTGCCCCGACCGTGTCTTCGATCGGCGTGCCCGGATCCATCCGGTGCTGGTAATACAGGTCGATGTGGTCGGTACCGAGACGTCGCAACGAGCCTTCGACCGAGAGTCGGACGTTCTCCGGGCTGCCGTCCATCCCGCGCGAATTGTCGGTGCGGTGCAGGATGGTTCCGAATTTTGTGGCGATGGTGACCTGGTCACGGCGATCGGCGATCGCCCTGGCGAGCAGCTCTTCGTTCTTGTACGGCCCGTAGATCTCGGCGGTGTCGAGCAGGGTGACGCCGAGGTCGATTGCGCGGTGGATGGTGGCGATCGAGGCCGCGTCATCCGTTCCGGCGCCGGTGTAGAACGCGCTCATTCCCATGAGCCCGAGACCGATTCGGCCGATCTGGGGTCCGGTTGTGCCAAGGGTGATCTGCTTCATGTGTTCTTCGCTCTTTCTGTGTACGTCGCGATCTTGATGTCGATCGCGGCAAGACTTCTGTTGATTTCGTCCAGTTGCGCCAGTACGGCGACGCGGTGCCGCAGCAGCAGGTCGAGCCGCTCGTCGGTGGTCGAGTCGCCCTCGCGCACGAACGCTGCGTACGCACGCATCTCCGAGATCGACATCGTCGTGCTCCGCAGCTTCGTCAGGAAGATGACCCAGTTGACGTCGGATGCCGTGTACCGGCGATGAGTGGATGCAGCGCGGTCGATTGGCCCGAGCATCAACCCCTCGCGTTCGTAATAGCGAAGGGTGTGGGTGGAGACACCGGTGAGTTCTGCCACCTCGGAGATGGATCGGGCGACTTCGGCGATGGTCATTACCTCAGGCTAGAACTTGAACCGCACTCTAAGTCAAACCTGCGTGCTTGCCTTATTTTCGAACGTGTTCAATAATGGTCGTGCGGCTACCGATCGGTCGCAGACGGAGCCATGAAATCGTGGGTAAGAGCGAAGAAACCCGGCGCAAAATAAGCGAGATCGCTCTCGCGTCGTTCCGAGAACGTGGATACGAACAGACCACCATTCGACTGATCGCGAACGAGGCCGGGATCTCGGTCGGTAATGCCTACTACTACTTCCCCACAAAGAACCATCTGGTGCAGGAGCTGTACCTGCGTGTGCAGACGACGCATCTCGAGTTCGCCGAGGCTCGCATGGCACAGAGCACGGATATCGCCGTGAGGCTCGAATGCGCGCTGCTCTCGGGACTGGATGCCATCGCCGAGTACCACGATTCAGCCCCGGGCTTTCTGGCCGCGGCCATCGCACCCACGTCGGCCGTCAGCCCCTTCGGACCGGATGCAGCCGGCCCACGAGAGCTGTCAAAGCAGGTGTTTGTGGAAGTAGTCGAGGGAGCGACAACAACCATTCCCGCGGACATCCGCCGCCGGCTTCCCGACCTGCTCTGGCTCGCGTACATGGGCCTCGCGCTGTTCTGGGTCTACGACAACTCCCCCGGGCAGAAGAAAACCCGTCGGCTCGCGAGCCGGGCGTCGAAGCTCTTCGGCACGCTGCTGCCGCTGACCAGGCTCCCCTTCATCCGCGGTCCGATCGACGAGGCGCTGGACATTGTGGACGAGGCGAGGGCATGAGCGCCGTGGTGAACAACGCGGTAGCTCCATTACCGTTGTCGACGCTGAATGTTGTTCTGGGCGCCACTTCTACGGCCGTCTCCTTCGTGGTCCTGATGACCTGGACCGGTGCATTTCTTGGTGGACCGATAGGGTTTGTGGTCGCCGTCGCTACATCCGGTATTGCCGCTGGCCCCGCAACGCTCCTGCTGGGCGTTCCCCTGACCCTTCTAGCAGCGCGACTACTACGATCGTGTCGATCAGTCTGGAACCATCTGCTGGCACAATTCAGTGTGGGCGCTGTGGCTGCCGGGCTGGGAATCGGTCTGTATGCAGCTTTTCTGAAGAGCACCGGAAACTCAACCGGCGAAGGCGACCTCTACTTCATTTTGTTGATTGTCATTCCGCTCGGAGCGGGCGTCAGTTCAGTAGCGGGTTGGGGACTGGCACTTTTCGCCCAAACCATCATTTCAATGAACTCGTCGACTGGTGTCGGGACCATCTTGAACGAGGTGCACGCGTGAGTGACCAGGCACCGCCGCTCGAGCTGACCCTGCGCAACCTGCTTACCGGGGGCGCGTTTGTGCTGCTGATCTTTCCGGCAGCGCTCGGACTCACATTGCTTGTGGCGACCGTAATCGCCGACTGGGGCAACGAGACGGCCCTGCCGTACTCCATCGTGGTCGGACTGGTCGGGATGGTGGGAGCAGCGCTCGTCTCGCTCGTCGCTATCCCACTCCTCGTGATCCCGACCGCCGCCGGAGTGTCGTGGTTGCTGCGACGCTCGGCCACGGTGTGGCACCACGTGGTCGGCCAATTCCTTGCGGGCGTCGTGGTGGCATCCGTCATCGTTGTTGTCGCCTCGAAGATTCAGTACTTCGGCCTCGCCGAGGCTGGCGAAGTGCTGCTTATCATTGCCATCGTGGCTGTCACCGGGGCGACATCCGCCCTCGGGTGGTGGCTCACGCTGCGCAGATCACGGCAGGCTCAGCGCGAACGGCCGTTCGGCGAGGCCAACGAGGACTGGGAATAGCCCGCAGCCACAAACCCAAAGTCGGCTGAATTACCCGACACGCCGGCTGAGCAAAGCGCCGACCGGCGTGTCGGCGAAGACTGCCGACTTTAGGCATCCAGAACGCATGCGGGAAGGCAGCGGCCCCGCGCCCTACTCCGCGTTACGCTGCGTCGTGATGCTGCCAGTGTCGGTGAGTTCCTCACCGGGAAGCGGCCGCGCGATCGGGATCTTGTTGCCGAGCACCTGCGATACGAGGTCACGGGCGATGCGCTGCGGAGTCAGTCCGATCCGCTCGAGAATCTGTTCGCGCGTGCCCTGGTCGAGGAACTCATCCGGCAAACCCAGCTCGGTCAGGGCGGTGTCGACTCCGGCTTCGCGCAAGTCCTGGCGAATGCGGGTGCCGATACCACCGACCCGGATGCCGTCTTCGATCGTCACGACGATGCGGTGATTGCGCGCGAGTTCGATAATGCTTCCGGGAACCGGAACGACCCAGCGCGGGTCGACGACGGTAGCGCCGATCCCCTGCGCTGCGAGGCGCTCGGCGACATCAAGCCCCATTGCTGCCATCGGACCGACGGTCACGATCAGAACGTCTTTGTGCGCGGCCTCGCGAAGCACGTCGACACCGTCGTCGGTGCGACGGATGGCGTCGTACTCGGTTCCGACACTGCCCTTCGAGAACCGGACGACCGTCGGGCCGTCCTCGACGGCAACAGCCTCGGCGAGTTCTTCGCGCAAGCGCGTTGCATCGCGGGGCGCCGCGAGCCTGATGTGCGGAACGACCTGCAGCAGTGCGAGATCCCACATTCCATGGTGGGACGGCCCATCCGGCCCCGTGACACCGGCCCGGTCGAGAACGAACGTCACTCCCGCTTTGTGCAGGGCGACATCCATCAGCACCTGGTCGAACGCGCGGTTGATGAACGTTGCATAAACCGCGACGACCGGATGCATTCCACCGAACGCGAGGCCGGCAGCAGACGTCACCGCATGCTGTTCGGCGATCCCGACATCCAGAACTCGGTCGGGGTACTTCTCGGCGAACTTGTGCAGTCCGGTCGGGCGCAACATTGCCGCGGTAATTCCGACGACCTTGGGGTTGTCGTCGGCGATCGCCACGATCTCGTCGGCGAACACCGAGGTCCAGGACGGACGACTCGCGGTCTCCACCGGCTCCCCGGTCTCGGGGTCGATCTGTCCGACGGCGTGGAACTGGTCGGCGACATCCGCGAGGGCTGGCTCGTAGCCCTTGCCCTTCTGGGTGATCGCGTGAACGATCACCGGTGCGCCGTAGTTCTTCGCCTGGCGAAGTGCTTCTTCCATGGCGACGAGGTCGTGGCCATGGATCGGACCGATGTACTTGATATCGAGGTTCGAATACAGCGCTTCGTTGTTCGTGAAGCGCGAGAGAAAACCGTGGGTTCCGCCGCGAACGCCGCGGTAGAAAGCACGACCGGCGGCGCCGAAGCGACCGAACAACTTCTCGCTCGAGGCGTGCAGGTTGCGGTACGAACGGCGCGTACGCACGTCGTTGAGGAAGTGCGCCATTCCGCCGATGGTCGGCGCATAGGACCGGCCATTGTCGTTGACGATGATCACGAGGTTGCGCGAGTTGTCGTCGCTGATGTTGTTGAGGGCTTCCCAGGTCATTCCGCCGGTGAGCGCCCCGTCACCGACCACGGCAACGACGTGCCGGTCGGACTGGCCCGTCATCGTGAACGCCCGCGAGATCCCATCGGCCCACGACAACGAGCTCGACGCGTGCGACGACTCGACGATGTCGTGGGGCGATTCCGAGCGCTGCGGATACCCGGCGAGGCCACCCTGCTGGCGCAGAGTTGAGAAGTCCTGGCGGCCCGTGAGCAGCTTGTGAACGTAGCTCTGGTGACCGGTGTCGAACACGATCGCGTCGTGCGGCGAGTTGAACACCCGGTGCATGGCGATCGTCAGCTCGACGACGCCGAGGTTCGGACCGAGGTGCCCGCCCGTCTTCGAAACTTCCGTGACGAGAAAGCGCCTGATCTCCCCCGCGAGGTCGACGAGCTGCTCCGAAGAGAGCGAGTCGAGATCGCGGGGACCCTCGATATTCTCCAATAGGCCCATGCTTCGAGCCTAGCTCAGGGCACCATAAAGACAGCTCAACCTGTGCCTTGCCGGTGTCCGGAACTAAACCAGCGAGCGCAGTACGTACTGCAGGATGCCGCCGTTACGGTAGTAGTCCGCTTCACCGGGGGTGTCGATTCGCAGCACCGCGTCGAACTCGACGGTGGCCTTGCCGGCCTCCGAGTGCTCACTCGGCTCAGCGACAACGTGCAGCGTCTTCGGAGTGCGACCCTCGTTGAGTTCCTCGACACCGGTGATGCTGATGATCTCGGTACCGTCGAGGCCGAGCGACGCCCAGGTCTCGCCGGCCGGGAACTGCAGCGGAAGAACGCCCATGCCGATGAGGTTCGAGCGGTGAATACGCTCGAAGCTCTCGGTGATGACGGCCTTGACGCCGAGCAGCGATGTTCCCTTCGCAGCCCAGTCACGGCTCGAACCCGAGCCGTACTCCTTACCACCGAGGATGACGAGCGGGGTACCGCCGGCCTGGTAGTTCTGGCTGGCGTCGTAGATGAACGACTGCGGGGCATCCGGCTTCGTGAAGTCGCGGGTGTAACCACCCTCGACGCCATCGAGCAGCTGGTTCTTGAGGCGGATGTTCGCGAACGTTCCGCGAATCATGACCTCGTGGTTTCCACGACGCGAACCGTAGGAGTTGTAATCCTTGCGGTCGACGCCGTGCTCGTCGAGGTACTGGCCGGCCGGGCTGTCGCCCTTGATGTTTCCGGCGGGGCTGATGTGGTCGGTCGTGACCGAGTCACCGAGCTTCGCGAGAACACGAGCCTTCGAGATGGATGCGACGGGAGTGATTTCCATCGTCATACCGTCGAAGTACGGGGGCTTGCGCACGTAGGTGGACTCAGCGTCCCACTCGAACGTCGCGCCGACCGGAGTCGGAAGCGAACGCCAGCGCTCGTCGCCGTCGAAGACACCCGCGTACTCGTGGGTGAACATCTCGGTGTCGATCGACGAGTCGATCGTCGACTGGACCTCTGCGGCATCCGGCCAGATGTCGGCGAGGAAGACGTCCTTGCCGTCGGTGTCGGTGCCGAGGGCGTCGGTCTCGAAGTCGAAGTTCATCGAACCGGCGAGAGCGTACGCAATGACGAGCGGCGGGCTCGCGAGGTAGTTCATCTTCACGTCGGGGTTGATGCGGCCCTCGAAGTTGCGGTTACCCGACAGCACTGCGGTCACAGCGAGGTCGTTCTTGTTAACCGCGGCCGAGATCTCGTCGAGCAGCGGACCGGAGTTTCCGATGCAGGTCGTGCAGCCGTAGCCAACGGTGTAGAAACCGAGGTCTTCGAGGTAGCTGGTGAGACCGGCCTTCTCGTAGTAGTCGGTGACAACCTTGGATCCGGGAGCAAGCGTGGTCTTGACCCACGGCTTGGCCTTCAGGCCCTTCTTGCTCGCGTTGCGGGCGAGAAGGCCGGCGGCGAGCATGACCGACGGGTTGGACGTGTTGGTGCAGGAGGTGATCGCGGCAATCGCCACTGCGCCGTGGTCGAGCGTAAAGCCCGATCCGTCATCGAGGGTGACTTCTGCCGGGTGGGAAACCGTCGAAGGCGCGTGGCTGCGGTGCACGTGCTTGTGGGCGGTGTCCTCGTCCTGCGGGGTCAGCCCGATCGGGTCGGATGCCGGGAAGGTTCCCTCGAGGGCCTCGTCGACGAGCGAGTGGTCGGCCTGCGCGTACGCGTCGAGGTCGAGGATGAACTGGTCCTTTGCGCGGCTGAGCTCGACGCGGTCCTGCGGGCGCTTCGGTCCGGCGATGGACGGAACGACGGTGGCGAGGTCGAGTTCGAGGTACTCGCTGAAGACGGGCTCGACCGAGGGGTCGTGCCAGAGCTTCTGGAGCTTGGAGTACGACTCGACGAGGGCGACCTGCTCTTCGCTGCGGCCGGTGAGGCGCAGGTAGTCGAGGGTGACGTCGTCGATCGGGAACATGGCAGCGGTGGAACCGAACTCGGGGCTCATGTTTCCGATGGTTGCGCGGTTCGCGAGCGGAACCTGGGCAACGCCCTCACCGTAGAACTCGACGAACTTGCCGACCACACCGTGCTTGCGCAGCTGCTGCGTGATCGTGAGCACGACATCCGTCGCGGTGACGCCGGTCGGGATGGCGCCGGAGAGCTTGAAACCGACAACCTTGGGGATGAGCATCGAGACGGGCTGGCCGAGCATTGCTGCCTCGGCTTCGATTCCGCCGACGCCCCAGCCGAGCACGCCGAGGCCGTTGACCATCGTGGTGTGCGAGTCGGTGCCGACGCAGGTGTCGGGGAACGCACGGGTGACGCCGTTTACCTCACGCGTGTAGGTGACGCGGGCCAGGTACTCGATGTTGACCTGGTGAACGATTCCGGTTCCGGGCGGGACGACCTTGAAGTCGTTGAACGCCGTCTGGCCCCAGCGCAGAAACTGGTAGCGCTCACCGTTGCGCTCGTACTCGATCTCGACGTTGCGCTCGAGGGCGTTCTCCGAGCCGAACAGGTCGGCGATGACGGAGTGGTCGATGACCATCTCGGCCGGCGAGAGCGGGTTGATCTTGGTCGGGTCTCCCCCGAGCCCGACGACAGCTTCGCGCATGGTGGCGAGGTCGACGATGCAGGGAACTCCGGTGAAGTCCTGCATGACAACGCGTGCCGGAGTGAACTGGATCTCGGTGTCCGGCTCCGCGGTGGGAACCCAGTTGCCGAGTGCTTCGATCTGCTGCTTGGTGACGTTTGCACCGTCTTCGGTGCGCAGCAGGTTCTCGAGCAGGACCTTGAGGCTGAACGGAAGCTTCTCGTGACCGGCGACCCTGTCGACCCGGAAAACTTCGTAGTCGGTCGAACCGACCGTGAGCGTGTCTTTGGAACCAAAGCTGTTTACTGCAGACATGTGCCGTCTCCCTTGCTGACCTGGCTCAATCCTCGCTGCCAGACGGACAGCGTGCCAGCAAGGTAAGCCTAAGCCTGCGTCGTGGATCCGTGCCGTTTCAACGGGTGAGCATCACCAACTATATATCTTGATATCAAGATACTTTGGCACGCGCCGCGATGAGCGGATGCCCCGCGTCAGTTCGTGGGAGCGTCCGGTTCGGTCTCGGCGCCGGGCTTCGTGGCGTACGCAGCCCGCACGAGCAGCCAGGTGACCCAGAGCACGCACGCGTAGAACGGAAGCCCCATGATGAGCTTCGCGGCCCCGAGTGCCTCGGTCGCGTTGGCAAGATAGAGCGGGAATTGCACCAGGAGCCGAAGCCCGAACAGCCCGACCCAGAGCAGGGTGGCGATGAGGGCCACCCGGTACTTCGCCTTGTCCTCGCGCCACGCCATCCCCTCGCCGCGGAGAAAGCCGACGATGATGCCGATGACGGGCCAGCGAACGAGGATTGAAATCACGAGTGCGACCACGTACCCGGCGTTGAGCAGCAGGCCGGGAATGAAACTGTCGGTTGCCCGACCCGAGAACAGCGCGAGGGCCGCCGAGACGGCGATTCCGAGCAACCCGATCACTGCGGGCATAACCGGGGATCGACTGATCAGCCGCGCGATCACAAAGCCGACGGCGACGATTCCGGGAATGAGGACGGACGGCAGGATTTCCTTGGTGATGGCATAGACCAGCACGAAGACGAATCCGGGAAGTACCGACTCGACGATGCCGCGGATGCCGCCAATGGCTGACAACAGGGCGCCGGCTGTCGGGGTCTCCCCCGGTTCGACGCGACCGAAACCCGACTTCTGCGCGGCAGCGGCCATCGCCTCGGAGAACGTGGGAGGGGTCGGCGAATCGCCGGTGTTGTCGGACATTGTTACTGCGTCACCGGAGTAACGTCATCGCCGGCCGTTGCCGGCATGTGCAGCGGAATGAGGTCGCGCGGCGGCATCGGGGTGGTGCCACGCACAACGACGATGCTGCGAAACAGGTCTTCGATCTGGACGGCAGCCTCCGCGTTGACAGCGCCTTCACCGGCAATGACACCGCGCAGGAACCATCGCGGACCGTCGACTCCGACGAAACGCGCGAGGCGGACGGTGCCCTCCTCGCCGGGTGCGGTGACGGGAATCTTTGCAAGAATCTCCGGACCGAACGGCCCGTCGGTGATGCGCGTCTCGCCACCCTGCTTGTGAATCTGGTCGACGATCTGCTCGCGGATCTCACGCCACAGGCCGCTCGTGCGGGGTGCGGCGAACGCCTGCACCTGCAGGGTCGAACCGGCGTAGTCGAGCCCGACGGCAACAACACGCTTGCTGCCCTCCTCGACTTCGAGTCGCAGCTGCAGGTCGGCACGGGGAACGATCTTTACGCCTCCGAGGTCGACGTACGGACGCACCGCGTTGGCTTCGCTCTCATCGAGCGGGCCGTTCGTTTCGCGGTCTGCGGGTGCCGACTTGGCATCCTCGTCGACAAAGTCGCCGAATGACGTATCACTCACGCGTGTTCTCCTGACTTTTCTGCACTGTATCCGGTGGAACCGAATCCGGAGCCGCCACGATGGCTGCCCGGGAGGGTCTCGACGGGAATGAACTTCGCCCGCGAAACCGGCATAACGATGATTTGGGCGATGCGGTCGCCGACCGCGACAGAATACGCCACTGACGTGTCGGTATTCAGAAGAGTTACCCGGATTTCGCCGCGATAGCCCGCATCCACGGTACCGGGGCTGTTCACAACCGTGATCCCGTGCCTGGACGCGAGCCCACTCCGCGGAACGACGAACGCGACATAGCCGTCGGGAAGCGCAATCGACACCCCCGTACCGACCGTCGCGCGCTGGCCGGGAGCAAGCTCGACGGCTTCGGACGCGACAAGGTCAGCGCCGGCATCACCCGGATGGGAATACACGGGTACGTGACCTGCGGAAATGAGAACCTCAACGGAATCTGCCACGTCATGAGGGTAGTGCAGAACGACTGGGTACCAGCGGCCCGCTTGCTTCGGGGTGGCCGTCCAGCAGAAAGGTGGTCGAATAGACCCATGACGAATTACCGCGAAAAACTCTGGCCAGCTCCGTGGATCTACATCAGCTCCGCGCTCGTGATGCCGGCCACGCTTCTCGTGCTGTTTCCGATCAACATCCCGGTGGGAATCGTCACGGCGATCGTGCTCTACGTCGGAATCGTCGTCATCCTGATTGCCACGTCACCCGTCATCGAAGTCACCGACACACACTTCCTGGCCGGAAAAGCACGATTGCCCCTCCGGTTTATCGGAGAGGCAACGGGCTACGACGGCGAGGAGGCGAAACTCGAACGCGGCCAGCGGCTCGACGCCAGGGCGTGGCTGCTGATTCGCGGATGGATTTCGCCGGTAGTAAAGGTTGAAGTCCGAGACGAGAGTGATCCAACGCCGTATTGGATCATTTCTACGCGTCGTCCGGACGCGGTGGTCGCGGCTATCGAAGCCGCGCGGGAGGCCGCTACTCGTTAGGAGTGCGACCATCCCGGTCGAATTCTTACGCTGCGCACTCCAGGCAGATCGCGCCGAGCTTTGACTGGTGGTCGATCTGTGAGCGGTGCTTCACCAGGAAGCACTCGACACAGGTGAACTCGTCGGCCTGCGGGGGGAGTACAACGACGTCGAGGTCGAGATCAGAAAGATCTCCGCCCTCTAGTTCGAAACTGCCCGGGTTGTCGGCGTCATCGACGTCGACCGAACCGGACAACTTGTCAGGGACGCGCTCCTTGAGGGCCTCGATCGACTCATTGTCGTCGTCGGTCTTACGGGGTGCGTCGTAATCGGTTGCCATGCCCATCCACTTCTTAATTGCGTCAAATAAACCAGTTCGGCGCGCACAGTTTGCATCATCACTAGGGGAATAGCAAACCGCTCATCGCTGTACTGCTCCATGCTCGATTACTAACTTGCGGCACGCCCACGGTATTCCCGGTAATACCGGGTTTCTCGTGTCATCCTTACGGAGAATCTCAAGCGCTGGAGGACATCTCAGCATGCAGGACCTGCGAGTTATCGGAGTAGAGAACGGGGCACTCCTCGTCGCCTCGGACGAAGGCCAACGCTTTCGCATCCCCATCGACGAAGTGATGCAGTCGCGACTACGGCAAACCCTGCCGGAGCCCAACGCGCACCGCAAAATATCGCCGAGGGAAATCCAGGGGCACATTCGCGGCGGTATGTCCGCCGAGGACGTCTCCTCTGTCACCGGTGTACCCATCGAGTACATCCAGAGGTTCGAGGGCCCCGTGCTCGCCGAACGCGAGTTTGTCGTCGAGACAGCACTCGGCGTCGCGGTCCATGCTGCGGTCGAGTCGGATCCGGCCTCGAGCGGCAGCACCTTTGGCTCGGTCATCGAGGATCGCCTCGAGGGACTCGGCGCGCAGGACGTGCGCTGGGCGAGCTGGAAAGAGGAAGGCACCGGCTGGATCGTCAAGCTCGCCTTCACCGCCGACGAGATCGACCACGATGCCCGGTGGAAGTTCGACCCGAAGAAGCTTGCGCTCTCTCCGTTCAACTCCGAGGCGATCACGCTCTCTCAGCAGGGCGAACCGGCCGGAGCGCTTATCCCCCGTCTTCGCGCCGTCAGCGGCACCGACCGTGAAGCCGATTCGTCGCGCTTCGACAGTGGCGCGTTCTCGCTCGACGACCTGGCGCTGGATGCCGCGACCCCGACCAGCAATCGTTTCGCTAACCGCGCCGAGCCGGAACCGGTCATCGACCGCAACCAGACCGCTGACCTGCTCGAGGCGCTTCGCCGTCGACGCGGAGAGCGGGAAGCCGCGAACTTCAGCGAAGCGGATGCCGTGGACGACGCATCCGGTGACGTCGACTTCACGACCGACATCACTTTCACCACGGAGAGCATCCGAATCGTCGAAAGCTCCCCCGCGCCCCCGGCCGAACCGGCAACTCCCCGCGCTGCACCGTCGGCTCACACCCCGCCCGCCCCGGCAGCCGGGCACACCGGCCCGCAGCCGAAGGCACGTCGGGGTCGCGCGGCAATGCCCAGCTGGGACGACATCGTTTTCGGCGCCCGTCCCGACGACGACATCCTCTAGACACCCGTCGCGGGGTGAGCCTGCCGAAACCGCTGTGCGATCTACGGAGATTTCGGCGGGCTCAATCAGCGAGGCTTCGCGAGAGTCAGCGAGCGAACGCTCCGAAGCGCAACAGCGGAACCTGCACCTCGGCCGGTGACCAGGAGCCGTGCTGGCCGACCATGTTTCGGCCGTGATTATTCGCGATTCGACCGTCGTAATAGGCGATGTTCTTACGTGCCGCAACGATGATGTCGCCGATCCGTGCCACGATCTCCGGCAGTACTTCTCCGAACCAGCCGGCTTCGATTGCTTCGGCCCGCGTCGCAACCCAGGCCCGGGAATCCTCAGACTCGTGCCAGGCAGCAACCGTGCGGGCTCGATCCGCTTCGCTCGCGTCCGGCTCGAAATACAGCTGAAGGCAGCGCGGCTCCCCCGCGATGTGCCGGATGCCGTCGAGTGCTCCCTCGAGCTCGTCGACGAGTACGTGGGTGTGAGCCGGAACATCGACAACACCGTGGTCCGCCGTCACGATCACTCCGGCCTTCGACGGAAGCCCGGCAACAAACCTGCGCAGTTCACCATCGAGCGTTTCGAGCCAGGTCGTCCACGCCGGTGACTCCCACCCGGACGCGTGACCGGTCTGGTCGAGCTCGGGAACATAGAGGTAGGCGATTCCCGCGGGTCCCGGGGCGCGCACCCAGTCGGCCGCGAGTTCGAACCGGTCGGCGATCGACGAGCCTGCGATGAACTCCGCTCCGCGCAGGACCGCCTCACTGAAGCCCGAGCCCTTGTAGCGCCCCGGTCCGATCACCGCGGCGGAGAACCCGAGCCCAACCGCCTGCTCGAACACCGTCGGCTGTGCCTGCCAGGTGTGCGGATCGAGTTTGTCATCCCAGCCGGAAAGCTGGTTGACGACCCGGTCGTTCGCGGCATCCAGAACCGAATATCCGACCAGGCCGTGCTGACCGGGCAGAACGCCGGTCGTGAGCGTCGCAAGCGCGGATGCGGTGGTCGTCGGAAAGCCGGAGTCGATTGTCGTTGCGGGGGTGAGCGCCCCGGCGAGAGTTCGCGCGTGTCCGGCACGGGACTTGAGTGCCGCTGCCCCAAGCCCGTCGACGAGGACGACAACGACCCGGTTCACGGCCGGAAGACCCATCGGATTCGGGAGCCCGCTCGCCGTTCCGGCAATTGCTGCGAGACAACTTGGCAGAACATCGGCAAGGCTAAGCCGGTCCCTTTTGCGCGCCGGTAACATGGGGGCAATCTTATGACTACTCCCGACAACACCACCGCGCAGACCCCGGGCGAACGCATCGAAGACGTCGATGTATCCGCCGAAATGCAGGGCTCGTTCCTCGAATACGCCTACTCGGTCATCTACTCCCGAGCGCTTCCCGATGCGCGCGACGGTCTCAAGCCCGTGCAGCGCCGCATCCTGTACCAGATGAGCGAAATGGGCCTTCGCCCCGATCGCGGCCACATCAAGTCGGCGCGTGTCGTCGGTGAGGTGATGGGAAAGCTTCACCCGCACGGTGACGCCTCGATCTACGACGCAATGGTTCGCCTGACGCAGGACTTCATCCTGCGCGTTCCGCTCATCGACGGCCACGGAAACTTCGGCTCGCTCGACGACGGCCCCGCCGCGCCCCGGTACACCGAAGCCCGCCTGCATGCCACCGCCCTCGCGATGACCGAGAATCTCGACGAAGACGTCGTGAATTTCGTTCCCAACTACGACAACCAGCTCACCCAGCCCGAAGTACTGCCGGCGGCATTCCCGAACCTGCTCGTGAACGGTGCGAGCGGCATCGCGGTCGGTATGGCCACCAACATGGCCCCGCACAACCTCATCGAGGTCGTCGGTGCTGCCCGCCACCTGCTCGAGCACCCGAGCGCGACGCTCGAAGACCTGATGGCCTTCGTTCCAGGTCCCGACCTTCCCACCGGCGGGACGATCATCGGACTCGACGGCATCAAAGACGCGTACGCGACCGGTCGCGGCGCGTTCAAGACCCGCGCGAAGGTCACCACCGAGAGCATCTCGGCGCGCAAGACCGGGCTCATTGTTACCGAGCTTCCGTACATGGTCGGTGCCGAAAAAGTGATCGAGAAGATCAAGGACGGCGTCAACTCCAAGAAGCTCAGCGGCATCTCCGACGTCACCGACCTCACCGACCGCCGTCACGGGCTCCGTCTCGTCATCGGCATCAAGACCGGATTCAGTCCGGATGCGGTGCTCGAGCAGTTGTACCGCTTCACCCCGCTCGAAGACAGCTTCAACATCAACGCCGTCGCCCTCGTCGATGGCGGGCCGCGCACCCTCGGGCTTCGCGAACTGCTGCAGGTCTACGTCGACCACCGCCTCGAGGTCGTCACTCGCCGCAGCCGTTACCGCCTTGCCCGCCGCCTCGAACGCCTGCACCTCGTCGAGGGTCTGCTCATCGCGATCCTCGACATCGACGAGGTCATCCAGGTCATCCGCCAGAGCGACGACTCAGAACAGGCGCGAGCGCGACTGCGGGACGTCTTCGACCTCAGCGAACTGCAGGCCGAGTACATCCTCGAGCTCCGACTTCGTCGCCTCACCAAGTTCAGCCGCATCGAGCTCGAGACCGAGCGCGACAAGCTGCGCGCCGAGATCGCCGAGCTCGAGGCGATCCTCGCTTCGCCCGCGCGCATTCGGGGGCTCGTCTCTGACGAGCTCGAGGATGCCGCTGAGCGCTTCGGCACCCCGCGCCGTACCCTGCTAACCGAGGCTCGCCCGAGCGTCGCAACCACCGCGGCTTCGCGCCGGGCCGCACCCATCCTCGAGATCGCCGACACCGCCTGCCGGGTCTACCTCTCGACAACCGGGCGCGCCATTCGCGTGGATGCGACCGAACAGTCGGATGCGCCCGTCGGCGCGGTTCGACGTCGCAGCAAGCACGACGCGATCAGGTCGTCGCTGCTCACCACCAGCCGGTCAGAGATCGGCGCCGTGACCAACCTCGGTCGGCTCATCCGCTTTACCGCCGTCGACCTTCCGGGAGCGCCACACAACTCGATCAGCCTCGGCGCCGGCGTCCGGATCTCCGAGTACCTCGCGCTCACCAACAAGAAGGAGCGCGTTCTCGGGCTTGTCTCGCTCGTCTCCGACGAGCCGATCGTGCTCGGAACCCGCCAGGGCGTCGTCAAGCGGGTCACCGCGGGTGGCTACCCGGCGAAGCCCGACTTCGACATCATCGCGCTCAAGCCAGGCGACGAGGTTGTCGGGGTGAGCCAGGGTGGCGACGGCGACGAACTCGTGTTCATCACGTCTGACGCTCAGTTGCTGCATTTTTCGGCATCCGCTGTTCGTCCGCAGGGCGCGGGCGCCGGCGGCATGGCCGGCATCAACATCGGTGCGAAGTCGAGCGTCATCTTCTTCGGCACCTTCGACCCCAACGCCGAGGTCGTCGTTGCAACGGTGTCGTCGTCGACCGGCACGATTGCCGGATTCGACCCCGGTCGCGCAAAGGTTTCGGCGATGTCAGAATTCCCCGGCAAGGGCCGGGCGACCGGCGGTGTGCGCGCCCACAGCTTCCTGAAGGGCGAAGACGTACTCGCACTCGCCTGGGCGGGCGCTGCTCCCCCGCACGCCGTCGGAACCGATGGTTCCGTGCGCCAGCTGCCGGAGTCCGGAGCCAAGCGGGACGCCTCAGGAGTGCCGCTCGAGGGCGTAATCGGGTCAATCGGGTACACGCTGTCCTAGCTGGCGCGACCCACCGTTCTACCCTCGCGGGACTGGCCCACCTTCGGAGTGTCGCAACATGACGGTGGATGATTGACACTGCCACCGCTAGTCGCTAAGTTTCGGGGATAGTAAAGTTTCCTAACTCTGAACAGGGAGTCACGTGAGCATACGCAACTCCGAACGCCAGAACGCCGCTGCAGCGCCTGCGGGCGCGCCGATCCCGGCGACTCCCGGCCTCATCCGCTCTATCAACGATCGCCTCGTGCTCGACCTATTGCTGGAGCACAAGTCGCTCAGCCGGGGCGACGTTCGGCGATTGACCGGAGTATCGAAGCCCACCGCATCGCAGTCCCTTACCCGACTGGAAGACAGCGGCCACGTGGTGCCCGCCGGCTACAGCGACAGCAATATCGGTGGTCGTGCGTCCCTTATCTACGAGCTCAACCCGTCATCCGGATTCGCCGCCGCGGTGGATGTCACCACCACCGGGGTTCATGCCAGGGTCGCGAATATCCTCGGGATAATTGTCGGTGAGTCCCGGCTACCATCCACGGCAACCGAGAACGGTCCTCGGCTTGCACTCCGCGCGGTTGAGACCGCGGTCAGCGCCGCCGGAATCACCGCTGACGACGTGTCATCTATTGTCATTGCGGCACCCGGATCGTACGCACCGGAGGCGGACGTCCTCCGGTACGCCGATCACCTCGCCGGATGGCAGGAAGAGGGGCTTGTCGCTCGCCTCTCCGAGGAGTCCGGGGTACCGGTGTACGTCGAGAACGACGTGAACGCGGTCGCCGTCGCCGAGCACACCGCTGGAGCCGTTCAGGATGCCGACAGCTTCTTCCTGTTCTGGATAGACGAGCGAATCGGTGGCGCGCTCATGATCGGCAATCGCCTCTACCGCGGGGCGACCGGAGGCGCCGGAGAAGTGGCATTCCTGCAGCTGCCTGGCGTCGCAGTTGTCCGCAACCCGGAGCGCGAGAACCACGGAGGTTTCGAAGACCTCGTCGGCCAGCCGCGCATTGTCGAACTCGCTGCTGGAAGATCACTCACGGGAGACAGTGCAGCGCAGCAGATCGCGACCGCTGCTTCCTCGACCGACACGGCAGCGGGCGAGTTCCTCGACGACATCGCCGAACGCTACGCAACCGGCCTTGCCTCGGTGATCGCCATGCTCGACCCGGCCAGGATCGTCATCGCAGGCGAACTCATGCGCGCCGGTGGACAGAACCTGCTTACCCGTATTTCGGCGAAGCTCGACGAGCTGGCGCTCAGCACCCCGGAACTCGCCGTCGGACTAGTCGAATCGTTCCCGGCGCTCACCGGCGCACTACTCGTGAGCCTCGAGCACACTCGCAACGAAGTCTTCTCAACGTGACGCCCCCCGTGCCGAACGGACCAGTGGCGCCAACACCCGCAAGCGAGCGAACGGTACTCGCCCTCGACGGGGGCAACAGCAAGACCGATGTGGTCATCGTTGCCGGCACGGGCGCCGTTCTCTCCCGCTCGCGATCCGGGCCGTTCATCCCCCACATGATCGGCGCACGCGCCGCGGTCGACTCACTCGACGAAGCGGTGCACACGGCGCTCGACGACGCCGGACTCTCGACCGTCGACCACATTGCCGGGTACCTCGCAAACGCCGACCTGCCCATCGAAGAGAGCAACATCCGCGACGCCATCGCCGCGAAGAACTGGTCTCGGAGTACGGTCGTCGAAAACGACACCGTCGCAATGCTGCGGGCAGGAACCTCGGCAGGCTTCGGCGTTGCCGTCGTCTGCGGGGCGGGCATCAACTGCATCGGAATTTCTCCGAGCGGAGAACGCGTCCGGTTTCCCGCGCTCGGTCGAATCACCGGGGACTGGGGCGGTGGTCTCGGCCTCGCGAAGGAAGTGCTTTGGTTCACCTCGCGCGCTGAAGACGGTCGAGGTGTGCCGACCGCTCTTTCCTCGGCGGTTGCCGCACACTTCGGGCTTCCCTCGGCCGTCGCTGTCTCGCAGGCAATGCACTTGAAGCATCTCGACTACGACCGAATGCACGAACTCGTACCCGTGCTGTTCGACACGGCCGAGCGCGGCGATGGCATCGCCCGTTCGATTGTCGGGCGCCAGGTCGACGAGATCGTGAGCCTGGTGACCGTCGCACTCGCCCGTCTCGAACTGCTGCAGACCGCCACTGATGTCGTACTTGGCGGCGGCATCCTCGGTGCGCGTGATACCGGTTTCGCACAAGCCGTGACCGCCAGGATCATTGAGCACGCGCCCCTCGCTCGTCCCTTTGTGCCGACGACTACACCCGTTGTCGGATCAGCCCTGCTCGGCCTCGAATACCTGTGGGGCGAAGCGCACGCCGGTGAGCTAGCAGCGCGGGAGTCGGCACTCCGTCGCGTTCACGCCGAACTCGACCCCCGGGCGGTAACGACCGAATTGGCAGGCTGATGATCGCACCACTCCGTTTCGGCCTCGTCGGTACCGGCTACTGGGCGCAGGAAACTCACGCGCGTTCGATCGCCGCCACCGAGGGCATCGAGTTCAGCGCCGTCTGGGGTCGCCGCCAGGCCGCAGTAGACGAGGTTGCCCGGCGATTCGGCGTTGCCGGATTCACCGACTTCGACGCATTTCTCGACGAGATCGATGCACTCAGCTTCGCCGTACCACCCGACGTCCAGTCGACCCTTGCACTTCGCGCAATCCGAGCGGGCAAACACGTGCTGCTCGAGAAGCCGATCGCCGTCGACGCCGAAACCGCCGATGCGCTGGTCGACGCGGCTGAACTCAGCGGCGTCTCGACGATGGTGTTCTTCACGCTGCTCTTCGACCCGCGGATGCGCGCTATCGCTGCCCAGGCGGAGTCCGCTCACTACACCGGAGGGCAGGGCCTGTGGCTCGGCTCGGCGCTAAGCGACGAGAACCCGTTCAACACCCCGTGGCGCCACGACAAGGGCGGCCTGTGGGACCTCGGGCCGCACGCCCTGTCGGTTTTGTGGGCTACCCTCGGCCCAATCGTCGCGACCACGGCAACCTCGGGGGCCGGTGACCTCGTGCACCTCACGATGCGACACGACAGTGGTGCAACGAGCACAGCGACACTGACGCTCAACGCGAGCGATGCTGCCGATGGCTTTTCCACCGTCGTCTGGGGTGTGGGAGGACGACTGGCGCTCCCCGTCGACGACGTCGACGAACTGCAGGCACTCGGGGTCGCGCTCTCCGAACTCGCGGCGAACATCCGCTCGGGAGCCCCGTCGCACCGCACCGACATCCGGTTCGGTCGCGACATTGTTCGCGCACTCGCCCAAGCGGAAGCTTCCATCACAGCGATAGGCATCCGATGATCTCGCGAGACATCCTCTTTCCCGCGCCGAACGAGGTCGCCCTGGTCGATCGCGAGGTGGGGGCACCGGACGCACACGAAGTGCTCTGCGAAGCGCGACAATCGTTGCTGAGCACAGGCACCGAGAGCTTCTGTCTCGCCGGGGAATTCGACGCCGGAACTTTCTGGGAGGAGTGGGTGCAGTTTCCCTTTGCTCCCGGCTACTCGATGGTGAGCACGGTGCTCGAGGTCGGTCCGAGCGTTACCGGGATCGCGGTGGGAGATCGCGTGGCAACCTCTACCCCGCACGCGCAGTTTTTCACCGTCGACGAGAGTGAAGTCGTCGTTGTGCCGGACGACATCACCGACGAGCAGGCGGTGTGGACATCGCTCGCGTGCACAACCCAGCTCGGCGTTCGCCGTGCGGAGATCGGCTTTGGCGATACCGTCGGCGTCGTCGGGCTCGGTCTTCTGGGCCAGCTCGTGATCCAATACCTCGCGATTGCCGGCGCCGGGCGAATCGTCGGAATCGACACCTCGCCACAGCGCCTCACACTCGCCCGGGCGTCCGGTGCAACCGACTTGGTCGCCGGCACGGCAGCCGAGAGTCGCCCTGAGCTCGAAACCCTCACCGGCGGCCGGCTGCTCGACACGGTCTTCGACATCACCGGGCATCCAGCGGTGCTCGCAGACGCCACCACGCTCGTTCGACCGCGAGGCACCGTCCTGCTGCTCGGCGACAGCCCGCGGCCGAGCGCGCAACACCTTGGTCCGCGCGTCGTCGCAGATTCACTCTCGATCATCGGCGTACACGCCTCGTCAGCACCGGCCACCGCCACACTCGGTGATCCCTGGACGCTGCGGGCGATGACCGAGCTGTTCTTCCAATTCCTTCGCGACGGGCGAATGGATGTGGGACCGCTCATTTCGCACCGCATCCGCCCCGACGACGCACCGGCGATCTACCGGGCGCTGAAAACCGACCGGTCGAGCTACCTCGGGGTCATCTTCGACTGGACAAGAGAGAAGGGGCAACGATGACGGAGTCACCGGTTCGCTGGGGTGTGCTTGGGGCCGCCGGGATCAACGCGGCGATGGTGCCGGCGCTGCTCGCCGCGCCCAATGCAGAACTCGTCGCGATCGCCTCGCGCACGCGGGCAAAAGCAACGGCGGCCGCGGAACTCTTCGGTATTCCCGAGGCGATCGAGGGCTACGAGGCACTGCTCGCCGACCCGCGCATCGAGGCCGTCTACGTTCCGCTTCCGAATGCCCTGCACCGCGAGTGGGCAATCAAGGCGGCCGAAGCCGGCAAACACGTGCTGTGCGAGAAACCGATGGCCGTAACCGCTGCTGATGCGCGGGAGATGGCGGCTGCCGCCAGCGCGAGCTCGGTACTGCTCGCCGAGGCGTTCATGTACGTACAGCATCCGCGCTACGCCCGAATCCGGGCCATCATCGAATCCGGTGAGATCGGCCCCGTTCGCACGATCATCACGACGTTTTCGTTCGACGCGAGCGAAGAGCTCGATCACTCCGGTTTCCAGGGCGCGGCCGGCGGCGGTGCCGTCTACGACGTCGGTTGTTACGCGATTCACTCGGCACGGTATCTGCTCAAGGCGGAGCCGTTAGCTGTTGCCGCCCACTCGTCACTGTCGGCGCTGCACGGCGACATCGACATGGCCACCTCCGCGCTCGTCGAATTCCCGGACGGCGTCGCACTGCTCGCGCACGTCGACATGTGGGGAGCCGACACCGACGACATCGAGATTATCGGCGCGAGCGGCCGGATCTCGGTTCCCCACGCGTTCATCTGCGGTCCGGATGACGGAGACTTTTCCGTGTCGACGAGCGAAGGTACGCGCGTCGAGAAAACCGCGCGCATCGACCACTACGTTGCCCAGGTTGAACGGTTCTCGGATGCGGTGCGCGGCCGTTCCACGCTGCTGTTCAGCGCCGACGACGCGATTGCCGGCGCCCACATCCTCGAGAGAATGTCGGTAGCACTCCGTGAACACCAGCGGATCGAGCTATAGCGCCGTTCGACGCTAGCGCAGCGTGAATTCACCGGCCAGATCCGACAGGAACATGTCGAGCAGGTCGCCGAATACTCGCTCGCGGTGAGAGCGGAGTGACACAAGCGCGCCCCAGACCTGCTCGCGCCCCGCGTCGTCGAGTTCACCGTCCAGGAGAACGCGCGCGACGAGTTCAAGTGCGGCAATTCCGCGCTGGAACTGCAGCGTCCACGGCCGGATCTCGCGCTGCAGGGCGGTGTTCTCCACCTCTCCGTCGACCAGGAACTCCGCTGTTGCCGCCAGCTCCCTCGCGTGCTGCGCGAGCAACTCAACGGCTGCGGGCCTGTCGCCGAACGAGTACCCGAAAGCGAATGCCGCGAGCACACCGCCAAGCTCCGGGGCGTCATCGACGCACAGGCATGACCCGCGCACGGCATCCGCGAACTGCACGAACCGCGCATAGTCGCGCTCACCAACAACCCGCTTCAGAGCCGCGTGCCAGGCCTGCTCTGCATCGAACTCCCCCGGTGCTCGCAGGTACTGCGCGATCGAATAGAGACCGATCTTCGACGCTTCAGCAAGGGGCATCGCGTTGGCAATGAGCCCGGCCGCTGCGGTATCGAGTGTTGCCTCCCGCCCCAGATACGGACCGATGTGCAGTTCGCCGACCATTGCAACGTCGTTGACTGGAAAGTTGTCCCACAGGGTCGGCGGCCGTTGCGCGCTCTCCGAGAATACGGTGGCGTCCCTGGTCTCGATCTCGGCGGCGCAAATCGCCCGGCCGGTCCAGTACAGCGCCACCGTCGGATCGATGAGCGCGCCAAGCTCGACGATGTAAGGCTCGTCGCCGTGTCCCCAGTACGTGGTCGGGCAGACCGTGAGCCGGACGTCGGCATCGTGGGAGCGGAGTTCGCCGATGAGGCGATTGATGAGGCCCGCCTGGGCGGCGACGAGGGACGCGAACCGTTCCGCATCCGCCGGATGCTGCAGAACCTCGGGAATGTCATCGAGCAGCAGGGCGAAGCTCGACACTCCGAGCGCCGCGACCTGGCGGAACTTCGCCACGAGCAACCGGAAGTCGTCCTCGTTCGCGTAGCGCATCGACAGCCCGGGCGAGAGGGCAAACGTGAATTCGATCGCGAGCCCCTTCGCTTTCCCGGCAATTTCGCCCAGTCGGCCAAGGTCTGCATCGTCGTAGGGGGCGCGCCATAGCGCGCGAAGGTACAGATCGTCCTTCGGCGCGTAAACGAACGCGTTCATCCCGATTTCAGCGAGAAACTCGATTGACGACAGCCGCTCATCGTGCGTCCACGGCTTCCCGTAAAAGCCCTCGATGATTCCGCGAGTAGAGAAACCGGCCATCACAGTGACCGAACGCGCGACCGGTAGCGGTCGAGCGCCTCACGATTCGCTTCGTCGCCACCGACGAGGTTGCTCGAGGCGAACACCATCGGCGCTTCGCCGCTCGAGGCGAGAATCGCTGCGGTTGTCAGGGCGAGGTAATTCGCGATCGCGGCTCCGGCCACCGTCGACGACGGCCCCATCTTGCTCGGGGTGCCGGGAACATCAATCGAGGCATCCCCGGCAACTCCGTGGTTGTCGATGACGATGTCGGCGACATCCGCAATCCGGATTTGCTGCCCGTCGCGGGCGAGGGACGAACCGGAATGCGCCCTACTGGTGATTGCAATGATCGTCATACCGAGCGCACGGGCTTCGGCCGCCAGTTCGAGAGCGATGACGTTCGCGCCAGAGTTCGAGATCAGGATCAGGGTATCGATTGAGCGCGCCCCGAGCCGGGAGAAAATGACCGGTCCGATGCCGGGCGTGCGCTCGAGGCTCGTGCTGAGTTCAGCCCCGGCGTGCAGCAGCAATCCCTCGACCAGAATCGGGTTGATCGCCGCGAGGCCGCCCGCGCGATAGAACATCTCCGCGGCGACGAGGTGCGAGTGCCCGGTTCCGAAGACGTGCACGAGGCCGTCATTGGCGATCGTTCGAGCCATGGCGATCGCCGCGGCATCCATGCTGTCGCTCTCTTCGTCCGCGATTACTCCGAGAATTCGCGAGACATCGGCGAGGTAAATCGCGCCGGGCGATCGGCCGGTGCTGCGCGTCTCAGACGTCATGAGTGAATTCTCCAGTCGGCTGTGTTCGTTGCGGAATCATCGGTGGGTGTGACCTGCCCGCTCCACTCGGTGATGTACGAACCATACGGCGTGATCAAGCCGGATTCCGCGATTGCAAGTGCACCCTCGACCGGCGCGGACGTTGTGGTGACCGGCGCGAGTCGCGGCTCGGCGGCGATCGACTCGAGAAGCGCCGTTCGAAGTGGTGTCCCGGCAGAAACCGCCCGTCCGGTTATGGCGAGCGGTACCGGTGAACCGTCAAAGATGTTCGCGGCAGCGAGAGCCGTCTTCATCAGCTCGGCCGCTGCCCCGCGAACAATTGCGCTCGCCACCTCATCGCCGGCGCCTGCCGCGAGCTGCACCTGTTCGGCAAACGCCGCAACGGCGTTGACCGGCCGCGGAATGGAGTGGACGTGTGATGCGAGATCCGCGTGTTCGCCGTACAGGACTTCACTGCTCGCGGTTAGTGCGGTGTGCGGACCTCGGCCGTCGGATGCCGCGAGTACGGCCGCGAGCCCGCGACTGCCGATCCAGAACGCGCTGCCGTTGTCGCCGAGCAGAAACCCGTCACCGTCTACACGCAGGCTGGTTCCGGTCGCCGCGTCGACGGCGAGGCAGGCAATACCGGTTCCGACGATGAGCGCCACACCGCTGCGATCGGCGAACGCGGCCGCATGACCGATGATTGCATCGCCCATCAGCCAGACCTCTGCTGCGCCCAGCGTCTCGCCGATGGTTTGGGCGAGAGCCGCGCGCTGGGGAGCGGCCGAGGGAAGCGTTGTCAGTCCGAGCGCAATTCGCTCGATTCGTGCCTCGTCGGGGAGGGACGAACGGGCTTCGTTCCAGGCATCGCTGATCGTCGCCACGAGCGTTGCATAGGTATCACCGTCCCCGTGGGTGACGCCGTCACGCAGCACGTCAGGGTGTTCGGCACCGCCGCCCACCCGAAGCCGGACGGTCGACTTTCCTCCGTCGACTCCAATGAAGACGCCGCCGGTCATGACCGCACCTGCGTGCGGCCGACCGGCGCAGTTATTCCAGCGTGCAGCTGGTAGCGATCGCCGCGAAATACCGACGACGTGAGCATGAAGGGCCGCCCGGTCGCGAGTATGTGCGATTCGCCGACCGCGAGGCAGGCTGATCCGGGTTCGATGTCGAGCAGTTCCGCGATTCGCGCTGACGCGATGGTGGCTCCGACGACGGTATCGACTGTGGCGGCGACGAGGCTGAACCGTGCGCTGAGAGTCGCCAGTAACGATCCCTCGAGGTCGGCGATGGAGAGCCGCGGCACGAGCGCAGCGGGAATCCACGTTGTTTCGAGTGCGATGGGGACTCCGGATGCACTGCGGAGTCGCACGAACCGGGTCACCGTCTTCGGAGACTGCAGTCGGAGCCCGCGAGCGACCCGTGCCTCGGCCGCCACCGTGCCGAGCGACACCGTCAGGTTCTCGGGCAACAGCCCACGAGCGCGAAGGTCGGCCGACAGCGACGACAGGCCGAGCTCGCGCGTGATCGACGGGTCCGTCACAAACGTGCCCGATCCGTGGCGGCTGCTGAGCAAACCCTTCGCCTGCAGCGACTCGATTGCCTTACGTACCGTCATCCGGGACATCCCCCACTCGCTGGCGAGTTCACGCTCGGGCGGAATGCGCTCGCCAGGCTCCAGCGACCGCACAATCGCCTGCAGGTGAGAGCGGGCTACCGAGAACCGGGGAGAGATCCGCTCGGCTGTGCTGGCGCTCATTTCCGCCCTCCCCCGCGTACCGTCTCGAGTAGACCACTTTCGGCGCAGAGGTGAGCGTCCGACCGCTCGTCGCTACGCTGGAATTCGCGGCCGTTACCGCACTCCCGAAAGGTGAATCGTTGGCACAGATCCGCGCGTACCGTCCGACCGACCGCGAGAGCGTGTACGACATCTGCCTGCGTACCGGCGACAACGGCGACGACGCTACTGCCGAGTACACGAACCGTGAGCTTCTCGGCTCGGTATACGCCGGCGCGTACGTTGACCTTCGCCCCGAACTTGCGTTCGTACTCGATGACGGCGATCGCCCGATTGGCTATGTGCTCGGAGCCGACGACACGCTGGCTTTCGAAGCCGAATGCGAAACCGCGTGGTGGCCGGGGCTGCGCGAGCGCTTCCCGCTGGGAAGCGAGCGGGAAGACAGCGCGGATGCCGCGATGATCCGGCTCATTCACCGGCCAGAGGTCACCCCGGCGAAGCTCGCTTCGCTCTATCCGGCGCACCTGCACATCGACATCCTGCCTGCCGGCCAGGGTGCCGGCCTCGGCGGGGCGCTCATTCGTCGTTTGCTCGCGGAACTCACCGAACGGGGAGTTCCCGCTGTGCACCTCGGGGTATCTGCAGCGAACACCAGGGCCATCGGCTTCTACGAGCACCTCGGCTTCGAACGGCTCGGTGCCGAATCGGGAGTTCCCGCGCACGAGACCGTGTTCGGAATGCGACTGCAGGGTCTCTCCGGTCACTAGTGCACCGCCCCTTCGGTCATTCCGCTGATCACCTGGCGGTGGAAGATCACGTAGATGCCGATCATCGGAATCGTGATGATCGACAACGCCGCGAACAGCATCGGATAGTCGGTTGAGTATTTTCCGGTGAACGCGAGCAAGCCGACCGGAATCGTGCGCAGTTCGTCGTCCTGGATATACAGCATGGCAAGCAGGAACTCGTTCCAGCAGCTGATGATCGAGAAGGTTGCAACCGTCGCGATGCCGGGCTTCATCAGTGGCATCACAATCTGGAACAGCATCCGAAAATCGCCGGCTCCGTCGATGCGCGCAGCCTCGAACAGTTCGTGCGGTAGCGAGTCGAGGTAGGCCTTGAGCAGGAACACCGCGAGCGAAAGCCCGAGACCGACGTAGGGAACGATGAGCGCCCACCGTGTGTCGAGCAGGTAGAACGAGTCGAACAGCCGGCTCTGCGCGGTGAGGTAGGACTGCACCGGCAGCAGGAGTCCGAGCAGGAACGGTGCAAGCAGCCACTTGCTGAAGCGGAACTTCAGGCGGCTGAACGCGTAGGCGGCGAAGAGCCCGAACAGCAGGATGCAGCCGACTGCGACGACGGTCACGATCACGCTGTTGAACACGTAAACCCCGAGGTTTCCGCGCTCCCAGGCTTCGGCCCAGACAGACAGGTCAATTGTCTGCGGAAGCGAGAACGGCGACTCGAAAATCTCGCGCTTTGTCTTGAACGACGACATCACCATCCACACCAGCGGAAGAACGAACAGCAGCGAGGCGATCGTCATCACCGTGTGGAAAATAATCGAGTGGGTTCGCACGGTGAGCGCCGGGCCGGTCGACCGGCTCCGTTTTTTCGGGGTGCGGATGGATATCGTAGCGCGCACGAGGGAAGCTTCAGTACTCAACGTCCGTTGCACCGTCCTTGGATCGAAGCCGGGTGAGGGCAAAACCGATGATGAGTACAACGACAGTCATAATCGTGGCGAGTGCCGCACCGTAGCCGAGGTTGTGGAAGCGGAAGACGACTTCGACGAGGTAGGTCGTGACGATCTCGGTCGCGTGTTCCGGTCCTCCGTTCGTCATGACGTAGAACAGGTCGAAGCTCTGGAAGGCCCCGGTGACGCAGAGCAGAACAGCCACTTCGATAATGGGGCGGATCATCGGGACTTTGATCGAGAAGAAGATGCGCGCCTGGGATGCACCGTCAAGCGTCGCTGCCTCGAGAACGTTGGCGGGGATCCGCTGGAGCGCCGCGTAGAAGATCGCCATGTAGAAACCGGCGTAGATCCAGCCCGAGACGACACTGACCGCGAGAAGTGCGGTTGTCGTGTCGCCGAGCCAGACCTTCGCGAGATCGTCGAGGCCAACCCCGCGTAGGAAGCTGTTGATGAGGCCGATGTCATCGCTGTAGACGAATGACCAAAGAACTGCGACGACGAGCATCGGGAGCATAACCGGTACGAAGAATGCGACGCGGTAGAAGCCGGTTCGCCGGCCGGCCATGCTCACGATGCCCGCGAGTACTAGGCCGACAAAGACCTCGAGAATAAGGGTGAGCCCGATATAGCCGAGGGTGTTGCGGTACGCGATCAGGTAGATGTCGTCGTTGAAGGCCCGGATGAAGTTGTCGAGCCCGACGAAGGTCATCTCGTCGGTTCCCGACCACTCCATAAAGCTCAGGCCGGTATTCAGGAGCGACGGGATGAGCACCACGAAGGCGAACACCAGCACCGCAGGACCGACCAGAAGGTACGGCGTCCAGCTCTTATCGGGTCTCACAGGTTCCTTCTTCACCTCGATGCGGGGATCGGACCTGGTCCGATCCCCGCACGACGGACGGGCGTGCTAGGTGAGTTTCGTTAGCCCATCGCGTCAACACGGTCGGCGGCGGTGTCGAGGGCTTCCTTCGGGTCGCCACCCCCGATTACCGTTGCAACCGCGTCGTAGAACGCTGCAGCGACCTCGATGTCGTATCCGCTGTCGGCCGGAGCGACGACCGTCTGGGCGGTCGACATGAGGTCGGCGAGCGAGACGGTGCGCTCGTCAGCATCAACACCGGCAAACGGATCGATGCTCATCGGAGCGAGACCGGCCTCCGCCCACATTTTCGTGCCCTCTGGTGAAGCAACCAGCGCGAGGAAGTCCAGCGTCTCGTCGATGTTCTCCGACTTGGCGTTGACGATGAATCCGGTCGAGATTCCGAGCACGCTCGCCTGGTCACCCACTCCGCCATCGATGGCCGGGGTATTGAAGTAGTCGAAGTCCATGCCATCGGCATCCGTCTCGGCGTCCGCCATCAGCCAGCTGCCGATTACGATCATCGCGGCCTTACCGAGGAAGAACTGCGTGTTCGCCTCGTCGTCAGCGAGAGCGTTGACGCTGTCATTGATGTAGCCCTCGTCGGCCAGTTGTTTGACATAGCCGAGAGCGTCCACCATCTCCGGGGTGTTCATCGGGGAATCGCCGACCATCGTCGACGCGTAAGCCTCTTCACCGATGACGCGGGAAACAAGGTGGGATGCCCAGTTTCCCACGGTCCACTGGTCCTTATTTCCCTCGACGATCGGAGTGATGCCGGCCTCCTCGATGGTCTCGGACACCGCCATGAACTCGTCCCAGGTTGTGGGAACCGAGAGCCCGAGGTCGGCAAAGATGTCTTTGTTGTACCAGACGATGTCGGTGACGTCGCCGGTCCACGGGACCATGTAGGTGCCTTCACCGTCGACGTCCATGCCGGTGAACGCGCCCTCGTCGAAGCGACCGGCGAATTTCTCGCCGGCGAGTGCCTCGGAGATGTCAGCTCCGTCTCCGTCAGCGACGTGCTGGCGCATACGTGGACCGGACCACTCGAAGTACGCATCGGGTGCTTCGCGGCTCGAGAGCAGCGTCGACAGGCCGGTCGTCTGGTAGACATCGTCTTCCTGGATGATGAGTTCGACTTCGCGATCGGTGTACTTTGCCTCGTACTCCGTCTTGAGCTCTTCGAACTTGCTGTCGACCGCGTCACCGGAGGACCCCATGGCGATACGGACGACCACTTTGCCATCGTCGGCCGGAGCGCATCCGACGAGCACTAGTGCGAACGTGAGTCCGACCGCGGTTACCGCAGTGAGACGTTTGAGTGGTGCTGTGACTGCCATTGATCCACCTCATCGCTAGGGCACATCCAAGTCGCCTGTGCCTTGGTAAGTAAACTTTACTTCCCTAATGGAGAGTGAATCGTGTGTGCCCCGCAATGTCAACGTCTGGGCGGATTTGTCTAATGGTTGTAACAAACCATCGCGGTATTTCGCTCGATGCCGCCCAGCGGTTCCACCCCGCCCCGAATGGACCAGTTCAGACGTGCGGGACGAATTGCTGCCAGGCCTCGCGACGGGTCTTTCGCGGATCGGCCTCCACACGGTCGACGGAGTCGAAGATGAGGGTGCGGCGGCGACGCACGGTGTATTTGGGCCAGCTGGCATCGACGGTGCCGTCGGTGGCGAACCGGACCCAGTGCTGCTTCATCCGCTCTCCGACCCGCTTGAACTGCGCTCGACCGCCGAGCGAACCCATGGTGCGACCGAACCACCCGTCCATCCGGTCGAACAGCGCGAACAGTTCGAGGCCGTGCGTCGCGTCGTAGCCGAGCATCCGTACGAGGCGCGGCGCAATGTCAAACCGGTAGAAATACACCCGCGCGAATCGCGCGTGCCGCTCGGCGACCTTGACCGTCGGGTACCAGAACGCGAAGTCTCCCCCGAAGTCGGCCGCCGCGCGCTGGTCCGGCAGGCCCGGGTACTCGGCCTTGAGCGCCTTGCGCGCTTTCTTGCGGGTGCGCGCGAAGATGGCGCGAATGCGCGGCGGGGTCGTCGCGAGAATATCGAGCCGACCGCGGAACAACGAGCCCTCGCGGTCGTTGGTTCCGATGATGAGGGGCAGCGGATGCGCGCGGCCGAATTTGAACGCGTCGAGCGGTCGCTCGGGAAGGAAGTCCCCGTCGATCACCGGGCTCAGGCAGATCGTGCCGGGTTCGGCATCCGGCGTCAACAGCTGCATCCGCGTCGTCGTCGCCACGATTGCCTCGACCGGCGCCGAGGCGAGCAGCTCTGCGGCATCCTCGCTCGTGGTGCTGTCAGTACTCGAGTTGTCGACCTCTTCGCTCAGCAGTTCGAGGTAGGTCGCCGCCCAGCGCGCGGTGACGTCGGGAGGGTAGATCGCGTTCGGCGGCGGGCTCTGGGCGATGGCGCGGGCAAACAGGCCGGCCGCCGTCGGTACGGTCATGAGGGTGGTGACGGCGTTTCCCCCGGCCGACTCCCCGAAGAGAGTCACGTTGTCGGGGTCTCCGCCAAACTCGCGGATATTTGACGCAACCCATTCCAGCGCGGCGACCTGGTCGCGAAGCCCAAGGTTCGACTCCATCGGCCGTTCCGCCGTCGAGTACGACGAAAAGTCGAGGTACCCGAGTGCGCCGAGGCGGTAGTTGAACGAGACGAACACCACGCCGCCGAGCTTGACCAGGCCCTCACCGAGCCGGGGGATCTCGCGGGAAGAGCCGACGCTGTAGGCACCGCCGTGGATGAAGACCATGACCGGTCGTAGCCCAATGTCGTCCGACGGACTGATGACGTTGATCGTGAGGCAGTCTTCGTCCATCGGGACGCCGGGCTTGGGTCCGAGGAACTGGCCGTTGCGATCCTGGGGCGCGACCGGTCCGAATCCGCCGGCGTCGCGGACCTCCGACCAGGCCGCCGGCGGCTCCGGTGCGCGAAAACGGCGCCGGCCGTGCGGGGCCGCGGCATACGGCATCCCCCGCCAGTGCAGCAGTCCGCGCTCGGCGACTCCGCAGACGACTCCCCCACTCACCCGGCGTTCGAGCTCATCACCTCTGCCTGTCGCCGTCACGCTCCGGATTCTAAACACCCAACGTGAACTGCAAAACTCAGGCCCCGGGGCCGTCCCATCCCCGCTGGGGGGGGGATGAGAGGCATCCGGGGCCTGAGTTTTGGAGTCAGCAGCTGTTATTTGGTGGCGACCGCGAGCTGCTCTACGAGGGTGTCGAGTCCCCACGGGAGCGACAGTGCGGTGGGCGGCGAGACCGAAGCGATGAACTCGGTTCCGACCAGTTCGGCGACAGCACCGGACTTGACCGCGGGAATCGCGAGACCGTGGCTCGAGGCGACGAAGGTGTCGGCCTCGGCCTGGGTGTCGCTGTAGCTCACGACAACATCGCTCTCGAGCTTGTCGAGTTCTTCGTAGCTGAGCGTGTAGTAGAAGGTCGATTCACCGTTCGCGAGTTCGTCGACGGCCGGCGCGTTCTCGAAGCCGAGGTCGAGCATGAACTCGACGCGCGGGTCTTCCTTCTTGTAGACGTAGAAGGTTCCGGCTACATCCCAGACGGCTGCAAGGGTCTTGCCCTCGAACTCGGGGTGGGCAGCGGCCTGCTCGGCGAGCTCGGCGTCAATGTCCGCGAGAACCTGGTCGGCCTCGGTGGTCTTTCCCAGTGCGATACCGACGGTGCTCACGACATCACGCCACGGCGTGCTCCAGGCGTCACCGGGGTAGGCGACAACCGGCGCGATCTGCGAGAGCAAGTCGTACTGGTCCTGGTCGATTCCGGAGTAGTTGGCGAGAATCACGTCGGGGTTGGCCGCGGCGATGTCCTCGTACGGGGGTTCCTCGGTCGATTCGGGAAGGATGGTCGGGGTCGCCGCACCCTGCTCCTCGAGCGCGTCCGCGATCCACGGAAGCACTCCGGACTCGTCGCCGCCATAGGACTGGAACGGAATAGCGACCGGAACGACACCGAGCGCGATCGCGGCATCCGCACTTCCCCAGCCCCAGGTGACGACGTTGGTCGGCTGCTCGTCGATCGTCGTTTCGCCGAAGGCGTGCTCGATTGTGACCGGGAAGGCACCCTCGCTCGAGGCCGATTCTTCGGCTGCGGGCGTCGCGCCGGAGCAACCGGCGAGCACGAGAACGGAGGTCACGGCAACTGCCACGACCGAGGGAATGAATGAAATACGCAAGAAAACTCTTTCGTTGAATGAACGGTGCAAAGTAAGGGTAGCCTGCCCTTATTGAATTGGGAAGTTGGCGCTACCGGCGTCCCCGTGGAACCGCCCGATCGGCACGACCATCGGAGACCCGCAAACCGGGTCCTCCACCACGAGACTGTCGAGCCCGAACGCGGCCTTCACCGTTGCCGCCGTGAGCACCTCGGCCGGGGCGCCCTCGGTGACGATGCGACCGCTAGCCATCACGACGAGCCGATCGGCGTACCGGGCCGCGAGGTTCAGGTCGTGCAGCACCATCACGATGGTCGTTGCCCGGGTGCGATTGAGATCGAGCAGCACATCGAGCACGTCGATCTGATGGGTGACGTCGAGAAACGTAGTCGGCTCGTCGAGCAGCAGGATGTCCGGCTCCTGGGCGAGCGCCATCGAAATCCAGACGCGCTGGCGCTGCCCACCCGAGAGCTCCTCTACCCGGCGACCGGCCAGCTCGAGGCTTCCGGTAGCGGCGAGAGAATGGTCGACGACAGCGTCGTCGGCGGCCGTCCGCTGAGCGAACCAGCCCTGGTGCGGATACCGCCCCCGCGCGACCAGGTCGCCGACGGTGATCCCGTCCGGAGCAATCGGTTGCTGCGGGAGCAACCCGATGAGGGTCGCGAGCTTCTTGGTGGGAATGCCGTGCAGGTCCGTGCCGTCGAGGGTCACCCGGCCTGCCGTGGGCCGCAGCAGGCGCGCGACGCCCTTGAGCAGCGTCGACTTTCCGCAGGCGTTCGGCCCGACAATGACGGTGATCTTGCCGGCAGGAATCGAGAGCGTGAGGTCGTCGATGACGACCCGCCCGTCGTAGGCGAATCGCACGGCGTCTGCGCGGAGTTCGTGTGTGCCGGCCATCGTTGTCGCGGTCATGCGTCCCCTCGGCTGCGGTTGGTGGTGGCGAGTAGCCAGAGCAGATACGGCGCACCGATCGCGCCGGTGATGATGCCGGCCGGCACCTGGACACCGCCGGGCAGCGCGTGCTGCGAGACGAAGTCGGCGACCAGCACAACGAGAATGCCCACGAGCGCGGTCGGCACGAGCGCAAGGGCTCCCGTGCCGGTGAGCCGTCGGGCGATGGGCGCAGAGACGAACGCCACGAACGCGATCGGGCCGACGGCAGCCGTGCCGAGTGCGGCGAGAGCGACGGCGACGAACAGGAGCAGCAGCCTCGTGCGAGAGACCGGGAGCCCGAGGCCCGTCGCGGAGGTATCGCCGAGCTGCAGGATCCGCAGTCGCGGCGAGAGGGCGGCCACCGCGGGCACGAGCACCAGCAGTCCAATTCCGAAGATCAGGATGTCGCCCCAGCGCACCCCGCTCAGGCTGCCGACGAGCCAGACCAGCGCCGACTGGGCGTCACGCACGTCAGCGCGGGTGAGCAGGTACCCGAGCAGTCCCTGCACCATAAACGCGAAGCCGATTCCCACCAGGACGAACCGGTTGCCCGTGATCCCGGAACGCCACGACAGCGCATAGATGGCGGTGGCTACTGCGAGTGCGCCGACGAACGCGAACGCAGACACCGCGATCCCGCCGAGTCCGAGGACGAGCAGCGCCGCAACAGCGGCAGCGCTCGCTCCCCCGGTGATCCCGATGATGTCGGGGCTCGCGAGCGGGTTCGACAGCAGCGCCTGGAAAATGGCACCCGCGAGGGCGAAAGCGATCCCGGCGAGAATGCCGACGACGACCCGTGGCAACCGGAGCTGCAGGATGATGAAGGCGTCTTTGGGGTCACCCTGGCCGACGAGCGCCTTCAGCACGTTCGGCACCGAGACCGTGTACGAACCGACAACGAGGCTCGCAATCGCGACGGCGACGACGAGGGCGGCGACCGCGAGCACGACGACGAACTCGCGGCGTGCGCGCGCCGAGCGAGCCGCGAGGCTCGGTGACGACATCCGCTCAGCGACGCGCGCGCTCACAGTGCTGCGCTCCGAGCCCGACGGACAAGCGCGATCATCACCGGGGCACCGACGAACGCCACAACGAGCCCGGCCTCGAGTTCGGCGGGCTGAACGATCAGGCGACCGATGATGTCCGCCGTCACGAGAAGTGCAGCCCCGAACACTACCGAGTAGGCAAGAATCCAGCGGTAGTCGGGACCGGTAATGCGCCGGACGATGTGCGGCACGACAAGCCCGACGAAGACGATCGGACCGGCGAGCGAGGTTGCCGCACCGCAGAGGATAACGATCGCGACGGCGGCGACAATGCGTGAACGGACGACGCTGTGGCCGAGTCCGACCGCGACGTCGTTGCCGAGGGCGAGCACGTTGAGCGTGCGTCCGAGGGTGAGCGCGAGGATGACGCCGATGACCAGGAACGGAGCAAGCCCCCCGAGGGCGTCGAGATCGCGTCCGACGAGCGAGCCGACCGCCCAGAACCGGTACTGGTTGAGCGTGTCGAGGTCGGTGAGCAGAACGAGCGTGATCACCGAGGTGATCGCCGCCGTCACCGCGCTGCCGGCGAGCGTCAGCGCGACCGGATTCGGGCCGTTCCTGCCCGACGCCACGAGATAGACGACCACCGTTGCCGCTGCGGCGCCGGCGAACGCAAACCAGACGTAGCCGGTCGCGCTGGACGCTCCGAAGAAGGTGATTCCGAGCACGACGAACAGTGATGCGCCGGAGTTGACTCCGAGCAGCCCCGGGTCGGCCAGCGGGTTACGAGTGAGTCCCTGCATGATCGTTCCGGCGAGGGCGAGAGCTGCTCCGGCGACCAGCCCGATGATCGTCCGCGGAACCCGCAGGTCCCGCACGACCATGAGGTCGGTGCTGGTGTCCGCGGGAACGAAAAGCGCGCGGACCACGGTGTCGACCGAAATCTCCCGCGTGCCAAGAACGAGACTGAGAAAAACGATTACGACCAGCCCCGCAGTCGAGACCACCAGCCAGAGCGCGAGCCTGCTGCTCCCCCGTCGGTCGCTTCGAGCCGTACGCTCGCGCGGCACCGGCGACAGTCGTTCAGCCGTCATTGCTGCTGGTCGTCATTGCTGCTGGCACCATTATTGCTGGCACCATTACTGCGCTTCAGCCTTACCGCGTCGCCAGTAGCCCATAAACGCCACCCGCGACCGGTCGATCCCGGTTTCGGAGACGAGAAAACGGCGGAGCAGTTTGATCATCGCTGATTCGCCGGCGAGCCAGGCGTAGAACGAGTTTCCGTCGGCCTCTTCCGGTGAATCCCAGAGGATGTCGACGTCCACGTCGATCTCTTCGAGTACCTGGCGTTCGGAAGCGAGTACGGGCGCCACAATGCCGCGGTTGCCGTCGACCCAGTCCCGGACCGCCCGGTCGAGTGTCGTTGCAGAAGTGTCTCGGGCGATCCAGGTGATCCGGACATCCGCTGTGGTTGTCACCGCAAGCTCGTCGGCGATGCTCGGAACCTCGATGAACGCGCGGGCGCGGATGCCGGGCGCGAGGGACTCGAGGATGCTGCAGATCGCGGGTGCGGCGGTTTCGTCGCCGGCGAGGAGGATCTCGGTCGCCGTTCCGGGGTGGAAGTCGATGCCGCCGCCCGAGTGGATGCTGAGCGCGTCGGGTCCGACGATGATGACCTCGTTGCCCGCGACGGCATCCGCGAGCCACAGCGCAGCGGGACCGGGCAGCGCGCCGTCGGCGTCATCCGTGTGAGCGACGAAGTCAACGTCGATCTCGGAGTGCGCGGGACGCACGGCACGAACCGTATAGGTGCGGAACGGGTTGCGCTGCGCGTCGGGCAGCTCGCGCCACCGCGAGTACCAGTCGCCGGCGCGAAGGGACTCTTCATCGTCGGTGCCGAAGTCGGCGAACCCGATCCGTTCGAGCGGAAGGACGATCTTGATTCGCTGGTCGAGACCGTCGGTTCCGAAGCGATCCAGCTGTGGGCCGGTGAACGTCACGCGGGTGAAGTGAGGCGTCAGAGTGACGATCCGCGCGACGACGGCGCGGTACGGGCGGTAGCCTGGTCGATCGTCACGGCGCTGGCGAACGGGCGCGTCCGAGGGTAAGGCAAGCATTACCTAAGTATTGCACGAACGACTTTTGACCCGACATCGAGCCCCCACTCTCGCCCCGAACGCTCAGGTACCCGAGCTAGCGAACGTCGTAGTACTTCGCGATGGCCGCCCGCGATTCCGCGCTGGTATATAGCCAGTACTCCTGGTCCGGGCCGCAGGAGACCTTCTCGGCCGGCTCGCCGAACCGGTAGATCAGGCTCCCCCCGTCGAATGCCGGTTCGGCAGCGCGATAGTTGAGATAGAAGAACGTGCCTGCCTCGGACCGCGGGTAGTCGAGGTTGGTAAGCCAGGTCGCGATCGATCCGTTCGATTTGATCGGAATGAGGCGGATGTCGTTTGCACTCGTGAGCGACAGTCGCCGGGTGTCCGAGTAGGTTGCGTACCCGGTGCTGCCGGTCGGCAGCGACTCGTCGAGGCACACCGTCTCAGCGCTGCGATGACCGAAGTAGCGGTCGGTGTGAGCGAGGTTGGCCACTCCTCCGGACGCGACGGCGATCACGACGAATGCTGCCGACGCCGCAATCACCGTTCTCGGCACCCAGCGGCGGGGCGTCGCAAGCAGCACGATGACGACCGAGCCGACGACGACGGGCCAGAAGTAGAAATAGTGGGTGACCAGTAGCGCCGTCGTGCAGAGGATGCCGACCACGGGCATGAGGCCGAGGTAGATCACCGCTCCGATCCGGTCGGAGTGCGGCAGCCTGCGACGCAGAACCCGCACGATCACCACGATCGCTCCCACGAGCGCAACGACAGCCGTTGTGAGACCGAGCAGCAGCACAAGGCGCCCGGCGGTAGATGACCAGATCCACGCGGTCGTCGTACGGATGCCGTCGAGCCGGAACGTGAAGCGGTCGACGTTCATGTAGTCGAACGGTGAGCCACCCTGCAGGTGCGTGAGAAGACCGAACCGGATCAGCGCGGTCGCAGCGAGCACGCCCGCAACAGCGAATGCCGGCGCCAGCATGCTGCGGAACCCGAGCCGGATGCCCCGGACAACAAGCGCGATGGTGAACGGGAGTCCGCAGAAGACGAGAACGAGCGGGTTGGATGCGGCGACAAGGGCGAGTCCGAGCCCGATCAGGAACTTCACCGGCAGAGATCGCACCAGGAAGAACGCCGGCGCGGCGAAGAGCATCAGGTATTCGCCGAAATAGTAGGTGGACGCGAGGTGGTAAGAGTCGACTTCTGCGGCTCCGATGAGCGGCAGGATGACGAGCGGACTGAGGGCGAGCCCGGTGCGTGCGAGCCTCGCGAGCGCGGTCTCCAGCGGGAACAGCACGCGCACCAGGAGGGCGAGCGCAAGGAACAGCAGGATGTTGTTGATGATCGCGACGACGACATAGTAGACGTAGAGGTCGCCACCCGCGACGAGATAGGCAGCGAGGCTCACCGGAATCTCGGGAAAGACGTAGACCTGGGGCGAGAAACTCCAGTCGAGCGGTACCCCGGTGAACACATCCTGCGCGAACTGGAACAGCACACCGTTGTCACTCGCGGTGAGCTGCCAGTTCACCGGCCAATTGAAGGCACCGGGGTCGCCCGCGCGGGCGAGAAAGACGAACAGGGTCAGCAGTCCGGCGCCGATCGCTCCCACGATGAGGAACAGTATGCCGCGGGATCGCGGTGCGTCTACTGGCGCGCTCTCCTGCGGAACCGCGCTGTCGACGCTCAGCTGGGCCGACATCCGCACCTACACGTCGATACGGCTGCGGTTCAGCCCATCGCCGGCGATGATGAATTCCTTGCGCGGGGCGACCTCGTTGCCCATGAGCAATTCGAACACGCGCGACGCTTCTTCCGCCGCGGCGGCATCCTTGACCGTCACGCGGCGAAGGGTGCGGAATCGGCGGTCCATCGTGGTGGTCGAGAGCTGGTCGGCATCCATCTCGCCGAGTCCCTTGTAGCGCTGGATCGGATCCTGGTACTTCTTGTTCGATCGCTTGAGCCCGGCCAGAACCGTGTCGAGTTCTTTCTCGGAGTACGTGTAGATCGTCTCGTTCGGCTTCGAGCCCGGGTTGATCACGATGACCCGGTGCAGCGGTGGAACCGCGGCAAACACCCGGCCCTCTTCGATCATCGGCCGCATGTAGCGGAAGAACAGCGTGAGCAGCAGGGTGCGAATGTGCGCACCGTCGACGTCGGCGTCGCTCATGATGATGATCTTGCCGTAGCGCGCCTGCGAGATATCGAAGCTACGACCAGAACCGGCACCGATCACCTGGATGATCGAGGCGCACTCGGCGTTCGACAGCATGTCTGAGACGGATGCTTTCTGCACGTTGAGGATCTTGCCTCGGATCGGCAGGAGTGCCTGGTACTCACTGTCGCGGGCGAGCTTTGCCGTGCCGAGCGCCGAGTCACCCTCGACGATCATCAGTTCGCTGTTCGCGACGTCACTCGACCGGCAGTCGACGAGTTTCGCCGGAAGGCTCGAGCTCTCGAGCGCGTTCTTGCGACGCTGGGTTTCTTTGTGCGCTCGGGCTGAGATGCGGGACTTCATCTCGGCGACGATCTTGTCGAGCAGCAGTGCGGACTGCGCCTTGTCGTCGCGCTTCGTCGAGGAGAACTTCTCAGCGAGGGTCTTTGCTACGACGTTCGCCACGATGTTTCGTACGCCCGGCGTGCCGAGGATCTCCTTGGTCTGGCCCTCGAACTGCGGCTCGGGAAGCCGAACGGTGAGCACGGCGGTGAGGCCGGCGAGGATGTCGTCCTTTTCGAGCTTGTCGTTGCCGACCTTGAGGCGGCGCGCGTTGAGTTCGACCTGGGCGCGCAGGAACTTCATCAGCCCGGCTTCGAAGCCGGCCTGGTGCGTTCCGCCCTTTGGCGTCGAGATGATGTTGACGAAGCTGCGGAAGACCGTGTCGTAGCCGGTCCCCCAGCGCATGGCGATGTCGACCTCGACGTCGCGAGTCAGTTCGGTCGGAACCATCGCGCCGGTCGGCTGGAGCACCGGTACCGTCTCAGTGAAGGTCCCGGCTCCCTGCAGGCGCCAGGTGTCGGTGAGTGCGGCATCCGTCGACAGGAAATCGGCGAACTCGGAGATACCTCCGGCAAACCGGAACTGCTCGACGGTGGGTTCTTCGCCGCGCTCGTCGGTGATGTCGATGCCGAGCCCTGGAACCAGGAACGCCGTCTGGCGCGCACGGCTGAACAGTTCGTCGGTCTGGAAGCTTGCGCCACGCGTGAAGATCTGCGGGTCAGCCCAGTAGCGGATGCGGGTACCGGTGACGTTTTTACCGACCTTACCGACAACGCGGAGTTCGCTGTTTGAGACGAAGGGGGTGAACGGAGAGTCGGGGCTCGGTTCACCGGAGTCGGCGAAGATGCCGGGTTCTCCGCGGTGGAAGGACATTGCCCAGGTCTTGCCGTCACGGTCGACCTCGACGTCGAGTCGGGCGGAAAGCGCGTTGACAACCGAGGCACCGACACCGTGGAGTCCACCGGATGCCGCGTAGGAGCCACCGCCGAACTTACCTCCGGCGTGCAGCTTGGTGAAGACGACTTCGACACCCGAGAGCCCGGTTTTCGGTTCGATATCGACCGGGATACCGCGGGCGCGGTCACGGACGGCGACCGATCCGTCGGCGTGCAGCGTGACGCTGATGTCTTCGCCGCTGCCGCCGAGCGCCTCGTCGACCGAGTTGTCGATGATCTCCCACAGGCAGTGCATGAGCCCACGCGAGTCGGTCGAGCCGATGTACATACCGGGACGTTTGCGAACGGCCTCGAGGCCTTCCAACACCGAGAGATGGCGGGCCGAGTAGTCAGAACTCGCCAAGGGAGCCTCCGTAAAACAGTTAAGAATGGGTGGCCGTAGCCAAAACCAAGCCTACTGAGAGCGGCGGACATGGGCTGACCCGACACCCCTTGAACTGCCAGAGAGTGTGGTTCGACTCCCCGTTCCTACGCGGTGAGCGAAATACCATGTAAATGTCGCACGTTAGAAACACTGGCGTGTTTATATGAGTACACGGAAACACAGTGTGGCCAAGCCCGAAGGAGCAACAAAATGTCTCAGATCACTACCGAGAACGCCGTTGACGAGCTTGAGTCCCCGTACACGTTGACTGCGCTCGACCGCTGCGACAGCTGCGGAGCTCAGGCATACGTTCGCGTAACCATGTCCAGCGGAGAACTTCTCTTCTGCGCCCACCACGGTGCGAAGTTCAAGGAGAAGCTCTCGGCGACCGCGCTCGCCTGGCACGACGAGTCAGCCAAGCTGCTCGAAGACCCCCGCGCATAACCCCACCCACCAACTCCACGAATGCCGCCGCTAACCCGGCGGCATTCGTCGTTTAACGACAACGAACAAAATGTCGCTCGTGGGCGATGGTTTCGATACGCGGCCTCGCAAGCTCGGTCGCACTCAACCAACGAAATTCTCGTTGGTTGAGTGCGAGCTCTGCGAGCGTATCGAAACCATCGCCCGCGACACCGAACCGTCGACGTCCTACTGGACTCGCTCGAAGGGGTGCCAGCGAGAAGACTCGCGGAACTCGCGGAGCCGGGCCTCGTAAGCCGTGATCGCCAGAGATTCGTGCGCCAGCACCGGCTCGGTGTCCGGGTCGAGCTGCGCGAGCAGGCTGCGCGTGAAGTGCGGGTTCACCACCAGCAGCGGTCCGATGAGCGAGGTTCCGATGAAGTTATTACGGCGCACACCCTCGACGGCGGTCGTCGTGTTGCGACCGATACCGCGATCCGCGGTCAGGAAACCGGGCAGTGAGTCCGCTCCGCTCACCATCGAGAATTGCGACTTGTACCCGAGCACCGGATACTCAGCACCAACGCCCGGCACCGTCCCCATGACCTTGCCGTTGTACCGGCCGAACATCGCGACGGTCGACTCGAGCTCGAAAACGCCGACGCCGGCGACGTCGTACTTCATCTCGTCGTTGCTGATTCGCGTGCCGAGAACCTCCAGCGCATTGTGCGTGAAGAGGAACGTCGTTCCCGACTCGATGAGCGCTTCGATGTGCTCGCGGTAGGGCCGCAGGTGGTCGATCGCCTTGAGCTGACCGTTCTCGGTCATCGGACCGAGGTACACCAGGTCGACCGGACCCCTGACGAACGCCGGAGTGTCCGTGAGACCGGTACGAACGACTCGGGCATCCGGACGGCACTGCGCCAGGTAGTCGATGTTGGCGTTATCCCCGTGCAGGTTCGCGAGCTCCGGATAGAGCATCTCGATCGTCAGAGCGCGGCTCACGAGGCGACCCGCGCACGTTCTTCGAGGCGTGCGCGCAGGCGTTCCTGAACGACGGTTCCGGTGCTCACCGCATTGTGAACACTGTGCAGGTTGAACACGTCATCCACTTCATCGAGGTCGATGCGGTCGGCAGCGCCGGTCTCCGACTCGATCGTCACGATGCGTTCCGGGTCAACGCCGGCGATCGCGAGCCTGAGGGCATGGTCATGACGACGCACTCCCCCGACCACGATCTGTTCGATCGAATCATCGGCGAGATATTCGTAGTCGGCGTCATAGATCCACGCGGTGTTCTCGACGTCGGTCACGCGCTCGGTCACTTCGTCGACGGTGAGAACGATCGCCTTCCGCCCGAGGAACGACGCAACGTGCTCGAAGGACCTCGAGCAGGCGACTCCGACGAGTCCCTTGGTGAGCAGGCGGACGAGCTTGACGTCGCCGATGATCTCGACGGCCGAGCGAGTTGTCGGCGGCTGGATGTGGTCGAAGACTTCCACGATCCGGTCGCGCGGAACTTCGAGCTGGTCGAGCACCGCGGCGACGGCGATCTCGTTGTAGATGTTGACCACGTTCGGATTGATGAGGTGGGCCTCCCGCGACTCACCGTCCAACTCGAGCGTGACCCGACCCGCCGCGGCGTCGACGCTGTGGGCGCGGTACGCGGCCTTGGGCGAACGGAATCCGCAGTTTGGGCAGTGCACACGGCCGATGTGGTTGTAGCGCCAGTAATCCCAGTCGAGACTGTGGTCACAGACCGGGCAGATTCCGACGTCCACCGCCGCCCCGCTCGGGTGCTCGGCGTCCGAGGGCAGGCGGTCGACGGCGAAGAAGGTGCGCGGATTCGTCTCGGCTCCCAGCGATGACGCGATCAGGTCATCCGCGTTCAGAACGAGGCGAGTGGTCGCGGGAAGCGCCGACGAGAGGATCCAGGCGATGTAGTCCGGATGCGCGTTGCGTTTGATCGAATCCCGGGTGAGGTTCATGCAGACCAGCAGGTCGGGCGCCAGTCCGGGCAGAATCAGCCTGGCCGACCGCTCGTCCATCTCGACTACCGCGACATCCGTGCGGGGTTTGCCCATCCAGGAGACCGCATCGAGCAGCAGTGACGTCACGCCGGCGGCGATGTTCGACCCGTTGCGGTTGCTCGTCACCGTCAGGCCCTGCGCTTCGAGTGCATCGGTCAGCAGGTTCGACACGGTAGTTTTGCCGTTGGTTCCGGTCACCGCAATGACGCGAGCCGGATGCCGGATCGCGCCGATGATCCCGGGATGCAACTTCCGGGCGATCAGGCCCGGTGTATGGGTGCCAGCTCGCCCGAGCGCGCGAATAGCGAACCCGGCGAGCTTGGCAACCCAAATCGTGAGAAGCACGCGCACGATGCGCGGTTACTCGAGGTAGTCGCGCAGTGACTGCGACCGCGAGGGGTGACGCAGCTTCGCCATCGTCTTCGACTCGATCTGGCGGATACGCTCGCGCGTGACGCCGAACGTGTCACCGATCTGGTCGAGGGTCTTCGGCATTCCATCGCCGAGGCCGAATCGCATGCGAATAACGCCGGCTTCGCGCTCCGAGAGCGAGTCGAGCAGCGACTCGAGCTGCTTCTGCAGCATCGTGAAGCCAACGGCGTCCGCGGGCACAACTGCCTCGGTGTCCTCGATGAGGTCACCGAATTCGCTGTCTCCGTCTTCACCGAGCGGGGTGTGGAGTGAGATCGGCTCGCGGCCGTACTTCTGAACCTCGACGACCTTTTCCGGGGTCATGTCGAGCTCGCGGCTCAACTCTTCCGGTGTGGGTTCGCGACCGAGGTCCTGCAGCATCTGGCGCTGGACGCGGGCGAGCTTGTTGATGACCTCGACCATGTGCACCGGAATACGGATGGTGCGGGCCTGGTCGGCCATTGCACGCGTGATCGCCTGGCGAATCCACCACGTCGCGTAGGTCGAGAACTTGAAGCCCTTGGTGTAGTCGAACTTCTCGACCGCACGGATGAGGCCGAGGTTGCCCTCCTGGATCAGGTCGAGGAACTGCATTCCGCGTCCCGTGTAGCGCTTGGCGAGCGAGACGACGAGGCGGAGGTTTGCACCGAGCAGGTGGCTCTTGGCGCGCGCGCCGTCCTTCGCGACCCAGAGCAGCTCGCGTCCGGCCTGCGACTTCTTCTCGGCCTCGCTCAGCTGCGACAGCTTGTCTTCGGCGAAGAGACCGGCCTCGATACGCATAGCGAGCTCGACCTCCTCAGCGGCGTTGAGCAGCGCGACCTTTCCGATCTGCTTGAGGTAGTCCTTGACGGGGTCAGCCGTCGCGCCGGTGATGGCCGACGAGTAGACGGGAACGTCATCGTCGTCATCGGCGGCGGAGAGCACGAGTGCTCCGGCGGGAAGCACCTCGGTGCTCGCCGCGGGCTTGTCGTCGTCATCGTCGGTGTCAGCGGTCTCGACCGCGTCTTCCTTGGTGTCTTCGACATCCACAACGACAACTACTTCTTCAGCGTCTTCGTCGTCACCGTCGGGCTCGTCGCCCTCGGCAGCGGCCTTCGTCGCGCGCTTGGCGGGAGCCTTCTTGGCGGCTGCAGCCTTTGGAGCCGCTGCCTTCCTGGGGGCGCGCTTGACTGGCGCCTTCGCTTCGGGGTCTACGCTGACCGTTTCAGCTTCTTCTACTGGCTCTGCGAGAGCCGCGGTCTTGGTCCGGGTTGCCATTCGAACACCTTTCAGGGGTTTTTGGGCAGTACTAAGACCCATGTCAAGTCCGTTTTCATTGCACCACGAGGTGATGCGAAAAAACACGGGGACAAGACCGGGTCCTGCCTCAATTATTGCACGTTTTCCGGGGGTAGAACGCCACGTGTACGAGCGAGGGCGTTCAGTCGGCCCGTCGGCCTCTTCGCCAGAGCCGTACTACTGAAACCCACAGGGGTGCCACGGTTATTCCCTCGTCCACATGCAGCAGGTGGCGGGTTCGTCGCCGAGCGCGAACAAGGAAGAACACCCCGAGCCCGATCACCGGAAACTGCACCAGGAACGCGATTCGGAACGCATCGAGCGAGTACAACTCCGACGAGACCCCCGATCCGCCGTTTGCGTGGTCGATTGCGTCGAGCACAAGCCCGACGAGGAACATCATCACGAAGCTTGCGAGAAAACCGCCGACGTTGACGACGCCGTTGGCGGAGCCGAGGCTGCGAGCCGGATTGAAGGTCCGAGCGAAGTCGAAACCGATGAGGGATCCGGGACCGCCGACCGCCATGACGACGATGAGCACGATCACGAGCCACATCGGCGGCTGCCCCGGCCACAACAGCACGGCGGTCCAGGCGATCCCCATCGCGATGATGATGCCGAGCACGATGTTGCTTCGGCGGTAGGGATACCGGACGGTCAGGATGCCGAGCAACGGGCCGGCGATCACCGCGGTCGCGACGATAAGAGTCAGCAGCAGCGCCGATGTCTGCGGACCGTAACCGAGCCCGACCGACAGGAACGGGAATCCCCAGAGCAGGCTGAAGACGGTGCCGGGTGACTGGGTCGTGAAGTGCGACCAGAATCCGAGCTGCGTTCCCGGACGCTTGAGCGACTCCCGCAGGCGACCAAGCGCTTCCGTCCAGTTGGTGCCCGGCGGTCGTTCGACGCCGGCCGGCTGGTTGGAGAGAAACAGGATGACGAGCACGAGAGCAAGCAGCGAGAAGGATGCGGCGGCAATGAACGCGGTCGGCCAGCCGAAGCTGTGCAGCACGAACGACAGCGGAATGGCCGAGAGCACCTGGCCGAGCTGTCCGACGGTTCCCATTGTCTGGGTGAGCAGCGGAAGAATGCGCCCACTGAACCACGCGACGATCAGCCGCGACACCGAGATAAAGGTGAGCGCGTCCCCAGCGCCGACCAGCACGCGCCCGATGATGGCGACGGTGATGTTCGGGGCGAGTGCGAGCGTGAGCTGGCCGACCGTCATGAGGGCGGCGCCGGACGCGATCAGGATTTTCGGGCCGAACTTGTCGAGCAGTACACCGGTCGGGATTTGCAGCCCGGCGTAAACGATCAACTGGACGACCGCGAGGGTAGACAGCAGCGCGGCCTGCACCTCGAAGCGCTCGGTCGCGTCGATTCCCGCGACACCGAGCGACGTGCGCTGGGTAACCGCGGCGACATACGCGAAGACCCCGACCCCGACCACTAGCCAGGCGCGTCGGGAATTCACTCCCCTAGGCTACGCCTCCGAAAGGTCTGACCAGCACGCGGTGGCTGCTGAAGCAAACGTTCTAGCGGGACGAATCCTCGTCGTTACGGCGGATCGCGAGGAAGTTCTCCAGCTCTGCAGCGAGGTCGTCCGCGCTCGGAAGCTCGCCGTCCTCGTCCGTGAGCGGGGACCGCAACGGGTTGTCGAGCATGTAACTGTCGTGGCGCTCTTCGAGGGTTCCAACGAGCTTGGCGAGTTCGTTGTTGTTCTCGACCTGCCCGTCGATCTTCGCGATGAAGTCGCGACCCTCTTCGCGGAGGCGATCGGTCGGGAAGATCAGGCCGGTCGCCGCGCTCACGCTCTCGAGCGCTGACACTGCCGCCGAGGGGTACTCGGTGTCGGCGAGGTAGTGCGGAATCAGCAGCACGAAGCCCGCGATCGGGTGACCGAGCTCCTGCAGCCGGTATTCGACGAGGTGAAGCGCGTTGGCCGGAACCTGCGTGTGCGGCTTCCAGATCGACATCGCTTCGATGAGTTCGCTGCGGTTGCCGCTCACGGTCACGCCGATCGAGCGCGTGTGCGGAACGGGCATCGGGATGGCGTGCACCCAGGTCGTGGTCTTGACCCGGTACTTCTCGACGAGCTGCAGCACTGCCGCGGTGAAGCGCTCCCACTGGAAGTCGGGCTCGTAGCCGGTAAGAAGCAGGAACTGCTGGCCGAGCTCGTCGGTCGCGAGGTACAGGTTGAGTTTGAGCGGCGTGTAATCGCTCAGGTGGTCCTGGTCGAAGTAGACGGTGGGGCGGCGCGCGCGGTAATCGAGCAGTGCGTCGCTGTCGAACTCGGCAACCACACGGTGGTCGAGAGTGTCGAGCAGGTATTCGCTGAACTGCGTGACGGCGGATCCGGCATCCGCGAACCCGGTGAGCCCAGCCACGAGGTGAAGGCCGAGCGGTACTTCAGTGATGTCGGTTGAAAGGTCGTATAGTCCTGCCGGGTCTCGCATGTGTCAACTCTAATCGCGCGCCTCTCGGCGCATCCGTCGGAACCACCCCTCGCCGTAATGCCCACAGCGAACAGCGCCGAGCGAACGCCGAGCGGACAGCGAGCGGATGCGGGGCACCGCCGCCGCGGTCGGTAGCCTTGAACCATGACCACGCCCACACTGCACGTATCTTCCGAGCCCGTCCTCTCGATCGCCGCCGATGTCCTCATCGTCGGTGTGCGCAAGACCGACGACGGTCCGGTGCTCGTGTCTGAGGACGCCGCCGTGCTCGCGCTGCAGCCGTCCCTCTCGTCGATCGGAATCACGGGATCCCAGGACGAACTGCGACGCCTCCCCTTCTCGGACGCCGCAGCCACGAGCATCGCGCTCGTCGGTCTCGGCACCGGCGACATCGGTTCGGTCGAGCTTCGCTACGCGGCCGGGTCAGCCGCCAGGCAGCTCGCCGGGGTCGAATCGCTGTTGTTCGCGCTTCCGGCGCAAACCGAGAGCGAACTCACGGCAATCCTTGAGGGAGCGGCAATCGGCGCCTACTCCTATCTCGCCTACCGCGTCGACTCGCTTACCGGATCCCGCGTCCCGGCGTCATCGATCACCGTCGCGAGCTCGCTCGAATCCGACGCAGCGATCAAGCGAGCGGATGCCGTAGCAACCGCCCTCGCCACGGTGCGCGATCTTGTCAACGCCCCGCCGTCGGATCTCTACCCCGAGACCTTCGCCGACGCCGCTATCGAACTCTCCGCGAACCTGCCGGTGGAGGTCACAGTTCTCGCCCACGACGAACTGGTCGCCGGCGGCTACGGGGGAATCCTCGGCGTCGGTGCCGGATCCGCGCGGGGTCCGCGCCTCGTCAAGGTTGTTCACTCCCCCACCTCCGCAGCGCCCGACTCGGCACCGAAGCACATCGCACTCGTCGGAAAGGGCATCACGTTCGACTCCGGCGGACTCTCGCTGAAGCCCGCCGGCTCGATGGTCGGAATGAAGTACGACATGACCGGGGCCGCCACCGCACTCGCGGTCGTGCTCGCGGCATCCGCTCTTGAACTTCCGATCCGCCTCACGGCCTGGCTCTGCATCGCCGAGAACATGCCGTCGGGTACCGCCGGTCGACCGAACGACGTGCTGCGCATCCGCGGCGGAAAGACCGTCGAGAACCTCAACACGGATGCGGAAGGCCGCCTCGTTCTTGCTGACGGACTCGTCGCCGCGAGCGAAGAGAACCCCGACGCGATCATCGACATCGCGACCCTCACCGGTGCCGCCCGAGTTGCACTCGGCGCCCGCATCGTCGGCACGATGGGTGACGGCGAGCTCGTCTCCCGCGTCATTGCCGCGGGCACCGCCGTCGGCGAGCCGTACTGGCACATGCCACTGCCGGCCGACCTGCGTCCGCTGCTCAACTCGGACATCGCCGACATCGCGAACGTCAAGCCGGGCAATACCGCTGCGGGCATGCTTCTCGCGGGTGTGTTCCTCAAGGAGTTCGTCGGCTACACCGGCGAAGGAGCCGACAAGCGACAGATTCCGTGGGTGCACCTCGACATCGCGGGGCCAGCGAACAACGACGGTGGGGCGTACGGTTATACCGCAAAGGGTCCCACCGGTGTCACGGTTCGTACTCTCTTGGCACTGGCTGAGGACTTTTCGCAAGCGTAGTAAAGTCATTGTGGCGAGTCTCACTTGCCACGCAGGCCCCGCACACGATCCTGTCGCGCTGGCCGTTTTCAAATCCTGAAACATCAAGGGAGTTGCTGGGTGTCGGAACACAATTTTGACCTTGTCATCCTCGGCGGCGGAAGCGGTGGCTACGCAGCTGCCCTTCGTGCCAGCCAGTTGGGCATGACGGTTGGACTGATCGAGAAGAACAAGCTCGGCGGCACGTGCCTCCACGTCGGTTGCATTCCGACGAAAGCGCTCCTGCACTCCGCAGAAGTAGCGGACGTCACCCGCGAGTCAGCCAAGTACGGCGTCACCTCGACGTTCGGCGGCATCGACATCTCGCAGGTCACCGCGTACCGCCAGGGAATCGTCTCGAGCAAGTACAAGGGACTGCAGGGACTCATCAAGGCCCGCGGCATCACGGTCATCGAGGGCGAAGGCAAGCTCGTCTCCCCCACGACCGTCCAGGTCGGCGAAGACACCGTCACCGGCAAGAACGTGGTCCTCGCGACCGGCTCCTACTCCCGTTCGCTTCCCGGCCTCGAGCTCGGTGGACGTGTCATCACGTCCGAGCAGGCCCTCGAGCTCGACTTCGTACCGAAGAAGGTCGCCGTCCTCGGCGGCGGCGTCATCGGCGTCGAGTTCTCGAGCGTGTGGAAGTCCTGGGGTGCCGACGTGCACATCATCGAAGCTCTTCCCCACCTTGTTCCGAACGAAGACGAGGCCATCAGCAAGCAGTTCGAGCGTGCCTACCGCAAGCGCGGCATCGAGTTCACGCTCGGTGTGCGCTTCCAGAGCGTTGTCCAGAACGAGAACGGCGTCGTCGTCACTCTCGAGAACGGTGCAACGATCGAAGCTGACCTGCTGCTCGTCGCCGTCGGTCGTGGACCGTCGACTGCAAACCTCGGTTTCGAAGAGGTCGGCGTGACCATGGACCGCGGCTTCGTCATCACGAACGAGCGCCTCGCCACCAACATCCCCGGCCTGTTCGCCGTCGGCGACATCGTCCCCGGCCTGCAGCTCGCGCACCGCGGCTTCCAGCAGGGAATCTTCGTCGCAGAAGAGATCGCCGGACTGAACCCGATCATCGTCGAAGACGTCAACATCCCGAAGGTCACCTACAGCGACCCCGAGGTTGCGTCTGTCGGCCTCTCGCAGGCAAAGGCGATCGAGAAGTACGGCGATGACAAGGTCACCGCGTACGACTACAACCTCGCCGGCAACGGCAAGAGCCACATCATCGGAACCTCGGGTTCTGTGAAGGTGGTTCGGGTCAACGACGGCCCCATCGTCGGAGTTCACATGATCGGCGCTCGCGTCGGTGAACTCATCGGCGAAGCCCAGCTCGCAGTGAACTGGGAAGCCTACCCCGAAGACATCGCACCTCTCGTTCACGCGCACCCCACGCAGAACGAGGCACTCGGTGAGGCCTTCCTGGCTCTCGCCGGCAAGCCGCTTCACGCGATCTAAAGCATTCCCCCGGCGCCGTTTTCGCGGCGCAGAACTAAGCTATTGAGCATAAGCATCACAAAAGGAGCATCACTGATGAGCGAATCCGTCAACCTCCCGGCACTCGGTGAGAGTGTCACTGAGGGCACGGTCACCCGCTGGTTGAAGAACGTGGGAGACCGCGTCGAGGTAGACGAGCCGCTGCTCGAAGTTTCGACCGACAAGGTCGACACGGAGATCCCCTCGCCCATCGCCGGTGTAATCGAAGCCATCCTCGTAGCCGAGGACGAGACCGTAGAGGTCGGCACCCCGCTCGTCACCATCGGATCCGGCGAGACTGCGGCACCCGCAGCTCCCGAGCCCGAAGCGCAGGCGGCCCCGGACCCCGAAGCAGCGCCTGCTGCCGAGGCAGCTCCCGAGCCCGTTGCAGAGCCCGCAGCCGAGCCGGCACCCGCCGCCGAGGCAGCACCGGCCGAGGCGCCCGCGCCCGAGGCATCCGAAGCCGCTGTTGCGGAGTCGCCCGTCCTTGACGCACCGTCGACCGAGGCTCCGGTTCCCGCGGCCGAGGCAACGCCGGCTCCGGAATCTGCCCCTGCTCCGGCAGCTGAGGCTCCCGCTTCTGCACCTGCTCCCGCTTCTGCACCGGCCGCTGCTTCCGCACCGGCTCCGGTATCGGCACCTGCTCCCGCCGCACCGGCTGCAGCTCCTGCTGCTGGGGCCCCGGCCGACGCAAGCACCGACGCGAGCACCGACTCCAACGCCGGCTACGTCACCCCGATCGTCCGCAAGCTCGCGAACGAAAAGGGCATCGACCTCTCGACCATCACCGGTACCGGTGTTGGCGGACGCATCCGCAAGCAGGACATCCTCGAGGCGAGCGAAGCAGCCGCTGCGCCCGAGGCACCCGCCGCGGCCGCGGCCCCGGCAGCCCTCGAGACCTCGCCGCTTCGCGGCACCACCGTCCCGATGTCGCGCCTTCGCAAGGTTGTCGCCGAGCGTGCCGTCATCTCGATGCAGACGTCGGCCCAGCTGACGTCCGTTGTCGAGGTCGACGTCACTCGCGTCGCCGCTTTCCGCGACAAGGTCAAGGGCGAGTTCCACGAGAAGGCCGGCGTCAAGCTCTCCTTCCTGCCGTTCTTCGCTCTCGCGGCCGCCGAGGCACTTCGCGCGTTCCCGATCATCAACTCGACCGTCGACGGTGACACCATCGTCTACCCGGCGCAGGAGAACATCTCGATCGCCGTCGACACCGAGCGCGGACTGCTGACCCCGGTCATCAAGGATGCCGGATCGCTCGACCTCGCTGGCCTCGCCAAGGAGATCGCCGACCTGGCCGACCGTACCCGCAACAACAAGCTCAAGCCCGACGAGCTTGCTGGCGGAACGTTCACGCTGACGAACACGGGATCGCGCGGCGCGCTGTTCGACACCCCGATCGTCTTCCTTCCGCAGAGCGCGATCCTCGGTACCGGAATCGTCACGAAGAAGCCGGTCGTTGTCACCAACGACGGCGTCGACGCGATCGCCATCCGCTCGACCGTGTACCTCGCACTGTCGTATGACCACCGCATCGTCGATGGAGCGGACGCTGCCCGCTTCCTCGTCGCCGTCAAGAACCGTCTCGAGGCCGGCGACTTCGCCGGTAACCTCGGCGTCTAACTGACGGTTTGCCGAACTCCCGGCCTGTTCGAGGTTTGGACAGGCGGGTCAAGGTCTCTGCACCGCGGGCCAGCTGCACGGCTGCGTCGGTGACCAGAGAGTCTCGAAGAAGAGAGAGTTACCACTACTCCTCCAGGTAGTCGCGAATGCGCCAACCGGCCTCGCCCCTCATTATGAGGAGCGAGGCCGGTTTGCTGTCTCCGCCGCGTTCTTCGCGGTTCTGGTCTCCTAGCCCCAGGTCAACGAGAACCGAGTCGCCGAGCTTTTCGACGATCGTTATTTCTCCGGTCTCGAACACCGCAGCGTCGGCGAGTTCGGCCCCGTCCTGGATCGCACGCACGAGTCCGGTGTCGCTCTCAAGCGCCGCCGAGCCGCCCTGGTCGACTCCGTCGAGACACAGCATCGACAGCTCTCGAAAACAGCGTTCTCGCGCCGCGAGCAGGGCGGATGTCGCCGCGATGGCGTCGTCACCGGCAATTGCCACGCCGTCGGCGGTCTCTTCTCCGATCGCCGTGCTCGACGGCCGCGAGTCTCCCGGCGAGGGGTCGGGCGTGACTGAGTCGTCGGCCGCTCCACGACTCGTCGGCCCGCCATTCGTGGGGCTGCCGTTTGTGGGAACCAGGAACCCGGCGACCACGAGGGCCACCGCGACGGCAGCGGCGACGATCCAGACGGGGCGGCGAACAGAGCCGAGCTGCGTGCGAACTCGAGCGAAAAGACCCGAGCGCGCGAGGGCCACCACTGCAGCCACCGAGCGCGGTGTTGCTCCCCCCGCGTGGCTGGCGCTGGCGCCATCCGCCTGGCCGAGACCGGGGATCCGTCCGGGCACCGGGGTGCTCGCTCCCTGCCCGACGAGTACTGACGGGGTGATCCGCGGTTCCGAGAATGCGATCGGCTCACCGGCTGCCGCGGTGAACAGGAGCTCCTGCAGTGCTCCGCACCAGTTGTCCTCGGTTGCCGCGGCCGCTCCGTCCAGCCAGTCGCGCACTCCGTCGAGCGCACTCCCCTCCACGCGCTGGAGCACCGTCTGCACAACCTGTCCGAGCGCGCGACGATCGGCGAGCACACCGGGGTCGGCGCTGAGAGTCGCCGCCGAGACGGCCCCAGCGAGTAATCGGGAGTGCCCGAATCCGGCGAGCACCGGCGCTCCACTGTCACGAAAAAGCACTCTCGGAACGCCGATCGAACCGTGTACGACCCCGGAGCGATGCATCTCCCCGACCGCGCCGACAAGAGGGGCGAGAACCGTGACGGCCTCACCGGAGGAAAACCGGGTCCGTTCGACCAGCAGCGCGGTGAGGCTCGATCGGGAAACACGCTCGAGAACGGCAACTGGAAGATCGGATCCGCCGGTTCCGACATCGAGCAGGCGAACCAGGTGGGGATCATCGAGTCGGGCGAGCGCACCGATCTCGGCGTCGGCATCCGCTCGTTCCAGTTGCGGCCGGTACACCTTGAGCGCTACCGGGGAACCTGGGCCGCCGCTCTCCCAGGTCGGGAGGTCGCCATCCGGCACACCGAGAAAGACCACCGCCCGACCGCCAGCGGCGAGCTTGCGAACGAGCCGGTAGCCCGCGATCGTGTCGCCCGGTCCCGGCGGCGGTCCCCAGTCACGAGAAGCAACGGGAAGATCGGGGAGCGTGATGAGTTCTCGCTGCTTCCGGGGCGAGGAACTGCGGGTTCGAGCCCGGGTGGGAGTGCGCGCTAACATCACCGCAGCATCTCATCGGAGTTGCCCGCTCGTGGACCGCCACCCGGTCGGTGTGGATGCAGTCCCGGCCGCGTCGATCGGGAGGGAACACGACCACTCGCCGCTGTGGGCGAACCGTACCGCGCGCACCATTGTCAGGCCTTATCCTTATAACCATGGCACGCACCAAGGACCCCAACAAAGAGCCCGGCCGCATCAAGCAGATGTGGCAGGTGCTGCAGATGACGCGCCGCTACGACTCCTCTGCCACCTGGTTCCTCCTCCTCGCTTTTCTCGCTCCCATCGTCGTCGCTCTCGCGGTCGCGTTCTTCGCGGCATCGCCGACGGAGAACCTGCTCGGCTTCATCCTGATCATCCTGATCGGTGTGATGGGTGGGCTGCTGCTGTTCCTGGTCGTTCTCGGACGCCTCGCCGAACGCGCTGCGTACTCGCAGATCGCCGGGCAGCCCGGTGCCGTCGGCGCCGTGCTCAAGAGCTCACTTCGCCGCGGCTGGATCGCAAGCGAGATGCCCGTGAGCGTCAGCCCCAAGACGCAGGACGCCATCTACCGCGCCGTTGGTCGCGCCGGTGTTGTCCTCATCGGTGAGGGACCCCGCAGCCGCACGCAGCGCATGCTCGAAGAAGAGCGCCGCTCGGTACAGCGCTTCCTGCAGAACGTCCCGGTCAGCTTCGTTTACGTCGGCCCCGACGCCGATGCAACCCCGTTGCACAAGATCCCGGCTGAGCTGCGCAAGTTCAAGCCGGTCCTGCGCAAGCCCGAGGTGCTCGCGGTGAGCAACCGACTCAAGTCGCTCGGCAAGAACGGACTGCCGATCCCCAAGGGTGTCGACCCGCTGCGCGCCCGCGCGCCGCGTCCGCGCTAGCAACTGATTTCATGAAAATACCCGGTGCCACAGGCACCGGGTATTTTCGTTGGAAGAGCCATGTGCGAACCGGCACCTATTTGCGAACCAGTACCGTTCCGACGAGACGGTCGTGCAGCCCGCGCTGGTCGCGATCCCAGATGACCGCCGGGATCACGAGGCACAGCAGCACGGTGCGAATCGCGGGCTTCAGGATGCCGACCCAGGCCGGCCGAAGCGGCACCAGTCGCAGCCCGAACAGCAGGTGGCCGATGCTGCCGCCCGCGGTGGAGATGAAAACCAGCTGGAATCCTGCGAAGATCGCCAGGATCACCCAGCCTTCACCGCCGGCGAGCCAATAACCGAGACCGTAGGCGATGCCGTAGTCGACGATGAGGGCGCCGATTCGGCGGCCGTTGCGGGCGAGTGATCGGGGTCCGGCGATCGGAAGGCCAAGGCGTTTGCCCGGCCAGTCGACGTCTTCGGCTGGCACGGATTGCATTGCTCGATTCTATCGGGGCGGGCGAACGTGTAGCTGCCGGAAACATGCCCGAAACATTTGCGTCACCATAGCGAAACTCCCACGGCCTAGTCTCGTGGGTGGCTGTGTTTGCAGTCGTTCAGTACCAAGCTCATTGGAGTCCTCCACATGTTCAGTGATTCTTCCGAGGTGCTTAAGTTCATCAAGGACACAGACGTTAAGTTCCTTGATATTCGCTTCACCGACCTTCCCGGTGTTCAGCAGCACTTCAACATCCCCGCCTCCACCGTCGACGAGGACTTCTTCTCCGTTGGCCAGCTCTTCGATGGTTCGTCGATTCGCGGTTTCGCGTCGATCCACGAATCAGACATGCAGCTGATCCCGGATGTCACCACGGCGTATGTTGACCCGTTCCGCGAACACCGCACGCTCATCATGGTTTTCGACATCTACAACCCGCGCAACGGTGAGATCTACCACCGCGACCCGCGCCAGGTCGCCAAGAAGGCCGAGAAGTACCTCGCCTCGACCGGCATCGCCGACACCGCGTTCTTCGCCCCCGAGGCCGAGTTCTACATCTTCGACGACGTGCGTTACGAAGTGAAGCAGAACTCCAGCTTCTACTCGGTCGACTCCGAGGAAGGCGCCTGGAACTCCGGACGCGAAGAAGACGGCGGAAACCTCGCCAACAAGACGCCCTACAAGGGTGGCTACTTCCCCGTCAGCCCGGTCGACAAGCAGGCCGACCTCCGCGACGACATCAGCCTCAAGCTGATCGACGCCGGCCTCATCCTCGAGCGCGCTCACCACGAAGTGGGTACCGGCGGCCAGGCTGAGATCAACTACCGCTTCGACACGATGGTGCACGCGGCAGACGACATCCTGAAGTTCAAGTACATCGTCAAGAACACCGCCGAGCAGTGGGGCAAGACGGCGACGTTCATGCCGAAGCCGCTCTTCGGTGACAACGGTTCGGGTATGCACACCCACCAGTCGCTCTGGAGCGAAGGCAAGCCGCTGTTCTACGACGAAGCAGGCTACGGCGGGCTCTCCGACCTCGCCCGCTGGTACATCGGTGGACTGCTCAAGCACGCCCCCGCCGTACTCGCGTTCACGAACCCGACGCTGAACTCCTACCGTCGCCTCGTTCCCGGATTCGAAGCTCCCGTCAACCTGGTCTACTCGGCCGGTAACCGTTCGGCTTCGATCCGCATCCCGATCACGGGTACCAACCCCAAGGCAAAGCGCATCGAGTTCCGCGCGCCCGACGCCTCGGGTAACCCGTACCTCGCTTTCGCCGCGCAGCTCATGGCTGGCCTCGACGGAATCAAGAACAAGATCGAGCCGCACGAGCCCGTCGACAAGGACCTGTACGAGCTTCCCCCCGAGGAGGCGAAGAACATCCCGCAGGTTCCCGCGTCCCTCGAGCTTGCTCTCCAAGCCCTCGAAGCTGACCACGAGTTCCTCACCGCAGGCGGCGTCTTCACGCCCGACCTGATCGAGAACTGGATCAACTACAAGCGCCAGAACGAGATCATCCCGGCCTCGCAGCGCCCGCACCCCTTCGAGTACGAGCTGTACTACAGCGTCTAACTCGACGAGCGTGTAAAAACGTGCCGCACTCCCTCCGGGGGTGCGGCACGTTGTACGTTGGCAGGCCGTCGAACTAACCCGTTTCAAGGAACCGACGCCGGTTTTCGCTACCCCGCCCCCGGAAATATGCGGATGCGATCGCTGGGTTCCTTGAAACCGGTTAAAAAATGGGGGGGGCGGGTTAGAACGACACCCGGTTGCGGCCACTCTGCTTTGCGCGGTACATCGCGGCATCCGCGGAGGCGAGCATCTCAGAGGGCGCGAATGCCTCTTCGTAGACCGCGATTCCGAGCGACGCGGTGATCGCCGTCGTCAGCCCGCCGGACAGGCTGATGGGCCGTGCGATCGCCTCGGCGATCCGCTGCGCCACCCGTTCCGCCTCGTCCCGGGCAGCGTGGGCACAAACAACGACGAACTCGTCACCGCCCAGTCGAACCACGCAGTCCTCGGACCGGCTTCCGGCGAGCAGGCGGCGACCGATTTCGGCAATCACGAGATCCCCGGCTTCGTGGCCGTAATTGTCGTTGACGGGTTTGAAGGCATCGAGGTCGACGAAGATCAGGGCGAGTGAGGCCTTCCGCGACGCAAAACGCGCGAGCTCTTCGAGCAGGAAGCGGCGGTTACCGAGACCGGTCAGCGGATCGCGAAGCGCGAGGGTAGCCAGTTGCGATTCGTTGCGCCGGTGCAGTGCGCCGTCGATGTCGCTCGAGAGCTTGACCGCCTCGGCAGCGAGGCCATCCCACGGAAGTGAGCGACCGGTCACACTTTGTCGCCAGGACGAGAATGACAGTCGCGGAGAGAGCGTTTCAAGTCGGTTCGACGCCGTCAGGTCTCCGAGCCAGTCGATCGTCTGGATGACCTCGCGACGAAGCAGGGCAAGGTAGTCGCCGGACGTTCCAATCGGGATGTACACCAATCCAGCAAACTCCGGCAGCACCTCGGCAATCGCGGGATAGTCGGTTCCCAGCGACTCCGACGCGACGAACTCGGCTGAACTGTCGAGTTCGTGAAGTACCGAGTCGAGCAGTGCCGAATCCGGTGCTCCCGCCGACGTGCTGACCATTCCCTCGAGCCGGAGTACGGCGGCATCAGCGGCGATCACATCGAGAACGGTGAAGTCGCCATCGAGAACGGCACCCGCGATGTCGTCCGATGCGACGATCTTGCCGAGCAGTTGTGCGCGACGGTCGCGATGAAGGATGTCCTCGCGCAGCGCGGTGATCTCCTGGTGCGCGCCGAGCTGGATGGCGACGCGATTGGCCAGCACCTCGAGCCGACGGCGCACAAAATAGGTGATTCTGCGGGGTGTGCGGTGCGCACAGGTGATCATCCCGATCAGCTCGCCACGGTATATGAGCGAGAACGACACGGTCGACGCCTGGCCCATGTTGCGCATGAACTGCAGGTGGAACGGCGAGACACTTCGCAGTTCAGCGGCGCTGAGGTCGAGCACATCGGGCATCGCGTCCCGGTCGCCAACGAGGGGCACGGTCTCTTCGCTCGTGCTGACTATGGCCCGCGAGAGCTTCGTGAGGTAAAGGTCCCGCGCCTGGGCGGGAATGTCGGATGCGGGAAAGTGCAGCCCGAGATACTGTTCCATTCCCTCGGCCCGCACCTCGGCGACGACCTCGCCGTGGCCGTCCGGATAGAAGTGATAGACCATCACGCGGTCGAACCCGGTCAGTTCACTGAATACCTCTGCGGAAGCACGAAGCAGGTCGATGCGAGACTGTGTGCTGCCCAGCCGGTGAGCGGCGGCATATGCGGCAGCCTCACCAGTACGGTCGGGTGCTTCGACAACGGCTTCGAACTCGACGAAGGTCAGCGGGCCATCGTCGTGGACGATAGCGTCGAAGTTCGCACCGTTGATCGAAACCTGCGTCGAGCTGAGTCCGGAGGCATCATTGCGAAGCGCCGTAATCGCGTCCGGCCCGACCAGCGCATCCAGCGGACGCCCGAGGACCGACGACGGTTCCACACCGAGCAGGCGACCGGAATTTTCGCTGACGATTCGCACGAGTCCGGACGAACGCTCGAGTGCCAGAAACACGCCGTGAGGCTGAACGGAGCCCGGGGTTCGAATCGGTTCGCTCGAACAGGCTTCGAGTCTCCGTTGTTCGCGAAAAGCCGTGGGCATTTCTTCACAGCCAATCTCTGGATTACAACCTCAGCGGGTCGATCTCGGAGATCGAGCACTCACGCGGGTCAACTCGTTAAGACTGGCACATCGCTCAGGTTTTGTACACGCGGCACACGCCGCCGCATCCGGATCCCGGCGAAAGTGGGATCCGGATGCGGACTCGCGAGTTAGACCCCGACGAGCTGTTCGGCCGCGCTGAGCCCGGCTGGAACGAGGACGGGGGCGGGGGCAGCTCCGAGTCCGGCGTAGTCCCAGCCCGCCCGACGCCACACGGCAGCGTCGAGGCAGTTGCGGGCGTCGATGATCGACGGGTTCGCCACGAGGGTGGCGAGGGCCGTCGGATCACTCGAGGTGAACTCGTCCCACTCGGTGAGGACGAGCACCGCGTCGGCCCCGGTGACGGCCTCCTCGGTGGTCTCGGCGTAGCTCAGCGTCGGGAACATCCGCTTGGCGGTGTCGTTCGCTTCCGGGTCATAGACAACGACCTGGGCTCCGCGCAGGTGCAGGGCTGCGGCAACGTTGAGCGCCGGCGAATCACGCACGTCGTCGGTGAGCGGCTTGAACGCCGCCCCGAGCACGCCGATCCGGCGGTTGAGCACTGATCCACCGCACGCCGCAATCGCGAGTTCGATGACCTGCTGTCGCTGGGACATGTTGATCTCGTCCACCTGCTGCAGCAGGGCGGCGGCGTTGTTCGCGCCGAGTTCACGTGAGCGGTGGATGAGGGCGCGGATGTCCTTCGGAAGGCACCCACCGCCGAAGCCGAGGCCGGCGTTCAGAAACTGGCGACCGATCCGCACGTCGTGACCGAGGGCATCCGCGAGCACGCTCACGTCGGCTCCCGCCGCTTCGCACACCTCGGCGATCGCATTGATGAAGGAGATCTTCGTCGCGAGGAACGCGTTTGCGCTCACCTTGACGAGTTCAGCGGTGGGCAGGTCGCAGGTGATGACCGGCGTTCCCGTGGCGATCGGCATTGCGTAGACGTCGCGCATGACCGCTTCAGCCCGGGGAGATGCTCCCCCGATGACGATGCGGTCGGGTGTGAGCGTGTCGGCGACGGCCTTACCCTCGCGAAGGAACTCGGGGTTCCAGATCAGTTCGACCGCGATTCCCGGCTGGGCGGCATCCGCGACCAGTCCGCGCAGGTGCTGCGCCGTTCCGACCGGGACCGTCGACTTGCCGACGATGACGCCGTCGTGGGTGAGACCCCGCGCAACCTGAATCGTCGCCTCTTCGACATAGCTCAGGTTTGCAGCATTACTCCCCCGCTGCTGCGGTGTTCCCACACAGATGAAGTGGACATCCGAGAAGGCCGTGGCCTCGGCGATGTCGGTGGTGAAGCGCAGCCGACCACTCGCCACGTACTTCTTGATGAGCTCGGGCAGCCCGGGCTCGAAGAACGGCACCCGACCTTCGCTGAGCGCCTTGGCCTTGGCCGGGTCGTTGTCGACGCCGATGACGTCGAACCCCATCTCGGCCATCGCTGCGGCGTGGGTTGCCCCGAGGTAGCCGGTTCCGATGACGCTGATGCGCGGTTTCGCGGTCTCATCCTTCGGTGTGGGCGTGTGCAGCCTGGGTGTCGTGTTTTTCATGGTGCTCTCCCCTCGAGAACGGTTGGTTGGGTTCGGTACTGAATTGGTGGTCATTTGATTGCCTCGAGATCGAAGTTCGCTCCGTCGATGGCGATTCCGGTGGTGAACGCCTCGAGGCTGTCCCGCCGGGAGTCGATCCTCCAGTCGTTCGTGGCTCGCACTCCCTCGGTGTAGCTCGTGACGGCGAGGTTGAACCAGGAGAATCCGACGATGTCGCTGTTTTCCTCCCTGGCAAGTCCCTCGAAGAACGACGTCACCCACTTCGCCTTGTGGCCGCCGGTCTCAGACGCTCCGATCTCGGCGAGGAAGATGGGTTTGTCGGCAATCGATCGCAGCGACTCGAGGCTCGCGTCGAACGTGTAGCTGAACGAGAAGTTGTTCGCCGTCTTGTACGGCGGACGCAGGTAGCCAGAGAGCCCTACCCAGTCCACGTAGTCGTCGCCGGGATACAGGCTTGCGAGGAACTCGTTCGACTTGTGGCTCGAGGGCAGGTTGTTGGTGATGTTGGGTGCCCAGATCCAGACAACGAGATCGTTGGCTCCCTCTGCCTCGAAGATGTCGTGAACGTGCTTCCACATTTTCACGTAGTCGCCGACGCGGTTGTTGTTGATCGATGCGCCCGATCCGGTCGTCTCGGCCCAGGGGTACCACACTCCGTTCATTTCGTGATCGAGTCGGATGCCGAGCGGAAGGCCGGTCTTGACGATGTCCTTCGCGTACTTCGTCAGGTAGTCGTCGAAGGTTCCGGCGACCCCGTTTGCCTTGTCACCGATGATGTCGGGCAGTTCGTAGTCGGGCTCGATGATCTTGTCGTTGCCCGACCCGATCGGACGTGACTCCCAGGTGAGTACCGGAAGGGTGTCCCGTTTCCAGGCCCGCTCGACCGCCGATGCGCGGAAGTCCTCGTCCCAGCCGCCGAAGTAGCCGACGACGTTGGGAGCGCTTCCGATTTTCGCCGCAGTCGCGTCGTAGGTCGCGAAGTTGAACGGCGCCTGCTCGGTGTACATGCCGAAGTACGAGGACTTCGGGTTCGTGATCGCCGCCTTTGAGGGGGCATCGATCGCGACGGTAACCGTATCGGGCTTCACCTTGGGTGGAGTCACGGTGGCAGTTGTCCCGGAGTCGTTGTCGCCGGAGTTGCCGGTCGAATCGTCTGTCGCCCCGCTTCCGCGTGACTTCTCGATCTCTTCGAGTTCCCCTTCCGCCGACCACAGGGCCTGCTGGATTGCGGCCTTGTCGGTTTCTGATGCGGCGAGCAGCGATTCGCTGTTCTCGAGGGTCGATCGCAGTGCGACGATCTGGCTGAGCAGTGCGTTGCGATCCTTCACGAGCTTCGCGTTGGGGTCGAGTTCGACCTGGCCGGCAATTGCCTGGCGAACGGGGTTCTGGGGCGAGGACCAGACGAAGACGCTGGTGGCGAGCAGTGCTGCCACGATAACGACGGCTCCGACGGCGGAGAGGCGGGCGCGCGAGCTGCTGCCGGCCCACCAGGCCCGTGGTGACTGGGTCGAGTTAGAAGTTGACAATGAAGAACGCCTCCGTCGCGAAGATCGTGAAACCGATGATGTAGGGCCAGGCGGCCTTGGGGTTGAGTCGTCGCACAGGCTGCGGCGCGGGGGCGGCGAGGCGTCCGGCTGCGGCGCGACGCGGTGAGACGTCGAGCAGTTCACCGACGTGCGGGGCTACCGCGGTTGCGGTGGCTGTGCCAGCGACGGCGGTCGCCGTCACCGCGGAAACGGGAGAAGGCGCAAACGCGTGTGGTGCAGCATCCGTTGCACGTGTTCCGCTGAGCGCAACGTCCCAGTCAAGCGAATACTCGGTCTCGTCGACCCGCGGCGCTGTGCCGAGTCCGCTGACGATCTCGTCGTTCGCTGCTCCCCCGGCATAGGCACCGGCACGGGTTCCCCAGCCACTCGCGTGGCCCATACGGAAGAACCCGAGAAGGCGGATCGGCATAAGGAACGCCGTCGAGACGATGATGAAGATCGGCAGCCGGAAGAAGTCGGTCGGCTTTTCGGACAGGTGGCGGATCTGGCGGATAGCCATGCTGAGAACGGACGACACGAGCATGAGCGCGAGCACGATCAGCACGCCGCCCTGCAGTCCGTACTCGGTGAGGATTCCCTCGTAGAAGTTGTACCCCTGGCCGGTGACTGCGCGGTAGACCCAGCCGGCGATGACTCCGGCGAGCAGGAACGGAAGCAGGATGTCCATGATGAAGAAGACCGCAAGCACCGGCGCGTGGCCGAGCATCCACGGAAGCATCCGCAGGGTGTTGTACTGGCTGCCGCGAGCCCAGCGAAGCTGCTGCTTGAACAGCTTCTTGATCTGAAGGGGCGCATCCGTGTACACGAGCGAGGTGTGCTGGTAGACGGTGCGGTAACCCTCCTTGAGCGTGAGGTTCGTCAGCGTACGGTCGTCGCTCACCTCGAGGAACACGCCCATGAAGCGCTCGTTCATGAACTTGTCCATGACCCGCACCATGATCGAGCGGCGGAAGGCAATCGTGCGACCGGGCAGGCAGCCGATCTGGCCGAGCACACTCTGCGCCGGCATCGAGTAGAGAGCCCGCGAGTTCTCGAGCCAGTCGGCCCAGCGGGTGATCCAGCTGCGCTCGGGTTCGAGAATTCGCTGCCTCGTCGTGACGCCACCGACGTTGTCGTTGGCGAACGGCTTGACGAGCTCTGCGAGCGTGCCCGGCGTCCAGACGGTGTCGGAGTCGACGAGCACGGTGATGTCACCGGTCGACAGCTCGGTACCGATCATGACCGCGTTGCGCTTGCCGGGGATCGGCGTGTGCACCCAGCGGGCGAGCGGCGCGAACTCCTCGGTGATGCGCTCGAGTGTTGCGTTGCGAGCACCGTTGATGACGACGATGATCTCGCCCGGCTTCTGCTCGACCATGCGAGCGAGTACGTCGCGGAAGAGGTCTTCCGGTTCGTCGAGCACCGGCACGATGACGCTCGTGGTTCCGGTGAACTCCCCCGTGAACGGCCGGTAGCGGGCCGAGAGAAACATCTTGAGCAGCCAGAGTGCCCAGATCAGCCCCGAGTAGATGGCGAACATGTAGATCTCCGGATGCCCGTCGATCATGTGCCGCAATTGCAAAATGAAAATGAACACGAATTCCCTCGATTCGTCGTTGCCGACGCACTCCGGTGGGAGCAGTGTTCGGCGAAAGTGAACTTCCGCGACGCTGGGGAACTGTGTGATGGATTCGGGTGATCTGATTATTGGCACGCATTTGGGGGACACGCAAACGGGGTACACACGGCGTGTCGGCGCTCTCCCAATGCTCCCCGTCATCCCGCGAACCACTCCGTGTCGGCACTTGTGCCGTCATACTTTCGGAGGACACCGCCTCGTACAGTGAAACGATAAAAACGGCGAGAAGTCGCGGTTCCACTCGGAACCGTAGCGTTGGTCAGACCTTCAGAATCCCAGTGTTTGACTCACGCTCACCCGTCGTACCGCGGGGCTGGCAATCACATTGCGATACAAAGTGACTTCCACCGTGGCCAGACAAACTGGGGTACAAACTTCTGCTCCGGCTTTTTCGCGCCGGCGTTCTCGACGACCGGGCACCTGCTTCGGAGCGAGCCGCCAATCGGTTCGGAAAAAAGACCAGTGTTAACCCGATGGAAACATTCACTGCTACAAATACGTGGCGCCGGAAGACGTCGACTAGCGGATGCCGGTTCCCTCGGCCGTCGTCGGCTTGGCGCTCGAGAGTCCGTAGAACTCGCGCTCGAACACCTGCCGTGCGATGCGCGTCGTGCGCAGGTAGTCCTCTTCGAGCTCGGTCGCCGACCCCGGCGGGTATTCGAGCAGCCGGGCGACGCCCTCGAGCTGCTGGCGGTCGGTCGGAAGAACGTCGGAGGTGCGGGAGGTCCACAGGGTCATCGCCGAACGCGCACGGGAGGCGAGGATCCAGGCGTCGCGCAACCTCGCGGCGCTCTCGGGGGTGACCAGTTCGGCATCCGTCATCGCGGTGAGCGCGTCCAAAGTCGATGTGGTGCGGAGCCCCTCGATGCTCGCGCCGAAGCGCAACTGCGCAAGCTGCACGAACCACTCGACGTCGCTCAGCGAGCCGCGCCCGAGCTTGAGGTGCCGCGACGGGTCGGCAGCCTGCGGCAGGCGCTCCGACTCAACTCTCGCCTTGATCCGCTTGACCTCGCGGACATCCTGCTCGGAGATCGCGACCGGAAACCGCACACCGTCGGCGAGTTGTTCGAACTGTTCGATGAGCGCCGGGTCCCCCACGGCGCCGCGGGCGCGCAACAGCGCCTGCGCTTCCCAGGTGAGCGACCACCGCGCGTAGTAGGCGCGGTAGGACTCGAGGGAGCGGACGATCGCGCCGTTTTTACCCTCGGGACGAAGGCCGATGTCGAGATCAAGCGGCACGCGCAGGTCTTCGGTGAGCCGGACGAGGCCGCGCACGATCTGTTCGGCACGGGTTCTCGCGTCATCGTCGTCGGCGCCGGCCGGGCGATAGACGTACATCACGTCGGTGTCGGATCCAAAGCCGAGTTCCCGACCGCCGTAACGCCCCATGGCGATGATCGCGAATTCGATTCCGTCACCGTAGCGGTGCAACAGGGCGAGCATGCCGGTAAGCAGCGCGGTCGTGATGTCGGCGAGTCCGCGGCCGAGTTCCTCGATCGTCAGCGAACCGAGGATCGCGCCGAGCGCCAGGCGCAGGATTTCGCGCCGCCGGGCGGTCCGAAGGGCGAGAGCCGCAGCATCGGGGTCGTCGTAGTGGCGCGCCGCTGTTGCCTTCGCCTCGTCGATGAGGACGCTCAGCAGTCTCGGTCGCAGTTCATCTTCGTTTTCGAGCCAGGCTGCAGCCTCGGGGATCCGCTCGAACAGGTTGCCGACGAATCGCGAGCCAGACAGCACCTGGGTGAGCCGCTGGGCGGCTCCCGACGAATCCCGCAGCATCCGCAGGAACCAGTACGCCTCGCCGAGATCGTCGCTGAGCCTGCGGAACGCCAGCAGGCCGTGGTCGGGATCAGCACCCTCGGCGAACCACTGCAACATGACCGGAAGCAGGTTGCGCTGGATCGTTGCTCGACGCGACACTCCCCCGGTGAGCGCGGCGATGTGCCTGAGCGCTCCCTTCGGGTCGGAGAAGCCGATCGCCGCGAGTCGCGCAACGGCCTGCTCGGTGGACAGCGCGAGCCCGTCGTCCGGGAGCGCCGCAACCGCCGAGAGCAGCGGTCGGTAGAACAATCGCTCGTGCAGCCGTCGGACGGCGTGCTTGGTGCGCTGCCACTGCTCGGTGAGGCCAGCAGCACTCGTCGCGATACCACTCGACCGGGCGAGGACGCGCAGCGAGTCCTCGTCCGTCGGCATGAGGTGGGTGCGGCGGAGCTTCGACAGTTGCAGCCGGTGCTCGAGCAGGCGCAGGAAGCGGTAATCGCGCGAAAACTCTGCGGCCTCGACCCGGCCGATGTAGCCCTGGTCGGCGAGGGCGATGAGCGCCGGAAGGGTTCCGCGCTGGTGCACTTCGTCGTCGAGCTGGCCGTGCACGAGCTGCAGGAGCTGGATCGTGAACTCGATATCGCGTAGTCCGCCCGGGCCGAGCTTGAGCTGCACGTCGAGTTCAGAGGCGGGGATGTGGTCGGTGACGCGCTCCCGCATCCGCTGCACTGACTCGACGAAGTTCTCACGGGATGCGCTCGACCAGACTTTTGGCGCAACGCCGGCGACGTACCGCTCACCGAGTTCGAGGTCGCCCGCGAGCGGACGCGCCTTCAGCAGGGCCTGGAACTCCCAGCTCTTCGCCCAGCGGTCGTAGTAGGCGAGGTGGGATTCGAGGGTGCGGACGAGTGCGCCGTCCTTGCCCTCCGGGCGCAGGTTCGCGTCGACTTCCCAGAGCTCCGGTTCGTTCGCGAGTTCGTAGATTCCTCGCATGGTGAGCATCGCGAGGCGGGTGGCGATCTCCACCGCGCGATTGCTCGAGATCGACTCGTCACCCTCGGCAACGAAGATCACGTCCACGTCGCTGAGGTAGTTCAACTCGCGCGCACCCGACTTGCCCATCCCGATGATCGACAGCTTCGTGGCGGCGACCTCGGCCGCCGGGAATTTCACTTCACCGCGGGCGGCAGCGAGGCTCGCGTCGAGAGCTGCACCGGCGAGGTCGGCGAGTGCTTCGGCGACGGTCGAGACGGCGGCGAGCTGGTCGGGTCGACCGAGGTCCCACGAAGCGAGGATCGCCAGGTGCCGGCGGTACCGGACGCGCAACGCGACCCAGGCGTCGTCGCCCGCGAGACCGTCGATCGACGCGAGCAGGTCGTCGCGATACTCGGATGCCGTCGGCGGCTTCAGGATCGGAGTCGTGAGCGCAGCAAGTTCAGCCGGTCGCCGCAGGAAGAACTCGCCGAGGCCCTCGGAGGCGCCGAGCAACTGGACGAGCCTCGCCGCCGCGGCGTCATCCGCCAGCAGCGCGTCGAGCTCGACCGGAGCGTGTTCCCGCAGTCGGGTGAGCAGCGCTAACGCGAGGTCGGGGTCGGCAGCGTTCGCGAAGAACGGCAGCAGAAGATCAGCACCGAGCCCGCCCAGCCGCGCGTTGGTCTCGCTCAGCTCGGCAAACCCGAGCCGGGCAAGATCAGTCAGCGTCGTCTTCGAACGGGACATCGTGGTACCTCGAGCTAGCCGAAACGGCTACAGCATCTCGAGATTGCTCTCCAGTTCGTACGGGGTCACCTGCGCGCGGTATTCCTTCCACTCGCGACGCTTGTTCAGCAGCACGTAGTTGAAGACCTGTTCACCGAGGGTCTCGGCAACGAGCTCCGAGTCCTCCATGAGCGAGACGGCGTGGTCGAGGCTCGCGGGAAGCTGGTTGTAGCCGAGCGCGCGGCGCTCGGAGTCGGTGAGCTCCCAGACGTTGTCCTCGGCCTCGGGCGGAAGCTCGTAGCCCTCTTCGATGCCCTTGAGGCCGGCGGCGAGAAGCAGCGAGTACGCGAGATAGGGGTTAGCGGCGGAGTCGATCGCGCGGTATTCGACGCGAGCGCTCTGGCCCTTGTTGGGCTTGTAGAGCGGAACGCGAACGAGCGCCGAACGGTTGTTGTGGCCCCAGGTGACGAAACTCGGCGCCTCGTCGCCGCCCCAGAGGCGCTTGTACGAGTTCACGAACTGGTTCGTGACCGCGGTGATCTCGGGAGCGTGCCTGAGCAGTCCGGCAACGAACTGGCGACCGATCTTCGAGAGCTGGTAGTGCCCGCCGGCCTCGTAGAACGCGTTGCTGTCACCCTCGAAGAGCGACATGTGGGTGTGCATTCCGCTTCCCGGATGTCCGGACATGGGCTTCGGCATAAACGTCGCGTAGACGCCCTGCTCGATTGCCACCTCCTTGATGACGGTGCGGAAGGTCATGATGTTGTCGGCCGTAGTGAGCGCGTCGGCGTAGCGGAGGTCGATCTCGTTCTGTCCCGGGCCAGCCTCATGGTGGCTGAACTCGACGGAAATGCCGAGGTCCTCCAGCATCCGCACCGAACGTCGACGGAAGTCGTGAGCGGTTCCACCGGGCACGTTGTCGAAGAATCCGGCAGAGTCGACCGGAACCGGCTGGCCGTTCTCGAGCTGGCTCGACTTGAGAAGGTAGAACTCGATCTCGGGGTGCGTGTAGAACGTGAACCCACGGTCGGCGGCCTTCGCGAGCGTGCGCTTGAGCACGTGGCGGGGGTCGGAAACGGCTGGCTGGCCGTCGGGCGTGGTGATGTCGCAGAACATGCGGGCGGTCGGGTCGATCTCGCCGCGCCAGGGAAGGATCTGGAATGTGGTCGGGTCCGGCTGCGCGAGCATGTCGGCTTCGTAGGCGCGGGTGAATCCCTCGATGGCTGAGCCGTCGAATCCGAGTCCCTCGGCGAACGCGCCCTCGACCTCGGCCGGGGCGATCGCGACACTCTTCAGGGTGCCGACGACATCCGTGAACCATAGGCGGATGAACTTGATTCCGCGTTCTTCAATGGTTCGAAGAACGAAGTCTCTTTGCTTGTCCATCGGGCTCCTTCTTCGCTCAATTTCCCAGGGGCCTCGCCCACCGCTATTAGGCTACTGGCTATGCCCCGTCTCCGCTTGGCACTCGCCCAGACCAATCCGGTGCTCGGAGATCTGGCTGGCAACTCCGCCCAGATTTTCGAGGCTGCACAGCGCGCTTTCGCGGCGGGCGCTGACCTTCTCGCGGTCGGTGAATGCGCGATCTCGGGTTACCCGATCGAAGACCTCGCATCGAGGCCGAGTTTTCTCCGCGCGTGTCGCGATGCCGTCACGGCCCTGGCGAAGCGGCTGCAGGATGCCGGGCTCGGGGAGCTTCCCGTCATCGTCGGGCATCCGGACGGCCCGTTCGAACCGCGACTGCTCGGCACGAGCAACGCTCCCACCGCCATCGCGCAGAACTGCGCGAGCGTGCTGCAGCACGGCCATATCAAGGCGCGTTACGCGAAGCACCACCTTCCCAACTACTCGGTGTTCGACGAGTATCGCGTGTTCATTCCCGGTGACGAGCTGCTCGTGTTGCGCATCAAGGGAGCGGATGTCGCCGTCATCGTCTGCGAGGACCTGTGGCGCGACGGCGAACCGCTGAGCCGCGTTCTCGACGCGGATGCCGGACTGCTCGTCGTCATCAACGCCTCCCCGTTCGAGCGCGATAAAGACGAAGTACGACTCCCCCTCGTCACCCGCCGGGCAACCGAGACGAACACGACGGTTGCCTACGTCAACATCGTCGGCGGCCAGGACGACCTCGTCTTCGACGGCGACAGTGTGATCGTCGACGGAACCGGCGAGATCCTCGCGCGTGCTCCGCAGTTCGATCCGCACCTGCTCATCACCGATCTCGAGGTCGCGCCGGTGGATCCGGAGGGCGAACTGCCGGAGGGCGTCACGCGCGTCACGCTCACGGTGCCCGAGACCGCTCTGCCCGCGCTTCCGGCGGATGTCGCCGAACTCCCGGACGATCGAGAGCAGCTGTGGAACGCTCTCGTGCTCGGCCTGCGCGACTACGCCGGCAAGAACGGCTTCAGGTCGGTCATCCTCGGACTCTCCGGCGGAATCGACTCGGCCGTCTGCGCGGCTCTTTCGGCCGACGCACTCGGCGGAGGCAACGTCTACGGCGTGAGCATGCCGAGCCGTTACAGCTCGGACCACTCTCGTTCGGACGCCGACGATCTCGCCGACAACCTCGGGCTTCACTACTCGGTCGAGGCGATCGCCGACCTCGTGCTGCCGATTGAAAACCAGCTGAAGCTCACCGGCACCGCCGCCGAGAACGTCCAGGCTCGCATCCGCGGCATCATCCTGATGGGGCTGTCGAACCTCAACGGGCACCTCGTGCTGACGACCGGCAACAAGACAGAGCTCGCGGTCGGCTATTCGACGATCTACGGCGACTCGGTCGGCGGGTTCGCTCCGCTGAAGGATGTCCCGAAGCTGCTGGTCTGGGAGCTCGCGCGCTGGCGCAACGCGTTTGCCGAAGCGGCGGGCCTCGTGCCGCCGATTCCCGAGAATTCGATCTCGAAGCCCCCGAGCGCCGAACTTCGCCCCGGACAGACCGACCAGGACACGCTGCCGGACTACGAGGTGCTCGACGCAATCGTCGAGGCTTACGTGACTCGCAAGCTCGGAGCGCGGGATGTCGTCGCCCTCGGCTTTGATAAGGACACCGTCGACTTCGTGACGAAACTGATCGACCGCTCGGAGTGGAAGCGCCGCCAGGTCGCGATCGGCCCAAAGATCAGCGGAATGGCCTTCGGTCGCGACCGTCGCCTGCCGATCACCTACCGCCCGAGCGTGTGATCGCTGGATCCTGGCGATTGATCGCGCCGGGCTAGAGTGAGTGCATGGCTGAGGCAGTGAAGCGCGTCCGTACCCGACACTTCCAGAATGCGAAGGAAACCGGGGTCAAGATCACCGGTCTCACCAGCTACGACCATCTCACGGCATCCATCTTCGATGAAGCCGGAATCGACTTCCTGCTCGTCGGTGACTCGGCCGGCAACGTGGTCTTCGGCCACGACACCACGCTTCCGGTGACGGTCGACGAGCTGATCCCGCTCGCCCGCGCCGTCGCCAACGCCGCCAAGCGCGCGTTCGTCGTCGCCGACATGCCGTTCGGCTCGTACGAGACCAGCCCCGACGAAGCGCTGCACACCGCGTTCCGGTTCATGAAGGAAACGCACGCTCACGCGGTGAAGCTCGAGGGCGGAGTTCGCAGCGCCGAGCAGATCCGTCGCATCGTCTCGGCCGGGATTCCGGTCATGGCGCACATTGGCTTCACCCCGCAGAGCGAACACGGACTCGGCGGGCACATCATCCAGGGCCGCGGCGCGGGTGCGGAGCAACTGCTCGCCGACGCGCACGCGGTCGAGGAAGCCGGCGCGTTCGCGGTCGTGCTCGAAATGGTGCCGTCGCTCATCGCGAAGCGCGTCACGGAAGAGCTGAAGATCCCGACGATCGGTGTCGGCGCCGGCCCGCACGTCGACGGCCAGCTTCTGGTCTGGAGTGACTGGGCCGGGCTGTCGACCGGCCGCATCCCCAAGTTCGTCAAGCAATACGCCGACCTCAAGGGTGTGCTGACGGATGCCGTCACCGCGTACCGCGAGGACGTCGACTCGGGCACCTACCCGGCCCCCGAGAACGAGTACTCCGACTAGCTCGCGATTCGCGGCCGACCCGGCCGGCAATAGTGCCACTTGGGGACAATAGTTACTGCGCGCCGGGGATTAATCGTCCCCAACTGGCACAATTCCCCGAGCTGACCCGAGCCGGGTGAGGCCGCGGAAGCGCTACTTGCCCTCGGCCTCGTCGGCAGCCCACTGGCGCGCGCGCTCGGCGGCGATCTGCGGGGCGCGAGCGGCGTCCTCGCGGCTCTTGTACGGTCCGTCCCGGTCGATTCCGAGCGACTGCGCGCCCTCTTCGACTTCACCGGTCTTGTTGTTGTACCACCACTCGGTCATGAGGCCTCCTTCGGCATCTCCACGATAGACCCGGTGGGCCAAACTAGACTCGAACAATGCCTCGCAATGCACTCGGTCACCTCGTTCCCGGTCGAATCTCCCCGCTCCGGAGTGTGCCGAAATCCATCGTGCGACCCGAGTACGTCGGCAAAACCGGGCCAAGAGACTTCACCGGCAGCGACGTCTACGGTGCGGCATCCATTGATCTGATCCGCGAGTCGAGCGTCATCGCTGCTCGCGCGATCCAGGCTGTCGGCGACGCCGTTCGCCCCGGAATCACGACCGACGAGCTGGATGCGATTGGTCACGACTACGTCGTTGCCCACGGCGCATACCCGTCGACGCTCGGTTACCGCGGCTTTCCGAAGTCGAGCTGCACGTCGCTCAACGAGGTCATCTGCCATGGAATCCCGGACGACACGGTGCTCGAAGACGGCGACATCATCAACATCGACATCACCGCGTTCAAGAACGGTGTGCACGGCGACAGCAACGTCACGTTCCTCGTCGGCGACGTGAAGCTGGAGGTCGCCGACCTCGTCGAGCGCACCCGCGAATCGCTGAACCGCGGCATCAAGTCGGTCGCTCCCGGACGCCAGGTCAACGTCATCGGCCGGGCGATCGAGTCATACGCCAAGCGGTTCGGCTACGGGGTCGTGCGCGACTTCACCGGTCACGGGGTCGGCGAGGCGTTCCATTCCGGGCTCATCATTCCGCACTTCGACTCCGCTCCGAGGTTCGACGACGAGATAGTCGAGAACATGGTTTTCACGATCGAACCGATGCTCACCCTCGGCAGCCAGGACTGGGAAATGTGGGCGGACGACTGGACCGTCACCACAAAAGACAAGAGCTACAGTGCCCAGTTCGAGCACACCATGGTGGTCACCGAGCGCGGCGCCGAGGTCCTGACGCTCCCCTAGCCCGAACCGTGCTGCCGCCTGTTATCAGTGCGGCCGTTCAAGCCCGCGCACGGATAACAAACGGGCGCGCGGTCGAAGAGGGCGCGCGACGGCCGCCGGGTACGACAAGATGGAACCATGACTAAGGCGTTGGGCATCGACATCGGCGGAACCGGAATCAAGGGCGCGATCGTCGACGTGGATACCGGGGAACTGCTGACCGAGCGCGTCAAGCTCCCCACTCCCGCGGGCGGATCCCCCGACGACATCGTCGCAACCGTGCTCGAACTCATCGAGAAGCTCGGCGGCGTCGAGTCCGGCGTTCCCGTCGGCGTGTGCTTTCCGGCCATCGTCCGCAACGGCACCACCATGTCGGCCGCAAACGTCTCGCAGGAGTGGATCGGCCTCAAGGCCGAAGCCCTGTTCGAGAAGGGACTCGGCCGAGACATCCACTTTGTCAACGACGCGGATGCCGCCGGTTACGCCGAGGTCCGCTTCGGTGCCGCAAAGGGCGTCGACGGACTCGTGATACTCACCACCCTCGGCACCGGAATCGGCACCGCGATCATCTACAACGGCGTGCTCGTTCCGAACTCTGAACTCGGTCACATCGAGGTCGAGGGTAAGGATGCCGAGTCAAAGGCCGCCTTCTCGGCCAAGGAACGCGACGACCTGAGCTGGAAGCGCTGGGCCGGCCGCCTGCAGAAGTACTACTCGCGGCTCGAAGCGCTGTTCTCCCCCGACCTGTTCATCGTCGGCGGCGGCGTCTCGAAGCACTACGAGGACTTCCTGCCGCTGCTTGAACTCGCCACACCCATCGTTCCGGCCGTGCTGCGCAACAACGCCGGGATCCTCGGGGCGGCTGCCCTCGCGGTCACCGAGAACGCCGCAGTCGTTCCGCCGAACATCAGCCCTAAGGAATAGTTAGAGCCGGTCATCCCGCTCGCCGTCGCGGTACAGGCGGGTCTGGCCGAATCGGTACTGGATGTCGTAACTCACGGCGCGCGCGACCTGAAGGCCGATGAGTGAGATCGCTCCGAGCACGAAGACGACTGCGCCGATGATCTGCAGCCAGGTGGCTCCCTCAGCTTCGATGCCGGTTTCAATGCTGCCCCTGACGGCGACCAGGTAGGTGCCGACGAACGCGAGCAGAACTCCCACCCACACACCGGCGTGCCCAACTATTGCCAGAACCAGGTGATGTTCGTTCAGGTACTTCGGCTGCACGGGCTTCGCGGTTGCGGTGCGTGAATCACTCATCAGTTCTCCTCGAAGTGACTGCGGCCGGCGGGAGTCCGCTGCGCCTCGCGGGCTGCGGCGGCTGCCCTGGCCGGACGGGCGTCATCCGAGCGGAACCACGAGTCGTAACTGAACGCGTGGGCGACGAGGTTGCCCACTAGCGCAAGCACGGCAATCTGGCCGAAGACGGCGGCAGTGATGACCAGCCCGAGCGAACTGTCGTCGTTGCGAGCGGATGCCGCCATCAGCAGGCAGAAAGCCAGCGCGAGCGACAGCCAGCCGATCCACGCGAGTGCTGCCCGCGGCCTGTTCGAGTACTCCATGGTTCGCCCGCGCTTTCCGGTCGACGTCGCAGCGACCACAAGCTGAGTCTTACTACTTTTCGTAGCGGGCGCCAGAGGGCCGCTGAAATCGGTGGAAAACGCGCTTCGCGAACCGGCGCCGTTAGCAAACCCCGCCGCGGCGTTAGGAAACCGTGAGGACCGCCATCGAGCGTCCTCCCCGGGTGTTGCATCCATTTGTGGGCCATTCGCCCGTGAACTGTTATGCCACCAACCGCTGGAGGAATCCGTGCTTGATCTTGCTTTCATTGCCGGCATCATCGCGCTCGTCGTGATCGTTGCCATCGTCGGACGGGCGGCAGAAAAGCTGTGATCGTCTTCACCGTGCTGAGCCTCGTTCTGGCCTCAGCCGCCATCGCCTACCTCGTGTACGCCCTCATCCGACCGGAGCGTTTCTAATGTCCCCCGCCTGGTTCGCCATCGCCATCATCGCCACGATCGTGGCCATCCTCGCCCTCGCCTACCGTCCGCTCGGCGACTACATGGCCCGGGTCTACAGCTCGGCCAAGAACCTCGCCGTCGAGCGCGGCCTCTACCGCCTCGTCGGCGTCAACCCCGCCCAGGAGCAGAGCTGGCCGGTCTACCTGCGCAGCGTCATCGCGTTCTCGGCGGTCGGCATCGTCTTCGTCTACCTCGTACAGCGCACGCAGAACCTGCTGCCGTACTCAATGGGGCTGCCTCCGGTTGAGCCGTCGCTCGCGTTCAACACCGCGATCTCGTTCGTGACGAATACGAACTGGCAGAGCTACTCCCCCGAGCAGACGATGGGCTACACGGTGCAGCTCATTGCTCTCGCCGTGCAGAACTTCGTCTCGGCGGCTGTCGGCATCGCCGTCGCCGTCGCACTCATCCGCGGGATCGCCCGATCGCGATCGAATACCCTCGGCAACTTCTGGGTCGACCTGACCCGCAGCATCACGCGCATCCTGCTTCCACTCGCGGTGATCTCAGCGGTACTCCTGGTCGCCGGCGGGGTCATTCAGAACCTGTCGGTATTTCAGGATGTCGCCTCCCTGGCCGGCGGGACGCAGTCGCTTCCGGGTGGTCCGGTCGCCTCGCAGGAGGCAATCAAGTTGCTCGGAACGAACGGTGGCGGGTTCTTTAACGCGAACTCCGCGCATCCGTTCGAGAACCCGAACGGGCTGACCAATCTGCTGCAGCTCGTGCTCATGTTCCTCATTCCGGTCGCACTCACCCGGACATTCGGCGTCATGGTCGGCGACAAACGCCAGGGCTACGCGGTCGTCGCGGCGATGGGAATCATCGCCCTCGCATCCGTCTCACTGTTGATCGTCGCTGAGACGGTCGGCTCCGGAACGGCTCCCGCAGCCGCCGGCGCAACGATGGAGGGCAAGGAAACCCGCTACGGCCCGATCCTGTCCGCGATCTTCGGCGCCTTCTCGACGCTGACCTCGACCGGCGCAGTCAATTCGATGCACGACAGCTTCACCGCGTTCGGTGGCGGCGTCACGATGGTCAACATGATGCTCGGCGAGATCGCGCCGGGTGGCGTCGGTTCCGGACTCTACGGAATCCTCGTCATTGCGATCATCGCCGTGTTCGTCGCCGGCCTCATGGTCGGCCGCACGCCGGAGTTCCTCGGCAAGCGCATCGGCCGTCGCGAGATGACGTTCGCGAGCCTGTACATCCTCACGACGCCCGCCCTCGTGCTCGCCGGTACCGCGCTGAGCTTCGCGATCCCCGCGGTGCGCGAGTCGGTCATCGGGACATCAATGGCTAATTCCGGCCTGCACGGGTTCTCCGAAGTGCTCTACGCGTTCACCTCCGCCGCGAACAACAACGGCTCGGCGTTCGCCGGACTCACGGCCAACACCCCGTGGTTCAACACCGCGCTCGGTGTCGCGATGCTGCTCGGCCGCCTGCTGCCGATCGTGTTCGTACTCGCCCTCGCCGGCTCGTTCGCCGCCCAGGACAAGGTACCGGTCACCGCCGGAACCCTCCCCACTCACAAACCACAGTTCGTCGGCCTGCTGATCGGAACGATCCTGATCGTTTCGGCACTGACCTACTTTCCCGTTCTCGCGCTGGGACCCCTGGCGGAAGGGCTCAACTAACCATGTCCACCATTCACGAAGCACCAACCACCGTTCCGGATGCCGCGGTCGCGCCGAGCAAGCAGGCGCCGGCACTCGGCATCCGCCAGCTCGTCGAAGCGCTGCCCGCAGCGTTCCGCAAGCTCGACCCGCGCCAGCTTTGGCGCAACCCGGTCATGCTCATCGTCGAGATCGGCGCCGCCGTCTCGACGGCACTCGCCATCGCGCAGTCGTTCGGGCTGCATGATGACTCGTCGAGCCCCAGTTCACTGCTCTTCGGCTGGTCGATCGCGATCTGGCTGTGGCTCACCGTGATCTTTGGAACGGTCGCCGAGGCCGTCGCTGAGGGTCGCGGTAAGGCGCAGGCATCCGCTCTTCGCCAGACCCGCACGAGCACCATGGCGGCGAAACTCGTCGGCTGGACCCACGGAGACGGCACGGACGTCACCACCGAGCCGGTCGCATCGGCCGACCTCACGCTCGGAGACACCGTCGTCGTGGTGGCCGGGGAGCTCATCCCCGGCGACGGCGACATCGTCTGGGGCATCGCCTCGGTCGACGAGTCGGCGATCACCGGCGAATCGGCTCCCGTCGTCCGCGAATCCGGTAGCGATCGCAGCGCGGTCACCGGAGGCACGCGGGTGCTGTCCGACCGCATCGTCGTGCGCATCACCTCGAAGCCCGGCGAGACCTTCATCGACCGGATGATCGCTCTCGTTGAGGGCGCGAGCCGCCAGAAGACACCGAACGAGATCGCGCTCAATATTTTGCTCGCGAGCCTCTCGATCGTCTTCCTGCTCGTCGTGATTACGATCAACCCGATCGCCGGCTACTCCGGAGCGGCGCAGTCGCTTCCGGTGCTCATCTCGCTGCTGGTCTGCCTCATCCCGACGACGATCGGTGCGCTGCTCTCAGCCATCGGCATCGCCGGAATGGACCGCCTGGTGCAGCGCAACGTGCTCGCCATGTCGGGGCGCGCTGTTGAGGCAGCGGGAGACGTCACGACCCTGCTGCTCGACAAGACCGGAACGATCACCTACGGCAACCGTCGTGCCGCAGAGTTCGTCACGCTCGCCGGAGTAGACCAGTTCCGGCTGGTGTCGGCCGCGGCATCCGCTTCGCTCAGCGATCCGACACCCGAGGGTTCATCGATCGTCGACCTGGCGCTTGAGCAGGGCTTCGTTGCCGCAAGCGCCGACAGCACGGATGTAGTTGTGCCGTTCACCGCGCAAACCCGGATGAGCGGCGTCGACTACGCCGACGGTCGCCAGGTTCGCAAGGGTGCAGGATCGATGGCCATCGCCTGGGTCGAGGAGACCACGCCGATCGGACCGTCGCAGCGCAAGGAGCTCGGTGAGGCGATCGCCCGTATTTCGCAGGCCGGTGGAACGCCGCTCGTAGTCGCCGAGCGCGCCCAGAACGGCAAGGGCACCGTTCTCGGGGTCGTCTACCTGAAGGACGTTGTGAAGGAAGGCCTCAAGGCCCGCTTCGCCGAGCTGCGCGCAATGGGCATCCGAACCGTGATGGTCACGGGTGACAACCCGCTGACCGCGAAGGCGATCGCCGCAGAGGCCGGAGTCGACGACTTCCTGGCCGAGGCGACTCCGGAAGACAAGCTCGCGCTCATCAAGCGCGAACAGGCCGGCGGAAACCTCGTCGCGATGACCGGAGACGGCACGAACGACGCACCGGCGCTCGCGCAGGCGGATGTCGGGGTCGCGATGAACACCGGAACCTCAGCCGCGAAAGAGGCCGGCAACATGGTCGACCTCGATTCCGACCCGACGAAGCTCATCGACATCGTGTCGATCGGAAAGCAACTGCTCATCACGCGCGGCTCGCTCACGACCTTCTCGATCGCCAACGACGTCGCCAAGTACTTCGCCATCATCCCGGCGATGTTCGCGGCGAGCTTCCCGGGACTTGCGGCGCTCAACTTCATGCAGTTGTCGTCCCCGGCATCCGCAATCCTGTCGGCCGTGATCTTCAACGCGATCGTCATCGTCGCGCTGATCCCGCTTGCCCTGCGCGGCGTTCGCTACCGCCCGGTCTCGGCGTCGAAACTGCTGAGCCGCAACCTGCTGGTGTACGGCCTCGGCGGTCTCGTCGCCCCGTTCATCGGCATCAAAATCATCGACCTCGTCCTCAGTGCCTTCCCCGGCCTGTAGAGCTCAAAGGAATCAGAAATGTCAACACACCGCTTTATCCTGCGCAGTGGCGCAGCGCGCCAGTACTGGGTCGCCCTGCGAATGCTCCTGGCCTTCACTGTCGTGCTCGGTATCGGCTATCCGCTCGTCGTTCTCGGCGTCGGCCAGCTGGTTTTTCCCGCCGCAGCGAATGGTTCGCTCGTCGAGAGCGACGGCGAGGTCGTCGGGTCCCGCCTGATCGGCCAGTCGTTTACCGACTCCGACGGGGTCGCACTGCCCGAGTGGTTCCAGTCCCGGCCCTCTGCGGCGGGCGACGGGTATGACCCGCACGGCTCGAGCGGATCCAACCAGGGCCCGGAGAGCGAGGACCTCGTCGCAGCCATCGACGAGCGACGCGCGGCGGTCGCCGAACTGAACGGAGTGGATCGGGCAAGTGTTCCCGCCGACGCGCTCACGGCATCCGCTTCGGGACTCGACCCGCAGATCAGCCCCGAGTATGCCCGGCTGCAGGTGGAGAGGGTTGCCGAGGAACGCGGCCTTGCCGAGTCCGACGTCGCCGCGCTCGTCGAGTCTAAGATTCAGGGACGGGACCTCGGCTACCTGTCCGAACCCACCGTGAACGTGCTCGAACTCAACATCGCTCTCGCGAGGCTTGGCTAGGAATGACGAATCAACCGGCGGTCGCGCCATGAGCCGCGGGCACCTTCGGGTGCTGCTCGGCGCGGCCCCCGGGGTCGGCAAGACCTACGCGATGCTCGAAGAGGGTCGCCGGCTGCTCGATGCCGGCAAGGACGTCGTGGTGGCGGTCGTCGAGACGCACGGGCGGGCCGCGACGGCCGCGCTCGTCGACGGGCTCGAGGTCGTCCCTCGCCGCCTGGTCGACCACCGCGGAGTCTCCCTTTCCGAGCTGGATCTCGAGGCCGTCATCGCCCGAAAGCCTGAGTTCGCACTCGTCGACGAACTCGCCCACACCAACGCGCCGGGGTCGACTCACCAGAAGCGCTGGCAGGACGTCGAGGCGCTGCTCGACGCCGGGATCACCGTCTTCTCGACCGTCAACATCCAGCACGTCGAGTCGCTCGGCGATGTCGTGCAGCAGATCACCGGTGTTCCCCAGCGCGAGACGATCCCGGATGCCGTGCTGCGCAGTGCGGACCAGATCGAAGTCATCGACCTTGCCCCGCAGGCACTGCGCGATCGGCTCGGGGATGGGCTCGTCTACCCGGAAGCGCGGGTCGACGCTGCGCTCTCGAACTACTTTCGCCTCGGCAACCTGACCGCGCTGCGGGAGCTCGCCCTGCTCTGGCTCGCCGACGAGGTCGACAGCGCGCTGCAGAAGTACCGCGACTCGAAGGGCATCTCGGCGAAGTGGGAGGCGCGGGAGAGAATCGTTGTCGCACTCACCGGCGGCCCCGAGGGCGATACCCTGCTGCGGCGCGGCGCGCGGATTGCCGCGCGGTCGAGCGGCGGACAGCTCTTCGCCGTGCACGTCACGGCCGCCGACGGCCTTGCCGGCCCGAACCCGGCCGACCTCGCCGTCCAGCGCACTCTCGTCGAGAGTCTCGGCGGCTCGTTCCACCAAGTCGTCGCCGACCAGGCTCCGCTCGCGCTCGTCGAGTTCGCGCGCAGTGTCAACGCAACCCAGCTCGTGGTCGGCGCGTCGCGGCGCAGCCGGCTCGAGTCGATCCTCGGCGGTGCGGGAATCGGCGCGAGCGTCATCCGCCTCGCCGACGACATCGACGTGCACATCGTGTCGCACGCGCAGGCGGGTAAGCGCCGACTGCCGCGAATCGGGGGTGCGCTGTCGCTGCGGCGGCGCCTGATCGGGTTTGTGCTCGCGATCGTCGGCCTTCCGCTGCTGACACTGCTGCTGTCGTCGTTCCGCAGTCCCGACTCCATCACGAGCGACGTGCTCGCGTACCAGCTCTTTGTGGTGATCGTTGCGCTCGTCGGCGGAATCTGGCCGGCACTGCTCGCTGCCGCAGCCGCCGGGATCCTGCTCGACTTCTTCTTCGTCGAACCGCTGTACACGGTCACGGTGAGTGACCCGCTGCACGCCCTCGCACTCATCATCTTCCTGACCGTCGCCGGTCTCGTGAGCATCGTCGTCGACCAGGCTGCCCGGCGCTCCCGCACTGCAGCGAGGTCCGCCGCCGAGGCCGAGGTACTCGTCACCGTCGCCGGCAGTGTGCTCGGCGGAGCGGATGCACTCGAAGCCCTCGTCACCCGCCTGCGCGAAGCGTTCGGGCTCACGAGCGTGGTGCTTCGGCAGGATTCGGCCGTGCTCTACGCGTCAATCGATGCGGCGCTCATGTCAGAAACCGACGCCGAAACCGAGATCGATCTCGGTGAGAGCGCAACCCTCTCGGTACGCGGGCGAGCGCTAGACGCGTCCGACAGCAAGATCCTGACGGCGTTCGTCTCGCAGATCGGCGCGGCGCTCGTGCAGCGTCGCCTGTCGCGAGAAGCCGAGGGGATGCGTCCGCTCGAAGCGGCGGACCGGCTGCGCAGTGCGCTGCTCGCGGCCGTCGGACACGACCTGCGGCGTCCGCTCGCCGCCGCGACGACAGCGGTGTCCTCGCTGCGGGCGACCGACGTCGAACTCTCTTCGGCCGACCGCAGCGAGCTGCTCGAGACGGCCGAGGAGAGCCTCGATGCCCTGGCCGTGCTCGTCACCGACCTGCTCGATGCGAGTCGCGTGCAGGCCGGTGTACTCGGAGTCACCCTCACTCCGATCGCCATCGAGGATGTCGTTATCGGCGCACTCGAAGAGCTCGGCCTCGGACCGGACGAGATCTCGCTCGAACTCGGTGATGTTCCGACCGTGCTTGCCGACGAGGCCCTGCTGCAGCGCGTGATCGTCAACCTGCTCACCAACGCCATCCGCTACTCCCCGGCCGGAACCGTCCCGGTGATCTCGACGAGTGAATTCGGTGGCCGCGTCCAGCTGCGCGTCATCGACACCGGTCCGGGTATCCCGCTCGAGCGCCGCGAAGAGGTTTTCCTGCCGTTCCAGCGGCTCGGCGACGTCGATAACACCACCGGCGTCGGCCTCGGGCTCGCGCTCGCGAAAGGGTTCATCGAAGGAATGGGTGGAACACTCGAAGCCGAGGGAACGCCGGCCGGCGGCCTCACGATGGTCGCCGAACTCGCGACAGCAACCCCGGTCAAGGAGCAGCCGTGAAGATTCTGATTGCCGACGACGATCCGCAGATTCTGCGAGCCCTTCGGATCACCCTGAGCGCGCGCGGCTACGACGTCGTGACGGCATCCGATGGTCGCGCAGCGCTCAACGCAGCGATCGAGACGCACCCGGACCTCATTGTTCTCGACCTCGGGATGCCCGGGCTCACCGGCATCGAGGTGATCGAAGCCGTTCGCGGCTGGAGCCAGTTGCCGATCCTGGTGGTCTCCGGTCGGAGCGACTCGATGGACAAGGTCGATGCGCTCGATGCCGGAGCCGACGACTACGTCACGAAGCCGTTCGCGGCGGACGAGCTGCTCGCCCGCATCCGTGCGTTGTCCAGGCGGACGCCGTCGGCAACGGATGAGCCGGTGGTGTCGTTCGGTGAGGTGACGGTGGACCTCGCAGCCCACGTCGTGACGCGTGCGGGGGTGACCGTGCGGCTCACACCGACGGAGTGGCGGTTGCTCGAACTGCTCGTGCGTAACCCCGACCGCCTCGTCACGAGGGAAACCATTCTCACCGAGGTGTGGGGGCCGCAATACACGACGGACACCGGCTACCTGCGGCTCTACCTGTCGCAATTGCGCAAGAAGCTCGAACCCGAGCCGTCGACGCCGCGATACCTGCTCACCGAGGCCGGGATGGGCTACCGGTTCGCTCCGACCCCCGCGTGAACCTCTTTCGCGGCGTCGGCGGCTCCGCGTAGGGTCTGGTCATGGACATCATTCTGGTACCCGGATTCTGGTTGGATGCGTCGTCGTGGTCGAAGGTGACGCCAGCGCTCGTGGAGGCGGGGCACAGCGTGCATCCGGTGACCCTGCCGGGGCTCGAGGCCGGTGACGACATCGGGTTGTCGGACCAGGTGGATGCCGTCGTGGCAGCCATCGACGCGCTCGGCGAGGCTCCCGTTGTGCTGGTCGGGCATTCCGGAGGTGGGCCGGTCATCCATGGTGCGCTCGACGCCCGCCCCGACCGGGTGCAGCGCGCGATCTACGTCGACTCCGGCCCGGGCGGCGAGGGCCAGTCGATCAACTCGAGCCTGCCCGTAGTCGGTGACGCCGTGCCGCTTCCCGACTGGGACGTCTTCGACGACGCGGACCTGGTCGACCTGACCGACGACATCCGCGCCACGATGAGAGCCGATGCGCTGCTGCTGCCTCGCCGCGTCCCGTCAGACCTGCAGCACCTGACCAACGAGAAACGGTTCGGAGTGCCGGTCACCGTCATCGCCTGCGAATTCAGCGGAGAGCAGATGCGCGAGTGGGTCGCGCAGGGTCACGAGTGGGTTGCCGACCTGGTGAACATCACCGACGTCGAGTACGTCGACCTTCCGACCGGGCACTGGCCGCAATTCACCAGGCCGGTCGAACTCGGCGAGATCGTTCTCGCCGCGGTCGACCGGACGGCGCAGAAAGAGTATTCGGCGCTCGCCTGAGGCGCTACGCGGCGAAGAGCTTCTCGAGCGGCGGCAGCTCCTTGACGGCGGCCGTGCAGCCGAGACCGACCAGTACACCATCCTCGACCCGCAGGAACACGTCGCCGACCTTGGCGACCGGAATCGCTGTGGGGGCACGCGGGGCTTCTTCGTCGATCGCAATGTCGAACGCGGCGGATCCGTCGTGCTCACCGGTGTACATCGCGGTGCTCAGCTGTTCCCGAAGAACGGCCGCGCCGTCCCAGTCGCCGGCGAGCAGGAATTCGAGCACGGAGCGCTCGTGGTCGGTGAGGTTGCGTGTGTCGCTCATACAGGAGTAACGACAAACGAGTCGCATGGCATTCCCGCTCCCCCGAACGTAACTCAGGCAGAATTTCCGATCAGCGAAACAGGGCCGCAAAATTCCGCGAGAATCCGCGGAAACGAAACCCGCTCCAGAAAATCTGCCTGAGTTACGTTTGTGCGGGTAGGTTCAAGGGCGAATGGGCCGGCTATTACGCCGGGTTCTGTCCCAGTCACCGCGCCGAAGCGCAGCGACTCTGGACGGCCATCTATCTACGACGTACGTTGCCGCACGCCTCTAGCGGTCTACCCGGAAACTAGGCGAGCAGCCCGTAACGTTCCCTGTCTGACCTTGCTCCTGGCGAGGTTTACATAGCCGACCGGGTCACCCCGGTCGCTGGTGGTCTCTTACACCACCGTTTCACCCTTACCCCGACTTGCGTCGTGGCGGTCTGCTTTCTGTTGCACTATCTCGCGGGTTACCCCGGGTGGGTGTTACCCACCGCCATGCTCTGCGGAGCCCGGACGTTCCTCGGTGACTCGCGAGCCGAAGCTCCCGTGCCAACGCGACCGTCTTGCCGACCCATTCGCGACTGTAAGCCTACCCGCGGGCCGAGCCCGCGACATCCGCTCTCCCCCACACTGCACAACTCAGGCCCCACACTGCGAAACTCAGGCTGTGGGGGCCGCTCGGACCGCTACGCGACCTGACGGGAGCCCAGGGCCTGAGTTTTGCAGAAAAGAAGGGGGGTGTTAGAGGCCGGACTCGGAGGTGCGGACGAGGATGGCGTCGCTGATCGGGCAGAGGAGGACTTCGTCCGGCGCGGTGGCACGAATAGTCTGCATGTCGTTCTCGAGCAGCTTGACGCCGCTCGCCTTCGACGTTCCGTACTGCAGGAGAGAGGCACCGAACCCGTAACGGGCGCGCTGCTTCTCGTACAGGGCGAGCAGGTCGGCGGGAACCTTGCTCTCGATCGTGCGACGGTTTGCGGCCGCGTTGTTGCGCTCGGCGGTCACCGTGACCAGCACGGCGTCGCGCGCAGTGACTACCTCGGCGACGCTCGCCTGCAGCTCCTCGATCTGGGCGGAGGTCGCTGCGAGGGCCGCGTCGCGCTGCTCGAGTTTCTCCATGACGGTGAGTTCGATCTCTTCGAGGTCGAACTGGCGCTTCTTGAGGGCTGCGAGCTCCTGCTCGAGCGCCGCGACATCCTTCACGGATGACGACGTCGCGAGACGGTCGGCGTCGCGTTTCGCGCGGGCCTGGACGACCTCGACGTCGGACTCGAGACGCTTGAGCTCGATCGTGACGTCTTCACGCTGGCCGGACTGCTCGGCGGCAACGCTGCGCAGCGCGTTGATCTTCGCGGTGAACTCGGCGATCGACGCGTGTTCCGGAAGCGACTTTGCGCGGTGATCGAGCTGCTGGAGCCTGGTGTCGAGTGCCTGCAGATCGAGCAGCAGTGCCTGGTCGGCTGGAGAAGCCTTCATGGTTATACCTTTCCCACATTGTTCGATTGCACGACCACGAAATCCCACGGGTCGGTGCGAAGGTCACTCACGGTCACGGTCAGCGCCGGAAGTGCCCGTCGAAGTTCCTGGGCTGCGGTGCTCAGCCACAGCCATTCGCTTGCCCAGTGCGAAACGTCGATGAGCGCTGGACCCGAACCGACGCGCGCGTTTTCGCGCGCTTCGGATGCCGGGTGGTGACGAAGATCAGAGGTGATGTACACGTCGGAGGCAAGCACCGCGGGCTCGCGAAGCAGCGAGTCACCGGCTCCCCCGCACAGCGAAATGCTTTGCACAACGGCGTCGAAGTCTCCGGAGACACGGATGCCGCCGGCGGTTGCCGGAAGGATCTCACCGAGGCGGGCGGCGAGTGCGCCGAGCGTCAGGGGTTCTGCGAGGGTGCCGGTGCGACCGATTCCCCGCGTGGACGACCCGGCGGACGCGACGATCGGCGCGACGTCGGCAAGGCCGAGCAGAGCGGCGATGACGGCAGAAGTCCCGGTCTCCACGACATCCGCGTTGGTGTGAGCCGCGACGAGAGCACAGTTCGCGCGGATCAGCCGTGCGACCGCTGCACCCTTGTAGCGGTCTTCAGCGACGCTCGTGACGCCGCGCAACAGCAGCGGGTGGTGGACGAGCAACAGGTCCGCGCCGAGTTCGACGGCTTCGTCAACGGTGTCGAGAACGGCATCCACGGCGAGGTGAACTCTCTCGACCGGCGCTGTCGGGTCGCCGACGAGGAATCCGGGGGCATCCCAGGACTCGGCACCACCGAGCGGCCAGAGCGCTTCGATCGCGCGATTGACGTCTTCGACGGTTACCGGCATGCGTCGATTCTAGTTTGGAGCGGCAACGGCGGCTTCCTGCCGACGGATCGCGGGGATTCCCGCGACGATCGGAACGAGGAGGCCGAGAAGGAGTGCGGCTAGCACTCCGAGGTCACTGGTGGCGAGGTCAGAATCGGTCGTGAACCCGAGCAACGGGAAGACGTACCCCTGCCAGGACAGCCATGACACCGTCGCGGTCGTGAGTCCGTAGCCGACGGCGGTGATCACGAGGAGCGCTACGAGGTTCACAACGCGGACCGCGGGGTAGATTCCGCCGGACGCGAGCAGCGATCGGGCGTGGTACCCGCGGTTGCGGATCATGGTTTCGGCGGCGAAGATTCCGGCCCAGGCCGCGACGGGAACGGCGAGCGTCGTTGCGGCATCCCGGAACAGCTGGGACAGGTCGCCAACCATCATCGTGAGGGCGAGGCCAAGAACGAAGAGCAGGATGCCGACGATGAGCACCGACCACTGGCGCTTGACGCGCAGCCCAACCGCCTGCAGCGCGAATCCGCCGGAGTAGATGCTGATCACGATGCCGGAGATCAGGCTGAGTGCCGTCGCCGCGATGAGCGGGATCGGGTACCAGGCCGGAAGCATCCGCCCGAGGGTGTCGAGTGGGTTGGTGATGAGCCCGGAGGCGATGTCCGCGTTCGACGCCGCGAGCAGCGCACCGTAGGAGATGAGCAGGAAGGTCGGAAGGGTCGTTCCGAACGTTGCCCACAGCATCGACCCGCCGCCGGACGAGGTGGGGCGCTGGTAGCGCGCGAGGTCGGAGCTGCTGTTTGCCCAGACCAGGCCGACGAAGCTGAACACGAGTACGGCGCCCGTGATGACGAGGGTGATCGGGCCGTCCGGGGTCGTCAGCGCCTGCGAGATATCGACGTACTGCGCCGTCAGCACGACAAATCCGACCAGCAGCACGGTGGAGATGATGCTGACCACGAGTTGGAAGCGAGCGAGCAGGCCGTAGCCGAAGAAGGCGATGACGAGCGAGATCAGGAACGCGATGGCGAGGCCGATCACGACCAGCTGACCGTCGGTAAGACCGCCGGTCAGTTCGGCGCCGACGAGCAGCGAACCGATCGATGTAGCGAGCAGCCACAGCAGGGCGGCGCCCCAGAAGACGCGGCTGACCAGCGAAATCACCGCGGGCACGACGTTGCCCGTGACTCCGAACGTCGCCCGGGACACGACCATCGTCGGCTGTCCGCTGCGCTTGCCGGCCAGGGTTCCGAGGCCGAGCGGGATGAAGGACAGCACGACACCCGCAAGGGTGGCGATGATGGCCTGGCGAAGGCTCATTCCGAGGGAGAACAACACTCCACCGAAGGCGAGGCTGATGATCGAGGAGTTGGCGGCGAACCAGAGCCAGAACTGGCGCGCGGCTCGTCCGACCCGGCGGTCGAGCGCCGTGGGTTCGGCTCCCGACTCTTCGGGAGTGAACAGCGGAAGCGGCGTCGCCAGAACTGCGACTGAAGTTGTCGTCGGGATGGCCTCCGGCTGCGCCGCAGTCTCGGGCAGCGCAGTTTCAGGCGAGGTCGTTACTGGCGGCGTCGTTTCAACCCCGGTGACGGCAGCGGCGCCGAAACCCGCGAGTACGGCTGCACCTATGTCGGGCTCTGTGCTGGACTCGCTCATGAGCTCGGTGCTCGATGCAGTGTTGGGGTCGGTTTCGGGCTGCAGCCCGAGTGGGGCCGGAGGAGCGGATGCCGCGTCGGCGTCGATCTCGGAAAACCCGTCGACGACGGTCGCGCTCGTCGGCGTACCGGCGCTCGGGAATGGCTGTGGCGCCGCCGCGGCGACATCGTCCGTGCCGAGCAGGATGCTCGCGAACGGGTCTACCTCGACGGGAGCATCGGCGACCGGAGTATCGACAAGCGGAGCATTGGCCGGCGGAGCCTCGACCGGCGGCGAGCTCTCGAACGCGCGCTCCCCCACCGGCGGCTCGACGAGCGGCGGCGGGAAGATCGGCTCGGCACCATCAGGCTCGGGTGTAGCCGGTGGCGCGCTGGCCTCTGCCGGAACGTCAGCGACGCTCGGCTGAGCCCAGGAGAACATCTCGGGAATGACGGCTTCGTCGACCGGTGCGAGTGGAGCGAGGGGTTCGACCGGTTCGGCGATCCAGGAGAAGCCGTCCGGAATAGCAGCCGGCGTCGGCTCCTCGATCACGGCGTCTGCCGGGGTGGGCTGCTCGAAGGTGGGTTGCTCGAAAGAAGGCTGCTGGAAGATGGGCTGCTCAACCAGGGGCTGCTCGAAGACTGGTTCGGCGGCGGCCGGCGGAATGTCGGTTGTCCACGAGAACGGCTGCTCGGCGACGACCGGGATCGAGCTCGAGTTTGTCGGCATCCAGGCGAAGGGCTCGTCAAGAGGCGCCTGGGCTTCTGGAGTGGGCTGGGCTTCCGGTGCGGGCTGGGCTTCCGGGGCGAGCTGCGCTTCCGGGACGAGCTGCGCTTCCGGGACGACGTCCGCTTCCGGCTCTGCGGCCGGTGCAGCAAAGAACTGCTCCGGCGAAGGCTGCTCTGGAGCAATGGGCTCGGGAAGCGGCTCCGCGGCAGCGAAGATGGACGGCGTCGACGGGGGTGGCGGCATCCACGACCGGTCGGGAGCGGAATCCTGCTGCGGCATCCACGGATCAGCGACGGGAGGCGTCACTACGGATGGTGCGGCAGCACTCGCTGGTTGTTCTTCCTGAGACTCGGCTGCTGCACTGGCAGCAGCGCTGGCTGCGGCCGATGCCGCCGCACTCGCAGCTGCCGCCTCGGGCGTGATGATCGGGATCGAGGTCGTGACCGGCACGATTCCCTCGAATTGCGGGCGGACCTGCTCAACGGCTGCAATTGCTTCCGGAGTGCCGACCGCGAGCATCGAGTTTTCCCACTCGTTGTACTCTTTGGCCTCTTCCTCGCGCAGCTGCATCTGGCGCTCGAGCTCTTCCATGGCGTCGAGTGTCGATCCGGGCTGGTTCACCGCACCCTCGAGTTCGGCGGCGAGTACATCATCAGGAAGCGATCGGCGTTGCGGAATCCACGGCTGGCCGGCGGGGGCCGCGTGCGACGCGAGGAACGCTGCCTGCTCTTCGGGCGATTCGAACGTGGGTGGGGCCGCGGGCGCGGGAAAAGCGCTCGGGTCGAACGCGGCTGCGGCGGCATCGTCACTCTCGGGCGGCAACGACGGAGCAAACCCGCCCTGCGGCTCGAACGACGGGGTGAACTGGAGTTCGATTGGTGCAGGATCCGCGGCTGTCGATTCTGCTGGCTCGGCGGGTACTGCTGGCTCGACCGGTGCTGCTGGGTCCGGGGCTGCGACCGGTTCCGCCGCGGCTACCGGCTCATCGGGCGTGTAGTCGGCTTCTTCATAGGCCGGTGCCGAGTAAGACGGCACCGAATACGTCGGTGTCTCGTAGCGCGGAGTCGAGTACTGCGGTGCGTCGTACTCGGGAGCCCGGTAATCGGGAGAATCGTCCGCGGGCTCCGGGTCTTCCGGTGCTGCGGTTTCCGGTGCTGCGGAAGCACCGAAGGAACGACCGAATGGTTCCGGCGTGCCCCATGCTGCTGGCGGCTCGGGCTGCGCGGTTGGTTCGACCTGAACCGGCTCGGCCTGGACTGGTTCGACCTGAACCGGCTCAGCCTGGACGGGTTCGGCCTGGGCCTCAGGCTGGACCGGAGGCTCGGGCTGCGCGACGGGCTCGGGTTGGGCGACCGGCTCGGTCTCTACAACCTGCTCGGCGTAAGCGGGAGGCGGGTACGAACCGAAGTCTGGTTCACGCAACGGCGGGGCCGGAAAGTACAGCGGCTCGACATCGTCGACGGTGGGGATGTCGTCGAGCGAGTAAACCGGAGCCGGCGGTGCTGGCGGTGCTTGCGTCGGTGTCTGCTCGGCAAAAGGCGCTGGCTCAGCGGCTGGCGCCTGGTCGGGCACGCGGGCTTGTTCGGCGGCTGAAGCCTGCCCGGCTGCGGCTGCGGCGAACGCGGCGGCAGCGGATGCGGCATCCGCGAAGGGCGGACCGGAAGCAAAAGAGGGCGCTGCGGGTTCCGAGAACGTGGGCGCGCTCACGGTCGACTGCACGTCCGCTGCGGCAGGCGGAGCGCTGGCGGCGAGAGCTGCCGCAATGGTGTCCGGATCGGCTCCGACTGCGACGGCTGCAGCAGCAGCGCTCGGCTCTGGCGGCGGCGTGTAGGTGGAGCGACGCGGTCCGGGCTCGATAAAGCTCTCGTCAAACGCCTCTTCGCCCTGGGCGTTGACGTCGTTCACCCCGTCGCCATGCGCGTCGTCAGAACTCCCCATGATCAAAATACTAAGTGGCCTCAGAGTCATCGTCACGTTGCCGAGCCGATGCGAGCACAGTTACGCCGACCAATATCAGTGCGAGCCCGACCCAGCCGAGCCACTCGAGCTTCTCTCCGACGATGAGAACGGCAAGCAAAGTCGCAATAAACGGCTCGAGAAGGGTAATCGTCGTCGCGACGCTGCTGCGAATGCGCTTGAGCCCAAACCCGAACAGCAGATAGGCCACAAACATCGGACCGATTGCGAGATAGGCGGCGATCGAGACGGTGGATGTCGACTGCAGCAGCGGCGCGCCGGTGATGAGCAGCACCGGCGCGAGCGCAATGGCACCGACCCCGAACATCCCGCCAACCACCGCACGACCGTCGTGGCCCGCGCGAATGGCACGGGTGCTCGCATAGGTGTAGAGCGCGTAGGCGCAGCCGGCGAGCAGTCCGACGAGAACGCCGGTTCCGGTGTCTCCCCCGGCCGCGGCATCCGCGTGCCCGCTGAAGCTCAGGATGGTGACCCCCGCCACCGCGATCAGCGTGCAGACGAGCCAGCGTAGCGACAGGCGATGGCGTTCCCACAACCACTCGAAGATCGCCGCGAAGACGGGCCCGGATCCGAGGGCGACGACATTTCCCACGGCGACGCCGGCCAGGTCCATCGACGTGTAGAAGGCGAGCGGGTAGATGAATACGCCGACCGCGCCAATGAGCAGCCAGCGCCGGGCGGCTCCGTGACGGAGGGCCGCGATCGCGCCCTTCGCCGAGACGATGAACAGCAGCAGTCCGCCGAACGCCATCGTTGATGCGCCGATGGCGAGTGGGCTCACCGAGTCCGGAAAGAAGCTCGCCGCCGTGCCGGTGGTTCCCCAGAACACGCTCGCGAGAACAAGCGCCCAGACACCGGATGCCGTTGGTCGCACGGCCGCGGCGGAGGTCTCGCTCACCAGAATCCCCCGACCGTCCTGCCATCGACCGGTGTCCCGGCCAGCTTCAACCTAGCGCGAACGATCCGGGCCCCGAAATCCGGCACCGCCCGAAACTCGAATGCGATAATGTGTCGCGTGGGGGGCTGGTTTGTGGCCCAATAAACGGTCCGGACACATGACTCTCGTACACACCTCGCGCGCTCGCACGCGCATCCTCGCCGCAGCCGCGACTCTCACTATCGGTATTGCGCTCACCGGCTGCACCGCCGACGCCCCGGAGTCGGCCGACGAAGCCGGCAGCTGGACGGTGCTCACCTACGAGATCGCCGATACCGATCTCGAGCCATTCATGATGACGGATGTCGGAGAGATGGGCGACGCGGAGCCGGACGACGAGGACCTCACCATCGTGTCGCTGGTCGACCGCGCCGACGGCTTCACCGACGAAGACGTGCTCGGTCTCGGCGACTGGGTCGGCGCCAAGCTGCTGAAGATCGACCCGCAGGGTGCCACCGAGCTCGAAGACCTTGGCGATACCAACACCGGTGACCCGGCCGTACTGTCGAGATTCATCTCCGACAACGTCGCGGCCTACCCCGCCGACCACTATTCGCTCATCATCTCCGACCACGGTGCGTCCTGGCCGGGCGTCGGTGGCGACCTCTCGAGCGAGCAGGACTCGCTGAGCCTCGCTGAAATCCACGAGGGAATCGCGAGCGGTCTCGAGACCGCCGGTCTCGACAAGCTCGACCTTCTCGGGTTCGATGCCTGCCTGATGGCGACGCAGGAGGTCGCGAGCGACCTTGCACCGCTCGCCGACCGCATGCTCGCGTCGCAGGAACTCGAGCCCGGTCACGGCTGGGATTACACGGCGCTGAATTACGTCATCGAGAACGGCGGGGCAACCGTCGACGAGCTCGGTTCCGCGATCATCGCGGGGTTCGAAGCCCAGGCCGTCGAGTGGGAGACCGATTCCGACATCACGCTGAGCCTCATCGACCTCACGAAAATGGACGCACTCGACGCGGCGATCGCGGAGTTCACCGGGCAGCTGGTTGACCAGAGTGCGGCTGTTGCTCCGGTCGTCGGCCGCACCCTCGCATCCACTCTCGGCTTCGGACGAAGCCCCGACCCGCTCGAGGACACCCACATGACCGACCTCGGCATTCTCGCCGGCGAGATCGGCGTCGATGCGCTGCAGGTGTCGGATGCCGCCGATGACGTTGTTCGCGCCCTCAATGACGCGGTCGTCGACCGGGTTGCCGGCCAGGCCACCAAGGGCGCAACCGGCCTGTCGATCTACTTTCCGCCGCAGTACGACTACTACGACGCGGGTTACGACGAACTCGAGAGCGACTCCGGGTGGGGCGAATTCCTGACCGCGTACTACACCGCCGGTGACGAGATCCCCGCAGAGGAGCAGGCGCAGTTCACCGCGGATGACCCCGACTCCTACTTCGACGAAGCCGGACTGAACATCGCCGGGTACTTCGACCTCGCTGCCGAAGACAACCTCGCTGAAGCCTGGATCCGGTACGGAATCGTGGAAGACGACGACTCGATCAGCTTCATCGGCCAGGAGCCGGCCGACATCGCCGACGACGGCTCAGGCCTCGCGTCCGGCGTGTACGACCTCACGTCGCTCGTGATCACCGACGGCGAGGACTCGGTCGGTGCGTACTTCGACCTGAGCGCCGACGGCGAAACCGAGACTGCGACGATCGACGTGCCGATGGCTTACTACTCGGCCGATGACATCGACGGAGAGACCTACCAGGACGCTCTGTTGTCGCTCACCATCGGGGCCGACGACGACGAGTTCACCGAGATGTACTACGCGTACAACGAGGAGACCGGAAACTACGGTGAGCTCTACACCGAGCCGACCGGCCTGATCGTGCCCGAGGTTCTGAATGTGCTCGCGGATGGAACCGAAGAGTGGATCTCCACCGGCGACAGTGGTCTCTACGCTGACCTGCCGAGCCTGGACTACGACCTCGAAGACCTCGAGTCGGGCACGATCGTCTACATCCAGCTGTACGTCGTCGACTTCGGCGGCAACGTCGACTCAGTGGATGCGACGGTCACTATCCCCTAGCCTCAGCTTCTCGGGGCGGGCAGCCTGGGCGTCGTCCTGCTTGAGGGCTGTGTTGATCGCGACCGCGACCGCCGCCGCGAAAGCGAGCGCGCGCCGTCGTAAAGTCGGCAACACTTCTCGCCACTCCGCCCAGCGCCCGCTCGCGGCGGAGTGTCGGCGGGAGTTGCCGACTTTAGGGAACGGACCTAACCCGCCTCGGGGCGCCCAAGGCAGTAATCGACGATCACGTTGACGACGCGGCCGGACTTTTCTTCGGTGTAACTGCCCTCGACGACGAGAAGGTCGACGTAGAAGTCGAAGTTCTGTGGCTCCGCGATGCCCGCGTCGCACTTCTGGTCGAAGTAAGCGAGCAGGTCTTTGTCGACGTCCTGCACCTCGGCGATGTCGGCACCGCCAAGCACCTGGCGCGCGCTCGTCGAGAACCCGCCAGCGCGCTTGAACTCGTCAAGCGACCACTGCTGCGATTCCGTGAACGGCGACGCGTATCCGCCGCTCGTGTCGCCCTTGCGCTGCGACACGTCGACCGGAGTGCGAGTTGAGGGCGCAACCGTGGCCGTCGGCGTCGGAACCGGCGCGGGCGTCGATGTGGTCGTCGCCGGCTGCGACACCACATCGGTCGATGCAGTGACCAGGCTGACGATGAACACCACCAGGACGATTCCGAGCACGACGATCACTGCCACGACACCGAGAACGATCCAGAGCGCTGCTGAATTTCGGCCCGAGCGGACGGCGGCCGGCGCACCCGGCTGATAGCCCACCTGCTGGGGCGGATGCTGTGCGTTCGGCTGGTCCGAATACACCGGCGGCGGCTGCACCGGTCGCTGCACGGGCGGTTGCACGGGCATCTGGTTAGCTGGCGCCTGATTAGCCGGCGCCTGATTACCGGGCGTCTGGCTCACCGCTGCAGCACCACCCGCAGCACCACCCCGCGCCGGCTCCGAGAGCGCGACCCACTGCGCAAAGTAGTTTTCGGCCCATTCCTTGTTGCCGATGAGCGCAGCCGCGTCCGCGTCGGTGATGACCAGGCCGATGGCCGCCCGCTTTTCGGGCTCGACGAGCGCTTCAACGAACTGGACGAATGTAGTCACGCTGCTGTTCCTTCGGATTTGTTCGGGCGGTAGAGCTGTGCGGCCGCTCTACCAGTCGGTGATGGTGACGCCCTTGGCCTTCACCTTCTTGTTGAGCCACCACTTGTTCCAGTTTTTCGCATCGCACGGCGCCGAAGTCTGGACTTCTTTCCACTTCCACTGGTGCACAACGCGGCAGGTGGCATCCGACTCGATGATCGACTGTCTCGTCGACGCCTTGTCGAAGATGCCGGCGCTCCAGCCGCTCTGCATGGTGTCGTAGTACTCCCACCACTGGATGAAGTGCGAGTACTCGTGAAGCAGCACGAATTTCTTGGTGTAGTCGGAGGCGTCTGGCCCCCACCACATGAAGAGCGTCTTGTAGTACTTCGCCGAATAGCAGCCGGCCACCCCGCCACGATCGCTCGTGCTCGAGTAACCGTATTCGAGGGCGCAGTTGAACTTCGGGTCAGCGGTGAAGACGACTTTGATTCCCTTGGGCGCGTCGCGCTCTTTGTACAGCCACTCGGTGGCGCTGTACTCCGACTTGGTGAATGCGGTCTTCTTTGCCTTCTTCGACACCTTGGGAAGCGCGACCGCGAACTCGCCGGCACGGAACCGCTCGCCGGCATCGAGGTCATCCACCGTCGTGACCGGCGGTGGCGGCTCCACGACCGTGTCTTCGGGAGGTTCGGTCGGTTCGGGGCTTGCCGACGGAGAGGGATCGACCGGCGCGGATGTCGGCGTTGAGACCACAAACGGGTCGTCTTCGAACGGCTCGGCGAGGGTGCTCGCGAAATCGAGCACGCCCCGGATCGCGATGCCGCCGATCACCAGGACAATGACGACGACGAAAGCGACTGCGGCGAGAACACCCCCAACACCCGATCGTCGCCGCGGGGCGGGCTGGATGCCGGGCTGATAGATGATCGGCTGCTGGTAGCCGGCGGGGCGATAGTTCGCCGGCGCTGCCTGCGGATTCGGCGTGTAGGGCGGCTGCGCACCATACGGAGGCTGCGCACCGTATGGAGGCTGAGCGCCGTACGAAGGCTGCGCACCAGTGGGAGGCTGCGCACCGTACGGCGGCTGCGCCGGGTACTGCGGTTGGCCCGCGCGCGGGGGCTGCCCGTTGTACTGCGGATGCCCGGTGAACGGCGGCTGGCCCGGGTACTGCGGCTGCCCTTGGTACGGCTGTTGAACCTGTTGCGTCGGATACGCGGGTCGCGCGACGGCCGGACCCTGCGGGGGCGGAAACTGCGGAACAACGGCCGCGGGCGGCACCACCGGAACGGCAACCGGAGGCACGACCGGCGCGACCGGACCAGCGGGACTCGCGGCGACCGGCGGCACTGTCGCGGGTGCGGCATCCGCTGGCGGAGCGCCAGGTGCTGGAGCATCCGTTACCGGGGCATCTGCCGGCGCAGCAGCGTCAGCCGACGCGCTCTCCCCCATCACGTCGCGCACCCAGTCGGGCACTGCAGGAGGTGTGTTCTCGTCGTCGGTCATACTCCGCCTCCCGTATCGGAACGTGAGAAGAGTTCGACGTCCGAACCTGCAGCCTATCGAACGGGTTCAGCCTGCTCGCGTTCCAACCGGCGAATAAGTCGGTAGACGATGACCAGCGGGATGATCCCGATAACGCCGAACGACATGTCAATCAGTTGCCAGCCCACCGGGATTCCGCGGATGCCGCCGGCTACCAGTGCGAGCGGGATGACTCCGATACAGGCGATCATTCCGAACTGGATGATCCAGATATTCCGCACCGGATCACGCAGCGGCCCGATGAAGGCAACAGCGATGACAAGGTGAGCGAACGCAAGCCAGTCCGACGCGTAGGCGATGAATGGATACCGGTCGTTCGTGGCGATGAGCGCGTCCCGTATCCGGTCGACCCACTCGACGACTCCGGGAAGCAGGTCCGGCGCGGCGGTCGCGTGCAGCAGGTCAGATCCGAATCGCAGTTCGGTCTCCAGCGGGAACGCCGTGATGCCGCTGATCACAAGGGCAACGATGAAAAACCCCAGCCACAGGCGAATTTTTGTCAGGGTCACCACGCACCCGAGCCTAGTCGGAGCACCAACAACAAAACCCCCGCGAGAACGGGGGTTTGAAGTGGGCCCTACCGGGCTCGAACCGATGACATCCACGGTGTAAACGTGGCGCTCTACCAACTGAGCTAAAGGCCCGCGTACGCAATAACGCGGTGTACCGAGCATATCCGGTGGCGGCCGCTACCGAAAATCGGCACTGTCAATCGTCGCCGAATGCAGGCGCGGAAATGGCCGCTGCGGGGTATCGACGGTGATTCCGCAGCGGCCATGGTCCGCAGTGCTGGTGGCTAACCGAGTCCGACGTCGTAGACCGACGCCTCATCGAACAACCAGTTGCCCTGGCCAAGCCCGGTCACATCGACCGAGAACCCATCGAAGCTCGAGCGGTCGTACCGCAGCGGGCTCGAGGGGTTGCCCTTCAGGCGCACATCGTCGAAAGCCAGGCGGATGACGCGCCAGCCGGTGGTGTTGTCGACGACCGTCTGCTCGAACACGTTCGAGCCATTCGCGAGGGAGACCGCGAATGATTTGCCGGAACCGGTTCCGTAGAAGGCGATGCTGAATCCGGTCCACGCAAAGCGATCGGTTGGCTCGAGGTTCGCCTCGAATCCAATCGTCGATCCGGCCGGCGTCGGACCCGTACTCACCTGCAGCGCGTGGTTGGTTGCGCCGTCAGCAACGGTGCTGAGCGGTGGCGGGAAGCCGTCGTTGGTCGCCCAGCTCGAGTACTCGGACGGCACGCCGCTCTCGAAATCGTGCAGGGTCAACACGCTGCCCTGATCGAGCGGCGGGATGTCGAACGGATTGATCGTCACTCTCGTCGAGATGCGCCCGTGCAGCTTGAGCAGGCTCGAGGGGCTGCTCAGCTTGACCGCAAAACTCGTTCGTGGGGCGTCGAATCCGCGCATGTAGGTCGGAATCTTCACCGTCACGCTCTTTTTGCCGAGGGGGATGGCGACGCGCTTGTTGAATGCTTCGAAGTCGAGGCCGGCTTTTGCGCTTCCGTCGACTGCGGTGACCCGAACCGAGCGGGCCTTGTTGGATGCCTTCGACACCTTGATAGTGATGGCGGCATCGTCGCCGGCTAGGAGTTCGAAGGAGGGGGTACTTATGGATACGTGAGCGATACTGCTGTGTTTCTTACTGCTGTGACTTGTGCCAGCTGCGCTGGCGGCACTGCCACCAGCGAACGCCGTGGTCGCTACGAGAGCGAGACCTGCGACAAGGCTGAGAGCAGCGCGAGAAAATATGCGCATGGATACTCCAGAGGGGGGATTTGAGTGGTGCGCGCCGGGCGGCAGCGTCACGTTAGTCCGCGAAATTCGCGAATAACACCCCTTGTCAAAATCGACATCTCGGGTTTTTACCAGCTAGGTGAGCCGCTCGCTCGTGTCGGCGTACACTCGCGTCCATGGCATCCGTCGCCCCGCGCAAAGCGCGAGCAGAACATCGTTGGCCGGCGGTAATCGCCCTCCTCGTGGCGCTCGGGCTGTACGCCAGCCTTCCGAGCAGCTTTCTGCCCGGGCTTCGCTATGCCGTCGTGGGAATCGGCCTCGTATTGCTCGTCGCAGTCATCGCCGTGAACCCGCTCCGGTTCAACCGCGAGACGAAATGGTCGCGCTGGCTCGGGGTCGTGCAGGCGCTCCTGCTGCTCGCCGCTAACCAGGTCGCGCTCGTGCAGCTGATCATGCTGCTCACCGACGCGAACACCAAGGAAGGCCCAACCCTGCTGGTCACTGCCCTGCAGGTATGGCTGACGAACGTGATCGTCTTTGCACTCATCTACTGGGAGATGGACCGCGGCGGCCCGGTCACTCGCACGCGCGCGCTGCGCAAGGATCTTCCGCAGGCCGACTTCCGATTTCCGCAGGACGAAGACCACGACGCCGTCGAAGAGGTCTCGAGCCGGTCATCCATCAAATCCGACTGGACGCCGAGCTATATCGACTACCTGTACTTCTCCGGCTCGAACTCGATGGCATTCAGCCCAACGGATGCCATGCCGCTTTCGCACCGCGCGAAAGCCCTGATGGGAATCGAGTCGTTCGCCGGATTCGTGATCCTGGCGCTCGTAATCGCCCGGGCAGTCTCGCTGCTCGGCTGACGAGGCTCAGCACCGAAAAGGCGAGCTAGACCGTAACGGGAAGGATTTCCTCGACGGCGGCACGGTATTCGGCGATCGAACGAGCCTCTCCCGGAGCGGTGATGAAGCTCGCGCGGATGATTCCGTTGATGTCGATGAGGAAGGTCGCGCGGTTCGCGTAGCCCTTGTCGTCAAGGAAGACGCCGTATTCCTTGGCTACTCCACCGTGCGGCCAGAAGTCCGCGAGAAGGGTGAAGTCGTAACCCTCGGCCTCGGCGAACGAGCGAAGAGTCGCCTTCGAGTCGACGGAGACGCCGATGAGCTCGATGCCGTTGGTCTTGAACATCGCCAGGTTGTCGCGCAGTGCGCAGAGCTCGCTCGTGCAGGTGCTCGAAAACGCCAGCGGGAAGAAAACGAGGGCGACGGGCTTCTTGCCCTTGAATTCGCCGAGTCGCACGTGCTCCCCAAACTGGTTGGGAAGTTCGAAGTCGGGTGCCTGGGTGTCGTTCTCCAGAGCCATGATGCGCGTCCTTTCATGCCCGCCACCAGGCGGAGCAAACACGAGGGGCAATGTTACGCCTCCGGCACACAAGTTGCTTGCAGTACACGCACACGCGCAATCACGAGTGTCAAGTGCGAACTAGAATCGTTGAGGCACAGCCAATCCCACGCCTGTCGTAACCCGACTCCTCCAGTGGTCGCTGCGCCAAGATCTATCTCTACAAGGAAGAGGTCAAGGGTGACGGTAAACGATCAGGACCCATACTCGGTGAACCACATCGACACGGACCCTGAGGAGACCGCCGAGTGGCAGGAATCACTCGACGCTCTCGTCGCAAAGCATGGGCACGAACGTGGTCGCGAGATCATGCTCAGCCTCCTCAAACGTTCCAAAGAACTCCACCTCGGTGTTCCGATGGTCCCGACAACGGACTACCTGAACACGATCGCCCCCGGCGACGAGCCTGAGTTCCCCGGAAACGAAGAGCTCGAGCGCCGGTACCGCGCGTGGATTCGCTGGAATGCCGCGATCACGGTTCACCGCGCCCAGCGCCCCGGAGTCGGCGTCGGTGGTCACATCTCGACCTACGCATCATCCGCTGCGCTCTACGAGGTCGGTCACAACCACTTCTTCCGCGGTGCAGGGCACTCCGGCGGTGGCGACCAGATCTTCTACCAGGGTCACGCCTCCCCCGGCATGTACGCCCGTGCGTTCCTCGAGGGTCGCCTGTCGGCTGACCAGCTCGACGGATTCCGCCAGGAGAAGTCGCACCACACCGGTGGGCTCTCCAGCTACCCGCACCCGCGGCTCATGCCCGACTTCTGGCAGTTCCCGACCGTTTCGATGGGTCTCGGCCCGATCAACGCGATCTACCAGGCGCAGTCGAACCGCTATTTGACCAACCGAGGCATCAAGGATGCGAGCGACCAGCAGGTCTGGGCGTTCCTCGGTGACGGCGAAATGGATGAGGTCGAGAGCCGTGGTGCCCTGCAGTGGGCGGCCAATGAGCAGCTCGACAACCTCAACTTCGTCATCAACTGCAACCTGCAGCGCCTCGACGGCCCGGTCCGCGGCAACGGCAAAATCATCCAGGAGCTCGAAAGCTTCTTCCGTGGTGCCGGCTGGAACGTCATCAAGGTCGTCTGGGGTCGCGAGTGGGATGACCTGCTCTCGAAGGACACGGAGGGCGCGCTTCGCGACCTCATGAACCGCACCCCCGACGGTGACTACCAGACCTACAAGGCCGAGAGCGGCGCGTACGTTCGCGAGAACTTCTTCGGTCGCGACCCCCGCACCCTGAAAATGGTCGAGGGCTACACCGACGAGCAGATCTGGAACCTCAAGCGCGGTGGCCACGACTACCGCAAGGTCTACGCAGCGTTCAAGGCGGCGTCCGAGCACAAGGGCCAGCCCACCGTCATCCTTGCGAAGACAGTCAAGGGTTACGGCCTCGGCCCGTCATTCGAGGGCCGCAACGCGACCCACCAGATGAAGAAGCTGACGCTCGACAACCTCAAGCAGTTCCGCGACGAGATGCGTATCCCGATCACGGATGCCGCCCTCGAGGAGAACCCGTACCAGCCGCCGTTCTATCACCCCGGTGAGAACGACGAAGCGATCCAGTACCTGCACGAGCGCCGCCGCGCACTCGGTGGATACGTTCCGGAGCGCCGTTCGAAGTTCACGCAGATCGAGATGCCGGCCGAAACGACGTACGACGTCGTGAAGAAGGGCTCGGGCAAGCAGGAGATCGCCTCGACGATGGCGTTCGCTCGCCTGCTTAAGGACCTGCTGCGTGCCAAGGGCTTCGGTCACCGCATCGTGCCGATCATCCCGGATGAGGCACGCACGTTCGGTATGGACGCCTACTTCCCCACCGCGAAGATCTACAACCCGAACGGACAGCACTACACGTCCGTCGACCGCGAGCTGCTCCTTGCATACAAGGAAAGCCCGCAGGGACAGATCGTCCACGTCGGCATCAACGAGGCCGGAGCCTTTGCGGCCTTCACCGCCGCCGGAACCCAGTACGCGACGAACGGCGAACCGCTCATCCCGGTCTACGTCTTCTATTCGATGTTCGGATTCCAGCGCACGGGCGACGCCATGTGGGCAGCCGGCGACCAGATGGCCCGCGGGTTCATCATGGGAGCAACCGCAGGTCGCACGACCCTGACCGGTGAGGGCCTCCAGCACGCTGACGGCCACTCTCTGCTGCTCGCCTCGACCAACCCGGCCGTCATCTCGTACGACCCGGCCTACGGTTACGAGCTCGGAGTCATCGTCAAGGCGGGCATCGAGCGGATGTACGGAGGGACCCACACGGATCCCAACGTCATGTACTACCTGACCCTGTACAACGAGCCGATCGCCCAGCCCGCTGAGCCGGAGAACCTCGACACCGAGGGACTGCTCAAGGGCATCTACCGCGTCTCGACCGGCCAGGCCTTCGCTGATGGACACAGTGGACCGAAGGCGCAACTGCTGTCCTCCGGTGTCGCTGTTCCGTGGGCGATCGAGGCACAGCGCCTGCTCGCCGAGGACTGGGGTGTATCCGCCGATGTCTGGTCGGTTACTTCCTGGACCGAACTGCGCCGCGACGGTCTCAAGGCCGAGGAACACAACTTCCTCTACCCGGACGAGGCTCCGCAGGTTCCCTACGTCACGCAGAAGCTCAGTGAGGCAGCGGGCCCCTTCCTCGCCGTCACCGACTTCATGCACGCCGTTCCGGACCAGATCCGCCAGTTCGTTCCCGGCGACTACGCGACGCTTGGCGCGGATGACTTCGGATTCTCGGACACCCGCGCTGCAGCCCGTCGATTCTTCAAGATCGACGGACCGTCGCTCGTCGTCCGCACGCTCGAGTCCCTCGTCAAGCGCGGCGAGATCGACCCGAGTGCCCCGGCCGCGGCCATTGCCAAGTACCGCCTGTACGACGTGACCGCCGGTACCACCGGTTCCGTCGGCGGCGAGAGCTAGCAGCTCGTTCGTCGGTGGGCGTCTCTTTCGGGAGGCGCCCGCCACAACGAAAGCGACCAATGACTCCCAGCGGCCCAGGAAAGACGAAAGAGCAGACGCTCGCGTGGTTGCGCCGCGTCTCCGGTGAGCTGTCGACCGAGACGCTCAAGCGACTCGACGACACCCTGCCATGGTACGGCGACATGCCTCCCGGACGCCGCTCGGCCGTCGGCCTTGTCGCCCAGGCCGGCATCACGAGCTTTATCAGCTGGTTCGAAGACCCCAAGTCGACACCGTGGATCGCAGCGGATGTCTTCGGTGCGGCCCCGCGCGAACTCCTCCGGTCGGTCTCGCTGCAGCAAACGCTGCAGCTGATCCGCATCACTGTCGAGGTTGTCGAAGCCCGAGTCAAAGAGGGCGACGACGTGCTCCGCGAGGCGATCCTCCTCTACTCCCGCGAGATCGCGTTCGCTGCGGCCGATGTCTACGCCCGCGCCGCCGAAGCCCGCGGCCTGTGGGACGCACGACTCGAAGCGCTCGTCGTCGACTCGATCCTGAGCGGCGAGTACGACACCGAACTCCCCTCGCGGATCGCCGCGCTCGGCTGGAACGGCCACGGCGAAGTGTGCGTTCTCGTGGGCACCGCTCCCCGCATCCTCGACGTCGACCAGCTGCGACGCACCGCCCGACACCTCGACGCCGATGTACTGATCGGTGTGCAGGGAAACCGGCTCGTGCTCGTCATCGGTCGCGCGACTCCGAGCTCGGACGAGCCGGACTCGGCGACATCCATGCCGTTCCTCGAAATCGCGACCCAGCTCGAGCCCGGCTTCGGTCCCGGCCACCTCGTGCTCGGCCACGAAGTCGCGACGCTCGTTGAAGCCTCCAAGAGCGCGAAAGCGGCCCTCGCCGGCTTCGCGGTCGCGCGAGCCTGGCGCAATGCCCCGCGCCCGACGCTCGCCGACGACCTGCTGCCCGAGCGCGCCTTCGCCGGCGATCCGCTCGCCCGTTCCACCCTCATCAACCGTATTTACCGCCCGCTGCAGGCGCACTCGACCGAGCTGCTCGGCACGCTGTGGTGCTATCTCGACACCGGTCGCTCACTCGAGGCGACCGCGCGCGAGCTGTTCGTGCACCCCAATACCGTTCGCTACCGCCTCAAGCGCATCAGCGAGGTCATCGGCTGGGACGCGACCGGCGCCCGCGAGGCCCTCATCCTGCAGGCCGCCCTCATCGTCGGTGCCATCGCCGAGCCCGACGCCACGCGCAAGCGCTGACCGGGCCTCCCCCTTCCTCGCTGCTCGCGTCGTCCTCCGCTGCCTGTCCCCACCTCTTCCCCGCCCCACCTTCTTCCCCGCCCCACCTTCCAAAACGCAGGAACTTCCGGGCGGGACTCGGCGTGTCTCGCGCAACACGCCGAGGGGCCCGGCGAAGTTCCTGAATTTTGGAAGAGGGCAGAGCGGGTTACTTCACGGAGGAGGTGCGACACTGTCGGGTTGCTCCAAAGGTGAGACCAGTTATTAGTGTTGATATACAAGACCGCCGACGGCGTCGTACAGGAGACTAATTAAGTGATTGTTGTTGTCGCGCCCGGACAGGGCTCCCAAACTCCCGGATTTCTCGAACCCTGGCTCGCCGAGGAGCGATTCCGTGACCAGCTCACGTCGATCTCCGACGCGGTTGGCATCGACCTCGTCGCCCACGGCACCACGAGTGACGCCGACACGATCCGCGATACCGCGGTCGCCCAGCCGCTCATCGTCGCAGCGGGCCTGCTGACCCTCAGCGCACTCTTCGCTGACGGTCGTCGCGAAAAGGTCGCGGGAGTCGCCGGACACTCCGTCGGTGAGGTGACCGCCGCATCCGCTGCCGGAATCCTCAGTGAGACGGATGCCGTTGCTTTCGTCAGCGCCCGCGGTCGCGCAATGGCTGCCGCAGCTGCCACCACGCCGACCGGCATGAGCGCGGTACTCGGCGGCGACGAGGCAGAACTGCTCGCCAAGCTCGCCGAACTCGGCCTCGAACCGGCCAACTTCAACGGCGGCGGCCAGATCGTCGTCGCCGGAGCCCTCGACGCCCTCGCGGCACTCAAGGAGAATCCGGTCGCCGGAAGCCGCGTGATCCCGCTGCAGGTCGCCGGAGCCTTCCACACCCGCTACATGCAGCCGGCCGTCGCCGAGCTGCAGACCGTCGCTGACGGCATCACCGCGAGTGACCCGACCCTTCCGATCTGGACCAACAACGACGGCACGATCGTCGAGAGCGGCGCGCGGTTCCTCGAGCTTCTCGTCGGCCAGGTCTCGTCGCCGGTACGGTGGGACAAGACGATGGAGGCCTTCGCGGCCGCCGGAGTCACCGGCATCATCGAGCTCGCCCCCGCTGGCGCGCTCGTCGGCCTCGCCAAGCGCGGCCTCAAGGGCGTGCCGACCGTCGCGGTGAAAACCCCCGACGACCTCGCGGCCGCCTTCGCTCTGATCGATGGGAACGTATGACTCACCCGACCCTGACCCAGTCTTCTGGTGCCCAGTTCACCCGCATCTACAGCTACGGAGCTGCCCGCGGTGACCTCGTTGTGCCCAACGAAGAGCTGATCGGCCCGATCGACTCGAGCGACGAGTGGATCCAGCAGCGCACCGGCATCATCACCCGCACACGCGCGTCCCACGACGTCAGCGCCACCGACCTCGCCACCACGGCGGCGAAGGAAGCGATCGAAAAGTCCGGCGTTCCGGCCGACAAGATCGACCTCGTCATCGTCGCGACCATCAGCAACGTCCGGCAGACGCCGTCAATGGCCGCCGTCGTCGCCGACCGCGTCGGTGCGAACCCGGCCGCAGCCTACGACGCCAACGCCGCGTGCGCCGGCTTCAGCTATGCGATCACCCAGGCCGATGCGCTCATCCGCTCGGGTGCAGCGCACTATGCGCTCGTGATCGGTGCCGAGAAGCTCTCGGACATCGTCGACCCGACCGACCGCTCGATCTCGTTCCTGCTCGGTGACGGCGCTGGTGCTGCCGTCGTCGGCCCGAGCGACTTCCCCGGAATTGCGGCTCCCGTCTGGGGATCCGACGGATCCAAAGCGGATGCCGTCGGCATGAACTCGACGCTCACCGAGTACCGCGACGGCACGGCCGCCTGGCCGACCCTGCGCCAGGAGGGCCAGACGGTCTTCCGCTGGGCCGTGTGGGAAATGGCGAAGGAAGCCAAGAAGGCCCTCGAGGTCGCGGGCATCACCGCTGCCGACCTCGCCGCGTTCATTCCGCACCAAGCCAACATGCGCATCATCGACGAGTTCGCGAAGCAGCTCGGGCTTCCCGACACCGTCGTCATCGGTCGCGATATTGCCACGACGGGAAACACTTCCGCCGCATCCATCCCGCTTGCAACCCACCGGTTGCTCGAAGAACACCCCGAACTGAGCGGTGGGCTCGCCCTGCAGATCGGCTTCGGAGCCGGCCTCGTGTTCGGCGCCCAGGTGGTCGTACTTCCGTAAAGTACGCCGCTATCGAGTGCGCCGCAGCCAGCGGCAGCCAACCCTGCTCTAAACTAACTCTCGGTCAAACGACACACCCTTTAGGAGAAAAACAATGGCATTGTCCACCGAAGAAGTTCTCGCCGGCCTGGCCGAGCTCATCAACGACGAGACCGGCATTGCAACCGACACGGTTGAGCTGGACAAGTCGTTTACCGACGACCTCGACATCGACTCCATCTCGATGATGACGATCGTCGTCAACGCTGAAGAGAAGTTCGACGTCAAGATCCCGGACGAAGAGGTCAAGAACCTCAAGACCGTCGGCGACGCCGTCAGCTTCATCACCGCAGCACAGGGCTAAAACCCCACCATTCGCGGCTGGCCAGTCGCGCACATCACGACTGGCCACGCTCGCGCGTGCTTGCATCTGCGACCCCCGAAGGAATGTTGTTATGACCAAAAAGATCGTTGTTACCGGGATCGGCGCCACTTCCCCCCTCGGCGGGACCGCACCTGAATCCTGGACCGCACTACTTGCCGGCGAGTCCGGCATCCACTCTCTTGAGCAGTCCTGGGTACAGGAGCTCGACCTTCCCGTGACGTTTGCCGGACAGGCAAAGGTTCGCCCGGAAGAAGTTCTCTCGCGCCAGGAGACCAAGCGCCTCGACCCCTCGAGCCAGTTCGCCCTGATCTCCGCTCGCGAAGCCTGGGCTGACGCCGGGCTCGAAGGCTCCGACGTCGACCCCGACCGTGTCGGCGTCGACTACTCCACCGGTATCGGTGGACTCTGGACGCTGCTTGACGCGTGGGACACGCTCAAGGAAAAGGGACCCCGTCGCGTTCTGCCGATGACGATCCCGATGCTCATGCCGAACGCCGCATCCGCTGCCATCAGCATGAACCTCAAAGCCCGCGCCTACGCCCGCACCGACGTCTCGGCCTGCGCGTCGAGCACCGAGGCGATCGCGAACGCTTACGACCACCTGCAGAAGGGCTACGCCGACGTCGTTATCGCCGGTGGAACCGAAGCCGTCGTGCACCCGCTGCCGATTGCATCTTTCGCTGCCATGCAGGCGCTCTCGAAGCGCAACGACTCCCCCGAGACGGCGTCGCGTCCCTACGACGTCTCCCGCGACGGCTTCGTGCTCGGTGAGGGCGCCGGAAGCATCGTGCTCGAGACCGAAGAGCACGCCCTTGCCCGTGGCGCGCGTATCTACGCGGAGCTCGCCGGCGGCGGCGTGACGAGCGATTCGTACCACATCACCGCTCCGGACCCCGAGGGCTCGGGCGCTGCCCGTGCGGTGTACGCCGCTCTCGCCCAGGCCGGTGCGAGCGTCGACGACGTCGTCCACATCAATGCCCACGCCACGAGCACGCCGGTCGGCGACATCGCCGAGTACAACGCGCTGCTCGCGGTCTTCGGCGAGCGTGTCCACGAGATTCCGGTCTCGGCGACGAAGGCGGCCACCGGCCACCTGCTCGGTGGAACCGGCGCCCTCGAGGCGATCTTCACGATCCTCGCGCTGCACAACCGCACCGCACCGCCGACGATCAACCTCACCGAACAGGACCCGGCGATCCTGCTGGATGTCGTGACCTCGCCCCGCCCGCTCGGCGACGGCCCGCTGCTCGCGATCAGCAACTCGTTCGGATTCGGCGGCCACAACTCGGTCGTCGCGTTCCGCAGCTACAACTAGCTTCCGGCCCTTCCGCGGTCCTTCCCCTCGGCCTTGAGTGACAAATGAAGGACTGAATCGTTCTAAACGACGAGGTGCCCCCCGGATTTCCGGGGGCACCTCGTCGTTTGTTCCTTCATGTGGTCCGGGGACCTCGTGGGAAGCCTCAGATGGAGCGGCACTCCGGATGCTGGGAGCACTCGCCGTCGAACGTCGTCGGGTCGTCGTCGATGGCGACGAGCCGGTCGAGTTCCGCGAGGTCGATGAGCGGCGGAGCCACCTCATTGACGAGTTCTTCGAGTTCAGACTGCAGTGTCTTGATCATCGTGTCTCCGTGCCTGTCTCTAGCCGACCTTGTGAAGCCAGACGACCTGGCTGCTCTCGCCCGCGTGCCTGAAGGCCTCGAGTTCGTCATCCCACGCCTGTCCGAGCGCGAGTCGCAGTTCGCGGTGGAGTTCGAGCGCATTGGATCCCGCGGTCTCCATCGCGAAACGGATACGGTCTTCCGGGATGACGACATTGCCGACTGTGTCGGTCTGCGCGAAGAAGATGCCGAGATCGGGCGTGTGCATCCAGCGTCCGCCGTCGCTGCCTGGGGTCGGGTCTTCGGTCACCTCATAGCGCAGGTGCTCCCAGCCGCGAAGAGCGGATGCGATGGCGGCGCCGGTACCGGGGCCACCCTCCCAGTAGAACTCGGTTCGCTGGGCACCACCGAGTACCGGCTGGTCGACCCACTTGAAGTTCACGGCGCGGTCGAGCGCGCGACCTGCTGCCCATTCGATATGTGGGCAGAGCGCACGAGGAGCGGAGTGCACATACAGCACTCCGCGAGCAGTTGATGCGGCCACGTTGTCTCCGTTCGGTTAGGTGCGACTTCCCCATCGACCTTGCTGAACGGTTGTGTGACTCGTATTCGATTGTCCGGCGACGAATCGCCGGTATTGGTTGATTATGCCCACCAATGCTGGGAATCACAAGGGTGTGGTTCGGTGGTCGCGTCCGGGGCTCTCCGCACATTCCCTAGACTCGACGAGTAAGCCTGCCGAGTGCCGAGGGAGTTCCATGCGGATTGCGATCGTGAGCGACTACTTCCTCGATTACGTGGGAGGCGCACAGAGCTCGATCTCCGAACAGCAATCGTCGCTGGAGGAGTCCGGTCACACCGTTTTTCTCGTCTCCACCGCCCGTGCCCTCAAGGGAAACGTGCGGGAAGTGCGCGGTGCCGGGCTGCAGGTCAAGCCGGTGTTCACCGTTCCCGGAGTGCTGCTCCCGGTGGTGTCGGCGAAGCGCGCTCTTATCGACACCCTCAAGGCGTATTTCACCGAGCAGCACATCGACGTGATTCACCTGCAGACCGAGTTCGGTCTCGCGCACGCCGCGACGACCGCCGCCCACGAGCTCGGCCTGCCGGTCGTGCACACCGTCCACACGCTGTACTGGCAGTCGAGCGGATTCTTTCCGACGCTCATGGCTCGGCCGATGCGCGCACTGCTGCAGGCAATCACCGGCGCGAAATTCCCCGACTACGCCTTCACCACCCGGCCGAGCGACAATACCCTGCGCAACCTCACCGTCGCGATGGCCAGGAGAGCGGATGTCGTGGTCTCGCCCTCGGAGCACCAGGCCGCCGACCTCGCGGCCGGCGGAGTCGACTCCCCCATTGTCGTCGTCCCGAACCCGATTGCGCGCTCGCCCAAGCCGGCAGCGCTGCTGACGGCCGAGCAGGTTGAGGTTCCGCGCATCCTCTGGGTCGCGCGCTGCGAACCGGAGAAGCGGCCGCTGGTCTTCGCCGAAGCTGTCATCGACGCGCTCCGCCGCACGGGCAACGGATTCGCCGTCGACCTGGTCGGCGAGGGAACCGAACTCGCCCAGGTGCGAAGCGTCGCATCCGGACATCCGCAGTTCGTTGTCCACGGCGGTCTCGGTCACGAACGCGTGCTCGAACTCATGGATGCGTCATCGATCGTCGCGCTGACCTCGAACGGTTTCGACAACCAGCCGATGACCATCGCCGAGTCGGTGAGCCGCTATCGCGGTGTGCTGTTCTGCGACGCCAAGCTGCGCGAAGGGCTCGGGGACTCGGGCTTCCTCAGCGCGACACCGGATGCCGCCGGGCTCGCGGACGCGATCGTCGAGCTCGTGACGCAGCCGGACACGCTGCTCGCACTCTCCGAGGGTGCGAAGAAGGATGCCGTGACGTTTGCCGCGTCGACCTACGTCGAGCGCGTGCTCGCCGTGTACGAGCAGGCGGCGGCAGCGCGGGGGTAGCGTCTCTGTCGGTGTCGCTGGCTATGGTTTCGATACACTCGCTGGCGCTCGCACTCAACCAACGAGTTACCCGTTGGCGCGCGGCGTTGACCAACGAGTTACCCGTTGGCGCGCGGCGTTGACCAACGAAGGACCCGTTGGCGCGCGGCGTTGACCAACGAAGGACCCGTTGGTTGAGTAGCGCGCGACGAAGGAGCACGCGTATCGAAACCATTGCCGACGACACCGACAGCGGCCGCTATTTCGCCTGGGCGTAGTTGTCGACGGTCACGGCCGTCACAGGGAAGTCGACCGGCATCGCGCCGAAGATGAGGCGTCCGGCATCCACCGCGGCCGCGCGTACCTCGAGCACAACCTGCTCGGCGAGCCGCGCCGGGGTGTGCACGATCACCTCGTCGTGCAAAAAGAACACCAGGTGCGGCCGGTCGAGCGCCTGGTCCTCGGCCAGTGACCAGAGCCGTCCGCGCAGTCCGGCCATCCAGCACAGCGCCCACTCCGCGGCCGTTCCCTGCACGATGAAGTTACGGGTGAACCGCCCCCAGCTGCGCGCTGCACCGCGTGCGCGCGCCGCAGTCTGCGGAGTAGCGGCCTCACCATAGGCGTCGCCCTGGGCTGCCTGCCACTCGCTGCCGGGCAACGGAGAACTGCGCCCGAGCCTGGTCGTGACGATCTCGCCGTTCTCTCCCGCCCGCGCGGCCGCCTCCACAAGAGCAATCGCCTGCGGAAACGCCCTGGTCAGCGCCGGCATCAGCCGACCGCTCTCCCCCGATGTCGCGCCGTACATGGCGCCGAGCATCGCGATCTTCGCCTGCGCCCGCGTCTTCACCGCGCCGCTTGCCACGATTCCCTCGTAGAGATCACCGCGACCGGCCTCGGCCATTCGGCGGTCAGCACTGAGCGCGGACAGGATGCGGGGCTCGAGCTGCGAGGCGTCGGCCACGACGAACTTCCAGCCCGGATCGGCAATCACCGCACCGCGGATTTGCTTCGGTAACTGCAGCGCCCCGCCCCCGCTCGCGGCCCAGCGTCCGGTGACAACGCCGCCGGGAACATACTCGGGTCGAAACCGGCCGTCAGCCACCCAGGTGTCGAGCCAGCTCCATCCATTGGCCGTCATCAGCCGCGACAACTTTTTGTACTCGAGCAACGGTGCAATGACCGGATGCTTGATCTCTTTCAGCTCCCACGACCGGGTGGACGTCGCCATGATTCCCGCCCGCCCGAGTGCCTTCAGCAGTTCGGCCGGGGAGTCGGGATTGACGTCGTTCGAATCGAGAATTCCGCGCATGACGTCGAGCAGGGCCTCGAGCTTCGCCGGTCTCTCCCCGTAGCGCGGGCGCGGCCCGAGCAGGTCAGTCAGCAGCCGGTCGTGCGTATCGGCGTCTACCGGAAGCCCGGCCGACTTCATCTCGCAGGCGATGAGCGCGCCGGCCGACTCCGCGGCAAGCAGCAGCCCGATGCGACCGGGATCAGCGGATGCCGCGATCGCCTCGCGCTGCAGCAGGAACTCCGCGGCGGCGTCCGGTTCGCCGATCGGATCAGCCTCGTCGAAGTCGAAGAGCGCCTCGTCGCGCACTCGCGGCTCATCGACGACGAGCGAGTAGTCCCACGCCGATCGCGGTGAAGTAGCGAGCGCGGATCCGGCGGTCAGTGTCGAGTTGCGCATAATCGCATGGCTGAGCCTCAGGTCAACACACCGCTCAACCCGCACTCCGCCAGCCAGCAACGACGGATACCACCGTCGGGTGTAGTCCCACACCCACCGTGGCCGCTCAGTTTCGCGACGCGCGACATACGCGGCAAGGTCGGCCACCGTTTCAGCGGGCCCCAGTTCCGTTCCCTCGTCGCCGAACGTCCGAGCGAGAACTTCCCTCGCCGCCCGCTGCAGAACGATGTAGACCACAGCCCCAGTCTGCCGCTAACCAGCGACACCGACCCCCAGCCCCACCCTGCACGTTCGCAGTGAAACGGCCGAACCAGCGGAGCGGAGTGGCGATTTGCGAGCGAGTTGTGAATTATTTGGACGGACACGCTTTTCGTCCGTCTGAATAATTCACTGTTTGAGCGGAGAATCGCTGCTTCGCGCAGCTGGATCGGCACCCAACGTTCACGCGAACGGCAACGCACTCTCCATCAGGCGCGACCGAATCAGGAACCGCACCCCCTCGGGAGCTTCAACCGAGAATCCGCTGCCCCGCCCCTTCACGACGTCCACGGTGAGGAACGTGTGGCTCCAGTAAGCAAACTGCTCTCCCGACATCCAGAAATTGATGGGTTGCGCATCACCGCCCGGCTGCGCGATATCGAAGGTGCCGAGCAGAACGTCGTTGTCCGAGGTGATGAAGTCGCCGTCGGGGTAACACATCGGCGAGCTGCCGTCGCAGCATCCACCCGACTGGTGAAACATCAGCGCGCCGTACTGGCCCCACAGCTTGCGAAGCAGGTCGATGCTCTCGGACGTCAATGCCACCCGCGGCTGCGTTTCGCCCGGGATGACCACGCTGGCTTCAATCATTAGTCCAGTCCTCTTGTCTGTACGACTATGCCTGTCAAGAATCCGTCGTAGGTCAACGATGCGCCGCAGGAACGCGGATAGCAATGGTGCGGTGGTCGGCGCGGGTCCTGGCCCGCGCCGACCACCGATTTGAGCCGAGACGCCCCACAACGCCCCGGCAGTCTGGTTAAAAGAAGCCCAGCTTGTTCTCGGAGTACGAGACGAGCAGGTTCTTCGTCTGCTGGTAGTGGTCGAGCGCGAGGCGGTTGTTCTCGCGACCGATTCCCGAGCTCTTGTAGCCACCGAACGCAGCGCCGGCCGGATACGCGTGGTAGTTGTTCACCCAGACGCGACCGGCCTGGATGTCGCGGCCGGCCCGGTAGGCGACGTTGCCATTGCGCGACCAGACACCGGCACCGAGGCCGTACAGCGTGTCGTTGGCGATCGCGATCGCGTCGTCGTAGCCGTCGAAACTCGTGACGGCGACAACCGGCCCGAAGATCTCTTCCTGGAACAGCCGCATCTTGTTGTGGCCCTCGAAGATCGTCGGCTGCACGTAGTAACCGTCGGTCAGGTCGCCACCGAGATCGGCGCGTTCACCGCCGAGCAGCAGCTTCGCGCCCTCCTGCTTTCCGATGTCCATGTAGCTGAGGATCTTCTCGAGCTGGTCGTTCGACGCCTGCGCGCCGACCTGGGTGTCGGTGTCGAGCGGGTTGCCCTGCACGGCCTTCTTCGTCCGTTCGATACCGGCCGAGAGGAACGAGTCGTAGATCGGCTTCTCGATCAGCGCCCGGCTCGGGCAGGTGCACACTTCGCCCTGGTTGAATGCGAACAGGGTGAAGCCTTCCTGCGCCTTGTCGTAGAAAGCGTCGTCGGCATCCGCGACGTCCTTGAAGAAGACGTTCGGGCTCTTGCCGCCGAGTTCGACGGTGGACGGGATGATGTTGGCGCTCGCGTACTGCAGGATGAGGCGGCCGGTGGTGGTTTCACCGGTGAACGCGATCTTGCGGATGCGCGGGCTCGATGCGAGCGGCTTTCCGGCTTCGACACCGAAGCCGTTGACGATGTTGAGCACTCCGGGCGGCAGGATGTCGCCGATGAGTTCGACGAGCACGAGGATCGAGACCGGGGTCTGTTCCGCGGGCTTCAGCACGATTGCGTTGCCGGCGGCGAGGGCCGGAGCGAGCTTCCAGACGGCCATCAGGATCGGGAAGTTCCACGGGATGATCTGCCCGACCACGCCGAGCGGCTCGTGGTAGTGGTACGCGGTCATGTCGCCGTCCATCTCGGCGAAGTAGCCCTCCTGGGCGCGGATCGCCGCCGCGAAGTAGCGGAAGTGGTCGGCCGCGAGCGGAAGGTCGGCGTTCAGCGGTTCGCGAATCGGCTTGCCGTTGTCCCAGGTCTCGGCGACCGCAAGGAGTTCGAGGTTGGCTTCGATGACATCGGCGATTTTGTTGAGGACTGCCGCACGCTCGGTGGTGGAGGTCTTGCCCCACGCCGGTGCCGCCTTGTGCGCTGCATCGAGTGCAGCGTCGATGTCTTCGGCCGTACCGCGGGCGACCTCGGCGAAGGGCTTTCCGTTCACCGGGGAGATGTCTTCGAAGTACTGTCCCTTGACCGGCTTCACCCACTCACCCCCGATCCAGTGCTCGTAGCGCGATTTGAAAGTGACTTTCGCATCCGGTGTTCCCGGCGCCGCGTAAACGGTCATTGCAACTCCTGTCGACGTCATTGTCTGGTGGCCCGGTCGGGGCCTGTCGTCAGGCTAAGCGGGCAAAGGTTGCACGCGGGTTGCGGGGTGTTGCGACTAGGTGAGCTCGCGCTCGATGCGCTCGAGCCGGCTGACGATCGACGCACGCTTCGGTGATTTCAACGGAAGCATCCGCAGGCATTCCCGCCACACTTCGACGTCCCAGGCCGCTTCGTCGGTACGGGCGTAGGCGAGCAGGGTGTCGAGCGAGGCATCCGACAGCAGGGCCTCGCGCAGGGTTGCGCTCACTTCTGCGCGCAGTTGCCGGATGCCGGGCGACGTTGACGACGGAAGCAGCGCCCCGCCGTAGCCGGCGAGGGCGACCTTGTGGGCTCCGCGGTCGACGAAGGCGAGAACCCGGTGCGCGTCGAGTTCGATGCGACGACTGAGCCGGTAGGGACGGGAGAGCACTTCGAGGGTCGGATCGAACGCCTCGAGGTGCCGGCGCAGTCGCACCATTTCCGCGCGGAGGGTGATGACCGAGCCCTCACGCTCGTAGAGCAGCGACGACAGCTGCTCGGCCGACAGCCCGTCCGGGTGGCTGGCGAGCAGCGTGAGAATCTCGGCGTGGCGGGTGCTCAGTTCGAGCGAGCGCCCGCCGATGTCGATGGTGCCGGTGTCCGAGCCGAGTACCGACAGCACTGTTCCGGCTCCCGCGTGTGCCGATGCCCGTTGCGGGGCCCGTACCGGGCGCGCGGCGATCTCGTCGAGCCGCTGGATGCGCAGCTCAGCCTCGACGGCGGCGACAGCGGCCTCGAGCAGCGGAAGGGTTGCCGGTGCGACCGCGTCGCTTCCTCCGGTGATGTCGATAACCCCGAGGACGGCTCCGGATCCCGGGTCGTGCACGGGAACAGCCGTGCAGCTCCACGGGTGCACGATCCGGTTGAAGTGCTCAGCACCCTGGATCTGGATGCCGTGGTCGAGCGCAAGCGCTGTTCCGGGAGCGCTCGTGCCGACCGCGCGCTCCGACCAGTCCGCGCCCTCGACAAACAGCATCCCCTCGGCTTTCCGGCGAAGGGTGCGGTCGCCGTCGATCCAGAGCAGCCGACCGGCCTGGTCGCCGACCGCGACGATGAGCCCGGCGTCGAACGCGTGCCGGATCAGCAGGCGGTGGATGGTGGGAAGGGCGAGGGACAGCGGATGCCCGCTGCGGTACTCGCGCAGGTCATCGTCGTCGAACTCGAGTCCGACGAGCGGGCGGTCGGGATCGAGGTCGAGCTGCAGTGATCGCTGCCAGGATTCCTCGACGAGCCTGCGCACCCCGTCGACGCTGACTCGGTCACCGACGACGGCATCGTGGGCACGGCGCAACTGGGCAGTTTCATTCGCGGGCGCTACCGTCCACGGACTAGCCATAACGCGCTCCGATCGTCATTAACCGAGTTGCTTTACCCTACTGCCGGGCTCGCCAAACGGCAGTGGTCCAGCGCGAACGGGAACACCATCCACCCCGTTACAGAGCATTCGGAACCCAGCCAGTTTCAGATAGCCCGCAGGAATGTCCAAAATTCAGGAACGGCGCCGCAACCCGCCGGCGGAGACGCGAGTCGGCGCGGCGTGTCTGGCCCAGATTCCTGAATTTTGGAAGATGGCTAGCCGTGCAGCAGCGTGCCGTCCTTCTTCAGGACGTTCTTCTCGCCGGCCTCGATCGGAACACCGAAGCGGTTCTGCTTCGGGGGAAGCGGGCAGTTGAAGTTGTAGCTGAATCCGCAGGGCGGAAGCACGGCGCGGTTGAAGTCGAGCGTGATGGAGCCGTCCGCGTTCGGAGCGACGAACAGGAAGCGGCCGACGCTGTAGGTCGTGTCGCCGTTCGTCGAGTCAGCGAACACCAGCTGCAGTGCACGGCCGGCCTTGAACGCGGCGAGGTTGTAGTCGACACCATCCTTCGAGAAGGTGATTTCGCCGGGAACTGCCATGTCCCGTGTCTTGCCGTCGTCCTTGAGGTGCTCGAAGCCGATGGTAGTTCCACCCTCGATTTCGGTGAACGTTCCGGTGATGACCCATTCCGGGTTGTACGGGAACGCGTCGATCGACCCGAACTCCTGGATTCCCTCGCTGTTGGCGTCCCAGACGCGCAGGGCGTAGTTGCCCTCGGAACTCGCGATAACGAACGCGCTCATCGTCGCGCTGAAGGTGACTTCGCTCGGGTCAGCGTCATCCTTACCGCGCACAATTGCTTCTCCGTCGACGAGCGTGCCGTCGACGAGAATGTTGTCGGATGCCTCAGCTTTCAGCAGCAGACCGGACTGGCCGGCCGGCAACGGAGCCCAAACACCGGGCACGCCGTAGATGGTCTGCTCGGAGTCGACCCACTGGGTGTTCACGAGGGCGAGGTTGCCCTTCGGCTGCGTAACAGCCATTTCGCGACGCGAGTGATACGTCGCGAGAAGTTCTTCGGGTGTGGTGGGCGCTGCGGCAATCTCGGTCATGGTTCCATCCTTGTCGACGTCTCACGCTTCAACGCTGAGGGACACGATTTTATTGCCCCGTTGACAGATACCGATTACCCGCGTTGGGAATCCAGGAGTGCGGCCCGACGCTCGGCGTAGATCTGCGCGGCCGACGGCCTGCCGAGCAACTTTCCGAGCGCCCACAGCACCACCCGAGTCAGCGTTTTGGCCGGCCACCAGGCTCGCCGCAGTCCCAGCATCCGGCGATACTTCGGTTCGATGGTGGCCACCGCTCCGGCGAACAGGATCGCGTAGCCGGGCATCACGAAACCGCGAAGCGGCGGCTTACGGATGAAGCGCACGGCTTCTTTCACCCGGTCGTCGCTCACGAGGTGGTCGTCAAACGCCGCCAGCTGGGCGCGGAGCTCTGCTTCGGAGCGCGGCGGCACGGCGACATTCATGAGTTCGCCGGCCTTCGCCCACTCCCGAACGTACGAATCGGCGCCACCCGGAATCGTTCCGGCCCAGGTCTGCTGGCAGGTCAGGAACGCCTCGGCGAACACGACGTGCACCCAGCTGAGCAGTTCCGGGTCGGCGGCGGAATAGGCGTGTGCGTTACCGGCGGCATCCGTGTACGTTCCCGAGACGCGGGTGTGCAGCCGCCCGACGAACGCCGATCCACTCTCGGCCTGCTCGCGGGAGCCAAACGACGTCGTCAGCACCCAGCGAACCGTTCCCGACAGCCGCCCGAGCGGGTCCTCGCGATACCTGGACCAGTCGTGTACGCCGGCCATCGCACCCGGATGCAGGGTCTGCATGAGCAGGGCGCGAACGCCGGCGACGAGTACCGGGGTACCGCCGTGGACCGCCCACACCGCTGAACCTCGGCCAAAGAATCCTTCGTCTTCACCGTGCTCGATGTCACTGATCCACTCGGGGATGCCGTCGGTCGAACCGGAGAACGCCTCGAGCAGGTAGTCGCGCCAGTCGCTGCTCACGCGGGTGAGAAAGGGGGTGCGTCGGGTCACCTCCACAGTATGCACGCCGAAACCCGGGCCTTGTCGCGGCTTCGAGCCGCCGCCTACCGTTGAGAGCGATGGACCCATTCCAGGCGACCTTCCTCGACGCGCCCTCGTACTCGTTCGCACGCGAGGTACTGCAGCGCGGAACAGCGGCCGTTTTCCTCGTCGCCTTCCTCTCGACCGCGGCGCAGTTTCCCGCGCTTCTCGGCGAGCGAGGGCTGCTGCCGGTTCCGACCCTGTTGCGCAGCCCGTACGTCCGTCGATCGCCGACGCTCTTTCGGTGGCACTACTCCGACCGGATGCTGCGCATCGTCTGCGCGATCGGTGCGGTGATCGCGGGCACGCTGGTCGCCGGGCTTCCGCAACTCGCGGCGCCCTGGGTTCCGCTCGCCGCTTTCCTCACCCTGTGGTTCGGCTACCTGTCGATCGTCAATGTCGGGCAGGTGTTCTACGGCTTCGGCTGGGAGAGCCTGCTGCTCGAGGCTGGCTTCATCGTCGCGTTCCTCGGCTCGAACGAGGTCGCTCCCCCGCTGCTGACCGTCATCGCGCTGCGCTGGCTGGTGTTCCGGATCGAATTCGGTGCCGGACTCATCAAGATGCGCGGCGACCGGTCCTGGCGCGATCTCACCGCCATGTACTACCACCACGAGACCCAGCCAATGCCGGGGCCGCTCAGCCGGTTCGCCCATCTCGCCCCGCCGTGGTTTCACCGGGTGGAAGTTCTCGGCAACCACTTCGCGCAACTCGTCGTGCCGTTCTTCCTGTTCGCACCCCAACCGATCGCCGGCGTCGCCGCCCTCGTCATCATCGCAACGCAGCTCTGGCTCGTCGCCACCGGCAACTTCGCCTGGCTGAACGTACTCACGATCGTGCTCGCCTTCGCGGCCGTGCCAGACCTCGGTGCGGCGGCGGTGTACGCAGAGACACCGCCCTGGTTCGTGCTGGTCGTCGTGGCGGCATCCGCTCTGCTGCTCTTCCTGAGCTGGTGGCCCGCGCGCAACCTGGTCTCGCGGCACCAGTTGATGAACGCGAGCTTCAACCGCTGGCACCTGGTCAACGCGTACGGCGCCTTTGGCAGTGTGACGACGGAGCGGTTTGAGATCGTCATCGAAGGAACCCTCGACGGCGAGTCCTGGCTGCCCTACGAGTTCAAGGGAAAACCGGGCGACCCAACGCGGACTCCCCGCCAGTTCGCGCCGTACCACCTGCGCCTCGACTGGCTGATGTGGTTTCTCGCGCTCGGCGCTCCGGACAGCCGCTGGTTCCGCGTGTTGCTGACGCGACTGCTCGAAGCGGATGCCGCGACGTTGCGCCTGCTTCGCACCGATCCGCTGCACGGAAGGCGACCCGCCGCCGTGCGATCCCGGCTCTACCGCTACCGCTTCGCCAGCCGCCGTGAGAGATCTTCAGAACGCGTATGGTGGGTGAGAGAGGAGGTCGGAATGTACACGCGACCCACGGCTCTTCCCGGCTCCGGTCGACCAGACGCGATCCGTCCAGACTCGAACCGCGAATGACCGACGCCACCGTCGTCGGCAGCGGCCCGAATGGACTCGCGGCGGCCGTCACTCTCGCTCGTGCCGGCCTGGCGGTGACGGTGCTCGAGAAGGCGCCGACAATCGGCGGCGGAACCCGCACCCTCGAACTCACCCTTCCGGGCTTCCTGCACGACGTGTGTTCCGCCGTGCATCCCGCGGCTCTCGCCTCACCGTTCTTCCGCGCGTTCAGACTCACCGAGAAGGTGCCGTTCGTGATCCCGGAGATCTCGTACGCGCATCCGCTCGATGACGGACGCGCCGGAATCGCCTGGCACGACCTCGACCGCACGGTCGAGGGACTCGGAGTCGACGGCACCGCCTGGCGTCGCCTGTTTGGTCCGCTCGTCGACCGCATCGATGCCGTGACGGCGTTCACCGGAAACCAGTTGCTTCGGGTTCCTGACAGCATCATCGGGGCAACGCTTTACGGACTGCGCGTCCTCGAGCAGGGCACACCGCTGTGGAACGCGCGCTTCCGCGATGAACTCGCGCCGGCAATGCTCTCGGGGGTCGCGGCTCACGCGATCGCACGGATGCCGTCGCTCGCGGCCTCCGGTGCAGGCCTGCTGCTCGGTGCACACGCCCACGCGGCGGGCTGGGGCTATCCGGTGGGCGGATCGCAGCGCATCGCCGACGCGTTGGCCGCCGACCTCGAAGTGCACGGCGGATCGATCATCGTCAACCACGAAGTGCGCTCGCCCGCGGATATCGAGCCGTCTACGGTGACCCTGCTCGACACCTCGCCGGAGTTCCTCGCCCGGTACGCGGGCGACGACCTTCCGGCCAGCTACCGCCGGGCACTCGGACGTTTTCGTCGCGGATCGGCGGTCGCGAAGGTCGATTTCGCCCTGTCCGGACCGGTGCCGTGGACGAACGAGCAGGTCCGGTCGTCACCGACGGTTCACCTCGGTGGCTCGCGGGCCCAGGTTGCCGCCGCCGAGAATGCGGTCGCGCGCGGGCAGCACGCCGAGAACCCCTACGTGCTGGTGGTGCAGCCGTCCATCGCCGATGCGACGCGGGCGCCGGCTGGCCAGCAGGTGCTCTGGGCATACATCCACGTGCCGTTCGGATCGACCGTCGACCCGACCGACGTTGTTACCGCCGAGATCGAGCGTTTCGCCCCGGGCTTCCGCGACGTCATCCTCGCGAGCGCGTTCCGCACGGCCGTCGACGTCGCCGCGGCCAACCCGAACGATATCGGCGGCGAGATGTCCGGCGGGGCCGTCAGCATCGGCCAGCTCATCAAACGGCCCGTCGTCTCGACCGCCCCGTGGAGAACGCCGGTCAACGGTCTCTACCTGTGTTCGGCATCCACCCCGCCCGGTCCCGCCGTGCACGGGATGAACGGCTGGTACGCAGCCCGAACGGCCCTGCGCGATCACTTCGGGATCGTCGATACCCCGTTGGGCTAGTCGGCGGTCGTCGCCGTCCAGTGGCCGTCGGCGGTCGCGACGATCAGCGGCGACCATTCACCGTTGACCGTGGCGGCGAGTGCACCTATGTGCCGTTCGACCTGCGCGGGGGTGACGGCGAATCCCGCGACGGAAAGCGCAGCCCCCAGCTGGGTGGCGTGCCAGGCGTCGCGCTCTCCCGCAATGAGAATCCGCAGCAGCTCGCACTCGATCGGCGAGAGCATGAGCCGCTCGCCGTCGCGCCAGGCCTTATTCGTCTGCACATCGAGCACGACGTCACCGTGGACAACGCTGGATGCCGACAGCCCAAGGCGACGGAATATCTTCGTCAGCGTTCGGGCGACCACGTCGAGCCCGAACGGCTTGGTGATGTATTCGTCTGCTCCGGCACCGAACGCCGCGAGGCGGTCCTCGAGATCACTCCTGCCGCTGACGACGACGATCGGCGTGGTGATGTCTTTCGCCCGAAGCTGTGTGACGACCTCCACACCGTTCATGTCCGGGAGTCCGAGGTCGAGCAGGATCGCATCGAACGGCTCGGATGATGCCCGCTCGATGGCAATTGCGCCGCTCGGCGCGGTGCTGACGTCCCACCCTTCGAATCGAAGCGCGAGGGACACGACGTTGGTCAGCGGTTCCTCTTCGTCGACGACGAGAACGCGAATCGTGCGCGCTGCGGCGAACGAATGATCGGGCTTCGCCTGCTTGTCGACGGTAGTCACAGTTTTCTCCAGTTGCAGCACTTCACGTAGCCAATCCTGTCGGACGATCCTGAGTGAAACATCCGGCTGGAGTATGACTCGGCCGTACTGCGAGTGGAGTAGCCGACGAGGGCCAGCGACCGGGGTGTCACTAGCACGTCGCCCCAAAACGTTGCCTGATTCTGGGAGTTCGCTAGCACCTTCCTGCGCGGCCGTCGATTGCTATTGTGCTGCGCGGTGCCGTCCGTAGGCTCGCATTTCACAGAAGCAATCACGCCCGATTCCGTTTGTCGCCGCAACGAAGCGAGACGGGGATTCGCGCGTCTCGCGACCGAAGACCCATCGAGCGGAGCACACACTAATGTCGGATGACCGGGGAGAGCGGGTTGCGCTCGCCAGCGGACCGACGACTCCGGGCCACGCCACAACGCTCGCGCTGGAAGCCCACCCGACCACGGTTTCCGCGGCCCTCGCCCTCGGCAGCAGAATCGCCGCCCTCCGTACGTCGACCCTCGACCAGTGGGAGGCCCTCGCCACCCTCGCGAGCCGGGACCTCGGGATCGCGCGCGCGATCGAGCCGGTGATCGACGCCGGCAACATCTTCGTCGAGGCAGCCCTGCAGTCAGAGTACGAGGGCCCCGTTCCCGCGCTCAGCAGCTGGGGTGTGTTCGCCGCCGAGGGCGGCAACGACCCGCTTGTCGCCACCCCCGCCGGTGCCGGCTGGTCACTTACCGGCACGAAGCCCTGGTGCTCGCTCGCAAGCCAACTCGATTTCGCCCTCGTAACCGCGACGACGGCTGACGGCGAGCGGATGCTGTTCAGCGTCGATCTCCGTGCCGCCGGCATTACGACCGACAGCGCTAGCTGGCAGGCGAGGGGCCTTGTCGAGATCCCCAGCGGTCCGGTGACCTTCGCGGCGACTCCGGCCGTGCCGGTCGGCGCCCCGGGCTGGTACCTGAGCCGACCGGGCTTCGCGGTCGGCGGCATCGGCGTCGCCGCGTGCTGGTTCGGTGGAGCGGTCGGCATCGCCAGAACCGTGCGCACCGCACTCGCCGCACGGAAGGCAAGCGACATCCAGCTCATGCACCTCGGGGCAATCGACGAGCTTGTGCACACCTGCCGAGCGGTGCTCGCGGATGCCGCAACCGTCGTCGATTCCGGCTCGCCGACACGGGGCGAACTGTCGATCCTCGCGAAGCGTGCCCGGGCGACGGTCGCGCGAGCGGCCGAGGAGATCATCGTACGAGCCGGTCACGCCCTCGGACCGGCTCCCCTCGCCCTGGATGCCGAGCACGCCAAGCGCGTCGCCGACCTGACCCTGTACGTTCGCCAGCACCACGCCGAGAAGGACCAGGCGTCACTCGGCTCGGCGGTGCTGGCGTTGGAGGTCTCGCCGTGGTGAGCTTCGATTCGAATGCCGCCGGTACGAGCGCGGCCGACTGGGATGACGACGACCGGTTCGCGGTCCTTATCGCCGGAAGTGGCGCGACAATCGAACGGCTGCTTGGCGCGGTCGACGAGGTCATCGTCGTTGCAGCGCACCCCGACGACGAGTCCCTCGGCGCCGGTGGGCTGATTGCCGTGTGCGCGAGCCGGGGTATCCGGGTACGCGTCGTTGTCGTCACGGACGGTGCGGCATCCCACCCTGACTCGCCCACGCGCACCCCCTCGCAGATCGCCCGGGACCGCGCGGCGGAGATCACCGAGGCTGTCTCCGAACTCGATCCGCGCGCGCAGGTAACCCGCCTCGGATTTGCCGATGGCGGCACCCGCCAGCAGCGTGACCTGATCGCCGCCGAGCTCGAGCGGGTGATCGGCGGCGCGGACGGCTCAGCACTCATCGTCGCGCCGTTCCGCGGCGACGGGCACCGCGACCACCGCATCGTCGGTGAGCTGTGCGCGGAGGTTGCGGGAGCGCATGGATTTACGCTGATCGAATATCCGATCTGGCTCTGGCACTGGGCGAATCCGACCGACGAGCGAGTGCCGTTCGACGATCTCATTGCCCTGCCGCTGGATCCGGTCGCGGTTGCCGCGAAAGGCCGGGCAATCGCCGCCCACGCGACGCAGCTGCACCCGCTCAGCACCGAACCCGGCGACGAACGCGTCGTGCACCCGGAGTTTCTCGAGCATTTCCAGCGCCCGAGCGAGCTCTTCGTCGCGACCGGCGCTGTGCCGACCGCGACCACCCTCGACGCGACCTACTTCGATGAGCTCTACGACCGCCACGATGACCCGTGGCGGTTTACGTCGCGCTGGTACGAGCGTCGCAAACGCGCGCTCACTCTCGCCGCGCTCCCCGCCGAACGGTTTAGCAGTGCGCTCGAAATCGGGTGCTCCATCGGTGTCCTGACCGCCGAACTCGCGACGCGGGCCGACCGGCTGCTGGCGACCGACGTCTCCAGGGCCGCGGTCGACCGTGCTCGCGAACGGCTGGCAGAAATCGACGGGGTCACGATTGAGAGAGCCGATGCCGCGGCCGGGCTTCCGGTGGGAGACTTCGACCTGATCGTGCTGAGCGAGGTTGGCTACTACCTCGACAGCGCCGCGCTGGGGATCCTGCTTTCGCGGATCCGCGACCGGCTGGTTTCTGCACCGGGTGAGAGGGGCGTGCTGGTGGCGTGCCACTGGCGGCATCCGGTCGCCGACTACCCGCTGTCGGGCGACGACGTGCACGCGGCGCTCGCGAAACTCGACGGGCTCACTCGCATCTCGCGGCTCGAAGAAACCGACTTTGTGCTCGAGGTCTTCAGCACCGACGGTCAGAGCGTCGCGCAGCAGGAGGGGCTCGCCTGATGCCGTCCCTGAACCTCGTGCCTCCGACCAACGGGACTTCACCGATCAGGGAGTTCGCGATCGTGATCCCGGCGCGCAATGAAGAAGCCCTGCTCGCCCGGTGCCTCGACTCGGTGCGTGCCGCGATGAGTTTCGCCGAAGAGCAACTCGCCCCCGATTCCCCGGCGCTCACGCTGACGGTCGTCGCCGACGACTGCACCGACGGCACGACGGCGCTCGCGCGCACCTTTCCCGGCGTGCAGGTGCTCGAAATCGACGCCCACGCCGTCGGGACGGCGCGCGCCTCCGGCATCCAGTTGGCGCTTGCGACCGCCGCTTTCGACGGGGATGCCGTCTGGATCGCCAATACCGACGCCGATTCGGTCGTTCCGCGCAACTGGGTGCTCGAACAGCTCTCCCTCGCCAACGCCGGCGTCGACGTCATGATCGGCACCGTGCGGCCGGACTTCGCCGACCTGTCGCCCGCCCACATCCGCGCGTGGCGCAAAACCAGGCATCCGGGAGCCAATGGTCACGTCCACGGCGCCAACCTCGGCATCCGCGCGAGCCGGTACCTGGCGGCGGGCGGGTTCGCGCCGCTTGCCGAGCACGAAGATGTCGACCTGATCGAGCGCTGCGCGAGGCTCGGCGGAACGACCTTCGCCACCGACGCCTGCGAGGTCATGACGTCCGGCCGCCACCACGGCCGCACCCCCGGCGGGTACGCCCGCTATCTTCGCGTCGACCTGCTCGCGAGAGCCGCGTCGACATCCCCCCGGTGACCCCCGTCACCACCGAAGTAGCAGAAACAACGAAAGGCACGACAATGACGACAACGATCGAACGCAACGTCAAGGCCCCGGCCGACGGCGGAGCAAAGTCCACCCGGCGCCAGAACGCCGAAAACGGCTTCAAGGCGTCAAAGGAACTGACCGACAACCTGCAGGCGGTGCTCGTCGACCTCATCGAGCTGCACCTGCAGGGCAAGCAGGCGCACTGGAATGTCGTCGGCAAGAACTTCCGCGACCTGCACCTCCAGCTCGACGAGATCATCGACGTCGCCCGCGAGTTCAGTGACGAAGTAGCCGAACGCCTTCGTGCCCTGCACGCCACCCCGGACGGACGAAGCGACACCGTCGCGGCCACGACGACGCTTCCCGAATACCCGGGCGGCGAGCTCGACACGGCACAGACCGTCGACCTCGTCACCGTCCGACTCGAAGCGACCGTCGGACGCATGCGCGAGGTACACGACGCGGTCGATGACGAAGATCCGACGAGCGCCGACCTGCTGCACGCGATCATCGCGAGCCTCGAGCAGTACGCCTGGATGGTCTCGGCCGAGAACCGCACCGTCTCTCATCGCACCGTCACCAAGAAGTCCTAGCGATTTGCGCGCTCACAACAACGCAGAAGACGTAGCCGTCGGCCCCGAGCGGGTCGACGGCTACGTCGATCTGCGCTCCTACGCTGCAATCGGCGACGGGCGCACCGTGGCGCTCATCGCCCTCGACGGCAGCATCGACTGGCTTCCCATCCCCAGCCTCGCCTCCGAGCCGGTGTTCTCGCGCCTGCTCGACGCCCGCGAAGGCGGCGAGATCGAGCTGCGTCCGGTCGGCGCGTTCACCACGACCCGCGAGTACGTTCCCGGCACCAACGTGCTCGTCACGACTTTCACCACGGATGCCGGGGCCGCCACGGTGACCGACGCTCTCGTCACCGGAGTCGCCGGCCGGTTGCCCTGGGTCGAGCTCGCCCGGCGCATCGACGGCGTCTCCGGATCGATGAAGTTCCGCTGGCGCGTTGCCCCCGGCACGACCCTCGGCACCGCGTCGCCCTGGGTGGAGAAGACCACCCACGGCAAGGTCATCCGCATCGGCGGAGTGTCGCTCGCCGTTCGCGGCTTCGAGCACGGCCAGCGCGGCGGCGGCGACCGCGCGATCGCCGGGTCGTTCACCACGTCGAAGTCGAGCCGGCACCTCATCACCATTGTCGGCACATCCGAAGAACCCCTGCACCTTCCCGACCCGGGCAACGTCGACCGCAGCGTCGACCGCACGATCGAGAACTGGCAGGCGTGGTCGCGCGAGTTCACCTACGACGGGCCGTGGGCCGATGCGGTTCAGCGCAGTGCGCTCGCGCTCAAGCTGCTGATCTTCTCGCCGAGCGGCGCCATTGCCGCCGCGGCGACGACCTCGCTGCCCGAGAGCGACGGCGGCGGAAAGAACTGGGATTACCGTTTCGCCTGGGTGCGGGATGTCGCGTACACGGTCACCGCTCTCGTGCGCTTCGGACTGCGCGAAGAGACGCAGGCTGCCGTGTCGTGGCTGCTCACCACGATCAAAGAGAACGGTCCGGAGCTGCACGTCTTCTACGGCCTCGACGGTTCACCGCCGAGCGAAACCGACGAACGCGACGTCTCCGGCTGGCGCGGGAATGGGCCGGTCGTCGTCGGTAATCCGGCGGCCGGGCAACTTCAGCTCGGTGTCTACGGCGACCTGTTCGACGTCATGCTCCGCTACGTCGAGGCGGGAAACGTACTGGACGTTGCGACGGGACGCCTCCTGGCATCCGTCGCCGACAAAACCTGTGACGCGTGGCGCCTGAAGGACCACGGCATGTGGGAGTTGCCGGAGCAACAGCACTACACCTCGTCGAAGATGGGCTGCTGGAGCGCTCTCAACAGTGCAGTGCGGCTCGCGGAACTCGGCCAGATCCCGGGCAGCGCGGACCGCTGGCGAGCCGAGCGCGACCTGATCGCCGAGTGGATTCGCGAGAACTGCTGGTCTGCCGAGCGCGAGTCGTACTCGTTCTACGCCGGAAGCGACGAACTAGACACGTCGGTACTCATTCACGCAATGAGCGGATTCGACCGGGGCCCGAGGATGTCGTCGACGATCGACGCCATCCGCGCCGAACTCGGTCGCGGGGCGCTCGCCTACCGCTACAGCGGAGCGGAGGCCGAAGAAAAGACGTTCGTGGCGTGTGGGTTCTGGATCGCGAGCGCGCTCGTCTGCATCGGTCGTGACGATGAGGCGATTGCCGCGATGAACGAACTGGTCGACCTGGCCAACGACGTCGGGCTCTACTCCGAGATGATCGACGCCGAGACAAAGGATTTCTACGGCAACCTTCCGCAGGGGCTCAGCCACCTTGCACTCGTGAACGCGGCAATCACGATCGAAGAATTGACGCGCTGAATTCCCCGGGAAGGGCGCATTCTGCGAGGGCGCTGGCAACGCTGTGCCACCACACGGTACCGCCGATGCTGCAGCCTAGCGTGGAGGTATGGACCTCAAAATCGCAGGAAAAACAGCACTCGTCTCCGGCGCAGACTCCGGCATCGGCTGGCAGACGGCAAAGCTGCTGCTCGAAGCCGGAGTCACCGTCGTCGTGACCGACCAGGACCAGGCCAAGCTCGATACCGCCGCAGCGGCGCTGCACGCAGACGAGGGACGCGTCTTCGCGTTCGCCGCCGACATCACGAGCCTCGACTCGCTCGCCGCCCTCCGCTCGAACGTGATGGACGCCGTCGGTGACATCGATATCCTCGTACAGTCGGCCGGGATCACCGGTGCACAAGGACTCTTCCACGAGATCGACGACGAGGGATGGGTCAACACCATCGAGGTCGACCTGCTCGGGCCGGTGCGACTCGTGTCGACGTTCCTGCCGTCGCTGCGCACGGGCGGCTGGGGACGGATCGTCTTTCTCGCGTCCGAGGATGCCGTGCAGCCGTACGATGACGAGCTTCCGTACTGCGCCGCGAAGGCCGGGATTCTCGCCCTGATGAAGGGACTCTCGCGCAGTTACGCAAAGGAGGGACTGCTCGTGAATGCGGTGTCGCCGGCCTTCATCCACACCCCGATGACTGACGCGATGATGGAGAAGCGCGCGGACGAGAACGGGACGTCGGTCGACGAAGCAATCGAGAGTTTTCTGGACGAGGAACGGCCGTACATGGAGCTGAAGCGCCGCGGCGAACCCGAGGAGGTCGCCAACGTCATCGCGTTCCTCTGCTCGGATCTCGCAAGCTTCGTGAACGGCTCGAACTACCGCGTCGACTCCGGCTCCGTGGCGACGATCTAACGCCCCTCGCTGGTTGATCCTGGTGAAACCATCCCGTCGCGAACGGAGATTTCGACACGCTCAACCAGCGAGACGGCTCAGTGCTGCGGCATTCCACCGCTGACGACGATCGTCTCGCCGCTCGTGTAGCTCGACTCCTGCGAAGCGAGGTACACATACGTCGAGGCGAGCTCGGCCGGCTGGCCAGGGCGCCCGAACGGAACCTGCTCGCCGAAACTCTCGATCTTCTCGGGCGGCACCGAGCTCGGCTGAAGCGGCGTCCAGATCGGTCCGGGTGCGACACCATTGACCCGGATGCCGTCCTCGGCGAGCTGCTGTGCCATCGCGCGGGTGAAGTTCGCGATTCCCGCCTTCGTCACCGCGTACTCCACGAGCTCCGGAGACGGGTGGAACGCCTGCACGGATGACGTGGTGATGATCGCAGCGCCGGGCGCGAAGTGCTTTCTTGCGGCTTTGGTCAGCCAGAACAGCGAGTACACGTTGGTCTTCATGGTGTGGTCGAGCACCCCATCGTCGAGGTCGTCAATGCTCGACACCGTCGGCATGATGCCGCCGACCATGACGAGCAGGTCGAGTCCGCCAAGCTGTTCGGCTGCGTCATCGACGAGCTTCGCGTCGAACTCACTGTCCGAGATGTCCCCGGGCAGCAGCACCGCCTTCTGTCCGGCCGCTTCGACCAGGGCAGCGACCTCGTCCGCCTCGCCCTGTTCCTCGGGCAGGTAGTTGATTGCGACATCCGCTCCCTCGCGCGCGAACGCGATCGCCACCGCGCGGCCGATACCGGAGTCGCCGCCGGTAATGAGGGCTTTGCGTCCGGCCAGCCGACCGTGACCGACGTAGCTCTCTTCGCCGTGGTCAGGCTGCGGATCCATCTTTCGCCCATCACCTGGAACCGGCTGCTGCTGCTTCTTGAACGGCGGCTGGGGGTAGAGGTCGATCGGATTTTTCGGCGTGTACGGGTTCGTAGTCATACCTCCGGTCTAACAGCCGAGCTCGCCGCGACGAAAGCCGGACCCCGCGAGGTCACCGATGCCCAGCCAGCATCCAGTCACGTGCCTTTTTACACACATTGCTTGACTGCTACAGCCACTGGTGCATAACTGGAACGCGTGCCCCCCGTTCGGGGGTCATCCCGCTATCCAGCAACGACGCTGAGGAGGCAAAAATAATGCAGACCACCCTGACCGATCGCTCGCCGGGAAGAGGTGCGCGGCGTTGGCGAATCGCTCTCGTCGCGGCCACCGTCGGCGCCCTCACACTGTCGGCCACCCCTGCCGTGGCAGCGTGGGAAGATTCCACTACCGCGCCGCAGCGCGCGAACGCCATGCTCGACCGGATGACTCTCGAAGAGAAAATCGACATGCTGCACGGCGAGGTCAACTTTCTTTACGGGTTCTACAACGCGCCCATCGAACGCCTCGGAATCCCGGCGCTCACCATGGCGGACGGCCCGGCCGGCGTGCGCGTCGCGAACCCCGAGGTAAACGACGGCACGGCAACGGCGTGGCCGGCGCCCATCGCGCTCGCGGCGACCTGGGACGGCGCAATGGCCACCCGGATGGGTCGCACTGCTGGGCGGGAAGCGCACCGCACCGGGCACAATGTGCTGCTCTCCCCCGCCGCCGACATCTTCCGTGACCCTCGGGCCGGTCGAGGTTTCGAGGCGTTCGGCGAGGACCCGCTCCTGGCGGGCACCATGGCTGCGAAAGAGATTGCCGGCATCCAGCAGAATCCGGTGCTTGCCGACATCAAACACCTCTCGGTCTACAACCAGGAGACCAACCGACTGACCGGCGGCAACGCTGTCATCGATGAGAGGCCCTACCAGGAGGTCTACAACCGCGCATTTGGAATCGCGATCGCTGACGGGCATCCGGCATCCGCTATGTGCTCGTTCAACAAGATCAACGGCGTCTGGGCCTGCGAGAACGAAGAGCTGCTGACAGCAGTGCTGCGCGAGCAACTGCACTTCGAGGGCTTCATGATGAGCGACTACGGTGCGACGCACTCGACCCTCGAGGCGTTCCGGGCCGGACTCGACCAGGAGCAGCCGTTCAATACCTTCTTCGGTCCGGCACTGCTTGAACTCGTCGAAGACGGTACCGTCAGCGAAGCCGAGATCGATGAGCGAGTGCTGCGCATTCTCACGCCGATGTACGCGCTCGGCCTGTTCGATCGGCCGGTCACGACCTCGGGCTTCAACGAAGCGAGCGACGCCCGGGCGTCCCAGCGGATCGCCGAGGGATCGATGGTGCTGCTGAAGAACGACGGTTCCCTGCCGCTCTCCGCGCGCAGCCTCGACAGCATCGCCGTGATCGGTGCGGACGCCGATACGGATGTCGCCGGCGGCGGATCCTCGCTGGTCGCCGGTACGCGGTCCATTTCGCCGCTCGAGGGAATCGAGAACCGCGCCGGGTCCGGCATCGATGTCTCGTACGCGCCCGGAACCGACCCGATCGGCAACGGTGCAGCGCTGCTGCCCGGCCCGGATGTCGTGCCGTCTGACGTGCTCACAAGCGCCGAGGGCGACGATCCCGGCCTGACCGCCCAGTACTGGACCAACCTCGACGCGACCGGTGACCCCGGTATCGAGCGGGTGGAACCGTACGCGGCGATCAACCTCGGCTTCGTGAGCCTGACCAGCTTCAACGGCCAGTCACCGAAACTGCCCGAGACTCCGGCCTCGTACAACAACGAGATGGCGGCGCGCTGGCAGGGAGACCTCACCGTTCCGGAAGACGGCGAGTACACCTTCTCTCTGGGCGTCGAGGGAAGCGGAACGCTCTACCTCGACGACGAAGCGGTGATCACCGTCGACGACGCTGCGGACTACGCGAGTGACGAATACACGGTCGACCTGACCGAGGGCGACGTTCTGAAAGTACGCATCGAGTACCAGCACGACGTGCCGACCGGCCAGGACGCCGGCCCGCAGGTCAAGTTCGGCTGGGTGCCACCGGCTGACTTCGTTGCAAGCCAGGCTCAGGATGCCGCGGACCTCGCGGCAGACTCGGACGCCGCGATCGTGGTCGTCCGCGACATCGCGACCGAGGGACTCGACAAGCCGTCGATCGACCTTCCGCAGGGACAGGACGACCTCATCCGCGCGGTGAGCGACGCCAACGAGAACACGATCGTCGTACTCACGACCGGCGGCCCGGTCGAGGTCGACTCGTGGGACGGCGACACGGCCGGAATCCTGCAGGCCTGGTACGGCGGTCAACAGCAGGGCAACGCGATCGCGCGCATCCTGTTCGGTAACGTGAACCCGTCCGGTCACCTGCCCGTCACGTTCCCGTACAGCGAAGACGAGATGCCGACGAGCACGACAGCGCAGTTCCCGGGAAACGGGCTCGATGTCGAGTACTCGGAAGGAATCCACGTCGGCTACAAGGGCTACGCCGAGCAGGACCTCGAAGCGAAGTACCCGTTCGGGTACGGGCTTTCGTACACGAGGTTCCGGCTGGCAGCGACGGATATCCCGGGCACCGTTCGGCGCGCGAGCGGCGGGCTGCTCGATCCGGATGACCTGACCGTCACCGCCCAGGTCCGCAACCGGGGCACCCGGACCGGCGCCGAAGTTGTGCAGGTCTACGCCGGTCGCCTGCCCGGTGACCAGGACAGCCCGGCCCGGCAGCTCGCCGGCTGGGCGAAGGTCAGCGTCGGAGCGGGAGACGTCGAGACCGTCGACATCACCCTCGACCCGAAGTCCTTCGCGTACTGGCAGTCATCGCAGGACCGCTGGCTGACCCCGCTCGGGTCGGTCGAGCTCTTCCTCGGCAACTCGGTGGACGCCGCGACATCGATCGGGACGATTCGCGTGCGCTAGAACACCTCGAGGACACGGAAGGCGATCCCTGGGCGGGGGTCGCCTTTCGCGTTCCTGCGGGCACTACCGCAGGATGAACTCGACCATCTGCGCGCGGGCGGTTGCGGCTTCCGGGATCGGCAGCAGCGGGAAGACGTGAATCATCTCCGGCACGTCGTGCAGCTCGATCGGATGCCCGGAGGTTGCGGCTAGTGTCTCAAACCGTCGGGCATCCGCGTTGAGCATGTCGCGGGTACCGGTGAAGACGGCGACCGGACCGATGGTGCTGAAATCGCCGAGCATCGGGCTCACTCGCGGATCGTCAAACGGCAGCTCTCCGCGGTAGAGCTCGCCGGATGCCTTTGCCCCGGGCAGGTCGAGCCACGGGTCGCGGGGAACGAGCGCCGCAACGGCCGGGTCGTCGAGTGCGAGGTCGAGAATCGGGGAGATCAGGATGACGCGCGGCTTCGATTCGAGTTCGAGCGCCGTCGCGAGAGCCATTCCGCCGCCGGCCGAATCGCCGAGCACGGTGACGCGCTCTACCCCGACCTCGTCGATGAGCGCGGTCGCGAGTGCGACACAGCCCGCAACGATCGGCCCGGCGGTGCCCCGTGGAGCAAGCGGGTAGATCGGGATCAGGATGCGGGAGTCGGTTTTCTGCGCCAGTTCGGCGACGATTCCCCAGTGCTGGCTCGAGATCTCGTACACGTACGAGCCGCCGTGCAGGTACAGCGCACGACGCTCGGGCAGCCGGCCCTTCGGCGAGAGCTCGTAGACCGGCCAGCCGTCGACGAACCTGACCGCGAGATCCACTTTTTTCTCCAGCCCTCGCGGCGGCGCAAAGGGCTTCGGGCGCAGTTGCTGCGCGTGCACCTTGGCGAGAGTGAGCTCCGCCGACGAGTACCGCTTCTTCGAACCGCGGAGGCGGATGACGAACGGCATCAGGCGGCTGGCGAAAGACTGCATGTGCCCAGTCTGCCGTTCCCCGCCGGTTTCGGCGGTAGCTACAACCTGTTCGCCTGCCGAGCCGCCACGGCGGCCGCGTGGTAGTCGATGCTCTCGATCTCGGCGATTGCTGCGCCGTGGTCGAGCCGGTTGGTCTGCATTGCCTCGAGCAGCGCGTCGCGCTGGGCATTGACCACGCGCTGCAGCAGGTCATCGAAGACCGCGCTCACCCGGTCGTGCGCTTCAACGTCGAGCGCGCTCGTATCCTGCGCCCGCCTGGTTGCCGAGTCCCGAACAGTGGCGATGATCGCGGGGTCGACATCGGCCGGCGGGTTCGCCGTGAATTCGCGGATCACCGTGGTTGCTGCATCGCGCGCGACAGCGCTCGCCATTTCGGCGTTGATGCGATTCTCTTCGCTGTCGTCGGGCAGCTTCACCCGGCGAATCAGCGCGGGCAGGGTGAGCCCCTGCAGCAGCAGCGTTCCGACGGCGACGGTGAACGCGATCGCCTGGATGATCGCGCGACCGGGAAAGTCCTCGCCGCTCGCCGTGACCAGCGGGATACCGGATGCCGCGGCAATCGTCACCACACCGCGCATTCCGGTCCACGAAACGACGGCAGCTTCGCCGTAGGTCAGCGCCGGTGCCGGGATGAACGGAAGGCGGTCGCCATCAGGGCGACGACCACCGCGCGGCCCTCGATCCCGCCGCTCCGGCCGGGCACGGTCGGCCCAGGACGGCTCCTGCCTCGCGCGCTGCGGGACTGTTCGCTCCGGGCGCCCGGGCTTTCCGATGCCGCCACGTTTCTCGAAGATGCGCTGCCGCCGGGCGCGAAGGCGGTCGCCGAGGCGACGCCACGCGATCATCCCGAAGACGAAGATCGGGCGAATGACCAGCACGGTGAGCAGGATCGCTCCACCGGCGGCGAAAACGAGCGGAGCCGAGAGCCCGGCATCCACGACGTCCGAGATGACCCAGCGCAACTGGAGCCCCATGTACGCAAACACAAATGCTTCGAGCAGCACGTCGAGCGAGTTCCAGACGTGGCGTTCCTGCGTGCGGGTCTCGAAGCTGTCGAGGATCGCACCGGTTCCCACCGCGAAGCCCGCAAAGACGACGGCGAGAACACCGGACGCTTCCACTCGCTCGGCGATGAAGTAAGCGGCAAAGGGAAGCATGATTCCCAGCACGGTCTCGAGTCCGGCGTTCTTCAGGTACCGGCGCATGAGGCGGGTGAGCATCCCAAGCCCAAGCCCGATGAGCGACCCGACGATCGCGGCGTACAGGAACAGCAATACCGGGTTGGCGAAGAGCGTGTGGGTTCCGGCGATTGTCGCAATGGTGATGGTGAACAGGGTGAGCGCTGCGGCGTCATTGACGAGGCTCTCGCCGGTGAGCACGTCCATGACGCGGCGGGGAAGGCCGAGTTTTCGTCCGATGGCGACGGCCGTAACGGCATCCGGCGGCGCGACGACCGCTCCGAGCAGGATGGCGGTGGGAATGGTGAGAGCGGCGACGAGCCAGTTGCCGACGAGGCCAACACCGATCGCGGTGACGAGCACGAGCCCGACCCCGAGCCCGAGAATGGGGCCGAAGCTGCGGATGAAGCTGAAGAACGAGAAGTTGAGGGCGGCCGAGTACAACAGCGGCGGCAGCACGGCTCCGAGGATCACCTCTGATGGGATGTCAAGGCGCGGGATGCCGGGGATGAACGAGACACCGAAGCCTACGAGCACGATGACGAGGGCGGGCTGGAGTCCCTTGCGCTGCGCAATCGCCGTAACACCGATAGCGCCGAGCAAGACGAGAAAAAGCAGAACGAGTTCCATGATCCCCACAATCGAGAGCGTTGTTTGAGCGTAGCAACCGTCCGCGGCGACTCGAGCCTTCATCGCCGGGCCAGAATGGAGGTATGTCTTCGCCGAACGCACCGATCGTCGTCCGCGCCGTCCTCTTCGATATGGACGGCACCCTTGTCGACTCGACCGGAGTCGTCGAGCAGGTCTGGGGAGTCTTTGCGGCCGACTACAACCTCGACATCGAGGCGATCCTCGCGACCTCGCACGGCGTCCAGGGAATCGATACCGTTCGCCGCTTTGCCCCGGCCGACGCCGATCATCTCGCTATCGCCGCCGACCTGATGGCGCGCGAGCTCGTCAGTACCGACGGAATAGTCGAGATTCCGGGCGCACTGGATTTCGTGGCGAGCCTTCCCGCCGATGCCGTCGCACTCGTCACGTCTGCCACCGTCAGCCTGGCGGAGCTTCGAATGAACCTCGCCGGCATAGCGATACCCGCGGTATCCGTTACCGCCGAATCGGTCACTCGCGGAAAGCCAGACCCTGAGGGCTTTGCCCTGGCCGCCCGACGGCTGGGGGTCGAACCGTCGGAGACGGTGGTTTTCGAGGATGCCGAAGCCGGAATCGCCGGAGCACTCGCTGCCGGCTGCCGAGTTATCGTTGTCGGCGACCTCGAGTCGGAGATCACAATCGGGCTTCCCCGCATCCGCGACTATCGTGATCTGTCCGCGACCGTCAGTGACGATGACGCCGGCCTGCGGACGATCTCGATCACCCTGTAGAACAGACGGCCCGGGCGCGCGAAAACTGCTGGTCAAACCGGGTTGTTCGAGCCTCTGGGGTACAGCCGCGCGAGATGCTACAATGGTCTAGTGATTGACGCGAGCACGATTTCCCCTCTGCTCCTCGTCACCCGGGAATCTGACTCCCCCCACTACTCGAAATTCGCCGATTCGCTGCGCTGTCAGCGGTCTAGGCAAGGGTGACAGCACCCTCCATTCACTCGACTGTCGTCTTCGTTCACGGCTCTCCGCTCGGCTCGGCGGTTAGCAGAATGCACAGTTTCCATCTCCTGCCACTAGCGAAACGAGAAAAATGAATTTCACCGTCGGTGAAACCCTTGTTTACCCCCACCACGGCGCCGTGACGATCACGGACGTGACGTCGCACACCGTCAAGGGCGTTGAAAAGACTTACCTCACCCTCAACGTGCACACGTCTGAGCTGACCATTCGTATTCCGGTTGAGAACGCTGAACTCGTCGGCATCCGCGAGGTCATCGACGCTGCCGGTGTCGAAGCCGTCTACGACGTGCTTCGTTCGGGCGACGTCGAAGAGCCCGGCAACTGGTCGCGCCGCTACAAGGCCAACCAGGAGAAGATGGCGAGCGGTTCCGTTCACCGCGTCGCCGAGGTCGTTCGGGACCTGTGGCGTCGTGACCAGGACAAGGGTGTGTCGGCCGGCGAGAAGCGCATGCTGGCGAAGGCCCGCCAGGTTCTCGTCTCGGAGCTCGCGCTCGCGCAGCACGTTGAAGACCCCGAAGCCGAGGTTCGTCTCGACGAGGTCCTCGCGACGGTCTCGGTCTAACCGCCCCTCACCTCGCCCGCAGCACACCGCTGCACCTCGGAAATTCAGGCAATCCGACACTCTCGAACTGTGCGACCCCCGGAACTCCGGGGGTCGCCTTTTTTGTGCGCCCGGATTGCCTGAATTTCCGTGGACAACTCGGGGAGAAGGCGCGGAAGTCTACTGTGCACCGATGCGAGAAATCGAGTAGTTCTCGAAGCATGCGCCCTTAGACTGGCGCGCATGGGGAAGATCTGGAGCGACACCGCCGCGCGCTATCTCGTCGACTGGAGCACCTGCCCACGATGCGATTCGACCCGCCTGAGAAACGGGTGGTGCACGATTTGCGGCGCCGATCTCGCCGGAACCATCGGCACCGAACTCTCTGAAGCCTCGAAGACCGCCGCCGAAGCACTCGCGCACCGGCAGGCCCTCATCGACCAGCTTCCGACCATCAGCGAACCGGTGACCGGTGCGCTGTCGTCACGCGAGACGGTCTCCACCGCGAGCCTCGCGGCAGCGACAGCGGCTCCGGGGAACACTGCCGCCGCCCAGCAGGGCGCGTATGTCGCATCGCCCACTTCCGCGAACCCGACCACCTGGGCGAACCCAAGCGGCCCCGCCACTCCCCTTGTTCCCCGCGAACGCGCGAGTTCGCAGTTGAGCGTGCAGTCCGTGCTCGCCGTCGCCGGAGCCGGCCTGTTCGCGGTCGCAGCACTCGTCTTTACCCGGTTCAATCCCGACCTGACCGACCTCGTACTTCGCAACTCGATTGTCGTCGCGATCACTCTCGTATTCCTCGGCGCGGCGTGGGGATTCGCCCGCGCCGGGCTGCAATTCTCGGCCGAAGCGGTCGGTGCGCTCGGAATGGTCTTCGTTGTGCTCGACATTGTGGCTCTCGCCGAAGCCGCACCGACCGGGCTCAGTGGCTGGGCATTTGCCGCCATCGGAACCGCGGTGTGCTCGGCGATCATGGTGGCGGCATCCGCGCTCGCCCGCATCCGCTCCTGGGCCTGGGTTGGGCTCGTTGGACTGACGCTGACGCCGATCTTCGCCGGCCTGGCGTTCGACAACGAATGGGCGACAACGATCGGATTTGTGGCGAGCGGATTCGTCGCCCTCGTCGTTCACGACATCGCGCGCCGGCTGGGCACACGGTTCGACAATAGCCTCATCGTTGACCGGACAACGGCAACCATCATCCAGTTCAGCGTCGTGACGATCGCGCTGTGCATGCTGCCGTTCCTCTACAGCAGCTCGCCCGTGCTCTACTGGCTCGGCGCCGCCGCCATCCTGGCGTCCCTTGCGGCGCTTGCGGCACTATCGACTCGCAATGAAGCGGCCGCGCTCTGGAGCTTCCTCACGGGTTCCTTCGCCATCGCTGCAGCAACCTATCTCGCTCTCACGCCGAGACTGGATGATGCCGGCTGGTACCTCGCGCTGGTGCCGGCGGCCGCAGCAATCGTCGTCGTCGGCCTCGGGTTCATCCGCACCACCGGCTCCGTTTCTCGCCCGGTGATGCTCGCCGGCGCGTGGACGATTGCACTCATCGGCGCATTCCCGGCCGGACTCGTCGCGCTCGGCCAGATCCTGGTGCCCATCCTGCACCTGCGCCCAAACATCGACGATCTCTACTCTGACGTCGTCGCCAACCCCGAGCTCATCTCCCCCGCGCTCGGTCTCGCCGCAATGGTCGGCGTCGCGTGCTCGGCCGCCTCGTCAGTGGCGTTGTGGATGCTGCTCCGGTCGACGCTACCCGTCGCCGTCGAAGGGGCAACGACCGAGTCGCCAGCAGCAGAGTTGCCAGCAGCAGGATCCGCCGCCGCTTCCGACACCCCGGCGACGCCGGCTCCCACCCCGCGGGCACCGATCGGATTCGCGGGCGGAGCACTCTCGACGGGCTTGTGGAGCGCCGCGATCGCCGTGCTTGCGCTCGTCGGGTGGAGCGAATTCCTTCGAGTGACCCAGTCCGTGATCGGACTCGTGCTGGCAGTGGCCATCGCGCTCGCGGTAATGCGCGTCCCGCGACTCGCTGCGGCATCCGCTCTCGTCACAGCCCCGCTGCTCGTGGCTGCGCACGGGCTGCTCGTTCTGGTCGGCATTATTTCCTGGGCCGACTCGTCCATCACGGTTGCCGTCGGCGCGGCAATCGTTGCTGCACTCGCTGTCGTTGCCTACGCGATGCCACAAGCGGTTCGCCCGGTGCACTTCGGCATCGGGTACGCCTACGCGCTCGTGATCTTCACGACGGCACTCGACCTCGCGAACGTGCATTCGATCGCGATTCCGACACTCACGACGACTCTTGCCTCGCTGTTCGCCCTCGCGGTGACTGTGACCAGGAGACTGCGAACTCCCACCTGGTACGCCGTGCTGCTGGTGACCGCCATTCCGTTCCTGTACGGAATCGTCGCCGTCATCACCGAACGCAGCGGCTGGACCGCGCTGTCGACCGCGGTGACGTTCGCCCTCGCGCTCTCGATCGTCGTCTCCCGTCGCCCCGGGCTGACGGTCCTGCTGCGATCGGCGGCCGCGGCGATTCTCGTTCCCGCCCTCGCGGTCGTCGTAATCTGCCTCGGCGCGCAGGTCATCATCGTCAGCGCGTCCCCGTTCACGCTGCCGACGATCGCCGTCATCGTCGCCTGCGCCCTGCCGAGCACCGCGCTGATCGGCAGCGCCCTGATCCGCCACGGCCTCGCCGCCGATCACGCTCGCGCCGTGCGGTTGTGGATCGAAGTCTCCGCGCTCGTGACCGGTGGTATCGCCGTGCTGCTCGCCCTCGTGCGCGCCGCCGCCGGGCTCGGCACGAGCTTCCTCGTGCTGCTGATCATCGGCATCGGTGCGGTCGCGAGCGCCTGGTTCGCTCGTCGTCGTTACGCCTGGTGGGTCGCCGGCGCGAGCTTTACCGGGGCGCTCTGGTGCGTCTGGGCGATCGCGGGAGTCGATGTCGTCGAGCCGTACCTGCTTCCGCCCGCCCTCAGCGCGGCGATAATCGGAGCGATCCTGATCGCGCGAGGAACAACCACGAACATCGGGCTGTACGCGACCGGCCTTGCCTGCGCCGTCATCCCGACCCTCGGCCTGCTCGCGGTGTACAACTCCTCCGCTGACGCTGTCACCGTGCCGTGGCGAACGATCGGCCTGCTCGCCGGTTCGGTGCTGCTGCTCCTGCTCGGGTGGTACTTCCTCGGGCGCGCGCCACGGTCCCGTTTCGCACGGATGCGCGTCCTGCGGGTGCCAACCCTCGTGCTCGCCATGGTCGCGGCGTCGGCGGGAACGGTTCAGGGCATCCGCTGGGGTTTGAGCATCGACGCGCTGAACGTCATCAGCGTCGACGTGCGGATGCTGGCGGTCGTCGGCGTGAGCGCGCTGTCCGCGCTGCTCGCGACTGTCGCCGGACGCCTGTTGCTCGCCGGCGCAACCGAGGGCGCACGACTCAGCCGCTCTCGCTGGATCTTCGCCGCACCCCTCGTCTATCTCGTGGCTGGCCCGATGTCGGCGATCGAACCGACCCCGTTCGCCATCGGCTCGCTGCTCGTTCTCTCCCTCGCGATCCTCGGGCTCATGCTCGTGACCGTGCAGCGCTCGAGAACCCGCGCAACGACGCTGCCGCCGGTGTGGTTCATCTTCGCCGTCGCGTGGTGCACAGCTGTCGCCGGCTGGAGTGCACGTGAACTGCGCGTCGAAGCATTCTCTATTCCGCTCGGGCTCGCGCTGCTCACCGCAGGAATCATTGCCATGCGCCCGGTGCCCACCGGAAATGCGGCTGCGCTCACACCCGTCGCGACCGTCACCACCTGGCCGATCGGCTTCACCGGGTCCTGGTACCTGCTCGCCCCCGGTATCGCCGTGACGTTGTTCACGTCGGTGCTGTCAACGGCAACCGACCCGCGCACGGAACGGGCAATCCTGGTGATCGCTCTCGCGCTCATCGCGATCCTGGTCGGTAACCTGCGCAAGCTCGGTGCACCGTTCATCCTCGGAATCATCGTGCTTCCGATCGAGAACATCATCGTGTTCGCGGTGCAGATCGGACGCAACATCAGCGCCGTGCACTGGTGGATCACCCTCGCCACCGCTGGCGCCGTGCTGCTCGTACTCGCCGTGACGTCCGAGCGCAGCGCCACCGGAGCTCGCGGCGGAGTCGCCGCACGACTGCGTGACCTGAAGTAGCACCGGTGTGAAATCGCGCTACGGAAGCGGCAGGCCGTTGTTATCCGTGCGGTCGGACTGCGTGCTGAAGCGATTGATGAATGCGGCGGCCGTGCCATCGGAGTGAATCGCGATCGTTGCGCCGTCCTGCCAGATGCCGTCGAGGTGCTGGAACGATCCGGGAGGATCACCCTGGTTTTGATGGATGTCGTGCAGTCCCGGCGGCCGCCCGTTGGTCGGCAGGTACGACTCTCCGAAGATCACCACGCGAGCAGCGTCGACGATCATCGCCTCGAGGTCGACGAGTGCCTGGACGTCGGTGCCCGTCTTCCACGGCGGCGTCACGTTGAGCACCTTTACTGCGCTGGAGAGAAACGTCAGTGCGGGCAATTCCCGCACTGTCAGCGGAGTATCGAGGTGGGGGCCGGCGACGGGCCCGATGTCGGGAATGTCTCGCTGGTGAAAGACATCGCCGAGTCGTCGCCACCACGGCGGGCGCTCCCTGCGAACCTGGGGCAGCACGATGAACTGGTACTGCTGCATCCGTGAATCGCGATAGTAGTCGACCGCACCGGACGACGCCGTCGACGCAAGCCGGTGAAACCCGTCACTGAGGCTGAAGATCGACTGCCACTCGCTCGAACGCAGGTGAAGCACCTTCCACTGCACCTGCACTCCCGGGCGCTCCGAATCGACATCGATCGCCGTGTTGTACAATCCGCCCGGAGTCTGCACGTCGATGTGCCCGTGAAAGAACTTCCCGAAGTTGTTGGGCGCGTCCCGGTGGTACCCGGCCATCGTGCCGAGAAGCACTCCGTAGTCCTCGAGGGGCATGTCCGCATCCGATCGTCCGGGCCGTCCCACGCTCGGGGCGGGATCCCTGAATCTTCGCGCCGGGCGCAACGAAACAGAACCCCTTGTGCTGCGGGTCGGTAGTCGGCGGCTCTAGCCGACCAGCTCGCTTGCCTCGGCGGTCGCGTCGAGAGCCTCGGCAGGCACGTCCGCAACGGGACGGGAGAGGCGGAATTCGGTGTGGTACGCGCCGAACATCTTGCTCGCACGGCTCTTGGTACCCATGCCGCGGGTCGCGCGCACGCGCTCGGGCTTGTAGTCGTGCTTGTCGTAGTACTTGCGGGTCTTCTTCAGGCCTTCCCAGACCCACATGTAGTCGGCATCCGCTACTTCGAGCAGCGCGGTGCCGACACCCCGGCGACGAGCGCTCGGGGTGACGTAAAAGAAGTACAGCTCGGTGAAGATCTCGTCGCCCGGTTCACGGCCCGGACCGATGCCGACGAAGCCGACGACAACACCATCGACTTCGGCTACCCACTGCTTGTAGGCGTCGCCGCGCTTGACGAATTTCTCCCACAGCATTGTCATGGTCGCGGCGTCGAGCTCGGCGATCACATCCTTCGACAGGGTGGACGAGTACAGCTCACCCCACGACGACGCGTGAAGCGCCCCAAGAATCGATGCATCTGACGAGACCGCGCGGCGAATAGTTGTCCCCATGACGACAACCTAGTGTGAAGATGTTTCGGCGATTTAACAAACCAGCACGATCCGTCACTTTCCGTGCCCCCAGAACAAGGGGGAACTTGGTCAGCGGAGCGGCGCAGGCTCGCGCGCGGCAACCCGACGGAGCGCATCCATCGCGGCAATGACCGCTGGCCTTGCCCGGTTGGGCCGTCGAGCGACCGCTACGATCCGACGGTCCGCGAGTCCGACGGTCGGTCGGCGCACGAGTCCAGGCCGGAGCGGGGCGGCGAGTTCGGGAAGCACCGCGACCGACAGTCCAGCTGCCACATGGCTGAGCAGGATCGCATAACTCGAGAATCGGCCGGCGACGATCGGCTCGAACCCTTCGAGTCGGCACTGCCGAGGGACAAGTTCGCCGAGGTAGGTTCCCGGCAGGTCGAGAGCCCAGCGCTCCTCCGCAAGTTCCGCCAGCGGGATGACCTCCAGGCCGGCGACCCGATGGTCGTGCGGCACGATCACCATGAGCGGGTCTGTCGCGAGCGGGACGACCGTCACCGTTGGCGCGAGTAGTGACCCATCGAGCTCGTCGACGGTGACGACAACGTCGCAAATGCCCCGATGGAGCGCCGCCGTGCTCTCACGCGGTTCGATTTCCTGCAGCTCGACGGAGAGCCGCGGATGCGTGAGCCGAAGTTCGCGCACCGTTTCGATCAGGATCGGTTCGACCGAGCTGGCGAACCCGCCGATTCGCAGGACACCGGCTACGCCGCTCGACGCGTCGGCGAGTTCGGCTTCGATGGAGTCGAGATGGTCGCGCACGTCGCGCGCCCGCTCGACGAGTGTCCGTCCGATGGGCGTCAGCCGCAGGCCTCGACCGGCCCGTTCAAACAGCTGGACTCCGGTCTCCGTCTCGAGCACCGCAAACTGCTGCGAGACCGTTGACGGGCTGAGCAGTAACTCGGTGGCGACCCCGCGGACCGTGCCCACCCGCTCGAATACCTCGAGCAGTCGAAGTCGCCAGGGGTTGAGTGCCATGGCACCCAGCCTACTGTTCGGCTAAGCCGAACAAATAGTTCGAGTACTGGCTCTTTTTCTGCACGATCGGCGCTCGGTATTGTGCAGGAATGACTGATCTGATGGGCGCGCCCGACACCCTGCTCTCTTCGCCTGGCGCGGATGCTTTCTGGACCGACGTCGACAAGCACGTTCTTCGCTACGGCAGCGCGTTTGTGCCCGAGATCATCGACCGGGCAGAGGGCAGCTTCGTCTACGCGGAATCCGGTCGTAAGATTCTCGACTTCACGTCGGGGCAAATGAGCGCGATTCTCGGCCACTCGCATCCGGAGATTGTTGCAACCGTGCAGCGCCAGGTTGCGAAGCTCGACCACCTGTACAGCGGAATGCTCTCCCGCCCGGTCGTCGAGCTCTCCCGCCGCCTTGCCGAATCCATGCCGGATCCGCTCGAGAAGGTGCTGCTGCTGTCAACCGGCGCCGAGGCAAACGAGGCAGCGATCCGGCTGGCAAAGCTCGTCACCGGCGGACACGAGATCGTCTCGTTCGCGCGCTCCTGGCACGGCATGACCCAGGCGGCTGTCGGGGCGACCTACAGCGCCGGCCGCCGCGGCTACGGGCCGGCAGCGCCCGGAAACTTTGCCCTCCCGGTTCCCTTCGAGTACCGGCCCGACATCGTCGGCCAGGACGGCAACCTCGACTGGCGGCGGCAGCTCGACCTGGGCTTCTCGCTCATCGATGCCCAGTCGACCGGCGCGCTTGCGGCGTGCATCGTCGAGCCCATCCTCAGTTCGGGCGGCGTGATCGAGCTGCCGCTCGGCTACCTCGCCGCCCTGAAACACAAGTGCGATGAGCGTGGAATGCTGCTCATCCTCGACGAGGCGCAGACCGGACTCGGCCGAACCGGCGACCTGTACGCATTCGAGCGCGACGGTGTGGTTCCCGACATCATCACCCTGTCGAAGACCCTCGGTGCGGGACTGCCGCTCGCCGCGGTCGTCACGTCTTCCGCGATCGAGCAGGCGGCGTCCGATCGCGGGTTCCTCTTCTTCACCACCCACGTCTCCGACCCGCTCGTCGCCGCCGTCGGCTGCACGGTGCTCGACGTTCTCGAGCGCGACGCTCTCGTCTCGCAGGCATCCCGACTTGGCCAGCGACTGCGAACCGGGCTCCTCGACATCCAGCAGCGGCATCCGATCGTGGGCGACGTCCGCGGACGCGGATTGCTGCAGGGCCTCGAACTCGCGCCCGACAAGCTCGGCGGCGACACCGGGTTCGCGGATGCGGACGCGCTGGGTTCTGCGATCACCCGCCGGTGTTTCGAGCTCGGCCTGCACATGAACATCGTGCAGTTGCCGGGCATCGGCGGAACCTTCCGCATCGCTCCCCCGCTGACGAGCGCCGACCTCGAGATCGATCTCGGGCTCGAGATCCTCGACCAGGCGATCGGCGAGATCGTCCCCGCGCCGTAGAGCAGCCGACCGAAGCGCGCCGAGCAAGGGCCGACTGTTACTTTCTCGCGAGCCACCACTCGGCTACGGCCGCCATCGCCAGGTTCTGGCTGGAGGCGACTGAATCGACGGATGCGGCGATCATCAGGTTGTCGATGACTCCGTGATCTTCGACCCGCAGCCCGTCGGGAGTGACCTTCTCGCGATATTCGCGGGCGTCGGCGGTGTACCCGAACACGGGTTTGCGGAGCGCGACGGCGAATCCGATCTCCCACACCGTCCCGGGGTCAGCGCTCGGGCCGCGGAACGGTGTGAGGTCGGCCACGACCGCATCGCAGCGGTGCAGGCGCTCAACGTTCAGCCGGTAGATGTCGTGCAGCGTCGGCTTCGGGGGAAAGTCAGCCGGCCGGTCGAGCACGTCACCGGGAACAATTGCCTCGAGGCCGTGTTCGCCAGCGTTCCGGTGCGATGCTGCAATCCGTTCGGCGAGGTCGGGGAAGAATACGGCGGGGCCGGCCGTGTAAACGCGGGCGCGGGTCGAGGTCACGTTGGTCCTTTCGAAGGGCGAATCTCGAGGCTACAGCGAGCTCGGATCGCCCCGGACCAGCTAGCGCTTCCTGCCGCCGAGCCCCGGCACCGACGTGACCTGCCGCATCCAGTCTGCAATCTGCCGTTCGTCGATGTCAGCCACCGACGCGAGCTCGACGCCCCGGGTCGCTTTGCCCATGCCGACCGGCGTGACCGGCGGAACCGGGGTGAGCGTCACCCCGTTGATGAACATCAGCTTGACGTGGCTAGCGAAGGCGCCACTGCTGAAGCACCACCCGTCGCCCACGCCGTAATACGCCATTCCCCACTTCACGGAGCGCTGCAGGGTGGGGAGCGTCCGGGCGGCGAGTGCGTCCAGGGCCTCGGCGATGTCCCGCTGCGGTTGCGGCAGGCTGGCGAGGTACGCGAAGACCGGCTTGTCGCCGACCGCGGCCTTCGCGGGACTTGCCCTGCCCGTCATGGCTTCGCGTAGTTCGAACTCCGCGCCTGGGCGTGCGGCAGCGCTCGTCTCCGATTCGTCGGAGGTGCCGTCACTCACCGGGGTGCCGTCCATGCAGCGATCCTAGTCACGCCCGTTGGCCGGGCGCCAACAGTACTTCGAAGATCTGGCCGAGCGGTTCGGTGAGGTCGGCGGCGTCGGCGGAGGACATCGGAGCGACGGCAGCGGAGGTGCGGAGCATGACCACGCCGAGCATCGTCGCGATCGCGATCTGTGCCCGCAAGAGGATTGGCTGGGTAGCGGGATCGTCCGCACTCCAGCCCGCACGCGCCGCGAGCTTCTGTGTGAAGTGTTCGAGAGTCTTGCGGCGGATTCGATCGGCGTTCTCATCGCCCGAGGACCGAAGGAGCAGCAGCAACTGGAGCGGATCGTCGCCGTTGGGCGAATTCACGACGTGCCCAATTAGCCGCTCGATCACGTCCGAGAGCTCAGCTGAGCGGGTGGGCGCTTCGGTATCCAGTTCGTCGGAGGTGCGGAGCATGCACGCTTCGAAGAGTCCCTCCTTCGACGAAAAATACCGGTTGATCAGCGCGACATTGACGCCCGCATCCGCGGCGATGTCCCGAACCGTGGTGGCGCGATAGCCATCGGTCGCGAAACGTCGACGAGCGGCAAGCACCAGCGCGCGCCTGGTTGCCGCGGCATCCCGTCCGGAGCGAACGAGGTCGCTGTCCGCGTCGTCGGTCGAGCTCGCGAGAGTATCTGGTGACCCCGGTGTCCTGTTGCTCATGTCTCACTTCCCGCTTTCAGTGTAGCTAGCGGCGAGTTACTAGTAAACGCTCGTTGACAACCAACGGATGCTGATTAGAATCAGTAAGTCATCATCTGTTTACTTCACTATTTCTTACATCTCGAGGAGAGCTTTGTCCGCCACCATCCAGAATCCCGCAACGGGATCTGTGTCAACCTCCATCGGTTCCACGGCGGCACCGCGTAAGGGCGGATCCGCCATCATCCTCTACCTGTCTCTCGGTGGCCTGTCGTTCGCCGTGCTGCAGTCGCTCGTCGCCCCCGCGCTTGGCACAATCGGCCAGGACCTCGGCGTTTCGACGAGTGACGCGAGCTGGGTTCTCACCGCGTACCTGCTCTCCGCTGCGGTGCTGACTCCGATCCTCGGCCGACTCGGCGACATGGTCGGCAAGCGCAAGGTTCTCATCGTGGTGCTCTCGCTGCTGCTCCTCGGCACCGTCGTCGCCGCTCTCGCGCCCTCGCTCGCCGTGCTCGTGATCGGGCGCATTCTGCAGGGAACTGCCGGAGCCGTGATGCCGCTCTCGATCGGCATCGTTCGTGACGAGCTCCCCAAGGAGCGCGTCAGCGTGACGATCGGCCTGCTCTCGGCGATCTTCGGCATCGGTGCCGGCGTCGGTATCGTCGCCGCGGGCCCCATCGTCGAAGCGCTCTCCTGGCACTGGCTGTTCTGGCTGCCCGCCGTTCTCATCGCGGTTGCCCTCCTCGGCGCGATCTTCGGCATGAAGGAGTCGCCCGTGCGCAAGCCCGGCCGCCTCGACCTTCTCGGCACCGGCATCCTGTCCATCGGTCTCGTCTCGCTGCTGCTCGCCATCAGCGAGGGCCAGAACTGGGGCTGGGACGACGCGAAGACCATCGGCCTTCTTGCACTGGGAGCTATCGCGCTCGTGGCATTCGTGCTGGTCGAACTGAGGGTGGCCGAGCCACTGATCGACGTGCGCCTCTTCCATCACCGCGGCGTCTGGACCGCGCACGTTGTCGCCCTCGCGTTCGGGTTTGCGATGTTCGGTACCTTCATCCTCATCCCGACCCTGCTGCAGCTGCCCACCGTCCTCGGTTACGGCTTCGGCAAGACCGTGAGCGAAGCGGGCCTGTACCTTCTCCCGACCGTTGTCGCGATGGTCATTTCCGGGGTCGTCGCCGGAGCAGTCATCCGTCGCATCGGACCGAAGATCCCGATGATCGTCGGTGGTGTCTCCGTCGCCGTCGCGTTCATCATTCCGGCTATCGGGCACGCTGAAACCTGGCAGGTCCTGGTCTCCGGTGTCCTCACCGGAATCGGCATCGGAATGGCCCTCGCCGCGACCTCGAACGCCATCGTCGAGAGCGTGCCCGCGGCACAGACCGGCGAGGCGATCAGCGCCAATACTGTACTGCGCACCATCGGCAGCAGCATCGGTACCGCCGTCATCGCGGCCCTGATTTCGTCGAACGTCACGCCGCAGGGTGCACCGACCGACGACGCTTTCACCATCGGTTTCTGGGCATCCGCGGGCGTTGGCGCTCTCGCGATCATCGCCGCCCTCGTTGCGCCGTCACTGCGCCAGCGTCGCCGCGAGGCTGCTGCCGCCGGTGTCGACGACATCGAAGAGCTCGCCGCGAGCTAGTCCCGATCATCAAAGAGAGCGGGCCCCGGCGCATCGAGCGTGTCGGGGCCCGCCCTGTTGTGGGCTATCGGGCCGGCTCGATGAAACGCACGGGTACCTGCGCGATGCGCAACCCGGAGCCAAGGATCGCATCCGCGATCGCGGTGTGCTCGGTTTCCGGCGCCGCGATCTGCAGTTTTTCGACACCGTCGCTCGAGTCGCCCTCGCGGTCAGCCCAGAAACTGGTGACCCCGTGGTCGCCAGCGAGCGCGGACAGCAGGACGAGATACCGCTCACGCTCCCCCGGTGCAATAACCAGGCTGAGCCCTGCAGCGTCGATCTCGACCGACTGGTGCGAATCGAGTCCCGCCGCGTCGCGCACTCCCTCGGCGCCGTCGACGAGCGGAAGCAGCGCCGACAGCGCGCCCGGTTCTTCTTCGAGCGCGACGAGCGCCAAGTGGCCGTTGTCCCAGATGGATGCCTGGATGTTCAGGCCCGGCATTGACCGACCCGCCTCGCCAACGAGCGCAGGTGCGTCGAACCCGAAATCCGGACAGCGAGGCTCATCCGCTCGCCCGATGGGCACCGCGCTGCTGTAGAGGGACACGACGTTTCCGCCGTCGGTGTGCACGTCGATCGACCAGGCGACCGGATCCGCGTACTCACTGCCACACGGGGCCTGCAGCACATCGGAGAGATGTGTCTCATCGACCGAGAGCCCAATCCACGACTGTGGATTAGAGAATGTCGGCGCTTCGACCCAGCGCTCTTTCCAGTTCACGCTCACACCGGGCGTCTTCTCAACCTGTGTGCCCAGTCGATCGAATTCGTCATCCGGCCGGTCGAAGTGCGTTTCGTCGATCATCCAGCCGAACACGATGACCGAACCGACGACGCCGACTGCCACGACGAGCCCGGCGAGCCCGAGCCACACGCGCTTCTTCGCGCTGCGAGCCTTCACTTTCGGCGCGTCGGGCATGTTCGTCATTCCTTCGCTGGATAGGACTCGAGTCTGACCAGCGGTCATCTGGCCGTCAACGGGTCGCGATCCCCCGTCGGTAAACAGCGCACGGCGATTAGCCAAACGAACGACGATTCGCGGGCGGAGTTCCGGATGGTTCGGCCTGTCGAATTCGGAATGATGGATAACTCACGTAATCGCAGTAGCCTGTGGCTACAAGGCAGTGATCCATGCACTGATTGTGACCGTTCAGGGAGCGACCATGGCATTGCCGCAAAATGCTCCGAGATCCCGCTTCGGGCACGAGGGCCAACGACTGCTCGCGATCATGCAACTCGTGCTCGTCGGGAACGTCGTCGTCATCGCCATCCTCGCGACACTCGGTGACGCCGGCGCAGACACGCTCGTCAGCGTCTTCCGGATCGGCGGAGCGCTGATAGCGACGACCATCATCGCCATTGCCATTCCGTGGCGGAGGGTGGGAAACAACTGGGCGATCCTAATCGCGGTCGCCGACCTCGCGCTCATCGGGGCCCTCAACGAGGCCCTGTTCACGTACCAGCGGGGCATTGGAATCATTGCCGTCATCCCGGTCCTGTGGCTCTCCTACCGGTTCGGCCGCGGCACAATAGTCGTCTCGATCATCGGCGATATTTTCGTCGGTATCTACCCCTACGCCCGCACGGGCAACTGGCCGTCGACACCCGGCGAGTGGGGCAGCTCGTTCCTGCCTGCTGCGAGCATCGCCGTCGTCGCGATGACCGTCAGCGCTGCTGCTCGATATGGGAACGTCCAGCGCTCTGAACTTCGAAACGCCTACGAGAACCTTCGAGTCTCGGTTGCGAGCGGACTTGTCGGCGACGAAGCGTTGCGGGCCTCGGTGGCGAGCGGTGTCGTCGGCGACGAAGCGTTGCGGGTCTCGGTCGCGGAGGGCCTCGTAGGTGACGAAGCACTCCGAGTCTCCGTGGCGAAGGGACTTGTCGGAGACGAAGCACTGCGGGTTTCCGTTGCCGAAGGCCTCGTGGGCGATGAGGCGCTCCGAGTATCCGTCGCTAAGGGGCTCGTTGGAGACGAGGCGTTGCGAGTTTCTGTTGCCGAAGGAGTCGTCGGCGCAGAAGCGCTACGAGTCTCGGTGGCCGAAGGTCTCGTCGGCGACGAAGCACTGCGGGTTTCTGTTGCGAAGGGACTTGTCGGCGACGAAGCCCTCCGGGTCTCGGTCGCTGAAGGAGTCGTCGGCGCGGAAGCACTGCGCGCCTCCGTTGCCGAAGGACTCGTCGGAGTAGCAGCGCTTCGCATTTCCAAGCAGCGAGGCGACGACGGAGAAGAGGCGCTGCGGGTTGCCGTGGCGAATGGACTTGATGCGGCATCCGCTGCCCTTGCGGTCGTCGATACGGTGGACGCCGGAATCACGTTCTACGACCCGCGTGGGGTCGTGCTGCTGACCAATGACACGGCGCGAGCGCTCATTGCCTCTGGCAAGTTCGACGGTGCCCCGCTGGTTTTCGGAGACGACAGGGTTACGCCGATTCCGGTGATCGACCAGATTCTTGCTCGAGCGACTCGCGGCGAACTGGTTACAAGGCGCGCCTATTTCGTCGGAGAGGGCGACGACCAGCGCGCGATGATGGCAACGTCACAGTTCGTGCGCAGGGCATCGGGCGATCTACTCGGAACCGTCGTCGCGACCCACGACGTGACTCCGCTGGCTAACGCGATCCGCCAGCGGGACGAGTTTCTGGAGACGGTCAGCCACGAACTGCGTACGCCGCTGACCTCAATCATCGGGTACCTCGAGGTCATCGAAGACTCCATCGATCTCACCGAGAACGGCATAGCTCGCGAGTTCGCGGTGATCCAGCGCAATACCGGCCGCCTGCTCAAACTCATCACCGACCTGCTGCTCACCGCTGAGAACCAGTCGCTGCTCGAGAGGCGACCGTTCAACATCGCCGATCTCGCAACGAACTCCCTCAACGCCATCCGCCCGGCAGCAGCGATCGCCGGCGTGCAGATCGTGACGCCCACACTCCAGGCGGTGCTCGCGGAGGTCGACGCCGAGCGGATAAGCGACGTGCTCGACAAGGTTCTGTCCAACGCGCTGAAGTTCAACAAGCCGGGCGGCGAGGTGTCGCTCACGGTCGAGCAGGTCAGCGACGAGGTGATCGTACGGATCCGGGATACCGGAATTGGAATGACGGATGCCGACCAGGCTCACATCTTCGAGCGCTTCTTCCGCAGTGCTGAGTCGCGTCGCGGGGTTGTTGCCGGGGCCGGGCTCGGGTTGTCGACCGCCAAGCTGATCGTCGACGCCCACAATGGCTCGCTTACGGCGGAAAGCACACTCGGCACCGGTACCACGATGGAACTGCGGCTTCCGCTAACCGTCGGCTAGAACCAAAAACCCTGCGTTGGCGGCCGAGCGAACGGGATTCAGACTTTACGTCGATCGAGAGCGGACCGGTACGTCGCGGAGGCAGCCCCGACGATCGTGTTTTTCACCAGCGCGTCCGCAAAACGTTCGTCAAGCGGTGCATCCGGGATAAGCAGCCGGTTGTAGCAGGCTCCCCACAGCTGGTCGATAAGAAGCTCGAGATCGACATCGTCGCGGAGCTGCCCGCGCTCGAGAGCTTGCGTGAAGTAATTGATGGCGAGTGTGCGGCGGGGCATTGTGTAGTGCTCGGAAACCGCCGCAGAGAGATCGGGATCGGTCTGGGCCCTGCCGATCAGTTCAGCGATGATCCTGCCACTGGCGCTCTGGGTCAGGAGGTGAACGAAGGCGCGGAGCTGCGTCCGGATGTCGTCGGCGAGGTCACCCGAGTCGGGAAACTCGAGCTCTGATTCATTGGTCACGAAGTAGGCCTCGGCGGCGAGAGCCCCAGGCGACGGCCACCACTTGTAGATCGTCGTCTTGCTGGCTCCGGACTTGCCGGCTACTCGATCGAACGTCACGGCACGCAGTCCGTCCGCGTACATGAGGGTCGCTGCCGCGGCCAGCACCTCGCCACGAACTTCCGCCGCCGGGCGTCTGCCGCGACGTTGCTTTGGCTCTGTATCGCCACTCGTTGCCATCACTGCCCCACTCCCGACGCCCAATGGGCCCACCGCACACCGCCACCAAGTTTAGTGGACAACTTGACCATATACGCGTATCGTTATGTGAACAAGCTGTCCATATAACCTCCAGGAGTACATCGTGTCTGAAACCACCGCCACCACACCCCGCGTAGCCATTGTCACCGGCGCCTCCGGAGGAATCGGCCGCGCGGTGGCCGAACGTCTCGCCACTGACGGCATGGCGATCGTCGCCCACTACAGCGGCAACGTCGCACAAGCAGAAGAAGCTGTCGCCGCCATCGCAGCAGCCGGGGGCGAGGCAATCGCCGTTGGTGGCGATGTCGCCGATGAGCACGCCATGGCCGACCTCTTCGCCGCGGCCACGGAGCGCTTCGGAGGTGTGGATGTTGTCGTCCACACCGCGGGAATCATGCCTCTCGCCCCGATAGCCGAGATGGACCTCGACACTTTCGACCGCATCCAGCGCGTCAACGTGCGCGGCACGTTCGTCATCGACCAGCTGGCTGCCCGACAGGTGCGCGAGGGCGGCGCGATCATCAACTTCTCGACCTCGATCACTCGTCTTCAGATGCCCACCTACGGTGCCTACGCCGCGTCGAAGGGCGCGGTCGAATCACTGACCCTGATTTTGGCTCGCGAGCTTCGCGGCAAGAACATCACCGTGAACGCCGTCGCCCCCGGCCCCACCGCGACGCCACTGTTCTTCGAGGGCAAGCCGCAGCAGGTCATCGAGCAAATCGCGTCGCTCAACCCGATGGAACGACTCGGCACCCCCCAGGACATCGCCGAGGTCACGGCATTCCTCGCCGGTCCCGGACGCTGGGTCAACGGGCAGGTCCTGTACGCGAACGGCGGCGCAGCCTAAGTCTGGTCCCTCCCGTTCGAGCCCGTCGCTGCCCGAGAATACATCTCCGCGAGTTCGGCGAAGGCATCGCGGAGTTGCGGCGGGCCGATCACTTCGATCTCTGCCCCAAACCGCCCGAAGAGCGCGGTGGCACGCAGGAGCGAGGGACGGGCTGCTACGGCATCCGCCCCTACTCGACGAGAATTCGCTCGCGGTGGCGACGGCGGGCAGCGATCGTCAACATGACGAGCCCGCCGAGCACCAGCATGCCACCGAGCGCGACCAGGGGCAGCAGCTCCAGCCCGGTGGCGGCAAGGACGACCCCTGCTGGTTCATCGTCGTCGACCGTTGCCGGTTCGTCGTCATCGGTGATCGTGATGCTGACAGCCGCCGCGTCCAGTGCTCCGTTGACCGGGTTGCTCATCTCTACCGTGAATTCTTCGGCACCTTCGACGAGGTCATCGCCCAGGATGTCCACGGTGTACGTCACTGACGCCGGACCCGGTCCTGCAGGGATGCTGACGGTCGCAGGAGCAGCATCGAAATCCGCGCCGTTTGTCGCCGTGCCGTTCACCCCTGCCACCGCGACCGAAATGTCGCGACCGCTCGCGTCGGCTCGGCTGATGGTCAGTGTGACCGTGGTCGCGGCTCCGGCGGCCCCTTCAGTCGGCGCTGTGATCGATGGGGAGATCGCGAGCAGCGGGAGCGGGTCGTCGTCGGTGAGGGTGGCGACGCCCTGCCCATCGGCGATGACTGCTCCGGCCGGCGCCGTCAGCTCCAGCACGAAAATTTCGTCGGCCTCATCGATCGTGTCGCCTGTCAGCGAGACGGTAACCGATTGCGTCGAGTCACCCGGGGCCAGGGTCAGGGTTCCGCTCGTTGAAACGTAGTCGGAGCCGGCGGTGGCCGTGCCGTCGATGGTCGCGTAGTCCACGGTCATCGTCTCGACCGCGGGGCTCGGCAACGAGACCGTGAAGGTCGCGGTCGAAGCGTCTTCGCTCACGCTCAGGTCACTGACGCTTACGCCCGGGAGATCGTCATCGGCTATCGTCCCGATACCTTGCCCGGCACCGATGCTCGCGTTGGCGGGGTCAGTGAGGTTGACTGCGAACTGCTCTTCAGGTTCGTCCTGGAGGTCGCCGGAAACGGTCACCACAACCGACTTCGTCAGATCGCCCGGCGCAAACGTGAGCGTGCCGCTGGTTGCGACGTAGTCAGCACCAGCGGTGGCCGTACCGTCGGCAGTCGCGTAGTTCACGCTGACCGTCTCGACCGCAGCCATCGACAACGAGACCGTGAAGGTCGCGTTCGGAGCGTCTTCACTCACGCTGGCGTCGCTGACGCTCACTGCCGGAACGTCGTCGTCGACAATCGTCCCCATGCCTTCGCCGTCGCCGACGACCGCGTTGACGGGGTCACTGAGGGTGAGCGCGAATTGCTCATCCGGTTCGTCCTGAAGGTCGTCCGAAACAGTCACCACGACCGAATTCGTCACCTCGCCGGGCGCGAACGTCAGCGTGCCGCTCGCCGCAACATAGTCCGAACCGGCGGTGGCCGTACCGTCAGCGGTCGCATAACCCACGGTGACCGTTTCGACCGCAGGGATCGACAACGTGACCGTGAAGGTCGCGGTCGAAGCAGCTTCGCCCACGCTGGCATCGTTGACGCTTACCCCCGGAACGTCGTCATCGACTATCGTCCCGACTCCCTCCCCGTCGCCGACGATAGCGTTGACAGGGGCGCTGAGGTTGACTGTAAATTTTTCATCGAGTTCGTTCTGGAGGTCGCCGGAGACGGTCACCACGACCGACTTCGTTACGTCGCCCGGCGCAAAGGTCAGCGTGCCGCTCGTCGCAATATAGTCAGTGCCAGCGGAGGCTGTACCGTTGGCGGTCGCATAGTTCACGCTCGTGGTCGAGGTACTCGCCGTGTTCTGCGTGACGGTGAAGGTGGCCAGCGAAGTTCCCGCGTTGCCCTCGGTGACAGACGCGTCGCCGATTGCGAAGCTGGGGTCGTTGTCGGCAATGGTGACGACGAGCACCGTCTGCGAGAAGGTCGCACCTCCGGTGATGTTGCTCAACGTAATCGTGAAGGTCTCTGGGCCCTCTATGAGGGCATCGTCCGCTATCGGGATGTTGAACCCAGCCGCGTTGCCCGCAAAGGCCGATGCAGCGTAAGAATATGGCGTGTGCACTCCGGTGAAGTCCGTGCCCTCGATCGCTGTGCCGCTTGACGTGTCGACAGTGAAGCCGAAGGCATCGCTCGGGCCGGACCAACTTATCTGAAAGAAGCTGCGCCCGAGAGCCTCCGAATTCGCGGATGTCGACGCGGTCACCACGGCTCCCGCCGCGGACGCCGGGGCTACGGCAATCGGCGCGATGATGAGGGCGAAAGCGGCCATGAGTACGGCGATTATTCGGACCATTAGGACTCCAAACGCAGAGGCGAGATCCAGCGCTGGAATAAGAAGGACCGGCCATAACCTAGCAGTCCCCGGCCCCAACAACGTCGGCCGGGCAGGTAAAAGCATCCTGCGTAGCTCTCAGAAGGGTCTTGACAGCGCACTTTCATTTTGGAAGTGTTGCCGCATGAGCCTATTCATCACGTGCCCGGTCGACAGCGTCGAACGCGCGACCGCCTTCTACACCGCCCTCGGCTGGACTCTCAACGCAGAGATGTCAGATCACAACGTGTCCTGCTTCGCGATCGCCACCGACCAGTACCTGATGCTGGGGAGCCGCGAGATGTATGCCAGCGTCGGCGCCACCGAGGAGTTGATCGGCGGCCCCGATACCCCCTCGAAAGTCACGGTCTCGTTCGACCTCGGCAGCCGTGAGGCGGTCGATGAGCTCGTCGAGCGCGCCGGCGCCGCCGGCGGTCGGATTGGCGACACCGACGACTACCCCTTCATGTACCAGCGACAGTTCGATGACCCCGACGGCTACCACTACTCGCCGTTCTGGATGAAGCCGGACACTGATCCGGTCACGTGAGCGACCTCGCCGTAGCCCTCGACATCGTCGGTGCACGCTGGGCCCTGCTCATCGTGGAGCGGCTGCTCGACGGGCCGCAGCGATACGGCGACCTGCAACGCGACCTCGGTATGGGCACGAACATGCTCGCCACCCGCTTACGCGAGCTCGAGGCAGCCGGAGTACTGCACCGGCTACCACTTCGGCACAACACCAGGGCGTACGCGCTTACCGAGCGCGGGCTCGCCTTACGCGCGGTAATTACCGCCCTCGAAGGCTGGGGCGCCGAAGCGTAGGCGAGGAATGGCGACGCCGAGCGACAAATCCCCTCCCGGCCGTTCTGAACCGCGGTTTGTGAGCTACTTCGCGAGTTCGGCCCTTAAGTGTTGGATGGCTTTCGGTCCTACTCCGTGCAGAGTCGCGAGCTGATCGAGACCGGCGTGCTCCACGTCTTCGAGGTTCCACACCCCCGCCTCGGCAAGTGCTCGAGTAGCCGGCGCTCCAACATTGGGGAGGGGGCGAGGATCGTCCATGCACTGCAGAGTACGCCTGTCGTCGAACTCTCGTATAGCGCTGATCCCCAGGCCGGGCTGCGGTTTCAGTCCGACGAATAAGGCTGGCATGCGAAATGACCTCCACCCGGATTTCCAAATAGAGGAACGATCCTGCGACGCCCCAGAACGAGAAAGACGAGGCGGCCGCCACGATGGTGGCACGCAGAAGGACGAGGCCACCACAACTGCGATTGATTCCGTCATGCAGAGCGGCCAGCGGTGAAATGAATGGTGTTCAAGCATGACCGGTGTTCATTATTGAACAGTGTTTAGAACTGTGGTACGGTTCTTACATGACATCGCAGGACAAGACGCAGGACACCCAGCGCGAGCGGTGGGCAGCTCAAATTGCCGCCCTCGAGGCACCGGCCGTAGCGCCGCGCCCTCGCCGCGAGCCGCTGAGCGCAGGCCGGATCGTCGAGGCGGCTCTCGCGATCGTCGAGGCCGAGAGCTTCGATGCGGTGACGATGCGCAGTGTGGCCACCGCACTCCACGCGACCCCGGGGGCACTGTACGCCCACGTGCGCGACAAGTCGGAGCTCGATGACCTCATGGTCGGCAGCCTGTGCGCCCGCGTGGACCTGCCTCGGCCGGACGCCGCTGACTGGCGGGACCAGGTGCTCGATGTCTGCCGTCAGCTTCGGGACCAATACCTCCAGTACCCCGGGATCTCGCAAGCCGCGCTCCAGGCCGCACCCCGCAGCCTCGACACTCTCCGAATCAACGAAGGACTCCTCGCGATCCTGCTCGATGCCGGGGTCGCCCCGCAGACGGCGGGATGGGCCACCGATGCCCTGTTCCTCTATATCGCCGCGTACAGCGTGGTATCGCTGCGTCGGCATCCCGAAGAGGACGAGGCGGCCGAGACCGCTGATCGCGCCGACGTGCTCGAGCGGTTCCTCATGCTCCCCGCAACCCGCTTCCCAAACACGGTCGCGCACGCGGCCGAGCTCACCGCCGGGCACGGCCACGACCGTTTCGATTTCACCGTCAACGTGATCCTGAGCGGCATCGGCCCGGGCCGCTGATTCGACGCCGCCCACGTCGGGCGGCCGCAACTCACCGCTGCCGCCCCCGGTAGCGATCCATCACCGTCCACGTCCGACGGCGTCCTCGTATGCCCGGATACCGGCCGGCTCTTCCAGCGCGCCGCAAAACAGCGGCGTCGCTCCCGGCGCTCCCCCAATCAACGAAAAGAAGGTCTCATGAACTCCCCCGCATTCCCACAACCCTCGACCGGTATCGCCGGTCTCCCCGGAGGGCGCGCCCCGTCGTCCTCTCGGTGGATCGCCCTCATCGTGCTGAGCCTGGCGCAGCTGATGGTCATCCTCGACTCCACGATCGTCAACATCGCCCTCCCCACCGCCCAAGCCGACCTCGCCTTTTCCAACGATGACCGGCAATGGGTCGTCACCGGGTACGCGCTCGCGTTCGGTAGTCTGCTGCTGCTGGGCGGCCGGCTCTCCGATCTCTTCGGCCGCAAGCGGTTATTCATCATCGGTATCGTCGGCTTCGCCGTCGCCTCCGCTGTAGGTGGTGCGGCGGTCGGATTCGACATGCTCCTGATCGCCCGCGTCGCCCAAGGCGCATTCGCGGCCCTCCTCGCCCCGGCAGCGCTCGCGCTGGTGTCCGTCACCTTCGCCGACAACGCCGCCGACCGTGGACGGGCCTTCGGGGTATTCGGCGCGGTGTCCGGCGCCGGCGGCGCACTCGGACTACTGCTCGGCGGCATTCTCACCGAGAGCGTTTCCTGGCGCTGGTGCCTCTACGTGAACCTCATCATCGCCGCGATCGCACTCGTCGGCGCCGTGATCTGGCTCCGCGAAGGCGCCCGCCCGACCCGGGTCCGTCTCGACCTCCCGGGCACCATCACTTCGGTCCTCGGCCTTGTCGGCATCGTCTACGGCCTCGGCAACGCCGCATCCGCCGGCTGGACGGACGGCTGGACACTCGGTACATCGATCGGTGGCCTGGTGCTCCTGATCGTCTTCGTCCTCATCCAGCGTCGCTCGGCCAACCCGCTGCTCCCTCTCGGCGTAGTCCTCGACCGCACGCGGGGAGCCGCGTTCCTCTCGATCGGGATCTCCGGTATCGGATCCTTCGCCGTCTTCCTATTCCTCACCTACTACCTCGAGGGCACCCTCGGCTTCACACCTATCCAGACAGGCATCGCGTTCCTCCCAATGGTGGGGATGCTCATCGTCGGCGCCGGCGCCGCAGGGGCCGCCTTCATGCCGCGCTTCGGTCCGCGACCCCTCGTCGCCATCGGCTGTACCCTTGCCGCGATCGGCATGGCGCTCCTGACCGGCATCGGCACCGAGACCACCTACGCCGCCGGCGTCCTGCCCGCGCTGTTGATCCTCGGTCTGGGCCTTGGCCTGGTTTTCGGCCCCGCACAGAACGCCTCCACCAGCGGGGCGAAGTCCGATGAAGCCGGCGTCGCCTCCGCTCTCGTGAACACCGCGCAGCAGATCGGCGGATCGATCGGCACCGCAGTGTTCAGCGCCCTGGCCGCCTCGGCCATCTCCGGTTACCTCCTGGACCACGCCGCGACCGCGCAGGAGGCGGCGACGGTGACCGCGGCCACATTGGCCAGCGACCACCTCGTCTTCTGGATCGCGGCAGGTACCTTCCTCGCCAGCGGCATCATCGCCGCCCTCCTATTCCGCAGCGGTCCGCTCCCCGTCGACTCCGACGCCGAGCCCGCCATCGCGGCCTGACAACACCACTCTCGAAAGGAAACGAACGTCATGAAGGCAGTACAGTTCCAGCAGTACGGCGGCCCAGAGGTTTTGCAGCTCGTCGATCTCCCCGACCCGCACCCCGCTAAGGGACAGGTGCGCATCAGAGTCCGCGCCGCCGGCATCAGCGCCACCGACCCGAAAATCCGTTCTGGCGCACTCGCCTTCGGCGGCACACTTCCCCAGACGACGGGCCGCGACGTGGCCGGTATCGTCGACGAGCTCGGCGAGGATGTGACCGATGTGAAGATCGGTGACCGCGTGTTCGGCATCTCCGACGACGGGGCGGCCGCGGCCGAGTACGCGCTCCTCACTTTCCGTGCGGTCATCCCCGCATCGCTCGGATTCGTCGATGCGGCCGGCCTGCCGGTCGCTCTCGAAACCGCCACCCGGGCCATCGACCAGCTCAAGGTGACCGCAGGCACCACCCTGTTCGTCAACGGCGCATCCGGCGGCATCGGCAGCACCGCCGTCCAGCTCGCGGTCGCCCGCGGGGCACGCGTCATCGGCGCCGCCAGCGCAGCGAACCAGAACTACCTGGCGCTTCTTGGCGCCGAGCCTGTCGTCTACGGCGAGGGAATGGTTGAACGCGTCCGCGCCGTCGCCCCCGACGGCATCGATGTCGCCCTCGACGTCGTCGGAAACGGCATCCTGCCGGAACTCATTGACCTAGCCGGTTCTTCAGAGAAGGTCATCACCCTGGCCGACTTCGCGGGTTCCAAGGAGCACGGCGTCCATTTCAGCAACGGCTTCGCAGACGGGCACGGCTTCCACTCCCTGCTCACTATCGGTGAACTCATCGACGCCGGCAAATTCTGGCTCCCCGTCGACAAGACTTTCCCCCTCGAGGAGATCGCTGAATCCCATCGCGTCAGCGAGACCGGACGCGTCCGCGGGCGCCTCGTAGTCATCGTCGCATAGCCAGCCCGAACCAGCAGCACCCCGCCCGAAACGCGGTGGGGTGCTGTTGTCGTGCGAGGCGAGAATGGCTGACCGGGAACCGACCGCGCACTGCCCGGCCGTGAATACGTTCTATGCCTGCTGTGATCGGCGCATGGATGCGCTGAGTTCGCCGCGTCGGGGCGGGTCCGCTCCCTCGCGTCCGACGGCGACGCACGCCGACTCCGCGGCGATCGCCGCAGCCCAGTGAAGCGCGTCTCGGTCCAGCCCATCCCGGACGCTGCCGAGCAGGTCGCCCGCGGCGAGGGCGAAGAGCAGACCCGACATGTAGGCGTCTCCGGCGCCGATCGTGTCGACGACCCGCACGGGTGCGGCCGGCTGCTCTACCGTTTGGCCCGCAGAGCGCACGATACTCCCCTCCGCGCCGAACGTGATGGCGACGAGGGACACCCCGAGCGAGAGGAAGTGATCGCCCACCCGCGTCGCCGACTGCCCCGGATACAGCCAGGCGGCATCCTCGTCGCTCAGTTTGACCACGTCGGATTCCCGGGCGAGCGCCTCGATCTGTGTGACAGCGGATGCCCGATCGCTGATCAGGGAGGGGCGGATATTCGGGTCGAACGATGCGAGGGTGTCCGGACCGCGCGACCGGATGATCTCACGCACCCGGTCGGCACCGGGGTGCAGCCACGACCCGATCGATCCCGTGTGCAGCAAATCGCTGGCTGGCGCGGTGACCTCGTCGTCGAGCGTCCAGTTGATCCGGAAGTCGTACTCCGCCGAACCGTCCGCCCGGATCTTCGCTCGTGCCGTCGATGTGCTGGCGACCCGGGCCACCAGGTCAACTCCGACGTCCGAGGCGGCGAGATGGGCACGCACCAGGTCGCCCGCCGCGTCGTCCCCGAGTTCGGCGAGTAGCTGCGTCTGCACGCCGAGCCGCGCGAGACCGACAGCGACGTTGAGCGGGCTCCCACCGGGCACGGAACGCTCGACGCCGTCCGTGACGATGATGTCGGCGAGCGCTTCCCCGACGACGACCGCGGTAGGGGTGCGTGCGTTCACCGGCCCGGGTACACAATCGCCTTGAGCTGGCCAGGCTCTCGGCCGATCGTGAGCGCCCGTTCGGCGTCGGCGAGCCCGAAGCGGGACGTGACGAGCGCGTCGAGATCCACGCGACCGCTGGCCACCAGCTCGATCGCCAACGGCCAGGTGTTCGCATACCGGAATACGCCGCTCACCCAGATTTCCCGATTCTGGATGAACGACACCGGCAGTTCTACGTCGTCGTTGCCCAGCCCGACGAGGATCACGCGCCCAGCGGGGCGCACCGCCTTTATTCCGGAGCGGACCGCGGGTGCGGCGCCGGTCGCATCGATGAACGCGTCGACGTCGAGCCCTTCCAGCGATTCGATGGCGGGGTCGAGAACGCGGGAGGCCCCGTGTCCCAGTGCGAACTCACGGCGGCCGGCGTCGATGTCGGTCACGATCACTTCGCTCGCCCCGAACGCGCGGGCGGTCTGGGCAACGATGATCCCGATGGGGCCGGCGCCCGCCACCAGTACGCGGCTGCCGGGGCCAACCTCGGCGCGCTTGCACGCCCAGATTCCGACCGAGAGCGGCTCCATCAACGCAGCGGCCTCGTCGGAGACGGAGTCGGGGATGTCGAACGCGAAGTCGCTCTGGATGGCGACGAACTCGGAGAATGCGCCGTCGATGGGCGGGGTGGCGAAGAACTCCATAGCAGGGCACAGGTTGTAGCGACCCGACTTGCACTCGTGGCAGACCCGGCATGGCCGCTGCGGCTCGATGGCCACGCGCTGGCCGACTCTGCCGGGGTCGACGTCGGCCCCGACCTTCTCGATCCGCCCGGACAGCTCGTGCCCGAGGACCAGCGGGCTCTCGACGACGTACGGTCCGATCCGCCCATGTTCGTAGTAGTGCACGTCGCTGCCACAGACGCCGACCGCGCTGACCCGCACGAGCACCTGGTCGGGGTCGAGCTGTGGCACCGGCACCGGCGCATACGACATCGACCGCGGTGACGTGAGGATTGCGGCATCCATGATGCTCATGAGGGGTTCGCTTTCTGTTCTGATTCGGTCTGGTCGGCGGATCCGCCGACCAGGGTCTGCAGTGTTTCATGGGAGCCGACGGTGTGCAGCCGCTCTAAGACGTCTGCATAGGGGGTGGCGAAGCGCGCGTCGTCGGCGAGGTCGCCGAAGAGCGACTGGTTCTGCACGAAGGCGAGGGCATTCTCGCGCTGGCTCTGGGCGATCGGCACGAGTTGGTCGCGAAGCGGGTCGACGACGTCGATGGTCTCGCCCTGTTCGTCGACACCCTCCGCGTAGCGCGCCCAACTGGCGACGATCGCCGCCGAGAAGCCGACGTCGCCGCCCTGCTCGAGCCTCTCGCGCACCACCGGCAGCAACCACTTGGGGATGCGGTCGGATGACTCGGCGCAGAGTCGCGCGAGGGTGTCGCGCACCTCGGGGTTCGAGAACCTCTCGATCAGGGTGCGCTTGTAGAGTGCGAGGTCGATTCCGGGAACCGGCCGCAGCGTGGGCGTCGCCTCGTCATCCATGTACCGTCGAAGGAACTCGGCGATGAGCGGGTCGCCGACGGCCTCGTGGGCATAGCGGTACCCGGCGAGGTATCCGAAGTAGCACAGCCCCTGGTGGCTCGCGTTGAGTAGCCGCAGCTTCATCAGTTCGTACGGCTCGACGTCGGATACCAGTTGCGCGCCGGCCTCCTCGAACGGCGGTCGGCCCAGCGGGAAGTCGTCTTCGATCACCCACTGGAAGAAGGGCTCGCACACCACCGGCCATTCGTCCCGCAGTCCGGTGCAACGCTCGGCCTCGTCGACGTCGTCGGTCGAGGTGACCGGGGTGATCCGGTCGACCATCGAGTTCGGGAAGTGCACGTGATCCCGGATCCAGCCGGCCAGCGCGGGATCTTTGAGTTCGGCGTAGGCCGTGAACATGCGGGCCGCCATGTGCCCGTTGCCCTGAATGTTGTCGCACGACATCACGGTGAAGGGCGGGATACCGCGATCCCTCCGGCGACGCAGGGCCTCGGTCACGAAACCGAACACGGTCGACGGTGTGGCGCCGTCGACGAGGTCGGCGACGACGCCCGGATGGGTGGCATCGAACTCGCCGGTCACCCGGTCGAAGTTGTAGCCGCCCTCGGTGATTGTGAGCGACACAATCTTCACGCCGGGCTCCGCCATCTTCTCGATGACTGCTTCCGCGTCATCCGGCGCGAACAGGAAGTCGACGATGCTGCCGACGACCCGCACCTCCCGACGTCCGTCGGGGTGCTTTACGGTGAGCGTGTAGAGGTCATCTTGCTCGCGGAACACCTCGTCCATCCGCCGGTCGCTCTCGAGCAGCCCGATGCCGCAGATCGCCCAGTCGGACGCGACGCCCTTACCCATCAACGTGTCGAGGGTCATCGCCATGTGGGCGCGGTGGAAGCCGCCGACCCCAACGTGCACGATGCCGACACTGAGCGCGGTGCGGTCGTACTGCGGACGCGCAACGTCTGCGGGTAGCAGGTCGAGTGTGCTCTGGTTGAGCCGGGGCCCGCCGGTCACTTGACCGCTCCCATCGCGAGTCCGCGGACCAGTTGCTTCTGGGCGAGCCAGCCTGCAGCGACGACCGGGAGGACGGCGACCACCGACGCGGCCGACAGCACGGCGAGAAACTGCCCGCGGCCGTCAACGAAGCTCGCCAGGAACGGCGGCACTGTGCGTGCGGTGTCCGTGGTGAGGATTGTGGCCAGGAAGTATTCGTTCCACGAGAAGATGAAGCAGATGAGGGCGACGGCCGCGACCCCGGGCATCACGATCGGCAGCACGACGCGGATGAGTTCGGTGCGCAGGTTGGCCCCATCGATCTGCGCCGCTTCGATGATTTCCAGCGGCACTTCAGTGAAGAACGATCGCATCATCCAGATGGCGATCGGCAGGTTGATCGCCACGTACAGCCAGCTGATGGCGGTGATGTTGTCGAGCAGTCCCAACGCCAGGAGGATGAAGTAGACGGGGATGATGGATGCCGCGACCGGGAGGAACCTTGTCGAGATGAAGAAGAACAGCACGTCGGTGACCTTCTTGATCGGCCGTACGCTGAGCCCGTAGGCGCACGGGATAGCGAGCAGCAGCACGATGATCGTCGAGGTGACGCTCGCGGTCAGCGAGTTGGTCAGGTAGGCGCCCATTCCCCGATCGAAGACAGCCGCATAGTTGTCGAGACTGAGCGGCGTTATGAGCGTCGGTGGGATGGATGCCGCGGCGTTCTCCGATTTGAAGCTGGTGAAGACCATCCACCCGATCGGGAAGAAGAACACCAGAACGATGACCCAGGTGACGGCGGTCAGCAGACCGCCTCTGACTTTGCGCATCAGCGCACCTTCCCTTCGACGAATACCTTGAACAGGCTGCGCAGCGCGATGCTCGCGACGGCCAGGGTGATGACAACGGTGATCACACCGAAGGCGGCCGCCTGTCCGATATCGAGGCCGATGAAGGCCCGTTCGTAGAGCAGGTACGGCAGGGTCTTGGTGCCTCCGGTGCCCTTGGTCATGATGGCGATGGGGTCGAACATCTGCAGGAGCATGATGCCGCCCAGCAGCGTCGCGATCTCGATGTACTGGCGCAGATGCGGGAGGGTCATGTGCTGGAAGGTGCGGATCTTTCCCGCCCCGTCGACCGACGCTGCCTCGAGCACCTCTTTGCTCTGGCTCTGCAGACCGGCGAGCAGGATCAGCATCATGAAGGGCGTGAACTGCCAGGTCATGACGACGATGATCGTCACCGGGGGCAGGTCGGTGTTCCAGGCCACCGACGGGAGGCCGACGGCGTTGAGGGCGACGTTCACCATTCCGTTGTTCACGTCGAGCATCAGGAACTTCCAGATGAGCGAGGCGGCTGCCGGCATGACGAGGAACGGGGTGATCATCAGGGTGCGAGCGATCCCCTGACCGAGGAACCTTCGGTCGAGGAGCAGGGCGAACCCGAGGCCAATCAACAGTGAGAGGATGACCGACGACCCGGTGATGAGCACCGTCGCCCAGAGCGACGACAGGAAGTCGCCGTTAGCGAAGACGGTCAGGTAATTGTCGAATCCAGCGAATCCGGTGTCCTCGGGGCGCAGCTGGTTCCACGTCGTGAACGACACGACGATCGTCGCGATGAATGGGATCTGGGTGAGGACGATCGAGACGATGAGGGCGGGCAGAACGAGTGCGCGTGCCTGCCGTGCCTTGCGTCTGTCGGTCGGTGCGATCTTCGGGGGAAGTTGTGGTTCTTCGACGCCGATGTCGGCGACGATCGATGCGGTAGTCATATCGGGCTCCTTTGCCTGATAGCGGTAACGGGGCAGCGGCGCGGCTGGCGTGCCGCTGCCCCCTTACCTAGTGGGTGACGAGGCGACTATTTCTGCTTGTCGCCGGCGGCTTGCGCGATCGGCTGTCCCTTGTCGAGGGCCTGGTCGACGGTGGTACGGCCGGCGATCGCGTCGGCGACCAGCTGGGCGACCTGGTTGCCGACATCCTGGAACTCGGGGATGGTGACGTACTGGATGCCGACCCACGGCTGCGGGTTCACTCCGGGCTGCACCGGGTCAACCGCGTTCATTACCTCGAGGGTGATCGGGGCGAACGCCGCTGCGGCTTCCTTGTACTCCGGGATCTCGTAGGTGGAATTGCGTGCTCCCGGCGGCACTCGCGTCCAGCCGAGCTCCTCGCCAACCAGCTGGTGATATTCCTTGCTTGTCGCCCACTTGACGAACGCGAGGGCCTCGTCGTAGTTCTTCGTGGTCTCGGGGATTGCGAGGTTCCACGACCAGAGCCAGCCGGACTCATCGGTCTCGACGACGGGTGCGTGCGCGTAGCCCATCTTTCCGGCGACCTCGGAGCTCTCCGGGTCCTCCAGGATGGATGCCGCGACCGATGCGTCGTACCACATCGCCACCTTGCCGCTGCTGAGCAGGTTCAGGCACTCGGTGAAACTGTTCGAGACCGGGTCGGGCTCGCCCGACTCGGCGAGCAGGTCGACATAGAAGTTGACCGCTTCCTTGAACTCGGGAGCGTCGACCTGGGCGTTCCAGTCTTCGTCGAACCACGTGCCGCCGAAGGTCTGCACCACGGTGGTCAGCGGTGCGAAGAGGTCGCCCCAACCGGGCTTGCCACGGAGGCAGATGCCCGCGTGTTCCGGCGTATCGAGCTGCTTCGCGAACTCGGCAATCTGCTGCCAGGTGGGGTTGTTCGGCATTTCGAGGCCGGCGGCGTCGAACATCTCCTTGTTGTACATGGTGATCGACGATTCGCCGTAGAACGGAACCGCGTACTGCTTGCCATCGACGGAGATCGCGGTGCGCACGGGCTCGAGCAGATCGTCCACGTCGTAGTCGGCGTCGGACTCGAGGTCGGAGGTGAGGTCCTTCAACCATCCGAGCTCGCCCCACTGCGGAACTTCGTAGGCCCCGACGGTGACGATGTCATATTGCCCCGCTTTGGAGGCCACATCCGCCGTGACAGCGGCCCTCAGGTCACCCTCTTCCATCTGAACGAAGTTGACCTTTATACCCGGATTGTCCTCCTCGAAATGGCTCTTCAGTTCTTCCATGTCTTTCATCTGCGGGTTGCTGACGGTCGCGAGGGTGAGCGTGACGTCGCCGTCGTTTCCCCCACCGCCCGCGCCAGCGCATCCGGTTAACATGATCGCCGTGGCCGTGAGCAAGGCGCCCACGCCGATGACGCGTTTGTATCCAAGCATTCGAAACTCCTTTGTTGGGATTGCTGTCTCTTGCGTGCTCGTCGGTACTCCCGAATCGAACTACTTGAACTATGAGCGACCGGTCTCTCGGTGTCTTGCCCGTAAACGATCAGAATGTGGTACTTTTTTTCCACATTTCACGGGATGGTTCGCCAAGGGAGGCGCAGTGGGAGAAATTCTGCAACCAGAGAACCGTGTGCGCATGGTGCTCGATCGACCGGCCACCCGCGAATTAGTCCCGCACTACGAGGGCGAGTCTTTCCGCTGGATGCAGCATGACTATCCGAGCGACATCGCGCGGTGGAACTACCACCCCGAGATCGAGATTCACCTGATCAGGCACAGCATCGGTAGCTACATCATCGGCGATCAAATCGGCGCCTTCGGGCCCGGGCACGTGGCAATAGTCGGTTCCGGGCTTCCGCACGATTGGATGAGCGATCTCGTCGACGGCGAGATCGTGCGCGACCGGGACGCGGTGATCCAGTTCACGCCGGAATGGCTGGAACGGAGCATCGCTGCGATGCCGGAGCTCGAGGCGGTGCGCCCGCTCATCAGGGATTCGAGTCGCGGGGTTGTCTACTCCGGGCAGACCGCACAGGCAGCGGCGGAAGAGATCGAAGCTGTCGGAGTCACAGCGGGCGCCCTGCGCATGGCGCATTTACTTCAGCTTTTCTCCATCCTGCAGAGCGCCCCCGAGCAGCATCGGCTGTACGTCGCGAGCGCCTTATATTCATCGGATGTCGGCAGTGAAGGCAAAGCGGCAGTCGACGCCGGGCTGGCCTACGTTTTGGAGAACCTGAGCGGGCACATTCGGATGTCGGAGGCGGCGCGACTGGCCTTCATGTCGGAGCCCTCGTTCTCTAAGTACTTCAAGAAGGCGAGCGGGATGACCTTCTCCGACATGGTCAAGCGGCTGCGCATCGCGAATGCCTGCCGGTTGCTCGACCAGACGGATTCGTCGGTGTCGGCCATAAGCTCGGCCGTGGGGTACCGCAATCTGGCAAATTTCAACCGCCAGTTCAGGGCGGAAACGGGTCTGACGCCCAGCCGGTTCCGCGCGATGGACGCCGCGGTGCGACCCGCGACGCCCCTGAGCGGTCTCAAGCTCACCGCGAATGGCTGACCGCACGGCTCTCAGCTGTTGATCGGCAGAGCCGAACTCACCGCCACCGCGAGCAGTGCGCCCGCGGTCGGCCCCACGACGGGGACGACCGCGTACGACCAGTTCGCCGGTCCGTGAGAGCGGAGCAGGACGGTGTAGACGATGCGCGGGCCGAGATCGCGCACGGGGTTCAGCGCAGCTCCGGTCGGACTGCCGGCCCCGAGCGACAGTACGAAGATGACGATAGCTATTCCGGCGTAGCCAAGGCCCGAGTTGCCGAAGTTGTATACGCCGTCTTCGACAACCCGCTGTGGCGGGTTCAGTACCCACATCACGAGCACGGTGGTCGCGAGGCACTCGGTCAGGATGCTGCGCCAGACCGCTGTATCGCGCGACGTCGTGGCGAACCAGCCAAGAGTCGTCGTCTTGTGCTCGTTGGCGCGAATCGTCGGCCAGAACACAACGGCGGCGAGTAGCGCTCCGAGGACTGCTCCAGCGAACTGGGCACCGAGGTAGGCGGGCACGAGAGCCAAGTCGGAACGCCCGCTCAGCACCTGGGCGAGGGTGATGGCGGGGTTCATGTGCGCACCGCTCGAGTCGGAGAGGCTCGCGCCGAGAAAGACCGCGGCGGCCCAACCGGTCGCGCCGACCACCGGCGACAGGCGGCGGGCACCCGCGACGATTGTGACCGCGAGACCCAGGAAGATCATGACCGTGGTCCCGGTGATTTCAGACACGAAGATCATCGGGCTGTCCATGCGGGTGACTCCTCGCGCACCGCGGCGTGCGGCGGCGTTGTTCGGCGGGACACGCGTCGGCGGACGCGTGCGACTGCAGCCGGACCCGGCTCTGGTGGGTGAGCGCATCCGACACGTCTCCGTCGGCGCCGTCCAATAGTAGCCGCTCGCCCCGGCTAACCGGGCCTGGGTCACTGCCGGCGGAGCCCGCCCAAAATGAGATTCGCGACGTCGTCCGCCCGCGTCGGAGAGGATGCGCGACGCGTGATAATTGAGTTCATCATTGTTCCGACCATGACGTCGGCCGCGGCATCCACGCTGATGTCGCTTCTGAACTGCCCCGATTCGACGCCCCTCGCAACGAGCTCTTCGAGAGCGACACGCAACGGTGCGCCGAGCTGCTGGTCGAGACGTTCAGCGATGTCCGCGTCCTTCGATGCGGCGACTGCGAGGGCACGGAACAGCGCAGCGGCCGGCTGGGCGCTCAGTCTCTCGTACGACTCCCGCAGCCAGTAGCGCAGATCGGCGGAGGCGTCCCCGCTGTCGTGCGCGGTAATCAGGTCAATGACGACGAGGTTATCGAGCACGCACTCGGTGACGATGGCGGCTTTGTCGGGCCACCAGCGGTAAATCGTCTGCACGCCGGCGCCGGCGCGCTCGGCGATGCCCGTCACGGTGAGGCCGTCGTAGCCGCGCTCGACCACGAGGTCACGGGCGGCCGCGAGGATCGCTATGCGCGTGGCTTCGCTACGGGGGCGGCCGCGACGCTCTGAGGACATTCGCTCACGGTACCAAAAGCGGTACGCTCGTTTTTAACGAGAAGAGAGTTCTCGTAATACCAACGGAGGTAACAATGGACGTTCTGGTCGTAGTCGGAGTCGGTGGAATGGGCGAGACGATCGCCCGCCGTCAGGCGGTCGGCAGGAAGACGGTTCTCGCCGACTTCAACGAAGTCGCGCTCGAAGCGACGGCGGAAAAGATGCGAGTCGACGGGTTCGACGTCGTCACGGCGAAGATCGACGTGTCGTCACGTGAATCGGTCGAGCGGGTCGCCGCCCTCGCAGCCTCCCTCGGACCGGTCGCCCAGGTGGTGCACACCGCCGGCCTCTCCCCCACGCAGGCCCCACTTGCGGCTGTGCTGCGCGTCGACCTGGTCGGTGTCGCTTTGTCGCTCGAGGCATTCGGCGCCGTTGTGGCAGATGGCGGATCCGGTGTCGTCATCTCCAGCTCGTCGGGCTACCTCACCCCCGCATTCACCCCCGAGCAGGAGCACCTCATCGGGACGAGTACGCCTGAGGGTCTGCTCGACCTGGCTTTCTTCGCCCCCGAGGTGCTCGGTAACGCCGGCGTCGCGTACGGTATGTCGAAGCGCGCCAACCGCATCCAGGTGCAGTACGCCAGCGCGGCGTGGGGCGACCGGGGCGCGCGCATCAACAGCGTGAGCCCCGGCGTTATCTCCACCGCCATGGGCCGCCAAGAGCTCGAGTCGCCCTCCGGAGCGTTCATGCGCGGCATGGTCGAGATGTCGGGCACCGGCCGGCTCGGTACCCCGAGCGACATCGCTGACAGCGTCACCTTCCTGCTTGGCCCGCAGGCATCCTTCATCACCGGCATCGATCTGCTTACGGACGGCGGCGCAGTCGCAGCGGTTCGCACCGGCCGCGTGCCAATGCCGGGCCGTTAGGAGCGTTCGTCAGAGGTCATCCGGGGTGCGTGCCGCCGCCGGCAACGATGCGAACGACCGCATCCGGGCGGGAGCGCCAGAGCATCCACGCCCCGACGCCGGCCGCGAGGGTGCCGAAGAGAAGGCCGCTGAAGGCGTTCGCCATCCCCGTGTCCAGGTCGGGTTCGATCGACAGCAGCGCCGATTGCGTCAGCGGGACCAGCACGAGTCCCGCCGCGAGATTCGTGAGCTTGACGGCCTCGGTGAGCAGGTCGCGGTTGCGTTTCGCAGAGACGGTGCCGTGGATCGCCAGCCCGATCTCGCCGAAGGTGATCGCTGCGATGATAATTGCGACCGGGCGATCGTAGGCGATGGAGTCTTCGGCACCGGTGAGCTGCGGAAGGAAGCTGAGAGCGTAAAGCGCGGACAAACCGAGCACGATCGCGCCGGTCGTGCGGTAGGCCCGGCTCTGCGCCGCGCCGGCATCGACGGGCGAGCCAGCGACCTCGCGCTTCCTGATGGAGACGTGCGAGCGGATGATTCCCGCCTTCGCCACAGCGACACCGATGGTGAACACGACGGTAGCGAGGAGGAAGTAAGAAGGCGCGATCACGAACAACGCCGCTTTCCACGCCGCCATCGCCAGAGTTCCGGGAATAGCGACCATCGTAAACAGCAGGGCCCTGCGGGTCTTGCTGCGGAAGACGGCGATGACGGCGGCGGAGGGCGGCATCAGTCGGTCGAAGTTCTCAGCACGATGTCGCCACCGTCGACGACGCGGTCGCCGAGCGGCTTCGTACTTCTCGCGTTGTGGTCGTGCACATCGGTAAGAGTCGCAATCTGCTCGGCCGAAATAGAGATCGGGGTCGAAAGCACCAGCCAGTGCACACCCTCGGTACAGGGTGGCGTCGTCAGGCTGCCCTGTAGCTCCAGTGTTGCAGGGAAGCAGGCAGAATCGATGCAATGTCGAGCTGTGCCGTCGTTCCGTCGTCACCGGTCGCCGCATCAAGGAACGGCTGTAGCGTCGGGTTCTCATCGCCGAGCGTCGCCAACACGCTGAGAACGAGCGGCTTTCCGTCGTCGCCCGAGTGCACGAGGTGCAGCTCCGCGGCGGGTGCGACCCCCGCAATGGTGTGCTCGGCTGGAGTGTGCGCGTGCATCTGCAGCAGTTCGTAGTCGCTGCCGTCGTACCTGATGACGGAGGCGTCTGTCGACTCCGATCTGCGAAGCGTGGCCAGAGTCGGCCTCCGTCGCGGTGGCAACCTCGGTCTCCAACTCCACCGCCCCGGTGGGTTCAGGTACGGCTGCGGGGAGGTCGATCGGCGACTGTTCGACCCCGATGGCACAGGTTCCGAATGCTGCTGTCAAGTCTGCCCACCCGTCCTCACCACCGTGCTCGTCATACGACCAGTGCGGGGCTGCAATCGGCTCGATCTCGGGTGGGGCAGGCTCCGTCGATACGGCGCAGGATGCGAGTAAGAGGCCGGCTGCGATCGCGGCACCGGCGCTGAGCAGTGGGTTTCGATTCATGGGGTTCTCCGATTGTTCAGGTGCGTGGACAGTTCAGGAGCGCAGGCTCACCGCGCGCTGGCAGGAGTCCTGCAGAGCGTCGTACTCGCGGGCGATCCGCGGGGCGAGACGTGCCGCCCGACGGGTCTTGACGGTGCGGTTCACGAACCAGGGCAGCGCCCAGGCGATCGCTCCGTTCGCTCCCAGGACGGTCTCGAGCACGAGCAGATCTGCCTGCATGGCGAAAACCGCCCCGGCGAAGAGGGCTGCGCCGAGCACCCCGAGCGAGATTGCGGCGGTACCGGCGACGGTCGTCGGGGACTTCTCCAGCTGGGTGATCGCCCGGAGCGAGTTTTCGGCGGTGTGCTGCAGTTCCAGCAACACGTCGCGGTTTCCCAGGCGCCGATCGCGCTTCAGGTTCAGCGTGACAGAGCCGGCGCTGGTGAGCGCGGTGTCGAATGCGTCGACCGTCCAGCCGAATGCCTCGTAGGTGTCGCGATAGAGGGCCTCCTTACTGCGAGTAACACGCAGCGACGTGTACTCCCAGGCGGTGAAAGTTGCGGCTTCGGTGATGGTGATCGTGTCGTTCATGGTGTACTCCTCGGTGTCTGGCCGGTGTCCCCGGTGTGGCGATGAATCAAGACTCGCCGCCACGGCCGGTCGTCACGTCGTCCATGGGCATCGTCGTGGTCTACTGCGTCCGCAGTACGCGCTCACGTGGCGGGCTGCCAGACTCGACTGGTGAGATCCCCGAGACTGGAGCGCCGCCGCGACCCGCAGACCGCCGAGCAGCGGACTCGCGAGCGGATGCTCGGCGCACGCCCCGCATGGGACCGGACCACCCGGGTGGTAGAGATCGCAGTACTCGCGGTGGCCGCTATTGCCGCGGCAGTCGGTCTGGTGCTGCCGTTCACCGACGGCGAATCGGCGTTCGCGGTACTGGCCGGCGCCCTTTCGGCGATCGGGATCGTGGCGCTGCGGCGCGCGCCGGCACTCGCGCTGACAGCGGTCGCCCTCGCGCCGGTGGTCGCGGCAGCCGGGGGCGAGCAGCCCACGGGGGCATGGTCGATCGCCGTCTTCGTCGCGTTCCTGCTCGCGCTGCGCCACCTTCCGGGCCTGCTCGTCGGCGGGATCATCGCCGCTGCGAATCTGCTCGCCGTCACCGTCTATGAAGGCGGCGTCAGTTTCGAGCAGCCCGCCGCTTCGATCGCCGCAGTCTGCGGACTGGCGGGTGCGTCGCTCGGCAGCGCTCTCCGGGCGCAGCGGCGCTATACGCAAGAGCTCGAAGGGCGCACGCGCGATGCAATCGCCACGCGGCGGGCCGACGTCGAGCGCAGTGTCGCCGAGGAACGCCTGCGCATCGCTCGGGATCTGCACGACAGCATCGGCCACGAGATCGCCGTTGTCAGCATGCACCTGGGCACGGCCGAGGTGCGGCTTCCCGCAGACGCCGTCGAGGTCCGTGCGTCGCTCAACGCGGCCCGGGAGGCCGTACGGGCCGTGCTCGACGAGACCCAGCAGGTGCTGCGTGTGCTTCGCGTTGGCGACGACTACGCGCTGGTGCCGACACCCGGACACGCGCAGATCGACCGGCTCGTCGAGTCGACTCGGGACGCCGGTCTTCAGATCGACGCGACATTGTCCGGGCTGGGACGCCCGCTGCCGCTCGATGTCAGTCTCGCCGCCTATCGGATCGTGCAGGAGACTTTAACGAACGCGCACCGCCACAGCGTCGGCGCGCTCACGCTTAAGGTCGAGGTCGGTCACCGGGTACTGATCGAGTCGGTCAACGTGCGGGCTTCGCACTCGGAGGCGCCGGTCAGCGGTCATGGGCTCACCGGAATACGTGAGCGCGCCGAGTCGGTAGACGGAACGGTCGACTGGTGGGTGGAGAGCTCGTTGTTCTGGATGCGGGCAGAGCTGCCCGCGCAGGATGAGAGCGCCGCGTGATCCGAGTGATGATCGTCGACGATCAGGACATCATCCGCGCGGGACTGGCCGCCATCGTCGGCGCCCACGACGGACTCGAAGTCGTCGCCGAAGCCGCCGACGGATTCGCTGCGATGTCGACACTCGCAGCTGTCGACGTCGACGTAGTGCTGATGGACCTGCGGATGCCGGGCATCGACGGCGTCGAGACGGTGCGCCGCATCCGATCGGATGCCTCATCCCGGCAGCCACGCATCCTGGTCATCACGACTTTCGACCAGGATGAAAACGTGCTCAACGCCATCCGTGCGGGCGCCGACGGATTCTTCAGCAAGAGCGCGTCGCCGGTCGAGATCGCCGCGGGCATCCGCCGTATCGCCGACGGCGATCGTGCGCTGTCATCGGTCGCCGTTAATGTGCTGGCCGACCACGTAGCCGACAATAGAGCCGTCGTGGTCGATACGGAGATGGCCTCGAGGTTCACCACCCTGACCCCTCGGGAGCTCGAGATCGTGCAGGCGGTCGTCTCCGGACTCGACACAGCACACATCGCCGAACGCTTTCATCTGTCGCCGTTCACCGTGAAGACCCACGCGAACCGGGCGATGACGAAGGTGGGAGCGACCGACCGCGGCCAGTTGGTATCGCACGCTGTTCGCGCCGGACTCTTGCCCTGACCGCCTCACCGGTGACATGTCCGGAAGGACACCTCCCTTGATGATGTTTCGCGCGTTCTGTTTACTGGTGACAGGGCGACAGTACCTCGCTGTCCGACGGCGAACCAGGGCGCTGTAGCCGAACTCGGATTGGGGCATCACCATGGACATGCTGACGGGCGAGGAAATCGCTGAGGCGGAACTGGCGGACTGGCGCAAACTCGCCCAGGGTCTGCATGCGCGCTACCTGGTCGATGATTTCGTTGCGGGAGCACGATTCGTCTCGGCAATCGGCGACGCGGGCACGGCGCTCGACCACTATCCGACCGTATCGATCGGAGCCGGTCACGTCGATCTCAAACTGGTCAGCGCCGACGCCGTCTACCGGGACGAAGACGGCACCGAATACGTCATCGAGTGGGTAACCCAGAACGATGTCGATTTCGCGCGTCAGATCACCGGGATCGCCGCGGAACAGGGTCTCGACGCGGACCCGGCGTCAGTCTGCGTCATCGAGCTCGGGCTCGACACCGTGAACTCCGCGACCATCGCCCCGGTATGGGCCGCCTTGCTGACAGGGAATCCCGAGGCTCAGGGCCACGGGTCACCCAGCGACGAGGTCAGAGACGCAACCGGGCGAGTTCCGAATCTGTGGTTCGGCGACGCCGACACCAGCGGGCCCCGGAACCAGCGCTTCCACATCGAGGTGTACGTTCCGCGTGAGGCTGCCGAGCATCGGATCGCCGCTGCGGTCACCGCTGGCGGGGTCATCGTCGACGACAGCGAGGCCCCGTCGCTCACCGTGATCGCCGACCAGGAGGGCAACACCGGAGTCCTCTGCGTCGCCTAGGAACGACCGGACGCCTCAACCGGTAGCGGTGCGCTGCAGGCTGGCCCCGTAGAACTCGACGATCTCGTCGGCCGGGGCGGAGGCGAGGTAGTCGTCGTCGTACACAGACAACGCGAACATCAGACCGGTGACCTGTGCCACGAAGAGGTGGGCGCGCATTTCGGCGTCGGATCCGTCGAGCATTTCAGAGAGCGGTGCAACGAATTGCTCTGCCAGCAGCTCCCGCAGGTGTGCGCGCACGTCTGGCCGGCCGGATGCGCGCACGACCCCGCCGAAGACCTGCAGGCCATTCGTGCGGTTCGCGACCACGGCGCTGACAATCCGACGGCCGATGTCGTCGAGCGGCCCGTCGAGCACGCTCGCCCAGCTCGTGTCGTCATCGATGGTGTCGATGAACAGGCGTTCTTTGCTGCCGAAATGACGAATCACGATTGCCGGGTTGACGCCCGCTTCGGTGGCAATGTCTCGGATACCTGTTTCGTCGAAACCGTCCGCGGTGAACAGCCGGAGGGCCGCTGCGCGGATCCGGTCTTTGACCGCTGCGGAACGGTCGGGTCGGGGAAGTGTAGCGACGTCCATGTCTCTGCCTTTCGGTTGACAACAGTGTAAACCACGTTTACTGTAATCAATGTTTACATTTCTTAGGCACGGAGTTCCGATGACCAACCCCCCACCGCCGACGGCCCCGTCGAGCGAATCGCACAAGGCAACACTGCTCAAGCTGGCGACGGCATTCGTCGTGCCGCTCTTCTTCGTGATCGCCTTCCCCCTGCTCTTCGTCGGCGCCATCCACAAGCCGACGCCGAATGACCTCTCGCTGCTCGTAGTCGGACCCGACCAGGTCGTGTCACAGATCGCCGACGGTCTCGACGAGACCTCCGAGTTCTCGGCAACCCACACTGATGTCGAGGGCGAGGCCAGGTCGAGCGTCGAGCGTCGCACCGTCATGGGCTCCATCGATATCGTCCCGGATGCCACGGACCCGGCTTCGGCTGCCGACCCGACGTTCACGGTCACCACCTACGTCGCCTCGGCCGAGGGCCAGTCCGTCGCCGCAACCGTGCGGGCGACCGGCGCCAGCGTGGCGGAGCAACTCGGCACCACGTCGACGGTCGTCGAGGTCGCCCCCCTCGACAAGCAGGATCCGCTCGGCACCAACCTCTTCTACCTGATGACGTACACCTCGCTCGCCGCCTACCTGGTGATAATCGTGCTGATGCAGGTGCTGCCGGGCGCCAAACTGCGCATCCGCTATGGCGCTGTAGGCGCCGCGGCGATCGCCGCACCGCTCATTGTCTTCGGCTTGTCGTCGATTTTCGTTGGCGACTACGGCGCGAGCTTCGGCACGATCGCGGGCCTGCTGGGAGTGAACGCACTCTACGTATTCACCGTAGGCGCCGCCGCGGTGCTCATCGAGCAGTTCCTCGGCAAGATGGCGACGATCGGCATCATGGGCTTCATCGTTCTCATCAACTTCCCCAGCTCGGGCGGGCCAACCCCCGCCGCACTCCTGCCCGACTTCTGGCAGGCGGTGCACAGCTTCTACTTCGGCTCCGGCGCCTACGAGGCATTCCGATCGATCATCTACTTCGACGGCAACGGCGTGCAGCGCTGGGTGCTGCAACTCGCCGGCTGGACTCTCGGCCTCATCCTGGTGACGGTCATTGTGCACCTTGCCCGCAAGGTGCGTGCCCAGTCCGCCGAGATCTCCGCGCTGACGACGCCTGCCGTCGCACCGCCGGTCCACGATGCTCCGCAGGCTGCCGTGAGCGAATCCAAACACGTCAAGCACGAACTGTACGAGATCGAGCCAAGCCCCGGTATCGACACCGGCACCGAAGACTCCAACCACAGACGGTCGATCACGGCCGGAGAGGGCGTGACCCGATGAACCCCACCGATCCCACCACCAGGCAGCAGCACGACACGTTCGCGATGCCCGAAAACCACCTCGACGTCGTCGTGACGCCCGGGTCGGTCGACCCCGCCCGCAAAGCCTCACTGCGCACCACGCTCATCGCCGTCATCTCGATGCCGGTGTTCTTCCTGCTGGCATTCACCATCTGCTACGTCAGCGCCACCCACGCGCCACTCCCCCATGACATGGCGCTCACCGTTGCGGGTCCAGCCGCGGTCACCGAGCAACTCGCCGACTCGATCGACGAGCAGGCGACGGGGGCCTTCGATATCACCCAGACCACGGATGCCGCGGATGCCCGCACAGCCGTCGAGCAGCGTGAAGCGGTCGGCGCAGTAATCGTCGACGGCGACAACGTCACCACCGTCGTCGCCTCCGGCGGCGGACGACTCGCTGTCGCCACCATCACTAACGTCGGACAGCAGGTCGCCGACAGCCTCGGCGGAACATCGACCCTGGAAGAAGTGGCCCCGCTACCGTCCGACGACCCGGGCGGATCGATCCTGTTCTTCCTGCTCGTCATTTGCACCGTCGGCGCGTTCCTCAGCATCACCGCCATCTCCCAGGCGTTCCGTGGCGCGAGCGTCAAAGCCATGGTCGCCACCTCGGTCGGCGCTGCGCTCGTCGTGCCCGTGCTCGGTTTCGCGATGATCAGCGTCTACGTCGACTTCGAGGTGACCTTCGGAACGGTCGCCGCACTGCTGGGAATCGGCGCGATCTACACGCTCGCCGTCGGGCTGCTCGCAACCCTGCTCACCGAGGTCGTGGGCCAGGCGTCGATCTTCGCCGTCATCCTCTTGCTCATCGCGCTGAACTTCCCCAGCTCCGGCGGCAGTGTGCCCGAGTCGATGCTGCCGCCGTTCTGGCAGGTCGTGCACAACGGGTGGATCGGCTCCGGCGCTTTCGAGGCCATGCGCAGCGTGATGTTCTTCGACGGAGCGGGCGGCGGACGCTGGCTCATCCAGCTGTTCATCTGGCTCGCGGTCGTCGCTGTGCTGCTGGTCGTCACCACGGGTTCGAAGAAGCGGCGCGCTGCCGCGGACATCGCGGGCACCCCAGTCGGCGAGACCCAGCGCGCCGCCGCAACGGCCGTCGGCTTCTAGAACCCGTCCCCCACCACCACCTGAAGTTGAACTGAGAAGGAAAATCACATGAAGTCTGTACACGTCACCGGTCCCGGCACCACCGAATGGGTTGACATCGAAAAGCCGACAATCGGCAGCGCGGACGTCCTGCTGCAGATCAAGGCCTGCGGCATCTGCGGGTCGGACGCGATGTACACCCATGTCGGAGGAATCCCGCCCCACGTTGGCGCAACCCCACTCGGACACGAGCCCGCTGCTGAGGTCGTCGAAGTCGGATCCGCGGTCGAAGGATTCGAGGTAGGCGACCATGTGGTGATCGACACGATGCGCTTCACCGACGGCCTTCTCGGTTCCGGTGGCGCCCAGGGCGCATTGACACCCTTCGTCGTCGTGCGCGACGCACAGTCTGGAGTGCAGCTAAAGACGGTTCCGCGTCACATCCCCTGGGAAGTCGCTGCGCTTAATGAACCGATGGCCGTCGCTCTGCACGCCGTGAATCGCACCGCGCCGAAGGCCGGCAGCAAGGTCGCGATCTTCGGGGCCGGTCCAATCGGACTCGGCGCGCTGCTCGGGTATCGCCGCAAAGGCGCCGGACACATCGTGGTGATCGACATCCAGCCCGAACGTCTGGAGAAGGCCCTGCAGATCGGTGCCGACGCCGTCATCAACTCTGCGACCGAAGACGTCGCCGCTCGCCTGCGCGAGCTGCACGGTAACGCCGCAGCGTCATTCGTGCGCGGGGAACGCCCCGATACCGACATCTACCTCGATGCCGCCGGGGTTGCTGCCGTGCCGCAGACTGTCGCCACCATTTCGAAGAGCGGTGCCACTCTCGGCATCGTTGGGGTGCACAAGCGGCCGGTAGAGCTCGATTTCGGTTCCATTCTTCCGAGCGAACTGACGATCGTCTGGTCGATGGGCTACCCGACAGAGATCTTCGAAGTGACCGATGACATCGTCGAAAACTGGGAGCTGTACGCGAAGATCATCAGCCATCGCCTTCCGTTCGAGAAGGCCCTGGAGGCACTCGAACTCGCGGCGACGCCCGGAGCAGCAGACAAAGTCACGGTGATTTTCGACTAACGCGCAGCCCGGTCCAGCGCGCCGCCCGGTCCAGCGCGCCGGACTCGCGTGCTCCCGCACGACCAGGTCGTTACCGCGGGGGTGGTCGTACGCCTCGCGCAGAAATTGGGTGCGCCCGCTCGGCTTCTATCGACTATGCGGAATGAGCCCGGGCCAATCGTCGTCGAGCCGGTCGGGCCTCAGCTGCAGCTGCTCTTCCAATCTGAGCTGTCCCATTCGCATGAGGTGAGAGCCACTCGTCCGTCGGCATCCGATGAAATACTTTTTCCGGCGGTGAAAGAACCGTCGAAGTGGTGGACATAGAGAAACGTGCAAGCAGACCTCGAATTCGATCAACTCGTCCTCACAGTGATCGAACCGGTACGTCGCTACCTGAACCGCCGGACCGATCACGCCACCGCCGATGACATTGCTGCCGAGGTCCTTGTCGTCCTCTGGCGGCGCCTCTCCAGCGTGCCCGTCGGCGACGAGGTGCCGTGGGCGATCGGGATTGCGCGCCTGCAGCTGAACAACTCCGAACGGGCCGAAAGGCGACGACAGCGACTCGTGGCAAAAATCGTCAGTACCGACGCGCCCACCGCTATGTATACGGACGCTGACACCGCAAGTGACGAGCGGGCTCAGGAGGTTCGCGCAGCGCTCGGGCGCCTTCGGCGAGCGGATGCGGAAATCCTCAGGTTGCACGCGTGGGACGAACTCAGCAATCCGCAGATCGCGGTCGCCTTGGGAATCACTACCAATGCTGCCTCGATCCGCCTTCATCGCGCCAAGCAGAAATTCATCCGAGAAATGAGAAACGATCCCGGGGTTCGCGGACATGTGCAGGCAGAAGGAAGGAACTAACCGATGACAGATCACCACGTTACAGGCGACCCACAGCCTGACGAGGATCGCGTTCGCGCGCTCCGCAGTGCGGATCCGGCCAAGGACCTTCCTGCCCTTGCCGCCTGGCAGATACATGCAATGAAGGAGACAGCCATGACCACCACCGTGAACCCCGAAGCGAAGAAGAACCGTCGAGCCCTGACTGGAATCGTCGGCGCTTCAGCCGTTGTCCTTGCGCTGATTGCGGTTGGCGTCGTTCTCAGCCAGCCAGCCGGAGTCACGAATCTGGTGGCGGGCCCTGCCATTGCGGCTAAATGCGTCACCCCCGACGCTGAAACCCTCAAGGACTCAGCGACGGTAGCCTTCCACGGAACCGTCACGTCGATCGCTGACGGGAAAGTGACCCTGAGCGCTGACCAGGTCTTCACTGGCGATGTACACGACACCGTGGTGGTAGGCCAGGGCGACCCTGATGGCCCGAGCGATGGCGCAGCACCCCTGTTCGAAGACGGCGAGAGCTATTACGTTGCCGCCAAGGGAGACACGCTTTTGTCGTGCGGCTACACCAGCCTGGATTTCCCCGCCCAGAAGGATCTCTACTCGGCTGCTTTCGGCAACTGACGCACTCTGCTGACCGCAGGTTCCCGACGCCCGAAGATGGCCGGGAGACACCGAGCAAGTAGACGACGGGGCTGAGGGTGGGTGCGTTACACCCAGTCCCGCCCGCCCTTCACCGTCTTTCTTGCTGCCCTGAAACTCGGATTACCGGGGAAGTCCCCCGGCAGTACCCCCTGGAGATTCAGATGCCTCTCGACTCGTACGCCACCCTCGGAGCGTCGGGGCTGCGCGTCAGCCCCTCGCACTCGGCGCCATGACCTTCGACAACGGAAGCTGGGGTTCGGCGCCCGAGACGTCGTTTCGGATCCTCGACCGCTATCTCGACGCCGGCGGCAACGTAGTAGACACCGCCGACCAGCACAACGACGGCAGGTCCGAGTCTATTTTGTAGGGCGGACGGGACTTGAACCCGTGACCGACGGATTTGGTCGGAACGATTTACCCATCTCGATCTAGCTCAATAGATCTCGGACTATCTCGGCCTGACCGGGAATTCCTTGTTTGTTTGGTTCCATTTTCCTAGACACGTCTCGACTCGTCTAGAGCGATCTCGAGTGAATAAACGCTGAATAATCGTGCGCGCATCGAGTCTCGCGCCGTTGGTCCACCGGGCATCAAAACCGAGCGGTGAGGCGCGTATTGCAAGCAAAGCTATTCACGTGTGTTTATGGAAACGGTTGGTACTTCAAAACTGAGAGTTGCGAGAAGTCGCTGACGCCCGCATGCGGGGCCTCGAAGGCCGGGGTGCATGCCAACACCGAGGCACTCCGCCCGCAAAACTAGGCAATGCGATCGGCGGCACGGCAGAAGGGTATTCACAATCCGCTGACGCGGCGAATACACCTGCCCCGCCTCCGACATCTCGACCAGGCACCCTCACGCCCCCGCCCACCGTTTCCGTACCCGGTCTGCGTTGGCGTTGGCGTTGGCGTTGGCGCACCTTTCCGCGCCGGCTCCGTGACTTCGAGGCGCCTGGTCTTGGTCGCCTTCTCCAGCGAGACCTGGCCGGCGCGGTGCAGGAAGCCGACGAAATGTCGTCCCTTCCTGCCATGCTTGCGAGGTCGTACCCAACCACAGCCGAGGAGACCTAGGACATGAGTGAGATCCGCGGCGAGCTTGCGAGGGTGTCAGGGGCTTTCGAGCAGCCCACGCTGTCGCTCCTAAATCAGAAGTGGGCCTCGGTCGTTGTATCTGTTCTGAACAGCTGCTTCTCGCGCGACGTGCGCTTGGTTTCGACAGCGCGACTGCACGTGCTCGTTGAAGGGCTGCTCGCTGAAATCGCGCACTCGGGCGTCGTCGAGGTGCCCCAGGGATCGGGACGCGAGCTCTGCCTCCGCTGGACGAATGCGCAGTGGCTGATCCGCTCGACGGCGACGGATGGCAGCGAGGTCTATTCGCTTACCTCTCACGCACAGCAGGCACTCGACTTCGTCTCGACCCTCCGACAGGAGCGCACCGGGCTGAGCGAGCACCGGATTGCGAACATCGTTGCCACGGCCAGGCGGATCAACCGCGAGAGCAACCCCGACCGCGAGTCCCGAGTCGCGATCCTAGACGCGGAGATCACTCAGCTGGCAGTCGAGCGAGACAGACTGCTCGCAGGCGGCGAGATGGAGGCGATGAGCGATGACCGGATGCTCGAGGGCTTCGACGAGCTTCTCTCGCTCGTCGCGCAGCTGCCCTCTGACTTCATCCGCGTCGAGGAGGCGTTCCGTAGCGTTCGCAGCGACATTTTGGACGATTTCCGCGCCGAGCGGCGTGTCCCGGGCGAGGTCATCGACCGCTATCTCGAGCGTATCGATCGCCTGATCACGGCGACCCCCGAGGGGCGGGCTTTCGAGGGCGCATTCGCCCTGCTGCGAGATGAGGACCTGCTGGACCAGCTCCGACAGGACGTGAACGCCTTGATCGAACAAGGCGAGGAGTTCCTTGAGGATCGTGATCGCCGAGGTCTGCGCGGCATTGTGCCGCTCATGCGTCAGGGGCTGGACTCTGTACTCGACCAGCGGAGCCGCATTACCGACGTGCTGCGCACTTACATATCCACTCGGGACGCCGCGAAGGACCGCGAACTCGACAGGATCCTGCGCTCGCTGGAAGGGGTCGTGTCGACGTGGTTGAAGACGGCGTCAGCGCGCGAGACCGTGCCTGTGGTCATGCTTCCCGGCGAGCTGGAAATCACGCACTTGCGCGAGAGGTTCTACGATCCCTCCGATGAGGTCCCCTTGGCGCGACTGGCGGCAGACGAGGACGAGCTGCCAGAGGCGTTGTCGATCGAGGACCTCCGTCGCTTCGGCGGCCCGAGGATGCCCGAGTTGCATGCGGCGCTCGACGGCACGGCGGGACGTCCCGCCGACTGGACTCTGGGTGGGTTCTTTTCCGAGCTGCCTGATGAGCTCCGCCGCCCGGTGGACATCTTGGGGCTCCTGCATCTGGCCGTGAACAGCGACGAGTTGGCAATGACCGAAGACACCGAAACCTACTTCGCAATCCGGCCCGACGGGTCGACGCGGTCGTTCCATGTTCCCCTGCTCGCCCCTGGCGACACCGTTGAAAAGGATGGGCTGTGAGTATCCAGACGCATGACGGCCGCGGGGCGCAGGACGGCGCCGAGGTGGAGGGCATCTACGAGGAGCCTGTCTTGGACGCCGACCAGCTGGGCGACGAACTAGGCGTAGAGCAGGATGAGACGGACGAGGAGCCAACGTCGACCCACGCGCTATTCGACGGCGACGAGGGTGGCTTGGAGCTCGACCAGCGTCGCGCGATGGTTGTGCTACTAAAGAACCGGTTCATCACCGCGGAGAGCCATCCGCGCGAGTGGCGGGCGATCATCACTCCGGGGCGGCTCATCGAGCAGCGGATGAATGACCTTTTCCTCGAGTTGGTCGTCAACTTCGAGCGCGAGGTCGCCTACAAGCGTCCGATCACGTCGGATACCGGCGGCCGGGACTTTCCGACGCTCCTCCACGACACAGCATGGCAGCGCGAAGAGACTGCACTTCTGGTGTTTCTCCGCGTACGGGCCCGCACCGAGCAGTCGCGAGGGGAAGCTCACGCACGGGTTGCCGAGGCGGAGCTGCAGGAGTACCTCGAAGAGAACCGGCCAGCGTCGGCGACGAACCGCGTTGCCGACAGTGGGCGCACGAAGCGCGCACTCGGCGCACTCAAGACAGCAGGTCTTCTGGTCAAGACCGACGAAGACGGTGTTTTCAGAATCTCGCCCGCCATCGAGTCTATGCTCCCGGCCACCACGCTAGATGATTTACTCAGCTGGCTGACCGTGCGCACGGGGTATGGAATTGAGTCTGAATCTGGACCTTCGCTCGAGCCGAACAACGACACCGCCCCGTCTAACCAGGAGTCAGAATGAGCCTTGTCGATCAGATCACGGCCATGATCGGAAGCACGGAGGACCGCTGGAGCGCGGAGAAGCTCCAGGTGGTGAACTGGGGCGGTTTCCATGGTCATGCCTTCGCCAACTTCGCCCCCGAGGTGACCGTGATCAGCGGGCAGTCAGGTGCTGGCAAGAGCACGCTGCTCGACGCCTATATCGCTCTGATGATGCCAACGAATGTGCCCTTCAACGGCGCCTCGAACGACACCGGCGGAGGGCGTGCGCGCTCGGCCGATCAGCGAAACCTGGTGAGCTACTTGAGGGGAAAGCTCGATGACACCCTCGAGGACGGCGAGGTCGTGGATGACGTGATGCGCGGCCGCGGTGTGCCTACCTGGGGTGCGGTGTCGATGACGTTCGTCAGCGATGGCGGCGAGAAGCTCACGGCGATACGCGCGTACTACCTGCCGGCGCGCGCGGTGCGCATGGACGGCGGCGTGATGCGGATGATGACAATCGAAGGTGAGTTCGACCTGCGGGAGCTCGGCGAGTTCGCCAAAATCGGCGACAAGCACTTCCCGCCCCTCGAGCTCAAGGCGGTGTGGCCGGCGCTGCGCACGTACGACTCGTACGCCTCGTTCTCCCAAGCCCTGTTCGTGAAACTCGGCATCGGGATGAGCGGTGACGGCACGAACGCGCTGCGTCTGCTGGCCCGCATCCAGGCGAGCGAGGACATCACCACGGTCGACAAGCTCTACAAGGAGCTCGTGATTGAGAAGCCCGACTCCTACGAGAGGGCGGATGATGCGATCGTGCACTTCGACCGCCTGGAGGACGTCTACCAGGAGATGGTGACGGCGCAAAAGCGCGCGGAAATGCTCGAGCCGATCACCGAGCTGCACACCAAATTGACCCGCTCGCAGGCAGCCATCGATGACAACGACGAGCTGGGAGCGCTCGACTCGGACGGCACTCCCGCCGGCCTCTGGCGCCTGCGCAAGCACAGCCACATCCTCAGCGTCGCTGTCGACAGCAACCGAGCGGAGGCGCAAGCCGTGCGTGCGCGGCGGACAGCGCTCGCAGCTCACGAGACCTCTCTAAAGACCCAACTGGCCGACGCGACGAAGGCGCACAGCGCGGCTGGCGGCGATGTGCTGAACGACCTTGCTGGCCAGATCGATGTTGCGGCACAGACCGTCGCCCGAAAGGAAGAGCGTCGGGCGGCTCTCGTCTCGGCGACGATGGTGCTCGGTTCGCCGCTGGCCACTAAAGCCGAGTTCGAGGATCTGCAGCGCGAGGGCAATGAGTTCCTCACTGGCGAGGCAGACGAGGCAGCGCGGCTGCGCGCCGAGCGGGACAAGGTAATGCAGGGCAACTATCCCCGCCTAGAGCGTCGGAGGGCTATTAAGACAGAACTCGCCTCACTTAGCTCTCGAGCGGGCCGGGTCGACCAGTATTTGGACGAAATGCGGAAGCTGGCGGCTAACGCGTCGGGATTGCCGATCGAGGATCTTCCATTCGTGGCAGAGTTGATCGATGTGAAGGACGGCGAGCAAGGCTGGCGCATCGCGATCGAGACCGCGCTCCACGGAGGCGCTCGTCTGATGTTGGTCCCTCTCGAGGACTTGGAGCGCTTCTCTCGGGCCATCGACCCGTTGCATTTGAGGGGGCGTCTGAACTTCGAGGGCGTCGCGCGATCGGCGATGCAGCATGTGCCGGAGGCCGACCCCAGGCACATCGCGGGCAAGCTTCAGTTCAAAGATTCGCCCTACCAGGGGTGGGTTGCCGAGTACGTGTCGCATCGTTCGCGCAACGCGCTGTGCGTTATGACGCCCGAAGACCTCGCCGGCGAGGGGCTACGAATCACCGTCAACGGCCAGACCCGGCGGGGCCGAGGCGGAAGCCACGGTCGACAGTCTCTACGCAATGTCATCGGCTTCGATAACACCGACCTCCGTGCAGAGCTCGATGCGGAAGTGGCCGAGCTTGACGCGCTCATCGCAGACGTTGACCGGACAGCGAGCGGTCTTGACGCGAATGCAGGAAATTTGGCGAAGAAGCGCGCCGCGTTCGAGCGCATTGTCGACCAGCTGTGGCCGGACATCGACGTCGACTCCGCGGCCGTAGAGAAGCAAGAACTGACCAGGCGTCGCGATGAGCTGCGAGACAACAATGACCTGCTCGCCACTCTCGACGATCAGATCGAGCAACTCGGCAAGACTCTGGATGGGGTCCAGCGCGATCGCCACAAAGCGGACGACGAGACTGTGATCCTCGATGCGCTCCACGTCCGCCATGTCGATGCGGAGGATCGCGTCAACCCGGTGATCCAGAGGCTAGACCAGGAGGGCGCGGTGATTGTACGCGCCGAGCTCGCAAAGGATCTGGATGCCCTGTGGGAGGACGTGCGCGCCAGCGACCCGGAGACCCCCGAGCTGTTCGGCGGACAAATCATGCGTCTGGCCAAGGAACTCAGCCGCCGCAGCGACACAGCTCGTGACGAGGTAAAGCAGACGACTCAGCAGGTTGAACTGATCTTCAGGACCTACCACCGCCAGTGGGACGACGAGAACCTCGGCACGACCATCGACTACTTCGACGACTATGCCGCGGTCTTGGAGGAGATCGTGCATTCCGGGCTTCGCGAGCGGCGCCAGGAGTGGCGGCGGCGTGTTCTGGAGTGGAGCGGGCAGCACCTGCAGCAGCTTTCGACAGCGCTAGGCTCGGCCATCGAGGAGATCGAGGCCCGTCTCGACCCGATCAACCAGATCCTCCGCAACCTACCGTTTGGCGCCACGAGCGATCGTCTGTTCATCGACCTCCGCAAGCTGAAGCCGGAAGCGGTGCTGAAGTTCCGACGCGACCTCAACGTGCACGCGAAGATGGCGACGAAGGGCCTTTCGGATGAGGCGTTGGAGCGAGCGTTCAACGAGTTGCGTCGGTTCATGGCACAGATCCGTCTCAAGGGCGACAGGCGTCTCCCGTCCGAGCTGGTCGACACGGTCGACCGCGACCGACTGCTGGACGTCCGCAGGCACGTGGAGATCAGCGCTCAGCGCCAGGACATCGGCGGCACGACGTTGAGCGTCTTCAAGTCGTTGCAGGGCAAGAGTGGTGGCGAGATGCAGGAGTTGATCGCGTTCATCGTCGGAAGCGCACTGCGATTCCAGCTCGGTGACCAGAACCGTGAGACTCCCCGGTTCGCGCCGGTGTTCCTCGACGAGGGCTTCATCAAGGCCGACGGTCAGTTCACCTCGCGCGCAGTTCAGGCGTGGCGTGGTCTCGGCTTCCAGTTGATCATCGGAGCGCCCGTCGACAAAGCTCCCTCGCTTGAACCGGATGCGGAAATTATCGTCGAGATCGCCAAGAACCTGACGACGCATAGGTCGTACGTGCTCGAGATGCGCGGGCTGGCGCGGGCCGTGGTCACAGCGTGAAGCTTCCGACCGACATCGTCACAGACCTCGACAGGCGTCTCGAGCGGACCTGGGCGCAGACCCTCTCCGGGGAAGGCGAGACGTCGGCCTGGCCGAAGTCGTTCGCTTTGTCTAACTCCTCTTCTAGGGCAATTGAGGCCGACTTCGTGAAGGTGGTCGGGGTCGCCGATGAGTGGCACCTGTGGGCGCAGGAGAATAATGTCGAGCGATCAGCTGTTGGAACCACTGTGGGAAGCGCGTCTCCCAGCACATTGGCGGTGACCAACAGGCGTATTGGCTCAACTGTCTACGAGATCCCGTCTCATCTGGTTGTCGCCTCGGCGGCCGAGGCTTCGCGGCTATGCGGCGGCCGATGGTTCGACCGGCTCAAGCTGGGCGAGCACCGGTTGGGCGAGCTGCGGAGGCGGTTCCCCGAGCTCGGTGCCTACGCGGGGATGCTGCGCGCCGTGATCGGCTTCACCGACGTCGACTTCGAGCTACTGCTACGCGCCGGCGACTGGTTCGCAGCCAACTCGGCCGTGGCGCTGACGCCGCGGCAAGTGCCGCTGGAAGGCTTCCACGCGAAGTGGCTGAACACCCGCCAGGGTCTTGTCGCAGCCCTCGCCGGGAAGTCTGATCTGGAACTCGCGCCGAATCATCCGTCGAGAATCCACTTCAGCTACCTAGACCCTGACCATCTCGCGGCGGGCGGCCGCAAGTACGACAGCGCCACTATCGGGGACAGCTGCACCCCGGCGTACGCGCCGCGGGTCGTGATCATCTCCGAGAACAAAGACACCGCGGTCAACTTTCCGAACCTCTTGGGTGCAATCAGCATCGAGGGCGAGGGAAGCGGTGGGAGCACTTTCGCATCGTTTGAGTGGATTACGCAGGCCCCGGTCGTTATCTACTGGGGCGACATGGACGCCGACGGGCTGGAGATCCTAAACGGCTTCCGCGCCGCCGGCGTGCCCGCGCGGTCAATGCTGATGACCGCCGAGGTCTTCGAGCGCTGGGAGCGGTTCGGCACGAATGTCGACAAGCGCGGTCGCCCGCTGACGGCGAGGCCTGCGCGTCAGGTGCCACATCTCTCCGGTGAGGAGCGCGCACTGTATTACGAGCTGCTGGACTCATCGTGGACGCGGGTGCGCCGCGTGGAGCAGGAGCGAATCCCGTTGGCGGTCGCGCGCGCTGCGGCTCTTGCCCTGGTCGACGCAGCTGAAGCAGCGACGTAGTCAGGTCCTGTCTCGCCTCGCTACTTGCCCGCGTCGGTCTCGCGAATGCGCGTGATCAGAACAGCGAAAGTCTCGCGGAGCGCCTGGTTCGCGGCCCGCTGTTCGATCAGCTAGCTGGGTGCCCGGGGCCGCGTTGATACGCAGCGCTTCCTGCAGCTCGCCGTTCGCCGATGACTCGCTCTCACGGGCGGTAAGCTGCTCGGTCAGGAGGGAAACGAGCGCAGCGACGTGCGAGCGCCGGTTCGTCGTCGGGCTTCGCGAAAATGCTGAAAATCGCAGATGGAAGACTTACTTTGTGGCGTTCGGATGGCGCGTGTGCACTTGCTCGAGATGGACGACCTGTCCGTCGACGTAGAACCAGATCCTCGCGTCTCCGGCGGCTGTTGGCTTGTGTTGCCAACGCGCGTGGTTGATGCCGTCACGGGTGACGACACCAAGCGTTCCCTGAAGTGGGTAATTGGTCGGGGTATGTGCCAGCGGTGTTCGTGTCAGGAAGTCCCACGTGTCGGCGAGCGGGCCGCGAATTGTCGCTCGCAGATCGATCCATCCGCGCTGGGCCGATGTCGACGCGAAACGGATCTCGTATTCGCTCTTCTTCGTCGGGCGCTCGACCTTCTGATCCCGAGCCATCGCTATGGGCGCTCCACCAGCTCGTCTGCCGCAAGCCACTCGACGGGCGACGCGCCCAAGCCCGCGGCAATGGCAATCGCCGTCTCTTCCCAGGCGGTGAGCTCCGCGACGGCGAGGTGCGCTTGCCCGGTCGCAAAGGACGCGCGCGCCGCCTCGAGAAGCTCCGTGGCGCACAGCTCCCGATCCGCTGCGCTCAAGGCCAGCATCCAGGGGAACTTGTCCGACATCCGCTCGGCGAGTGATCCGCGATCAGTGGTCGCCGCCGCGATGAGCTGTCCCGCGAACTGCAGCAACCGCTGACGCGCATCAGCTTCGCTCTTGGACATGAGAACGAGGTCCTCGCCGTCACGGCGAGTGACATCCACCGGGTGATCCTCGGCCGCGGCGAACACCGACAGGGGACGACGACTGAGGTCGGACGACTGGAAGGTCCGGTCGAGAGCGGGGCTAGCAGCTATTGTCATACCGCAATCATACTTCAGAACACATTCTGATGTCAGTGCACGGCAAACTGAGTTACAAGCGGTACCCACTTCGTCGAGTCATTGCCCCTGCTCCATGAAGGCGCCAACTCTCAATGACCCCAGCCGATCCAAACCACGCCGAGATCAGCCGAGCCAGGGCGAGACCAAGCGAATAAGTGCTGAATGAAAGTGCACGGCATCACGCACCTCGCAGCACCTCTCAGAAAAAATGCAGGTCAGCAGGCGTCTTTGAAATCACAAATTACTTGAACCCGAATCTAATTGACTATCTACTCAAGTCTCAAGCGAAAACGAGGTGAACAAAGTGCAGGTCAGAAGGTTGTTTTCAGTAGGGCGGACGGGACTTGAACCCGTGACCGACGGATTATGAGTCCGCTGCTCTAACCAGCTGAGCTACCGCCCCTAGCCGCACGCAAAACGCGTACGACATCCGTGATCGCCATTGGCCACGAAATGTTTACGATACAGGCTCGGCGCTGCGGTCAGTGCCGCCCGTCAGGTTGCGAATCTTCGCTCGCAGGCGCGCGCGCTTTCCGAGCGGACGCTCGACGACGGAGTCGGCAACGCCGGTCTCGCCGCGGTACAAACGCTCGAAGGTATCCAGGGTGCGCTGGATGTCGTGGGCTTCGACGATCGACAGGCTCTCGCGCTTGAGCGCCTGAAGGTCGTCTTCGGGCATCGTGAGCACTTCGGTCAGACGGTCGGCAAGGTCGTCGACGTTGCCCGGTTCGAACAGGAAGCCGTTGTCGCCATCGTGCACGAGGTGCGGAAGCGCCATCGCGTTGGCCGCAACGATCGGAAGACCGGATGCCATGGCCTCCATCGTCGCGATGCTCTGCAACTCAGCAATCGACGGCATGGCAAACACTGTCGCGCGCGTCAGCGCCTTACGAAGGTATTCCACCTCGACGTAGCCGGTGATCGTGACGCGGTCACGCACACCGAGTTGCGTCGCAAGCTGCTTGAGGTGGTTCTCCTGGTCTCCCCCGCCGACCAGCTCGAGCTTCGCATTCAGCGACGGATCGAGCTTCGCGAACGCGCGCATGAGCTTGTCGAGCTGCTTCTCGCCGGTGATGCGGCCAACGAACAGGATCAGGTTCTCGGTGCGCGGCTCGAAGTTCGGGGTGTAGTCGCGCGCGTTGATTCCGCACGAGATCGCGATGACGTGGTCGAGGTTGGTGTTCTTCTCGAGAAACTCGGCTGCCTTTCGGGTCGGGCTGGTGACGGCCTCGGCGCGAACGAACGAACGTGCGGCCGCCTGCCACGCCAGTCCACTCGCCCACGGGCGCATGAAGTGCGGAAGCAGCGTGTGCTCGAGCAGGTTCTCGGGCATGAAGTGGTTGGTTCCGATGATGCGGATGCCGCGCAGCTGCGCCTGGTGCGACAGACCACGCCCGGTGATGATGTGCGACTGGAAGTGCACAACATCCGGTTTTACCTCGTCGAGAATGCGCGCGCTGTTCTGCTCGATCCGCCACGGCAGGGCGAAGCGCAGCCACGGGTGCGGGTACCATCGCCAGCTGCGCAGGCGGTGGACCGTCATCGGCTGGCCCTCGAGAACCTCGGTCCAGGTGCCGTGCTTGCGGTTGGCGGCCGGGGCGACGACGTGGACGTCGTGCCCACGCTCGACGAGGCCGGCCGCGAGGCGCGCGGCAAAGATCGAAGCACCATTGATTTCGGGAAAGAACGTGTCTGCCCCGATCACGATCTTCAGGGGCTTCTGCGCGGCCGGCGTCGGCTCGGCTGAAGCGGCGGAGTTCACGGGATCAGACAAGGATTTCAGGTTCCCTTTGGTTGTGGCGTCGCAACACTTTGTGGGCATTCGACGGCTCGGAGGCTAGCGGCTAATGTACCGCAGTGCACGTCAATTCTGGGTTTGCGGGTGGTGTTTCGACAGCTGGAACACACCGAAAATAGCAATCGCGCCGGCGACCAGGAAGGCGAAAATCGCCCACAGCGGCGCGCTCTCCGCCTCGCCGAGCACGACGATTCCGACGGAGATCGCGACGATCGGGTCGATGACCGTGAGGCCGGCCACGACGAGGTCGGGAGGCCCGGTCGAGTACGCCGTCTGCACGAAGTATGAACCGAGGGCCGCGGCACCGATGAGCCCGAGGACACAGCCGATGGTCAACCACTCGATGGACCCGGTACGGAAGTCCATCTCGATGAGGGTCTGGATGCGGCCGATGACGACCTTCGCGATCGTTGCAACGAACCCGAACAGGACTCCGGCACCGATGATGTAGAAGATCGGACGGAACCGGTCGCGGAAGATCGCGAACAGCACCCCGAACGTGACCAGCACGATAACGAGAATCGTCAGTACAACACCGAGCTGGGTCTCGGTGATCGGGTGGCTCTCGGCAAAGAACGCCGCGACCGTGACGAACAGCGCGATTCCGCCAACACAGAGCGCGATTGCCCGAATCGACGCGCCGTCGAGCGGCGTCTTGCTCACCCGCGAGTTGACGATTGCGGTGATGACGAGCGCGATGGCGCCGAGCGGCTGGACGACGATGAGCGGCGAGAGCCCGATGCTCGTGAGCTGGAAGACAACGGCGAGACCGAGCAGCACCGTACCGATGACCCAGGACGGCCGGGCGAGCAGCGCGAGGATCTGCTTGATACTGAGGCCGGAACCGGCTTTTTCGTCGCTGTTGCGATCGACGTGAGCGACCCCGGCGTGCTGGAATTGCGTGCCGATCGACAGGAACACTGCTCCTACGAGGGCGATGGGGATACCGAGGGCTGCGTTGGGAGTCAGCGACAGCTCACTGGCCAGGTCGGTCAATTCGGGCGGCACCCGTCAAATCTACTGGGTGAGGGATGGATATTCTGTGTGAATGGCCGTTCTTCCGATTCTCATCACCGGCGACCCCGTTCTGCACACGGTCGCCTCCCCCGTCACCGTCTTCGACGACGAACTGCGTACGCTCGTCGAGGACATGTTCGAGACCATGGAAGCCGCACCCGGCGTGGGTCTTGCCGGCCCGCAGGTCGGAGTGGCCAAGCGCATCTTCGTCTTCAACTGGGTCGATGACGACGATGAACTGTGGCGCGGTGTCGCGATCAACCCCGAACTGCTCATCTCGCCGACCCCGATCGGTGTCGCGGACGAAGACGACGACTCCGAGGGCTGCCTGTCGATTCCGGGAGAGCGGTACCCGCTGCTGCGCGCCGAACGCGCGGTTCTTCGCGCCGTCGACCTGGACGAGCAGCCGTTCGAGATCGATGCGACCGGCTGGCTCGCGCGCATCTTCCAGCACGAGTACGACCACCTCGACGGCATCCTGTACGCCGACCGCCTCGAGCACGTACACGCGAAAGCAGTCGCCAAGGCGATCAAGAAGAGCTCGTGGGGAACCCCGGGAGCCAGCTGGATGCCGGGAGTCGACGACCTCGACGCGTAACCGTTCGACGCGCGCCGACGCGTTCGCTTACCATTAGTAAGTGACCACATCCATCGGCTCGACTTTCACCCACATCAACGACGACGCCTGCCGCGGCTTTCAGGATCACCTCGAGGTGATCGGCCGCAAATGGACGTCGGGCATCATGCTCGCCGGCGTTCGCGGCGCCACCCGTTTCAGCGAGTACCGCGCGTTCGTCTCCGGCATCTCCGACCGTCTGCTGTCGCAGAGGCTCCGCGAGCTCGAGGCCGAGGGGCTCATCGAGCGCCAGGTCACCCCGACCAGCCCAGTGCTCGTCGAGTACCGACCGACCGACCGGGGTCGCGAACTCATGAACGCGCTGCAGCCCCTGGTCGCCTACAGCGTCAACAACCCTCGCGACGAACGCGCGACCGCCTAGCCGCGATCCCGCATCCACTAATCATTGATTAGTTACTAAAGCGGCATTTGCTCGCCCACGCCGCGGGCATCAGGCTGTAGCCATGCCCGATTACCTTCACCCGCTTCAGTTCGGTACCTTCATCACCCCGGTGAACTCTCCCCCGGACGCCCCGGTGCAGCGGGCGGTGCTCAGCGAACAGCTCGGGTACGACCTCGTCACTTTCCAGGATCACCCCTACCAGCCCTCGTTTCTCGATACCTGGACGCTCATGTCCTGGGTAGCCGCGAAAACCGAGCGCATCCACGTCTCGGCCAACGTGCTCAACGTTCCGATGCGCCAGCCGGCCGTGACGGCCCGAGCCGCGATCAGCCTCGACCTGCTGTCCGGCGGACGCTTCGACCTCGCGCTCGGTGCTGGCGGGTTCTGGGATGCGATGGTCGGCATGGGCGCCGACCGCCTGACCCCGGGACAGGGAGTGGATGCCCTCAGCGAAGCCATCACCATCATCCGCGGCATCTGGGACGTCAGCGACCGCTCCCCGCTGCGAGTTGACGGCGACTACCACCGCGTCGACGGCGCCAAACGAGGACCTGCCGCAGCGCACGACATCCCCATCTGGATCGGTGCCCTCAAACCGCGGATGCTGCGCCTCGTCGGCACGCAGGGTGACGGCTGGTTGCCGTCGCTGGCCTACATGAAGCCCGGCGACCTCGAAGCGGGCAACGCGGCGATCGATGAGGCCGCGATCGCGGCCGGTCGCGACCCGCGCGAAATCCGCCGATTGCTCAACATCGGCGGACAGTTCGCCCGCACCAACGGCGGAATGCTCAACGGACCGAGCGAGCAATGGGTGGAGCAGCTGCTTCCCCTCGTTATCGACAACGGCGAATCGACCTTCATCCTCGCCAGCGACGACCCCGCGACAATGCAGCAGTTTGCCGAAGAGGTGGCTCCGGCGCTTCGCGAGGCTGTCACGCGCGAGCGCGGATCAGCCGCGACCACCGTTCGCTCGGCAATCGCGCTCTCAAGGCGCGCCGTCGGCATCGACTACGACTCGATACCAACATCCCTCGCCCACACCGTGGTCGAGCCGGGAGACTTCGGCTACTCGAAGGTGCGCTCGACCTACATGCGCGGCGGTTCTCCGGGGCTCGTGCTGCAGGTCGACAGCGTCGAGCTCGTCCAGGACGCGCTCGCATTCGCCCGTTCGCACCCCGAAGTCGCCCTCGGCATCCGCAGCGCCGGCCACGGCATTAGCGGGCGCTCAACCAACGCTGACGGCATCGTCATCGACGTGTCGAAGCTCAACTCTGTCGAGGTACTGGACGAAGCGACGCGCCTCGTTCGGATCGGCCCGGGCGCGCTCTGGAGCGAGGTCGCCACGAAGCTCGCGCCACACGGCTGGGCACTCTCTTCGGGTGACTACGGCGGGGTTGGCGTCGGCGGGTTGGCGACCGCGGGCGGCATCGGCTGGCTCTCACGCAAGCACGGACTCACCATCGACCACCTGCGTGCCGTCGAGCTCGTGCTCGCCGACGGGGAGATCGTGCGCGCGACCGCAACCGAGAACACCGACCTGTTCTGGGCGGCGCGGGGCGCCGGTGCCAACATCGGAATCGCTACCGCGTTCGAGTTCGAGGTGGATGAGGTCGGCGACGTCGGTTGGGCGCAGCTCGTGTTCGACGCGAGCGACACCGCCGGGTTCCTCGAGCGGTGGGGCGAAACGGTCGAAGCCGCACCGCGCGACCTGACGAGCAACTTGCTGATGGGCGCAACCCAGCCCGGCCAGCAGGCGATCGCCCAGGTGTTCGCGGTCGTCGACTCCAGCGATCCCGACGAGATCATCGAGCAGCTGCAGCCGCTCGCGCAGATCGCCCCGCTCGTCGACCAGTCGGTTGAGCTGAAGCCTTACGCGGCCGTCATCGCCAACAACAGCGGCTCGGGCGCGCAGAACGGCCAGGGCGAACCATCGTTCCGCTCCGGCCTGATCGACCACTTGACGCCGGAGTTCACCGCAGCAGTCGAGCGGATGCTGGCCACCGGCGCCGTCTACTTCTTCCAGATTCGATCGGTCGGCGGCGCTGTCGCCGACGTGGACCCGGACGACACCGCCTACGCGCACCGTTCGGCGAACTTCTCGGTCGCGGGGGTGGGGAGCAGCGCGGAGCGAATCGACGCGGCATGGGATGAGCTTCGGCCGTTCTTCAACGGGCTGTACCTGAGCTTCGAAACCGGTGTTGGTAAGCGCGAGCTCGAGGCGGCGTTCCCACCTGCGACGCTCGCACGACTGCGCGAGATCAAGGCGCGGGTCGACCCGGGCAACCTGTTCCGCGACAACTTCCCGGTGGTGCCCGCATCCTCCCCCGCTGGGTGACTAGCTCCAAGTGGACCACAATCAGCGAATTAGTCGGGTGCAGTAGGTAGGTGGCCGGGTCTACGACCGCTTAATGCGTAGGCCTGGGGTTCAGTCGGGCCCGATGACTTCCGCGCTGCAACTTTTGGCCGCCATGTCCACTGTTTGCCAGAAAACGGGCAAATTGGGCGTGTTTTTGCCCGAATTCTGGCAAGCAGTCGCTGAAACCGGCTCCGCGAGAGACGAAAGCGCGCACATGCTCGGGCCCACGCCTTAAGCCGCCTGAAAGCCGGCCATCCACCCGACGCGACTAGTCCTACACCGGGAAGAACAGGCGGATCAGCGCCGCGACCAGCGCCGCCGAAATGATCACGACGATGAACGGCGCACGAATCGCAAGGAGCCCGGCAGCGACCATCACCGCGGGCAACCGCGCATCGATGACGATCTGCGAGTCACTCGCGAACGTCTGCACACCGACCAGAGCGGCGAGCAGCGCAACGGTGAGCAGGTTCGAGATCCGCGCCGGAGTCGGCTTCTCGAGCAGCGACTGCGGCACGAGGTAGCCGGCGAGCTTGAGCGCGACGCCGATGATGGACGCGAGCAGGATGATGTTCCAGAGGGTCATGCGCGCTTCCCCCACCAGTTGAACGCGCCGACGACAACCGCGACGAGCGCGGCGGCCAGGATCGGAAGCCCGGGCGGCAACGCCGGCGTGAGCACAGTGGCGACAACGGCCGCGGCGATGGCGACGATCACGGGCTGCAGCTCTTTCAGCCGCGGCCAGAGGAGTCCGAGGAACGCGGCCGCAGCGGCGGCATCCAGACCGTACTGGCGAACGTCACCGAGCAGGTCGCCGATGAGCGCACCGACGAGCGTCATGATGTTCCAGCCGACGAAGATCCCGACCCCGGTCACCCAGAACCCGATCCGCTGGCTGCGAATCGTCGGCTGGGCCGTCGCGACCGCCGTCGACTCGTCGATTGTCAGCCACGCGGCCGCGAGACGGCGGAAGAATCCGGGCCCGATGATCGGCGCCATCCGAATCGCGTACAGACCGTTACGGGAACCGAGCAGTGCGGATGCCGCGATGGCGGCCGGCCCCGCAGCCACACCGCCGCTCGCGATGACCCCGATAACGGCGAACTGCGAGCCGCCGGAGAACATCAGCAGGCTCAATACACACGTCTGCCAGACATCGAGGCCGGCAGCGACCGAGAGCGCGCCGAACGAGATGCCGTACGCAGACACAGCGAGGGCTACCGAAAGTCCCGTCCGAAACGCAGCACGGTCTTCCGGGCTGCGCTCCGCCGTAGCGGCCGACTCGCTACTCGACACCGTGATACTCAGTAGGTGAAGAACCGCTTGACGCCGCGGCACCACGGATCGCGTCGAGCAGCAGCTCCGGAGCGGCGTCCTTGTAGAGCAGGGCATACGCGCCGAGGTTCGCGGCCGCCGGCAGGTGCTCGTCGATCTCGAGAGCGGAGACGAGCACGATCCGGGGCGGTGCACCGAGGGCCGTGACCTGGGCATCGGTGCGGATGCGCTCGGTCGCGACGAGGCCGTTGACTCGCGGCATCCGAATGTCCATCAGCACAACGTCAGTGGGCGTTCGGCGCACCTGCGCGAGTGCCTGGGCACCGTCCCCGGCCTCGCCGATGACTTCGATGTCGGGCTGGGAGTCGAGGATGAGGCGGAATCCGGCGCGCTGCAGCGGCTGGTCGTCGACGATCAGGACGGAGATCATGCGTCGAGGTTCACGCCGTGGATACCGTTGTGGTACCGAAGCGACGGGAAGCTCGCGGCGATCGAGAAGCCGACTCCCGGGACGACGTAGGCGGTGAAGACTCCCCCGAACAGTTCGGTGCGTTCCTTCATCTCGGTGATTCCTGCGCCGTGCACAACGCCGGTGAGTGCGGTGAGGTCTTCACCGATGTCGTAGGTGCGAGTGCGGGATTCGTCGTTGGGGTCGAGCCCTTCGCGACGCTGGGAGGCGCGAACGCCGTCGTCGTCGATCTTGACCTGGAAGCCCTCGTCGGTCCAGGTGAAGACGACCTGCACCTCGGTGCCCTCACCGCCGTGCTTGAGGGCATTCGACAGCGATTCCTGCAGGATGCGGTAGACGGCGAGTTCGGCGCCCGGCTTGAGGTCGTAGCGTTCACCGGTTTCCTCGAACGTGACCCGAAGGCCAGCTTCGCGCATGATCTTGAACAGTTCGCGAACGCTCTTGAGCTTCGGGTGCACCTGCAGTTCGGCTTCGCCCTCGTGCACGACGGTCATGACCCGGCGGAGGTCGGCGAGAACCGAGCGTGCGGCATCCGCTATGACGGCGGCCGAACGAACGGCGACCGTCGGGTCTGCCTCGCCGGCGTAACGGGCACCGTCGGCCTGGCTGATGATGACCGAGACGTCGTGCACCACGACCTCGTGGAGTTCGCGGATGATGCGCAGCCGGCCGTTCTGCTCGGCGAGGGAGAGTTCGAGGTCGATGACATCGAGTTCTGCATCGACCCGGTCGTGGCGCTGGTTGGCGCGGCCACGCTTAGCCCGAAGCCAGGCGACGAGCAGGACGATGGTGACGAGCACAAGGAACGCGGCAATACCGGCGAGTCCGAAAATCAGGAGCATCGAGTTTTCCTGGATCCAGATATTCACGAGAATCTCCCTCTTGGCCAGCCACGGTGTGTGGCACGGGCAGCGACTCGGCGATCGGCGCTGTGACCAAGAGAGAGACTATCGCGTCGGCTCTATCTGGATGCTACGGCTTCGGCTGTTCCGGGTAGGCGTTCGCCCGAAGCACTTCGAGGCGAGCCCGGTACTCCTTCTCGTCGATGTCGCCCTGTGCGAAGCGCTCGGCGAGTGTCGACTCGGCTCCACGGCTGGCCGAGTTGAAGTGGCCATAGCCGCCGCGGGCCCACGCTGCGCGGCGGAACCGGCGACCGAAGATCGCGAAGAACACGGCGATGAGGGCGAACCAGAACAGTGGAACGAGCACGAATGCCAGTCCGATACCCGGCCCGACCGGCCCGCCGTGGGCAAGGAGGGTTGTTGCTGCGAGTGCTGTAAACACGGTGAATCCTTCGTCTCGTGGGTTGCGGCGCAACCTCATGACTCAAGATTGCCCGCGCCCGCACCGAAGCGAATCTGCCCGGCGGCTACACCCCGACTACACCCCGGGGAGCAGTCCGCAGCCCGGCACTACTACCGTCGGCCCGCGCGGACCAGTCCGGTCTCATACGCGACGACGACGAGCTGTACCCGGTCGCGTGCGGCGAGCTTCGCCATGATGCGCGAGACGTGCGTTTTGGCCGTCAGCGGGCTGAGAAACAGCGACGTGCCGATCTCGTCGTTGGTGAGACCCTGGCCAACGAGGGCGAGCACCTCGCGCTCGCGCGTCGTGAGCACCGCCAGTCGTTCGAGGTCGGGTTCGTCGGTCAGGTCGACGGCCATCCGCTCGAGCAGTCGCTTCGTGACACCGGGGCTTAGAAGGGCGTCACCGCCGGCGACGACACGGATGGCGCGGATGAGTTCGACCGGTTCGGTGTCCTTCACAAGAAAGCCGCTCGCTCCCGCCCGGATCGCGCGGCCGACATACTCGTCGAGCTCGAACGTCGTCACGATGATGATGCGGGTATCCACGAGCGCGGGGTTGGCCGCGATCTGTTCCGTCGCCCACAGGCCGTCACCGTCCGGCATCCGGATGTCCATGAGCACGACGTCCGGGCGCTGCGCGTTCACGAGCGCAACGGCTTCGGTTCCCGTTCCCGCTTCTCCGACGACGTCGATGTCGGGCTCGGATTCCAGCAGGCTGCGGAACCCGCCCCGGATCAGCTGCTGGTCATCGGCAATGGCAACGCGAATCACTGGCGGTCTCCTGGGGTGTCGGACGATCGGTGCGGGATCCGCGCTGAGACGGCGAAGCCGCCGTCCGGTCGCGGTCCGGATTCGAGGGAACCGCCGAGCAGTTCAGCGCGTTCTCGCATTCCGAGCAGGCCGCGGCCACCGACTTCGCTTCCGCGCTCCCGAGTCGCTGTCGCTCCGGTCCCGTTGTCGACGATGTCGACGGTGACCACGCCGCCCGTTTCTGCGATGGTGACGGTGGCGCGGGTGGCGTGAGCGTGGCGAACCACGTTGGTAAGCGACTCCTGCACGATCCGGTACACCGCGAGCTGGATCGGCTTGGGCAGATCCGACCCGGCGTCCTGGTTCAGCACAACGTCGATCCCCTGCGAGGTGACGGATGCCGCAAGCCCGGCCAGCCGCTCCAGGTCGGGCTCCGGCACAAGCGGCGCCGTCGGGTCCGCTCCACCCTCGGCGCGCAGGATGCCGAGCACCGAGCGGACCTCGTCGAGCGCTGACTTGCTCGTCGATTTGATACTCGCGAGTGCTTCTGCAGCCTTGTCGGGGTTCTTGTCGATGAGGTGCAGCCCGACTCCGGCCTGTACGTTGATCTGGCTGAGCGAGTGGGCGAGCACGTCGTGCAGTTCGCGCGCGATGCGCACACGTTCTTTCTGCACCTCGGACTGCCGACGATTCTCGAGCATCCGGCGCATCTGGGCGCGCCGATCGGCGCCGGTGCGGATTCCCTCGGAGATCGCCACGAGGATCAGGATGCCGAAGCTGATACCGACAACGCGCCACGGTTGCCAGGTGGCCCCGACAATCCACGAGAACACGAGAGTACCGAGCCAGGACGCGGCGATCGAGATCCACGCCCAGACCCGTGCGCCGCGCACGATCGCCGATCCGATGGCGAACGCGAAGGCGATGTACGGCGGGCCGTCGAAATCGCTCGCGGTAAGCAGGTCGGCGGCCGCGGCCAGGGCCACGATGGCGACGACGGGTCCCGGAAAGCGACGAGCGAAAATGAGGGCGATCGGACCGACCAGCGCAAGCGCGAGGTGGAAGGCGATCTCGGGACCGGTGCGATCGGTCAGTTCCGGGTGCTGTCCGGTGCGGGTCGCGATGAAGACGCCCGGGACCTGCACGATAAACGAGACGACGACCGGCAACCACAACCGAAGCCAGGCCGGGGTTTTGGCACCGAACTGGCGCCGCTCGAAGTCAGGGTCGAATCCCTCGTGCCATCGCGCACCCCAGTGACCGGCGAAGCGGCGGGCGCGCAGCTCCTGCCCACGCCAGACGACGTCGGGAGCGGAACCGCGGGAAGGCATGGATCGATCGTAGCCTCGGGTACCGGGTGCGGCATCCGCTCACCGGAGTCGATCGTGTACTCCCCCGGGAGTAGTGCCGCGAACGGGCTGCCGGCATCCGGGCATAAGAAAAGCCGCAGGGGGTGGAGCCCCTTGCGGCTTCTCAGCTCCTCGACTTGGACTCGAACCAAGAACCTGCCGATTAACAGTCGGCTGCTCTGCCAATTGAGCTATCGAGGATTGTTGTTACAACTCGACTACTTTAGCAAACGTTCCGGCCGCCGAAGAACAGTGGGAGTCATCCGCGCAGCAGGAAAGTGGGTGACGGCACAAAAGTCGGGGCTGAAATCAGCGAAAGCTCGCCGGTTTTCGCGATTCTGAAGCTCGCAACAGAGTGGGAAATTTGATTTGCGACGTGCAGCACCTCGCCGTCGACGGCGTGGTGACGTGGCCACTGCCCGCCACTCGGCACTGAGGTGACCGGTTCAGCCGTGCGGCCGTCGCCGGAGAGCGCAAGAACAGCAACCCGGTTGCTCCCCCGCAGCGCGACAATGGCGAACCGGGCGTCGCCGGTCAGGCTGATCCCCGCCGCGTGGTCTCCCGCTTCAGCGCCCGGAATCGCGAACGAATCGACCACCGACAGCGAGCCGCCCACGTACTCGAGCACGATGAGTTCGAGGCTGAGTTCGGCGAGCAGCAGGATGACTCCGGACGGATGCTGCACCAGGTCCCGCGGACCGGTGCCGCCCGGCAGTGTGAGCGTCTGGATGCGGCTGAGGCCATCGGCGGTGAGCCGGTGCACGTGCACCTCGTCGGCACCGAGGTCTGCGCTCAGGACGGTGTCGGCGTCTAAAAGGAAGGTCGCGTGCGCGTGCGGTCCATCCTGCACGGCGTGAGGGCCACTTCCCGATCCCTCGAGAACCTGGACCAGTTCGAGGGATTCGGTGTCGATGACGCCGATCGTGCCGCTGCCGTAGTTGGAGACCAGCAGCCGGCCGGCGGCGACGGTGAGGTGGCAGGGGAAGCTTCCCCCGGACGGCGCGCTGCCGGTGAGATCGAGTGAACCGTTGGCGCCCCTGGTGAAGACGTCGATGCGGCCAGCAGCCTCGGACGCCGCATAGAGCCGCTCACCGTCGACCGCGAGGTACGACGGCGAATCGGCAAGGGCCGCAACTCGTGCAAGCTCGAGCGAACCATCGGCGCGGGACCTGAGCTCGGCAATGCCGGTTGCTCCCCCGCCCATGTCGGCGGTGTAGGCACCGACGAACCAGGTGGTGTCGCGGCTGTCAGGCACGATTAGTAGCCGGCTGCCGGGTCGACGATCCCGACGAATCGGCCGTGTCCGAGAAACGCTTCGACGTTCACCTGCACCCGGTGCGCGAGCAGCGGAGCGGTCATCGTCGGAGTGTCGGCGGAGTGCGAGGTGATGACGCAGTTGGGCAGGGTCCACAGCGGATGCCCGTCCGGCAGCGGCTCGGGAAAGGTCACGTCGAGGCCGGCGGACGCGATCTGGCCGGTCTCGAGCGCGGTGACGAGGGCATCGGTGTCGATCAGCGCGCCACGGGCAATGTTGACGAGCACCGATGACGGCTTCATCGCGGCGAATTCGTCGGCGCCGAACATGCTCCTGGTGTCGGTCGTGCTCGCCGCAGCGATCACGACGACGTCGGCGTCCGGAAGCACGTCGAGCAGCTGGTCGGCGGTGACGGTGCGGTCGGTACCGGGCACAGCAGCGGTGGTTCGACGGACGATCGTGATTCGCGCATCGAAGACGGACAGCAGGCGGATGAGTTCGAGGGCGATTCCGCCTGCCCCGACGATCACGACGTTCCTGCCGTAAAGCGAGGTGCCCGTCATTTCCTGTGCCCAGCTCGTCGACACGCTGCGCTGCGGGACCTCGCGCAGCAGCGCGAGCGCGAGCATGAGGGCCTGTTCGGCGACCGGCTCGGAGTAGGCGCCCTTGGCGCTCGTCCACAGCGGGCGCACCGTGCCGGCGAATTGCGCGAGCACCGGCGCGAACGCGTCGACGCCGGCCCACGGCAACTGCACCCAGCCGATGCCGGGGTGGGCAGCGAGCACGTCGCCGAGTTCGGACGCCCGCTGGTACGACAGCCAGACGACACCACGAGTGTCATCCGAGAGCGGGGCGACGGTGCCGCCGCCGGCTCGCACGGCATCCGTGAATTGCGGGTTCTCGCGCGGAAGCACGGCGATCGGCCCGGCCTCCGGGCGATCGGCGACCTCGACACCGCCCTGCTCGGCGACGAGGTCGCGGTGCTGGCCGGTCCCGCGAATCGGATGCTGGACGTCGGAGTTCACGGAGATGTCAGTCATGGTTCTTTCGAGTTGGTGCGCCCGGCGGGGGTGGAGCGGTCAGCGGGCCTCGATGCCCAGTTCGACCTTGTCGTCGTCGAATGCCTGGTCGTCGACAGTCTGCTCGGCGGCAGCCCGGTCGATGCCGGCTTGTTCGTCCCGGAGCCTGGCATCGGCGAGCTGGGCAGCCTCGATGTCTCGCAGCAGCGGGTCGCGGCGGGTGTCCATGAGGCCCTTCGCGCGGACGAGACCCTCGACATACGGGTGCCAGGTCTGCGCGAGCATGTCGTCGATCGGGCCGGCACCAGCGACGAGACCGCGGTGCATGACCAGGACGCGGTCGCTCACGAGCCGCACTTCGTCGAGGTCGGCGGCGACGATGAGCACCGAGAACGCGCGATCCTGCTGCACGTCGCGGATGATGTCGAGGATCGTCGAGCGCACCATGATGTCGATGCCCGCCGTCGGGTCGTCCGCGACCAGGAGGGTCGGTTCGAGCACGAGCGCGCGGGCGATGGCAACGCGCTGGCGCTGTCCCTTGCTGAGCTCGAACGGGTACTTGTTCATCGTTCCGAGCGGAAGCCGCACGGCGTCGATGAGCGTGGCAACGGCTTGCCCGGCGAGGTGCTGGTCAAAGCGGCGGTCGCGGGCAAAGATCGGCTCGGCGACGTTCTCGCCCACCGTGAGGCGCGGCGACAGCAGCGATCCGGCATCCTGCGGCACGTAGCCGACCCGCAGTCCGAGCCGGTCGCGCTTGCGGTCGCTCATGCCCCGGATCTCGGTGCCGAGAACCCGAAGCGAACCGCCGTTGATCTGCGGTGAGCGCGGATCGCGCTGACCGGCCTGGCCCGCAACGGCGGCAGCGAGCGTGCTCTTTCCCGATCCGCTCTCGCCCATGATCGCGAGGATCTCGCCCGACGCGATCTGGAAGCTCACGCCGCTGAGGGCATGGATGCGCTTGGATTCGGTGCGCGCCGGGTAGTGCATCGACAGGTCGTTGGCGACGACCGCTGGGGCCATGCTCATTGTCAGTCGGTCTCCTTGAGCAGTCGAAGCGACTCGCGACGCTCGGCCTGCTCGATCGGGTCGGGCACGGGCAGCGAGGCGAGCAGGCGCTGGGTGTACGGGTGCTTCGGAGCACCGAGTACTTCTTCGCCCGTTCCCTCTTCTACGAGCTTGCCACGGTAGAGCACGGCGATGCGGTCGGCAAGGAGGTCGACAACCGCGAGATCGTGGCTGATGAAGAGCGCGGCGAAGCCGAATTCCTTCTGCAGCTCGGCGAACAGCTCGAGTACGCGCGCCTGAACCGAGACGTCGAGCGCACTGGTCGGTTCATCCGCGATGAGCAGGCTCGGCTCCAGGGCAAGCGACCGGGCGAGGCTGGCGCGCTGGCGCTGGCCACCGCTCAGTTCGTGCGGGAACCTGTCAGCGAAGCTCTTCGGAAGCTGGACAGCCTCGAGAAGCTCGTCGACGCGCTTGCGGGCCGATGCGACATCCGAGACCCGCTTGTGGACGATGAGCGGCTCTGCGACGCACTGCGCGATCGTGAGCAGCGGGTTGAAGCTCGACGCGGGGTCCTGGAAGACGAAACCGATCTTGCTTCGGACCGGCTTGAAGGTGCGCTCTCGCACACCGAGCATCTCGTGACCGAGAACCTGCAGGGATCCGCCGGTGACCTTGGTGAGGCCGCCGATGGCGCGACCGATCGTGGTCTTGCCCGATCCGCTCTCGCCGACCAGTCCGAGGACTTCGCCGGGCGAGATCGTGAAGCTGACGCTGTCGACCGCTCGGAATCCGCCGCTGCCGAAGTTGCCGGCGTACTCGATGACGAGGTTTTTCGCGACGACGACCGGTTCGACGGTTGGTTCGCTCGCTCGGACCATCGCGCGCTCGGTGGCACGGGCAGCGCCGGTTCCGATGCGCGGCACAGCCGCGAGCAGCTTCTGGGTGTAGGCGTCCTTCGGGTTGGCGAACAACTCGACGGTCGGAGCTTCTTCGACGAGCTTGCCGTTGTACATCACGGCGACGCGGTCGGCGAGGTCGGCGACGACACCCATGTTGTGAGTGATGAGCACGATGGCCGTACCGAAGTCGTCGCGCACGCGGCGAAGCAGATCGAGGATCTCGGCCTGGACGGTCACATCGAGCGCGGTGGTCGGCTCGTCAGCGACGATGAGACCGGGCTCTAGCACGAGCGCCATGGCGATGACGACGCGCTGCTTCTGGCCACCGGAGAACTGGTGCGGGTAGTAGTCGACGCGCTCTTCCGGGTCGGGAATCCCGACCTTTCCGAGAATCTCGATCGCCTTCGCACGCGCCTGCTTGCGCGAGTACTTTCCGTGGGCACGAAGCCCCTCGGCGATCTGCCAACCGACCGTGTAGACCGGGTTGAGCGCTGTCGACGGCTCCTGGAAGACCATTGCGACGTCGACGCCGCGGATGGCGCGCAGCCGCTGGGCGGACAGGGCGATGACGTTGTTGGCGCCGAGCAGCACTGCGCCACGGGTGACCGCGGTTTCCGGAAGCAGGCCGAGGATCGTCTTCGCGGTGACGGTCTTGCCGCTGCCGCTCTCGCCGACGATTGCGAGCACTTCACCGGAGTTGACCGACAGGCTCACGTCGTCGACGGCGACGACGTCGCCGCCGTCCGTCGCGAAGGTTACTTCGAGGTTCTTGATATCGAGTACGGGGTTCATGCGCGCGGCTCCAATCCATCGATAGCTGCGACAGAGTCGAGGCTGCCTCCGGGAACCGCCGACGTCTCGGCCGTCGGAGACGGTGTCGAGTCAGCGCGGCGACGCGTGCGCAGGCGCGGGTCAGCGAGGTCGTTGAGGCTCTCACCGACGAGGGTGATTCCGAGAACGACGAGCACGATCGCGGCACCGGGGAACACGGAGGTCCACCAGATTCCGCTCGTGACATCCGACAGCGACTTGTTGAGGTCGTAGCCCCACTCCGCGGCGGCGGTCGGCTCGATACCGAACCCGAGGAATCCGAGACCTGCGAGGGTCAGGATTGCCTCTGAGCTGTTGAGCGTGAAGATGAGCGGAAGCGTACGGGTCGCGTTACGCAGTACGTGACGGAACAGGATGCGCGTCGTGCTCGACCCCACGACCTTCGCCGACTCGACGTACGCCTCGGACTTGATCCGCACCGTTTCGGCGCGGATGACGCGGAAGTACTGCGGGATGAAGACCACGGTGATCGACAGCGCCGCCGCGAGGATTCCGCCGAGGAAGCTCGACTGGCCACCGCTGATCGCGATTGCAGCGACGATGGCGAGCAGCAGCGACGGGAAGGCGTACACGGCGTCTGCGACAACGACAAGGACGCGGTCGAGCCAGCCGCCGATGTAGCCGGAGATGAGGCCGAGCAGCACGCCGATGAAGATCGACAGCACAACGGCGACGATGATGACGAGCACGGCGGTCTGGGCGCCCCAGATGACTCGCGAGAGCACGTCGTAGCCGCCGACGGTCGTACCGAGCAGGTGTGCTCCCCCGGGCGGCTGCTGCGCCCCGAAGGTGCCGTTCTCATCGCGCAGTGTCGAGTACCCGTAGGGGGCTAGGATCGGCGCGAAGATCGCGACGAGCACGAAGATCCCGGTGATGATGAGTCCGGCGACGAGCATTCCGCGCTGGAGTCCAACCGACTGGCGAAGGTGGTGGATGATCGGCAGGCGACGAATGAACGTGCGCACCTTTGAGTCGTTTGCGGCAGCCATTAGTACCTCACTCGGGGGTCGATTACGGCGGCGATGATGTCGACGATGAAGTTGGTCACGGCGACGATGACCGCGAGCAGGGCAACGATTCCCTGCACGGCGACGAAGTCACGCGCCTGGAGGTAGTGGGCAAGCTGGAAGCCGAGCCCCTCCCACTCGAAGGTCGTCTCGGTGAGCACGGCACCACCGAGCAGCACAGCAATCTGCAGGCCGATCACCGTGATGATCGGGATGAGCGCCGGCTTGTAGGCGTGGCTCGTCACGAGACGGTACTCGCCGACACCGCGCGAGCGGGCGGCATCCACGTAGTCCATCGACAGTGTGCCGATGACGTTGGTGCGCACAAGCCTGAGGAAGACACCGGCAGTGAGAAGTCCGAGCGCAATACCGGGGAGGATGGCGTGGCTGAGGACGTCGCCGAACACCGCGGGGTTACCCGTTTTGAACGCGTCGATCAGGTAGATGCCGGTGGGGTTGTCGACGTTGGTGAGCTGCAGTTCGGTGCGAACCGAGGCCCGGCCGGCGACCGGCAGGACGTGCAGGTTGACGGCGAAGACGAGCTTGAGCAGCAGGCCGGCGAAGAAGACCGGCGTCGCGTAGCACAGGATCGCGAAGACGCGAAGTACGGCATCCGGCCACTTGTCGCGGAGGTAGGCGGCGAGCATTCCGAGCGGGATTCCGACGATGAACGCCACGATGAGCGCGTAGAACGCGAGCTCGAGGGTTGCTCCGCCGTAGCGGGCGAGAACCTCGACGACGGGGCGGTTATCACTGATCGTCTGGCCGAAGTTACCGGTGAAGACCTGGCCGATGTACTCGAAGTACTGCACGATCACGGGGCGGTTGTAGCCGGCCGCTTCAATGCGTTCGGCAAGTTGCGCCGGGGTGAGTCGTCCACCGAGCGCTGCGGTGATCGGGTCACCGATCGAGCGCATCAGCACGAACACCATCGTGACGAGAATGAGGATGGTCGGGAAGATCAGCAGGAACCTGACGATGATAAATCGCAGGAGTTTGTTGTCTCCCAGCCGTCTGCGTGGGGTGGGAGTACCGCCGGTGGCGCTCCCGGTGAGCTCAGTGGTGGTCACTAATTGCCTTTTGTTGTGGAGGGCAAAGGGAAAGGGGCGGACCGCGGTTCGCGCGGACCGCCCCTCGCTATCTAGCTGGAACGACTCTAGTCGCCCGTGCTGTTAGCCCTTAACCAGCGTGGCAAAACGGAACTTGAACGATGCGTCGAGCTCGAGTCCCTCAATGTCCGCGCCGGAGACCGCAATCTGAGCACCCTGCAGGAGCGGGATGGTGGACAGGTCCGCGCCAACCTTCGCCTGGATGTCCTCGATGATTGCCGTACGAGCGTCGGGGTCAACGGTTACACCCTGCTCGAGGATGAGGTCGTTCACCTCGGGGTTGTCGTAGTGGTTCGCGAGGAAGTTCTCCTTGAGGAAGAACGGGGTCAGGTAGTTGTCAGCGTCGGAGTAGTCCGGGAACCAGCCGAGCTGGTACGCCGGGTACACGTCGGCAACGCGGTCCTTGGAGTACTGCACCCACTCGGTCGACTGGAGGTCGACCGCGAAGAGGCCGTCGGCCTCGAGCTGGCTCTTGACGAGTGCGTACTCGTCGCCCGACGAAGGACCGTAGTGGTCGTCCGAGTTGTACTGCAGGCTGAGCTGAACAGGAAGCTCAACGCCGGCTGCCTCGAGGGTAGCCTTCGCCTTTGCTGCGTCAGGTGCGCCAGCGCCGTCGCCGTAGAGGTCCTTCAGAACCTCGGTGGCGCCGGTGAATCCGTCCGGTACGAAGGAGTACAGCGGGGTGTAGGTGCCCTTGTAGACCTGGTCGGCGATTTCGTCGCGGTCGATCAGGTCTGCTGCGGCCTGGCGAACTGCGAGAGCCTTCTCGGCATCCGGGTCTTCCGACTTGAGGCCGTAGGGCTGGGTGTCGAAGTTGAAGACGATGTAGCGGATTTCTCCACCGGGACCATCGTGAACGACTACGTCGTCATCGCCGCGGAGGTCTTCGACGTCAGTCGAGGACAGGCTGCGGTACGCGACGTCGATGTTGCCTTCCTGCACGTCGAGCTTGAGGTTCGACGAGTCGGAGTAGTAGCTCAGGATGACCGACTTGTTCTCGGCCGGTCCGAGCAGGCCCTGGTAGGCCTCGTTCGGAACGAACTCGATGGTGGCGTTGAAGTCGTAGCTCTTGATCGAGTACTGGCCGGCGAATGCGTTGCCGGCGACGATGTCCTCGTCGGGGGTCAGCTCGGTGGCCGAGAAGACCTCCTCGTCGACGATCGCGCCCGGGAAGGTCGACAGGATCTGCGGGAAGACCTGGTCGTTCTCTGCCTTGAGGTGGAAGACGACGGTGGTGTCGTCGACTGCCTCGGTCGACTCGAGGTTGTAGAGCAGGCTCGACGGGCCGTTGTCAGCCGCGATGGCGAACTGGCGGTCGAACGTGAACTTCACGTCGGATGCGGTCAGGTCGTTGCCGTTAGCGAACTTCAGGTCGGGCTTGAGGGTGACGGTGTAGTCCTTGGGAGCCGTGTACTCGGCCGAGACCGCGATGTCGGGTTCGACGTCGGGGCTACCGAGGGGCGAGTTCATCAGGAACGGGAAGACCTGGTTCTGCACTGCGAACGAACCGTTGTCGTACGAACCTGCGGGGTCGAGCGTCGTGACCTTGTCGGTGGTGCCGACGAGGATTGCGCCATCGCCAGTGTCACCGGCGTTGTCGCCGTTGCCAGCGGCGCAGCCGGTCAGAATCAGCGCGAACGCTGCCGTGCCGGCGAGAATACCAAGCGTGCGCCTGGTGGTTGTGGATGCGGACGTCATATCCGTCTACCTCTTCCTGTTGGTTGCAAGGAATGCATGCGGGCGCGCAAGGGTGCGCTCCGCGTTGCAGTGATCTAGTACTAACACACGCTCCCAGTCGGGCTGGTACCCGTTGAGCAATGTTTACGAGACCGCAACAACCGGGTAGAACGGGCAGTCGTCACTTTTCAGCGATTCGCCGAAATTCGCCGTTTTTTAGCGTTTGGTGCCGTTATTCGCCGCGGAGTGCGCGTCGTTCGGCTTCCACGCGAACAAGCTCGCGTTGCAGGATCGCGTAGCGATCGGGGTCCGCGACCTTGTCGAGACGCTGGAGCGCGCCGAGCAGGTCGCGCTTCGCTCCGAGTAATTCACGGTCGACAATCGCGGTCGTGATGCTCGCGCAGTACGACCCGATGAGCTCTTCACGCTCGGGGATGGGGGCAACACCGAGTTGCTTCACGAGCGTCGCGAACGGCGCCGGCACCTCGTCGGCGATGTGGGCGAGCCAGTTCGGGGAATCGACGTGGTCGAGGCTCGTCGCGATGGCATCACGCACAACCGACAGTGTGTTGTCCACGAAGCTCGCTCGCGATGCCCGCGTGATGAGGTCGATTCCCACGTCGGCCGGGCGCTGCAGCATTGCCATCAGGGCGTCGCGCTCGAGCCGGGTTGCCGGATCCGACGGCAGGTTCATGATCGACGGGCCGGCTTCGGGTTCGGGCGGGGTCTCCGGTTGCGAGGCATTGCCGGGGCGATTCTGTCCTTCGCGGCGCTCGGGGGTCGAGCTCGAGCTACCCGATCGGGAGCGGGCCGAGTTGACCGAACGGCCGACCTCGGTCGGGTCCATGCCGAGCCAGCCGGCGAGGTTGCGGATGTAGCCGGTGAGCAACGCCTGGTCGCGGATGCCGGCGACGACGGGTGCGGATGCCCGGAGGGCGGCGACTCGACCTTCAACAGTCTCGAGGTTGTGCTCGGTCAGGACGCGCCGGATCATGAACTCGAACATCGGTTTGCGCGTCTTGACGAGCCGGCGAACGGCGTCGTCGCCGCGGTTGAGCCGCAGGTCGCAGGGGTCGAGACCGTCGGGCGCGACGGCGACGAATGTTTGCGCCGCGAAGCGTTGTTCCTCGGCGAACGCGCGACTTGCAGCCTTCTGGCCGGCGGCATCCGGGTCGAACGTGAAGATGACCTCGCCGGTTCCGGTGACGTCGGCGTTGGCGTTGTCGCCCATCACCCGGCGGATCATCTTGATGTGGTCGACGCCGAACGCCGTTCCACAGGTCGCTACTGCGGTGGTTACTCCCGCGAGATGGCAGGCCATGACGTCGGTGTAGCCCTCGACAACGACGACCTGTTTGCCGCGGGCGATGTCCTTGCGCGCGAGGTCGAGGCCGTAGAGCACCTGGCTCTTGTGATAAACCGGCGTCTCGGGGGTGTTGAGGTATTTCGGACCCTGGTCGTCGTCGAGCAGCTTTCGCGCGCCGAATCCGAGCGTCTGTCCGGTGACATCGCGGATCGGCCAGACCAGGCGTCCGCGGAAGCGGTCGTAGACGTCGCCGCGGTCACCGCGGCCGAGGAGCCCAGCCTCGACGAGGATGTCTTCGGTGTAGCCGATCGACTTGAGGTGCTTGCCGAGGGCGCCGCCGCGCGGCGCGAAGCCGATGCCGAAACGCTCTGCCGCACCCTGGTCGAAGCCTCGCTCACCGAGGAACGTGCGGCCGGGTTCGGCTTCCGGGGTCGCAAGCTGGGCGACGTAGAAGTCGGCTGCAGCCTGGTTGGCGGCGAGCAGGCGTGCACGGTTGCCGTGGTCGCTCGCTTGCCCGCCGTCTTCGTAGTGGAGTTCGAAGCCGATGCGGGCGGCCATTCGCTCGACGGACTCCGAGAAACTCACGTGGTCGAGCTTCATCAGGAAGGTGAAGACATCGCCGCCCTCTCCACACCCAAAGCAGTGGTAGAAACCGACCTGCGGGCGAACGTGGAAGCTTGGGCTGCGCTCTTCGTGGAACGGGCAGAGGCCCTTGAACGATCCCCCGCCGGCGCTCTTGAGCGTGACGTAGTCGCCGACGATGTCCGCGATGTTGGTGCGCGACCGGACCTCGTCGATGTCGCTACGTTGAATGAGGCCTGCCACACCCTGATTCTACTTTCGCGCGGCGTCACCCCGCTGCCGCTGACAGTGCCGGTGGAGAACGCCTCGCTAGCGGCGGCCGAGCACCAGGCGCTCGTGCCAGGCCAGTGCGGACTGGTCGGTCAGCGAGGCGACCTGGTCGACGACTGCGCGCTTGCGGGCGGCATCCGACTCTCCGTCGTTCCAGTCGGCGGCGAATCCGGCGTCGAGGTCGGTCGGACCGGTCGCGAGCAGCGCATCGGCGAGCTCGGTGAGCGTCTCGCGCTGCTGCACGTAGATCGGCTTGCGCGAGTTCGTCTTCATGACGTTGGCGGCGACGATGCCCTTGAGTACCGCGATCTCGGCTTGCGTCGTTCGCGGGACCACGACATCCGCTCCGAAGCGGATGAGGCTGCCGCTCGAGAAGGTCGCGCGCGTTGCGTGCACTGCCTCGTGGGCAAAGCGACCGATGAGCTGGCTGGTGAGGTTCTTGAGGCGCGCGAGGTCGACGCGGCTGCCGTTCCAGGTGTCGATCCAGGCGTCGAGGCTGTCGAGCCGGTCGAACGCCGCGATCAGTTCGTCGTGCGTGATCTCGCCGCCGATCCACTCGAACATCGAATTGACGAGGTCTTCGTGGTTCGATCGGGCACTCAGCGCCGGAACGTCGAGGTAGCCGCTGACGATCGCGTCTTCGAAGTCGTGCACCGAGTAGGCGATGTCGTCGCTCAGGTCCATGACCTGGGCTTCGATGCAACGCACGCGGTCGGGCGCGCCGATGCGCAGCCACTCGAACGCCGGGGTGTCGTCTTCGTAGAAGCCGAACTTGCTTCGACCGCTCGGGTCCGGAATTCCCTGCTGCTCCGGCCACGGGTACTTCGTGCTCGCGTCGAGCGAGGCGCGGGTGAGGTTCAGCCCGAAGCTGTGCCCGTCCGGGCCGAAGACCTTCGGCTCGATGCGGGTGAGCAGGCGAAGCGTCTGGGCGTTGCCCTCGAAGCCGCCGATGTCGCTCGACCACTCACTGAGCGCCTTTTCGCCGTTGTGTCCGAACGGTGGATGTCCGAGGTCGTGGGCAAGGCACGCGGTGTCGACGACGTCGGGGTCGAGCCCGAGGCTCGCCGCGAGCTCGCGACCGACCTGCGCGACTTCGAGCGAGTGCGTGAGGCGGTTGCGGGCGAAGTCGAGGCCGGCGGTCGGGCTGAGCACCTGGGTCTTCGCGGCGAGCCGGCGGAGCGCGCTGGAGTGCAGCAGTCGTCCGCGGTCGCGGGCAAAGTCGCTGCGGCGGGTCGAGTGTTCTTCGGGAAACCAGCGTTCGACATCCGCTGTTCCGTAGCCGCTCGGCGGCACGATGGGGCTACCCGCCACTGCGTTAGCCACCGCTGTGGCTCAACTCTGCCTCGCTGAGTTCTGCACGGTGGGTCTCCTGAAGTTCGCGGCTGTCGAGCCAGCCGTACGGCAGGCTCGGGCTCTTGGGGGTTCCGGCGCGGCCACGCTGGCCCTCGGCGTCCTTGCCGGGGTACGGCTGGGTCCAGTCGAGTTCACCGAGAAGGTCGTCGAGCTGGGCGAGGGTCTGCACGGTCGCAAGGCTCGCGCGCAGGTCTCCGCCGACGGCGTAGCCCTTGAAGTACCAGGCGACGTGCTTGCGGATATCGCGGCAGGCGCGGTCCTCTTCTTCGAAGAACTCGGCGAGCAGTTCCGCGTGGCGCTTGAACGCCTGCGCAACCTCACCGAGGGTCGGCTGGGCTTTCGTTGCGGCGGCTTCAGCGATCTCAGCGCCGGCGGCGCGGGCACGGAACGCGGCGGCAAGATCGCCGAACAGCCACGGGCGACCGAGGCAGCCGCGACCGACGACGACGCCATCGCAGCCGGTCTCGTCGACCATCCGCAGTGCGTCTTCGGCACTCCAGATGTCGCCATTGCCCAGGATCGGCGTGCCGGAGATCGTGTTCTTGAGCTTTTCGATCGCGCTCCAGTCAGCCGTTCCGGAGTAGAACTCGGCGGCGGTCCTGGCATGCAGGGCGATGCTTGCGACACCCGCGCCCTCTGCGGCTTTTGCGGCCTCGAGGTAGGTGAGGTGGTCGGAGTCGATTCCCTTGCGCATCTTGATCGTGAGCGGGATGTCGCCGGCGGCCTTGACCGCGCCCTCGACGATGTCGCGGAACAGGTCGCGCTTCCACGGGAGCGCCGCTCCCCCACCCTTGCGGGTGACCTTGGGAACCGGGCAGCCGAAGTTGAGGTCGATGTGGTCGGCGCGATCCTCGGCAACGAGCATCGTCACCGCTTCGGACACGGTCTTCGGGTCGACGCCGTAGAGCTGGATGCTGCGGGTCGTTTCCGATTCGTGGTGTCGGATGAGGCGCATGCTCTCGGGCGTACGCTCGACGAGGGCTCGGCTCGTGATCATCTCGGAGACATAGAGCCCGGCGCCGAACTCGCGGCACAGGCGGCGGAAGGCGGTGTTCGTGATGCCGGCCATCGGCGCGAGAACCACGGGAACGTCAAGCTCGATCGGGCCGATACTGAGCGGTGCGGGAATGCTCGTGTGCGCTGTGTCGTTGCCAGCGTGAGGAGCGGTAAGAATGGACATTGCTCTAATTCTCCCAGAAAGATCGGACAAACATGGCTGAGGGACGCGATCGGGTCGAAGCGGATGCCACCGCGAGAGGCCTCGAGGTCGAATTCGTCGAGCGGCTGAACGCCCGCTCGCTCGAGGAAGCGGCATCCATCCTGGGGATCTCACCCGGGTCGATCATCAAGTCACTGGTCGTCAAGCGGCACGATGGAACGTTCCTGTTCGCGCTCGTTCCGGGCGACCGCCAGATCTCCTGGTCGAAGCTGCGCACCGTGGTTGGCGTCAACAAGCTGCAGCTTCCGGAGGCATCGGTCGCGTTCGACGCGACCGGATTCGAACGCGGCACGATCACCCCGCTCGGCTCGACCACCGCCTGGCCGGTCTTTGCCGACTCGCGCATGCAGGGACAGCGAGTCTCGCTCGGTGCTGGCGAGCACGGCCTCAGCCTGTTCGTCGGGGCCGACGACCTGATCCTCGCCCTCGATGCGACGGTCGCCGACATCACTGACTAAGACAACACCGACTAGTTCGGTTCGGCTTAGGCGTTTTCGGCTTAAGCGCTTTGGGCCTCGCGCCGCACGTCGATCGCGTAACCAGCCGGCTGCGCCGCGTACAGGCGCAGGCTGGTGTTCGGCTCACGGGAGAGACGAGTTTCGTACTCGGGGGTCGGCTCGTTCGACAGCGGATCAGCGCTGATGCTGATGGCCTCGGCGAAGTAGATTATGCGCGCGGCTTCCCGGCGGGTGATTCGCACTTCCCCGGCCTCTCGCACCGCGGCGACAAACGCCGAGCGCAGCCGGTAGGCGCGCCGTCGATTGTCGACGACACCCCACACGATGACGGCGAGTACCGCCCACATCGTCGCGTCGCGCAGCACGATCGAGATGATGTTCTCTTCGAGGAACCCGCTCACGATCATCTGAACGAAGAACAGGGCGATGAGGATGCCCAAGATGAGCCAGGCAATCCCCCGCCCGCGCGGAGCGACCGCCCGGATCTCGTCGAGGGAAACCGAGAACGTAGTACCCAACTCTTTGCTAGACGAGGTCGCTGTCCAGTGCCTTGTTGACCACGGCCTGCTCGTGGTGTTCGGGAATCACGCAGAAGTCGCCCTCACAGGCGGCCGCGGTGGGATCACCGACGAGCAGGAGAGGGGTGGTCAGAATCGGCGGCGTTGTTACATCCGTCATTGCTGCATCCGTCATTAGAGTGCTTCTCTCTCGGTCTTCACTTGTGTGAGCACGTTAGCGAAGACTTCCGCTTCCTGGGCGCCTGACACCCCGTACTTGCCATCGATGACAAAGAACGGAACGCCCTGGATGCCGTACTCCTGCGCGAGGGCGACATCCGCTTTGACATCGGCGAGGAACTCGTGGGATTCGAGTGCGGCGACGACCTCCGCGCGATCGAAGCCGATCTCCGCGGCGATGTCGGCGAGATCCTCGATGCGTCCGACGTGCTCGCCCTTGATGAAGTACGCCTCGAGCAGGCGCTCCTTCATGTCGAGCTGGCGGCCCTTGCTCTTCGCGAAGTGGATGAGCTCGTGCGAGATGACCGTGTTGGTCTGGTGAACGTGGTCGTAGTCATAGTCGAGACCGACGGAGGACGCGATGCTGGTGACCCGCTCGAGCATCTCGTGGACCTGGGCGACGGGGATTCCCTTGCGCTGGCTGAGGTAGTCGACCGGGGTGCCGTCGAAGTCCACCGGGGTATCGGGGGCGAGTTCGAAGGAGTGGTACTCGACCTCGACGTCTTCACCGAAGGCGGCAGCTCCCGCTTCGAACTTGCGCTTTCCGATGTAGCACCAGGGGCACTGAACGTCGGACCAGATGTCTACTTTGATAGGTTCACTCACCCTTAGTCCAACTCCCTCGTGCTGCTCGTATTCCCTCCCCTGCCTCGACGACTACGGAAATTCAGGCTTTTGCGCTGCAGGCGCGTGGGCGGATGCCGGAATTCAGAGGCTTTCGCCTCCCCGGCTCGGGCTATTGCCTGAATTTCAGTGGGATCGAACACGGGCGGGGTCGATCGGGCCGCGAGGGCGGTGACGAGTGCGAGGTAGAACCGATCAAAGCTGTTGAACACCATCCGGGCGCTCGGCCGAAGCGCGCGGAATCCGGCGATAGTCGCCTCGACATCCTTGGCACGGTCCTTCTCGAACGTGTTGACGTGGGTGGCCTCGCCGTCGACTTCGATGCCGGCGATGTCATCCACCGCGAGGTCAATGCGCTCATTCGTGACGATCCGAATCTGCGACGTGACCCGATGGCCGCGAAGCCGTGCTCTGGTGCGCACCAGGCTTTCGGGCAGGGACTCGCACGCGAAGTCGATCCAGCCGGCAATGTAGCGATACGCCTCCGGGAGTCTTGCGACGAGCGCAACGAAGTCTGCGTAATCAAGGCGCCGCGAATGGATCGCCCAGTCAAGGCACGCCACGGCGACTTCCAGCTCCTCATCGACGATCACGCGATAGAGCGCATCGCTCAAGCCGACGCTCACTGCCGTGCCAGGCTGCGTGATGTCGGAGTCATCCCAGTGCACAATGACTCCAGCCGGCTGCTCCGGATTGAATCGCACACGACGGTTCTGCTGAGTTCTTAGTCGTGCGGCGTTTTCCTTGACCGAAACATGCAGCGGATGCGGCTTTTCAACCCAGGCTCCCCATTCAATGAGCGCAGAGATGCCCGTCAGTCGCCCGCCCACCCGTACTGCTCGAACCGGCGGACTATCGACCGGCATCGTGGAATACCAGCCGTTTCGCGCGCGAATCACTTGGCGGCTCTGATATGCCCGAGTTAGGTCCCAGTCGGTGGCGCCTCGGCGTACAAGTTGCCGTTTTTGCGCCATGCCACCGAGCTCATCAACCAGCTTCGCGATGTCTGCCATTGACCAAACCTGCCCACCAGAAACCCCTGCGCTGCTCTGCGGCCAGGCGCCGGTGGACAGCAAGGACGGGCTTGCACTGTTGTGGACAAGCCCGCACTTCGGGAATTCAGGAGAAACGGGGTTAACGCACGAACCCACCCGCGGAATACCGGGGGTGGGCTGGAGCGAAACGGGCGAATTGCCTGAATTTCCGAATTTGGACCTTTGCTAGGCGCCGAGGAGGTTTGCCGCGAGGTAGCCCTGCAGGCGGTCGAGGGAGACGCGCTCCTGCGCCATCGAGTCACGCTCGCGCACCGTCACGGCCTTGTCATCGAGCGTGTCGAAGTCGACGGTGACGGCGAACGGCGTGCCGATCTCGTCCTGGCGACGGTAACGCTTACCGATTGCACCGGCGTCATCGAAGTCGATGTTCCAGTACTTGCGGAGGTCGGCCGCAACTGACTTCGCCATCGGCGACAGCTGCTCGTTGCGCGACAGCGGAAGAACCGCGGCCTTGACGGGAGCCAGTCGACGGTCAAGACGCAGGACGGTGCGCTTGTCGACGCCGCCCTTGGCGTTCGGCGCTTCGTCTTCGGCGTACGCGTCGACGAGAAACGCCATCAGCGAGCGAGTCAGTCCGGCCGCCGGCTCGATAACGTACGGCGTCCAGCGCGTGTCCTTCGTCTGGTCGAAGTACGAGAGATCCTTGCCGCTCTTCTCGGAGTGCGTGCGCAGGTCGTAGTCGGTACGGTTCGCGATGCCCTCGAGCTCGCCCCACGCGCTACCGGTGAAGCCGAACTTGTACTCGATGTCGACGGTGCGCGTCGAGTAGTGCGACAGCTTCTCTTTCGGGTGTTCGAAGAGGCGCAGGTTATCGGGGTTGATGCCGAGGTCGGTGTACCACTGCAGGCGAAGGTCGATCCAGTACTGGTGCCACTCTTCGTCGGTTCCGGGCTCGACGAAGAATTCCATCTCCATCTGCTCGAACTCGCGGGTACGGAAGATGAAGTTTCCGGGCGTGATCTCGTTACGGAAGCTCTTACCGATCTGGCCGATGCCGAAGGGAGGCTTCATGCGCGCAGAGCCGAGCACGTTGGCGAAGTTGACGAAGATTCCCTGGGCCGTCTCCGGACGCAGGTATGCCATCCCCTCTTCGTTGTCGACCGGTCCGAGGAACGTCTTCAGCAGGCCGGAGAAGTTCTGCGGTTCGGTCCACGATCCCGGCTGCCCGGTGTCGGGGTCCTTGATGTCGGCGAGGCCGTTGACCGGCGGGTGTCCGTGCTTCTCTTCGTACTGCTCGAGCAGGTGGTCAGCACGGTAGCGCTTGTGCGTGTGCAGCGATTCGACGAGCGGGTCGGAGAAGACCTCGACGTGGCCGGATGCTTCCCAGACCTGGCGGGGAAGGATGACGGATGAGTCGAGTCCGACGACGTCGTCGCGGCCGTTGACCATCGTCTGCCACCACTGGCGCTTGATGTTCTCTTTGAGTGCGACGCCGAGCGGCCCGTAGTCCCAGGCGGAACGTGATCCGCCGTAAATTTCACCCGCCTGGTAAACGAAACCCCTGCGCTTGGCAAGGTTGATAACGGCGTCGAGTGAGTTGGCCACAGATAGCTCCAAGAGATTCAGCCGTGCTGGATGCGCGGTCGAGGTAGAGCCATAGCTTACCGGGACGCCAGACCCCGCACTGCGGCAACGGCCTCCCGCACGGCCCCAATCGTTTCGGAAACGTCACCCTCCGAGACCTCCGCGCCGAAGGTAAAACGCACGGCCGTCTGGGCGATTTCGGGCGCAATTCCGAGCGCGAGCAGCACGTGGGACGGCTCGTCACTGCCGGCCGCACACGCCGATCCGCTCGACGAGACGATGCCGCGCTCTTCGAGCTCAAGCAGCACCGATTCGCCACTCGTCCCGGGAAAGCAGAACGACGCGTGCCCCGGCAACCGGGCCGACGGATGTCCCGTGAGCACGGCATCCGGCACCGTGCCGAGCACTCCCGCGATGAGGGCGTCCCGCAGCAGCACGACACGCTCGCCCTGCGACGAATCAGCGAGCCTGACGGCGGCAGCGAGGCCGACCGCTCCAGCCACATTCTCGGTTCCCGAGCGGATGCCGCGCTCCTGACCGCCCCCGTGCACGAGCGGCTCGAGCGAAACCCGGCCACGCACAAACAATGCACCGACCCCCTTGGGCGCGCCCAGTTTGTGACCCGACAGCGAGAGAGCGTCGACGCCCAGGTCACCGACCGCGAGTCGGAGCCAGCCAGCCGCCTGCACGGCATCGGTGTGGAACGGAACCCCAACCGCGTGCGCAATTGCCGCGAGTTCGGCGATCGGCTGGACGGTGCCGATCTCGTTGTTCGCGTACATGATCGAAACAAGGGTGGTGTCCGGGCGGAGCGCGGCTCGCAAGGCGTCCGGAGAGACGAGCCCAAGCGAATCCACCGGCACGACCGTGACGTCGAACCCGTGCAGACGCTCGAGGTAGTCCGCCGACTCCCGCACAGCCTCGTGCTCGATCGCGGAGATGACGAGGTGCCGTCCACGCGGGTTTCCCAGCGCAATTCCCTTGATCGCCAGGTTGTCAGCCTCCGTCCCACCCGAGGTGAAGACCACCTCGGACGGCTTGCAGCCCAGAAAGTCGGCAACGGCGCGGCGGGCATCTGTCAGGGCGGTCGCGGCACTGAACCCGAGCGCGTTGTGACTGGACGGGTTACCGAACTCCCCGGTCAGGTACGGCCACATCGCCTCGAGAACCTCCCGGCGAACCGGGGTTGTCGCAGCGCCATCCAGGTAGATCACCGGTCAGGCCAGGTCGACGTCGAGGCCGAGGTCGAGGGCGCGCACGCTGTGGGTGAGCGCTCCGACCGAAATGATGTCGACGCCGGTCGCTGCGATCGCCGCAATCGTGTCGAGGTTGACGTTGCCGCTCGCTTCGATGAGCGCGCGACCGGCGACGAGAGCGACACCCTGCTCGAGTTCGGCCAGCGTGAAGTTGTCGAGCATGATCGTGTCGACTCCCCCGGCGAGCACCGGCTCGATCTGGTCGAGGCGGTCGACCTCGACTTCGAGGTGAGTGGTGTGCGAGAGCTGAGCCCTGATCTCACGGATGACGTCCGTCACGCTTCGGCCACCGGCCGTGAGCACCGCGAGGTGATTGTCCTTGGCAAGAACAGCGTCCGAGAGCGAGAAGCGGTGGTTGTGTCCGCCACCCGAGCGAACCGCGTGGCGTTCGAGCGCGCGAAGACCGGGCGTCGTTTTGCGGGTGTCGACGACGCGAGCCGTGGTGCCGGCGACGAGCGCGACGTAGCGGGCGGTGAGGGTCGCGATTCCGGACATCCGCTGGGTGAGGTTGAGGGCGACGCGTTCAGCACCGAGTACCGATCGAGCGTTGCCCGACACCGTCGCGAGGGTGTCCCCCGCCACAAACGACGAGCCGTCGGCGACGGTGACGTCGACGTCTAGCGTCGGATCGAGCGTCGTAAAGGTCGCGGCGAAGACGTCACCGCCGCTAAAGAAGCCTGACTCCCGCGCGACGAGTCGGGCAGTCGCGGTCGCCTCCGCGGGGATGATCGACGCCGAGGTGATGTCACCCCACGGGGCATCTTCCGCGAGGGCCATCCGCACGACTTCAGTGATCTTGTGGGCAGTCAACATGGAACGGCGACCTTTTCTGCAATGGCGATGTGGTGGGCAAACGAGTCGGAGTCCGACGGGAAGTCGGTGCGGTAGTGGGCGCCGCGCGATTCCTCGCGAGCGAGCGCGGCGGCAACGACGATCCGGGCGAGTTCGAGCAGGTTGGCGTCTTCGCGGTCGGCAACGGTCGCATCGCGTGGGCGCCAGGTGGCGAGAGTCTCGGCGGCTTCGGTGAGCCCGTCGGCGTCACGACTGACGCCGACGTGGCGCCAGAGCAGCTCCTGCAGCTCGTCGCGAGTGAACGCGATCTCGCCGGTTGACGGCTCCAGTGCGAGCGGAGCGGTCTCGTCGGATTCGGGCCACGGTTCACCGAGCACCCGGACCGAGCGGGCTGCGAAGACGAGCGACTCGAGCAAGGAGTTCGACGCGAGGCGGTTGGCTCCGTGCACTCCCGTGCAGGCGACCTCACCGACGGCGAACAGTCCCGCAATCGACGTGCGGCCCCACAGGTCGGTGCGGATTCCGCCCATCCAATAGTGCGCGGCCGGAGTCACCGGGATCGGCTCTGCCGCCCAGTCGAGTCCGAGGTCGAGACAGGCGCGGGTAATCGATGGAAACCTCTGGCCCAGGAATTCCGCTCCGAGCGCTGTCGCGTCAAGCCACACCGGCGCTCCACCCTGCAGGTCCATCTGCGCGGCGATCCCGCGAGCGACGATGTCGCGCGGTGCAAGCTCGGCGAGCGGATGCACCGCCTCCATGAACCGGCGTCCGTCACTGCCGCGCAGGACGGCACCCTCGCCGCGCACCGCCTCGGACACGAGAAAGTTGCCGGGCAGCGCGAGCGAGGTCGGGTGGAACTGGTAGAACTCGACGTCGGCGACGACGGCTCCGATGCGCAGCGCGGCGGCGACACCGTCGCCGGTCGCGACACTCGGGTTCGTGGTGTGGCTGTAGAGCTGGCCGGCACCGCCGCTCGCGAGAATGACGGCGTCGGCGGCAAGCGTCGACCGCACGCCCGAGGCGTCGATCACCACGACTCCGGTGATGCCGTCGTCGTCCCGCTCGAGCTCGGCCATAAACCGGTGATCGAGAATGCGGATGCCGGCGGCCCGGACCGCCGCGACCAAAGCCGCCTCGACGGCGGCGCCGGTCGCGTCACCCCCGGCGTGCAGCACCCGCGCACTCGAGTGCGCGGCTTCGAGGCCGCGAGCGAGTTCGCCGTTGCTGCGGTCGAACTCGACGCCGAGCCTGATCAGCTCGCGTACCCGGTCCGGTCCTTCGGCGCAGAGCACTTCGACGGCCTCGCGATCGTTCAGGCCGGCGCCCGCGGCGATCGTGTCTTCGACGTGCGACGCAATGCTGTCGTCGGGGAACATCGCCGCGGCGATGCCACCCTGCGCGTACCGGGTATTGCTCTCGGCGAGCTCGGCCTTTGTCACGATCGTCACGTCGTGACGCTCACTCGCGTCGAGGGCGGCGGTGAGTCCGGCAATACCGCTGCCGACTACGACGACAGCCAATCGTGGTCCAGAAAACTGGCGCTCACTCATGGCCGGGCCGCCAGCATCCGCTCGAGGGCGATCCGTGCCGGCGCCGCAACGTCTTCCGGCACCGAGATCTGGTTGAGCACTTCGCCGCGCACGAGCGCTTCGAGCACCCAGGCGAGGTAGCCGGGGTGGATGCGGTACATCGTCGAGCACGGGCAGACGACGTCGTCGAGGCAGAAGATCGTGTGCTGCGGATACTCGGCGGCGAGCCGGTTGACCATGTTGATTTCGGTACCGATGGCAAAGACACTCGGCTCGGTTGCCGCCGCGACGGCCTTCCGGATGTAGTCGGTCGAACCGTACTCGTCGGCTGCGTCGACGACGGGCATCGGGCATTCGGGGTGCACGATCACGCGCACTCCGGGGTGGGCTACGCGCGCCCGGTCGATCTGGTCGACCGTGAATCGCTTGTGTACGCTGCAAAAGCCGTGCCAGAGGATGACCTGCGCGTCATCCAGCTCGTCGGACGTGCTTCCGCCGAGCGGTTTGCGCGGATTCCACATCGGCATCCGCTCGACGGGGACACCCATCGCCTTGGCGGTGTTGCGTCCGAGGTGCTGGTCGGGAAAGAACAGCACGCGCTGGCCGCGCTGGAATGCCCACTCGAGCACCGTCGCGGCATTCGACGAGGTGCAGACGATTCCGCCGTGCTCTCCGCAGAATCCCTTGAGCGCCGCCGACGAGTTCATGTAGGTGACCGGGATGACCGGAACGCGGCCTTCGGCATCCGGCTCGGTGCCGTAGAGGGCCTCGAGTTGCTCCCAGCACTCGGTGACCGAGTCGATGTCGGCCATGTCGGCCATCGAACAGCCGGCAGCGAGGTTCGGCAGGATGACCGCTTGGCCCTCGCTCGCGAGGATGTCCGCGGTTTCGGCCATGAAGTGGACGCCGCAGAAGATGATCGCCTCGGCGTTGGGCACCGTCTGAGCGGCGTTGGCGAGCTGGAAGGAATCCCCGAGAAAGTCAGCGTGCTGCACCACTTCATCCCGCTGGTAGAAGTGTCCGAGAATCACGACGCGGTCGCCGAGGGTTTTCTTGGCCGAGCGGATGCGGTCGTGCAGTTCGTCGTTCGACGCGCGCTGGTACTCGGTCGGCAGCTGGCCCTGGCGCGGCGACCCGGTCGGGATGACGTCGCCCATCGAGGCGCCCGGACCGTAGCTGGGCAGTGGGGACAGGTCGAAGGTCCACGGGCCGTCGGCGAGCTCGGGCGCGCAGGTCGCGCCATCCACTGCCTTGGTGCGGATGAGCTGGATGGTGGTGTCGACGGAGGTCATCGGGACTCGCTTTCGTGCGGACGTGCGGTGGGGGCTGTGGGTGGCGGGGTCGTCAGGAGGTGCCGAGAGGGCCGTTTTCGGTCAGCGCGACCGAGGCGTCGTACCGGTAGAGCTTGGGCGGACGATGTGCCCCACCCGTGACGCGTTCACCGGTGTCGATGATCGCCTTCGACGACTCGATCTGCCGGCGGAAGTTCGCCGGGTCGAGTTCCTTCTGCAGCACGGCCTCGTGTACCCGGCGCAGCTCGGCGAGCGTGAACGTCTCACCGATGAAGGCGTGCGCGATGCGGCTGTATTCGAGCTTCGTGCGCAGGCGCCACAGCGCGTAGGCGACGATGTCGTTGTGATCGAAGGCGAGTTCCGGAAGCTCGTCGGCCGAAAACCAGCGCACGTTGTCACCCTCGGTCGCGAGGTCGGCCTCGTCCGGTCGCACGAGTGCCCAGTAGACGATCGAGACGACGCGCTCCCCTGCCGACCGTTCGACGTCGCCGAACGCGTAGAGCTGTTCGAGGTAGGTCGGCCTCAGGCCGGTGGTCTCGACGAGGTTGCGGCCCGCGGCGACGGCAAGACTCTCGGCGGCTTTGATCGGACCGCCCGGCAGCGCCCAGCGCTCGGCGAACGGTTCGCGGATGCGGCGCACGAGCGGAATCCGCAGCGAAGCGCGCCCTTCGTCGTCCTCGCGCAGGGCGAAGATGACCGTGGACACCGCGAGCGATATCGGCGAGGTGCCGTTCGCGTTGCTCTCGCTCATCCGAGGTCCTCGATTCAGTAAAAGTCACTGTGACTTTAACCAATTCTAGCCCTTAAGGTGCCAATGACCCAAACGTGTTACGTGCGGGCCCATTTCGGAAATTCAGGCAATTCGCGCGCGCGAGGGCAGTTTGGGGCCCAAAACAGGGGCTATCCCCTGCAATTGCCTGAATTTCCGTGTTGCAGGGGTTGGCGGAGGCTGGAGGGGGTTGGAGGCGAGGGGCTAGGTGCGCAGCGCAGCAACGACCGCCGCCACGTCGGTCTCGTCGTTCCACAGGTGGAACGCCGCGCGCAGGCGGCCGGCGCGGCCAGATGCCTTGATCCCCGCGGCGACGAGGCGCTCGAGGTCGTGCCCGTCGGGGTCGGCCCAGGTCACGATCGCCTGGTGCTGCTGCTCGATTCCGAGGGCATCGCAGAGCTCGTCGCCGAGACCGCTCGCGCGATCCCAGACCTCCTGGATGTCGAGGCCGGCGAACATCCGGATCGCCGGTTCCGCGCCGACCCATGCCTGCCAGGCCGGTGAGACATCGAAGCGACGAGCGTCGAGCGCGAGATTCATCGCGGGTCCGTAGCAGGACTGCCAGACCGCATCACCGGCGTACCAGCCGGCCTGCAGCGGGGTGAGCTCGCGCTCGAACCGCTCGCTGAGCGTCAGGAAGGCAACCCCGCGCGGCGAGCACAGCCACTTGTAGGTGTGGCAGATGGTCGAGTCGAAGAGCGAAGCATCCACCGGATGCACGCCGGCCGACTGGGTGGTGTCGCACAGGGTGAACGTCTCATGGACCGCCGCTGCTGCGACGATCGCGTCGACATCCGCTACTACCCCGGTCGCCGACTGCACGTGTGAGAACGCGACGAGCCAGGTGGCGTCGGTGATTTCGCCGGCGAGCTCGGCGATTGGAACCGAGCGGACGACGATGCCCGGTCGCTGCAGGAAAGGGAACACGATCGAAGAGAAGTCGCCGTCGACGCAGAGCACCTCGGCGCCCTCCGGCACGGCGGCCGCGAGCAGGCTCGCCATGACCGACGTCTGCGAGCCCATCGCGACGCGATCGGCGCCGACGCCGACGAGCCTCGCGTAGTGCCCGCGGGTGCGATCGATGATGCCGTCGTAGTCCATCGGGTCACGGCGCGCAGCGGCCGCAAGATCGAGGTCTTCGCGCAGGGCGGCGAGCGATTCGCGCGTCGGAAGACCGATGGATGCCGCCGCGAGAAATTTGCGCGGCGTCTCGTAGTTGTCGATGGCCGTTTGGAGCTCGGCGGAAGCGGTCGCAATGGTCATGGGTCAAGTCTGCGACCGCGTTATACATGCAACAAGGGCATACTTCGGATGAAACCAATAACCTGTGGCTATGGAGATGGAACGATGAGCATCGAACTCGACCAGCGACTCGACCTGCAGTCGGTGCGGATCATGCGCGCAATCGCCGAAACCGGCACCATCACGGCGGCTGCCCGATCCCTCGGCTACAGCCAGCCGGCAATCAGCCAGCACCTGCAGCGAACGGAAGCGCGCCTCGGTCTATCGCTCGTGACGCGCGTCGGCCGCTCCATCCGGCTCACCGAGGCCGGGGCGCTGCTGGCGAGGCACGCGCTCACGATTACCTCGGCGCTGGATGCGGCCGAAGGCGACCTCGCGGATCTCGCGGGCCTGCGCACCGGCTCCGTTCGCCTCGCGGCGTTCCCGACCGCGTCCTCAACGATCGTCCCGCGACTGCTCGCGCTCATGAACGATGCGCACCCCGGCATCCGCATCACCTACATCGAAGCCCAGCCGCCCGAAGCGGTGGCAATGCTTCGGGACGGCAGCATCGACCTCGCGGTGACCTTCAGCTATCCCGGCGACCGCTCCGACCCGCACCGCGATAGCGCGAGCGGTCTGACAATCGAGACCCTGTTCACCGAGGAGATGGTCGTGGTACTGCCCGCGGCTCACCCGCTCGCGAAGCTCGAGGTCGTCGATGTCGCCCTGCTGGGCGAGGACCGCTGGATCGCCGGATGCCCGCGCTGCCGCGGCCACCTGCTCGCGGTCTGCGAGGTCGCCGGCTTCACCCCGAGCATCAGTTTCGAGACCGACAACGCGAGCGCCGTTCTCAACATGGTCGCGAGCGGCCTCGGGGTCGCGATGCTGCCGCGGCTCGCTCTCGCGACCGCGACGCTCCCGCCGGGCGCCGTCATCCGCCCACACACCAGCGCCGATCCGAACTCGGTGACGAGCGAGCGCAGTATCCACATGCTGGCGACCGATGGAGCGCAGCGGGTACCTTCACTCGCGGCGACGACCGCCGTACTGCGCGGACTCGCCGGTACCGGCTGGGGCCTCACCGCGGCGAACCCGGCCGCCGAGACAGTCAGCCGCTAGAGCTGCTGCGCCTTCGTGGCGATCTCGTGGGCGCGCTCGATGATGCGCACGACCTCGAGTGAATCGCGGGGGTCGACCGGCGACTGTGCTCCGTCGCGAATCGACGCCGCAACGCCGGCGTAGAACGCCGGGTAGTCGCCGCGCTCGGTCGGGTACGGCGCGAGGCCGGCCGGCGAACCATCGATGCCGAGAATGCCCCACTCGGCTTCGGGCGTGATGCCGTAGCCGTCGGATCCGGGCCACTGCCTGAGCTTGAGCGCGGGCTCCTGGTTGTCGAGACCATAAACCGTGTAGCCGTTTTCGCTGCCAAGAACCCGGAAGCGCGGTCCGCTTTGGGCAGCCGCCCGGCTCATGGTGAGGTGCGAACGCACACCACTCGTGTGCAGCAGGGAGATGAACGAGTCGTCTTCGCTTGCACCCTCGCGCACGCGCGTCAGTTCGGCCTGCTCGACCGTCGCCGGTCCGAACAGGTGCAGCGCCTGGTCGATGAGGTGGCTGCCGAGGTCGAAGGTGATTCCCGCACCCTCTTCGATCGGGGTCGTTTCCTGCCAGAGCCCGGTCTTGGGCGTTCCCCAGCGCTCGAACGTCGACTCGAAGCGGTGCACCGTGCCGAGGGTTCCGGCATCCACGAGCTTCTTGATCGTCAGGAAGTCGCCGTCCCAGCGTCGGTTCTGAAAGACGAACAGGCCGTTGCCGGTTTCTTCCGACTTGGCGATGAGCTTCTTAGCGTCGAGCACGGTCGGCACGAACGGCTTGTCGATAATGACGGCTGCCCCGGCCTCGAGGGCGGCAATGCCCTGCGCGAGGTGGGCGGCGGGAGGCGACGCGAGAATCACGAGGTCGAGATCGGCCGCGCGCTCGAGCAGTTCCTCGGGCGAGGCCACGATCTCCGCGCCGGGATGAGTTGCCTTCGCGTCGGCCTGGCGATCGGGATTGCCGGTCGCGATGAGATCGAGCGAGTAAGCCGGATTGGTGGCAACAAACGGGGCGTGAAACACGCGACCTGATAGGCCGTACCCGATAAGTCCTGTGCGAATGGTGGTGGATTCAGACATCCGCCCAGACTAGCGAATCGGGTCAGATGACCCAATTCGCGAGGTTAATATGCAACTGACCGGCTTTATTAAGAACGGATGCCGTCGCTCTCGTCGTCCCGCAGCTCCCACGGGACCTCGCCGTCGATTTCGATTGGCTCAGGCGGCGGGGCATCGAACGGGCCGGGTGCCGGCCGGAATCCGGCGATCCCGTTCTTGCGCGGTTCCACGGGTGAGTTGCCGAACGCGTCGCGGAGGCGACCGAAGAAGGACCGCTCGTCAGCGCCCGATGGCTGGTCAGGCATCACTCACCCGCCGTCGGAGCATCGACGGCGCCGCCGAAGCGTCGGTTTCGATTCGCGTACAGGGTGATCGCCTCCCAGAGTTGTTGGCGGCCGAAGTCCGGCCAGAGGGTGTCGAGAAAGACCATCTCGGCGTACGCGCTCTGCCAGAGCATGAAGTTGCTGGTGCGCTGCTCCCCCGAGCTGCGCACGAACAGGTCGACGTCGGGCAGGTCGCCGGTGTAGAGGTTGCGCTGGATCGACTTCTCGGTGATGCCCGAGGGCTTGAGCCTGCCGGCCGCGACGTCTTCGGCGAGGGCGCGCACGGCATCCGCTATCTCGGTGCGCCCGCCGTAGTTGACGCACATGGTGAGCGTGAGCACGTTGTTGCGGGCGGTGAGGCGCTCGGCGAACTGGAGTTCGTTGATGACGGATGCCCAGAGGCGCGGCTTGCGCCCCGCCCAGCGCACGCGCACGCCCCAGTCGTTCAGCTGGTCGCGTCGGCGGTGCAGCACATCGCGGTTGAAGCCCATCAGAAAGCGCACTTCTTCTGGCGAGCGCTTCCAGTTCTCGGTCGAGAACGCGTACACGCTGATGTGTTTGACGCCGACCTGGATCGCGCCGGCAACGACGTCGAGCAGTGCCGCTTCGCCGGCCTTGTGACCTTCGATGCGGGTCAGGCCCTTGCCGTTGGCCCAGCGTCCGTTGCCGTCCATGACGATGGCGACGTGTTCGGGAACAGCACCCTTGTCGAACTTCGGCGGGTACTGTCCGGTCCAGTCGATCGGCTTGAAGTCGACGGCATCCTTGTGGGTCTTGCCGATGCCGAATCGGCTCAGTGAGTTGCGGGGGCTCATGCGGTGGGGACTCCTGCGGTTCGATCGACGCTTTCGGTTCTATCAACATGCTCGAGGGATCGCAGCGTGCGCTCGAGGTGGAACTGGGCGTAGGCGGCGATGACCCCGCTGGCCTGCGCGCTCGTGCGGGCATCGGAGGCCTCGGCGTGCTCCCAGTCGCCGGCGAGAAGCGAGCCGAGCAGGGCGAGCGTTGCGGCATCCAGTCGCGGGGCTCCGGGCGGCGCGACCGCGTCGGCGACAACCCCGCCGAGCTGCACGACGAAGGCGGAGTGCGGGCCGGGGGCACCGGTGACGGCGCAGTCGATGAAGCTCGGCGCCCAGCCGGCGATCGAGAGCGAGCGCAGCAGGTAGGAGTCGAGGGTGAGTCCGGGCGGATGCTCGCGGCGGGACAGCGAACGAAGCGCGCCGACCAGCAGCAGGTACTGCTGCAGCGAGCCGTCGTCATCCGTGATCTTGTCGGCCGTCTCGACCATGACGCTCGCGGCGGTATAACGCCCGTAGTCATCGGCGATGTCGGCACCGTACGAGCCGAGCGATTCGGCCTGGTTGACGATGTCGAGGGTGCGGCCGCGGTAGAGCTGCACGTCGACGACCATAAACGGCTCGAGCCTGGATCCGAACTTCGACGCCGTGCGCCGAATTCCCTTGGCTACGGCGCGAATCTTGCCGTTCTGGCGGCTCAGCATCGTGACGATGCGGTCGGCTTCACCCAGCTTGTGGGTGCGCAGCACAACGGCTTCATCACGGTAGACGGGCATCTCTCCATTATCGGCGTTCTGCCCGTGATCGGCCTGTGCCGACAGGCGCGAACGCGACTTCCGCCCGCGGCGGCCGGCCGGCACGGGAGAATGGACGGGTGAACTCGGAGCTCTTTGTTATCCCGCTGTGGGCGGACCTGCTTGCGGTCGGCATCGGAGCCCTGCAGGGAGCGCTGTTCTCCGCGCAGTTCCGCGATCGCCGGCTCGACTGGCTCGGTGTCGCGATCGTCGGCATCGCCACCGGTTTCGGCGGCGGACTGCTGCGCGACATGCTGCTGAGCGACCTTCCGGCAGCGCTGCAGAGCAACTGGTACCTGCCGGTTGCCATCGGCGCAGCAATACTCGGAATGCTGCTCGAGCGCGTGTTCAACCGGGTCACGAAGTTCATCACGGTGCTGGATGCCCTGACGATCGGCCTATTCGGCGCCATTGGCACCACCAAGGCGCTCTCGGTCGGGGTCGAACTGGTGCCGGCGGTGTTCATCGGAGCGGTCTCCGCCGTCGGCGGCTCGATCCTGCGCGACCTGCTGCTGAACATCCCGATCGCGATCATGCAGGTCGGCTCGCTCTACGCGGTCGCCGCCGTCGCCGGTGCGACGACCCTCGTCGTGATGGTTCAGCTCGGAAGTAACGTCTTCGTCGCGGCGACGGTCTGCGTTGCGGTGACGTTCGGGGTGCGCATTCTCGCGGTGCTGTTCAACTGGAGCCTTCCCGAGCAGCGTCCGATCCGGCAACTCCCCCGGCTGCGGTACTCCCGCCGCCGCTCGAACTAGTCGCTGTTCCCCGGCTCGGTCGCCGGTCGCCCCGAGTACCGGAAGATCGCCCTCGTCGCGAGAAAGTTCGCGGTGAACGAGATGGGCAGCGTCACGAGTTTGGCGACGAAAAATTGGAGTCCGAGCGAATCGACACCCAGGTGCACGAGCGCGGAGATGCCGACAATCGCGAACGCGTACCAGCCGAAGAACAGCGGAACGGTCCACCGGCCTCCCCGTGACCGGAACACGAACCGGCTGCTGACGAAGTAGACGACGACAACCGAGATTGCCGAACTCACCGCGTTGGCGAACGCCGGTGCGAGCCCGGCAAACACGAGCACGGCATACCCGCCAAGGTCGACCGCTAATCCGATGGCCGCGCTCACCAGAAACCACGTGCCCTGGCGGACCAGGGCACGTACGGTTTCGGTGAGTCTCACACTCGCTGTCGGCGCCGAATCGGCATGCTCGCGATCGCTGTGGTTAGACAGCGGCTGGTTAGACAGCGGCGAGGGCCAGGTCGCCGACCTCGCTGCGGACAGCGCGGTTGACCGCTGAAACGACGGCCTTGAGGGATGCCGTGGAGATATCCGCGTCGATACCGACGCCCCACAGGCGCGTGCCATTGACGTTCAGCTCGACGTAAGCGGCTGCAAGCGCGTCACCGCCGGCGCTCAGTGCGTGCTCGACGTAGTCGTAGAGAGTCACTTCGATGCCCTGCTCCGACATGATCGAGAGGAACGCTGCGATCGGACCGTTACCGGTGGCCGACACCTCGAGCGAGTCATCTGCGACGCGCAGCAGCGCGTCGAGGGAGATGTCGCCGGTGAGGTCGCTCGCCGTGCGGGTGCGCAGCAGTTCGAACTGTCCCCACTTGTCCTCGGGCTTGTGTGACGGAGCGGGAAGGTACTCGTCCTGGAAGATCGCCCAGATCTGGTCGCTCGTGACCTCGCCGCCCTCGGCATCGGTCTTCGCCTGCACGACACCGCTGAACTCGATCTGCAGCTTGCGCGGCAGGTCGAGGGCGTGGTCGGTCTTGAGCAGGTAGGCGACGCCGCCCTTGCCGGACTGCGAGTTCACGCGGATGACGGCTTCGTAGCTGCGGCCCAGGTCCTTCGGGTCGACGGGCAGGTACGGGATGCCCCAGACCAGGTCGTCAACCGAGACGCCCTTCGCCTCGGCTTCGGCAGCCATAGCTTCGAAGCCCTTCTTGATGGCGTCCTGGTGGGATCCGCTGAACGCCGTGTAGACGAGGTCGCCAGCCCACGGGCTGCGCTCGGGCACGGGGAGCTGGTTGCAGTACTCGGCCGTGCGCTTGACCTCGTCGAGGTCGCTGAAGTCGATCTGCGGGTCGATTCCCTGCGTGAACAGGTTGATACCGAGAGCGACGAGGTCGACGTTTCCGGTGCGCTCACCGTTGCCGAACAGGCAGCCCTCGATGCGGTCGGCGCCGGCAAGGTAGCCGAGCTCCGCTGCCGCGATCGCGGTGCCCCGGTCGTTGTGCGGGTGCAGCGACAGGATGATGCTGTCGCGGCGCGCGAAGTTGCGGGACATCCACTCGATTGAATCGGCGTAGACGTTCGGCGTCGCCATTTCGACCGTCGCCGGGAGGTTGATGATGACCTGGCGCTCGGGGGTTCCGCCGAGCACGTCGACGACCTGGTTGCAGATGTCGACGGCGAACTCGAGCTCGGTACCGGTGTAGCTCTCGGGCGAGTACTCGTAGTAGACGTCGACCTCAGGAACGGTCTTCTCGGCCTCGCGGCACAGGCGTGCGCCCTCGAGCGCGATGTCGATGATGCCCTGTTTGTCGGTGCGGAACACGACGTCGCGCTGCAGGATGCTCGTGGAGTTGTAGAGGTGGACGATTGCCCGCTTCGCGCCGGCAATCGACTCGTAGGTGCGGTTGATGAGCGACTCGCGAGCCTGCGTCAGCACCTGGATGGTGACGTCATCCGGAATCAGGTTCTCTTCGATGAGGCTGCGAACGAAGTCGAAGTCCGTCTGCGACGCCGACGGGAAGCCGACCTCGATCTCCTTGTAGCCCATCTTGACGAGCAGGTCGAACATGATGCGCTTGCGCTCCGGGCTCATCGGGTCGATGAGGGCCTGGTTGCCGTCGCGCAGGTCGACGGCGCACCAGCGTGGGGCGACAGTGATGCGCTTCGACGGCCAGGTACGGTCAGGAAGTTGGACCGTCAACTGCTCGTGGTACGGGCGGTACTTGTGGATCGGCATTGCAGAAGCCGACTGGGTGTTCTTCATGTCTTACGTCTCTCGCTTAGTTAGTGGTCAGCCAACGACAAACTCCGCGACGAGTGAGGCCTGGGTTAGGACTCGTCGCGGCAGCTAAGGAGAAGCAGACCGAACAACACGTTTTCAGGGTAGCACGGCGCTCAGCGGACGCCGAAACTCCCCCGATCGACCGAAAACGCGAGTTGTGGATCGATCTGGGGAGTTTCGATGGTCGGGCAGGAGCTTCAGTCGACGGCCAGGGCGACCACGGGTGCAACGCGGGTTGCGCGACGGGACGGCGCGGTCGACGCTGCCACCGTCAGGATCACGGCAGCGACCACGATGACCGCTATCAGCGCGAGCGGAACCGTCGGAACCACGAGGCCCGGACCACCGTTGATCGAACCGAGCAGCGACTGCGCCCCGGCCCAGCCGTAGAAGATGCCGAGCGTGAGTCCGACGAGAACGGATGCCGCCGTCAACTGCGCGCTCTCGGCGAGGATCATCGTGCGAACCTGTCGTCCGGTGAACCCGAGCGCACGGAGCAGTCCGAGTTCGCGCGTGCGCTGCAACACACTCAGCGAGAGGTTGTTGACCATTCCGACGGCCGCGATCAGGGCGCTGAACCCGGTGAGTACCGAGAACACGACGACCGTGATGACGAGCATCGTGTCGACCCCCGCGTAGTACTCGGGATCGCTGGCCTGCGCCTGGTAGATCATCGACTGGTAGCTGTTGATGGCGACCGCGAACATCGTGACGAGCGTAATTCCGATCACGAGGCCGATGGTGGTTCGCGAAGACCGTTCCGGATAGCGGACGGCGTTCTCGGCCGCGAGTTTCGCCGACGCGCTCGAACCGAACGCGCGCCCGACCAGTCGAAGAGCCGGCGGCATCACGAGGTGGGCACCCAGCACGAGGCCGGTGAACGAGAGCAGTCCTCCGACCAGTCCGATGAGTACCCCGAACGGAGACACCAGGCCGACGGCGACGCCAAGCAGCAGGATTCCGATTCCGACCGTGAACAGGACGATCGCGGCAGCGTTGCGTCCGGTGCGCGCGGTGGTCTCTTCGCGGGTCTGCTCGGTTGCTGCACCGGTCGCCTCCATCGGCGAGACGGTGAGTACGCGGCGTGAACCGACCCAGGAAGCGAGCCAGGTGGTGAGCACTACGGCCACCACCGGCAGGATGACCACCGGGTCGACGTACGAGAACGGCAGGTCCTCGACGATTCCGAGCGCCACCAGCGTCGACATCATTCCGGCGACGATCCCGGTACCGAGCAGGGTGCCGGCAATCGCGCCGACTCCCCCGACGATGAAACCCTCCCGGGCGACTGCCCGGCGCTGGTCGGCCGCACTGGCTCCGATGAGCCGAAGCAGTGCGATGGTGCGGGTGCGACCGGCGATGATCGTCGCGAAGGTATTCGCCGTCACGACCGCGCTCACGTAGATGGCGATCGTGATGAACACCCAGGCGACAACGCCGAGCAGCACCGCAACGGTATTCGATTCACCGGTGACCGCATCCGCTCCAATGAGAACCGTGAGGGCATTCACTCCAAGCAGCAGTGCGACGCCGAACGTCGCGCCGAGGGTGGCGACGAGGATGCTGGGGATGTGCTCGCGCAGGCTGAAGCTTTTCATCGTGCGGCTTCCATTCCGAGCATAAAGCGGCTGATTTCTTCGGCGCTGGAAGCGGCACGGTCCTCGATCACTCGACCGTCGGCGATGAACAGGATGCGGTCGGCGTAGCTCGCCGCGATCGGGTCGTGGGTAACCATCGCGATGCTCTGGCCGTACTCCCGGCTCGCGCCCGCGAGCAGCGTCAGCACCTCGCGGCTGGTGCGGGAATCGAGGTTACCGGTCGGCTCATCAGCGAAGACGAGGTCGGGACGGGTCGCGAGGGCACGGGCAATGGCGACGCGCTGCTGCTGCCCGCCGGAGAGCTCGTGCGGGCGGTGCGTCAGGCGATTTCGAAGACCGAGCGTATCGATGAGGTGGTCGACCCACTGCTGTTCCTGCGCGGTCGGACGTCGCCCGTCGAGCTCGAACGGCAGCATCAGGTTGCCCTTGATGTCGAGCGTCGGTACGAGGTTGAACGACTGGAAGACGAAGCCGACCCGGCGGCGGCGAAGCACCGTCAGTTCGGAATCTCCGAGCTTCGTGATGTCGGTCTCGCCGAGCCAGACCTGGCCGGATGTCGCCGAGTCGAGGCCGGCCATGATGTGCATGAGGGTCGACTTGCCGGAACCGCTCGGACCCATGATCGCGGTGAACTCACCGCGACGGATGCCGATCGACACGTCGGTCAGGGCCGAAACCTTGTTGGTGTCTGAGCCGTAGGACTTGCTGAGGTGTGCGACCCGCGAGACGAGGCCGCTGTCGGTAGTGGTGATTTCCATGCTTCAAACCTAGGAAGATCACGTCCGGCCGGAATCGTGCTGAGGGCTTGCATCGCTACACCTCAGGGATGACCCGCAAGCCGGATCACTAGGCCAGCAGGCGGTTTTCGTAGGCGAAGACGACGAGCTGCACGCGATCGCGCAGCGAGAGCTTGCTGAGGATGCGGCTGATGTGGGTCTTGACGGTCGCCTCACTGAGGAACTCCGCCGCGGCGATCTCCGAGTTGCTGAGCCCGCGAGCGGCATGACCGAAGATCTCCCGTTCGCGAGCGGTGAGTTCGTCGAACTCCGCTGGGACGCCTGCCCCGGCCTGGCGGGAGTCGAAGTGCTCGAACAGCTCGCGAGTCTGCGCCGCGGCGATGACCGCGGTTCCCGAATTGACCGTGCGGATGGCGGCGAGCAGGAACTCGGGGTCGGCATCCTTCAGCACGAACCCGCTTGCACCGCCGCGAATCGCGCGCGCGGCGGCCTCATCGAGGTCGAAAGTCGTCAGCACGATGACCCGCGGCTGGCGCCCGCCGCGGGCTGCAGCATCCGCGATAATCCTCTTGGTCGACTCGATGCCGTCCATGATCGGCATGCGGATGTCCATGAGGATGATGTCGGGAGTCCGGTCGGCGGCCATTGCCACCCCTTGTTGCCCGTCACCGGCTTCCCCGACGAATTCGAGGTCGGGCTGGGACGCCACGAGCATGCGGATGCCGGCGCGGAACAGCGCCTGGTCATCGACGAGGGCCACGCGAATTCGAGCGGCCATCAGGCGTCAACTCCTTGGTTGGTCTGTGCTGGTCTGGAATTTTGGGCCGGTTCTGGCGCGGGTCGCTTCATGACCGTTATCGACGCCGTTGACGTCGCAAGTACGGGCAGCGTCGCCGTTACGACGAAGTAGCCGGCGCGTTCGCCGGTCGACAGCGATCCGCCGGCGAGGATTGCGCGCTCGCGCATGCCGTCGAGCCCGTGACCGGCACGAACGGCGGGCTCAGCCGGCCGCGAGCCGATGAGGTTCGCGACGGTGACCGTGAGTACGTCGGTGGTCCAGGCGAACCGCACGACGACGTCTTCGGCGGTCTCGCCGTGCCGGAGCGCGTTGGTCAGGGCTTCCTGCACGATCCGGTAGACGGCGAGCTGCTGGCCGGTTCCGACGGCGAGCGGTGCGCCGACTTCTTCGCGTTGAACACCCAGGCCGGAGGCCCGCATCTGGTCGATCAACCGGTCGAGGTCCGCGAGCAGCGGCTGCGGGCCCTGCCCGTCGCTGTGGCGAAGCTGGCCGAGCAGGATCCGAACGTCGCCGAGTGCTTCCCGCGCGGTCGAGGCGATGGTCGTCAGCGCTTCGTCGACGGAGTCCGGATCGGTGTGCCGCGCATACCGGGCGCCGTCGGCCTGGGCGATGACCACAGCGAGCGAGTGCGCGACGACGTCGTGCATGTCGCGGGCAATCCGGGTGCGCTCCTGCTCGATCCCCACCTCGCGTTCGGCGTCGGCCTGTTCGGCTTCCGCCGCCGCCTGCGCCGCACGGCTGTCCCTCGCCGACCGCCAGGTCTGCACGAGCAGGCCGAGCGTCCAGCTGAGGCCGAAGACCGCGAGGGCCGACAGGAACCCGATGATGCTGAGCGACAGCAGCTGCGGAATCCGCTGGGCGATCTCGGCGATGTTGCCCGTGCCGAGGGTACCGAGATAGCCGCTGAGCACGATGTAGACGGTGCCGACGAGAGCGCCGGCACCGGCGGACGCGAGGCCGAGCCACTTGACGATCTTTCCGCCGTAGGCAGCGGTGGCGAAGAGCACCGGAAGAATCGCGAGGTTGGCGAGATCGGGCCTGCCCATGCCGAACATCTGCACGATGACGGTGAACCAGACGAGGGCGAGAGCGAGCCCGGGACTCAGCCGGCGGATGGCGAGGCTTGCCGCCATTCCGAGAACGACGAAGATGAACAGCACGCTCTCGAAACCGAAGACCGTCCGCAGCAGCACGCACAGCGCGGCAAGCACGATGTCCGTCGTGAGTTGGGACGACTTGAGGGGGCGAAACATAGTCACCACGCTAGGCGGGTGGACGCTCGCGGTCGAGCGGGAAGCCACTATCTCACTCCCCCGCCCGCAAGAATCATCCGCGAGATGTACGTCAGGCTCACCGTGCGCGTCGAGCGAGCCGGATGAACGGCCCCTCGAAGTACCGGAACGACAGCCAGCCGAGCGGCACCGTGACGATCCAGACGAGCGAGAACAGGAACAGCACACCGACGACGGATGCCAGCGTGCTCGACCCGATCCCGCCGATCAGCCCCGGCACCAGCAGTCCACCGAGCTCGAGAACGATGAAATGAGCGAAGTAGATGAAGTACGAGTAACGACCCACCACGACGAGGGCGACCCGTGCCGGAGTGACCCGCATCAGCACAAAGCCGCAGACCGCCGCGAGCACGACGATCGAGATCGCCGCCGAGTTGTCACCCGCGGGCAGGGGCAGCAGCAGGATGGTGACCGCGTAGACCGGAACCAGCCACAGGCCGCGGATGCCCGCCAACGTCTCGAGCACTGCTGACGCCGGTTTGTCGCGCAGCTCTGTCGCGATGAAGTGCACGGCGCAGCCGAGCAGGAAGTACGACAGGGTCGAGAACACCCCGAGCCGCACCCAGCCCTCGAACAGCCCGTGTAATCCGGCCGGCAGCGAATCCGACACCTGGATGCCGACGAAGGTCACGAGGTTGACCACGACGAGCGCGCCGAGGGCGATCGCCAGTCGCAGCCGGCGGATGATCGGAAAGATGACGTAGTGCGCGATCTCGGCCTGGATCGACCAGCCGCCGCTGATGATGGTGTTCCACCAGTCCGGGCTCAGCCAGAGCGTGAACGTGAGAGTCATGACGACCGCGAGCAGCGGTACGAGTGCCGAGCCGCCGAGTTCGTCCTGAACCGCGAGCACGTTTCCCCAGGCGCCCGGATTCTCGGGGAACAGGTATCCCTGGGCGATCACCGTGCCGAGAAAGAACACCCACAGCGGAAGGATCCGTACGATCCGCTTCGCCCAGTAGCCACGGCCCTTGAGACTCCCGGTCGAACCATAGATCGACGCAAGCAGCCAGCCCGAGATGAAAAAGAACACCTCGACGCCGTATCGTCCGAGCGACAGCAGGTTTTTCGCGTCCTCGTTGAAGACCAGACCGGCCTCGGTGACGTATTTAGCCCCGTCGAGGGACGAATGAACGAGTACAACGCCGACGATCGCGAGTCCGCGAACGACGTCGACCCACTGGTTGCGAGCCGGATGTCCGGGCGCGGCCGTCGCAACCGGTCCCGTTTGTGCGCGGGGTGCAACGTCGCCGGGCGCATCGTGCATGGCGATACCCTCGCATTCGCTCGTCGGTCAGATGGAACTACTCCGACGGCGACGGCGGGCAGGTAAGAAGCGGGCAGGTAAGAGCTTAGAATCCGAGTCTGCCGAGTTCCTTGGCGCTGCGCTGCCATTCCTTGGCAACCTTCACGCGCATCGACAGGAAAACCTGCTTTCCGACGAGCTTTTCGATCTCGGCGCGGGCGCGGGCCCCGACATCCTGCAGGCGCTCACCACCGTGCCCGATGATGATTCCCTTCTGGCTGTCCCGCTCAACAAACAGGTTCGCGTAGATCTCGACGAGGTCCTTGTCGTCACGCTCGACGATGTCGTCGAGGGTGACCGCGATGGAGTGCGGAAGTTCGTCCTGCACTCCCTCGAGCGCCGCCTCGCGGATGAGCTCGCTGATGCGCGACTCGAGGCCCTCTTCGGTTGTGACGTCGGCCGGGTACAGCGGCTGCGACTTCGGCATCAGGGAGATGAGCTGCGAAGTCAGGGTGTCGAGCTGGATGTGGCTCGTCGCCGAAATCGGGATGATCACGGCCCAGTCGTCGCGCAGCGCGCTGATCGCGAGCAACTGCTCGGCGACCGCCGGGCGCGATGCCGCGTCGATCTTCGTGACGATGGCGACCTTCTTGGCGCGCGGGAACGCATCCATCTGCTCGCTGATGAAGCGGTCGCCCGGACCGATCTTCTCGTTGGCCGGGATGCAGAGACCGACAACGTCGACGTCGGCGAGGGTCGACTGCACGATGCTGTTGAGGCGCTCTCCGAGAAGGGTGCGCGGACGGTGCATACCGGGGGTGTCGACGACGACGAGCTGGCCATCGAGCTTGTGGACGATGCCGCGGATCGCGCGACGGGTGGTCTGGGGCTTCGACGAGGTGATCGCGACCTTTTCGCCGACGAGGGCGTTGGTCAGGGTCGACTTGCCGACGTTCGGGCGGCCGACGAACGAAACGAATCCGGCACGGTAGTTCTCGCTGCGGATGCCGTCGGTACCTGTTTTGTCAGAGCCACTGGCCATGGTTATTCACCGTTTTCTTGTTCGAGTGCAAAGGACGCCTGCGCGTCGATGAGGGCCTGGTCGCGCTCGACGAGGACCGTGCTGAGACGAGTGCGGCGCCCCTCCGTGCGGTCTGCGGTGAGGATGAGCCCCGACACCGTGGCGGTGGCTCCCTTGATCGGAAGGCGGCCGAGTGCTTTCGTGAGCAGCCCGCCGACCGAGTCGACATCGTCGTCATCGAGTTCGAGTCCGAACAGGTCGCCGAGTTCGTCGACGGCCAGCCTCGCGCTCACGCGGTAGACGCCGTCACCGAGGTCTTCCACTTCGGGAACCTCGCGGTCGTATTCGTCCGAGATATCGCCGACGAGCTCTTCGATGAGGTCTTCGAGTGTGACCAGTCCGGCAATTCCGCCGTACTCGTCGACGACCATGGCGAGGTGGTTCGACTCGAGTTGCATGTGACGCAGCAGGCTGTCGGCCTTTTGCGACTCCGGCGCAAAGAAGGCCGGCTTCGCGAGCGCCTGCGCGGTCGTTTTCTCGAAACCGCGCGGTCGCTCGTGACCGAGACGGGCGACATCCCGCAGGTAGATGATGCCGAGAACCTCGTCGATGTTCTCGCCGATGACCGGGATGCGCGAGACGCCCTTGCCGAAGAAGACGGCCATGATGTCGTCGATCGTGGCGTCGGCGTCGATCGTGACCATGTCGGTGCGCGGGATCATCACTTCACGCACGACGGTTTCGTTGAATTCGAAGATCGAGTGGATGAGCTCGCGGTCGTCCTCTTCGAGAACGTCGAGTTCGGTGGCCTCGTCGACCATGCTCAGCAGTTGCTCTTCGCTCGAGAACGTCGCCGAGCGCGGGCGGCCGGGCGTCACCCGGTTTCCGACGGCGACGAGTGCGTTCGCGATCGGACCGAGGAACAGGCGGATGCCGCGCACGAGCGGGGCAGAGAATTTCAGGATTCCGCGTGAGTGGGCTCGTCCGACGCTGCGGGGACTCGAGCCGACCAGGACGAAGGATGCGGCGGTCATGATGAGCGCCGAGTACAGCAGCGCGAGCCACCACTGGTTCACGGCGTACGCGAAAGCGAGCGTGACCAGTACGGCGGCGGTCGTCTCGGCGACGACGCGCATGAAGTTGACGGCGTTGACGTGGGTCCCCACGTCCGACGAGATCGCGAGCAGCGACCGTCTCGAGCGGCTCGACGATGCAAGGTCGACAAGGTCGGTACGGCTGAGCACCGCGAGGGCGGCGTCGACCGCGGCTAGCAGGCCGCCGAACAACACCAGCACCACCGCAACGCTGATGAAGACGGGAATCATCGGGGCTACTTTCGTCGCTCGGCGACGGCGAATCCGAGCAGGATGTCGCGCTGGATGCCGAACATCTCTTTCTCTTCTTCGGGCTCGGCGTGGTCGAAGCCGAGCAGGTGAAGCAGTCCGTGCGTTGTCAGCAGCAGCAGTTCGTCGAGGGTCGAGTGACCGGCGTCTTCGGCCTGGGCGATCGCGACCTGCGGGCAGAGCACGATGTCACCGAGCAGGCCAGCGGGAGTGACGGCATCCTCGGATCCGGGGCGAAGCTCGTCCATCGGAAAGCTCAGCACGTCGGTAGGTCCCGGCTCGTCCATCCACTGCACGTGCAGCTGTTCCATCGCCGCTTCGTCGACGAGCACGATCGCGAGCTCGGCGTCCGGGTGAACGTGGAGCTGGTCGAGCGCGTAGATCGCGAGTCGCTGCAGGGCTGGCTCGTCGACCTTCACGGCTGACTCGTTGTTGATTTCGATCGACACTGGCTTATCGGCTCCGATTGGTGGTGCGGGTGAGGGTGGTGCGTGGCAACGCTAGCGAGTCCACTTGCGGTCGGGCTTGTGCGCCCTCGGGTGACGCTCGTATTCCTTGACCTGCTTCTCGGCGTCGTACTTGGTGTACGCGTCGACGATCTGTCCGACGAGGGTGTGACGCACGACATCCGCGCTCGTCAGTCTCGCGAAGTGGATGTCATCGATCTCGTCGAGCACGCGCGTGACGAGCTGAAGTCCGCTCGCGCCGACCGGAAGGTCGACCTGCGTGACGTCACCGGTGATGACCATCTTCGATCCGAAGCCGAGGCGGGTCAGGAACATCTTCATCTGCTCTGGTGTGGTGTTCTGCGCCTCGTCGAGCACGATGAACGCGTTGTTGAGCGTGCGGCCGCGCATGTAGGCGAGCGGCGCGACCTCGACGGTACCGGCCGCGAGCAGCTTGGGCACGAGCTCCGGATCCATCATGTCGTTGAGCGCGTCGTAGAGCGGGCGAAGGTACGGGTCGATCTTGTCGGTCAGCGTTCCGGGAAGAAACCCGAGACGCTCGCCGGCTTCGACGGCCGGGCGCGTGAGGATGATGCGCTCGACCTCTTTGCGTTGCAGCGCCTGCACGGCTTTCGCCATCGCGAGATACGTCTTTCCGGTACCGGCCGGGCCGATTCCGAAAACGATCGTGTTCTCGTCGATCGAGTCGACGTATTCCTTCTGGCCGAGGGTCTTCGGGCGGATGCTCTTGCCGCGGCTGGTGAGGATCGCCTGGCTGAGGAGTTCGGCCGGGCTTCCCGACTTCTGCTCGAGGATGCGGGCTGACTGGGTGACCTCGGTCTGTCCGAGGTCGACGCCGTCGCGCACCATGAGCACGAGTTCTTCGATCAGTGAGCGGGCAGCGGCCACCTGCACGGTTTCGCCGGTGAGTACGATTTCGTTGCCGCGTACGAGAACCTCGACCAGCGGATACCGCTTCTCGATGGTCTGCAGCAAGCGGTCCTGCGGTCCGAGCAGGCGCACCATGGCTACGCCGTCCACGTGCAGCTCTGCCCGGTCGGTTGCGGGCTGGATAGCGGGTGAACTGTCGTTAGCTGGCAAGGGTGCCTTCCTCCAGGCGTCCACCGAGAAGGTGGGCGTGAACGTGGAAAATAGTCTGTCCGGCGGCTTCGCCGGTGTTGAAAATCAAACGGAACTGGCCATCGGTCAGTGAATCGGCGAGCTGCTGGGCAATCTCGACGACGTGGGCGAGAAGCCGGGGGTTTCCCTCGGCGAGCTCGGCGACGTTGGCGTAGGCCTCGGTTTTGGGCACGATGAGAATGTGCACGGGGGCCTGCGGGGCAATGTCGTTGAACGCGATGATCTCGTCGTTCTCGAACACGATCGAGGCAGGGATTTCCCGGGCGACGATTCTCGTGAAGATCGAGGGGCTTGAAGACATGGCTCTATCTTAAGCCGGGGTGTCTTACCAGCGGCCCAGTTTCGCGTTCAGCACAGCGATTGCAGCGGGACCGGCCGTTGAGGTACGCAGAACGGTAGCGCCGAGTCGAACAGCGGATGCCCCGGCCGCGACGAGCAGGTCGAGTTCGGCCGGTGAGACCCCGCCCTCCGGACCGACGACGAGAACGAGATCACGGTCGTCGAGTTCGATGGACGTCAGGGACTCGGTCGCGGTCGGGTCGAGCACGAGCATGCGCGTGCTTCCGGCGAGCTTCGCGAGCTGCTTGGTGCTGACCAGGTCGAGAACGTCGGGAATCCAGGACCGGATCGACTGCTTGGTTGCTTCGCGCACAACCGCGCTCCAGCGCTCGTGGCCCTTGGTGATCTTCGGGCCCTCCCAGCGCGAAATCGAGCGCGCCGCGGTCCACGGGATCACGGCATCCACCCCGAGCTCGGTCGCAGCCTGGATGGCGAGCTCGTCACGGTCGCCCTTGGCGAGAGCCTGGGCAAGGACGATCGCAGGAGCGCCGCGCTCTTCTGACTCGACCGAGGCGACCTCGATCGTCAGTTCGGTGTGCGTTGCAACGGTGATCGGTCCGCGGGCGATGTCTCCGATGCCGTTGCCGATCGACACCTCTTCGCCGACCGCGAGCCGGGAGACCGTCACGGCGTGACGGGCCTCCTGACCGGCGAGCGAAACGGTCCCGCCGACGACCGGGGTGCCGAGCAGTTCGTTGAGGTAGAAGTGAGCCACGGGCTACCTAGAGGTTGAGAAACCGGTCGCGAAGCTTCGCGAAGAGTCCCTGCTGGAACTGGGCGAAGTAGGGCGGCGGCGCCTTGTAGGTCTTGCCGAAGCTCTCGACGAGCTCGCGCTCCTTGTGGTTGAGCTTGGTCGGAGTCACGACCTGCACGCCGATCTTGAGGTCTCCACGACCCGAGCCACGGAGCTTGGTGATTCCGCGCTCCTTGACCGTGATGATCTCGGCGCTCTGGGTTCCCGCACGCAGGTCGACGGTGACGTCACCGTCGAGTGACGCGAGCGTGACCTTCGTGCCGAGAATGGCATCCACCATCGGCACCTCGACGGTCGCGAGAATGTCGTCGCCGTTGCGGCTGAAGACGTCGTGGTGGCGCACCTTGATCTCGAGGAACAGGTCGCCGTTCGGGCCGCCGGCAGGGCCGACCTCGCCCTGGCCCTGCAGCTGCAGGCGAAGACCGGTGTCGACGCCGGCCGGGATGTCGACCGACATCTTGCGGGTGGCGCGAACGCGACCCTGTCCGGCGCAGGTGGGGCACGGGCTGGGGATGACGGTACCGAAGCCGCGGCAGGTTCCACACGGGCTCGACGTCATGATGTTTCCGAGCAGGCTGCGGACAGCGCGCTGGATCTGGCCGGAGCCATGGCAGATGTCGCACACGACGGCGCGGGTGCCCGGGGCGCAGCAGCTGCCGTCGCAGGTTTCACAGATGACCGCGGTGTTGATCTCCATCTCGCGGTTGGTGCCGAAGACGACCTCTTCGAGCTCGACCTCGACGCGCAGCAGCGCGTCTCCGCCGCGTTCCTTGCGGGAACGGGGTGCCGCGCCGCTTCCGCCGCCACCGGGAGCGCCGCCACCGAAGAAGGTTTCGAAGATGTCGCTGAAGCCGCCGAAGCCCTGGGCGCCGCCGCCGAAGCCGGCGTTCGGACCGAGGTCGTAGGTCTGGCGCTGGCCAGCGTCGCTCAGCACGTCGTACGCGTGGGTGACGTCCTTGAATCGCTCGGATGCATCCGGCGACGGGTTGACGTCGGGGTGCAGCTCGCGAGCGAGCTTGCGGTACGCCTTTTTGATTTCTTCGGTCGTTGCCGTTCGTTCGACACCGAGAACTTCGTAGTGGTCTGCCACGTTTCGTTGATTCCTAATCTTCGCCGAGCAGGCGGGTGAGGTAGCGGGCCACCGCTCGCACTGCGGCCATGTTGTTTGAGTAGTCCATGCGGGTTGGGCCGAGAACGCCCAGGCGGGCGACTCCCCCACCCGATGAGGTGTAACCGCTGGAAAGCACGGATGTTTCCCCGAGTCCGAATCCGGCGTTCTCTCGTCCGATGCTCACGGCGACGCCGTTGCGGTCGATCTCTATGTCACCGAAGAGTTTGAGCAGGGTTACCTGCTCTTCGATTGCCTCAAGCACAGGATAGATGCTTCCGGTGAAGTCTTCCTCCGTGCGGACGAGGTTGGCGGTCCCTGCCATCACGAGCTTGTCGTGGCGATTGACCGCGACCTGCTCGGTGAGGCTCGACACGATCTCGGCGACGACCCTGGTCGTAGCCGGTGGGAACCGGTCGGCGAAGGTAGCGAGTGCTTCGCTCGCTTCGGCCAGTCCGAGCCCGGAGATTGTGGTGTTGAGCTGGGTGCGGATGTCGAGAAGGAAGTCGGCGTCGATGTCGGCCGAGACATCCACGAGCTTCTGCTCCACACCGCCGGTGTCGGTGATGAGTACCGACATCAGGCGGCGGAGTCCGAGCGGAACGAGCTCGACGTGACGGATGCGGGAACGCGAGAGCGTCGGGTACTGAACGAGGGCGACCTGATTGGTGAGCTGCGACAGCAGTCGGACGGTGCGCGCGAGTACGTCGTCGAGGTCGACCGACTGGCCGAGGAAGGTCTCGATCGCCTGGCGCTGCGCAGAGGAGAGCGGACGAAGGTCGGCGAGCTGGTCGACGAAGACGCGGTAACCCTTGTCGGTGGGGACGCGTCCCGAGGAGGTATGGGGCGCGACGATCAGTTCTTCTTCTTCGAGAAGGGCCATGTCGTTGCGGATGGTGGCTGCGGAGACACCGAAAGCGTGGCGCTCGACTATCGAGCGGGAACCGACCGGCTCTCGCGACGCAACATAGTCCTGCACGATGACGCGAAGGACTTCGAGACTGCGTTCAGAAACCACAAGACCTTCTTCTCCCGTGCCTTGGCACTCGCTCGCTATGACTGCCAATTGTATCCGACACACTGCGATACGGGCGTTGCACGCGCACCAGCCGAAGCGCTAACTTGTCTCTGTGCTTGCGCTTGTCCTCAATTCGGGGGTCGCAATGGCGCGAGCCCGAGTTTTTGACCAGCCCGGGATCCACCAAACTCGTTCACTCGAAAGGCACGACATGACCAACCCAGCACCCCAGCCCGTTCCAGCCGCACCGCTGACGCCGGCCGAAGACAACCAGTGGGCGTCCTTCGCGCACCTCGGTGGAATCATCAGCTTCCTGCCGTCGCTCATCATCTGGCTGGTCTTCAAGGACCGCGGAGCGTTCACGAACGCTGAAGCGAAGGAAGCCCTGAACTTCCAGATCACGATCGCCATCGCTTATGTCGCCGGTGCGATCCTCTCGATCATCGTCATCGGTGTTCTGATCTCGCTCGCCGCGTTCGTCGTGTCGGTTATCTTCTCGATCCTCGGATTCCTCGCGACGAAGGACGGCAAGCCGTACCGCTACCCCTTCGCCATCCGCCTCATCAAGTAGGTTTTATCCCCAAATGGCCCGGTCGCTTGCGACCGGGCCATTTGCGTTAGGCCATTCGCGTGTTCGGCTCAGCTTTGAACTCGAAACTGCTTTAATGGCTGCATGACTACGACGCCGCCCGTGCCGCCGACCAACCCCGAGCAGAACGGCGCCCCGCAGGGCGTTCCCGGACAGCCGCCGTTCCCGGGCGCTCCGCAGTACCAGCAGCCCCAGTACCAGCAGCCCCAGTACCAGGCTCCGTTGCCTCCCCAGCCGATGTCCCCGAGCGACGAGCGCCTCTGGTCGATGCTCGTCCACCTCGGCGCTATCGTGCTCGGATTCTGGCCGGCTGTGATCGGCTACATCATCTTCAAGGACCGCGGGCCGTTCATCCGCGCCCACGTCACAACCGCGCTGAACTTTCAGATCACGATGTTCATCGCGATGATCGCCGGCGGCATCCTGTCAATAATCCTGATCGGGTTCGTCATCATTATCGGCGTCAGCATTGTGGTGATCGTGTTCAGCATCATCGCCGGGCTGGCCGCGAACCGTGGCGAGTTCTACAAGTACCCGCTGACGATTACGTTCATCAAGTAGGGCTTGCCACTCGTCGCGTTATTCCGCTCTACTCCAGCAGCCGCCGCACCACAGCGTCAGCCAGCAGGCGCCCGCGCAGCGTCAACTCGATCGATCCACGAATCGCGGCCGGTCCGTCCACGAGTCCCTCGGCAATGAGCCCGGCGACCGCTTTTCGCCCGGCAGCGTCGAGCTCGCTGATCCGGAGTCCCTCGCGGATGCGGGTCGCCAGCAGCACCCGCTCGACCCGACGGGTGTCGTCGTCGAGGGTCTCGCGACCCGCGGCCGGCGAGTCACCGGCGGCGATGCGGTCGGCGTAGGCGGCCGGGTGCTTGACGTTCCACCACCGCACTCCGCCCACGTGGCTGTGCGCTCCCGGTCCGATCCCCCACCAGTCGTGACCCTGCCAGTAGGCGAGGTTGTGACGGGATTCGTGCCCGGCGCCCCGTGACCAGTTGCTGACCTCGTACCACTCGTAGCCGGCGGCGGCGAGGGTCGCATCCGCCAGCTCGTACATGTCGGCCTGCAGGTCATCCGATGGTTCGGTGACCTCACCACGGCGGATCTGGCGGGCGAGCTTTGTACCGTCTTCGACGATGAGGGCGTAGGCCGAGAGGTGATCCGGCGACTGCGCGATCGCGTGGTCGAGCGACGTCTTCCAGTCGTCGATGCTCTCGCCCGGGGTTCCGTAGATGAGGTCGAGGCTGACCTGCAGCCCAACCTCACGCGCCCACTTCACGACGAGCGGGATGCGCTCCGGGTCGTGCGTGCGCTCGAGGGTCGCGAGTACGTGCGGAACGGCCGACTGCATCCCGAACGACACGCGGGTGAACCCGGCGGCCTTGAGCGCGCGCAGGTAGTCGAGGTCAACGGAATCGGGGTTGGCCTCGGTTGTTACTTCGGCTCCGGGTTCGAGACCCCAGGTGACGATGACGGATGCGAGCATGGCGGCAAGGTCGGTGACGGGAAGCAGCGTGGGGGTTCCGCCGCCGAAGAAAACGGTCGAGACCGGTCGCTCCGGGACTCCGGCCTGCTCGAGCACGCGACTGGCGAGGGCGACCTCTTCGATCGCCTGGCCCGCGTAGTCGGTGCGCTTGGCGCCGCGCAGTTCTTCTGACGTGTAGGTGTTGAAGTCGCAATATCCGCAGCGCACCCGGCAGAACGGCACGTGAAGGTAGACGCCGAAGTTGCGGGTCGCCGCATCAACGGACGCGCTGGCGGGCAGAAGCCCGTCGAGAGGCGCCGGATCGGCGAGAGGAAGAGCACTGGGCATTGGTTGATTCTCCCACGCGCCGCCCGGCGCCGCCGCCTCGATTCGGATCGCGGCCCCGTCTCTGGAACGATGGTGCAGTGAACTACATACTTTGGGACGTCGACGGCACTCTGGTACGGAACGGCAAGGACGCCGGAAATCTCTACCACGAGGCCGTTGAACTGGCCGCCGGGCACGCGATTGAACTTCGCCTGCCCAATCGCCACGGCAAGACCGACGGCCAGGTGCTGACCGAAACGCTCGAGGCGCACGGGCTCGATGCCGGGCTGCACAAGGCGGCGTCCGACCACCTCGACGAGCTCTCGCGCATTCGTCACGAGAACGGCAACCACCGCGAGCTGTGCCCCGGTGTGCTGGATGCCCTGGCTGCGGCATCCGCTCTCAGCTGGACGAACGCGCTGCTGACCGGCAACTCCGCTTCGCGCAGCCGGTACAAGATCACCGGTGCGGGCGTGGATCCGAAGCTGTTCGACTGGGAGCACTCCTACTTCGGCCACGTCACCCCGGTGCGCAGCGACCTCACCCTGCAGGCAAGCCGCGACCTCGAGGGAAGCCGCATCATCATCATCGGTGACACCCCACGCGACGACGAGGCTGCGCGCGTTGCGGGCATCCCGTTCATCGCCGTCGCGACCGGCGTCTACGCCACCGACGAGCTGCGCCAGACCAGCGCGGTCCTCGTGATGGAAGACCTCGACTCCGGCCTCGAAGAGCTCAAGGCAGCGCTGGCCTAGTTCGCTGTGGGCAGCGGGCCCGCGAGGGCGCGAAGGTAGCGACGCGTGTAGAACTCCTGCACGATTCGCAGGGCCGGGTATCCCAGCCAGAAGAAGAAATTGGCCGGACGCGAGAATGCCCGGATCGTCATCCAGACCGAGCCGTCTTTCATCTGTTCGATGATCCAGCATTCTTCGCCGTTTTCCGGATGCCCGGGCAGGGTTCCGTAGGCGAAGCCCACGCGGGTCGGTTCGCTGATCACGTAGACCACACGCACCGGCGACTTGATGCGGAGAGGTCCGAGTGGGATCTTCAACCATGCGGTGTCGCCCGGCACGACGTAGGGCGCGCCGTCGGTGCCGAAGGTTGGCGCATCCGCGCTCGTCACGCTGGCCGGTTCGACCGGCTCGCCGGCTTCGTCGAAACCGACGGGGGTGTAGGTCAGGTCGGTGACGGCGGCGGGCGAATGCATAGCTTCGACGATGAATCCTGCTCCGCGCTGCACTCCCCAGGTCATCACCGCTGACGAGGCGTAGGCGAATCGCTCGGCGCCGTGGCCGAGCCGAGCGCGACGCTCAATCGGGCGGAATCCGCGCGGCGGAAACTGCAGCAGGTCGGCGGCCTTCGTCGCCCCGACGGCCGCATAAGTCGTCGAGCGTTCCCAGAGGGCGCGGCTCACGAGCGGTGCCCGATCGGGAATCGTGCGGCGTAGACCATGCCGTCAACGATACCGGGGGCGCGCAGAGCCACGGTTCAGAGCTGCTTTAGCCGGCGACGATGCGCGGAAACAGGAAGTTCGCACCCGCCCGCACCGCCGATTCCGCGCCCAGTCCACCGTCCGGGTCGTCGTAGTCCACGTCAAAGCTGACGAAGCTTCCGTCGACAAGGGCGATGATCGAACACCCGGTCACATCATCATTGCAGTAGACAACGGCCTCGTCCGCGCCGTCGATTGCGACGAGCTCTGCGCCAGGCCTCGCCAGGTCGCCATCGCGAAGCTCTTCCCAGGCCCAGCCGCCACCGGGAAGTATCCAGACGCTCGTCTGTCGAACCTGGCCAGCCGGCGTCGAGTAGGTGTCGTCATGACGCCAGACGCACGAACCAAAGTCGGCCCGGTTCCAGGCGACTGTGAAGAGCACGAACGGGCCTTCGTTGTTGTCCTGCTCGGGTGCGGTGAGCCCCGTTGACTTCAGCTTCTTTCGAAACTTCTTGTTCGCATCGAGCGCCGAGCAGGAGTCCCACAGCGGGGCACTCCCCTGCGGTACCTCGAACGCCGCAAGAGGCGGACTGGCGGTGCCCAGCGTCCCTTGAATGACCGTGCCGAGCGCGAGAGCCGCTGCGTACTCCGGCTTGTCTTCTTCCGTGGGCGCCGGACCGGTCGAGTCGAACTCCACCCAATACCCGTCCACGACGAACGCGCCAGAGCACGATCGCAAATCCTCGTAAACGCTGCACTCGAGATAAGACGATTTGCCCAGCAGGCCGGAGTTGTCGCGGTCTGACGCAAGCGCGTCTACGAAGTCGCGGAAGTTCCGCTTCGCATCCGGCAATACGGCGACGTCCAACAGATTCTCTGGGCTATCAATGAACTCGGTTGTCCCTGCATCGGTCCAGTCACACATCAGCACGCCGCCCTGAAGCTCGGCTGCAAACCCATCGGCGAGCGGGTAGACAAACGGGGTGACTTGCTCGGCCGGAATGTTGATTGCGGCAGCGACGTCAGCGGGCGGGACCAGTTCGTCGCAGCTGAGCGGAACGCGCGACGGTATGCGATCGTAGGCAATCGCGGAAGCCGTGGGTTCGGGCGACGGGGTCGGCGCTGGTGAAGTCGGGGTCGACGTTCCGGCCGAAGGCACATCCTCGAGTGCGTCCGTCGAGACGGGGCCGGCACATCCGCCCAGCGAGAGCGCGGCAACGAGCAGCAGAGCGGCAGGTCGCCAGTGATGAGCCTTCGTCATAGCGCAAAGCTACAGCGAAACCCCCGAATCCGGCAGGGCGGCCGGTCTCGAATGCATCACAGAACCGTGAGCTACTTGTCCTTCTTCTTCGCCTCGGTGTCGCCGGTGAGGGCAGCGACGAAGGCTTCCTGCGGAACCTCGACGCGACCGACCATCTTCATGCGCTTCTTGCCCTCTTTTTGCTTCTCGAGCAGCTTGCGCTTTCGCGTGATGTCACCGCCGTAGCACTTGGCCAGAACGTCCTTGCGCATCGCGCTGATCGACTCGCGCGCAATGATTCGCGCGCCGATGGCTGCCTGGATCGGCACCTCGAACTGCTGGCGCGGGATGAGCTTCTTCAGTCGCTCGGTCATCAAGACGCCGTAGGCGTAGGCCTTGTCGCGGTGCACGATCGCGCTGAACGCGTCGACGGCTTCACCCTGCAGCAGGATGTCGACCTTCACGAGGTCGGCGTCCTGGTCTCCGATGGGCTCGTAGTCGAGCGACGCATAGCCTGCCGTCTTGCTCTTGAGCTGGTCGAAGAAGTCGAACACGATTTCACCTAGCGGCATCGTGTAGTGCAGCTCGACGCGGTCTTCACCGACATACTCCATGCCCTGCATGGTGCCGCGGCGGCCCTGGCAGAGTTCCATGACGGTTCCGACGAAGTCCTTCGGAAGAAGAATGGATGCCTTCACGACCGGCTCGCTCACCGACGCGATCTTGCCGCCCGGGAACTCGCTCGGGTTGGTGACCGTGACGGTCTTTTTGTCGTCGGTCGTGACCTGGTAGATAACCGAGGGCGCTGTGGCGATGAGGTCGATGCCGAACTCGCGTTCGAGGCGCTCGGTGATGATCTCGAGGTGCAGCAGGCCGAGGAATCCGCAGCGGAAGCCGAAGCCGAGCGCAACCGAGGTCTCCGGTTCGTAGACGAGTGCGGCATCCGACAGCTTGAGCTTGTCGAGAGCCTCGCGCAGCAGCGGGTAGTCGCTTCCGTCGATCGGGTAGAGGCCCGAGAACACCATCGGCATCGGCTCGGAGTAACCCTTGAGCGCGACGGTCGCCGGCTTCGCGAACGAGGTGACGGTGTCGCCGACCTTCGAGAGGCGGACATCCTTGACGCCGGTGATGAGGTAGCCGACTTCGCCGACTCCGAGTCCCTTTGTCGGTGTCGGCTCCGGGGAGGAGACGCCGATCTCGAGCACTTCGTGAGCACTCTTGGTGCTCATCATCATGACCTTCTCGCGCGGCGACAGCTTTCCGTCGATCATTCGCACGTAGGTGATGACGCCGCGGTAGGCGTCGTAGACCGAGTCGAAAATCATCGCTCGGGCGGGAGCATCCGCGTCACCTACGGGCGGCGGGATGAGCTCGGTTGCGCGATCGAGCAGTTCGGGCACGCCCACGCCGGTCTTGCCGGAGACGAGCAGGATGTCTTCGGGCTTGCACCCGATGAGTCCGACGATCTCCTTGATGTACTTCTCGGGGTCAGCGGCCGGCAGGTCGATCTTGTTGAGCACCGGGATGATCGTGAGGTCGTTCTCGAGCGCGAGGTACAGGTTGGCGAGCGTCTGCGCTTCGATTCCCTGGGCTGCGTCGACGAGCAGGATCGCACCCTCGCACGCGGCGAGCGAGCGGGAGACCTCGTAGGTGAAGTCGACGTGCCCGGGGGTGTCGATCATGTTGAGCGCATAGGTCTGGCCGTTGAGCTCCCAGGGCATACGAACGGCCTGGCTCTTGATCGTGATGCCACGCTCGCGCTCGATGTCCATGCGGTCGAGGTACTGGGCGCGCATATCGCGATCGCTCACGACACCCGTGATCTGCAGCATCCGGTCGGCCAGCGTTGATTTGCCGTGGTCGATGTGGGCGATGATGCAGAAGTTGCGGATGAACGCCGGATCAGTCGAGGCAGGCTCGAGGGCCTGGAGTGCGCGAGGAGACATTTGTGTCATTCTCCCATGCAGGCGCCCCTGCTCGCGCACTCCGGCCGAAAGCCAGCCGGTTAGAGCGAGCCGATGAGGAACAGCGGGCCGGCAAACGCGAGCGCTCCGAGGCCGACGACGATCCAGCCGACGGTCATGACGGCGCCGAGCACGATGCCCCAGACCGAGAAGGCGCGAGCCGCGGGCTCGCGCTGGTAGCCGAGCACACCGACCACGATTGCCGCGATCGGCACGAGGAAGGTGTACCCGAGAAGAACGGATGTCGCACCGAGCACGAGGGACACGATGCTGAGGGTGCGCACCGGCACGGCCGTCGGAACGGTCTGCTGCGGGGTGGCCTGCTGTGGGGCAGTGGTAAGTACGGGGTTTTCGGTGATGGTTGACATGCTTCAAGGCTAGAAAAGCGAGGTCACCGCCACCATCGGGGTAACCCCCGGATTCGAGGCAGGCTAGCCCTGCTCCCCCGGCACGGGCAGTCGCCCGAGGCCCGCGACGATGTCTGCTTCGGTCGCCGCGAGGCAGACGCGAATCCAGCCTTCACCCGACCGCCCGAACGCGCTGCCGGGTGCAATAGCGACCCGTTGCTTCAGCAGGAACTGCTCGGCCCAGCCGGCGACATCCCCGCCGGAAACATGGCTCATGTCGATCCACAGGTAAAACGATCCCTTGGGCCGCAGGTAGCGGATGCCGCGGGAATCGAGCAGTGCCGTCGCGACGTCGAGGTTGGCGCGATAGTGGCGCTGCGCGTCATCAACGTGGGACTGGTCCCCGGTGATCGCGGCTATCGCGGCATACTGCGCCGGGGTGTCGACGCAGCTCACGGTTGCTTCCTGCACCGTTCGCATCGTCGTGGCGTAGCCGGGAGGAGTCACGAGGTAGCCGACCCGAATGCCAGTCATGGCGTAGGTCTTCGACAGCGAGAACGCGCTGAACACGCGGTTGTCGTCGTCGAAACTGGCGATGCTGAAGTGCTTCTCATCGAAGGTGAAGCGCTCGTACACCTCGTCGCTGATCACCCACAGGTCGTGTCGCCGTGCAAAGTCGAGCAGGTCGCGCAGCACAGCCTCGTCAAAAACGACGCCGAGCGGATTCGAGGGCGAGTTGACGATGATCACCCGGGTGCGGTCGGTGACGAGGCGCTCGAGCTCGTCGATACTCGGTGTGAACCCGCGGTCGGGACGCAGCGAGTACGGCACCGGAACGGCATCCAGCATGTGCGCGTTCATCGTGAAGGTCGTGTAGCCGGGGTCCGGGACGAGCACTTCATCGCCGGCGGCGAGAGTGAGCGCCATCGCCTGGTGGATTCCCTGGGTTGCACCGACTGTGACCCACACTTGCTCGACGTCGACCTGGATGTCGTTATCTCGGGCGAGTTTTTCGACTATTGCGGCGCGCAGGGGCGGAATTCCGCCGTTTGCCGTGTAGTTCGTCTCGTCGCGTTCCCAGGCAGCGATCGCCGCCGCTCCGATGTGCGGGGCTACCGGAACGTCGGGCTCACCGACGCCAAGCAGGATCACATCGTCGAGTTGGAAGGCGATTTCAAGGATTCGGCGAATTCCCGACTCGGGAACCGAAGAGATGTGTGGCGCTAACGACGGCATGCTCCCAAGGCTATTACTCTGGTGTTACAGGAAATCGCAGCGGTACAGGTCTGCTCGATTGCCGTATTGGCTTCAGTACTGGTAATGTTTCCTGTTGGCTTGCGTGTGCGATGAGTATGTTCGAATCCACACGATTCGCGGCCGAGAATCAGCACTCAAGGTTCGTATCCTCGGCTGCCCCCTACAGATCACAATCAAGAAGGTAAAAACGTGGCAAACATTAAGTCGCAGATCAAGCGCATCGGTACCAACAAGAAGTCGCAGGACCGCAACAAGGCAGTGAAGAGCGAGCTCCGCACCGCTGTTCGCGCGACCCGCTCGGCCATCGCAGCCGGCGACAAGGACGCCGCCGTCGCTTCGCTCGCCCTCGCTTCGAAGAAGCTTGACAAGGCAGCAAGCAAGGGTGTCATCCACAAGAACCAGGCAGCCAACAAGAAGTCGGCTATCGCCAAGAAGGTTGCTTCGCTCTAAGCGTTCTTCACGCGTCCAGCGGACACACGCTTTTCGGAACGCCTCGCCTTCGGGTGGGGCGTTCCGGCGTTAACGCGTGGTGTCAGACCAGCGGATGCCGTTGGCTGCGTGGCGCAGACTTACGCTTCGCCCCGGTTGGCGATGACGCCGATCATCCGCTCGAGGGAGTAGACCGGGTCGCGGCCGCCACCCTTGATCTGGGCGTCGGTGTCGGCGAGCAGTTCGATCGCGTCGGCGAGGCCGTCTTCGGTCCAGCCCTGCAGGTCGCGACGGGCGCGATCCACCTGCCAGGGCGCAAGTCCGAACTGGGACGCGAGCTGTCCGGATCCGCCGCGCGAGCCGGAGATCTTCGCCATCGTCCGCAGCTTCGCCGCAAACGCCGCGAGCATGGGCACCGGATCGGCTCCGGATGCGAGAGCGTGCCGCAGCAGCACGAGCGCTTCTCCGCGACGGCCAGCGATGGCGGCATCCGCTACTTTGAACGCGTTGGTCTCGACCCGGCCCGAGTAGTACTTCTCGACCGTGACTTCGGTGATCTCTTCGCTCGCGTCGGCGAGAAGCTGCTGGCAGGCGGCGGCGAGTTCGGCGAGGTCGTCACTGAATGCGGAGACGAGCGAGCGCAGGGCGCCGGCGGTGATGCGACGGTTGGCCGCTGAGAACTCTGCCGATGCGAAGTCGAGCTTGTCGCTCTCTTTCTTCAGCTCGGCGCAGACGATTTCGATGCCGTTGCCCAGTCCGCCGCGGATGGCTTCGAGCAGCTTCTTGCCGCGGACGCCTCCCGCGTGCCGCAGAACGAGGTAGCTGTCGTCAGCGGGGTTCTCGAGGTAGCTGAGCACTTCGGCCATGAAGGCGTCGGTGCACTTCTCGACGCCGGTGGCGCGGATAAGACGCGGTTCAGCGAATAGCGACGGGCTCGCAAGGGTGATGAGTTCGCCCGGTGAGTACTGGTCGGCTTCGATGTCGCTGACTTCGAGGCTGGGGTCCTCAGCCCGCAGGATGTCGCGAAGGCGACGGATGGCCCGATCGGCGAGGAACCCCTCGGTGCCGGATACGAGGATGACGCGGGCCGGACGTACGGCACTCCAGGCGATCTGCGGAATCTTCGCCGCCGCGGCTGGGGACTTCTTCGCCGCCGTCTTTGCCACTGCCACGCTTGCTCCTTCTGCGCCTGCTCCTTGGGGAGCGGGACTCCCCCAGCTTAACCGGACCCGCCGACGGCGGTCGGCGCCTGCTCACACGCTGGAGTGGATTGGGCAAACGAGCCATCGCGGAGAATCCGTCAAGTAGTCTGAGATTCTGTCAACGTCCGCCTGCGCGAGGAGATCCTCTTGATCCGCTCCACCGACGTCCCGCGGGGATCTGAATCGGGTCAAACCTCCGACGCACGCACCGCTGCCAGACGCAGAGCGCGAGTAGTCGCGGCTATCGCAGTGACCGCAGCACTGGTTGCATTGACCGGTTGCCAGACCGAGCCCGAGGTGCCTTCGCCCACTGACGCCGCCACCGCCTACCTCCAGGCGCTCGCTGACGGCGATGCGAGCGCGGCGAATGCGCTGTCGACACCCGCTTCAGAGAAGCGGCCCCGTCCGTCGGACAGTTCGCTCGACGACGTAGAGCCGATCACCGATATCAACGCCGCCGACGTGCCGGACTACGACTCGGTGTCGTCCGACGTGCCGGTTTCGTATTCGCTCGACGGTGAGCAGCACGAGGCGGAACTCTCACTCGTTTTCGTCGATGGCGCGTGGTTGGTGAGCCGCGGACTAGAAGGAAATGCCGCCGTGAAGTGGATCGGATACAGCGACGACCTCTACTGGTGGTCGGATCTCAACCATGTCACCGTCGGCACAACGTCGGTTCAACAGTTTGGCGTACTCGGCGTGCTGTACCCCGGAATTTACGATGTCTCGCCCAATCTTGGACCGTACGCCGAGCTGGTCAGTACGACAATCACCTTCGTACCGAGGGAGCCCAATTTTCCCGCCGTCCCCGTCGGGATCGAGGTCGCCCCGACGGCGCAAGTCGCCACAGAGGTAGTCGACACGCTCTCCAAGCATCTTGATGCCGTTCTCGCTCAGGCCGAGGAAAGGCCCGCCAGCTTTTACGCTGACATCGGTCCAAGAGCACGGACCTTCGCGAATGAGAGCCCCGAGGGCTCGTCGGTGAAATGGAGTGTTGCGGTGCCGGTAAAGGTCGAGCCGTGGCAGTTCGAAGACTCAGTCGGATTCGACGCGACGGCGACGATCGCCGGATCCTGGAAAAAGGGGTCGAAGTCGGGCCTGATCACCATTCCGTTGACGACCCACGTTCTCGCGCATCCGACGGCCTCGGCGCAAACGCTCGACGCGTTGCCGACGTTCTGGCAGGTCGCTGACTGAGGCGTTGTTAGCCGCAGGGACTTCGGACAGAGTCCCGCACCAATCGCGGTCAGCTAGTCTGAGAATCTGTCAAAGCCTGTCTGCGCGAGGAGATCCTCTTGGTCCGCTTCACCGTTGTCCTGCCGGAATCGGTGCCTCAGCGCACGAAGCGCTTCGGCATCCGCTTTGTGGGCGCCGTCGCGGTGACTGCTGCACTTCTCGCGACGAGCGGATGTCAGGCCGAGCCCGAAGAACCTTCTCCCGCTGACGCCGCCCTGGCCTACCTGGAGGCGCTCGCTGACGGCGACGCTGGAGCAGCAAACGCGCTGTCCAATAGTTCGTCCACGGACTACCCGCTGCCCGAGGATGACTCGCTCGACGGCGCGGGAACCATTACAGACATCGGTGTGGCTGAAGGTATCTACGACGACTCGCTGTTGGAGGACGTTCCCGTTTCGTATTCGCTGGACGGCGAGAAGTACGAAAAGGAGCTCTCACTGGTTTTCGTCGACGACGCGTGGCTGGTCAGCGGCGGACTCGAAGGGTACGCCGCCGTGAAGTGGACCGGGTACAACGATGGCCTCAACTGGTGGTCGGAGCTCAACGAGGTCACGGTCGGAGCGAACTCCGTCGAGAAGTATGGCGCGCTCGGCGTGCTGTACCCCGGCATCTACGACGTCTCGCCCGACCTCGGGCCATACGTAGAGCTGGTCAGCAAAACGCTCACGTTCGTGCCTGAGGACCCCGGCTTTCCCGCCATCCCCATGGAGATCGACACTGCCCCGGCCGCGCAGGTCGCCACGGAGGTCCACGACGCGCTGGTCAAGGATCTCGATGCGAACCTCGCTCGCTCTGACGACGAGTGGCCCGACATCTTCTACGGTGACGAGGGTCCCGGAGCATGGATTTACGTGAAGGAGAGCCTCGAGGGCGCGTCCGTCAACTGGACGGTGGCTCTACCGGTCAAGGTCGCAACCTGGCAGCCCGGCGACTTTGTCTCCTACGAAGTCACTGCGACGATCAACGGGTCCTGGAAAAAGGGGTCGAAGTCCGGCTTGATCACCATTCCGCTGGCCACGGACGTCTACGCGCAGCCGAAGGACGCGACCGACACGCTCGACGTGTTCCAGACGCTCTGGAAAATCGCCGACTGAGTCGTCGCGGCAGCAGATCCTCGTTGAGAAAAACGACCCGAATGCTGTCCGGATACACCGAGGTCGCCGTATCGATTGCGCCGATGCCACACCCGCCCCGTGATCTAAGAGTCCGGGTTCGCCTGGTGGTTGGTTGTGCCAACGGGATATACACGACCGCGCTGGGACCGGTGCTCGCCCACATGGTGTCCGGACCCGATTTCAGACCGGCGACGGGCGCGTGCAGCGCCCAGGCGGCGATTCACAATCACCGCTGCCACAGCGATCACCACGAAGCAGACGATTATCACTACAACGACGGGGTCCACACGGGTTACTTTACGTCAGCGACCTCCTGGGATCGCTCATCGAACCGGCCACTCGATGTCTGAGCTTTCGCGACTCGCTGCAATTCGTGCCCGGCGCGACTGGCGTCTACGCCGACTGGACGATCGATTGCCGTGGGGCAGGCTCCCCCAGATTTCCACCTCACCAGCTTCGGCACCTGGCGACACGAGCACCATTCCACCCAGATCGGTTCGCACGGGTGCCGTTCCGGTCGCGTTCAGCAGCTCGAGCGCCTCCGCGGTCGGGTGCCCGTAGGTGTTGTCCGCGCCCACACTCACGATGCCGACGGTTGCGGATGCCGCGGCGTAGATTCGCGGTTCCTGATCGCGTGAGCCGTGGTGGGCGACCTTCACGACGTCGACTTCGGGAACCGCGCCCGCCGCGAGCACGAGAGCCTGTGACTCCTGCCCGAGATCGCCGAGAAAAAGTGAGCTGAGGCATCCGCTCTCGCAATCGCCGACCGGTAGGAACGTCATCGTGAGGCTCGCGTCGTTGCCCGGGTCGACCCCGCCCAGCGGATACCGCGGCCAGAGCAGGGTCCAGCGCAGGTCCCCGAGAAGGCCGGTCATTCCGCGGCTGCCCTGTGTCACGACCGCGCCACTGGCAGAGAGGGAATCGCGCAGTCGCACATCGTCGGCACCATCGGTCGGCCCGACGAGCGCGGCGGTCACTATGCCGAGCACCGCATCCACTCCTCCGATGTGATCGAGGTCGTAATGGGTGAGCACGAGCAGGTCGATTCGGGAGATGCCGAGGGTGTCGAGGCAGGTCTTGAGCGGAGCGGGATCCGGGCCGGTGTCGACCAGCGCGATTTTTCCAGCGCTCCGCACGAGCACGGCATCGCCCTGGCCGATGTCGCACGCCGCGATCTGCCAGTCCGGTGGCCGCGACATCCGCTGGGTGATTGCGGAGCCGAGAGATCCCGCGGCGGTAGCGACCACAAGAAGCGCACTGACGAACGTGGTGAGGCGACGGATGCGTCCGGACGGCAGCAGGATTGCCGTGATCGTGAAGAGGGTTAGTACGGCGAGCAGCACAGAGCCGATCGCGCCTGCGAGCCAGGGCGCGTTGGCGCCGGGCAGCTCCGGAAAGTACCGGGCGACCGCGGCGATCCAGCTCGCCGGCACCCAGGCGAGGGCCGCGATCGCCTCGCCGACGGGTGGCACCACCGGAAGCATCACGCAGGCAAGCAGCCCGAGCACCGTCGCTACCGGAGCCGCCGGCTCGGCAAGCAGATTCGCGACCACACCGTAAATCGGAATCGTCGAGTTCAGCAGAATCAGCACGGGCTGGCAGGCGAGCTGCGCCGCCAGCGGGACGGCGATGACCGTGGCGAGCGGAAGCGGCAGAAAGCGGCTTATGCGCACCGCGAGCGGCCGGGCGAGCAGCACGAGCGCTCCGGTCGCGAGCACCGAGAGCACGAATCCGTAGTTGCGGGCGAGCCAGGGGTCGACCAGCACGAGCAGAAGCACCGCAACCGACAACACCGGTACGCCCCGGATCGGCCGGCCGCGCGCGAGCGCGACGAGCACCAGGGTCGCCATCACCGCTGCCCGCAGCACACTCGGCTCCGGCGTCACGAGCACCACGAACGCTATGAGCACGAGGACGGATGTCGCCACCCGCACCGCGCGCGGGATCCCAACCGCAGCCCCCGCGGCCATCACGAGCCCAACGACGATCGCGCAGTTGGCTCCCGATACGGCGGTCAAGTGGCTGAGCGAACTTGCCTTCATCGCGGCGTCGAGGGACTCGTCGACCGCCGAGGTATCACCGATCGCCAGACCGGGCAACAGGTCACCGCCGTCGCCCGGGAGCGTCGCGGAGGCCTCCGAGAAACGCGAGCGCAGTCCGTTTCCCCACTCGAGGTACCAGGCCGGCGCGGCAACGATCTCGGGTTTCGAGCCGGCGAAGAACAGGAACGACACGTCGTCGCCCGGTTCCGTCGCCTGCAGGCGACCGTCGAGCTCGATGGCGGTGCCGATCCCCAGGCCCTCGCCGACGTTCTCGGCGACGCTCGCGTCGTCGAGGAAGACCAGCACCGGAGCGGAGACATCGCTCGTCCGAGACCCGATCCGCGCGCCCTCGAGCCGTGCAGCCACCCGACCGTCCGCGGGAGCTGCGGTGGTCACGAGCGTCGCGACCACGTGGCGCCCAGCGGACGCCGCTTCGACGAGCACCGTGGGCGACCGCGCGGTCGCCTGCACGGCGACGATGCCGCACACGAGCGCAGCCAGCGCGAGGCTGACTCCCCCGACGACGAGCACGGGTGAAGCCGCACCCGTAGTTCGGCGCGACAGGAGTACGGCATCCGGCCAGCCGCGACTGGCCGCGCGCGCGACCCGCCACGCGGCGCCCACCGCCAGCGCCGCAACGATTCCCAGCGCTGGCGCCACCCAATCAGCAACACCGCCGATCGCCAGGGCTGCGGATAGCCAGGTCGCCATGGCCGGGACGACCAGTCGCAGATCGGCCCTCGTCGCGAGAGACACCCGCTCGCTCACACCGTCACCAGCTCACGCAGTGCGTCGAGGGTCTTGTCGCCGATGCCGGTGACGCTTCCGAGATCGTCGACGCTCGCGAACCGGCCGTTGGTGTCGCGCCAGGCGATGATTCGGCCAGCCAGCGCCGGCCCGATCCCGGGCAGCGTTTCGAGAGCAGTTTCGTCGGACGTATTGAGGTTGACGAGGGCGCCCGGCACCGGAGTCGTCCCATTCCCCGTTACTGGCGGAGCTTCGCCTTTCTTCGGGACGATGATCTGCTCGCCGTCCGACAGTACTCGTGCGAGATTCAGGCCCGACTGGTCGGCGTTCCTGGCGAACCCGCCCGCCGCAGCCACGGCATCCACTCCCCTCGCCCCGGCGGGGAACTCGTAAAGCCCGGGCTTTGAGACCTGCCCGAGGATGTGGACGAAGATGACGGCAGGCGCCGGAGTTTCGAGGGCGCCGTCAACCGTCGCATCAGTCGCGCCCACAGGTGCGCTGACGGTCGTCGACTCGCCCTTCGGCGCTAGGGCCGAGAACAGCACGCCGCTTGCGAGGGCGACGACGAGCACGACAACTCCGGCGCCGATCCCGATCCGCAGACGCGGGCGGCGCTCCGCCGACTGATCCATGCCCATCACCCCGGAAGGCTAGGACAACGCGATCCGCCTCCGGACGCAACTCGGCCCCGGTGTGCACGAGGCACGACCGGGGCCGATTGTGAAGAAGGTGCTAGAGCTCGACAGGAACCGTTTCGACAGCGGGCTTCGTTGCGATGCTCACGACGCGCGGTGCGCGCACGATCACGTTGACGATCTCGCGACCGACGAGCGTGCGCTGCACGCCTGCCGCTGCGAGGGCGAGCTTTTCGAGCTCGTCGACAGCGATCTTCGGCGAGACTTCGAGACGGTCGCGAACCTTGCCGTCGACCTGGACGACTGCCGTGACCGACTCCTCGACGAGCAGGTTCTGGTCGGGCTTGCGCCAGCTCGCGGCCGAGACGGAGGGCTCGTAGCCGAGCTTCTCCCACATCTCTTCCGCGGTGTACGGGGCGAACAGGCTCAACGCGATCGTGATGACCTCGGTCGCCTCGCGAACAGCGGCGTCTCCCCCGCCGGCACCGTTGTCGATGACCTTGCGGGTCGCGTTGACGAGCTCCATGAGCTTGGCAACAACGACGTTGAACTTAAACGACTCGACGAGGCCTGGGCCATCGGCGAGGAACCGGTGCGTCAGGCGACGAAGGCCCTTGTCTCCGGTCTTCCACTCGATGTCCGGTGCGCTCGTGACGTCCTTCGACAGGCGCCAGGCGCGAGCGAGGAACTTCGCCGAGCCGGCCGGCGAGACGTCTTCCCAGTTGATGTCGTCCTCGGGCGGACCCGCGAACACCATCGTGAGGCGGATGGCGTCGACGCCGTACTCGTCGATGACGTCGCCGAGCTTGACTCCGCCCTTCGACTTCGACATCTTCGATCCGCCGGAGAGCACCATTCCCTGGTTCAGCAGTGCGCTGAACGGCTCGGTGAACGAGACGTAGCCGAGGTCAAAGAGCACCTTGGTGATGAAGCGCGCGTAGAGCAGGTGCAGGATCGCGTGCTCGACGCCACCGATGTACTGGTCGACGGGCGCCCACTGCTCGGCCTTGGCCGGGTCGAATGCCCGGGTGCCGTCCTTCGGATCGAGAAAGCGCAGGTAGTACCAGGACGAGTCGACGAAGGTGTCCATCGTGTCGGGGTCACGCAGGGCCGGGCTGCCGTCACGCGGGTCGGCGACGTTCACCCAGTCGGTTGCGGCACCGAGGGGCGACTGGCCCTTGGGCTGGAGGTCGAGTCCGTCGGTCGGGGGCAACTGCACCGGAAGCTGGTCTTCTGCAACCGGAATGAGTTCGCCATCCGCTCCGTGGATGATCGGAATCGGGGTTCCCCAGTAGCGCTGGCGGCTGATGAGCCAGTCGCGCAGGCGGTAGGTCTTTGCGGCGCGACCGGTGCCGGCTGCTTCGAGCTGCTCGATGATCTTCTTGATCGCGTGCGACTTGCTGAGGCCGTCCAGCGGGCCGGAGTTGATCATCCGTCCCTCTCCGGAGAGCGCAACACCGGTGTCGAACGGTGCGAGCGGCGGGAGGTCGTCGGGCAGGATCGCCTGGCCGTTCTCGTCGAGCTCGAGCACGGGGATCGCTGCCGTGACCGGAGCGTTGGTGTCGACGACGACGGTGACCGGCAGGTCGAACTTGCGGGCGAAGTCGAGGTCGCGCTGGTCGTGAGCCGGGACGGCCATGACTGCGCCGTGACCGTAGTCGGCGAGAACATAGTCGGCGGTCCAGATCGGGATGCGCTCGTTCGTGACCGGATTGACGGCGAAGCGACGCAGCGGGATGCCGGTCTTTTCACGCGTGGCATCCTGGCGCTCGATCTCGGTGTTCTTCTGGGCCGCGACCAGGTACTCCTTGAAGGCAGCCTGCACCTCGGGGGTGGAACCTGCGGCCAGCTCTGCAGCGAGGTCGGAGTCGGGAGCGACAACCATGAACGTCACGCCGTACAGGGTGTCGGGGCGCGTGGTGAAGACCGTGATCTTCTCGTCGCGTCCCTCGATCGCGAAGTCGACATCCGCTCCGACCGAACGGCCGATCCAGTTGCGCTGCATCGCGAGAACCTTGCTCGGCCAGGATCCCTCGAGCTGGTTGAGGTCATCCAGCAGGCGGTCTGCGTAATCGGTGATCTTGAAGTACCACTGCGTCAGCTTCTTCTTCACGACGATCGCGCCGGAACGGTCCGACGTTCCGTCGGGGAGCACCTGCTCGTTCGCGAGAACGGTCTGGTCTACCGGGTCCCAGTTGACCCAGCTCTCTTTGCGGTAGGCGAGTCCCTTTTCGTACAGCTTGAGGAACAGCCACTGGTTCCACTTGTAGTACTCGGGGTCGCTCGTCGCGAGTTCGCGGGTCCAGTCGACGCTCGTCGCGTAGCGACGCATCGACGCCTTCTGCTCGCCGATGTTGGAGTAGGTCCAGTCGCGCGGGTTCACGCCGCGCTTGATGGCCGCGTTCTCGGCGGGAAGGCCGAAGGAGTCCCAGCCGACCGGGTGCATGACGTTGAAGCCCTGCAGGCGCCAGTAGCGCGCGACGACGTCCGCGAGGGCGTACGCCTCACCGTGGCCCATGTGCAGGTCACCCGAGGGGTACGAGAACATGTCCATGATGTACTTGCGCGGACGCTTGTCAGTCGGGTCACTCGAGGCGAATGGCTGAAGCTTGTCCCAGATGGGCAGCCACTTCTCCTGGAGTGCGGCGATGTCGTACTCGGGAGCATCGTCGGGGTAGTCGTGTGCCACAGAATTCTCAATTCATAACTGGGGGGAGGCCGATTCGTCCGATCGTTTCCCACGAATGGGGCGGCCCAACATCCAAGATTAGCGAAGCGCGGGGGTTCGCACCTGCACGTGACGTGAACAGAGTGGTGAAGATCGGATGCCGTGGTCGCCGTACCTGGCCCGATCGTGGCACCCTAGATCGTCAGCCCTGAAAGGAAACCCCGTGTCAGAACGCTCCAGAATCGTCGGCCACACCATCCGTCGCACCATCACCATCACCGTTCCGCGCGAGCGGGTGTGGGCAGCGATCACCGAACCGGAGCTCATCAGCCAGTGGTTCGGCGACGAGACGCAGCTCACGGCGTTCGAGGTCGGCGCGACCGGTCGGTTCGACTGGGAGGGCTACGGCAACTTTCCGTTCGAGATTACCGAGATCGAACCGCAGACCGCGTTCGCCTACCGCTGGTCGGGTATTCCGGCCGAATCACTCATGAGCGATGACTCGACCCTCGTGCGCTTCACCCTCGCGGATGTCGCTGACGGCACCGAGATCACCGTCGTCGAGTCCGGCTTCGAGCTGCTGCCCGGCAAGACCCTCTACCGTCGCACTCGCCTCGAGCAGAACCGCGACGGCTGGGACATCGAGCTCGACGAGCTCGCCGGGTTGCTCGAGGACTAACCCTCTCCGCCTACTGCCTACTGCCTACTGCTTTCTGCTTTTCTGCAAAACTCAGGCCCCGGAGCCGTCTCATCCCCTCAGTCGGGACGAGACCGGCCCGGGGCCTGAGTTTTGCAGCAGATGGGGCTACTTTTTATACGAGAAGACGACGTGCGCGTGGCCTGAAGTCACCTTGTTTTCACTGTGTTTCTCGACGAAGAACGTGTAGGTCGGTTTCGCTTTGAACCCGAGATGTCGCAAGTAAGCAGAAACCGCAAACGCCTTCTTCTTCGCTCTGCTGAGGTCTTTCTTCGGGCTTCCCGAGTTATACATCTCGCTGTAAATCTCGTAGCTTTCGATCGTCGCGCCCTTTCGGATGCTGTGAACCAGCTTCCTCAGGTGCTTGCGGTCGAGTCCGTCGACCTTCGTCTCTTTACGTTCGTACAACTGGTGGGCCCATACGCTCCCCTGGCCAGTAATGGTGAGGGGGTACGTGAGCGACGCAGAGCCGCTGGAGTTTTTTGCCGCGATGGTTACAGGGAAAGTTCCCAACTTTCGCGGAGTTCCGGTGATATACCCCTGTTTAAAGCTCAAGCCTTTCGGCAATCCGCTGACCGAGATTGACGGGGCCGGATACCCCGCGAATGAAATCCATGCGGAATACGGCGCATTGAGAATTACCCGAGCGTCGCTGACCGGTCGCTGGATTGTTGGCGCGACCCTCGGCTGCTCAGCGATCCAGAGGGTCAGTTCTGCGTCGTCGTAGCCGAAAGCGTTCTGGGCTCGAACCGTCAAGGGGAAAGTTCCTCGAGTTGAAGGCGTGCCGCTGACTACTCCGGTGCCTTCGACAATAGAGAGTTCAAGATTTGTTATTGCGACGATTGACCACTTGACTGCCCCCGAGACTGATACTTGCAGCGGAGTTGAGCGGTAGGGAATGGTCGCCGTTGCAGAGGGCGACAATTTCGTGGATGTGATGATCGGTGGAGCACCTTTTGTGCCGACAAATAAGCTTTGTTCGTGGCCATCTGCGACGTATAGGACACCCGTTACCGAGTTCATCGCGATGGTTCTGGCTTCATGACCTTGGTTCAGGTAGCGCACCACACCGGTGCTTCGATCAACTGCCGTTATCGATCCCCAACTTTTTCCGAGAAGCACGAGGTCATTGCTCAGGGGGTCGAGGGCGATTCGACCACCATCCGACCCGGCGTCAAAGTAAGGCGCGCGGGTGATTTGATTCGGTTTGATCACCGACACCACCCCAACCCGGTCGTACGCGACATACGCGGTATGAGTCGCGTCGTCTACGACAATGCTCGCGGGAGACGATTCCACTGGGACCGTTCGAACGAGCTTTAGCTCACTTCCGTCGATCACGCTCACCGTCCCGGACTCGAAGTTCGTCACGTAGACCATGTTGGCAACCGAATCGACAGCCAGGCTCGTCGGCTGTGTACCTACCGAAATAGGAGGTGCAATCGCGGCTCCGGTCTCACTGTCGATTGGAGAAACGGAACCGCTATCGCGGTTGACGACCCACACAATTCCTCGGTCCTCATCAATTGTGAGAGCGCGAGGCGAGTCACCCGCTGGAGCGGTGAAAAGCGTCTGGCCAGTGGCCGGATCCAGCGAAGTGACAGTGTCCGTTAGGTCGCTCGCTATATAAAGACGACCAGTCGATGAACTAATAGCAAGGGCAGTTAGGTAGACAAGCGGGTGGAGCGTCTTTAGTTCTTTGCCGCTTGAACCGCTCACGACGGAAATGGCCCGCGACCCGCCGTCGGCTACATAGACGGTGTTCGTTGATTCATCGATTGCTATGGCCCCGGGATCGACACTGACCGAGTAATCGTCAGTTATTCCGTATCGCAAGTCGCTTTCGGCGGCGGCGACTGGCGCGGCTATTGCGGAGCCCGAAATCAGCAGAGCTGACGTTGCAACGAGCGCGATCACTACGAAGCGTGCAGGTCGCTGACGTATCGACATGTTTCCCCATTCACTACTCCCGCGTAGTCGCGACTATAACTCAGGAATGGCCCGCGTGCGGATTTTGTCCCAAGTCAGATGTCGGTGTCACGCTGACCTGCGTACAGTGATCGGTAGTCGCTCGCAGTTCTCGAAACGCTCGGACGCAATCAGCCGCCGAAGGTGTAGTGCAGATCCGTCCAGCTCGAAGTTCGGTTACCGATAACTTTGACCACGTTGAACTGATAGACGGGCTTCAACGTGAGTCCACTTTTTCGCAGACCTTTACCGATCGCCCACGCTCGCGCTTTTGCCCGTTTCAGATCCTTCGCGGGGTGACCGGTATCTTTTGCCCGCCCTGTGATCTCAAAAAGCGTGTACGTAGATTTCTTCGGGACGGCGCTCACCAATTCGCGAAGGTAACCAATTTCGCGTTTGTTGAGTTTCGTCCGATTCCCTCGAATGCTCAGCCCCACCTGCCCGTAAATCTCAGTTCGGAATCGAAGCACGGCCGGATAGGTCGTGACACCAGCTGCATTCGTCGCGGTGATCGTGATCGGATACTTGCCCACCTTGCTCACTTTCCCCTCGATGAAGGTGAGCACATCGTTTTGCCTAGCCACCGTAAATCCCTTGGGGAGCCCCGTCACTGAAACGGTGGGTCGCGGGTATCCCACAACTTCAATCCATCCTTCGTAGTCCTCTCCGACCATCGCGATGAACGGGTGCTTGTTGACGAAGACGGGTTTGACGGGTGGTTGGTCGGCGACTCTAATCGTGACTTGAAGTGAATCCACTCCAAGTTGGTTATAGGCGTAGACGGCGAAGGTAAAAGTTCCCATCTGGGTTGGCGTTCCTGATAGCACTCCGGTGCTGTTAGAGAGCGCGAATCCCGGAGGAGCAAATTCGTCGAGAGTCCACAAAATCGGACCGGCGCCAACCGCCTTGAAGTGTCTGGTCGGGTACGGAACAGTGAGGGCGCCATCCGGGAACGGCTTTGTCGCAGAAATGATCGGAGAGGTCGCCGGGGTGATTACGACGTCCGCTGGCAGGCCTGACGCCCGAGCGCTACTCACCCCGCCGGAGAGATCCCCGCTAGTCAGACCAATGGCGATGAGTGCTGCCAGTGCTCGTCGGACTCGTGACACCAGTAGAGGCGACTGGAGGCGGTGCGCTGTGGCCATTTTGCGACTATAGCTCGAATTAGCTCGATGACGTCCCGACCTCACCCTTCCCTTCCCTTCCAAAACGCAGGAACAGAACAGCCCTTCTCGGCGTTTCACGCGCGAAACGCCGAGAGCAGTCCCGGACTTCCTGCGTTTTAGAGGGGTCAATCGGTGGAAGGGCGAAGCCCGGGGGTTGAGGTGCGGCAAATCCCTGCTCCGAGACAGCGGGAAAGAGGATCTGGGACCCCCCGAACGCCACGGGGCACCGCACGCGACCGCTCAGCGCGACCCAAGCACCGCCAGCAGCGCCGCGGCCTTGATGCGCACCTCTTCGAGCTCCTCCGAGGGGACCGACAGCGCCGTAATCCCCCCACCGGAACCAACCGTTGACCCCGCAGCATCGATGACTATCGAGCGGATGACCATCGCCAGGTCGACCCCGCCATCGAGTCCGAAGTAGCCAAATGCTCCGGCATACACTCCGCGCGCCCGGCGCTCGAGCGAATCGAGGATGCGCGTCGCACTGAGTTTTGGCGCCCCGGTCATCGACCCAGCCGGGAAGCAGGCGATGACGGCATCGACAGGCCCGAGCCCCGGCGCGAGCTGCCCGGTCACCTCGCTCACCAGCTGGTGCACGTGCGCGTACGTCTCGACCTCGAGCAGGCGCGGAACTCGCACCGACCCGACCTCGGAAATCCGCCCGATGTCGTTGCGCATGAGGTCGACGATCATGAGGTTCTCGGCGCGTTCCTTGTCGCTCGCGGCGAGCTCGGCCCGCAGCGCGTCATCTTCAGCGGCGGAGAAGCCCCGCCGCCGCGTGCCCTTGATCGGACTGCTCGAGACGAGCCCGCCCGGCGACACCGCCAGAAACTGTTCCGGCGACGCGCTTAGCAGCGCAACCGACCCGAAGACCAGCAGCCCGCCGTGGTGACTTGGGCTCGACGAACGAAGCGCCAGGTACGTCGCAAACGGGTCCGGACGCACGTCAACTCGAGCCTCCGTCGTCAGGCACAGCTGGTAAGCGTCCCCCGCCGTAATCGACCGCTGGCACGCCTCGATCATGCCGAGGTACTCGTCGTCGCTGTACTTCCAGACTGCGTCACCGACCGGAGCAGCGGATGCCGTGGCCGGCACGACAGCACCAGCCAGCGCCGCGACGGTCTGGTCGCGCCAGTCGCCGAGTGCGCCCTGCCACGAGTCCCCGAGTGCGAGCAACGAGACGAGTCCGGTCGCGTGGTCAAACGCGACAGCTCGGTCCACGAACATGAGCGCGGCGACGGGATATCGCGACGCCCGCACGGGCTCCCCCATGGTCAGCGCCCGCAACTCGTAGCCGAGCCAGCCGACCCAGCCGAGGGCGAAGCCGCCGGCGGCATCCGGCTCAACCGGCTCAACCGGGGTCGACGCGAGCGAGGCGCGCAGCGACTCGAAGACATCGCCGTCCGCATCGGTCAGCACGCGCGAGCTCGACCCGAGGTAGCTGATGCCCGTTGAAGCGCCAGGCCCACCATCGAGCCAGAAAGAGTTCTCGGCGTCAGCATTGAGCGCCGCCCACGCCGCAGCGGGGTCGACCCAGCGGCCGAGCGGATACCGCAGGAGCCGGGTGCGCATAGCCTAAGTTTATGAGTTCGCCGGTTTCACCCACGTCCGCCATCTATCGCTGGCACGGGAACGAGCTCGTGCTGCTCGAGTACTGCGACATGGCCGGGGTCACGGTCGAGGTCGCGGACTCGTGGCTGGTCTCCGAGGGTCGCACCCTCGCGCTCGGCCTGCACCGGGAGAGGTTCCTCGCCGGAATCGGCACCGAGCTGGACGCGACCGCGTTCTGGGATACCGCGATGGCGCTCGTCCCCTCCACCGGCGAGTGGTTTCCCCGGGTTGAACTACAGTCGCGCGCCGGCGCCCCGCTGCTGGTCTTCCGGCTGAGGAGCGCACCGGAACGCAGCCGCTCGGTCGTGCTCGCAACGAACCCCGGCCCGGACCCGCGCACCGTCCCGCTCATCAAGGGCCCCGACCTCGACACCATGCAGCGCCTGCGCACGGCCGTCCAGCCGCTCGGCGCAACCGAAGCGGTAATTCTGAACAACGACGGCTTCGTCGTCGAAGGCGCCTACAGCTCCCTCGCCTGGTGGCGCGGAAGCATCCTCTGTACTCCCCCGGCCGAGTTCGACCGCATCGACAGCGTCACGGCCAAATCCCTGCTCACGCTCGCCACTGCGCTCGGCGTCGAAACGTTCACCGAAGCCCTCACCCCGGCCGAACTCGACGGCGTCGAACTCTGGGCGCTCAGCGCGCTTCACGGCCCGCGCATCGCCACGAGCTGGGTCGACGGCCCGTCGCTCGCCGAACTACCCGGCCGCCTCGCGACCTGGCGCAAGAGACTGGACGTTCTCGCGCGCTAGCCACATCGAGTTGGCGAAACCTGCTGTTGTGGCTCGCAAATAACAGCAGTTTTCGCCAACTCAATTCAGGCGAGGTGCAGGCGAGCCGTAATCAGGTGGCTCGCCACCGGCAGGTGCGAGATCAGGATGACGGTCCGGTGCGCTTCAGCAGCGCTCTCGAGCAGATCGGCGAGAAGGGCATCGGCGCGATCGACGTCGACGTTCGCGGTCGGCTCGTCGAGCACGAGCACCGGGAACTCGGCGAGCAGCGCACGCGCGAGCGCGATCCGCTGGGCCTGTCCGCCCGAGACGAGCGTTCCGCGCTCACCGACCCGCGCGTCGAGACCGCCACGCTCGAGCGTCCACTCGCCCAGGCCGACTCTCGCGAGCGCGTCGAGCAGTTCGCCGTCCGTCGCGTCTTCGCGCGCGAACAGCAGGTTCTGGCGGATGCTGTCGTCGAAGATGTGTGGGGACTGCTCGCACAGTCCGACGACCGTTCGCACGTCGTCCGGAGCGAGCTCGCGGACATCCACTCCACCGAGGGTGTAGCTGCCGGAGTGATCGAGGAATCGCACGAGGACGTGCGCGAGGCTGGTCTTTCCGGCTCCGCTCTCGCCGGTGACGAGCAGTCGAGCGCCCGGCTCGAGCGTCACCGTGACGGGGCGCATCGCGGGCTCGGCGGCTCCCGGCCACTGCGCTGTCACGCGGTCGAGCACGATCGGGTAGGGGCCGGACGGCATCGCGCGCGGCGACGCCGGCGCGGTCGGAATCTCGACGGGCACCTCGGTCGGCACCGCCTCGGCTACCCGCTTCGCACTGACCCGCACTCCGCGCCAGGCACCTAGCGCGAGCGGAACCATTCCGAACACCTCGAACACCGCGAGCGGAATGAGGGCGATGAGCGCGAGCAGCGGGCCGTCGATCGCACCGGCTTCGATGGCCGGCTGCCCAACGACGAGCGAGCCGAAGACCGCCGCACCGGCGATCAGCGACATCACGGCGGCAACGGTGCCGCTTCCGAGAGCGCGCCGAAGCTGGGCGACCCGCAGGGCGTCATCCGCCTCGGCAATCCGGGCAGCGCTCGCGCCCTCGCGACCGAACGCGGTGAGCACATCGAGGCTCGTGACGTGCTCGAGTACGAGGTCCGCGAGCTGCGCCTTGAGCGGTGCGATGCCCTGTTCGGCACGCGAGGAGATCAGCGAATTGAGCACGGTGCCGACAACGATCGCCAGCACGAGCGCGACAGCGAGCACGACGGAGGCTGACGGCAGGATGATCGCGACCGTGATGACGCTCAGCAGCCCGACCACGATCGACGTCGCGAGCGGCTGGACGACCCGCAGCGGAAGGTCCTGCAGCCGGTCGACGTCGCTGACGAGTCGCGTCAGAAGGTCGCCGCGACGGGTTCCGCCGAGCCCGTCCGGCGCGAGCGGGACGAGCCTACGGAAGATCCCGGCCCTCAGCCGTGCGAGCCCACGGAACGCCGCATCATGGCTCGCGAGCCTCTCGACGTAGCGGAAGAACGCCCGACCGAGCGCAAACGCCCGCACCCCGACGATCGCGAACCCGAGAAAGAGAATGGGCGGCTGCTCGGCAGCCTTCGTCAGCAACCAGGCGCTCGTCGCGAGCAGGGCGACCGCGCTTCCGGACGACAGTATTCCCAGCAGCAGCGCCGGCACGAACAACCGGGCGCGCGGCTGCGCGAGCCCGAGCACCGCGCGCTCCGGCTCCGAGAGCCTCTCGACGATCGCCGCGCTCACGAGACGGCCACCCTCGGTCGAACCTCGATGATCGAGTCGGATGCCGCAAGCACGGCTTCGCGGTGCGACACGACGATCACCGCGCGACCGGTCGCCGCCAGTTCCTGCAGTCCACGGATGACCTCGCCCTCGGTCGCACTGTCGAGCGCCGAGGTCGGCTCATCGAGGATGACGACCGGGCATCCGGAATCCAGCGCCCGATACACCGCACGGGCGATCGCCACCCGCTGCGACTGGCCGCCGGACAGCCCGCTGCCGTTGACGCCGAGCACGAGTTCCGGCGGCACGATCTCGGCCGCCGCGATGCGCATCGCCTCGGCGAGAAGCAGCGGGTCGGCGTCGCCGAGCGCGATGTTGTGCGCGACGGTTCCTGCGACAAGCCCCGGCCGCTGGCCGGCCCAGGCCACGAGTTGCCGCGCCTGCTCCGGCGCGAGTGCCTCATCGCCGTAGCGGATGTCGCCGCTGAACGGCACGAAGCCGAGCACGGCCGCGACGATGGTCGACTTTCCCGCGCCACTCGGGGCAGCGATGACCGAGAGGCGACCGGGTTCAAAGCGAGCCGCGAACCCGTCGACGACGAGCCGTTCGCCGTAACTCACGCGCAGGTCGTCGATCGAGAGCGAACGGCCGGCGACCGCCGTCGCTGCCGGGCGAACGCTGGCGACGGGCACTGCCCGCTCGGCATCCAGAATCTCGAAGACGTCATCGGCGGCGGCAACGCCGTCGGCAGCAGCGTGGAACTGCGCGCCGACCTGGCGCAGTGGAAGGTACGCCTCGGGCGTCAGCAGCAGAACGAACAGCCCGACGGTGAGGCCGAGCTCACCGCTCACGAGCCGCACCCCAATGGAGACGGCGACGAGGGCGACCGAGAGGCTTCCGGCGAGTTCGAGCACAAAGCCGGAGATGAACGAGACCCGCAGCACCGACATCGTGCGGGTACGGTAATCGTCGGTGATCCGCTCGATCCGCGCCGCCTGGCGGTGCTGGCGTCCGAAGATCGTGAGGGTCGAGAGTCCGTCGACGACCTCGAGGAACCCGCTTGCGAGCCCGGTGAGCGCGGTCCACTGCTTGCGCTGCACGGCCTGCGTCGCCCAGCCGATGAGCACCATGAACAGCGGGATGATCGGCAGCGTGATCGCTACGATCACCGCGGTCCAGAAGTCCTGGGTGAGCAGAACGAGCAGCAGCACCGGAGTCGCGATCGCTGTCAGGATGAGCTGCGGAAGATACTTCGAGAAGTATCCGTCGAGCGCGTCGAGGCCAGTCGAGACGATGGTGGTGAGTCGCCCGCTGCTGCGCGAGGCCAGCCACGCCGGGCCGAGAGCCGAAATCGCGGCGACAACCCGCATCCGCAGCTGGCTTTTGACGCTCGCTGCGCCACGCGCCGCGAGCACATCCAACACCCACACCGACACGGCCCGCACGACGATCGAGAGCGCGAAGAGCGCGAACTCTGTGGCGAGTGATGCCAGTGAACGCCCGTCGATGATGCCTACGATGATCGCCGTCGCGAACCACGCGACCGCAATGATGGACACCGTCTGGATGAAGCCGACGATCGCCCCGAGCGCGAGGAACACCCGCGCGGCCGCTGCGTAACGCAGCAGCCGCGGGTCGATGGGTCCAGCGCTCACGGGCGAACTTTCTAGTGTGCTGACTCGAGCACTGTCGAGCGCGAGACGCGCTTGCGGAACACCCAGTAGGTCCAGGCCTGGTAACCGATGACGAGCGGAAGCGAGAATCCCGCCACCCACGTCATCAGATTGAGCGTATACGGAGTACTGGATGCGTTCTCAATCGTCAGCCCGAACGCCGGATTATTGCTGGCCGGCATGACGTTCGGGAACAGCGCGGAGAGGATCGTCGCGACCGCGAACAGTGTCGTGAGCGCCATCGCAGCGAAGGCGCGACCCTCGAAGCCGACCGCGTTGAACAGCAGCGCAGCGACGAGCGACACGGCGGCGAGCAGCGCGAACGTGATGAGCAGCCAGAGGTGCGGCTTGTCGAGGTGTTGCAGGATGGTCCAGCCGAGGAAAGCCGCGGCGAACAGCACGGTGAGCGCACCCGATCGCCCGGCGAGCTTACGAGCACGCAGGCGCAGGTCGCCCTCGGTCTTGAGCGAAACGAACACGACGCCGTGCGTGAAGAAGATCAGCAGGGTCGTGACTCCGCCGAGCAGTCCGTACGGGTTCAGCAGCGTGAAGAAGTCGCCGGTGAAGTTGTGGTCGGCGTCCATCGGAACGCCCTGGATGATGTTTGCGAACGCGACGCCCCACAGCAGTGCCGGAACAGCCGAACCGAACACGATCATCCGGTCGAACCACTTGGTCCAGGCGACTCCCTTGCCCTGGTGGCGGTACTCGAACGACACTCCGCGCAGGATGAGCGCCACCAGGATCAGCAGCAGTGCGAGATAGAAGCCGCTGAACAGCGTCGCGTACCACTCCGGGAACGACGCGAACAGGCAGGCGCCCGCGACGATCAGCCAGGTCTCGTTGAGGTCCCAGACCGGGCCGATCGTGTTGATGATGACGCGGCGGTCGACATCGTCCTTGCCGAGAAACGGCAGGCTCATTCCGACGCCGAAGTCGAACCCGTCGAGCACGAAGTACCCGATGAACAGGAACCCGACGATGAAGAACCAGAGATATTGCAGATCCATGTCGCGATTCCTTAGTAGACCGTAGCGAGGCGTTTGTGGTCGACGGCGTCGGGGTCGTCGTGATCGACCCACTCGTCGGGGCCGGTGACGGCTGCCTTGCGGATGAGCTTGAACTCGACGACCGCGAGGGCCCCGTAGACGACGGTGAAAGTCACGAGCGATATGAGCACGGTGAGTCCCGTCACATTCGGTGAGACCCCGTCCGCGGTTTTCATCAACCCGAACACGATCCACGGCTGGCGACCCATCTCGGTGAAGATCCACCCGACCAGCGCTGCAGCGAGCGGAGTGGCCGCCGACCAGATCGCAACTCGCCACATCCACGGCTTCGGGTTGCGTCCCTTGCGGGTGAACCAGAGCCCGGCGAGCGAAATGAGCGCGGCGATTCCGCCGAGGCCGATCATCCAGCGGAACGACCAGTAGGTGATCCAGATGATCGGCGAGTAGTCGCCCGGACCGTACTGCGTCACGTACTGCGCTTGCAGGTCGTCGATTCCCTCGACCTCACCCGTGAAGGTGTGGGTCGACAGGAACGACAGCAGGTACGGGATGCGGATCGAGAACAGTTCGTGAGACCCGTCCGGTGTCCCCCAGGAAAAGATCGAGAACGAGGCGTTCTCGGTGGTCTTGTAGAGCGCCTCCGCAGCGGCCATCTTCATCGGCTGGGTGTTGACCATCACCAGCCCGAGCTGGTCACCGGTGAGGCCCACTCCGGCAAAGGCGGCGACGTTCGTGATGGACCCGAACTTGAACGCTGTGCGCATCGTGTCGGTGTGCTGGCCGCGCAGCAGGTGGTACGCGGCGGTAGCAACGATGACGACGGCCGCGAACATGATCGAGGCGAACAGGGTGTGCGGAAATTGCGTCAGTGCGACGGGGTTGGTGAGCACCGCGACGATGTCGGTGAGCTCCGCCCGCCCGGTTTCGGGGTTGAGCGTGTAGCCGACCGGGTTCTGCATGAACGCGTTGGCCGCGAGGATGAAGTACGCCGACAGGACGCTCGCGAATCCGGTGGCCCAGATCGTGAGCAGGTGGATTTTGGGCGGCAGCTTGTCCCAGCCGAAGATCCAGAGTCCGATGAAGGTCGCCTCGAGGAAGAACGCGAGCAGGCCCTCCATTGCGAGCGGTGCGCCGAAGACGTCACCGACAAAGCGTGAGTAGTCCGACCAGTTCATTCCGAACTGGAACTCCTGCACGATTCCGGTGACGACGCCCATAGCGAAGTTGATCAGGAAGATCTTGCCGAAGAGCCGGGTCAGGTGAAGGTACTTGAGCTTGCCGGTGCGCACCCACGCGGTCTGCATCGTCGCGACGAGCAGCACCATTCCGATCGTGAGCGGGATGAACAGAAAGTGGTAGAGGGTCGTGAGACCGAACTGCCACCGGGAAAGCAGAAGCGGGTCGAGAAAATCTCCCACGTTCTTCACCTGCCGAATCTTGACTCTGAGTCGTCCGAGTGGACTCCTGACTCTTCAAGTGTGCTGCGCGTGGCCGTCAAGCACACGGGTAGAAAGTCCCGACTATTTCGCAAACTTCGTGGATATGCTCTCGCTGTGACTGTCGTGACGGAGCTACTGGACGCTGGGCTGCTTGGCGCGGCTGCGGGTCCGGCCGGAGATGCGTCATCCTTTGGCGGCTGGCTCACCGATTCGCTCGAGAACCTGCTCGCGATGATCCAGTCGGTTCACCCGGCCGTGCGAACGCTGATCGCCGGGATCGGCATCCTGCTCGAGACCTCCGTGCTCGTGGGGCTCGTCGTTCCCGGTGACACGATCGTTCTGGTCGCGAGCACCGCCGTGATGGGACCGGTCGAATACGTCGCCCTCGTGCTCGCCGTCATTGTTGGCGCTCTCGCCGGCGAGAGCATCGGCTTCGCGCTCGGACGCTACTTCGGCCCGCGCATCCGGCACTCGAAGCTCGGGCTGCGGATCGGCGAGAAACACTGGGTACGGGCGGCCAACTATCTCGATCGCCGGGGCGGGATCGCCGTGTTCATTTCGCGCTTCCTGCCGGTGCTGCATTCGCTCATCCCCATCACCGTCGGGATGAGCACCATGAGTTATCGCCGGTTCATCAGCTGGACGATACCGGCGAGCGTGATCTGGACTCTCGCCTACGTGTCGGTCGGAACCTTCGCCGCGGGAAGCTTTCGCGACCTGCTCTCGAGCCTGCACGGCGCCGGCTACGTGTTCGTCGCCATCATCGCGGTCTTCATCGTGGCGAGCCTGCTGGTCAAGAAGCTTCTCGAGCGCCGCGAGGCACGCCACATGGAGCACGCCGGCGACGGTGATGCGAACACCATCGAGGATTTGGTCCCGTAGCTTTACGCCTCGGGTGTGGTGAGTAGCCCGTTCGACTTCAGCCAGTTGCGCGCGATCGTCTCGACCGACTGCTTTTCGCCGGTACCGTCGGCGGCATCCGTCACCTGGCCGTTGAGAACGGCGAGCTGTTCGGTCGTCAGGGCGCGGGAGACGTCATCGGCGACAAGCGCGAGCGCTGGCGAATACTTGCGCGCCGGAATGACCGGCACGATCTCGTTCGGCGCCATCAGGAATTCCGGATCCTCGAGCTTGACGAGGTTGTTCTCGGTGATTCCGGGGCTTGCGAGTGAGAGCACCGCGACCTGGGTCTTGCCCGCGAGCAGTTCCTTGAGGATCGCCGCGTCGGACTTCTTCTCGCGTGCGGTCCAGTCTTCGACCCCGTACTGGTTCGACAGCGCCGTGCGGCCGAATGCCGAATCCACGAATCCCTCTGGTCCGCCGAACGTCAGCGCACTCGAAAACAGGCCGACGTCACCGATGCTGACGAGCGAATGGGCTTCGACAAACGCCGGAGTCGTGAAAAACGCGCGCGTCGTCTCGGCGCGGGTGTAGTCGAGAACCGCGAGGCCGAGCGGTGCGAGAGCACGGGGAAGCTCGGTTTCGACGACCGATGGCACCCGGCTCGATGACTGGGGACTGACCGACTTCAGCAGGTTGCCCGAGTAGTCGGGGATGAAATCGATGAGACCGGATCGCAGCCCGGCTACCGAGTTCTTGTAGTTGCCGACGCCGAGGTTGTAGTCGACGGTGAAACCGTCAGCCTCGAGCGCCTGGCCGTAAATCTGGGCAAGCAGCTCGCCCTCCATGGTTCCGTGGGAACCAATGGTGAGTTCTACACCGTCACCGCCGGCGGAAGACGGCGCGCATCCGACGAGCGTTCCGAGAACTGCTACGGCGATACCGCTCGCCATGAGCTTTCTCGACAACAACATTCCTCAAGTGTAGGTGGCGAAAATATGAGGATGCCGACCGTGCCGGAGCGGGAGAGCGCGACTGCACTCCCCCACCCCGGACGGTGGCGGAACTACCTGAAGCTGGGAATTAGCTCAGTCCGTTTTCGCTGAGCCAGGTGCTCGCGACGTCTTCGAGGGTTCCCTGGTCGACCGAGTACTTCACGTTGAGGTCGATGAGGCCCTCGGGCGTGAGCTTGGCGTCGACCGCGTTGATGACATCGGCAATGTCATCGGCGATGTCCTTATTGACGAGCGGCACGACGTTCGACGCGAGGAAGATTCCCTCGGGGTCCTCGAGCGTGACGAGCTTCTCGGTCTGGATGCGCGGGTCAGCTGTGTAGACGTTGGCGATGTCGACCTTGCCGGCGATGAGCGCGTCGAAGGTCGTGTCGCCGGTCGCGTCGAACTTGACCGTTGCGCCGTAGACGTCCTTGAGCCCGGTGGGGCCGTACGGGCGCTCTTCGAGTTCGGCGTTGCCGCCGAGGATCGGAGTGTCGGCGATGTTCTTGAGGTCGGCGAGGCTCGTGAGGTTGTTGGCCGTGGCGTAGGCCTGGGTCACGTTGTACGAGTCCTGGTCGGTCGCGGTCGACTGGTCGAGAACGGTGAGGTTCGCCGGCAGGGACTCCTTGAGCTCGGCGTAAACCTCGTCCGATTTGGTTGCCTCGGTGTCGGGCTTGTAGAACTGAAGCAGGTTTCCGGTGTACTCCGGGAACAACTGGACTTCGCCGCTCTCGAGTGCGGGGAGGTAGGCGTCGCGCTGACCAATGTTGAACTTGCGCTCAACTGTGAAGTCAGCACCCTCGAGCGCCTGTGAGTAGATTTCGGCGATGAGTTCGTTGGATGGGTAGGCCTGCGATCCGACAACGATGGTTCCGCTGTCGGCGTCGCCCGAAGCCCCGTCGTCCAGCGGGTCGCCCGATGCGCACCCTGAAAGGGTCAATGCCACCCCGACCGCGACTGCGCCAATGGCGAGTCGGCCCTTGTTCCTTGCTGTGAACATTTGTGTGTCTCTTTTCTGGAGATGTGTTGTAGTCGTAACTACAGTGATGCGGATACTTCCGCTGCCGCGCGAGGTCTGGATGACTTCGAGCGGACGTCTTGGGTGCGGCCGGCGGTGACTCCGCGCGGCACGACGACGCGCTGCAGGAGCGCAAAGAGCACGTCGAGAATGAGGGCGAGTGCCGCAATGAGCAGCGCACTGCCGAGCATCTGGTCGAACCGTCGGAGGGCGAGACCGGTGATGATGTAGATGCCGAGGCCGCCAAGACCGACGTAGGCGGCGAGTGTGACGGTAGCCACCACCTGGAGGGTTGCTGCTCGGATACCGGCGATGAGCAACGGAAGCCCGAGCGGGATTTCCACCTTGAATAGAATCTGCCACTCGGTCATGCCTACCGCGCGAGCCGCGTCGATGGTGCGCCGGTCGACTGCTTCGATTCCGGCGTAGGCGCCGGCGAGGATCGACGGAATGCCGAGCAGCACAAACGCAATGATCGCTGCAAGCGGCGCCTGCAGTACGCCGATCAGCAGAACGAGCAGGATGATGAGGCCGAACGACGGAAGCGCTCGGGCGGCACCGGAGAGCCCGACGGCGAGTTCACGTCCGCGACCGGTGTGCCCGATCAGGTAACCGATCGGAATCGCGATCGCAGCGGCGATGAGCACTGCTATGAACGTGTAAAAAAGGTGCTCGCCCAGGCGAAGCGGAATGGGGCTCGAGCCGGTGAGCCGGTCGGGAGAGAACAGCCAGGCGAGGGCTTCGGAGAAGAGATTCATGGTCTACGCCCCTCCGCCCGCGGTAGCCGGAACCTTCAGGTCGATGCGCTGGATCTTGACCTTGCGTGGCGCCCACGGCATCACCAAGCGGCCAATGAACGACAACAGGGCATCGATGAGCAGCGCGATCACGACGACCATGACTACGCCGGCGAGCACCTCAACGACAATCCGTCGCTGCAGCCCGTTGGTGAACAGGTAGCCGAGACTCTGGGTTCCGATCAGAATTCCCACCGTCACGAGACTCACCGTGCTGACCGCGGCTACCCGCAAGCCGGCGAGAATGACTGGGCCGGCGAGCGGAAATTCGACGACCCAGAACCGGCGCCAGCTACCGAAACCAACGGCGGTCGCCGACTGCCGTACCGCCGGGTCAACAGAGTCGAGCGCGTCCGCAACAGACCTCGCCATAATCGCGACGGCGTAGATCGTGAGCGCGATGGTTATGTTGAGCTCGCTCAGAAAGCTGATCCCGAGAATCGGCGGCAGGATGACGAATAGCGCGAGCGACGGAATCGTGTAGAGCAGCCCGGCGAGGGTCAACAAAAGGCCCCTCGTGAGTTTGAACCGGTAAGCAAGGTACCCAAGCGGGATCGAGATAACGAAACCGAGAACGATCGGCGGGATGCTCAGGGCGATGTGCTGGAGCGACAGCTTCAGGATGAGATCGAGGTTGTTGACGATCCAGTTCACGCGCCGGCCGTTTCTTCCTCGCCGATAAGGACACCGGCCGCGCGCCCGTCGCTGTCGACGAGAATCGCTCCGTTGTCGGTGCGGCGAATCGTGAGCGCGCGCTTTCCGCGGTCGACGCCGATGAAGTTCGCAACGAACTCGCTCGCGGGGTTCGCCATGATCTCGGTCGGGCTGCCGATCTGGGCGATCTTTGCCGACTTCTCGAGGATGACGACCTGGTCGCCGAGCAGGAATGCTTCGTCGATGTCGTGGGTGACGAACACGATCGTCTTGTCGAGGTCGCGTTGCAGGCGGATGGTCTCCTGCTGCAGCTCGGCGCGCACGATCGGGTCGACGGCACCGAACGGTTCGTCCATCAGCAGGATGTTGGGGTTCGCAGCAAGACCGCGTGCGACTCCGACGCGCTGCTGCTGGCCGCCGGACAGCTGGCTCGGGTACCGATTCGCGATGTCGCGGCTGAGGCCGACGGTGTCGAGCAGTTCGAGGGCCTGTTCGCGCGCGACCTTGCGCGGTACGCCGTTGAGCACGGGCACGGTCGCGACGTTGTCGATGACCTTGAAGTGCGGAAGCAGGCCGGAGTTCTGCATCACGTACCCGATGCTGCGGCGCAGCTCGACGGGCTTCTTGTCGAGGATGTCCGCGCCGTCGATCGTGATCGACCCGGAGGTCGGGTCGACCATCCGGTTGATCATCCGCAGGAGCGTGGTTTTACCGCTGCCCGATGATCCGACAAACACGGTCGTCTTGCGAGACGGAATCACGACGCTGAAGTCGTCGACCGCGACCGTGCCATCGGGAAACTGTTTGGTGACGGAACGGAATTCAATCATGGGTACTACGGCTCATTCCTCGTGCGGTACACGGATCTACACTCGCCGGACTCTTCGTCCAGTCATTGTGCTGCCATCGAAACCGGGGCTTCGGGGGCAGCGTCGTACTTAGGTGGTCACTCAGCTAAACATTATTCGGAGGCACTGTCATTCCCGATTGCCGCGAGTTACGACATATTGCGGACAAGCACAGGAACGGCCGTTAACCAGCAATCGCGGGCCGCCGTGAGGTAGGCCCGCGATCGCGGAGAAACAGAGAGTACCGGGTGACTAGCCGGCTACGGGTGCTCCGAAGTGCGGCTGGAGAAGCGCGTAGGTCGTGTCGCGAGCGACTTCGAGGAACGCGGTCTCGCCAGCGGACTCGGCCGAGAACGCGCGCGAGGCGAGGGCATCCGAGATCTCGATGGCCGCCTCGAAGGCGAAGCCTGCCTCAGCGCTGTCGGTCACGCCGAAGCGAGTGACGAGCGCCTGGTGCATTGCCTCGGCAACGATGGAGTTGTACGGGCGGGGGTTCGGTGCCGGGCGAAGGTCGATGACGTCACCGACGCGCAGCGAGCGGAATCCGGGCTCGTTCTGGAATGCGTCCTGAAGGATGCCGAACGATGCGCCAAGTGCGTCGACCCAGGTCGCGTACTTTTCGTCGAGGATCTCGTCGGTGACACGGGACAGCACGCGGTCGAGGTTGCGGGCACCGAGCGCCTGAAGAACCGCAATGCGGTCCGGGAAGTACCGGTAAACGGTACCGATCGAGGCGCCGGCACGCTCTGCCACCATTGCGGTGGTGAGTCGCTCGTAACCGAGTTCGTCGATTACTGCGGCGGCCGCGTCGAGCAGGCCTGTGAGCCGGGCGGCGCTGCGCGCCTGCACTGGCTCATTGCGCAGGGAGAGGGAACCGATTGCCGTCTCGTCTGCTAAAGCTGTTGCACTCACTGTTACTCCTAGGGTGTTATTAAAGCGAATACTATCTCGCGTACTAATCAGCGAGGCATATTCACTCGCACCGAGTCGGAAAAAACTCGATCTTTTGTATTACAGATCAATTATCAGTGAGAATACTTTGGTTTGGCTGGTCAAAACCTGAGTTCGCAGGAATTGTGAATAAATCGCACTCCACAACCGTGCCAGACTGAAGCAATGGGTCGCTCGATACGTTCGTCCGCAGTGTCGGATGTCACCACTCCGATCCTCCACCGCGCCGCTCGCATCGAGGATGCCTTCCACGAAGTCCGCGAACGACTCGGTCGCCGGCGGGGCCTGATCACCACTGTCGTGCCCTATCCCGGCTACGGCGCACCCGGCTGGGTTCGCGTGCTGTGCCGCGTTGTACTCACGCGTCCGGGCCTGCTCGAGAAGTACGCGCACGAGAGTGTGCGCGGCTGGCGCAGCTTTCTCAGCATCCCGGTCGACGACGTCGACGTCGTCATCTCGGTCGGCGGAGTAGAGCAACGCGTTCGCGCCGATCGCGGCGGAGTTGTCGATCTTCATCTCGAGGTCGACCTCGCACCCGGCTGGCACAAGATCACGCTCAGCACCGCCGACTCTGAGCCGGTCACCGCTCCGGTTTTCATCGTGGACCCGGCGGCCCGGTTTGGAATCGTGTCGGACGTCGACGACACGGTCATGGTCACGGCTCTCCCCCGCCCGTTTCTTGCGGCCTGGAACACCTTCGTGCTCAACGAGCACGCGCGTCGTCCGGTTCCGGGAATGGCCGTGCTGTACGAACGACTGGCGACGGCACACCCCGGCGCTCCGGTCGTGTACCTCTCTACCGGTGCCTGGAACGTGGCGCCGACCCTCACGCGGTTCCTCGAACGCAACCTGTACCCGGCCGGCGCCCTGCTGCTGACCGACTGGGGTCCGACCCACGACCGCTGGTTCCGCAGCGGTCGCGAGCACAAGCGCGACAGCCTCGAGCGACTCGCGACCGAATTTCCCGATCTCAAGTGGCTGCTCGTCGGCGACGACGGCCAGCACGACGAAGATCTCTACGGTGACTTTGTCGAGAAGCACCCGGGCAACGTTGCGGCCGTCGCCATTCGCCAGCTCTCGACGAGCGAGGCAGTGCTCGCCGGTGGTCGAAGCAAGCCGGATCACGAAGAATCGGATGCCGCCCCGTGGGTGTACGCGCCCGACGGAGCGGGCCTCTCAGAGCAACTGGTCGACGAGGGAATCCTTTCGGACGATCACAAGCGGCCTAAGTAGCATCCGCTAAAGTACACAAATATAGCTTTACAACGGACAGTGGCCGTGAAAAGCTATCTTTATGGTTATTAGCGGGAGCAACTCACCGAGCTCGACCGTGCGTGCAGACCTGTCGACCGAAGAGTGGGAGCAGCGCGTCGGCGCCCAGTTCCGCTCGGCCAGGCTTGCAGCGGGATTCGAGCAGTCGACGCTCGCTGAATCCGCCGGTGTGAGCCTCGGTGCGGTGCGCAATCTCGAAAATGGCCGCGGGTCGACCCTCAAGACCATCGTGCGGGTGGCGCGGGTACTCGGATTGACCGGCTGGCTCGACGGGGTCGCACCGGCGATCACCGTCAGCCCGATCGCAATGCTGCGCTCGGGCAATCCGGAGCGTCGCCGCGTCAGCAAAGAGCGGTCGTAGCTCGTGTACTACCCGGTCGACGCCGTCGAGGTCAGCATCTGGGGGCAGCGCGTCGGCGCGGTCGCCCTCGACCCGGCGCTCGGCTACTACGTCTTCGAGTACTACCCCGAGTTTGCCGCACGCGGAATCGAGCTCGCACCGGGGCAGATGCCGTCGCGCGGCGGCCCGTACGCCTTTCCGCAGTTGCCGGCCGCCACGTTCCACCGCCTGCCGGCGATGCTCGCGGACGCGCTCCCCGACGACTTCGGTAACGCCCTGATCGATGCCTGGCTCGCACGCCAGGGAATTCGACGCGCCGACATCACCGCGCTCGACCGGCTCGCATACATGGCGTCACGGGGAATGGGCGCCCTCGAGTTTCGACCGGGGCGCGGCCCACGGCACCGCACGTCGAGCGTCGTCGAGCTCAGCGATCTCGTCGGTGGCGCGCGCTCGATGCTCAGTGGCGAATTCGCCGGCGACCGCGAGACCGAGGCGGCGCTTCAGAGCCTCATCCAGGTCGGAACGTCGGCCGGCGGTGCGCGGGCGAAGGCAGTGATTGCCTGGAACCGCGAGACCGGGGCGATCCGCTCCGGCCAGCTTCCCGCATCCGCTGGTTTTGAATACTGGCTGATCAAGCTCGACGGTGTCGGCCTCGACACCGAACTCGGCGCCGGCGGCCAGTACGGTCGCATCGAGTACGGCTACCACCTGATGGCGAAGGCAAGCGGAATCGACATGACCGAGTGCATGCTGCTTGAGGAGAACGGGCGGGCACACTTCATGACGAAGCGGTTCGACCGCACCGACGATGGCACGAAAGTACACTCGCTGACCCTCTGCGGCATCGCCCACCTGGACTTTCGCCAGCGCGGAACCCACGACTACGCGCAGTACTTTCAGACGATCGACGAACTCGACCTCGGCGCAGATGCCCGCGAGCAGGCGTTTCGCCGGATGGTGTTCAACGTGCTCGCCCGCAACTGCGACGACCACACCAAGAACCTCTCGTTCGTACTCGAGGATGCGAACAGCCCGTGGGCGCTGTCGCCCGCGTACGACGTCACTTACGCCTACAACCCGAACGGCGAGTGGACCTACCAGCACCTCATGTCGGTGAACGGCGCGTTCGCGGGCATCACGATGGACGACCTGCTCGCCGTCGCCGACCGGCACCTCGTGCCCCGGGCGAAAAGCGTGATCGCAGACGTACAGGCTGCGGTTGCACGCTGGCCGGAATTTGCCGGGCTCGCGGGCGTGGACGATGCGACGGCGAGCGACATCCGCTCGACCTATCCGACGCTGTGACCAACGCTGTGACTATCCAACGCTGTAAGCCCGCCATTCCGTGCGGGCGCTACGAACAACCAGAACGGTGAAAGTTAGGGTGGAGAGACAATGAACAGGTTCTCTGACGGCTCGGCCGGTGACGCAAACTACGGGGCAATCGGCGAGGGCTACGCGCGTATCCGCCAGCCGGACCCGCGCATTGCGGCCCAGTTCCACGCGGCCCTCGGTGACGCCCGCACCGTGCTCAACGTCGGGGCCGGCGCCGGATCGTACGAGCCGATCGACCGTGAGGTCACTGCGATCGAGCCGTCGGCATCCATGCGCGCCCAGCGTCCGGCACACCTCTCGCGGGCGATCGACGCGACGGCTGACGCGCTGCCGTTCGACGACAACAGCTTCGACGCTGCGATGGCGAGCGTCACGGTGCACCAGTGGCCCGACCTCGAGCGCGGACTCGGAGAAATGCGGCGGGTCACCACCGGACCGATCGCCATTCTGACCTTCGACCCGTTTCCCGAGCAAAAGTGGTGGCTCGACGACTACGTACCGGAGGTGCTGGAGGTCGAGAGCAGGCGGATGCCGGACCTGCAGCGCGTCGCCCACGCCCTCGGCGGCGAGAGCGAGATCCAGACCGTCATGATTCCGGTCGACAGCACCGACGGCTTCGGCCAGGCGTTCTTCGGCCGCCCGGAACGGATGCTCGAACCGGAAGTCCGCCGTGCGATGTCCGCGTGGAGCTTCGTTCCCGACGACGTCGTCGCCCGCTTCGAGACCGACCTGCGCCGCGATCTCGAATCCGGAGCCTGGGACGAGAGGTACGGCTTCTACCGCACCACGCCCGAGTTCGACGGCGGACTTCGCCTCGTCATCAGCCGTCCGGTCGCCTGATAATGGCGCTCCCCATCGAGGACTACGCCCTCATCGGCGACTGCCACACGGCCGCGCTCGTCGGCAAAGACGGCAGCATCGACTGGCTGTGCCTTCCCCGCTTCGACTCGTCGTCGACATTCGGCGCACTGCTCGGCGACGAGCACAACGGGCGCTGGCTGCTGGCTCCCCGCGACGAGATCGTGGCATCCACTCGCTCGTATCTCGGCAATACCTTCACGCTCGTCACGCGCTTCGTCACCGAGAGCGGCGAGGTCGAGGTCACCGAGCTCATGCCGCACGGCGGACGCAGGGCGGATGTCGTCCGTCGCGTTCGTGGCATCAGCGGAACGGTTGTGATGAAGCAGGAGCTGCGCATCCGCTTCGGCTACGCAGACGCCCTGCCGTGGATCCGCCAGTTCAGCGACGAGACCGGGCAGGGAATCATCGCCATCGCCGGTCCGGACGCGATCGTCATCCGGGGTCCGGAAATGGTCGCCGACGACCACCGGCACACCTCGGAGTTCGAAGTTTCCGCGGGCGAAACGGTCGACATCACCATGGTCTGGTACCCGGCCCACCGCGAAGCTCCGGCGCCGATCGACGTCGACGCTGACATTGCGAACACAACCAAATGGTGGACCGACTGGGCGTCGGCCACCACCCCGTCAGCGGTGTATCCGGCGGCCGTGCAGCGATCGCTGCTTCTGCTTCGCGCGCTCACTCACGAAGACACCGGCGGAATCGTGGCAGCCGCGACAACGAGCCTTCCCGAGCAGTTCGGCGGCGAGCGCAACTGGGACTACCGCTACGTCTGGCTGCGCGATGCGTCGCTGACCCTGCACGTTCTGCTCGACCACGGTTTCAGGGACGAAGCGGAGAGCTGGCGCAACTGGCTGCTGCGGGCGATCGCCGGCGACCCGGGAGACGTGCAGATCATGTACGGGCTCTCCGGCGAGCGCCGACTCGACGAGTGGGAGGTCGCAACGCTGCCCGGCTACGAGGGAGCGAGCCCGGTGCGGATCGGCAACGGGGCGTATACCCAGTACCAGGGCGATGTCTTCGGTGAGGTCATGCTCGCGCTGCAGAGTGCCCGCGAGATCTTCGGCTCCGACGAAGAGGACTTCTCCTGGCCGGTCCAGCGGGCGCTCATGGGCTACGTCGAAGAGAACTGGTCACGCGCCGACAACGGCATCTGGGAGATTCGCGGAGACGCCCAGCACTTCACCCACTCCCGGGTGATGCTCTGGGCGGCGCTCGACTGTGCCGTTCGCGCCTCCCGTGAATTCAAGCTCGACGGGCCCGTCGATCGCTGGATCGCCCTGCGCGCAGAGGTCGCCGCCGAGATCGAAGCGAACGGTTTCGACAAAGAGCGCGGCACCTACACCCAGCACTATGACACCAGGGAAGTCGACGCGTCACTGCTGCAGCTCTCGCAGGTCGGCTACCTCGATGCCAACGACCCACGGATGCTGGGCACGGTCGCCGCGATCGAGCAGGACCTGCTGCAGGACGGCCTGCTGCTGCGCTACCGCACGGAGACCGGCGTCGACGGGCTGCCGTCCGGCGAGAACCCGTTCCTTGCCTGTTCGTTCTGGCTGGTCGAGCAGTACGCGAAGTCGGGACGGCTGGACGACGCCATAACCCTCATGGATACCCTCGTCGGTTTCAGCAACGACGTCGGAATGCTAAGCGAGCAGTACGACGTCGCCGGCAAGCGCCAGGCCGGCAATACCCCGCAGGCGCTCTCCCACCTCGCCCTGGTGCGGGCAGCGGATGCCATCGCGGCTGCCCGGGGCTGAGGTGGAGCCCTACTCGCCCGTTGCACTCGACGCGGCGCAGGGCGCGCGGCTGGCCGTCACCACCGTCCGTCTCGGGGGAAGTACCGCTGTGGTGCGGCATCCGCTTCGTCGCAGCTCCACACGCGCGACGGTCCTCCTGCACGGGGCGGCCGGATCGTGGACGACCTGGACACCGATGCTGCGGGTCGCCGCGGATTCCGGATCACCCCTCGCCGAGCCGGTGCTGTTCGACCTGCCCGGCTGGGGCGACGCCATCCTGGCGAAGGACAGCCCCGCGACGGTGGATACCATCTGCGATCTCGTGACCCTCGCCCTCGACGAACTCGGCTATTCCGAATGGGACCTGGTTGGGCATTCGATGGGCGGGTTCATTGCCCTGCACCTCGCGGCGACCCGGCCGGATGCGGTGCGTTCGGTTTCGCTCGTCTCCCCCACCGCCTACTCGGTCATCGAGTCGGTGTCGGGCACCGTGCGAGGGGCAGCGAGGATCCCCGCCTTCACCGGGCTGCTGCGGGCTATGCGCGTCATGGCACCGATCGATGCACCGGTGCGAGCGCTGGTGCGATTCCTCGGCCGCACCGGGGCGCTTCGGGTGTTCGCTGCTCCCCTGTTGCGGCATCCGTTCGCCGTCGATCGATCGGCGATCGTCGCACTCGGCAACGAGCTGCGGCCGCGGGCGTTCGTGGCCGCAACCGAAGTTGCACGCGACTACCCGGCCGATGCGACCTGGTCGCGAATCACCTGCCCGGTTGCCGCGATGAAGGGCGACCGGGACGCCTTCGTCTCGGACTACGACTTCGAGAGGCTCGCTGCGGCGATCCCCCAGCTACGCGCGTCGGTGATCCCCGACTGCGCTCACTTCGGCAACATCGAACGGCCGACAGAGACGCTCGCCGCGCTTGGACTCATCGCTCCGGTGTGACCAGGTAGCGGGTGAAGAAGTCGTCGATGCGGCGCCACGCGTCGGCGGCTGCCTCCGGCTTCGGCCCGAAGTTCAGGGTGCGCACGATCGGGCGCAGCCAGCCGGGTCCGCTCAGTCGGTCGTTCATAAACACGTGACCGGCTCCCGGGTACTCCTTCGAGTCGTGCGGTACTCCCTGCCGGGTGAGCGCGGCGTCGAGCTTCGCCGTCGCGCCCTTGAGCGTCACGTCACTTCCCCCATAGCTCGTCACGACCGGGCAGGCACCCGCCACCGCGAGGTCGAGATCCTTCGGCAGCATGCCGTAGTTGACCGCCGCAGCATCGAACCCGCGATTCGCGGCCATGAGGGCGAACCCGCCTCCCATGCAGAAGCCGATGACTCCGATGGCGCCGGTGCAGTCGGATCGGGCGAGCAGGGCATCCCGCGCCACCTCGATGTCGACGTAGGCGGCACCGGTACCCGATGAGAGCGAGCGCATCGTTGCCGAGATGCAGCGCCGGAATCCGCCGGCGCTGAACAGGTCGGGCATGAGCGCGAGGTAGCCGAGCGACGCAAGGTACTCGACCTGCTTGCGCATCTCGTCGTCGATGCCGAAGATCTCGTGCACGACGACTACCGCCGGCCACGGACCGTCACCCGCCGGAATACCCAGGATGCCGCGTAGTCCGGCGCTCGCCCCGTCATTGTCGGTTGGCAGGTCGATCTCGAGCAGCGCTACCCCCGACGTTGCAGACACTACGGCTCCTCCGGTTTTTGCCCACGGTAGCACGGTCGGTGGTACCGGCAATACTGGACACATGACCCGGTCCTTTACCGCGAGCAGGCGCCAGTTGACCGCGCTGCGCCTTGCCGCCCAACGTGTCGACCGGCCGTTCGAGAACCCGGCCGATGTCGTGCGTCATCTGCTCGGGGTGCAGGCGCAGGACTTCGCCGGTGCGAAGTGGACGGTCGGACTCCGCACTACCGGGGCCACGGATGCCGCGATCGAGAGCGCGCTCGCCTCCCGCACGATCGTGCGGTCCTGGCCGATGCGCGGAACCCTGCACTTCACTGCACCGGAAGACCTCGGCTGGATGCTGTCCGTCACCGCCGAGCGCACGATGCGAACCGCGGCCGGTCGCCACACCCAGCTCGAACTCACCGACGCCGACTTCACGCGCGCTACCGAAATCACCACCGAGCAGCTGAGCGGCGGACGGTCCATGCGTCGCTCGGACCTGCTCGCGGCGTTCGAGGCCGGCGGCATCTCGACGGCCGGGCAGCGTGGCGCCCACCTGATCGGGTTCCTCGCGCATTCCCGGCTGATCGTCTTCGCCGCGGTGGATGGCAAGCAGCAGACCTTCGCGCTGCTCGACGACTGGGTTCCGAACCCCCGTGTGCTTGAGCGCGACGAAGCGCTGGGCGAGTTCGCCCGCCGCTACTTCACCAGCCATGGGCCGGCGACCATCCGCGATCTCGCCTGGTGGGCATCCCTCACCCTGACCGATGCCCGCCGCGGTCTCGCAATTGCCCGCGACGAGCTGGACGAACTCGTCGTCGACGACATCGCGCACTATCTCGCGAAAGATGCTGCCCCCGCTCCCGCCGCCGTCTACGCCCTGCCCGGGTTCGACGAGTACCTGCTCGGCTACTCGGACCGCAGTGCCCAGCTGGCCCCCGAGCACGCGCAGACGATCGTGCCGGGCAGTAACGGCATGTTCCTCTCGACGATCGTGATCAACGGTGAGGTCCTGGGGACCTGGCGCCGCACCATCTCTGCGAAGACTGTGTTGATCGAGGCGGCGCCGTTCGAGTCGCTGACGGCCACGCAAACCAGAGGCTTCCGCGCCGCCGCCGAGAAGTACGCGCGGTTTCTCGAGCGCGAGCCGGTTTTCGCCTAGCCAGCACGGCAGAGCGGATGCCGCCCCCGGTTACGCTTGAACGGTGCGATTTGTTCCTTCCCTCCAGTCCAGCGCACGTCAACCTCTACTCCAGGTCATCAAGACCTCGGTGGCCGCGATTGCGGCGTGGCTGCTGTGCGTAGCTCTGCTGGGCCAGCCGCTGCCGATTTTCGCCGCGATCGCGGCACTGCTGGTTGTGCAGCCGAGCGTCAACCAGAGCCTCGCTAAAGGGCTCGAGCGCAGTGTCGGCGTCATCGGCGGCGTCGTTCTCGCATTCACCGTCGGCTACTTCTTCGGCAATGCCAGCTGGATCGTTCTCGCCGTCATCGTCGTGGCGCTGCTCATCGCCTGGGCATTCAAACTCGGTCCGGGCTCGGCCAACCAACTGCCAATCAGTGCGATGCTCGTGCTCGCCATCGGCGCGCAGACGCCTGGCTATGCGATCGACCGCATTCTCGAGACCATCATCGGAGCGATCGTCGCCCTCGTGGTCAACGCGCTCATCGTGCCTCCGGTACTGCTGCAGCCGGCTCACCTCTCGGTCGGCCGGCTGCTGCGCGAGGTAGCCACCTGTCTCGAGGCTCTCGCCGACGCGCTCGACTCGGCAACGACATCCGCTGAACTCGAAGCGCTGCTCGTGCGCACTCGCAAGCTGCGCGGCCTGCGGGATACCGCCGCCACCGCGATCAAGAACGGCGAAGAGAGCCTGACCCTCAACCCCCGTGGTGGGCGCCACCGGCGTGTGCTGCAGCGGGATGCCGAACTGCTCGATCGCCTGTCGATCCTCGTCACGCGCGTGCTCGGTATGGTCAGGGCGGTGCGGGACAACTACGACGAGTCGCTGCTCACCGAGCCGACCGTCGCCGAGATCGCGACCGAGCTTCGCCGGGCCGCGCACGACCTGCGGCTCGTCGGACGGGACCCGGAGGGCGCCGAGCCGACGACGGTCACGGCCGAGCTGCCGGCGCTGACGGCTCCGCTCGCGATCCTGCGGCCGCATCCGACCCACTGGATCCTGATCGGGTCACTGCTCGAAGACCTGCGCCGGGTGCGCGAAGAGATCATCGGCAGCGGATCGGACAACTAGGCTCCTGGCGTTCTCGCCCGAACTTTTTTCCTAAAGTCGGCAGGTCTCGGCGACACGCCGGGTGCAGAAGCCTGGACGCGGTGTGGCGGCCAGGATTGCCGACTTTACGTCGGGGATCGGAGGCTGGCGGCGGCTGGCGGCGGCCGAAAACTGCGCCGGCTAGAACCAGGAGAGCGTGGCGAACTGCTCCGCCGTGAGCCCGAACTGGTCGGTGCGAGTGGCGACGAGCTGCCGGGCCTCGGTTGCGGGGTGACCCTCGCGGGCGATGATGTCGATACCGGCCGGCGTCACCGGGCTCTTCTCGTACTGGATCGCGACGATCTCGAGGTCGTCGCTGGCGCCGGTGACCTTCCACTTGCTCGTGAGCACGGTCATCAGTCCCTTGCCGCGCCAGGTGAATCCTTCGCCGGTCCAGCGATCGATGCCGGCGATCTTCTTCGCGGTTCCGTCGGGCTTCGAATAGGTGACGAGGTCGCCGAGAGTCAGCGGATCTTCGCGCACCAGCGAGTAGTTCAGTCGCCCGTCCACGCGTTCACCGGAGAGCCAGAACGGAAAGTTCGTGGCCCGGATGGTCCAGGTTCCGGGTAAAAATTGCGCGAGGGAATCGGGGCTGAAAATCGCGGGCATGGCACCACCGTAGCGGGGAAGCCTTGGCGGAGGCTGCGTTACGGCGCGTAGCGATCGACTTTTTTCCTGTTATTTACAAATGAAGGACTGAATCGTTTTTAGTTCACGCCACCGGCCGTGATTCCGGGACTTAGTGGTCGTCCGTTCCTTCATTTGTGCCCGTCGGGAGTTGCGTGCGGTGAGGCTCGCGGCCCCGGATGCGGCTGGCTCTACGATGTGGGGATGCCGCTCGTCGTCGCTCTCGCTCGTTCCACCCACCCGGGTCCGGCACTCGCGGTCACCGCCGTCGCCGTTGTTCTCGCGATCGCCGCAGAACTGGATGGATGGCGGATTGTGCTGCTCGGGCTCGCGGTGCTTCTCAACCAGGCGTCGGTGGGTCTCTCCAACGACTGGATCGACGCCGATCGCGACCGCGCGGTCGGGCGCACCGACAAGCCGGTCGCCCAGGGGCTCGTGAGCGCGGCCACCGCACGCAATGTGGCGGTGGGAGCCGTTGTGGTCGCCATCGCGCTCACGCTCCCCCTCGGCTGGGCGGCGACTCTCGTGCACGCGCTCTTCATCGGCTCGGCCTGGGCGTACAACGCCGGGCTGAAGAACTCGGTTCTGTCGGTCGTCCCATACATCGTGAGTTTCGGGTCACTTCCGCTCATCGTCACGCTCGCGAGCGCCGACCCGCGGCTCGCCGCGCCGTGGGCACTCGGCGCCGGAGCGCTGCTCGGCGTTTCCGCGCACTTCGCCAACGTGCTGCCTGACCTGGATGACGACCGGGCTACCGGCGTGAGCGGACTCCCCCACAAGCTGGGCCGCCGCGTCTCAGGGGTCGTCATCGCGGTGGCGCTTGCCGCGGCATCCACTCTCGTCGCGTTCGGTCCGGGCGCCGGAAACCTTCAGCTGCTCGGATTTGTCGTCTCGCTCGGCATCGCCGCGGCCACCATTTTTCTCGCGGTAACTCGCCCGCCGACGCGCGTGCTGTTCCAACTCATCATGTCAGCCGCGATTCTGAACGTGGCGATGATCACCTCCGCGGGATCCGCCCTGTACGCCTAGGCCGTCGCTTCTGCAGTTTCGGCTTCGCTGGGCGGTTTGATCACGTTGCGGATGCCGATGAACGACACGATGCCGCCCACGATTAGCAGTACGGCGGTCACGAGCAGTCCGCGGTGGAACGACGCGAGGTCGAGGGTCGGGCCGACGATCACGCCGACGAAGGCGATCGCGAGCAGGCCGGCGATGCGCGAAACGGCGTTGTTGATCGCCGAGCCGATTCCCGACTGTCCGGGCGGGATGGACCCCAGAATGGCAGAGGTGAGCGGCGCGACCGTCGCGGTGAGGCCGATCGAGAACAGCAGCACACCCGGAAGAAGCTGGGTCCAGTAATTGATGTCGTCCTGCACCGACAGCATGAGCAGGTAGCCGATGCCACCGACGATGGGGCCGAGTCCCATGAACAGGCGTGGACCGTACTTTCCGGCGAGGCTGCCGAACGTCGACGACAGCACGAACGAGATGATCGTGATCGGCAGGAACGCGAGGCCGGCGAGAGTCGCTGAGAAGCCGGCGACCTGCTGCAGGTAGATTCCGACGAGGAACCCTCCGAGTGAGAGTGCGGCGTAGATCAGGGTTGTGGCGACGTTGCCGACCGAGAAGTTGCGGACGCGGAACAGGGCGAGTGGGAGCATCGGATGCTTCGCCGTGCGCTGCCGCAGCACGAACGCTACGAGAGAAACGAGTCCGATACCGAACGGAAGGAAGATGCCGGGGCTCGTCCAGCCGTAGTTGCCCTGCTCGATCAGCGCGAACACCGGCCCGCCGAGGCCGACGATGCCGAGCACGGCGCCAAACCAGTCGATTCCCGATCCCTCCGGCCGCTCGTTCTTCTGGCCGAGTTTCGCGATGAGCACGAGGGTCACGACGATCGGGATGATGTTGATCGCGAACACCAGGCGCCAGCTGAGGTAGTCGGTGAAGAGTCCGCCGAGCAGCGGGCCGGCGAGGAAGGCGGCGCTCGTCCAGCCGGTCCAGGTTCCGATTGCCTTCGACTGTGCCGGGCCGGAGAACGTCGAAATGATGATGGCGAGAGCGCTCGGCACGAGCAGGGCGCCGGCGATTCCCTGCAGCGCGCGCATCACCACGAGCAACTGCCAGTTCGGTGAGATCGCGATGAGCAGCGAGGTGACCCCGAAGCCGATCAGCCCGACTTTGAGGATGAGCATGCGACCGAATGCGTCCGACAGCGAACCGGCGAGCAGGATCAGCGTGCCGAGGGTGATCAGGTAGGCGTCGACCACCCACTGCTGCGCGGTGATGCCGCCGCCAAGCTCGCGTTCGATCGCCGGGAGCGCGACGTTGATGACCGAGCCGTCGAGAAAGGTGACGAACGCCGCAAGGACCGCAATGGAGAGGACGAGGCGTTCGGTTCGTGTCATGAAGCTAGTCAACACCCGCGAGGGGGTGTCGCGCTCGGCTGCGCCGTCGGACAGCTTGCTGCTTAGGTGGTGGAGTCCGCTCGGGGCACCGTCTCGCCAGCGCAATCAACCACTACGCCGATCACTCGCTCATCGGTCAAGATGCGGAAGTGACCGATCACGGGGACGCGGATGTTTCGGGCTCCGGCGGCGTCGGCGTCGGCGGTGAGCATCGCGAGCGTCGACTGGGTCGGCATGAACCCGCGCAGGGTCTTATGAAGCCGCAGTATGAACTCAACACACTCCCGATCGAACGCTCGCACCGTTTGATCAGACGGGTCCAGAACATGGATACCGGTTTCGGAAGAGGGGCGAGCATGTGTTGGAGCATCTTTGCTTCCAACTGCACCTATTCCATTCGGTTCGAAGTCATCGCACCGAGCCCATCCACGGGAACTGCTACCGCGTCCCTTCTTCGCACGCGAAGGAATCCGACCGCCCTGGCCGCTATCCCTACGCCAGCGGTGACGGACAGCGACAGCGTGCACGACGCAACGGAGATCTGAAATTGAGCCCCTGGGCCGAGCGCCAACACCCCGAGAATCGAGCCAGCAATGAGCGCCGAACCAAGCACCAGAATCCAACTCTTCTTGCCGCTTTCGAGAAGCCAATTGATGTCCAAAGCGAGCCCGATCGCGAATGCGATGGGCACGATGAACAGCCAGCCGCCTTGGGTGAAGACGTAAAGGACCATGCTCGCCGCGAGGAATGGGCTCAACATTGCGGCAGGCTCACTCGAAATCGCTGGAATAAAGGTCTGGCTCAAGAAGGAAACGAGCGAGACGGCAACAGCAACGAGCGAAAGTTTCAGACCTAACAACATGCACCTCATTCGGTCAAGAAGAACATTCTCATCACTGGACATATTGAAAAGCACTCAGGTTAGCCCGCGCTCACACTAACCGATAGCGGATCTTCGCGTGGATTTCTTCGGACACGAGTTCGACGTCGCGGATTGGAGACGATAGCGGATGACGGGTTCGTCAATTGCCCTGACATCGATCTTCGTGCTCATACTGGCGTTGACGCCCAGCTCGTGGATCCGCCCACTGACCCGCTATGCGACGCTGGCCACCGACCCTTCGACAGGCTCAGGGAGCGGGATAGGTCTCACCGCGCGGGATTGGCTCAGGGAGCGGGCGGGATGCGGCTCAGGGGACCGTCTCGCCAGCGCAATCAACCACTACGCCGATCACCCGCTCGTCGGTCAGGATGCGGAAGTGACCGATCACGGGGACGCGGATGTTTCGGGCTCCGGTGAGTTCGCTTCCCTCGGGGATGTGCGCGTCGAGGACGCCGTAGATCGAGGTGATTCGCTCGTTCACGGTGGCATCCGCGGTCAGCATTGCGAGCGTCGACTGGGTCGGCATGAACTCGCGCAGTGTCCTATTCGGAAAGTAGCGCGCCCGGGACGAACCGTTGAACGGTGTCGCCAGGGCGATCAGCCTGGCGACGCGGGTATCGGGGTCATCGAGCAGCATCAGGTGCTTGCCGATGAGCCCGCCCTTGCTGTGGGCGACGATCACGACGTCGCGCAGGTCGTGCTCGGCGAGGTAGCGTGCGGCGAGCGCCGCAGCATCCGCTACCGGCATCGTGTTGCGGCGCAGGTCCGCCAGTACATGAATCGGATGCCCGGCTGCACTGAGCTTTGCCGCCAGCGGACGCAGGAAGTCCCAGGTCTCGTACACCCCCGGAATCAGCAACACCGGTGCCTTCTCCCCCGCGGGGAACAGGCGCCGCAGCCGCGCGATCCGGCCGTAGGCAAACTTGCGCGAACCGTAGGCGAGATCCGCGACGAGCATCGCGGCCGCGCGCGGAAGACTGATCATGACGCCCTCGGAACACTCGCGTGGTCGGGCATCGCGTGCTGCACGATCTGCGGGGCGATCTCTTTCGCCCGGCGGTACATCACGATGTGCGGTCCATCGGTGACGAGCAGCCGACCGCGCTGCACGAGCCGGGAAACCAGGCTCGCCCACTCGACGGGAACGATCGGGTCATCCTCACCGACAATCACGAGCGTCTTGGCTGCAACCTGCGGAAGCCGGTCTTCGATGCGATCGGTGAGCAGGTGCCGAAGCTGGTGGAAAAAGTAGCGCGGTCCGGCGCGGAACATCGAGTCGGTGACGAGGATGAAATTCACCGGCGTCGACTCGAGCATTCCGTCATAGGCGAGTTTCTTTGACTGCTGGTAGAGCGTTCGGGCTTCCGGATTGATGGTCGGCGCGATGAGCACGACTCGGTCACTGGTTGCTGGCGCATCCACAACGAGCCGGGTAACGACCTGGCAGCCCATTGAGTGTCCAACGAGTACGGGGTCGCTGATTCCTGCTGCGGTGATCCAGCGACCGAGCGCATCCGCGTGGTCGGCAATCGTCATCTCCCGCAGGTGGCCGGCCGCATCCCTGGGCCGGGGAGAAGCACCGTAACCGGGAAGATCGATGACCCACACGGTTCCCTGCGCGGCAAGCTCGGTCGCGAGCGGGTGAAAATACCGCGACGACATCCCCACGCCGTGCACGAGAACAAAGTCACGCCCGGACGCCGGGCCGGTGCCGTCGAATCGCTTCACCGACACTGACACGCCATCGAGCTCAGTCAGTGTCTCTGTGAAGCTCGCGCGCATTTTGCCATCATAGGCAACCCACAAGAGCACAATGGATGCATGACAGTTACCTGCCAGCGCCCGACGACGACGTCGCGATCGGATTTCTCGTGAACCAGATCACCGATTCAGGCTCGATCGGCTCGAACTGGGCCGACAGCTACAGCTACGGAGCAGCCTCGCTGTTCCGCCCCGGAACGATCCCCGACCTGCAGGATGCCGTGGCCGCTGCTCCCCGCATCCGCGCACTCGGCAGCCGGCACTCGTTCACGTCTCTCGCCGACACCAGCGGCATTCTCGTCAGCCTCGACGCGCTCCCCGCGTTCATCGACATCGACGAGCAGGCATGCACCGTCACGGTCGCCGCCGGACTCCGCTACGGGGATGTCGCCACCACCCTGCACGAACGCGGCTGGGCACTGCACAACCTCGCCTCGCTCCCCCACATCTCCATCGCCGGCGCAATAGCCACCGGCACCCACGGCTCCGGTGACGGCAACGGCAACCTCGCCACCGCCGTCGCCGCGATCGAGCTCGTCACCGCCGACGGCGAACTCGTCACCATCTCGCGCAGCGACGCCGATTTTGACGGTGCCGTTGTCTCTCTCGGTGCCCTGGGCATTCTCACGAGCGTGACCCTCGACATCGAGCCCACGTTCGACGTGCGCCAGGACATCTACCAGGGCCTCGCCTGGGACGACCTGCTCGGCAACCTCGATACGGTCACCTCCAGCGCCTACAGCGTGAGCGTCTTCACGAACTGGCTCGGCGATTCGATCGAGACCGTCTGGACCAAAAGCAGAATGGATGCCGCCGCCCCGCCCGCGCACATTTTCGGCGCGACGCCGCAAATAGTCGACCGGCATCCGCTGCCCGAGCTCGAGGCGTCGACGACCACCGTTCAGGGCGGCATCCCCGGCCCGTGGAGCGACCGCCTCGCGCACTTCAAGCTCGAGTACACCCCGTCGAACGGCGAGGAGCTGCAGAGCGAGTACCTCGTGCCGCGGCACAATGCGGTCGCGGCCATCGAGGTCGTGCGGTCACGGCGCCAGCTGGTCGCCCCACTGCTGCTCGTGAGCGAGATCCGCACCATGACGGCCGACTCCCTGTGGCTGAGCGGGTCGTACGGGACCGACGCGGTCGCCATCCACTTCACCTGGAAGAAGCTGCCGTCCGAAATCGCAGCGGCGACTCGGATGCTGGAGGCTGAGCTGCTGCCGCTCGGTGCGCGTCCGCACTGGGGAAAGGTGTTCAGCGCGGATGCCGCTGCCCTCGCGCCGCTGTACCCGCGGTTCGACGACTTCCGTGCGCTTGTTGCCCGTTATGACCCCGAGCGCACCTTCACCAACGCATTCCTGGAGAAGCACCTCGGGCTGTAGCGGCTCCGTCTGAAACCTCGGCATCGCGGGCGATGGTTTCGATACGGGCGGCGCTCGTTCCTCGCGTCGTCCACTCAACCAACGAGTTGTCGCAGGCGATGGTTTCGATACGCGTGCTCCTTCGTCGCGCGCTACTCAACCAGCGAGGGGTTCGAAACCATCACCCGCCCTCCCTCGTTGGTTGAGTGCGAGCGCCAGCGAGCGTATCGAAACCATCACCCGCCCTCCCTCGTTGGTTGAGTGCGAGCGCCAGCGAGCGTATCGAAACCATCACCCGCGAAAAACAACTCCTCGGTTGACAGGCTTACTGCTCGATCATCCCTACGCTCGTCACCCGCACGGCGGCAACGCCGCGCTCGGCTGACTCCTCGAGGTCGATCGTCGCGCTGATTCCCCAGTCGTGGTCGCCGGCCGGGTCGGCGAAGATCTGGCGAACCTTCCACTCGGTCGGGCCCTCTTCCACGATGAGCATCGCCGAGCTGCGGGCATCCGCATCGGTTCCGACCTCGTCGTGTTCGTCGAAGTACGGGTCCATCGCGTCGGCCCAGCCGTCCGCGTCGAAGCCGGACGTCGCATCCAGCTCGCCGAGTTCTTCCCACTTCTCCAGCGCCGCAAGCTGCACCCGGCGGAACAGCTCGTTGCGCACGAGCACCCGGAACGCGCGCAGGTTTCCGACAACGCTTGGCGGCGCGGGTGGCAGCACCGGCTTCTCCCCCGGCGCCGTCGGGTTGATCAGCTGCTCCCACTCGTCGAGCAGGCTCGAGTCGACCTGGCGAACGAGCTCGCCGAGCCACTCGATCAGGTCGAGCAGGTCTTCGCTCTTCGCTTCGTCCGGAACCGTCTGCCGCACAGCGCGGTAGGCGTCCGACAGGTAGCGAAGCACGAGCCCCTCGGAGCGCGCGACCTTGTAGTAGCCGACGTAGTCGGCGAAGGTCATCGCCCGCTCGTACAGGTCGCGCACGACCGACTTAGGCTTCAGCTCGAAGTCGGCGACCCACGGCTGCGTCGCGCTGTACTGCTCGAAGGCGGCATCCAGCAGCTCTTTGAGCGGTTCCGGGTAGGTAATCGCGTCGAGCAGCTCCATCCGCTGGTCGTACTCGATGCCCTCGGCCTTCATCGACGCGACGGCCTCACCGCGGGCAAGGAACTGCTGCTGGGACAGGATCGGCCGCGGGTTGTCGAGGGTCGACTCGAGAATCGAGATCATGTCGAGCGCGTAGGTCGGCGACTCGGGGTCGAGCAGCTCGAACACAGCGAGCGCGAACGGTGACAGCGGCTGGTTGAGCGCGAAGTTCGGCTGCAGGTCGACGGTGAGCTGAATCTGGATGCGCTCGTCCCAGGAGACCAGATCGTCATCCTCGTGTCCCGCGAGAGGCACGTCGACAGTCACCTGCTCGACGATCCCCGCTGCCCGAAGGGTGCGATAGATGGACAGTGCCTTACGCGCCATCGCGAGTTTCGACTTCCACGGGTCGTGGCTGTCGAAGATCAGGTCGCGCACCTCGGTGAAGGCGTCCCCGCCGCGACCGATGACGTTGAGCAGCATCGAGTGGCTGATCTGCATGCTCGAGGTGAGCGTCTCGGGCTCCGCAGCGATCAGGCGCTGGAAGCTCGGCTCACCCCACGAGACGAATCCTTCGGGAGCGCGCTTGCGCACAACCTTCTTGAGTTTCTTCGGGTCATCCCCCGCCTTCGCAACCAGCCGCGCGTTCTCGGCCTCGTGCTCGGGCGCCTGCGCGACGACGGTACCGGCGGTGTCGTAACCCGCACGACCCGCGCGACCGGCGATCTGGTGGAACTCTCGCGCGGTCAGCTGCCGCATCTTGGTTCCGTCGAACTTGGTGAGCGCGGTCAGCAGCACCGTACGGATCGGCACGTTGATGCCGACACCGAGGGTGTCGGTTCCGCAAATGACGCGCAACAAACCCTGCTGCGCGAGCTGCTCGACGAGCCTGCGGTACTTCGGCAGCATCCCGGCGTGGTGAACACCGATGCCCGAGCGGATGAGGCGGCTGAGGGTTTGCCCGAACACCGTCGTGAAGCGGAACGAACCGATCGCCTCCGCGATCTCGTCCCGCTGCTCGCGGCTGATGATCTTGACGCTCGTGAGCGCCTGAGCGCGCTCGAGCGCGGCGAGCTGCGAGAAGTGCACGATGTAGATCGGTGCCTGCTTGGTGGCGAGCAATTCCTCGACCGTCTCGTGCACCGGGGTGAGCACATAGCTGTAGCTCAGCGGGACGGGGCGCTCGACGCCCGTGACGACGGAGGTCTCGCGGCCCGTGCGGGTGCTGAGGTCGTCGGCGATGCGGGTGACGTCACCGAGCGTCGCCGACATCAGGATGAACTGCACCTTCGGAAGGGTCAGCAGCGGCACCTGCCAGGCCCAGCCGCGATCGGGGTCGGAGTAGAAGTGGAACTCGTCCATCACGACCTGGTCGACCGGGGCATCCGCTCCGTGGCGAAGGGCGAGGTTCGCGAGAATCTCGGCCGTGCAGCAGATGATCGGGGCGTCGGCGTTGACCGACGAGTCGCCGGTGACCATTCCCACGTTCTCGGCGCCGAAGATCTCGACGAGGGCGAAGAACTTCTCTGACACCAGCGCCTTGATCGGCGCGGTGTAATACGTGCGCTTTCCCTGCGCGAGCGCGGCGAAGTGCGCGCCGATCGCGACGAGCGACTTACCGGTACCGGTCGGAGTGCTGAGGATGAGGTTCGCGCCCGAGACGATCTCAATGAGCGCTTCTTCCTGCGCCGGGTACAGGCTGAGCCCACGACCGCCCGCCCAGTCGGCGAAGTTGTCGAACGCGGCATCCGCGTCCCACGGGGACGGCGCGACGTCGAGCAGTCGGGTGGGCGTGGTCGTGCTCGCGTCGGTCATGATGCTTCGATCCTGCCCTACCCGGATGGTGTTTCGGTGCGGATGCCGCCCTACTCGCCGCGTCGTGCGGTCAGATCGGCGGCGACTCGTCCGTAGACGTGCTCGACGTAGGCCCAGAATCCGTTGACGTCGAGAGTCACCGGGACGATCGCGTTCGGGTTCGGAGAGTTGAAGTTCACGACGGTCATTCCCTCGGTGAACTCTCCCCGCGTCTCGATGTCGACGCGCGCGAGGCGGCTCGCGAACAGGTCGGGGCGGGTGACGTAGGCGACCGCGACGACATCGTGCACGGCCTGGCCGTCCCACTCGGCGTCGTTGGGGTCGCGCCAGAACGTGGCGAGCGGAACGATGAGCTCGTCCGCGAGCGCCCCGAGCGTACGCAGTCTATCGATCACTGGTCCGTTCGCCTGCGCCTGCAGCGTGAGGTCGAGGCCGACCATCGTGACCTGCCAGTCGGCGTCGAAGACGATCTTCGCCGCCTCCGGGTCGGCGTAGATGTTGAACTCCGCGGCCGGTGTCGCGTTACCGCGGGTGAACGCGCCGCCCATGATGGTGAACGATGCCACCAGTCGCGCGATCGACGGTTCCTTCTCAAGCGCGAGGGCGATGTTCGTGAGCGGTCCGGTGGCAACGAGGTGGATGGCGCCGGGTGTCGCCGTGATCGCGTCGATGATGACGTCGACGGCGTGCCGCTCGTCCACCGCCAGGGTGGGCTCCGGCAGGTCGACGGTGCCGAGTCCGCGTTCACCGTGCACGTGCGACGCGGACTTCACCGCGCGGGTGAGTGGCTTACCGGCGCCGGCCGCGACCGGCACTTTCTCGAATCCGAGGTACTCGCGAAGCGCGAGCGCGTTCTTCGTGGTGTTCTCGATGCCGACGTTGCCGCCGACCGCTGTGACGGCAACCAGTTCGATGTCCGGATCACCGTGCGCGAGCAGTAGCGCGAGAGCGTCGTCGAGTCCGGGGTCACAGTCGAGAAGGATGCGGAAAGCCATGCCTCAACCGTGCCACACCGGCGAGTCGCTGAATGCTCAAAAGAACCGAATTTTTTCAGAAGTCAGAAAGGCAATGTCGATAGGCAAACGTAAGTCTCAAAGCAAGACCCCGCGCTTTCGCAACCTCCGCTCTTGGAGGACAGAGCAAGGCGGCGACCTTCACGTCGACTACTAGTAGTGGTACTTAGATCGGCAGCAACTAGCTCTTCGCGAGCTTTACGGTGACTGTGGTACCCAGCGCCGTGAGCTTGTAGCTGATTACGTCACCCTCAAAAGTGAATTCTTTCGCATCGTCACCAGAGGCGAGCATTGCGCTGTCGGTCGCCTCTTCGTCTCGAACTGACGACCACACATATGGCTCGGTCGAGTCCGTTGGTGCCTCGAACGTTCCGACCCAGTAGATCGACGTGGTTTCGCCGCCATCTGAAACCCAATCGACGCTGATTGTGTCAGCGGTAATCGTCGCCTGCTGATAAGAGTCTTCACTCTCGGAGTTTGTCTGTTTCCAATCACCGACCAAATCTGGGACTTCCGCGGCAACTTCAGCAGGCTGCTCAGATTGAGACGAGCCCGAAGTGGCGGTAGATGCTCCGGTGCATCCAGACACTACGAGGGCGACAGCGATGGCAATGGGCACAACAAGTTTCTTCATCTGCTCATCTTGGCTTAGAAAATCAACAAAAATGACGAATACACAATGAGTTCAACCTATCTACACACACTCAGAAGCGATTATTTGGCTTGCGTCCTCAGTTTTGCCGCGTGAAGTCACTGCGGCGAACTCGACGGCTCGGGGTCGGGCTTCTGCGGGCGCTCGGTGACGACGCTCGGAATGGCCCCGATCTGCGACATCACCGACCCGACGACCGCGAGCAGGATGCCGAAGAAGAACCAGCCGCTGGCGTCCCGGTGGTCGAGTCCGAGCACGATGAGCATCGTGACGACGACGACCAGCAGCAGCGAGCGGAAGATCCAGCCACCCACCCACGGACCGCGCTTGCCGTGCGTGAGCGGACGCCAGTCGTTCTTGCGCGAGTAGTACCGCCACAGCCAGCCGTTGAAGACGAGCGCGGCGATCAGCAGCGGCACCGCAACCAGCGCGTGCGGAAGCCAGGTGAGTCCGACCAGCCAGCCGAAAATTCCCTCGCCGACCGTTCCGTTGAACAGGAAGGCGATCACCTCGAGAAGCCGCTGCGACCAGCCGGACGCCGGTTCGGCATCCACCGCTGCGTCGACCCGCGCACCAAAGGTGAAGTTGACCGCGAAGCTCAGCGCGAAGATGACGATGATCAGCACGCGCTGCAGCCCGACGCCTTTCACCGCGCGCACGTGGTTTTCGTTCGCGATCTCCGCTTCGTCGCGGATGTCCTGCTCTTCGTGCGCCGGCACGAGGTTGAGAATGAGCCGGGCGACCGGGTCGACGACCTGGACGACATTGAGCGGATACGACTGGTGGTCCGTGAGCGGAGAGGCGGTGTTGTGTACCGGGTGCTCTTCCGGTCCGACTTCGACGGTGTCGACCGGGTCCCACGACCGGGTCTCGTAGCTCTTGCGCCAGCGGATGGTTCGCCCGCGTTTGCCGGTCGAGATGGGGCCGGCGGCGATCGGGTCCCAGATTCCCCAGAAGTTCAGCCAGCGCGTTGCCGTGTTGGCGGTGCGCCCGCGGGACTGGCCCCACGCGCGGATGCGGTTCACTGTTCGGCCGCCCGCCGCGGCAACCGCAGACTGGGACGACTGCCGGTCGAGCGTCCACGACGACTTGCCGAGCAGCGTGACCGCGGCGCCGACGGTGACGAGGGTGTCGGCGAGTACCTGTGGTTCGCCATTCGTCGTGTTGAACAGGGTGTCGGCGGTGATCGCCGCGCCCTGCGAGTGCGCGACAACCACGAGCGAGGTTCGCGGCTTCGAGCCCCGCAACCGCGTGATCGTGTCGAGGTTGAGGCCGGCGTTCGAGATCGTCTCGCGCACGAGGGTGCGCATTGCCGCGGCTCGCACCGGGCGGACTCCCCACACCGCGGCGTCCCCGACGAAGTCGACGAGGGTGTCGATCGCGTCCTGCGCGAGGTCTTTCACGAACGGGAACACCAGCAACGGACCAGCCGCCACCACGAATACGGTCAGCAGAGCACCGACCAGGTAGGTGACGGCTTCGATGAGCAGAAAGGCGATGCCGTTGACCACGAGGCGCACCGGGTTGCCTGAGATGCGGGCCGGGTTGCCGACCACCCGACCGAAATGGAACGAGGCGGGGACGATTGCGCGCCAGACGAAGGTGATTCCCCATGCGAAAACCTGGCTGCGGGACATGGGCGGCACGGCCTCCGACCACCGTGCTTCGGTGAAGCGGATCGCGGCCGCGTGCAGGTTTCCGTCGTCCCCGCGGTAGCCGACGGTCGCGTTCACGACATCGGGGCCGTCTTCGGAAAGATTGACGATTCCGTACTGGATGGCGGTCGGTCGCGGTTCGAAGTCGTCGCCGTCGTCGGCTCCGCCCTGGGTTGCGGCCGGGGGAAGCTGCGGCACGGCGGCGATGGACGGCTCTTCGGGCTCAGCGACCTGCTGCTCCTGCTGTTGTTGCGGAAGGTAGTCGGATTGCGTCGGCCAGTCGAGCGCGGGCGGGACGGGAGCGGGCGGCGGTACCGCTGGCGCTGCCGGTGTTGGCGGCGGTACGAGCTTCGTTTCACCCGGCCGGGCCGCCTCGTACAGGTCGCGCGCCTCGTCGATTGCGTCGGCGAGTGCGGCCCGGTCCTCGGCCGCTGCAGCAGCGAGGGCGTCCTGGCTGCCGGCCAGGCGTGCGCTGTCGGCATCCGATTCGATGGCGTTCTCCGACGCTCCGCCGGTCGCGATCCAGTCGATGCGCCGCAGCAGCGCCTCCGACCACTCGAGCAGGGTCTCGCTCGCCTTCTGGCGGCCCATGCCGTGCACGATCACGACTTCGACGAACGAGCGTTCGACCCGTTCGCGGTGGGCGGGTACGGCTTTCGGCAGCGACATGTCGATCCTCACTCGAGAGGGGATGGCCGCGGCGCCGGTCGTCTGTTAGCGACAGGGTAGCGAGTGACAGGCCCGCCGCGCCATCATCCGCCGCACCGCAATTACCCGGTCGGCTGCGCCGTCTCGCGGACGAGGTAGGCCTCGATGCGGTCGAATGCGCCCGCCATCGCGTAGGTCGAGAAGAAGTCGCGCAGCTCGACCGTGGGGAACCCGGTCTGGTGGACGGTCATCAGGGTTCCGCCGTCGACGGGCTCGAAGGTCACATCGATCTCGGTTTCCATCGTTGCACCGTCGGGAGAGCTGCCGCTCGAACTGGTGACGAGCCGACGCGGACGGTCGATGACGCGGAAAACCTGGGTCTCGCGAAACAGCTCGTCGCGGTGCGGACCCCACACTGCCGTCTGTTCGCCGCCCACTCGCAGGTCTACTTCGATCTCGACAATGCCGGGAGTCTCATCGAGGATGCTGAACCAGATTTTCTGCTTCTCGGCGTCGGTGTAGGCGTCGAATACTTCGTCCGGGGTGGCCGGAAGCATCCGCGAGATGGTCAGGTCGTACGTTTCGTCGGTCATGAGCTGATTCCTTTCTGCAGGGTGAAGTACAGCTCGAGACCGTCGAGGCGGCGTTCCCAGAGCTGCTGATAGTGGTGGATCCAGCCGAGCGCGTCGTCGAGGTTGTCGCTGCCGAGTCGGCACTGACGCGCCCGACCAACCTTCTCGGTCGTTACGAGGCCGGCTTCTTCGAGAATCCTCACGTGCTTCTTCAGCCCGGTGAGGGTCATCTCGAGAGGTTCCGCGAGCTGGCCGAGCGTTGCCGGGCTGTCACCGAGTCGCGACAGGATTCCCCGCCGCGTCGAGTCCGCGAGAGCCGCGAAGATCCGGTCAAGGGTCTGCGAGTCTGCTTCCGGTCGCGTAATTTGTTGAACCATGTGGTTCAGTGTATGACACTGAACCAATAAGTTCAATAACTTTCTCCGCCGACGGTGAGATCGTCGACTTCCGTTAGAATTTGCTGTGCCCTCAGACGATCAGACCCCCGGAATCGACCCCGCTGACCTCGAGGTGACCCTCCGTGTTCTCGCGAGCATGGCCGAACTCGAAGACGACGACCCCGACTTCGTCACCGTGCGCCAAGCGACCGCGAAGATGTTCAAGGCCGTCAAGAAAGAGGGCCGCCTGAAGAAGCGCGGCGCCATCGCCGACGCCGACCGTGCCGTCGTCGCCGCGACCGCAACGGGAGCGCCGGATCGCATCGACGACGAAACCCGCGGCATCCCGCTCGCAACGTCCAGCGAAGCCCCGATCGCCGGCACCCTGATCAAGTCGCGTGCCTGTTACATCTGCAAGCAGCAATACACGCAGGTCGACGCTTTCTACCACCAGCTCTGCCCGGACTGCGCGGCCAAGAGCCACGCCAAACGCGACGCCCGCACCGACCTGACCGGCAAGCGCGCACTGCTGACCGGTGGCCGCGCGAAGATCGGCATGTACATCGCGCTGCGCCTGCTGCGCGACGGCGCGCACACCACGATCACGACCCGGTTTCCGCGGGATGCCGTCCGCCGGTTCTCGTCGCTGCCGGACTCGTCCGAGTGGCTGCACCGCCTCACCGTCGTGGGCATCGACCTCCGGGACCCGGCACAGGTCATCGGACTCGCGGATGCCGTTGCCGAAGCCGGACCGCTCGACATCCTCATCAACAATGCCGCGCAAACGGTGCGACGCTCCCCCGGTGCCTACAAGCCCCTGGTGGATGCCGAGCTCGCGCCGCTTCCCGACGGCCCGCTTCCCGAACTGCTCACCTTCGGCCATACCAATGACGCCCACCCGCTCGCGCTCGCGCAGTCGGTGACGAGTCATCCGATTCTCGCGACCGCCGCCCGCACCGCGGACGAACTCACCGCCGAGGCAATGGCGGCCGGATCGTCGTCGCTCGCGCGCCTCGCGGCCGGCACGGCGATTGATGCCGGTGGGCTCGTTCCCGACGAGGACCGCATCAACAGCTGGACCCAGAACGTCGACCAGGTCGAGCCGCTCGAGATGCTCGAAGTGCAGCTCGCGAACATGACGGCGCCGTTTTTGCTGGTCAGCAAGCTGCGCCCGTCGATGGCAGCGGCGGATGCCCGGCGCACCTACGTCGTCAACGTCTCGGCGATGGAGGGCGTGTTCGGTCGCGGCTACAAGGGACCGGGCCACCCGCACACCAACATGGCGAAGGCCGCACTCAACATGCTCACCCGCACGAGCGCGCGCGAGATGTTCGAGACTGATCGCATCCTCATGACGGCCGTCGACACCGGCTGGATCACGGACGAGCGCCCGCACTTCACCAAGGTGCGCCTCGCCGAGGAGGGCTTCCACGCGCCGCTCGACCTCGTCGACGGTGCGGCACGCGTCTACGACCCGATCGTGCGCGGTGAAGCCGGAGAGGACCTGTTCGGGGTCTTCCTGAAAGACTACGAACCCGGCTCGTGGTGAGCGACAGCAGCGGCATCCGCTCTTCCGGCATCCCCGATTCGTCGCGCGTCGCCGCCGTCGAGTTCCTGCGGGCGGCTCCCTCGGGTACGCGCGTGGTGACCCGGTACCTGCTGCCCGACGGCCAGGCGACGGATGCGCTGGGCTACGTCTCCGCGACGAGCGCGAGCCAGATCGTCATCGCGACGGTTCGCGGGCTCACGACGGTCGACTTCGCGCAGGTCCTTGCAGCCAAAGAGGTCCCGCCACCCCCTGCGCCGCGCCCGCGCTAGCTGAGGTGCGCCAAATCCTCCTTCCCGGCGCCCAGACAGAAGGATTTGGGACCCCTCAGCACCGACGAGCCAGCACACTCGCCAGTCAATTAACCGGTTTCAAGGAGCGGCGCAATAGATCCGGTGCTAAATGCCATAAATCCGGTGGTTAGCCGGCTGCGTTCCTTGAAACCGGTTAATTAGCAAAGGGGCAGCGGCTACCCGAAGCGGCCGTTCACGTAGTCGAAGGTGCGGGAGTCGCGCGGGTTCTCGAACATCATCTCGGTCGGGCCGTGCTCGACGATCGCGCCGGGGGTTCCGGCCTCCGCGAGAAAGAACGCGCACTGGTCGCTGACGCGCTGCGCCTGCTGCATGTTGTGCGTCACGATGACGATTGTGACGTCGCTCGCGAGCTCACCGATGGTCTGCTCGATACGACGAGTGGATGTCGGGTCCAGCGCCGAACACGGCTCATCCATCAGCAGCACGCGGGGTCGCACGGCGAGCGAGCGCGCGATGCACAGGCGCTGCTGCTGGCCGCCCGACAGTCCTCCACCGGGCTGGCGCAGGCGATCCTTGACCTCGTTCCAGAGGCCGGCCTTCATGAGTGTCTCCTCGACGAGATCGGCCTTCTCGGACTTCGACGCCTTGATCCCGGTGAGGGTGAGCCCCGCGGTCACGTTGTCCTGGATGCTCATCGCCGGGAACGGGTTCGGCTTCTGGAACACCATGCCGATCTGGCGGCGCGCTTCGGTCAGGCGCAGGCCATCGTCGTAGATGTCCTGGCCGTCGATCAGCACTTCACCGGCGAGGGATGCCCCTGGCACGAGTTCGTGCATCCGGTTTAGGATGCGCAGGAAGGTGCTCTTTCCGCATCCCGACGGTCCGATCAGCGCGGTCACCTTGCCGGCCGTCATCGACAGCGACACCCGGTCGAGCACTTTGCGTTCGCCGAACCACGCCGAGATGTTGCGTGCTTCGAGCGCGGCGAGTTCGCCGGTCGGGCGAAGCGGTACGGTCGGCGGTTCGGCGCCGTCGAAAATACGCTCGCTGAGCTCGGGAGGTGCGGTGACGGTCATGATTTCTCCGATTGGGGTAAAGGCGGGCTGGTCGGGAAACGGCTAGTAGAGGTTGGGAAGCAGCACGATGACCTGTTCGGCAATCGTGCAGCCGAGAACGAGTGCAACCGGGGTCGCAACCACCCAGGTGTGCCAGCTTCCCCAGCGACGGACGGCGATCGTGAACGCGAAGATGGCGACGGCGGCGAGCTCGAGGAACAACAGCAGCGGAAGCCAGCCTGATTCGTCCGACGCGAGCGGCGACTCGGCCGACGTGAGCGAGCCGACGAGGAGTGCCGGGATCGGCGTGGCAAACGGCTTCGACGTGAGCGTCGCATCCACTCGCACAACGCCGTCGGCGAGAAATGCGGGGCCGGATGCCGACACGAGCGTCAGTCGACCGGTACCGGCGTCAGGAGCGAGTGGCTGCGGGTCGCCCGCAAAGCGCACCGCGTCGACCGTGTACGTCGCTTCGCCCTGGCCGGTGACAGTGCTGATGCGGTCGCCCTTCTTCAGCGACGCCAGGCTGCCGAACGGTCCGCCGTAGGCGGCCTGGCGACCCATGATCACGCTGGATCCGGCCTGGCCGGGAAGAGCGGTGTCGCGGCGGTGGCCGGGTCCGGAGAGCATCGTGCGCGACGAGGTGCCTTCGAGGATGACCTCGTTGACACCGATCTCGGGGATCGTGAGAACGGCAAGCGCCGTGCCCATCGGGTACAGGTCGCCCTCACCGTCGACCTGTGCGACGGGAGCGGTGGCATCCGCGAGTTCGTAACGGAAGGCGTCGTAGAGCAGGCTCTGGTCGCGTGAGTGTCGCAACTGCGAGACACCGACGACCTGGACGACGAAGCCGAGAAGCAGAAGTCCCACCAGCACGAAGACGGTGCCGCTCGCGCGGCGAACCTGCTTCTCGTTTGGTGCGCCGATGACCCGCTGGGTATCCGGGTTGGCGTGGGTGTCGATTGTCGCGACGCGGTTGACGCCGGAGCGCACCGCACCGCGGGTGCGACCCGCAAGACGTTTACCGGTTCTGAGGCGACCGGCGATCCATTCGGGCGAACGACGGAGCACCGACCCGGCGAAAGCCGAGCCGATGCCCCGTACGTTTTTTGAGCTATTCAAGAAGGAAGAAACCTACTTCTTGATCTTCAGGCTGATCGTCGAGCTCTTGCTTGCCTCAACCGTTGCGGAGCCGTTGTAGGTGACAACCAGCTTGTGGGTGCCCTTCTTCAGCTTCGGCAGGGTGACGGTGGCCTTACCATTCGTGATGGCAACCTTGGCCTTGAGGGTCTTGGAGCCTTCCTTGATGGTGACGGTACCGGTCGGCGTGGTGCCGGCGGCGGTGACCGTGACAACAACCTTCGGGGCAACCTTCGCCTTGACGGATGCAGCGGTCGCCTTGACGGACGAGCTGGCAGCCTTGACGGCGACCTTCACGACGGTCGAGTCAGCTTCTGCAACACCGGACAGGTTCGGGGTGAACTCTGCCTTGAGCGAGTAGCCGCTCAGTGAGGACGGCTTGACCGTGACGGAGGCCTTGTTCGAGCCCGCAGCGACCTTGACGGTGCTGAGCGTGCTTGAACCGTTGAGGAACTTGACGGTTCCACCACCGTTGTTGTTCGACGTGATCGTCGCGGTTGCGGTAACCGAAGCACCGAACTTGACGGTCGAGGACGACGCGAGAGCAACCGACGAGATCGACGGGGCGAATGCGCGCACCGAGGTGTCGCCACAGGCGTTCGCACCCGAAGCCGCGGTCAGGACACCGAAGCCGTAGGCCTTGATGACGTCCTTCTGCGAGCAGACGAGCGAACCCTTACCGACGAACGCCCAGTTGACCTGCGAGTTCTTGTTGTCGGCAGCAGACGACGACACGATGTTGTACACCTTGCGGGTGATGGCGTCGAACTCGGGGTTGAGCTCGAACTTGCCACCGGCGGTAACCGTCGGTGCATCTCCGTTGAGCTCACCGAGGACGGCGTCGTGACGACGGTCGACTACGCCGAGGTCTGCAGCGTTGGACTGCGCAACCCACTGGCCGATCGAGAACGGAACGATTGCTCCGGCGTCGCCGACGAGTGCGGATCCGTCGTGCTCCTGGACCTTGAGGCCGGCACCGTAGGTGTCTTCAACCGGGATGGAGTTGTCGGTGATCTCGGCTTCGCTGATGCCGACCTTGCCGATCCAGAACGAGCGCGTGCCCGAACCGGACTGCGGGATGAGCGCGTGGATCGGGGTCAGCTCGTCGCCAGGGGCGAGCGTGTAAGCCGAGGTCTTCACGACGTCGACGAAGTCGCCTTCGTCGTCGGTGACAACCGCGTCGACCTTGCCCTTATAGATGTTGAACAGGGTCGGCTCGCCAACTCCGGCAACGATCTCGTCGTCCTTCGTGCCGAGCGTGAGCGCCGGGATGACCGTGTTTTCGCTGGTCGCGTAGGTGACGGCGTCAAGAGCGAAGGGGATGTACGTCAGTACGCCGCTCGAGGTAGTGTCGTCGGCCGGTGCGCCGCTCGAGGAACGCGCGAAGTCGACGTTGTTGGTCGTGTTCGCAGCGGTCCAGGTGTTTCCGCCACCGGTGAAGGTGTTGAGGTTACCGTTGGAAACGCGCAGAACGTCGCGGCCCTGGCCGGAACCGTTCGGGCGGGGCATCGTCGTACCGGTCGCGCGGGTCTTGATGGTCGCGGAGCCGATGGCGTCGAACGAGCCGATACGAACACCGTCGGTGCCGCCGATGGCTGCCGAGATGCCGTTCATGACGTCCTGAGTGGTGTCTGAACCGGTACCGATGAGGGTACCGAACTTGCTGGTTGCGGGGTCAGCGTACGCGGGCATAGCCAGCGTGCAAGCGGCTACTGAAGCCGCGACAAGTCCGATGCCGAACTTGGTGAAGGTTTTCGCCCTCATGAAGTGTTCCCTTTCGTTGGAAGAAACGCGCTCATTAGACCCGTCGGGCCAGAACTGTGATCGCGAGGCAAAGTTATTGAGGAGTACGCAACAACCGGCCAATCCACGGTGAACGCAGCGAGAACAGCGCGGGCTGATCTGATCGCGTTCCGCGGATTGTCAGGAGCGCGATCGGCGCAGCAGGATCGGACCGGCGGCGAGGCACGGGAGCGCGAGCAGAAGAGCCCCGAGAAAGGTGAACCGCGACGCTCCGGTATCGCTCGCAACGGTCATTTCGAGCGCAACGGGCGTCACCACCGGAGCCGGGGTTTCTTCGACGGCAACCTCTTCGGTGTCGTCGTCCGGGTCATCAACGATGGCGTCGTCGACGGGATCCGGCTCGTCTGCTTCTTTCTCCGGTTTGACCTTGATGTGCTCGGTGCAGGCCGGCTTCTTGATCTCAGCGCGGATGGCCTTCTCGGCCTTCGCCGCCTGGTTCAGGTTGACCGTGCCGAGCGGAACATAGCCGACCGGCAACTGGCCCTGGTTCACTCCGGGAGCTTGCCCCTCGGTCGCCGCATAGTGGATGAGGTCGGCGTAGTTCTCGAGCGATGCGAGCGTCGGGCTGCACACGTTCACCGCAGCGTAGGTGAGCATGCTCAGCGGGTAGGCCTTGTTCACGGCCTTGTCCGGATCGACGACCGAGACGCCTTCGACCGCAGACGGTACGAGCGCGTCGATTCCGGCGGAGACCGACTCGGTGGTCGGCGCAACAGCCTTGCCGGCGGAGTTGACGAGTCGAGCGGTCTGCAGCCCGTAGCGGGAGGCAGCAGTGCTGTCGGTGATGGTCAGCGCAAACCGTTCGCCCGGGAGCTGCGGTCCGCTTGAAACAAACGCGGGCGGTGTCTTCTGGAAGTCCCAGACGATCTTGACGTTCGCATCCGCTCGCCTGGTGCGGGACGCGGCTTCGTGCATGTCGGTCATGTACGGGCGAAGGTCGAGCGTTCCGTATCCGGGTTCCGGAATGTCCTCGCTGGCCCGACGCGTCGACAGGTCGGCCTTCGGGAACGAATCGATGACCTCGTCGGTCGCGAGTTTGAGCGTGAGGTAGGCCGGGTTGATGACCATCCCCCACTCGTCAGCAACACCGTTGAGGTAGTCGGTGGCATCGGCGTCGGCCTGGAGCCAGCGCCACAGCTGCGAGTTCGCGTCGGACGAGCCGAGCGCGACAACGAGCCCGTCCGGCCCCGCTGACTCGTTGAAGTCGTCGAACTCCGGGTTCAGTTCGAGAAACTCCGGGTCGTTGCGGATAGTGCGCGGGTTGTTCGCGAGAGTCGGCTGTTCCGAGATCTCGGGGATGTCCGCGCGATAGGACTGGGTTAGAAGTTTGGCAACTAGCCTCTGGTTGAGCACCAGGTCCGTCACCGCCGTGCCGTTCTTCTCGTAGGTCGCCGTACCGCGTCGAAGGTCGCGTTCGATGTTGAATCCGACGACGATCGACGATGAAACCACGGGCGCGTAGACAACGGTCGCACCAGCGGCCGTGGTCTCGTCGAGGGGTTCGTTGACGAAACCGAGGCCCGACGCGCCCTCGACCGGGCTCACGATCTGGCGGCGCGCTTCGCCGTCACCGATCTGCGAGAACCCGTAAGTGGTACCTGATCCACACAGGGTGGTCTGCCACGACGTGAACGCCTCGGCGATGAGTTCAGAGCCGACGGTGCGCTCTTCCTTGTTTCCGATCGGGCAGCTCGCACTGATCGCCTGGAACCCGAGCTTGACCTCGATACGGTTCGCCCAGTTCGAGGCCGACAGCGGTGAACCGGTGACCCGACCGGACGGGTCGGTCGAGGCTGCAGAACCGTCGGCGTTGAATTCGCCGCGGGGAACGACCACGAGCCAGCAGGCGCGCGGCACGATCGATCCGGGAACGGTACCGCCACAACCGAGGTGCGGTGCTTCGAGGCTCGTCTGGGTCTCGAAGACAATGGCGCCGGTGCCGTCCTCGCTCGTGCGAGCGGCACTGACTTCGTTGGTGCTCGTCGCGCTGAAAAAGGTGCTCGTGGTGAACACCGAATCACCCTTCACGGGCTCGAACGGCACACCAAAGCCGCGCAGGTTCGGGTTGCTGCGGGGCGGTGGAATGAGAAACTCCCCGCCGTACTCCTGCAGCGGATCCTCGTCGGCGACGAGGTTGCGGCTTGGGGCGTTCGTGCCGAGCAGGTTGCCGATGTTCGACGCCGGCTGTCCCCACTGGCACTGCGTCGGTTTCGGGCTTTCGTCCTGGTCGCTCCAGCACTGCATGATCTGCATGTAGTTGGTGCCGTACTCGCCCGACGAGGTGGTCTTTCCGCCAGTCCAGGTGACGGCGATTCCCTGGTTGCTGAGCGCCTCGGTCTGGCCGACCGTGACCTTCAGCTCTTTGAACGAGTCGAAGTTAATGCCTGTGTCATCCCGGGCACCGTTGTCCCAGCTGACTTCGACTGCGCTGTCGGTCGCACCGGCATCCGCCATCGGCAGCCCGGCGGCGACCGCCAGGGACGCGGAGCCGAGGGCGAGGTCGGCGATGAGGATCACGCCGAAGGCGGCGAGAGCTCCGCGCCGCTTCGTCCAGTTGCGGCGAGTGAGGCTGAGGCTCATGAACGCTTTCCCTTGCGAGCCGCAGCGATGAGCAGCGGAGGACCGAAGATCAGCAGGACGACAACGACGATGACGGCGGTGATGAGCGACTGCATCGGACCCCAGCCGTTCGGAGCCGGTGCCTCGATCGGTACAGCGTTGACGACGGCGCACGCTCCGGTATCCGCGTCACAGCTGACCGGACCGGTGAGCCCGGCTCCCCCGTTAGTCCCGGTGTTTCCCGTGCTTGTGCCCGTGTCGGTGACGCTCGTTCCGTCACCCGTCGTGGTGTCGGTGGAGTCGTCGTCGGTCGTGGTGTCGTCGGTGGCTGTGTCGGGGTTCGTGGTCGTCGGGGTGTCACCCTTCGCGCCACCGGTGCCCTTGTTGCACTGCGTTGCGCCCTTTTTGTCGCAGGCGTCAGGCTGAGGAGCCTTTTTTGCGAGGGTGTTGGTGCCGTCTTTCGAGAACGTCGGGTTGTTGCACTTCTTGATATCTACCGACTTGGTCACGGCGCCGGGGATCTTCTTGACCTGGTCGAGGCCGGCCTTCACGAGGTTGATCGGCAGCGGCGAGTATCCGAGCACTTCGGCCTGTTGCTGGCCTTCACAGAGGAAGTAGTTGGCGAACGCCGCGAGCGTCGTTCCCTTGTCTTCGGTAAACGAGCCCTGGGCGTCGGTCGGAACGATGATGTACGAGTACGACGACAGCGGGTAGGCGCGGTCGTCCTTGCTCTTGTAGACACCGGTCAGGTCCTGGGTGAGGTACGCGCTCGAGTTCTTGTTGGTGTTGATCTTCGCGCCGAGCAGGCCGACGGCGACGTTGGATGCGGTCGGCTCGACGTAGTAACCCGAGTTGTTGAGCACCTTGGCCACCGGGTAGCCGGTCTTCAGAGCGTACGAGTACTCGACGTAGGTGATCGTTCCCTCGTTCGCCTTCTGGGCGACGTATCCGGAGACACCCTGCGAGTTGGGCTGGGCGACGAAGCCCTTTCCGTTCACGATCGGGTAGTTGGAGGTGAGGCCGCACGGGGTGGAGCGCCCGGCTTTCTTGCAGTACGAGTCCCACAGCGACCGGTGCTGCTCGGCCATCCACAGCGTGAACTGCGCGGTCGAGCCGGAGCCGTCCGAGCGCACGACGGGCACGATCTGGCGCTTGGGAAGTGACAGGCCGGGGTTGTCTTCCTTGATCTCGGCGTCATCCCAGCGCGTGATCTCGCCGGTGAAGATCTTGGTGAGCACTTCTCCCGAGAGGCGGAGGTTGGTGATCGACTTGCCGCCGGCCTTGAGGTTGTACATGAACGCCGTGCCACCCGCGACGAGCGGCATGTACGCGAACCCGCGGCTTGGAAGGGTATCGACGACACCGTTGTCCTTGAGCCCGTAGGGAGTTTCAGAGACCGCGTAGTCGACGGTTCCGGCCTTGAACTGGTTGCGGCCGTCGACCGATCCGGTGCTCGCGTAGTTGACGCGCATTCCGTACTGCTGCACGTTGCGACGCCACTGGTCGACGGCGTTCGAGCTCCACGAGCTTCCCGCACCGCTGATCGGAACGTAGTCGGCAGCGGATGCCGCGGAGGCGGGCGCGAGAACAAGCGCAATCACGACTCCGGCAAGGATTGCCGACGCTCGTTTACGCCAGCGGGTGGTGATTCTCATGCTTTGTCCTCGGGATTTCGGGGTGCGTCTGTGGGGTCGGGAGCGTTTGTGGGTCGCTCGAGAGCGGGAGTGAGGATGACGGCGGCATCCTTTTCGGGCATGGCTTCGTTGTCGAGGCGGGCGCTGCGCTCGGCGAACCAGCGTTCGATGCGCGCCTTCACGCGTTCGACGAGTGGAACGACTGCGGCCTTGATCGCGCGACCGGCCGGTGCGACAGCCGCGAAGACCTTCGCGAACCGCGCACGGCGCTTTTCGACGACCTCGAGCGTCTGGCCGCCGATCACGCGGGCGATCACAAACAGCAGGAGCACGAGCAGCATGAGTACCGCTGCGGTGCCGAACCCGCGGGCGATCATGGTGGGCTCGGGTGATTTGACGAACTGGAAGATGGCGAGCGGAAGCGACACCATCGGACCGTGGAACGGGTCGACGTTGAGGGCGGCGGTGAAGCCGGACGTGAGCAGCACGGGCGAGGTTTCGCCGATACCGCGGGCGGTCGCGAGAATGATCGCGGTCGTCAGGCCCGAGCGGGACGACGGGAGCACAACGTGCCACACGGTCTTCCACTGGCCGGCACCAAGGCCGATGGATGCTTCCTTGAGCGTTCCCGGAACCAGGCGGAAGACGACATCCGCTGATCTGATCATGATCGGCAGCATCATGACGCTGATCGCGAGGGAGGCCGCGAAGCCGGACTTCTCGACGCCGAGAATCAGGATGAACGTGGCGAAGATGAACAGGCCCGAAACGATCGACGGCAGCGCCGTCATCGCCTCGACGATCGTGCGCACGAAGCGCGAGAACTTGCTCGGAACCTCGCCGAGGTAGAGCGCCGTGGTGATTCCGAGCGGGATCGTGATGATGAGCGCGATCGTGATTTGGATGAGCGTGCCAGCGATCGCGTGCACAACACCGCCGTCGGTCAGCGGGTCGAGCGGGCCGGCGAGCGACATGTCCTCGGTGAAGAAGTTCAGGTACGGCAGTGCCTCGGCTCCCCTGGCGAACGTGAAGATCACGATGAACGCGAGGGTCGCCAGCACGCTGAACGCGAGGCTGTGCACGATGACGAGCACGATCCGGTCGCGCACGGCCGGACCGTTCTCGTCGAACGAGATGAGCAGCGCGTAGATGGCGACGAATAACAGGTAGGCGGTCACGGCGAACGGAATGACACCGCTGACCGGTGCCAGTTGAGTGAAGAGGAGCGCAGTCAGAGAAACGGATGCAACGGCAGCACCGCCGGCCGACAGAAGGTCGATCATTCGCAGACCGCTGGTCTGCCTGCGCACCTCAGTTCGTGGGGTTTCTCGTTCGGTGGTGCCGGCAGCCCTGCCAGCACCCGAACCGAGAATGTTCTGCGATTGGGCGGGTGTTGTTTCTGCCACGCGAGGCAGCCCGTCGGTCAGTGTGGTCATGGGGTGCCTAACTGCTCGCACCAGAGCGCGAACGGGCGACGATCGTCGACGCGGCGAAGTTGACGATGAGCGTCATCACGAAGAGGGCGAGTCCGGCGGCCATCAGCGCGGACATTCCGAACTCGGTTGCCTCGCCGTAGCGGAGGGCGATGAGCGCCGACACCGAGCTCGCACCGTTCTGCAGGATGTGCGGCTGGATGACGAACACCGGCGAGATGATCATGTAGACGGCGATGGTCTCGCCGAGGGCACGGCCGAGACCGAGCATCGTGCCGCCGATCATTCCGCCGCGGCCGAAGGGCAGCACCACGGACTTGATCATTCCCCAGCGGGTTGAACCGAGCGCGAGCGCACCTTCACGCTCGCCGAGCGGAGCCTGCTGGAAGACCTCGCGCATGATCGAGGTGATGATCGGCGCGATCATGAATGCGACGACGATTCCGGCGATGAAGGTGGATGACGTGTAGACGGTGACGCTGGAGAGCGGGTCGTTGGGGTCGACGCCGTCGACCGCGAAGATCGGGATCCAGCCGAAGGTCTGCGAGATCCATTTCGAGATCGGAGTGATGTTGTTCTGCAGGAAGAAGAAGCCCCACAGGCCGTAGACAACGCTCGGGATCGCGGCCATGACGTCCACGAGTCCAATGAGCAGCTGGCGCATCTTTCGCGGCGCGTACTCGGTGATGTAGAGGGCGGTTCCGGTGGCGAGCGGGACAGCGATGGAGATCGCGACCAGGGCGATGAGGATGGTGCCGACGATGACAGCGGCGATTCCGAACTTTCCGGAGTCCGGTTCCCACGCCTGTTCGGTCAGAAAGCTGAAGCCGGCAACCTCGAGTGCCTGCCAGGCGCGGTAGCCGAGAAAAATGCCGACGAGGGACATGATCGAGAGCACGATGATGCCGCCGCTGCGCGCGATGGCGCGAAAAGCGATGTCGGCCGGGTCGCGAAGCGTCGTGAGTATCCGGGGTGAATCGAGCGACACGGGTTCCTTCGGGAGAGGGCGCTCTGACGACAGGCGCGGCTATTCGCTACCCTCACAGCAGCCGGTGTACCGGCAGTGTCCACAGGGTGAACACGAGAGGCTCTCACGGTGTCCGCTGCCGCGCTCGGCGCAAAAGATTAGGCACCCGCCACGATTCGTTCACGTAACAGTCATGTTAAAGACGGTCCCGCCAGCTAGGCGAAAGTGGCTCGGATGTCGCACACTTCAGAGAGCGCCCGGTACCCCGGGAAGCGATGGCGACACCCCACCGATGGAGATCCACATGGTTATGACCGTAAGCGGCTGCACAACCCACGGCCTGGTTCTCGCGGAAAGCGGTTCGAACCGGAGTCGCACCGTCGGTCGCTCCTGGTGCCCCGTCTGCGGCGAAGAGCCCGCCGCCAGCTAGCCCCCGCCCTTTCTCACCCCGACCCGCGAGGGCCGCACCGCACGTTGCACCGAACGCAACTCAGGCAGAATTTCCTTTCGGCCGTTCAGATCCGCATGTTTTAGCGGTGTGATGTCTCAGGACATCGGTGACGTTTCTGTATCAGGACTTCGGTGACACTTCATGTGTCAGGACATCGGTAACAGTTCGTGGTTGTCTGCCGCGGGGCCGGCCGTTGCCGACGTAGTTGACACCGGGTGCGGGTTTCGGGTGTTTGAGGATGATGGTTCCTGCGGAGTCCGTGAAAGCGATTGAGTCTGGTTCGGATTCGACGTAGATCGTCTGCCCAGCTCGGTCGGCACCTATTTGGTAGCGGACTCCGTGCACGCTAATCCCGCCGCCGCGTTCGACTTGAGCGATGCGGATCTGGTTGTCGATGATCGCTGGCGGGGTTGGTGGGGTTTCTGCTGCATCGTGGCGGCTGTCGGCAGGGTTGACCGGCGCAGGGAGGGGTGCTGGTCGCGGTGGTTCGGCCTTTGCTGTTGCGACCCACGCAGCCTGGGGCGTGACTCGGCCGGGGAGTCCTTGGTGGGGGCGTTCGGTGTTATAGACGCGGTCGAATTCGTCGACCTGATGCTGCAGCTCATGCAGCGAGTCGGCGATCGGTTGCTTGTCGAGGAACCGGAACAGCGTCTGGTGGAAACGCTCGTTCTTGCCTTGCGTGGTGGGTTTGTAGGGCTTGCCGGTGATCGCCTCGACGCCGAGACCAGTGACATAGGTCACTAGCTGGCCGACAATTCCGCGCCGGGAGGGGTTAAGCGCCAACCCGTTGTCGGACAGCAATCGCTGCGGGACGCCATGGGCGTCGATGCCTTTCTTGACCACGGCGATGGCACCCTCCGCGGTCTCACCCCACGCGACATGCGAGGCGACCGCCAACCGGGAGTGATCATCGATGAGTTGGAAGATCACGCATTTGCGGCCACCCGTGAGGACATATTCGGTCGCGTCCAGCTGCCAGCATCCGTTCGGGGACGGATAAACGAACCGGCGATATGCGGCGCGGGGCTTCTTCTTTGGCTCGACCCTGGCCACTCCAGCCTGACGGAACATCCTTGCCAACGACGCGATCGAGGGCACCGGAGTCATCTCCAGCGCACGCATCTTCTCGTGCACGCTGATCGGCCCATGATCCAACCCCGACACCTCCAACGCGGCCCGCACCCCGATCGCCTGCCGTTTGAGGTCATCGGTCAGCCTCGACGGGCTCGACTTCGGACGCCGCGATCTCGGCTCCAGCACCGCTGCCGGACCCTCAGCCCGAACTCGCGCCCGAATCGCGTAAAACGTCTTCCGCGAGATCTCGTGCTCGAGACAAAACGTGCTCACCGCCCCGCGAGGAGCATCGTCGGGCCACTGCGAAATGGCAAGGCGGACACGGGGATCAACAGGCTCATTCGAAGTCACCCACCAATCTGAGCGCCTGAAGTGTCACCACCAAAACAACCCAAACTGTCACCGATGTCCTGATACAAAACTGTCACCGATGTCCTGCGACATAACACGCATGTTTTAGCGGTTTCGATGTCGCGTCGGCAAATTCTGCCTGAGTTACGTTCATCGTCGCAGCGGGGTAAACGCAAACGAGCCTGCCGAACCGGAGAGGTTCGACAGGCTCGAACAGCGGATGCCGTTACAGCTTCGCCGCGTTGCGGTAGAGCATGTTCATCAGGTTCGGCTCCCCCGCGTTGTCGTAGTAGTACAGCCAGAACCCGTCGCCGAATGCATACTCGGCGCCACCGCTGCCGTTGTAGTGCTCGTAATTGTCGTCGATGAGCTCTCCCCCGCCGCTGATGACTTTGGCTCTCTGCACTTCGGCATCCTCGTCAGAGATCGCGGCGTAGCCGAACATGATCGACTGGTCACCGTTCATGACGCCCCAGCGGCAGATGATCCCGTCAGCGAACTTCGAGAGTCCCTTGCCGTCACCCTCGTCGATCACCTTCTGGCGATACTCGTCGTCAGACGGCCCCCATCCGGCGTTCTCGAACTTCGTAACCCGCTTGGCGTCGAGCAGGTTGGTGCAGGTCGCCTCGCTGGCGGGCGGCTCCACGATGGGGTCCTCGGTAGGTGCCACAGTGGGGTCGGGAGTCGGGTCCGGAATCTGCGTGGGCGACGACGACGGAGCCGGACCAGCCGGCGGGCTCACGTTGTCGGCGCCACGGCCGAGGACTGCACCTACGACGAGCACCGCTCCGACCGCTGCCACGACGGCTACCGCCAGCACGGAGCGGAAAACGGTACGGGTACGCGGCGAGTACCGCTGGCCGAACGGGTTGTCTCGCGGACGAAGCGGTGCGTGCTCCCAACGCTCGGGATCGCGTGATGCTTTGAGTCGTTCTTCCGGAGTCATGTCAGTTCCCTTCACGAAGCGTTGCGTGCATCATGCGTAATTTGGCGAGCCCGTGCTGGGCCTGGCTGCGAACGGTGGTGATCGACACACCGAGGATTTTCGCTATCGCTCGATCGTCGAGATCGGCGTGGAAACGCAGGATCAGCGTCGCGCGCTGGCGTTCCGGCAGGGTTGCGACCATGGCGAAGAACCGCTGGTCTTCTTCGTACCGAAGGAATCCGAAGTCTTCGATGGCGACATCCGGAATCTCCGCCGCCGGGATGTCCCGCCGACGCCGGGCGATGTCGATCGCTTTGTTGGCCACCGACCGTTTGAGGTACGCGACCTCGGATTTCGGTTGTGCCGTCAGCCAGGCTCCCGCCACCGAGATGATGGCGTCCTGAACAATATCTTCGGCGTCGTGACGGTTGCCCGTCAAAAGTAACGCCAGATGGAGTAACGCATTTCCGTGATGTTCTATGAGCCGCGTGTATTTCGCGTCTGCTCCCCAAGCCACCATTGTGCTCCCGCCGTTTCTAGTCATAACTATGACGCTGAGGGAGTCTCGATCTAACGCACGCCGAGAAAGATTCTCGTATTCGGTGGGAGGTTCGTCGTCGACCGGGCCCGCTGGTTGAGCCCGTCGAAACCGGATCGCGTAACTCGCGACTCTCGCCCATACTCGTTGGTTGAGTAGCGCCCGAGCGTGCGAGGCCGCGTATCGAAACCATCACCCGCGTGGTGCGTTTACCGTCGCAGGGCTCTCGTCGCGTGGATGCGGTTCCGGCGGACGGGTTTCCAGGTCTGGTTGGGGTCGATGTTTTTCGGTGCCCGGAGGTAGGGAATCCCGGTGATCATCTTGAGTTCGTATCCGGAGTGGTGGATCCAGTAGTGGTGGGCGGGACACAGGAGTACCCCGTTGCTGACGTCGGTTTTCCCGTGGTCGGCCTCCCACTCGTTAACGTGGTGTCCGTTGAACTTGCTCGGC